>Ga0209346_1000045_pt1 | contig 212652 bp, 196 predicted proteins | sample AutmiccommunBRH9_FD_187381 | JGI IMG/M metagenome (GOLD analysis project Ga0209346, IMG submission 187381) | Deep subsurface microbial communities from Mt. Terri, Switzerland - Autotrophic microbial communities BRH/9 (SPAdes) (version 2) | ecosystem: Environmental > Aquatic > Deep subsurface >...
GGCTACCAGGGTCGTAACGATGCTCCGCGTCGTGAGGGTGGGTATCAGGGTCGTAATGATTCCCCGCGTCGCGAGGGTGGCTACCAGGGCCGTAACGATGCGCCCAAGCGCGAGGGTGGGTACCAGGGTCGTAACGACGGACCCAAGCGTGAGGGCGGCTACCAGGGTCGTAATGATGCTCCGCGTCGTGAGGGTGGGTATCAGGGTCGTAATGATTCCCCGCGTCGCGAGGGTGGGTACCAGGGTCGTAATGATTCTCCGCGTCGCGAGGGCGGTTACCAGGGTCGTAACGACGGACCCAAGCGTGAGGGCGGCTACCAGGGCCGTAATGATGCTCCGCGTCGCGAGGGCGGGTACCAGGGTCGTAACGACGGACCCAAGCGTGAGGGCGGCTACCAGGGCCGTAATGATGCTCCGCGTCGCGAGGGCGGGTACCAGGGCCGTAACGACGGACCCAAGCGTGAGGGCGGGTACCAGGGCAGGGACGGCCGTCCCGAGCGAGCGGGTCAGGACCTTGGGCGCGGGGGCACACGTGGCGGCGGTCGGAGCGACCGCGGCGGTGCCGATCGCGAGTTCACCGACGCAGAGCGTTTGGCTCACGAGCTTCGACCGGTGCGCGCCGAGCATTTTGATCCCGAGATTCCCGATGATGTCCGAGCCAAAGACCTGCATCCTTCAGCTCGGAATGAACTCAAGACGCTGCAAGAGGCTGTTCAGGAACGCGTAGCCAGGCATCTGGCGATGGTCGGCCAGCTCATCGACACTGATCCGGAACTCGCCCACCAGCATGCTATTTCAGCAAGCCGGAGAGCTGGGCGTATACCAGTAGCTCGAGAGACGCTCGCTATCACTGCGTACCGAACCGGTGACTTTGCTCTTGCCCTGCGCGAGCTGCGAACCTACCGTCGACTCAGCGGATCTCACGGGCACCTCGCACTGATGGTAGATTGCGAACGCGGGCTGGGTCGTCCCGAGAAAGCGATCGAAACCGGTCTCGACGCTGACGCACAGAACCTTGACACCGAACAGCGAGTACTTCTTGCCATCGCGATGTCAGGTGCCCGGCTCGACCTCGGTCAGAAACAGCAGGCACTCTTTGAACTGGAGATCCCTGAGCTCGATCCGAAGCGTGCATACAGCTGGAGTCCCGATCTCTTTACCGCATATGCGAACGTGCTTGAAGACCTCGGTCGTGAGGCAGAGGCGGCCACTTGGAGTGCCCGTGCGGCCCAGGCTGATGCGGCACTCCAAGAGCACTACGGCACCGACGGCTCAGAAGAGGTCTTTGAAGTCTGGGAGGAGCCAGGTGAGTCTGATTCTGACGAATACGATGCCGGCCACTTTGATGCAGATGCAGGACCAGAAGCGCAGGTCGACGATACGGTCATTGACGCAGCCGAGTCTGCTCCCCAGGTGAACGACGTCGTGGCGAACGAAAGTGAGCCAGAGGACGGCGAGCGCTAGTGGCGTGGTTCGGGAAACGCGGGAGTGCACTCGGCCCGGCCCCGCTGTCGGGCCGGGAGCTGCTCCTCGTTGACCTCGATGGGGTTGTCTATCGTGGCGAAGGTGCGATCCCTGGCGCGGTTGAACACCTCAATCGGGCTGGTCGCGAGGCGCAACTCGGGTACGTCACCAATAACGCTTCCCGAACCGATCGCGATGTTGCCGGGCACCTGCGGAGTCTCGGGCTTGAGGCCATTGCTGAACACGTTGTGACATCCCCGCAGGCTGCGGCGCAGTTGCTCGCCCGCACGGTACCCGCTGGATCGCTGGTGCTGGTCGTGGGTGGTGATGGCTTGGTCGACGAACTCGAGAAGGCCGGCTTTGGCATCACCAGGAGCGCCGCGGACGCTCCTGCCGCGGTGGTGCAGGGGTTCGCACCGCACGTCGGTTGGGAGCACCTCGCTGAAGCTGCTTTTGCGCTTGCGGAGCAGCCTGGGGGCGAGGTACTTCCGTGGATCGCGACGAACACCGATTGGACGATTCCGGTGGCGCGCGGTCTCGCGCCGGGAAACGGCACACTCGTGTCCGCGGTGCACACCGCAGTTCAGCGACTGCCGGTGTTTGCGGGCAAGCCCGAACCCGCGATTTTTGAGACCGCTTTTGGGCGATTCGGCACACGCAATGCGTTGATGATTGGCGATCGTCTCGACACCGATATCAAGGGGGCGCTGGCCGCCGGGATACCTGCGCTACACGTGTTGACAGGCGTGGATCGCCCGAAGCAGCTCGTCGCCGCCAGCGCTGACATGCGCCCCGATTTCATCGTGGCCACTCTTGCAGATCTGCATGAGCAGTACCCTTCCACCGAGGTCAGCGCTGACGGTACCGCGCGGGTCGGTGCGGCGCGAGTTCGGTTGCGCGGGAATGTTGTTGAAATTGTGGATCGCGGCCCTTCGCCCATCGATCTGCTCCGTGCTGGCTGTGCGGCGATCTGGGCCTCCGGCCTCGCGATCTACGGACTCCAGGTTCCTGCAGAACTCTACGAAGACCACTGGCGGTAGTCTGAATCGCATGAGCGAGAGGCAAGCGAATACGGATGAGGGAAGTTTGCTCGGGCGCATCGAGGTAATCGAGGCACAGCCGCTCGATCGGCGATCCATCGGGTACGACCAACTCGCTGAAGAGTTGCTCTCAGAACTGCAGCGAAGCGACCACGAATCTGGGTTGAGCGACTCAAGGTGAGTGACCTTCCGCTGGAATCGGGACGTGCCGCAAGGTGGTCCGGTGAGCGCTCGCGCTTGGACCTGGTGTTGCCTGAACTCGGACTCGCGCGTTCGCGAAGTCAAGCCGCAGAGTTGATTTCCGCGGGTGTGGTGCGGGTGGACGGCACGCAGGCCGCGAAGGCAGGGCTCCGAGTGGCCGCGGGATCCACTGTTGAGGTCACACGGCCAGACCTGTATGTGAGCCGTGCGGCACACAAACTCATTGCCGGGCTTGACGAGTTCGACGTGCAGGTGAGGGGCAAGCTGGCGCTTGACTTGGGGGCATCTACTGGTGGGTTTACTCAGGTGCTGCTTGAGCGGGGCGCCCGCGAGGTATTCGCGATTGATGTCGGCCACGGGCAGCTCGTTGCGGAGCTTCGCGCAGACACGAGAGTGCAGGTCGTGGAGGGATGCAACGCACGCGAACTCACCCCAGAGAACCTGGCCGCGGTCACCGGGGGTGCGGAGATGCCGCAGGTGGTGGTGGCTGATCTCTCGTTCATCTCGCTGACGCTGGTACTCCCAGCCATCGCGCGAGTTTCGGCCCCTGGTGCCGACCTGGTGCTGCTCGTGAAGCCGCAATTCGAGGTCGGTCGACAGGGAGTGCGTGACGGCATCGTTGTCGATCCCCGCGTCGCGGCTTCCGCAGTGCTCGAGGTGCTCCGGGTTGCGGCAGGGCTCGGGTACGTCACCCGCGGACTCATTCCGTCGCCGATTACGGGCGGAAGTGGGAACCAGGAGTATGTTGTGCATTTCGGGGCGGGTGAGCCTGTCGATCCGACAGAATGGGAACAGCGGATACGTGAGCTCACCATGCGCGCAGCCCGTGAAGGTGCCACGGAGAAGCCCACGACCGGACTCAACGGGGGAGATCGATGACTGAGGGCAGTGCAGAGACCAGGCGAATCCTGGTTGTGTCGCATACGGCGCGCCCGGAGGCCATCGCCGCAACGGTGAGTGTGGTGCATCGGCTTCGTCAGGCTGGGGTCGTCGTGGTGATGCCAGCGAGTGACCGCGAGGACTTCGAGCCGCATCTTGACTCGGTACTCACGGCCAAGCTGGGACGCGATGTCGCGCCGGATTCTCTCGAGATCGCGCTGGTGCTCGGGGGTGATGGAACAATTCTTCGCGCCGCCGAGCTCTTGAGGGGTGTCTCTTGCCCCATTCTGGGAGTCAACCTCGGTCACGTCGGATTTCTCGCTGAGACCGAGTCGCATAGCCTCGATTTCACGGTTGAACGTGTGCTCGCCGGGGCCTACACCGTAGAAGAACGGTTCACCCTCGACGTTCGTGCGACAGCCGACGGAGAGGTACTCGCCGAGACTTGGGCCCTCAACGAAGCCAGTGTTGAGAAACGGCAACGCATGCTGGAAGTCGCGATTGGGGTGGACGGGCGTCCGCTGTCGTCGTTCGGTTGCGACGGTGTCGTGCTCGCGTCCCCCACGGGGTCGACTGCGTACTCATTTTCGGCTGGCGGGCCAATCGTCTGGCCGAGTGTGCAGGCGATGCTTCTGGTTCCAATCGCTGCTCACGCGCTCTTTAACCGCCCGCTCGTAGTCGGTCCGGATTCGGTGCTGACTGTCGAAATCTTGCCCGAGAACGTGGGACTGGGCGTGCTGTGGTGTGATGGTCGCCGTCGCACCGAGTTGCCCGCCGGAGCGGTAGTGCAGGTGAGCCGGTCGACGCTACCTGTGCGGCTTGCGCGAATCGACAAAGCGGTGTTCACGGAGCGCCTCGTGAACAAGTTTCGCCTTCCCGTCGCCGGTTGGCGGGGGAGTCGTGCGTCTTCGACCCAGGAAGCCTCCGCCCCGAATGAGAAGGCGGCCCCGTGATCGAAGAGCTGCGCATTCGGGATCTGGGAGTCATTGCCGATGCCACCCTGGAGCTTGGCCCCGGGTTCACCGCAATCACTGGCGAGACCGGTGCGGGAAAGACGATGATCGTCACCGCACTGGGGCTCCTCATGGGTGACCGATCTGATGCGGGCGCGGTCCGCACCGGCGCCGACGCGGCACGAGTGGGAGGGCTCGTTCGCACCGCTGATCCGCTCGTTGCAGAGCTTGTGGAGGATATCGGCGGAGACATCGCGGACGGAGACCTCGCACTCACTCGAACGGTGAGTGCCGAGGGCCGTAGTCGCGCGAGTGTGGGAGGGTCGGCGGCGCCAGTGGGCGCTCTCACCAGGCTTGCCGAGCGGCTGTTCGCCGTGCACGGACAGAGTGAGCAACTACGACTTCGAAGCGCGGCGGCCCAGCGGGAGATGGTCGATCGCTTCGGCGGTGGGGAATTGCAGTCTCTGCTTGCTGAATTTCAGGCTGCGCACGCGAAGCGGCGCGCACTTGCTGCAGAGGTCGCTGATCTCACGGCAGCGCGAGATGAGCGCTCCCGGGAGGCGGCTCAGTTGCGTGAGGAACTCGAAGAAATCGCCGCTGTCGATCCTCAGCCAGGAGAAGAAGACGAGTTGCGGCGACACATCGCCAGACTGAGTAACCTTGAGGAATTACGTTCGGCCACAGCGGCAGCCAATCTCGCTCTCTCTGCAGATTCGAGTGACCCGTTCGGAGCAGACGCAAGTTCACTCATCGACACCGCTCTGCGGCAGCTCGATCGAGTGTCTGCGAGCGATGCGCAGCTCTCCTCAATCGCAGACACGCTACGTAGCCTGAGCGCGCAGGTCAGCGACGCAGCTAGAGAACTCGCGGTGTACGCCAGCGATCTCGATCAGGAGGGTCCGGGGGAGCTTGCTCGGGCGAATGAGCGTCTCGCGCTGCTCCATGGATTGCTTCGCAAATTTGGCACCGATGCGGCTGGGGTGATTGCGCACTCGCGAGCGGGAATAGAGCGTCTGACCGAGCTCGAGGGCGACGACGAACGCATTGACGACCTCCAGGAGCGCTCACGCGAGCTCGAGGCGAGGGAACAAGACTTGGCGCAGGCACTATCGGCCGCACGGCGTGCCGCGGGATCCACCCTCAGCGAACTGGTCAGCGACGAACTGCGCGAACTCGCACTTCCTGATGCCCGGTTCATTGTTGAGATCATCCCCGCAGAGCCCAGCCGGACCGGCGCAGACGACGTGCAACTTTTGTTGCAACCGCACCCGGGGGCTGCCCCGCGGCCGCTCGCAAAGGGCGCCTCAGGTGGCGAACTTTCGCGAGTCATGCTCGCTCTCGAGGTGGTTGTGGCGGCAGTGGATCCGGTGCCCACGTTCGTGTTTGATGAGGTGGATTCGGGGGTTGGGGGAGCCGCGGCTATCGAGATTGGCAGACGGCTTGCGCGTCTTGCGCAAACCTCTCAGGTGATCGTCGTAACGCACCTCGCGCAGGTCGCCGCGTTCGCAAACAACCATTTGCAGATTGCGAAGGATTCTTCTGGCGGGTTCACGGAAAGTTCGTGTCGCCGACTGAGCGGAGATGAACGGCTTGCCGAAATGGCGAGGTTGCTGTCGGGCCTCTCGGATTCCCAGAGCGCGCTTGAGCACGCCGCTGAGCTACTCGAACTGGGTACCTCCGTCTGAATGGCTGAGGGCGATGCTACGCTCCCAACATGAAGATGTTTTGGCGCCGCGAGCGCGGTGCAATCGGGCTCGGCGGCGAACTTCCTGTGACGGCTGAGGAGCGTGCCGATTACCTAGATACGCACCCGGATGTCGTGCACGCAGATCTTGAGCAGCTGGATGCAGAAACGCGTGCAATGTATCGCGATGCGCGCACTGCGGCGAAGGAAGACGCAGAGGGTGAGGCCGGTCGGCAGGTGAACGTGCGTGAGTTTGTCGTGCGCAACCCCTTCCAACTCGGTTTCGTGATCACCCTGGGTGCTCTCGTGGCAATTCTGTTCGGTCAAATGGTTGGCCAGCTCAGCTCCATCATTATGTATGTTGTCGGCGGACTGTTCATCGCTCTGGCACTCGACCCTGTCGTGCGCTGGCTCGAGAGACGGAAGGTCAAGCGTCCCCTCGGTATCGGAATCGTATTTGGCGGGTTTCTCTTGATCGTGGCTGGAATCCTCGCCGCGGTCATCCCGATGCTCGCGACCCAAATTGGGCAACTTGTGAAGACCGCTCCCAGCTACTTCGTTGACGTGCAGAATCAGGAGTGGTATCTCACCCTGCAAGACACCTTCGGGGCTTACGTCGATTTCGAGGGACTGCTCGGCATGGCACAGGACTTCGTCGGGAAACCCGAGAACTGGGCGCAGGTGGCTGGGGGAGTCTGGGAAGCCGGCATCGGGATCGCGAATGGATTGACCGCCATGATTGTGGTGCTCATTCTGAGCCTGTATTTTCTCGCGTCGTTGCACGTCACGAAGCGCGCCTTTTATAGCATTGTTTCGCGCAGCAACCGCGCCAAGGTGATTGACATCACAGAACAAATCACCAAGTCCGTCGGCGGATATGTGAGTGGCATGGTGGCGCTAGCGCTCACAAACTCAGTTCTCGGTTTCGTGATGATGTCGATTGTTGGAGTGCCCTTCGCCGGCCTCGTCGCGGTAGGTGTCTTCTTGCTCGCCATGATTCCACTTATTGGCCCGGTGATGGCGACTGTCTTGGTCTCAATCGTGGCGCTGTTTGAATCGCCCACCACCGCACTCATCGCCGCCATCTACTACCTCATATACATGCAGATCGAGTCGTATCTCCTGACCCCGCGCATCATGAATCGCGTTGTGTCGGTGCCGGGTTCGCTGGTGGTCATTGGTGCGCTGGCAGGAGGTACCCTGCTCGGGCTCTTGGGTGCGCTCATCTCGATCCCGGTCACCGCAATGGTGCTGATGATTATCAAGCAAGTGTGGGTGCCGAGGCAAGAACTCAAGTAGATCGCCGGTCTAGGTTTTGTGACTTGGCAACCGGCAGCGCAACAGGAGTGATAGGATTGAAGCCCGTGGGAGTAGAGCGGAATGCAGCCGGAATAACGAAACATATCTTCGTGACCGGGGGTGTGGTCTCCTCTCTTGGAAAAGGGTTAACGGCGGCGAGTCTCGGCAATCTGCTGACAGCTCGAGGTTTGCACGTCGTCATGCAGAAGCTGGATCCGTATCTCAACGTCGATCCCGGCACGATGAACCCGTTCCAGCACGGAGAGGTCTTCGTGACCGACGACGGGGCAGAGACCGACCTCGACATTGGCCACTACGAGCGTTTCCTCGGAATCAACCTCTCGCAAGCGGCAAACGTGACTACCGGTCAGATTTACTCGACGGTGATCGCCAAGGAGCGACGCGGGGAGTATCTCGGCGACACCGTTCAAGTGATTCCGCATATTACGAACGAGATCAGGCGACGCATGCGCCTGCAGTCGGAGGAGACTCCGCAGCCAGACGTCATCATTACCGAGATCGGTGGCACGGTCGGCGACATTGAGTCGCAGCCGTTCCTCGAATCCGCCCGTCAAGTGCGCCACGAACTCGGACGTAAGAACGTCATCTTCGTTCACGTCTCTCTGGTGCCCTACATGGGGGCCTCGGGGGAGCAGAAGACGAAGCCCACGCAGCACTCGGTGGCAGCTCTGCGCTCAATCGGTATCCAGCCAGACGCGCTCGTGCTTCGCAGTGATCGGCCCGTCACGCAAGACAACCTTCGAAAGATCGCTCTGATGTGCGATGTCGATGAAGCAGCGGTGGTGAATGCCATCGATGTGAAGAGCATTTACGACCTACCGAAGCTCCTCAACGATCAGGGGCTCGATCAGACGATTGTCGAGCATCTCGAACTCACAGATCGCGTCACTGAGGTCGACTGGACTGGCTGGCAGCCGGTGCTTGACGCTGTTCATCACCCCAAGGGCGAGGTGACCATTGCTCTCGTGGGCAAGTACATTGATCTTCCAGATGCCTACTTGTCGGTCACCGAGGCACTCCGGGCAGGCGGCTTCGCTCACTCCACGAAGGTCAACATCAAGTGGGTGGCCTCCGATGACTGCGAAACGGTTGAAGGTGCCCGTGCCGCACTCGGCGATGTCGACGGCATCTGTGTTCCCGGTGGGTTCGGCATTCGAGGAATTGAAGGAAAGCTCGGCGCCCTGCGATTCGCGCGGGAAAACGCGATTCCGACTCTCGGTCTCTGCCTCGGGCTGCAGTGCATGGTCATCGAGTACGCCAGAAATGTCGCTGGCCTCGCAGGAGCCTCCTCAACCGAATTTGATCCCGACACAGATGTGCCTGTTATTGCGACCATGGCCGAGCAGGTCGACATTATCGACGGCGGCGATCTCGGCGGCACGATGCGTCTGGGTCTGTATCAGGCGCGGCTCGCAGAGGGATCGCTGGCGGCCGAGCTGTACGGGTCGCACAGTTCCGAAGAGCGCCACCGTCACCGCTACGAGGTGAACAACCGATATCGCGACGAGATTTCTGCCGCAGGTCTCGTATTTTCGGGCACGAGCCCCGATGGTCAACTCGTCGAATACGTTGAGTTGCCGCGCGAGGCGCACCCCTTCTATATTGCTACGCAGGCGCATCCCGAACTTCGTTCGCGACCAGGCACCCCGCATCCGCTTTTTGCGGGTCTCGTAGACGCCGCGATCACCCGCCGAGAATCCACTCGGCTGTTTGACGCCTAGGGCGAAGCGGAATGCGGCCGGAAGCGGGATCCACCCGCTACTTGCGCCACATCACCATTGAGCGCGGGCTTTCTCAAAACACACAACAGGCCTACCGACGCGACCTTGCAGCGTACGGGGCCTGGCTTTCGGGGAAAGGCATCGAGAGCCTCGAACAGGTGACCCCCGACACTCTTGCCGACTACGTAGCCGAGCTCAATGGCGACGAACGACAGAGCGGGCTCGTGGGGGAGGACGCTTCGCCCGCCCACGCACGTGCGCTCTCTGTGGGAACGATTACCCGACGCCTGTCGACCGTGCGCGGGATGCACCGCTTTTTGTTTGAAGAAGGGGATCTGCAGACTCACGCAGCTCGTGGGGTACGCACGCCCAAGCCGGGCTTGCGGCTCCCGAAGGCACTCTCGATTGAGCAGGTAGAGGCGTTGCTTTCTGCCACCGTGGGAGAGGGCGCAGTTGAACTCCGGGACCGTGCCCTGCTCGAACTCCTCTACGCAAGTGGGGCGCGCATCAGCGAAGTTACCAGCCTCGATGTTGATGATCTCTTGGCAGCATCCGGTGAGGGGGATGCCTGGGCGAGCCCAATGCAGGCACTTGAGGGCGGCGGGTTTCTTCGCGTATTGGGAAAGGGATCGAAGCAGCGGATCGTGCCCTACGGGAGCTACGCGGGTCGCGCGCTCTCGGCCTACCTCGTGCGCGCAAGGCCAGTCATGATTGCGGCGGGGAAGGGCACGCCGGCCCTCTTCGTCGGGCCGCGCGGGGGACGACTCTCAAGACAGAGTGCCTGGCTTGCGATTCGTGCGGCCGCTGACCGGGCACAGATCTCGAGCGACGTGTCACCACACACCCTTCGGCATTCATTTGCCACTCACCTCTTGGCAGGCGGGGCCGACGTGCGCAGCGTGCAGGAACTGCTTGGCCATTCCTCCGTGACCACCACCCAGATTTACACTCACGTCACCGCAGATACGCTTCGAGAGCACTATTTGTCTGCGCATCCGCGGGCGAGATAGAGGTGTCACGTGACACGAAGTACTGACGAGGGCCCGGCGCGATAGGATTGCGTGTTAGGGCAGCGAACGAAAGGGGCACCCGGGTGGCACAGAGTGCGTCAAAGCTGGGACCGACAGGTCGGCCCGAGCGCTTCTTCCCGGTGCCGAAAACACTTGATCGCCACGGGCCAGCGCGCATCATCTCGATGTGTAACCAAAAGGGTGGCGTGGGGAAGACCACATCAACGATCAACCTCGGCGCTGCCCTCGCGCGATACGGTCGACGAGTTCTGGCTGTGGATTTTGATCCGCAGGGCGCGCTGTCCGCGGGTCTGGGCGTTGCCGCGCACGACGTGCCGACGATCTACGACCTGATGCTTGGTCACGAAAAGGATCCATCGGTCGTGATCCAGCGCACCGAAACTCCGAACCTCGACGTGATTCCGGCGAACATCGATCTCTCTGCCGCGGAGGTCCACCTGGTTAGCGAGGTGGCGCGGGAGCAGATCCTCGCGAGCGTGTTGCGGAAGGTTGCTCCTGACTACGATGTCATCCTGATCGATTGCCAGCCGTCGCTGGGCCTCCTCACTGTCAACGCACTTACGGCCAGTCACGGGGTTCTCATTCCTCTGGCCTGTGAGTATTTTGCCTTGCGCGGGGTGGCGCTGCTGATCGAAACGATTGAGAAGGTGAAAGACCGCCTCAACCCGCAGCTTGAGCTCGATGGCATCGTCGCGACCATGTACGACTCACGAACCCTGCACGCGCGCGAGGTCTTGGAACGGGTGGTCAACACCTTCGACGACAAGGTCTTCGACACGGTGATCGGGCGCACGGTCAAACTCCCCGATGCCTCTGTGGCTGCGAAGCCGATCCTCGACTACGCGCCCAGTAACCCGGCCTCTGAGGCGTATCTGCAGCTCGCTCGTGAGTTGGTTGCTCGCGGCACGATTGCCTGACTCTGTCATGACCGCGCTATCAACGGATCTCGAAGAGCCGGGCGCGCACGACGCGCACGACGGCTCAGGACTGCCCGAGGATGCCTTCCGGGTGTCGCTTGAGGTCTTCGATGGCCCATTCGATCTGTTGTTGAATCTCATCTCGAAGCATGAACTCGACATCACTGAGGTATCGCTCAGCCTGGTTACGGACGAGTTCATCGCATACCTCTCTGGCATCGAGGGGAGCGACCTGTCGCAGCTTGATCGGGCCTCCGAGTTTCTCGTTGTCGCCGCGACGCTGCTTGATCTCAAGATCGCGAGCCTGCTGCCGCAGGGAGAAGTCGTCGATGCGGAGGACGTGGCGCTCCTCGAAGCCAGGGACCTGCTCTTCGCGCGGCTGCTCCAATACCGAGCTTTCAAGCAGGCGAGCGACTGGTTTAAAGCGCGACTCGAGGCTGAGGAGGCACGTCATCCTCGGCAGGTGCCGCTTGAGGCCAAATTCCGTAGGCGCGGCCCTGAGCTCAGGTGGACCCTTTCAGCCGAAGATTTCGCGGCCCTCGCGCTTCTGGCATTCACCCCGCGTGAGATCCCGATGGTCGGTCTCGATCACCTGCATGCCCCGCTCGTGTCGATCCGCGAACAGGCGGCGATTGTGGTCTCATTGTTGCGCACGGGTGGTGCACACACCTTCCGCGAGCTCGCCTCGGGAGCGACCGAGCGCGGAGTCATCGTCGCGCGGTTCCTTGCGATCCTCGAGCTATATCGGCGCGATGCCGTGATGTTCGAGCAGGCTGAGCCGCTGGGTGAACTGCGTGTCGAGTGGGTCGGCGAGAGCTGGTCGGACGACGAGTTGGCAACGCTGGGTGGAGACTATGACTAGGAACGACGATCATACGCTTCACGAGCAGTTAGAGGCGCTACTGCTCGTCACCGACGAACCGCTCAGCGTGGTCGCGCTTGCTACCGCGACCGATCGCCCGGTTCGTGAGGTTCGGGAGGCAATCGCCACCCTGGTGGCCGACTATGACGGGCGAGGAGGAGGCCCGCGGCGGGGCTTTGAACTCCGCGAGATCGCCGGTGGCTACCGCTACTTCGTGCGAGAGTCTCTCGACGCTGTCGTAGCGAACTTCGTGGATCAGCACAGCCCGCAGAGGCTGTCTCAGGCTGCGCTCGAGACTCTTGCTGTGATCGCCTACCGTCAACCGGTTTCTCGCGGCGCCATCGCCTCCATTCGTGCGGTAAATGTCGATTCCGTCGTGCGAACGCTTGTCAGCCGCGGGCTGATTACCGAAGCCGGGCATGACTCGGAAACCGGGGCAGTCCTCTACGGCACAGGCGACGCGCTGCTTGGTCACCTGGGAATCGCGAGCATCGACGAATTGCCGCCGATCGCTCCGTTCCTGGACGACCCGAACGAAGGGTTTGAGAGTGAACAATTCAGAGCATGATTCTGGCCGCGAGTCGGCGGGATTCGGCGGATCCTTCTCGGTTGACGGGCAGTCGGTCGAGATAGACCTCGCCGAGTTTGGTTGGGATCGCCCGGTGTCAGGCGGATCCACTGATTTTGACGACGACGGACGTGTGCGGCTGCAGAAGGCGCTCGCACACGCTGGCGTTGCCTCGCGGCGAGCCTGCGAGGCGCTCATCACCGGGGGGCGGGTGACGGTCAACGATGAGATCGTGCGCGAGCTCGGCACGCGCATCGATCCGGAGCTTGACGTGGTGAGTGTCGACGGTGTTCCCGTACAACTTGACGTGTCGAAACTGTACTTCGTGCTGAACAAACCGCGCGGTGTCGTCTCCACAATGTCAGACGAGCAGGGCCGGCCAGACCTCCGCGAATTCGTTGAGACCGTTGGTGAACGGCTCTACAATGTGGGGCGTCTCGACACCGATACCTCGGGTTTACTTGTGCTGACGAATGACGGCGAGCTCGCACATCGGCTCGCTCATCCGAAGTTCGGCGTGCAAAAGACCTACATTGCGAAGGTGCGCGGACTCGTGACCCCGGCGACGATCCAGAAGCTGCGCGACGGCATCGAACTCGACGATGGCCCAATCAAGGTCGACTCCGCAAAGTTGTTGCCAGGAGCGGGTGCGAAGCATTCCCTTGTGGAAGTCACGCTTCATTCCGGGCGAAATCGGATTGTTCGTCGCATGCTCGCCGACGTCGGCCATCCGGTCGAGGAACTGGTGCGGCGGCAGTTTGGACCACTGCACCTGGGCACGCTACGCGTGGGCGACATGCGTGAGTTGTCGCACGCAGAGCGAGGAGCCTTACTGAACGCCTCTGTGGGAGGCAGTGAAGCAGTGACGGGAGGTCGCCCGGGCGACGGGAAGGGAGCCCGCGGTATTCGGGGAGTCGCCGCCAAGGGCAATCCCCACTCGCGCGCTTCGCGTGCGGGTGCGGGTAAGGGCCAGAAGGGCGGCACAGCTGGCCGCGGTGTGGAAGGGAAACGATGAGTTTCGGAGGCGAAGGACTGGCCAGCCGAGTGAACGGGCAGGTGCACGTCATCGGGGCAGGCTTGCTCGGTGCCAGCATCGGCCTCGGGCTGCGCGACCGAGGGGTCACGGTGACGCTTGAGGATGCTTCGCCGACCACCGTCGCACTTGCCACCGACTACGGCGCCGGGCGTGCTCGCCTCCCAAGCGACCCCGAGCCGGCACTGGTCGTGGTCGCAACGCCGCCCGATGTCACCGCGGACGTAATCGAACGTGCGCTTCGCGCGTTTCCATCCTCAGTGGTCACTGATGTCGCGAGCGTCAAACTCGCACCGTTCGTCGAGTTGCAGCGAAGGGGTGTGGATCTCACCCACTACGTGGGTTCCCATCCCATGGCCGGCAGGGAGCGCGGTGGCGCAATCATGGCACGCGCCGATCTATTCACCGCGAGACCATGGGTGATCTGTCGGGACGAGGAGACGCCTCCCGAGGCGCTCGCAATTGTTGAGGCCGTGGCACTCGAACTCGGGGCCACTCCCATTGAGATGACCCCGCAGGAGCACGATCTTGCGGTAGGTCTGGTGTCTCACCTTCCACAAGCCGTCGCGAGCCTCTTGGCTGGCCGGCTCGTTTCTGCGAGTGAACAGGCCATCGGGCTCGCCGGTCAGGGGTTGCGAGATACCACTCGGATCGCCTCGGGTCAGCCAGAGTTGTGGGTGCAGATTCTGGGAGCCAACCGTGCCCCCGTGATTGAGGCACTTGACGCGTTTCGCGGCGACCTCGATGCCTTCACCGAGGCTCTTCGTGCGCCGGACAAGCCAGGCGCGAGACGCCAGCTCGCCGATCTCCTCGCAGCCGGAAATCGTGGGGTCGCGCGGATTCCCGGAAAACACGGCTCAAGCGACCGATTCGTGACGTTGACCGTGCTGATTGACGACCGGCCCGGTCAACTTGCCAGCCTTCTCACCGAGCTCGGAGACCTAGGCATTAACATGGAAGACTTGCGCCTCGAGCATTCGCCGGGCGCCCAAATCGGCTTCGCCGAGATCGCGGTTTTGCCCGACGTGGCCGAACAAGCCATCACTGACCTGACCGAGCGCGGCTGGAGGACGCTATGAACGCTGCGAACACAGCACCACCAGCCCCGATCCTCGTGGCGATCGACGGGCCCGCGGGGAGCGGAAAGTCGAGCGTTTCGCGAGAAGCCGCCAAGAGACTCGACTTTGGGATTCTCGATACCGGCGCGGCCTATCGTGCGCTGGCATGGGCCGCTCGTGAAAGCGGGCTTGATCTTGACGATGAGTTGGCGCTTGCAGAACTGTTGAACGGATGGGACTTCTCCATCACCATGCGGGGGGAACCGCGAGTGGCGGTCAGGCTGCCGGGATCGACGGCCGACAGCGATGTGACGGCGGCGATCCGCGATCCGGATATCACGAGTCGAGTGAGTCAGGTCTCGCGGCACCCGAGGGTCAGGGAAACCTTGAATGAGTTGTTTCGGCACATCGTGGCGACTTCTGGGCTGCCAGGGGTAGTGATCGAGGGGCGCGACATCACCACCGTCGTGGCTCCCCACGCGCCCGTGCGCCTACTCCTCACCGCGGCACCGGAGGTACGCGCGGCCCGTCGCGCGGGCGAGCTCGCGGGTGCATCGCTCGAACAAGTATTGAAAGATCTGCGCGTGCGTGACGCGAAGGATGCGCTGGTGGTTGATTTTCACACTCCCGCGGCCGGCGTGACGCAGATCGATACGAGCAACTTGGATTTTGGGCAGTCGGTACAGGCTGTCATTGATGTGGTTACTTCGGCGCATGCCGTGGCCACGGGAGGAGCATCGCGATGAGCGAGCACAACGACAACGGAATTTCAGATGAGGAATTCAACCCTGAGGCGACCCCAACTATCGGGGAAGACGCTGGGGTCGTCATCGACGATGGCGTGACCGACGAAGAGCGACTGAGGGCGATGAAGTCGAACCTCGATGCTTTTGAGCTTGAAGATGAGGATCTCCACCTCATCGGCGAAGACGGGGAGTTTCTCGGCTTCACCGAGTCACAGCCTGAGGCGCTGCCGGTGGTCGCTATTGTCGGCAGGCCGAACGTCGGGAAATCCGCTCTCGTGAACAGGATCATCGGGCGACGAGAAGCGGTCGTTGAAGACGTTCCGGGCGTGACCCGCGACCGTGTCAGTTATCCGGCTGAGTGGAACGGCACTCGCTTCACGCTCGTCGACACCGGCGGCTGGGAGCCGGATGCAAAGGGCATCGATGCGTCCGTTGCCGCTCAGGCCGAGGTCGCAATCGAACTGTGCGATGCCGTGATGTTCGTCGTGGACTCCAGAGTTGGGCCTACTGCAACTGACGAACGTGTCGTGCAGTTGCTTCGTCGCACCAACAAACCGGTGTTCCTGCTCGCCAACAAGGTCGACGACGCGGTGCTGGAACCCCAGGCTGCGGCGCTGTGGTCGCTGGGCCTCGGCGAACCGTACCCGGTTTCTGCGTTGCACGGACGAGGGGTCGCAGATCTCCTCGACGTAGTTCTGAAGGCATTGCCTAAAGAGTCAGCTGTGGCGAAACCGAAGCTCGACGGCCCCAGGCGTGTCGCCATTTTGGGGCGACCCAACGTGGGTAAATCGAGCCTCTTGAACAAGGCTGCAGGCGAAGAACGGGTGGTGGTCAACGACATCGCTGGCACTACCCGCGACCCGGTCGACGAACAGATTGAGCTTGCCGGCAGGGTGTGGACATTTGTTGACACCGCGGGTATTCGTCGTCGCGTGCACATGCACCAGGGCGCTGACTTCTACGCGTCACTGCGCACCGCCGCGGCGCTCGAGAAGGCAGAAGTCGCAGTAGTCATGCTTGACGTGACCGAGCCGATCAGTGTGCAAGACGTGCGTATCATCGATCTCGTGCTGGAGTCGGGTCGCGCTCTCGTGCTCGCATTCAACAAGTGGGATCTGCTCGATGATGAGCGTCGTCGCGACCTGGAACGTGAAATCGAGACTGACCTGGCACACATCGCGTGGGCTCCGAGAGTCAACATATCTGCGCGCACCGGCCGTCACCTCGAAAAACTCGTTCCCGCGCTCGAGACCGCCCTCAACTCGTGGGACACTCGCATTCCGACGGCGAAATTCAATGCCTTCATTGCCGAGTTGGTGCAGGAGCATCCGCACCCACTGCGCGGTGGAAAGCAGCCACGGATTCTCTTCGGCACTCAGGTGCAAAATCGTCCGCCGACTTTCGTGCTCTTCACGAGCGGCTTCCTTGATCCGGGCTACCGCCGGTTCATTCAGCGTCGGCTTCGCGAGCGCTACGGTTTTGAGGGCACCCCGATCGTCCTCAACATGCGCATCCGGGAGAAGCGTCAGCGCCGCTGATGCTTCTCTGAGGAAGCCATTTCTGGCTTCCGAAAGGATGCGCGGCGCGGCTCTGCCCGCGCTGTGAGTGCGGTGACGGCCGTGGGCCGGAGCGGCTCCTGTTTTTCCGGGAGAAGCGTCAGCGACGCTGATGCTTCTCCGCTTCCGGCGTGCTCATCGTTCACAAACCGTTACCTGCCCGGATTGTCCGGAGCTGAGACCGGCTGGCAATATGTGTCTCAGACAGGTCCATGTTGAGACGGGGTTCACAATGCAGGGTGCGCGCTCCACCACACTCCTCGCCACTGCGACAGTTGGTTCACTGTTGCTCCTGGGGCTTACGGGCTGCGCCAACCCCATAGATCAGTTGGTGCAACTGGGCACAGAACAGGCGATTGAACGCATCGCTGAAGAGTCAACCGGCGGGCAGCTCGACATCGATACCGGAGGCGGTGCGGCACTCCCAGAGGGATGGCCAGACATTCCCACCCCTGACGGTGAGATCCAGATGTCAATGAAGTCTGCAGAGACGATGACGGCGACGTTCCTCACCGATCAGACCGAAGCTGATCGCTTGCTCGAAGAATTCCGCTCAGCGGGGTACGAGGGTGAATCCACGATGGATATGGGGGACATGAAGGTGTATTCCTTCACCGGCCAAGAGTGGTTCGTGGGCTTCACGATCATGGTCGACTCCGATGACAGGTCGAAGGTCTCGATCTCATACGTTGTCAGTCCGGCAGCTGGGTAGCAGGCCAGTGGTGAATTCGCGCATCCGTCGGGCCTTTGCTGCCACGCTCCTCGTCGCGCTCGCACTGACCGGTTGCGGATCACCGGCCACGAGGCCCGCAGCGGTGACCGCCGGAGACACGCCCAGTTCTGACGCAGTAGCTCTCCCGGGCGCGCTCGACGAGCAGGTTCAGCGAGCGCTCGAGCAGCTTCCAGAGATCGCGCAGCAGGGGCTGGATGCCACCGGTGTTCCGGGCATGTCAATTGCCGTCGTGTTTCAAGACGAGGTGGTGTTTGCTGAGGGATTCGGAGTGCGCGAGGTCGGGACGGAGGAGTGGATCACTCCCGACACCGTCTTCCAAATTGCCTCCCTCTCGAAACCGCTCTCCGCGACCGCTGTCTCGGCAGCAATCGCCGAGGGTGATGTCGAGTGGGAAACCCCGATTCGCACGCTCCTGCCCGAGTTCGAATACTCTGACCCCACGGTCACCGAGCTAGCCACCATCGGCGACGCGTTCTCACATCGCACGGGCCTGATCACGGGCGCGGGCGATGATCTCGAAGATCTGGGGTTTGACCGAGACACGATTCTGCAGCGCCTCCGTCTGCAGCCCCTTGACGACTTCAGATCCACCTATCACTATTCGAATTTTGGCCTCACCGTTGGCGCCGAAGCTGTCGCGGCCGCCCGCGGCCAGGAGTGGGAAGACCTCGTCGCCGAGCTCGTGTTCGACCCAATCGGCATGGAATCGACGAGCGCCCGCCACGACGACTTTCTCTCGCACCCCGATCGTGCCCTCTTGCACGCTGTGATTGATGGCGAGTATGTCGCAGAGTTCGACCGAGATCCCGACGCTGAAGCTCCCGCGGGCGGGGTCTCGTCGACCGCAAATGATCTCGCACAGTGGCTGCGAGTAGTGCTCGGCGAAGGTGAGTTTGAGGGCACGAAAGTTGCGGATCGCGAAGCTCTCATCGCTGCGATGAGCCCGCAGATCGTATCGAGCCACCCAGCTACGGGTATCGAGCGCCCCGCGCACTACGGCCATGGTTTCAACGCGTCGCCCCTGGTGAGTGGTCGGATGTCAATCTCGCACTCGGGGGCCTTCGTGCTCGGTGCCGCAACGAACTTCCAGGTCGTGCCCGAACTCGACTTGGGTATCGTGGTACTCACAAATGGAGCCCCGATAGGTGTGCCCGAGGCGGTTACCGCCTCATTTCTCGACATCGTGCAATTCGGAGATGTCACGCGCGACTGGGTCGCCGATTTTGGGGCTTTCTTCGGACCAATGATGGGCCCGGTAGGTGATCTGGTCGATGTAGATCGCCCGACGAACCCAGAGGCGGCCCCGTCAGACGCGAGTCTGATCGGCGACTACGTCAGCCCCTATTTCGGGGCACTCACGGTCGAGCGGGACGGCGATACGTTGATTGCGCGGCTCGGTGTCGACGGAAGCGTTGCGCTCGAACTCGAGGAGTGGGATGGGGCGACATTTGCTTACTCGCCACTCTCGGAAAGTGCTCCGTGGGGATCGCGAGCCACTGCGACCTTCGAGATCGGTGGCGACGGAGCAGCATCGCGGCTTCGGCTCTCCTCGTTTGACGCCACGGGGCTAGGTACCTTCACCCGAATGTAGTGTGATGCATGATGTCGGCTGCGCCGCTCCCTCACGCGTGACGCACGGCTGATACGTCGGTGCCACGTGGGGTCAGCGCAAAGGTTGTTGCGGCGATTCCGAGCATGATACATCCGCCGACGAGCCCGGTCAGTTGCAGCGCATGGGTGAACGCGATGCCCGCATCGGTAGCGAGAGACTCCAGCCCGAGTTCCTCGCTGATGGCGACGGCAGAACCGAGTGATTCGGCGGCGCTTGCAGCCGACACGGCATCGACGGGCGTTACCGCGAGCACCCGTGCAAACTCGGCCCGATAGAGCAGCGCCGCGATACTTCCGAGGACTGCCACGCCCAGCACGCTGCCGAGCTCGTAGGAGGTCTCCTCGAGGGCTGCGGCGCTTCCGGCTTTCTCCTCGGGTGTCTCGTACATGATCATGGCAGAGCCGATTGCCAGCGCCCCCGAACCGGCACCGATAAGCACGAGGGCGACAAACACGGTGCTCTGAGACAGAGCGCCGGGTTGCAGGCCCACCGCGATGAGACCGAGCCCTGCTGCGGCGACACCGCCGGAGAGGACGGACCGGGCCCCGATCCACCGTGCAAGAGGTGGGGCCGCAAGCGATGCGACGGCCCCGGCGATTGCGGCGGGAAAGAGGCGGATGCCGGCCTCGACCGGGCTGGCCCCGTCGACAAGTTGCATCCACTGTGCGAGAAGCAACAGGGCCGCTCCCATCGCGAACATTGAACCAAGCGCCGCAATGATTCCGGCCGAAAACGTCCGGCTGCGGAACAGTCGTATATCGAGTAGCGGATCTGCGCGACGCAGGCATCGCGCACCGAACCAGGCGAGCAGCGCCACCCCGGCGAGCAGCGCGATCCACCCCTCGAGTGTCAGAAGGCTCGCAGCTTTTCCGAAGATCTTGATGGCCCAGACCAGCAGGATCATGCCCGAAAACGAGAGGATGCCCCCGATCCAGTCCCAACGCCCGGGCTCTGCAACCCGAGATTCCGGAAGGAGCCACAGGCCTGCGATGAATGCAACGAGCATGAGCGGGACATTGACTAGGAATGCCGCATGCCAGCTGAAATGCTCGAGAAGGAGCCCGCCCACGAGCGGGCCCACAGCGGCCCCGAGCGAGGATACCGCAGCCCAAATACCGAGCGCAGAGGCTCGCTCTCGCGGGTCGGTGAAGACCACGCGAATGAGCGAGAGCGTGGTGGGCATGATCATGGCACCCCCCACACCCAGGAGCGCACGCAAGGCGATGACCGCCTCCGCGGATGTCGCCCACAGCACGAGAACAGAAGTGATGCCGAAAAGCATATAGCCGAGCATGAGCATGCGCTTGCGCCCCCAGCGGTCGGCAAGGGCGGCCCAGGAAACCAGGAGGCCAGCCAGGACGAGGGAGTAGATGTCGACGATCCACAGCAGTTGGTCGGATGTGGGCCGGAGAGATGCTGCCATGTCAGGAATTGCGATGTTGAGAATCGTCATATCCATCATGAGCACGAGCAGGCTGGCGGTGAGCACCGCGACAGCGGCCCAACGCCGCACACGAGAATCACGGACGGTCTCGAGGGAAGGAAAGGTCATGACGGGGAAACCTCCGACGGGGCCTTCTCCTGCGCGTCGGTTTCGACGGGGGAGGGCGCTGGGAGGCGGGCGATGGTGCGAAACAGGCGTGCGAGCTGCTCGGTGCTCAGCGGATCGTCGTGCAATGCTGCGTGCATCGTGGCGCCGTCGAAGAAGATCGCTGCGACCTCTGCGCGTTCCGGGCCGAGGTGCGCGGACAGTAGCTCGACCAAGCCGTCGTACCAGCGCAGTGCAATCGCGCGCAGTCGCGGATCCTGGGTGGCGCTGGTGACGAGCGCCATGTCGGCGTGAACCTGCCTGGGGTCGCTCAGAAAGCGATGCATGAGCTGGGCGAGTTGCTCTGGTGCCGAATCAAATTCGGCGAGGGCCGACTGTGCCTCCACGAGGCCCTCCTCGATTTCGTCGGCGAGGAGTCGAAGCGCAGCTTCCCTGAGTTCATCAATCGAAACGAAGTACTGCGTGGTGGAGCCCAGCGCTACCCCCGCGCGTGCCGCGACCATTCGATGAGTGAGCCGAGAGGGCCCAACCTCGACAATCAGTTCGGCGGCAGCAGCAACGATCGCCCGGCGGCGCGCAGGTGGATCCCGGCGATGGGGGCGCAGTGGTGCGGGTTCTGGGGCGGTGAGCGCAGCCATCGGAATTGTCGCTTTCGAGTCTGGGAATGCGTGATGTACATCTGTACATGTACAGAAGTACATCATATGTGGGTGCTTTTGCAACTCCGCCGATCAGGCGTTGTAACGTGGAGGTGGCGGCCCGAAGATTTGGACCGCGCTCTTACGAGATGGGGTACCCGATTGAGCGACACAATCAGCACGGCCGACCTGTATGACGAGCGAGGGGAACAGTTGCTTTCCGTATCGCTTCAGTTTCGAGATTTTGGAGGAGTGACTGGCTTTGCCGGACCCATTCGCACGGTCAGCTGCCACCAAGACAACGCACTCCTGAAGTCCGTGTTGGCGACCCCGGGCGAGGGGGCGGTGCTGGTCATCGACGGCGGCGGTTCACTTGCGACGGCGCTGGTCGGAGATCTGATCGCCGCGCTTGCTGTCGATCACGGCTGGTCTGGCGTGATCGTCAATGGTGCCATTCGCGACAGTGCTGCTATTGGCACGCTGCCGATTGGGGTGAAAGCTCTCGGTACGAACCCGGCAAAGTCGACGAAGACTGGCAGTGGGGCCAGCGATATTGTCGTCACCTTCGGGGGAGCGTCATTCCGCCCCGGTGCTTGGGTCTGGTGTGACGGAGACGGTATCTTGGTCGAACGCTGAGACTGCTCGGCTCGCGTCGGGAATCACGACGTCCGGACCGCGCCGTTCGAGTAAGGAAAAGCGAGATGACCCGATTGTGGATTCCGTTTCTGCCCTATGCGGTCATCTCTGCGGTGCACGTTGGACTGCGGCTGGCGGAGCACCCGCTGGATTACCCTACGAAGCTCTTGCTCATGCCGACACTCGCGCTTGCTGTGCTGTGGGTGATGTTGCGAGTGCGGCCCGTGCCGCGAGGCGCAACGATCGTGCTTGTTGTCTCCATCGCGTGTTCGTGGCTCGGAGACGGTGCAGCTTTCTTCTTTCCCGGGCTTCCCGAGTTGCCGATGATGCTGCTCAGCTTCGGGCTGGCCCACCTGGGCTACGTGTTTCTGATATGGAAAGTGCCGGGTATCGCGCGCGGCGGTTTCCCGCGGTGGTCGTGGATCTACGTGGGGGCCTACCTTGCGCTGATCATCACGCTCTGGCCCCATACAGGTTCGCTGCTGGTGCCCGTGATGATCTACGGGCTGCTCTTGACCGCCACTGCGGCATTTGCCGCTCGATGCGCCCCGGTGGTTGCTTGGGGAGGCGCGTGGTTCCTGGTCTCAGACGCGATCCTTGCATTTCGCATATTTGTGCCCGAAGCGATGCCCGGCTGGACCAGCGGTGCGGTCATGCTGACCTACACGCTCGGGCAGGGTCTCTTGGTGTACGGCATCGTCTCCGCGCTGCGGTCGCGGACGAACACCGGGAAGGTCACTCCGGGAGGTGGCGCAGAAGTATCTGTGGGCTCCGCAGGATAGCTCCCGCCGCGGACACGCGTTCCCGAAGTTCTTCGTCGGCGGTCACCACGGTGACGCGGCGCCCTTCTGCGATAAGTCGGTGAGTCTCGGCGACAATCGTGTCGTCGCCGAGGAGCGGTGCGTCGGCGAGGTTGACTCCGGGTACCGACGGTACGCCGCGCGCAACACCTTCCGATACCAGCGTCCAGAGTGGGAAGACACGATCGATTCCTGGGTAGTCGCTCTGCGTAAGGCCGAGCATGCCCGCCGGAATTCCTGGGGCTACGACACTCGCCACGCGATCGCGCAGCCGCTCCTGTGCGCCCCGTCGATCCTTCCACCAGCCGTTCGGTACCGAACCGATGACATTTGCCGAGTCAACGATGATGGCGGGGCGGGGGCCGACGAGAGATTGCAAAAACCTCCAGCTCTGTGCAAAACCCGGGTGCAGCGGGTATGCGCTGACCTGATTGAGTGCGACCCAGCTGAGCTCGTGGCTTTCGGCATCGGTGATCTCTGGCTCAAACGGCCTGGTGACCTCTGCGATCACTGTTGTGTACCTCCACCCCCCGAGATCGAGCACGTGCGTGAACATTGCGGCAGTTGCCCGAACGGGTACCCCGGCCTCCTCGAGTGACTCGCGCTTGGCACCGTCAATGGCGCTTTCGCTCTCGTGCCTTGCGCCGCCGGGGATTCCCCAGGTGCCCCCGTGGTCACTCCAGTTCACGCGGTGCTGCAGCAAGATGCCCTTGCTGGGATCGTGCGCAAGCAGCCCCGCAGCGCCGAAGCGGCCCCAGTATCGCTGCCCGTCAGCCGCGGTGACCCAAGCATCCCCCGTGTTTCTTGTGTCACTCATAAACTTCAGCGTATCGGGCACCATTGGAGATACCGGTGAGTGCGTTTGTGATGCTCCAGCTTGAAATTCACCGGGAAGCGAGATAGGATTTCTCTTTGGTGCTTTGCGCCTGTTTTCGCGTTCCCGCGAGAAGGGGCTTTCAGCATTCGCAAGATCAGCATTCACCCACTGAAGCGATAGTGAGGCTATGGCCAAGAAAGACGGCGTCATCGAGATCGAGGGCCAGGTAGTCGAGGCTCTTCCCAACGCGATGTTTCGCGTTGAGTTGACCAACGGACACAAGGTTCTCGCCCATATTTCGGGCAAAATGCGTCAGCACTACATCCGTATCCTCCCTGGAGACCGCGTGATCGTGGAGCTGACCCCCTACGATCTGACCCGTGGCCGTATCGTCTACCGCTACAAGTAGGTCGCTGAAAAGTAACGGCCCGCGGCATCCCACGGGTACGAGGACAGCGAACACACAGAAGGAAACATCATGAAGGTCAAGCCCAGCGTTAAGAAGATCTGCGACAAATGCAAGGTCATCCGCCGCCACGGTCGTGTCATGGTGATCTGCGAGAACCCGCGTCACAAGCAGCGCCAGGGCTAGATCCCTCGTTCTGTCGGGTGCGGGGCCGTAGGCCCGATCCACAACTGAATATCTGAATCAGCGCATCGAAAAACCCGCAGTCGCAGACTGAGGGGGACACCTCGGGCGGAGGCCCGAACCCCCGGTGCGCACCACACCTCCACACCACGCAAGGAGCCAGAATGGCACGTCTCGCAGGAGTAGACATCCCACGCGATAAGCGCGTTGAGATTGCACTCACTTACATCTACGGCGTTGGTCGCACCAGCGCCCTCAAGACTCTCGCCGATACCGGCATCGACGGGAATATCCGCGTAAAGGATCTCACCGACGAGCAGCTCGTAGAGTTGCGCGATTACATTGAAGGCAACTTCAAGGTAGAGGGCGACCTGCGACGCGAGGTCGCCGCAGACATCCGTCGCAAGGTCGAGATTGGAAGCTACCAGGGTCTCCGCCACCGTAAGGGGCTGCCTGTGCACGGTCAGCGCACCAAGACGAACGCTCGTACCCGCAAGGGACCGAAGCGCACCGTCGCCGGTAAGAAGAAGTAACCGTAGGTTCCGCGACCACTACACAGAGCTTTCAGGAGAACATAAATGGCTGCACCAAAAAGCGCGGCGCGCAAGCCGCGTCGTAAGGACAAGAAGAACGTCGCTGTGGGCCAAGCCCACATCAAGTCGACGTTCAACAACACGATCGTTTCGATTACTGACACCACCGGTGCCGTAATCAGCTGGGCATCTTCGGGTGGCGTCGGCTTCAAGGGCTCGCGCAAGTCGACCCCCTTCGCCGCTCAGCTCGCTGCGGAATCCGCCGCGCGCAAGGCGCAGGAGCACGGCATGAAGAAGGTTGACATTTTCGTCAAGGGTCCGGGATCGGGTCGTGAAACCGCGATCCGTTCGCTGCAGGCTGCTGGGCTTGAGGTCGGTTCTATCACCGATGTGACGCCACAGACGCACAACGGTTGCCGCCCGCCCAAGCGCCGTCGCGTGTGAGTTTTTCGACTGCGCATCACCGAGGCCGTCTCGGCCCCGGTGATGCGCAGTCGATACTCCATAAGCAGTTCCACCCCACCTCCCCACACCGCATGAGTCATATAGCGGACTCCAGCGAAAGGAACCACCACAGTGCTCATTGCACAGCGCCCCACTCTGACGGAAGAGTCAATCTCCGAGTACCGCTCGCGCTTCGTAATCGAACCCCTTGAACCGGGTTTCGGTTACACGCTCGGCAACTCGCTCCGTCGCACCCTCCTCTCATCGATCCCTGGCGCCGCTGTTACCAGCGTTCGCTTCGAGGGCGTCGCACACGAGTTCAGCACGATCGCCGGTGTCACCGAAGACGTCACCGAAATCATCCTGAACATCAAGGCGCTTGTCGTCTCGAGCGAGCATGATGAGCCGATCACTGCGTACCTGCGCAAGACCGGTGCAGGCGAGGTCACCGCGGCCGACATCTCAGCACCGGCGGGTGTCGAGGTCCACAACCCGGAACTCGTGATCGCCACTCTTGGGGATCAGGCTCAGTTCGAGCTTGAGCTCACCATTGAGCGCGGTCGCGGTTACGTCTCCGCAGCGCAGAACCGGAACGAAGATGCCGAGGTTGGCCGGATTCCGGTCGACTCGATTTACTCGCCCGTGCTGAAGGTCACCTATCGCGTGGAGGCCACGCGTGCCGGTGAGCGCACCGACTTCGACCGCCTGGTGGTTGACGTCGAGTCGAAGCCCGCCATCACGCCGCGCGATGCCATCGCTTCGGCCGGTTCTACACTGGTTGAATTGTTCGGCCTGGCGCGCGAACTCAACACCGCCGCAGAAGGTGTCGAGATTGGCCCGGCTCCGGCTGAGGTTGTTGTCGATGGGGAGCTCTCAATTCCCATTGAAGATCTCGACCTCTCAGTTCGTAGCTATAACTGCCTGAAGCGTGAGGGCATCAACACGGTCAGCGAGCTCGTTGCGCTTTCCGAGGCCCAGCTGATGAACATCCGTAACTTCGGCCAGAAGAGCGTTTTCGAGGTGCGCGACAAGCTCACCGAGATGGGCCTTTCGCTGAAGGATGCCGTGCCCGGCTTTGATGGTGCACAGTTCTACAGCTACGAAGACGACGTCAACTAGTATTCGGTCGTTTTCGACCCACACTTTTCATTCAACGGAGTAAACAATGCCTAAGCCCAACAAGGGCCCCCGCCTCGGAGGCGGACCCGCACACGAACGCCTGCTGCTCAACCAGATGGCTTCACAGCTGTTCGAGCACAAGCGTATCCAGACGACCGAAACGAAGGCAAAGCGCCTGCAGCCCGTCGCTGATCGCCTGGTGCAGTTCGCCAAGCGTGGCGACTTGCACGCTCGTCGTCGTGTCATGCGACAGATTCTCGACAAGTCGATCGTGCACGAGCTCTTCACCGAGATCGCGCCGCTCGTTGAGCACCGACAGGGTGGGTACACTCGCGTCATTAAGACCGGATTCCGCAAGGGCGATAACGCCCCGATGGCCGTGATCGAGCTGGTGCTTGAGCCCGTCAACCCGAAGCCGAAGAAGGCCAAGAAGGATGAGTCGGTCGAGGCCGTCGCCGCCGTTGAGGTCGAAGAAGTAGTCGAGACCGATTCGGCCGAGGCACCCGCTGCGGCGGACGAGGCCGAGGTCTCAGAAGCTGAGGTCGGCGAAGAGACCGCAGTTGCTGAGGCTGCGTCAGACGCCGCCGAAGAAGCTGAAGCTGACAAGAAGTAATTCCAGTTGGCGAAAGCCGAACGCTCCGAGGGTGCTTGCGCCGCGGGGCGTTCGGCGTTTCTAGGAGTAGGAACTGATCACTGACGGAAGGGAGCGCCGGTAGTGCATCGCAACGGCAATAGCGTTCGCCTCAGACTCGACATTGGATACGACGGCACCGATTTTCATGGGTGGGCAGCGCAGCCTGGGCTGCGCACAGTGCAGGGGGAGATGGAAGCTGCCCTGGCCGTTGTGCTCCGCCCGTCAGAGCAAGCCGTCACCCTGACTGTTGGTGGGCGCACTGACGCTGGGGTACATGCTCGCGGGCAGGTCGCTCATATCGATGTTCCGCACGACCTCGCGGATGGGCTCACCGAGCGCAGGCTCAACGGTGTGCTTCGGCGAGGTGCTCCAGACATAGTGGTCCATGCGGTGCGCGAGGTACCGTCCGTGTTCGACGCGCGTTTCTCGGCGCTCCGCCGCCGCTATGAGTATCGCGTGCGCGACCCGAGAGTCCGGCGTGATCCACTGACCGCTCGATTCACCGCCGACATATCGCGACCGATCGACTCTGCGCTGTTGCAGGTTGCCTCGGATCAATTACTCGGGCTCAACGACTTCACCTCCTTCTGCAAGGCGCGTGAGGGTGCCACTGCGATACGCGAATTGATCCAATTCGACTGGAATCGTGCCGACGATGGTGTCTTCGTTGCGCGGGTCGAGGCTGATGCGTTCTGTCACTCGATGGTGAGATCTCTGATTGGGGCTGTGGTCGCCACCGCGAGCGGTCGGATCGACGTCACCGAGCTTGTGGAATTGCGGGAGGCACGTGCGCGCACGAGTCGGTTCACCGTTATGCCAGCCCGTGGTCTCAGCTTGGAAGAGATTAGCTACCCGGCTGACGCCGATCTCGAAGCCCGGGCAGAGCTCACCCGGGCGAAGCGCGATCCACTGGAGAACTGAGCTGTGCTAGAGTAGATCTTTGGTGCGTCAGCATCCGAATTGTTGAGCCCTCCACGGTCGCTGAACTCGGGAAACCGAGACAGGGCATCGGAGCGGGATTCACGACACCTCCATTTCGATAGAAAGCAGCACGCTAGTGACTCGTACGTATTCGCCAAAGGCCGCTGAGCAGAAGCACGACTGGCTCATTATTGATGCCACAGACGTGGTTCTCGGCCGCCTCGCCTCACAGACCGCTGCGCTTCTGCGCGGCAAGCACAAGACCACCTTTGCTCCCCACATGGACATGGGCGATCACGTGATCATCATCAACGCGGCGAAGGTCGTGCTGACGGGGAACAAGGCAGCTCAGAAGAAGGCCTACCGCCACTCGGGCTACCCCGGTGGCTTGCGTTCGGTGACCTACAGCGATCTGCTTGAGAAGAATCCTGATCGCGCGGTCGAGAAGGCCATCCGCGGCATGCTTCCGAAGAACTCCCTCGGCCGTGATCAGTTCCGCAAGCTGAAGGTCTACTCGGGCCCTGAGCACCCGCACGCGGCGCAGCAGCCGACCCCCTTCACCATCGGCCAGGTCGCGCAGTAACGCGGCTCGAAAACTTTAGAAAAGAGAACTTCAAGTGACTGAAGAGACCGTGGCCGTCGAGAGCTACACCACCGAAACGCCTGCAAACCAGGCCGCCGAAAAAGCACCCCGCCCCGCGCTCACCGTCCCCGGTGCAGCAGTAGGCCGCCGCAAGCAGGCAATCGCTCGCGTTCGCCTCATCCCTGGTGCGGGCACCATGACCGTCAACGGGCGTGAACTGGCCGAGTACTTCCCGAACAAGCTGCACCAGCAGCTCATCACCGACCCATTCACCGTGCTTGATCTCGTCGGCTCGTACGACGTGATCGCTCGCATCGATGGCGGCGGGCCCTCCGGACAGGCAGGCGCGCTGCGCCTCGCAATCGCCCGTGCACTCAACGAGATCGACGCGGAGCACAACCGCCCGACGCTGAAGAAGGCTGGGTTCCTCAGCCGCGATGCGCGCGTGATCGAACGTAAGAAGGCCGGCCTCAAGAAGGCTCGTAAGGCTCCGCAGTACTCGAAGCGTTAGTCAACGCCCGAACTATGGTTCGCCTATTTGGCACGGACGGGGTCCGGGGCCTGGCTGGGGTCGATGTGACCGCCGAGCTGGCCCTGGGCCTCGCTCAGTCTGCGGCCTTCGTGCTCGGTCGCGCCGCGCGCGCGGAAAGCCGCCGAGCGGTCGCCGTTGTTGCCCGCGACCCCCGAGTCTCGGGCGAGTTCATTTCAGCCGCAGTGGCGGCGGGGCTCGCTTCCGCGGGCGTCGATGTGCTCGAGGCTGGCGTTATTCCGACCCCCGCGGCCGCATACCTGGTCGCAGATTCCGGGGCTGATTTTGGGGTGATGGTTTCGGCCTCCCACAACCCGGCTGCAGACAACGGGATCAAGTTCTTCGCCGCGGGCGGGCGCAAGCTCGCCGATGAGGTGGAAGACGAGATTGAAGCCGAGTTGGGGCGCCCGCACGGAGGATTCACTGGCCGCGAGGTCGGGCGGATCCGCCGATTTGCAGACGCCGAGGACCGCTACCTGGTGCACCTTCTGGGCACCCTGAATGGTCTCAGCCTGGCCGGCATTCACGTGGTGCTTGACTGCGCTCACGGTGCAGCCGCAGGCATCTCGCCGGATGTTTTTACCGACGCGGGTGCTCGCGTCACGGTGATCGGCAACGCCCCTGATGGCTTCAACATTAACGATGGTATTGGTTCGACACACCTCGGCCCATTGATCGCGAAGGTGCGTGAAACCGGTGCCGACCTCGGTATCGCACACGACGGCGATGCAGATCGATGCCTTGCTGTTGATGCCGATGGCGAAGTGATCGATGGTGACCGAATCATGGCGATTCTTGCGCTCTCGATGGCAAGCCGAGGCAAGCTTGTGCACAATACGTTAGTCGCCACGGTGATGAGTAATCTCGGCCTCAGGCTTGCTATGGCGAACAACGGCATCGACGTGGTCGAAACCGGTGTCGGCGATCGATACGTGCTTGAAGAACTGAACGCGCACGGCTATTCGCTGGGCGGCGAGCAGTCTGGACATGTCATTATGAGCGACTACGCCACCACCGGAGATGGGATCCTCACCGGCCTGCACCTAGCCGCGGAGATTGTGCGCACCGGAAAAACGATCGCCGAACTGGCTGGGTGCATGACCGTGTACCCGCAGGTTCTCGTGAACGTGCGCGGGGTGGATCGCAGCAAAGTGTCGGCAGATGACGTGCTGCAGCGAGCGGTAATGCAGGCCGAGATAGCGTTGGAAGGTCGCGGCCGCGTTCTGCTACGCCCCTCGGGCACCGAGCCCGTCGTGCGGGTCATGGTGGAAGCGGAGAGCGAGTCGCAGGCTCAGGAGCTTGCCGACGACCTCGCCGAGATCGTTCGTACTCGTCTCGCAATCTAGGAGAACCATGATCAGCTCATCCTTGCGGCGCCCCTACCGGGTATTTGGTGCCGTTGCACTTCTCGGGGTATCTCTCGTGCTGATGGGCTGTGGCACGGAGACTGCTACGGTGTCCACCGACTCTGAGCCCACCTCCGCGACCGGGCCCGCAACCGAGGAATGCGCAGGGGTCTCGGTAGTTGTCGAATTTGGCAGCCTCGAAACCGACGGCATCGTGGAATGCGTTGATACCAGTGAGCCCATGACCGCGGTGCGGGCATTCGAGCTTGCGAACGTCGAACTTACCGAGGGTCAGGCATTTCCCGGATCGATTTGTCGAGTCGGAGGCGCGCCCGCGGCTGACCTTGTGCTGAGCTATTCGGGGCAAAGCTATACCGAGGACTGCACGGCCATGGGCCCGGTGTGGGCCTACTGGGGCCTATTTGTGGATCTGGGCAACGGGTGGGAATACGCTCAGGAGGGCGCCGCAACCCAATTGGTCGAGCCGGGGCAAGGCATCGCGTTCTCGTGGCAATTCGGTGACACCACTGAGCCACAACTTCCCGCAGCCTAGGTGATGCGCGCCTCCCCGGCTGTCGATACTGGCGAGGGGGCGTTGCCTCCGCGCGGCGCAGCCTTGGCCCGACCCGGGCTCATCTGGGCGCTGGCTGCGTTCGGCGCAGTCGCAGGTGCGGTCTCACCCGCGCCCTGGTGGCAGCTCGGCATCATTGCCGCAGCCCTGCTCGCGTGCCTCGCTGCCGGACGGATTCACGCCCCCGCGCTCAGGCTCGGGGTGTGGGGTGCGGTCGTTTTCGTCGCTCTGCGGGTTGCCTATCGCGTGCTGTTCGCTCCGGTTCTGCCGCCGCCCGAATCCGCGAGCGTGCTGCTCAACCTCCCCGTAATCCCGCTCGGAGGGCCGTTTGCGGGTATCTCTCTCTTCGGTGCGCTCACGCTCGACCAACTCCTCACCACGTTGACCGATGCGACTCGATTCGCGGTGGTCTTTGTGGTCTTTGGCGCGGCCAATGCGCTGGCCGATGCGCGCACTCTCCTGGCACGCTCGCCGCAACCCTTCGTGCCCTTCGCCACCGCGCTTGCACTCGCGCTCGGCAGCGTGCCAGCGCTGCTGGTCGCCGGTCACCGAGTGGATCGCGCAGCTCGCATGCGGGGGGAGCGGCGGGGGCCGAGACTGCTCATTCCTGTGCTTGAGCAGGCGGTCGAGCGTGCGACCACGCTGGGTGCCTCGATGGAACTGCGCGGGTACGGGGCAACGTCACGTCTTGTCGCGCGTGCTGAGCAAGGTGTCGATCCGCTCGTGCGCGTCGAGGAGGTCAGTGTGCGGCATGGGGAACGGGAAGTTCTCGATCGGGTTTCACTTGAGCTCCGTGCGGGGGAGCTGACCTTCATTACCGGGCCCACGGGGTGCGGAAAGTCGAGCCTCCTCGCGGTGCTTGCTGGGCTCACTCCCGGCTACACCGGCGGCGAGGTCACGGGGACCGTGCGCATCGCTGGTGTCAGCGTGCTGGGAGAAGGGGTGGATCCGCGCCCCGCCCGGGTCGCGGGGGTGCTCGCACACGTGCCGCAGCGTGTTGAGCACTCGTTTCTCGCGGAAACGGTGCGATCTGAGCTGGAGTTCGGCCCTCGAAGTCAAGGCCTCACGGGTGCCGCACTTGCGGAGGCAGCCAACTCGGCACTGCGCCTATTCGGGCTTGCGCATTTGTCTGGGCGAGAACCGGGTTCGCTCAGCGCGGGAGAGGCGACGCGACTCGCGCTGGCCGCTGCGGTGGCGGTCGGGCCGCGCGTGCTTGTGCTCGACGAACCCATCGCCGACCTCGACCCGCACTCGGTCGCAGTGGTGCGTAGCGCGCTGCACGCGCTGCTCGCGCAGGGGTGCGCGGTGCTGATTGCCGAGCACCGCCAGGCTGCCCTCGCCGATCTCCAGACCGCGATGCCTGCACAGTGGCTTCGCCTTGACCGCGGGCGGGTGGTCGCCGCGAAGCCTAGTCTCGGTTCTGCCGATTCTGCACAGGTTGCTGACCCCGCCGTGCTGTCTGCGGGCCCGGGTGCCTCGAGCCTTGCGAGTACGGGAAACGCCCCACCTCGACGTGATCCGATTGTACTCGCGCGCGACCTGGTGGTCTCGCGCGGAGGGAACGAGCTGTTCCGGCTTGACGACCTCACCGTGAACCCGGGTGAAGTGGTCGTCCTGAGGGGCGCAAACGGGAGCGGGAAGACCAGTCTGCTCGAAGACATCGCACTGCCGCCGGGGGTACGCGGCGGCAGTCGGGCAGCCGGTGTCGCGCTGGTGCCGCACCGGGTCGATGACCTCCTGATTCGTGACACCATCGAGGCCGAGTGCGACTTTGCCGATCGTCGAGCGGGTGCGCCGCGGGGCAGCACCTTGCGCCGATTCGCTGCGCTGATTGCCCGGCCCGCGGTACCACCCGCGCCTCATACCCACCCGCGCGACACTTCGGCGGGTACCCGACTGGCGTTGGCCATTGCGGTGCAACTCTCTGGTACGCAGCGAGTGCTACTGCTCGATGAGCCGACGCGCGGTCTTGATCTTGACGCTCGGCGACGACTGGCCGCGCTCCTGACAGAGCACGCCTCCACTGGTGCCGCGGTGCTCCTCGCGACCCACGACGACGACTTCGCGGGCCTGCTGGCCTGCGCAGGGGCCGCGGTTCGCGTGCTTCGCTTGGCTGATGGGCAGATCTCGTGAGCGGCCGCGCGCCCGAGGCCTCGTCAACGGAGATGCCGGTGTGGGGCCGACAGCCTTCTGGCAGCCGGGCACCGGGCACTCGGACTTCCAGGCGCACCCGGCCGCTATCTCGGGTGTTTGCCGCAGCGCTCCTCGCGCTGGTCAGTCTCGGTGCGCTGGCCGCTTTCACCTGGCCGTTTCTGGCAGTGGCCGTGCCCGGAGACGGGCGTGCCGCTATCCCTGCTCTCGCACTTGCCATGATTGTTGTGCTTGCGGCGGCGGTAATTGTTGCGCTATCTGATGGTGCCTCCGGCTCGATGTTCGTTGCCATGCTGGGAACTCTGACCGCGGTCGGAATGGTCATGCGATTCCTCGGAACAGGGTTCGGTGGTTTCGAGACCGCTCTCATCCTGCTGATTCTGGCTGGCCGTGCGTTTGGCCCCCGCTTTGGGTTTCTCCTGGGGGCCACGGTGATGCTGGGGTCCTCGCTGCTGTGGGGTGGTGTCGGCCCGTGGCTCCCGTTTCAGGTCTTCGCCGCGGGTTGGGTGGGCGCCGGCGCCGGCCTCATTCCTGGCAGACGGCGGGTCGCTGGAGCGCGCGGCCCCTGGCCCGAGCTGGCCATGCTCGCCGTCTACGGGGTGCTGGCCTCGTACGTGTTCGGTCTCCTGATGAACGTCTGGTTCTGGCCCTTTGCGGTAGGCAGCGACACCAGCATTTCGTATGACGCGGAGGCCGGAGTCGGTGCCAATCTCGTGCGGTTCCTGAGCTACTCACTCGTCACCTCCACGCTGACGTGGGATACGGTGCGTGCGATCACCACGGCTGTGGGTATTCTCCTGATTGGTCGTCCGGTGCTGGCGGCATTGCGCCGCTCTGCGCTCGCGCGCCAGGGCTAGACCGAGAAGTACTTCGCCTCGGGGTGGTGAAACACGAATGCGTCCGTCGACTGCTCGGGGTGCAACTGCAACTCTTCAGACAGGGTGACACCGATACGCTCCGGGCGCAGCAGCTCGACGACCTTGCGCCGATCCGCCATATCTGGGCACGCCGGGTAGCCCAGCGAGAACCGGGCACCTCGGTAGCGGAGCTTGAAATACCCCTCGATGTCAGTGGGTTCTTCCGATCCGAAACCGAGTTCGGTGCGCACCCGGCTGTGCCAGTACTCGGCGAGTGACTCGGTGAGTTGCACGGCGAGACCGTGCAGCTCCATGTACTCGCGATACTTATCACCCGCGAAGAGCTTCGCGGTGTGCTCGTCGACGCGCGCTCCGACCGTCACGAGCTGGGCGGAGAACACGTCGGTCTCGCCCGAATCCTTCGACCTAATGAAGTCCGCGAGGCACAGGTGACGATCTCGCCGCTGCCTCGGGAACGTGAAGCGCAGCCGTTCGGCTCCGGGGGTCCCACCTGATCCACCGTCGGGGGCCAGCACGCCCCCCTGCTCACCATGATGCAACACCACCACGTCGTTGCCCTCGCTGTAGGCCGGGAAATAACCGTAGACCACCGAGGCATCGAGCATGCCCTCGGTCTGCATGCGGTCGAGCCAGGATCGCAGCCTGGGCCGACCCTCGCGGGCAACCAGCTCTTCATAGCTCAAACTGCCCTCACCGCGGCCGGACTTCAGACCCCACTGCCCCATAAACACGGCGCGCTCGTCGAGCAGCTTCGCGTAATCGGCGAGCGGCACGCCCTTCACGATCCGAGTGCCCCAGAACGGCGGAACTGGCACCGGATTATCGGTGGCGACATCGCTGCGGGTGGGGAGGTTCTCGGGCTCGGTAAGGGTCAGCTTCGACCCAGCACGGTGGATCCGCTTCTTCAGTGGCGGGAGCCCGACCTCGCCGGCATCCTCGCCTCGGGCGACGCGCACGAGCGGTGCCATGAGGTCGAGCCCCTCGAAGGCATCCTTTGCGTAGCGCACCTCTCCATCGAAGAGCTCCGCGAGGTCATCCTCGACGAATGCGCGGGTGAGTGCCGCTCCGCCGAGAATGACGGGCCAGCGCTTCGCGAGACCCCGGGCATTCAACTCCTGCAAGTTTTCCTTCATCACGACGGTGGATTTCACGAGCAGGCCGCTCATGCCGATCACATCGGCGTTGTGTTCCTCGGCCGCCTTGATAATTTCACTGATCGGCTGTTTGATGCCGAGGTTGATGACGGTATACCCGTTGTTGGTGAGAATGATGTCGACCAGGTTCTTGCCGATGTCATGCACGTCGCCCCGCACGGTCGCGATCACCATCGTGCCCTTGGACTGCGCCTTTGCGCCAGGCTCGAGCTTCTCCATATGCGGCTCGAGCAGCGCAACCGACTTCTTCATGGTCTCCGCCGACTGCAGCACGAACGGCAGCTGCATTTCGCCCGCGCCGAAACGCTCACCGACGGTCTTCATACCCGCGAGCAGGGTGTCATTGATGATGCCGAGCGCAGTCTGTCCCTCGGCGAGGGCCTGCTCAAGGTCGCCTTCGAGACCCTTCTGGTCACCGTCGATAATGCGGCGTTCGAGCCGCTCGGTCACCGGGAGGGCGGCGAGCTCGGCTGCGCGCTGATCGCGCATGGAGGCGAGATCCACATCTGAAAAGAGGTCGAGCACGCGCGACAGCGGATCGTAGGTGAGGGTGCCCGCGTCGTCGTATCGACGGCGATCCCAGACCAGGTCGAGCGCGGCCTCACGCTGTGCCTCGTCGATCTGGGCGAGCGGCACGATCTTCGCCGCGTGCACGATCGCTGAATCGAGCCCGGCCTGCACCGCCTCGTGCAGGAACACCGAGTTCAGCACCACGCGGGCGGCAGGGTTGAGCCCGAACGACACGTTCGAGACCCCGAGCGTCGTGTGCAGCCCCGGGTACTTTGCGGTGAGTTCGCGGATCGCCTCGATCGTCTCGATCGCGTCGCGTCGCGTCTCCTCCTGCCCGGTCGCTATCGGAAAGGTCAGCGCATCCACGATGATGTCGCCGACGCGCATGCCCCACTGCTCGACCAGTGTGTCAATGAGCCGCGACGCGATCCGCACCTTATCGGCTCGGGTGCGCGCCTGCCCCTCCTCGTCGATGGTGAGTGCGATGACTGCGGCCCCGTGCTCTTTCACGAGCGGCATGATGCGGGCGAAGCGGCTCGTGGGCCCCTCCCCGTCTTCGAAGTTCACCGAGTTGATGACCGGGCGGCCACCGATCAGTTCGAGCCCGGCCTGCAACACGGCGGGCTCGGTCGAATCCATGACGATCGGCAGCGTCGACGCGCTCGCCAGGCGCGACACCACGGCGCGAGCGTCGGCGACACCGTCGCGGCCGACGTAATCAATACACACGTCGAGCAGGTGGGCGCCGTCGCGGATCTGCGCCTTCGCAATCTCGACGCACTCGTCCCAGTCCTCGGCAAGCATAGCTTCACGAAACGCCTTCGAACCGTTCGCGTTGGTGCGCTCGCCGATCGCGAGGAACGACGCATCCTGCCTGAGTGACACCGGTTGGTAGAGGCTCGCCACCTCGTCCTCGTGCGTTACCTCGCGAGGAGCCGGGCGCTCGCCGCCGAGTCGTTCGACGACTGCGCGCATGTGCGCCGGAGTGGTGCCGCAGCACCCGCCCACGAGGCCGAGCCCGAACTCGCGCACGAACTGCTCCTCGGCGACCGCCAACTCGTCGGGAGTGAGGGGGTAGACGGCACCGTTCGGGCCGAGCTGGGGGAGACCCGCGTTGGGCATCGCCATCACCGGGATGCCCGCGTGCTTGGACAGATACCTGAGATGCTCGCTCATCTCGGCGGGGCCGGTGGCGCAGTTCAGTCCGATCGCGTCGATGTCGAGCGCCTCGAGTGTCGCGAGGGCCGCACCGATCTCGCTGCCCATCAGCATCGTGCCAGTGGTCTCGACCGTTACTTCGACGAAAATTGGTAGCCGCACACCGGTGCGCTCGATCGCGAGCTTGCAGCCGTTGACCGCAGACTTGGTCTGCAACAGATCTTGGCTGGTTTCAATGAGGAACGCGTCGGTGCCGCCGCGGATGAGTCCCTCCGCCTGCAGGGCGAACGTTTCCTTCAGGTGAGCGTAGGTCGTGTGCCCGAGGCTCGGCAGTTTCGTACCCGGTCCCATCGATCCGAGCACCCAGCGCACACGGCCATCGGCTGCCTCGGCGTGATCCACCGCGTCGCGGGCGATGCGCGCGCCCGCCTCGGCAAGTTCCTCGATGCGATCGTCAATGTCGTAGTCACTCAGGTTCGACCAGTTCGCGCCGAAGGTATTCGTCTCGACCGCGTCGATGCCGGTGGCGAGGTAGGCGTCGTGAATCCGGCGGATCATGTCTGGGCGCGACACGTTGAGGATCTCGTTGCACCCCTCGAGCCCCTGGAAGTCCTCGAGGGAGGGGGCCTCGTCTTGCAGTTGTGTTCCCATCGCGCCGTCGGCAATCACGACCCGGCTGTTGATCGCTTCGATCAAGGCGGTGGATCGTGCGGGCATCTGCGGGGAGGAGTGAATCACCCTGCAAGTCTAGGCTGGTGCCGCTCAGAGCTTACGAAGTAAGACCTTTTGCACTCGGTGGTCGGGTTCCTTGCGCAGCACGAGTGAGGCCCGGGCTCGCGTCGGGCGAATGTTCTCGATGAGGTTCGGTTCATTGATGTTCTTCCAGAACTCAAGCCCCACCGCCCGGGCCTCGTCTTCCTCGAGTCCCGCGTACTGCCGAAAGCGCGAGTGCGGGTTCCGGAACGCGTCTTCTTTCAACCGCAAGAAGCGTTCCACGAACCAGTGTTCGATGTCGGCGGTACGCGCATCGACATAGATCGAGAAGTCGAAGAGGTCGGAGACCGCGAGCGGGTGCTGCATCGAGGCCGGTTGCAGCACGTTGAGACCCTCGACGATGAGGATGTCTGGCGAGTGCACGGTCGTGAACTCGCCGGGAACGATGTCGTAGATCAGGTGGCTGTAGTGCGGGGCCCTGGTCTCGGGAAACCCGGCCTTCACCTGCGAGACGAACCGCAGCAGCGCTCGCCGGTCATAGGACTCGGGAAAGCCCTTGCGGTGGGAGATCCCGCGGCGCTCAAGTTCGGCGTTCGGGTAGAGAAAACCGTCTGTCGTGACGAGCTGAACATTTGGGGTCTCGGGCCAGCGCGCGAGGAGGTCGCGCAGAATACGTGCGACGGTCGATTTTCCGACCGCGACCGAACCGGCGATGCCCAACACGAACGGGGTCGGCTGGTCGTTTCCCCGCCCCAGAAACCGGCGCGTGCGCTTGTGGCCCTTGCGCGCGGCGATGGCGTACTGGTTAATGAGCCTGCTCAGTGGTCGGTACACCTCACTCACCTCGGCCAAGTCGAGCGGCTCGCCGAGCCCCCGAAATGCGGAGATTTCCGCTTCGGTGAGTGGCATCGGAGTCTCACCTGCAAGCCTCGCCCATTCGTCGCGTCCGATCTCAATGAAGGGAGAGATCCCGTCGACGCGTGTTAGGGCATGAGTGTCGTTGTTGTACTCAGTCATCGCTCCTCATCGTGCCACTAAACTGGGGCGCATGTGTGGAATCGTGGGATATGTCGGCCCAAACGACACCGTTGAGGTGCTCGTGAACGGCCTGAGGCGTCTTGAGTATCGGGGCTACGATTCGGCGGGCATCGCCGTGCTTGATGCCGACGACGAGCTGCTGGTTCGCAAACGCTCAGGCAAACTCGCGCGTCTGATCGAACTGCTGGACGAGAATCCGGTGCAGGCCGCGGCCACCGGTATCGGGCATACCCGCTGGGCTACCCACGGGGGGCCGACCGATGTGAACGCGCACCCGCACCTGGGTGACGGCGGCAAGCTGGCGCTGATCCACAATGGAATCGTTGAGAACTTTGCTGATCTTCGCGCTGAGGTCGAGGCGGACGGGATCGAACTGCTCAGCGAAACAGATACTGAGGTGGTTGCGGCGCTGCTGGGCCGCGAGATTTCGCGAATCGGTGACCTGGAACAGGCGTTCCGCAACGTGGTCGCCCGTTTGCACGGCACCTTTACGCTGCTCGCCATGCACCGTGACACCCCCGAGACCGTGATTGCGGCGCGGCACAACTCTCCGCTGGTAGTCGGGCTCGGCGACGGAGAGAACTTCCTGGGGTCTGACGTCGCCGCATTTGTGAGCTACACCAATCGTGCGGTGGCGATCGACGAAGACAACATCGCGATCATCACACCGCAGGAGGTGCGGATCACCGACTTCGCCGGGAACGCCGTCGAGTTCTCGGAGTACGAGGTTGCCTGGGACGCGGGAGCTGCCGACAAGGGTGGCTGGTCCTCGTTCATGGCGAAGGAAATCACCGAACAGCCGGACGCCGTTGCGAACACGATTCGCGGTCGCGTGGTGGACGGTCACGTCGAAATTCCTGAGCTCACCGAGCTGGGCAACGACATTTTCAGGGGCATCGATCGCATCGTGATCATCGCGTGCGGTACTGCCTCATACGCGGGTCAGATTGGTGCCTACGCGATCGAGCAATGGGCGCGGGTGCCCGTCGAGGTGCAGCTCAGTCATGAGTTCCGCTACCGCGACCCGGTGCTGACCTCGCACACCTTGGTCATTTCGGTCAGCCAATCCGGCGAAACGATGGACACGCTGATGGCGGTGAAATACGCGAAGGAACGCGGCACGGTCAATGTTTCGGTCTGCAACACGCAGAGCGCCACGATCCCGCGTGAGAGCGATGCGGTCGTGTACACCCACGCGGGCCCCGAGGTCGCCGTCGCGTCGACGAAGGCGTTTACGGCCCAGATCACGGCTCTCTACCTCATCGGGTTGCACCTGGGGCGCGTGCGCGGAGTGCTTTCCGAGGCAGACGAGGCCGCCGCGGTGACGCAGCTTGAGCAGTTGCCCGAGCGGATCCGCGAGGCCGTCGACACGCGCGAGCAGATCGCGCAGCTCGCGCATTGGATGGCAGACACCCGCTCGGTGCTCTTCCTCGGCCGTCATGTGGGGTACCCCACGGCACTCGAAGGCGCGCTCAAGCTCAAGGAGATCGCCTACATACACGCGGAGGGTTTTGCCGCAGGGGAACTGAAGCACGGACCCATCGCGTTGATTGATCACGGACAGCCCGTGTTCGTGCTCGTGCCGAGCCCGCGTGTGTCACCCGTCATGCACTCGAAGGTTGTCTCGAACATTCAGGAGATTCGGGCGCGGGGTGCCCGGGTCATTGCGATCGTGGAGAAGGGTGACACCGCTGTGCTGCCCTACGCCGACGACGTGATTCGCCTGCCGCTCACCGACGCGCTTTTCGAGCCGCTGGTGCAGGTGGTGCCGCTGCAGTGGTTCGCGCTTGAACTTTCGACAGCCAAGGGGCTCGATGTCGACCAGCCGCGCAACCTCGCGAAGTCGGTCACGGTCGAATAGCGTCCGATGATCCGCGGCATCGGCGTCGACACTGTTCAGATCGATCGATTTGAGCGGCAGCTTGCGCGCACGCCGGCGCTTGTGGATCGCCTCTTCGTTGGTGAGGAACGAGGCCTGGGGGCTCGCTCGCTCGCGGCGAGGTTCGCGGCGAAGGAGGCCCTCATCAAGTCTCTGGGCGGATCTGCCGGCCTGAGCTGGCATGACATGGAAGTGCGGCGAGGGGCAGATCGCGCGCCGTATTTTCTGCGTACCGCGGCCCTCGAACGTGCGCTGCACGTGCGTGGGGCGCACCGCATTCACCTGTCACTGACACACGACGCGGGGGTCGCCACGGCCTTCGTGGTGGTCGAGTCGGATCTCGAAAGTGGTGGGTCGACGCTGGCTGTGTCAGACGGAACAGGTACCCTCGAAACACCGATGCCGAGCCTGGCGCCGACATCAAATACTCCAGAGAACCTGAGAACCACCGATCGCGAGGGGGCTGCGTGAGAACCGGCTCAATGCGCACCGCAGAGGTCTCCTTGCCGGCGATTCGGCACAACGTCCGCCGAATTCGCGAGTTCACGGGCGGTCAGGTGATCGCGGTGATCAAGGCCAACGGCTATGGCCACGGATCCGAAATCGCCGCGCGCGCCGCAATCGAGGGCGGCGCGGCGCTTCTTGGGGTCACGGATCTCGAGGAGGCGCTCTCGTTGCGTGACCTCGGGATCGATGCGCCGATCCTCTGCTGGTTACACGGGGTGCGTGCGAACTACGATGCCGCGCTCGAGGGCGACATAGAAATTGGCGTGAGTCACATCTCCCAGCTTGAGGCGCTCGCCGCAGCTGCGGAGCGCTCCGGAGGTGCCGCGACCCTGCAGTTCAAGGTCGACACCGGCCTCAGTCGAAACGGCGCATCTGCAGATGAGTGGGAGGCGCTATTCGCGCGGGCTGCCGCGCTGGAGTCCGAGGGGCTCGTGCGGGTGAGAGGAATCTTCAGTCACCTCGCGAACGCCGGGGAAGAAAGCGACCGCGCCCAGGCCGCGCGATTCGATCTGGCCATTGAGATGTTGCGCCAAGCGGGGTGCGAACCCGAGCTGATACACCTTGCAGCCTCTGCTGCGACCTTCTCATCTCCGCATCTCCACTACAACACGGTGCGCGTGGGGGTCACGGTGTTTGGGTTGAGCCCATTTGTAGATCGGACATCGGCAGATCTGGGGCTGATCCCGGCGATGACGCTGAAATCGGAAATCGTGGGGCTGCGGCAGGTGACCGCGGGGACTGGAGTTTCATACGGCTACAACCACGTGGTGCAGGGCGATACTACGCTCGCACTCGTGCCGGTCGGGTACGCGGACGGCATGCCTCGCGCACTCAACGGAGCAGGTGCCACCGTCGCGATTGCGGGGCAGCACTGCCCGATTGTAGGCCGAATTGGCATGGACCAGTGCATCATCGATCTCGGGAGCCTTGCCCGGAAGGTGAGTGTCGGAGAGTCTGTTGTGTTTTTCGGTGACCCGAGCACCGGGGTTCCTCCGGTGGAGATCTGGGCCGAACTCATGCGCACCATTAATTACGAGATCATCGTCGGGATCGGCTCCCGCGTGGTGCGCGTCGCCCTTGACGACGTGCCAGGTGCTGCAGACGAGGACATCTTGGTGCCCAGTGGCCGAGCGGCCCAGGTGCCCGGTCCCACCTCGCGCCGATTCGAGATCGCCGATCCCGACGACATGCACGCGCTCGGGATGCGGCTGGGTGAGCGGCTCGCAGCGGGAGATCTCGTGATCTTGACCGGACCGCTCGGGGCTGGGAAGACGACGTTGAGCCGTGGCATTGGCGAGGCACTCGGAGTGCGCGGCCCGGTGACCAGTCCCACCTTTGTACTCGCTCGCACACACCCGTCGCTCATCGGCGGCCCCCCGCTGGTGCACGTCGACGCATATCGGCTCAGCGATGCCGCTGAACTCGATGACCTCGACCTCGATTTTGAGCGATCAGTCGTGGTCGCCGAATGGGGGGCCGGAATGCTCGAGGATCGCGACTCCTGGGTTGAGGTGCTCATCGAGCGCCCTACCGGGGCAGGTGCCGGCGAATGGGACGAATCGGGAATAGAGCCACGAGTCGTCACGGTGACCGGCTACGGCGACCGGTGGAAAGCAGGGGTGTGCTGATGTGCGGGTATGTACCAGGTGTCAATGATCTGGAACCACTCGATGGCAGCACTGACCTCGCCGCACGCACGACGGAATCCGGCAGCCGTGGGTCGAGTTCGATGCCCGCGGAGCTCAGGTCGGCATCGCCCGCGGAGCGAGTGATCGACGCGCCTGAGGTCGGCGATCGAGTGCTACTGGCGATTGACACCTCGTTGGGCACCTCGGTCGCAGTGAGTCACGCGGGTCAGATTGCCGAGGTCGTGAGCGACGATGCCCGCGGCCATGCCGAGGTGATTGGTACCCTGATTGCCCGTGCACTGGAGCTTGCGGGGGTACGCGGGACCGAGGTCATGGGGGTCGTGGCCGGCATGGGACCCGGGCCCTTTACTGGCCTGCGCGTTGGGATTGCGGCGGCGCAGGCGTTCGCGGTTGGTCGCGGGGTGCAGCTCTTGCCGTTACTTGGCCACGAGGCCGTCGCGCTCTCGGTGTTGCAGCTCGGTGCGACGGCATCTGTGCGCGTGGTGCAGGACGCGCGTCGCCGGGAGCTGTTCGTCACGGACTATGGTGTGCTCGACTGGGTTGGGGTGCCGGTGCGCAGGGGAGACCCATATCTGGTCACCCGTGCCGCGCATGAACCGGTCGCGGGCGAGATCTGGCCCGAGCGGATCCCTGCCGCCAGGCTCGTGCAGCTTGCCGCGCGGCGGCTGGCGAACGGCCGGGGCTTCGAAGCGGATCGCGCGGTCTACCTGCGCGCGCCCGATGTGAAGCCCTCGGCCGGACCTAAAAGAGTGTCTGGGCAAAGCGAACGCACCGCGTTAGCGCTCCCAGACAGTGCCGCTACTGCGGCAGCCCACGGAGCGCAGCGAGGGGTGTCTGGGCAAAGCGAGCGCACCGCGTTTGCGCTCCCAGACAGTGCCGCTACTGCGGCAGCCCACGGAGCGCAGCGAGGGGTGTCGGCGTGAGCGCGGGCAGCGCGGCAGTGGGCTCGGGGCGCCGCGACAATCCATCCGCATCGGCACCGCCGATGCTCCCGCCAGACCCAGCCAGTCCCGTCGGCCCCGACCCCAATCCCACGCTGCCCAGGTCGGGCTCTGAGAGCTACGTATTGCGCCCAGCCACGATCGCGGATCTCGACGAGATCTGGGCGATCGAGGCGGCAGTCTTCGGTGACGATGCCTGGAGCCGTGACCTCATGCGCGAGGAACTGGCCGCAGATCACCGCGTGTACCTTGCGCTGGTGAGCGATTCGGGTGTGGTCGTCGGGTATGGCGGGCTGCTGGCGGTCGGAGCAGACGGGGACATTCAGACCATCGCTGTGGTGCCGGGTGCGCGCGGCGGAGGTCACGGGCGGCGCCTCATGGAGGCTCTCCTGCAGGCGGCATTTCAGCGCGGAGTGCGCGAGGTCTTCCTCGAGGTGCGTGCCGACAACCCCGTCGCGCGCGGCCTGTACGACTCGCTCGGATTTGAAGAAATCGGCGTGCGGCCCCGCTACTACCAGCCGGGCAACGTGGATGCAATCGTGATGCGACGAACGGAACGGGGGCGCGAGTGAGTGTGGCAGATCCACTAGTGCTCGGCATCGAGACCAGCTGTGACGAGACCGGGGTGGGGATCGTGCGCGGGCGCACGCTCCTAGCCAATACCATCGCCTCCTCGATGGATGAGCACGCTCGCTTCGGTGGGGTCGTGCCTGAGGTGGCGGCGCGTGCGCACCTCGAGGCGCTGCGGCCTACAATCGAACAGGCCGTCGCCGAGGCCGGGATCCGCCTCGAGGATGTCGACGCTGTCGCGGTGACCGCCGGGCCAGGTCTTGCCGGTGCGCTGATGGTGGGCGTTTCTGCGGCGCAGGCGCTCGCGATCGCGCTCGAGAAGCCGATTTATGCGGTGAACCATCTGGTCGGACACGTGGGTGCAGATTTGTTGCAGGGTGAGGGGCTGCGTCAGGTCGCGGGGGCCGTGGGCGAACTTGAGCTGCCGACCGTGGCGTTGCTCGTCTCGGGTGGGCACACCTCACTGCTCGTAGTGCGCGACCTCGTGAGCGACGTGGAGCTTCTGGGCGAGACCATCGACGACGCCGCGGGCGAAGCGTTTGACAAGGTCGCGAGGCTTCTCGGGCTGCCGTACCCGGGCGGGCCTCATATCGATCGAGTCGCGGCCGACGGCGACCCACACGCTATTAGGTTTCCGAGGGGCCTGACCTTACCGAAAGACCTGGTGAAGCACCGCTACGATTTCTCGTTCTCGGGGCTCAAGACCTCGGTTGCCCGCTGGGTAGAGAAGGAGCAGGACGCGGGACGGGAGGTTCCCGTCGCTGATGTCGCCGCGAGCTTTCGAGAGGCTGTCGCCGACGTGCTCACCGCAAAGGCCATCGCCGCGTGTCGCGATCTCGGCGTGCCCCGATTGCTGCTGGGCGGGGGAGTCGCTGCGAACGCTCGTGTGCGCGCGCTCGCGGTCGAGCGCGCGGCTGCGGCCGGTATCGAGCTGCGTGTGCCGCCGCTTTCGCTGTGCACCGACAACGGCGCGATGATCGCCTCCCTCGGGGCGCAACTCGTTGTGGCCGGACATGAACCGTCGCGGCTCGGCTTTGGCGCCGACTCAACGCTGCCCGTTACCCAGGTGCGGGTATAGCAAAGCGGGGCTGGGATAACACAGCCCCGCTTTGCTTGTGCAGTCGGTTAGTGCGCCCCGACGTTCTCCGCGCCCAGAAGCTCGGACACCAGGTGGGTGATGCGCGCACGAATGTCGTCGCGGATCGGTCGCACGGAATCGATACCCTGCCCTGCTGGGTCCTCGAGCGCCCAGTCTTCGTAGCGCTTCCCTGGGAAGACCGGACAGACGTCACCGCAGCCCATGGTGATGACGACATCCGATTCCTGGACGGCTTCGGTGGTTAGCACCTTGGGGGATTCCGAGGTGATGTCAATACCCTCCTCGCGCATGGCTTCAACCGCGACCGGGTTGATCTGCTCGGCTGGAAGCGATCCCGCAGAGAGCACCTGGATTCGGTCTCCTGCCAGGTGGCGCAGGTAGCCAGCGGCCATCTGCGAACGGCCCGCGTTGTGCACGCAGACGAAAAGAACGGTGGGGGTGGATGTGCTCATTGCGATGCTTTCCTAATCGTGAGTGGTGAGGGTTGAAATAAGCGCCTGTGCGCGGGCCGCGATATCGTCGCGGATTGCCGCGACGCCCTCGGGAGAGGCGAGGGCCGGGTCGCCCACAGCCCAGTCTTCATAGCGGACGCCCGGAATGATGGGGCAGACATCACCGCAGCCCATGGTGATGACGACATCGGCTGCACGTACAGCATCGTCGGTGAGTGGCTTGGGAAATCGCTCATCGGCGTGATCGCCCTCGATCTTCACCAGGAGGTCATGCACGTGCGGATGGACCTGAGCGGCCGGCGCCGATCCCGCGGAGCGGGCAACCACCTTCCCGCCCGAGAGCTGGTTCACGAGGGCCGCGGCAAGCTGTGAACGGCCTGCATTCTGCACGCAGACGAACAAGACCTGCGGACCGGAGTGCGCGCGGTCTCGATGCAGATCGGCGATCCGCTGTTTGGCGAATCGTTCGGTGAGGGGAATGAGATGGGTGGCGACTCGTGCAGTGCGGGCGAGCGAAGCATATGACTCTCGAACAAGCCACAGCACTTCGCTGCGCGGGAGGTCGGGGTGAGTCGACGCGAGTTGCTCTGCGAGATGGGTCACTCGCTCGTCAAGATTCGGCAGGGCTGCCTGGGCGTGGGGGAGGGAATCGTCAGCCACCGCAGCCGGAGCAAAGGAGTCGAGCAGCGCGGTGACCGCAGCGCGGCGGTCTGCGGGGATGCGGTACCAGACCCAGGTGCCGCGGCGGTCGGCTTCAAGTAACCCGACATCCTTGAGGACCTTGAGGTGGTGCGAGACGGTAGGCTGCGCGACACTACTGAGTTCTGCGAGATCGCACACGCAGGATTCACCACGCGGATCTGCGGCAATCGCAGACAGCATCCGTAGCCGCAGCGGATCAGCCAGTCCTTTGAGGGTGGCCGCAAGTGATTGGGCGGCCTCCGCGCCCATTGCGTGCGACTCGGTCGGCGAGCAGGCGAGGTTCGTCTCGGTCAGTGTGGTGCTCATGAGGTGCTCCTTACGGATGCCTGGGTGTGAATGCCAACGCCGCGACGAGGTTATATCGAGATTCGTCTATATCGACACTTATCGATTATAGTCACATGCGTCGCCACACGTCGAAACATCGATGATGCCCACCGTGAAGGTGGGTCGGCGGGAAAGCCACGACCCAGTGAATGAGTATCGACGTGAGTGAGCACAACATGACATCTAGATCTGTCCCATCGCTCTGGCGGCGGCTGCTGGCAGAATTTCTCGGCACCGGCCTGCTGGTGACTGTAGTGGTCGGCTCCGGAATCGCTGCCAGCAAATTGTCGCCTGGAGACATCGGGCTGCAGCTCCTTGAGAACAGCTTCGCCACCGCACTCGGCCTGGCCGTGCTGATACTCATCCTGGCATCGGTCTCGGGGGCCCACTTCAACCCGGTGGTCACACTCGCCGACTGGTTCGTTGGTCGTCGCGCTCGGGGAGGGTTTGCGGGCCGCGATCTTGCCCCATACGTGCTGGCACAAGTCATCGGAGGCATCGGGGGAGCGGTGCTCGCGAACCTCATGTTTGATCTGCCGACCAGTCTTTCCGCTACCGAGCGGGTCACCCCGGGAACGCTGCTCGCCGAGGTTGTGGCCACCGCGGGCCTCGTGCTCTTGATCTTTACCCTTGCCCGGTCAGGGCGTGGACCAGTCGTCATCGGCCCGGCCGTCGGTGCGTATATTGGCTCGGCCTACTGGTTCACATCCTCCACATCGTTCGCAAACCCCGCGGTGACGATTGGCCGAGTGTTTTCCGACACGTTCGCGGGGATTGCGCCCGTCTCTGTGCTGCCATTCATCGCTGCGCAACTCGGGGGTGCAGTGGTGGGGGTGCTGTTGGTACTGGCGCTGTTTCCGCAGCGCAGCCCGAGCCGCTGATGGCAGATGCCCGTGGACGGCACGGGGCCCTGAATGCGCAGAGCGATGCTCTGCGCATGATTCAGTGCCCCACCCCGCGCTTCGCTCCGTGGGCAATCGCAGTGGCGATTGGGTGAACTTCGCGCACGAAGCCTTGCTTCGTGCAAATGCTCAGTGCCCCCGGAGGGATTCGAACCCCCGACCTACGGTACCGGAAACCGGCGCTCTATCCCCTGAGCTACGGAGGCGACCTGACAAGCCTAGCGCAACTGGAGGCCTCGTTTCACGCTCGGAGCTTCCGTCCCGATGCCGCACGTAGAATGGTCACTCGTGACCCCCCAAGAACTTGCCAGCGCTCTCGCCCGTATCCTGAACGATCTCCTCGCCGAACGCGGTGCAGAGATCATTGTGAACGAATCGGACGCTGAGCCAGAGCGACCCAAGAACCGCGAGCACGGTGACTGGGCCTCGAACCTAGCCATGAAGTTCGCGAAGCGGATCGGCACGAACCCGCGTGAGCTTGCCGCCGAGATCGTACAGCGGATCTCCGAGATCGACGGCATCGCGAAAGCCGAGATTGCCGGGCCTGGCTTCATCAACATCACGCTTGATGCGGCCAGCGCGGGCGAGACTGCGCGAAGAATCCTCGAGCAAGGTGAAGGCTACGGGCGGGGCACCGTTCTCGCCGGCCAAAAGATCAACCTCGAGTTCGTCTCCGCGAATCCCACCGGCCCGCTACACATGGGCCACACTCGCTGGGCTGCGCTTGGCGATTCGCTGTCTCGTGTACTGCGAGCAGCCGGGGCTGAGGTCACCAGCGAGTACTACATCAACGACGCCGGTTCGCAAATGAACAAGTTCGGTCGATCGGTGCTCGCGGCGGCGCTCGGTGAGCCCGCTCCGGAGGATGCCTACCCCGGTGAATACATTCAGTCGCTGGGTGCGTACGTGCGCGGCGAGATCCCGAATCTCGCGGATCTGCCGCGAGACGAGGCACTCGAACTGGCGCAGGAAACCGCGTATCAGCGACAGCTCGCTGAGATCAAAGACTCGCTCGAGCGCTTCAACGTGCACTTCGATGTCTTCTTCTCTGAGCGCACCCTGCACACACCCGGGGCGAATGGAGAGCAGAGCCCGATTGAGGCCGCGGTCGACCGGCTGCGCGAGCAGGGTCACGTGTTTGAGGCGGACGACGCGATTTGGGTGCGCACCACCGATTTCGGAGACGACAAGGATCGCGTGTTCACCCGCGGCAACGGCATTTACACCTACTTTGCCGCGGATGCCGCCTACTACCTCACGAAGAAAGATCGCGGCTTCGGCGAGAAGATTTATCTACTGGGAGCCGACCACCACGGCTACATCGGCCGCCTAACTGCGCTCGCGGGAGCCGCCGGCGACAACATCGAGACCGACATTACGGTCCTCATTGGTCAGCTGGTCAACCTCAACGGCGCGAAGCTCTCAAAGCGAGCGGGCAACATCATCGAGCTTGACGATCTGCTCGAGTGGCTGGGCAGCGACGCGCTGCGCTACTGGCTCGCGCGCTACCCCGCCGACTCTCCGCTCTCACTCGAAGGCGAAAAGCTGCGCAGCCGCACGAACGACAATCCCGTGTTCTACGTGCAGTACGCGCACGCTCGCACCTGCGCGGTGGATCGCAACGCCGTTCTCGCGGGAGTGGATCGGAGCACCTTCGAGCCTGCGTTGCTCACCCATGACACCGAGTCAGATCTGCTCGGCAAACTTCAGGAGTTCCCGCGCATCGTCGCTGGTGCCGCCGAACTGCGTGAGCCGCACCGGGTGGCGCGCTACCTCGAGGAGCTGGCGGCCGCATATCACCGCTGGTACGACAACTGCCGGGTGATTCCGCTGGGCGAGGAGCCGGTGAGCGATCTACATCGCACGCGCCTGTGGTTGAACGACGCAGCGGGTCAGGTGATCCGCAACGGTCTCGACTTGCTGGGTGTCAGCGCGCCGGAACGGCTCTAGCCGTGACCGCGGCTGCGAGTGCGGAAGCGTCACCCCGGAGGCGCGGCTGGGGACTGCGAGTGCTGGGCATTGTGCTGGTACTCGCGGCGCTCGCGGGAGCGGCCGAGCTGGCTCTTCGGCTCATTGTTCCTGGCATCGTCGCGAATGCGGTGCGCGAAAGCTTCGACATGACCGATGATCACCCTGTCGAGGTGTCGGTTGAAGGGTCGGCGTTGCTCAGCGCGCTCGCGGGCCAGGTGGGTGACGTGTCGATACGTGTGCCTCACGTGACGATCCTCGATGGCATCACCGTGACGGTCGCCGCATCTGCCAAAGCGCTGCCATTCGAAGCGACTGGTCGCCCAATGGAGGCTGCGGCTGCGTCGGTCACGATTCCCGCGAATCAACTTGGCGCTGTGATCGAGCTCGCCACGTCGGGTGTCGCGACTACCGGCGACGTGGTCGACGGCGAGCTCCAGATTGGCCGTGACGTCACGTTCTTCGGTGCGTCGGTGCCAGTTGAGGTCAGTCTCGCGGTCGCCGTCAGCGCAGGCGACCTCATGGTTGAGCCCACCTCGGTGAGTGCGGCAGGGGCGGAACTCAGTGCTCAGCAGATTCGACAGGTTGCGGGCTCCTCACTCAACGGCATACTGAAACCGCACACGGTCTGTGTGCGCGACCAGCTGCCCGCGGGGGTGACACTGACTGAGATTCGACTTTCGTCGACGGGAGCAGTGACCGTGGCTGCGAGCCTCGCCCCGGACATCATCGCGAACCCCGCGCAACTCGAGGTCGGCACCTGCGCCTAGGTGTCGGCCGCTCCCGGATCCACCCGCCGCTGCGGGGCATCCGACCCGATGAGGCGACAGAAACTCCGTTTTTGGTGCGCTGAGAAGCGCGGTTATTGTCGCATCGAGGGGTGAGTCTGAGTACGACGAGCAGGCACACGCAGAGCGGTAGGCTTGGGGGGTGAATGCTGCCGTCGACTCCAACTCGATCGATCCGCGAGTGTTCCCGGCGACCGCGCGCCGGGGTCGCAATTGCGGGCGGTTGAAACTCGAAGATCTCGCAGTGACCGAGCTGGTCGAAGAATACGGATCGCCGCTCTACGTCATCGACGAGAACGCGGCCCGGCTTCGAGCCCGTGAAGTGCGCGATGCGTTGCAGAGAGAATTTGCCCGAGTCGGCACCGAGGCGACTATCTACTACGCGGGCAAGGCGTTTCTCTGCGTCGAGGTCGCGAGGTGGATGACGGAGGAAGGCCTCAACATAGATGTTGCCAGCGGCGGGGAACTCGCGGTGGTGCTTGCCGCCGACGTGGATCCGGCGCGCATCGGTTTCCATGGAAACAACAAGTCGGTCGCCGAAATCGAGCGCGCGGTCAATGTTGGCGTGGGCACGATCGTGCTCGATAGCGAGCAGGAGATCGAACGCGTAGCGCGAGCCGCTGCAGTCGCGGGGATTCGCCAGCGTGTCCGTCTGCGCGTCAACAGCGGCGTGCACGCGGGCACGCATGACTATCTGGCTACCGCGCACGAAGACCAGAAGTTCGGCCTGCCGCTCGCTCGAGCGACCGAGCTCGTGCAGGCCATCTGCAGCCACGAGAGCCTCGACTTTATGGGGCTGCACTGCCATATCGGATCACAGATTTTCGCGACCGACGGGTTTCGCGAGTCTGCAAAGCGCCTCATCGGTGTGTACGCGGAGCTGGCGGGTATCACCGGTACCCCGATTCCAGAGCTCAACCTCGGCGGCGGGTTCGGCATCGCCTACACCTCAGCACAGGCGAGCGAAGCTCCCGATGTTGCCACAATCGCGCGCGAACTCGCCGACATCGTGGCAGATACCTGCCGCGCCGCGGGCATCGCGATACCGAAGCTCGCCTTTGAACCAGGTCGGTCGATCATTGGGCAAGCGGGCATCACCCTGTATACGGTGGGCACAACGAAGTCGGTGCCGCTCGCGGGCAGCGACACTGAGCGTGAGAGCCTGGATCTGGGTTTCGCCGAGCGGATGTACGTCAGCGTCGACGGGGGAATGAGCGACAACCCACGCCCGGCACTCTACGGTGCCGACTATCAGGTGCGCCTTGCGAACCGGCGCAGCGATGCCGAGCCCGCGCTGGTGCGAGTGGTGGGCAAGCACTGCGAGGCGGGTGACATTGTCGTAAACCGTGATCTGCTTCCCGGTGACGTTGCGCCGGGCGATATCCTTGCGGTGGCGGCGACCGGGGCCTACTGTTGGTCGCTGTCGAGCAACTACAATTACGTGCCGCGGCCCGCGGTGGTTGCCGTGAGAGACGGTACATCGCGAGTGATCGTGCGTGGCGAAACCGAGGCCGACCTGCTCGCGCGGAGTGTGTTCTAGGGCGCTCGCACGGAGCGCCGCGCGGCGATTCGCGATCCACCACTTTCCTCGACATCACACATGCCACAACAAATCGAACGGAGTAACGAAGTGAACGGTTACCGCGATCTTCGCGTTGCGCTCCTGGGCTGCGGCTCAGTGGGCGCTCAAGTTGCGCGGCTTATCCTCGACCATGGCGACGAGTTGGCGGCCCGCATCGGGGCCAATCTGCAGCTCACCGGTATCGCCGTGCGCGACATTGACGCGCCACGCGACGTGGAGTTGCCCCGTGAGCTGTTCACGACCGATGCCGAGCAACTGGTGCTCGGTGCTGATGTGGTCGTGGAGCTGATGGGCGGCATCGAGCCCGCTCGCTCGTTGATCTTGCGCGCGATTGAGGGCGGAGCCGACGTGGTTACCGCAAACAAGGCGTTGATTGCCGCGCACGGCCCCGAACTGAGCGAGGCGGCCGAGCAGGTCGGTGCCCAGCTGTCGTACGAGGCTGCGGTTGCTGGCGCGATCCCGATCATTCGTCCGCTGCGTGAGAGCCTCGCGGGTGACCACGTTACTCGGGTGTTGGGTATCGTGAACGGGTCGACGAACTACATTCTCGATCGGATGGATCGCTTTGGCGACAGCGCCGAGGACGCGATGCGGGTGGCTGCCGAGCTCGGCTATCTCGAGGCGGATCCCACGCTTGATGTCGAGGGCTATGACGCGGCGCAGAAAGCGACCATTCTGGCGCGCATCGCCTTTCACACGGAGGTTCCTGTCGACTCCGTGTACCGCGAAGGCATCACGCGGGTCACCCTGGCGCAGGTGGAAGCGGCTAAGCACGCCGGCTATGTGATCAAGCTTCTTGCCATCGCTGAGCGACTCACTGCGGCGGATGGCACCGAGGGTGTCTCCGCGCGGGTCTACCCGGCGCTGATCAGCCGCGATCACCCGCTCGCAGCGGTGCACGGCGGGAAAAACGCGGTCTTCGTCGAGGCAGAGGCGGCCGGGGAACTCATGTTTTATGGGGCTGGAGCCGGCGGGGTCGAGACGGCATCCGCGGTGCTCGGCGACCTGGTCTCGGCCGCGCGCCGGCACGTGGTGGGTGGGCCCGGTATCCCGGGATCTGCGCACGCCGACCTGCCCATTCTGCCGATTGGCGAGGTGACCACGAGCTACCAGATCATGCTCGAGGTGCGTGACGAAGCAGGCGTTCTCGCGACCATCGCCGGGATTCTCGCACAGCACGGTGTTTCCGCGTCGAGCGTCGAACAGTCGGTACCCGAAGGCTCGCGCGGCACCGCGTCGCTCGTCATCGGTACACACCGGGCGCGCGAGGCAGACCTCGCGGCAACCGTCGAGGAGCTGCGCGACAGCGAAGCGGTCACGGCTGTGACGAGCGTACTGCGACTCGAGGGCAACTCATGACGCGACTACGGGTGCACGTTCCGGCCACGAGCGCCAACCTCGGTCCAGGCTTCGACACATTGGGAATCGCGCTCTCGCACGGAGACGAGCTCACCGTATCGACACGTGATACCCCGGGCGTCTCTGTGACGGTGAACGGTGTGGGTGCGGGGGAGGTTCCGACCGACGAGACGAATCTCGTGGCGCGATCGGTGCTGCACGTCTTTGACCGCTTGGGCCGCACCATGCCCGGTATCGATATCGTGGCGCACAACCGCATTCCACACGGCCGCGGCATGGGATCGTCGGGATCGGCGATCGTGGCCGGTGTGATGATCGCCGCCGGCCTACTCGCACACGATGCCACAGACCCAGTGCGCCTCGACGACGAACAACTCTTGCGCTTCGCGACCGAGCTCGAAGGTCACCCCGATAACGTCGCACCTGCGCTCTTTGGCGGGCTCACCATCGCCTGGACCAACGCCGAGGGTCCGAGGTTTAAACGACTCATGGTGCACCGGGGCGTCGCGCCGCTGGTTCTCGTGCCTGACTTCACCATGTCAACCGAACTCGCCCGCAGCTTGCAGCCGGCCCAGGTGCCGCATGAAGATGCGGTGTTTAACGTGTCCCGTTCCGCGCTGCTCGTCGCTGCCCTCACGCAGAGCCCCGAGCTTCTGTTTGAGGCAACCGAAGATCGGCTGCATCAGAACTATCGCGGTGAAGCCATGCCGCTCACTCGGGACCTCATTGGTGCACTCAGAGCGGCGGGGCACGCTGCAGTAGTTTCCGGTGCGGGGCCCTCGATCCTTGTGCTTGCGAGTGGGCCTGCCGAGCGACTCGCGGCCGCGAAGGTGGCCGAGGCCCACGGCGGCGGCTGGCGCGCGTTGTTCCTGGCTGTTGATATCAAGGGTGCTACAGTAGAAGAGATTCCCGCCGCGTAGCCGTGGTTTACCCGCGCGTGTGAAAGAGTGGATCGCCGCCCCGAACGTTATGGGTTGTGGTGAACCCTCCCGGTGGTGGATCGTTTCCTCGCCCGCTTCGTCGGGCGATCCTGACGCACACTCGTGCATCGCCGCGAACATCAGAGCATTGAATCTGAGAGTTCCCGTGGCACCTCTCCCGAAAGGATGACCGTGGAGCACATCTCCAACGAGACCAACGCACCCGCAGTGGGTGCGGCACCGGCTACGTCTGCGCAGGCCGCAGACCAGCCTACGAACACCGAGGCAGCGCCAGCGCGCCGTCGATCGCGCCGGGCGACCGCAGCTACCGGCGAGGCGGTTGCCGCTCCCGCGGCCCAGGCCAACGAGGCGTCTGAACCCGCTTCCGAGAACCGTGCCGCTGAGAAGCCTGTCTCCCAGAAGCGTGGCGCTGAGAAGGCGGCCGCAGAGAAGCCACGTGCGGCACGTGCGTCGAGCGCCGAGGCCGTTGAAGCCCCCGTAGTCGAAGAAGCGGCAGCGCCGAAGAAGCGTGCGACGCGCAGTCGCAAGAAGCCGGTCGAGGCTGAGCCCCAGGCTCAGCCCCAGTCCAACGAATCCGTGGACGATGGGCAGGCTGCGACAGCTTCCCCAGATGCAGCATCTGCTGATGCCGAGGCTCCCGTCACGCCCAAGCGCCGTGCGACGCGCAGCCGCAATAAGCCCGTTGAAGCTGATGCGCCCGTGGTCGATGCGCCGACAAGTGATGCGCCACAGAGTGCAGAGGCCGCTCAGTCTGCGCCCGCGCCAGCGGCTGTGACGCAGCCGGAGTCTGAGCCCGAGGCGGAGGCTGGCCGAGGCCGGTCGGGCAATCAGCGAGGCCAGGGTAACCAGAACACCCAGTCAAACCAGCGCAGTCGCACACGCAACGGGCAGTCGCGTCGACCCGTCGAGCCCAGTGACGCCGAAGACGGCGAGCAGCAGTCAGAGGGTACCGAGAGGGCTGGAAGTGAGACATCGTCCGCCCGGAACGGGGAGGCTCCCGCGCGTTCGAGTCGTACCCGTCAGCGCGAGCGCAAGCGCCGCGGCCAGCCTGACGATCTTGAGCCAGAAATCACCGAAGACGACGTGCTGCTGCCTGTCGCCGGCATCCTCGACGTGCTCGACAACTACGCATTCGTGCGCACGAGTGGGTACTTGCCAGGCACGAACGACGTGTATGTTTCACTCGGTCAAGTCAAGAAGTACGGCCTTCGCAAGGGCGACGCAGTCGTCGGCGCGATCCGCCAGCCTCGCGACAACGATGGCGCCGGTCGTCAAAAGTACAACGCGATCGTCAAGGTTGATACTGTCAACTCGCGTCCCGTCGAAGACGAGCAGAATCGTGTCGATTTCCAGGATCTGACACCGATCAATCCCGATCAACTGCTGCGACTCGAAACCGGCAAGGCTGAGCTCACTCAGCGCATGATTGATCTCTTCACGCCGATCGGTCTGGGGCAGCGCGGTCTCATCACGGGAGGCAGCGGGTCTGGCAAGACCCAGGCTCTCCGGCACATTGCCACCGGAGTGGCGCAAAACCATCCCGAGGCACACCTCATGCTGGTGCTGCTTGATGCCCGACCCGAAGAGGCGACCGAGCTGCAGCGCAGCATTAACGGCGAGGTCATCGCAGCAACCTTCGATCGTGCAGCAGAAGACCAGTCGACCGTTGCCGAGCTCGCGGTCGAACGTGCAAAGCGACTCGTTGAACTGGGACACGACGTAGTGGTCTTGCTTGATTCGGTGACCGGCCTGGGCCGGGCGCACCACCTCGCAAGCCCTGCTGCGGCCCGCCTCGCGGGCGGCACCTTCGACCCGTTGGTTCTCGCGCCGGTGAAGCGTCTCTTGGGAGCTGCACGCAACTTGGAAAATGGTGGATCGCTGACCATCATTGCCACAGCGAATGCACACTCAACGTCGCGCACCGACGAGCTCATCCTCGAAGAACTTGCTGGGGTCTGGAACATGGAGCTTCGTCTCATTGACGAGCTGGCCGCGCGACGCACGTTTCCCGCGATCGACCTCGTCACCTCAGCAACGCGTCGGGAAGAGCTCTTGACGAGTGAGACCGAGGCCAATGTGCTGGGCGAGGTGCGTCGTTCCGTGGTCGAGTTGGGCCAGCAGAACGGACTTGAGATGGTTCTGAACAAGCTGCAGGAGACTTCGACGAATGTTGAGTTTCTTGCGCTGGTGCAGCGAGCGCCAGTGCGCGCCTGACGGCACTGCTGAACGCGACGAGTTTCAAGCAGCGGAGGAAATATGTTCGAACAGGTGGAGTCACTCCTTAGCGAGTTGACGCAACTGCAGGATGAGTTGGCCGACCCGGCCCTGCACGCTGACCCTGCTCGCGCGAAGAAGGTGAACAGGCGCTATGCGGAGCTCAGCAAGATTAAGGCTGCCCACGAATCGTGGCTGCACACTGCTGATGACCTCGCTGCCGCGCGCGAACTCGCGAAGGAAGACGAAGCATTTGCCGAAGAGGTTCCAGCCCTCGAAGAGGCCCTCGCTGAGGCTCAGGAGAAGGTGCGGAGGCTCCTCATCCCACGTGATCCTGACGACGCGCGCGATGTGATCCTCGAGATCAAGGGCGGCGAAGGCGGCGCTGAGTCGGCGCTCTTCGGGGCCGACCTGCTGCGCATGTACATGTACTACGCCGAAAGCAAGGGCTGGAAGACTGAGATCCTCGAGAAGGATGAGAGTGACCTCGGCGGCTACAAGAACGTGCAGATCGCTATCAAGTCGAACGCCACTGACCCTTCACAGGGAGTATGGGCGCATCTCAAGTACGAGGGTGGCGTGCACCGTGTGCAGCGCGTGCCCGTCACCGAATCACAGGGTCGCATACACACCTCTACCACCGGTGTGCTGGTGTACCCCGAGGTAGATGCGCCCGACGAGATCGAAATCAACCAGAACGATCTCAAGATTGACGTGTACCGCTCAAGCGGACCGGGCGGGCAATCCGTCAACACGACCGACTCCGCCGTGCGTATTACTCACTTGCCGACCGGCATCGTGGTGGCCATGCAGAACGAGAAATCGCAGCTGCAAAACCGCGAAGCTGGAATGCGGGTGTTGCGCGCGCGCATCCTTGCGAAGCGGCAGGAAGAGGTGGATGCGGAGGCAAGCGCCCACCGCTCGAGCCAGATCCGCACAATGGATCGCTCCGAGCGTATCCGCACGTACAACTTCCCAGAGAACCGTATTGCGGATCACCGCACCGGGTACAAGGCCTACAACCTTGACCATGTGATGAATGGGGCGCTGGAGCCAGTTATTGAGTCGTGCATTCGCGCCGACGAGGAGGCCCGGCTCGCGGATCTGAGTTCGTAGCCGCGCGTACCCCGAGGCCCTCGGGGTACGCGTCTCACGACGCTCAGATCGCCCCCGCGCGGGCGATACCATGGCACTATGCGCCGCTCTCGTACGTTCCTCCCGTGGCTGGTGTGGGGAGTCGCGGCACTGGCTTACGCCGTTGCGGTCATTAACCGATCGTCGTTGTCTGCGCTCGGACCCGCGGCCCAGGAGCATTTCGGCATAGACGCGACCACGCTTGCGACGTTCGGTACCCTGCAACTGGTGGTCTACGCCGGGCTGCAGATTCCGGTCGGTGTGCTGCTCGACCGATTCGGATCGACCGTGATGATCCTCACGGGCGGCGTGTTGATGCTGGTGGGGCAACTTCTCATGGCGACGGTCTTTGACGTGTCGCTCGCGATTCTTGCTCGTGTGCTGGTGGGGGCCGGAGACGCATGCACATTCATCAGCGTCATGCGCATGCTGCCTGCCTGGTTTGCGTTGCGCCAGCTCCCGATCGTTGGTCAGGCAACCGGACTCATCGGCCAGACCGGTCAGCTCGTTTCGGTCATACCATTGGCGCTGGTCGTCGGAGAGCTCGGGTGGATGCCCGGGTTTCTCGGCATCGCGGCCGTCGGGTTCCTTGTGGTCTTGCTTGGCGCGTTCGTGCTCCGTGATTACCCACACGCGGGCACCGTCTTTGAGCGGGTCACCGGAAGGCTGGGGCGTACCAGCAGGGAAGCGCGATCTCTGGGAGGCGCCGAAAACACCGCAGAACTTGCCGCGCTGGCACCCCCGGCAACTGCGATGATGGCGGCCGTGGAGTCGGGGAGTGCGCGACACGTTCCGGGGCTTGGGTTCATCGAGAAGAGTCGTCGCCTGCTGAGTATTCCTGGGGTTAGGCTTGCATACTGGGTGCACTTCACCCCACCATTCAGCGTAAGTGTCTTCGTGCTGCTCTGGGGTACCCCGTTTCTCACCGGTGGTGTGGGCCTGTCCCCGGCCGTAGCCTCAGGTCTGCTGAGTTTAATGATTGTCGCGTCGATGCTAGGCGGGGTGGTGCTGGGGCCTCTCAGCTCGCGGTTTGTTGAACGACGCGTCCGCATGGTGATTGCCATTTCGGTGATGATTGCGCTCGCCTGGGTGGTCACCTTGCTGTGGCCCGGCACCCCACCCGTGTGGCTGCTCGCCAGTCTCATGTTCATCATTGCCGTCGGTGGGCCAGCCTCCATGATCGCGTTTGAGGTCTCGCGTTCGCACACACCTCGCAGCTTTGCCGGTTTCGCGACCGGGCTCGTCAATACCGCCGGCTTCACCTCAGCGCTGCTGGTGATCTTCCTGATCGGTTTCATCCTCGATGTTCAGGGAGCCGGCTCGCCCTCCTCTTACACGCTCGATGCGTTCCGGTGGGCGTTTGCCGTGCAGATCCCCTTTTGGGGCCTGGGCATTACGATGATGCTCATTGAACAGCGGCGAACAGCGAGATGGATGCAGCAGCACGGGCGACGCCTGCGCTAGCGGGTGGAAACCCTGCGGGCAGAGTGTCTTAGATCACGTAGAAATCGGCCATGTCGGGAAGCTCGGCACGCGGTGCGCCGCGGCGGGGGCGCGCAACCGCCGGGATGCCGGTCAGGGTGCTCCACGGGGGTGCCGAGCCCACCACAACAGCATTCGCACCGACTGCGCAGTCGTCTCCGAGCACGATGTTGCCGAGGAGTTTTGCCCCGGCTCCAATCACCACGCGATTGCCGACCGTGGGGTGCCGCTTACCACCGTGGTGTCCCGTGCCTCCAAGCGTCACGCCGTGATAGATGAGCACGTCATCGCCGATCACCGCGGTTTCGCCAATGACCACGCCCATGCCGTGGTCGATGAATAGTCGCCGACCAATCCGTGCACCCGGGTGGATCTCGATTCCGGTGAAGAAGCGGGTGAGCTGAGAGATCGCGCGTGGGGAGAAGCGGAGCCCCCGCTGCCACAGTGCGTGCGAGAGGCCGTGCCACCAGACGGCGTGAAGGCCCGAATATACGAAGAACACTTCAACGTCGCTCCGTGCCGCGGGATCGTGGCGCTTCGCGGACTGAATGTCTTCGCGCATTCGGGAAAAGAGACTCACCGTTCAATTGCTTTCGTCGTGTGTGGCCGGGGAAATGCGGCTGCGGGTACGCGTCGCCAAACGATGCACACCCGCAGCTATGGAAAGGGAACCGGGCGGGTCAGTCGTTCAAATCTTCAAAGAGAACGGTTGAGAAGTAGCGCTCTCCGAAGTCAGGCACAATGACCACGATCTTCTTGCCGGCGTTTTCGGGGCGTTTCGCGACCTCAATCGCCGCCCAGACGGCCGCGCCGCCGGAGATGCCCGTGAGGATACCTTCGTCGGTGCCGAGCGCGCGCGCCTGTGAGATCGAATCGGGCAGCGAGACATCGAGCACCTCGTCATACACCTCGCGATCGAGGATGTCGGGAACGAAGTTCGCACCGAGCCCGTAGATCTTGTGTGGCCCAGCGGTGCCCTCCGAGAGCAGCGGAGAGTCAAGAGGTTCGACCGCGACAACCTTGACGTTCGGGTTTTGTTCCTTGAGGAAGCCGCCCGCTCCAGTGATCGTGCCCCCAGTGCCGATGCCAGCGACAAATATGTCAACCTGGCCGTCAGTATCATTCCAAATCTCCGGGCCAGTCGTCTTTCGGTGAATGGCCGGGTTTGCGTCGTTGCCGAACTGATTCGCAAGAATTGCACCTGGAGTGCTGGCGACGATCTCCTTCGCCTTGTCGACTGCGCCGCGCATGCCAAGGGGGCCCTCAGTGAGCACAAGTTCCGCACCGTAGGCCCGCAGCATCTTGCGACGCTCGATGCTCATGGTTTCGGGCATAGTGAGTACGACCCGGTAGCCGCGCGCCGCGCCGACCAGGGCGAGGGCGATGCCCGTGTTTCCGCTCGTGCCCTCGACAATTGTGCCGCCCGGCTTGAGGATTCCCGACTGCTCAGCGGCGTCGATGATGGCGACACCGATACGATCCTTCACGCTGCCAGCGGGGTTATAGAACTCCAGCTTGGCGAAGACCTCCGCCTCGGCGCCGTCAGTGACGCGATTCAACCGCACAAGCGGTGTGTTTCCGAGGGCCTCGGTGATGTTGTTCAAAGTGCGTGCCATGGGTATCTTCCTCGCGAATCCTCGTGGTCGTGCAAGTCCATATGAAACTATACCCCTTCGTTATCTGACCTCTTTCCAGGGCTTATGAATGTGAAGTGTTGTTACGTTGATGTGCCACAGTGGTGGAGTGATCACGGTAGGGGAGTTGCTGCGCGATATTCGAGACATGCTCGAGGTCGCTGGAATCGAGCATCCCGGAGGAGACGCGGAGCTCATCGTGGCCCACGTGCTGGGTGAATCGCGCGGTCGCGTGCAGGCGCTCGCGCTGCTCGGGACGGAGGTCACTCCAGCGGATCGTGAGGAGATCCTCGATCTCGCCTCAGAGCGAGCCCGGCGAGTCCCATTGCAGCACCTCACCGGCAGGGCCCCGTTTCGCGGGCTTGAGCTGCGCGTTGGCCCCGGGGTCTTTGTGCCAAGGCCCGAGACCGAAGTCGTGGCCCAGTTTGCGATCGATGCCTTGCAGGCCGTGCCCGATCCACACCCGATCGCGGTGGATCTCTGCACGGGAAGCGGCGCGATCGCACTCGCTCTCGCCACCGAGGTGCCCACCGCAACCGTCTGGGCCGTGGAGAAGAGCCGCGAGGCCCATGCCTGGGCGACTCGCAACGTGGAACTCTTTGGCGATGGGCGGGTCGAGCTTGTGCTGGGCGATGTCGCCGATCTCGATCCGCTCAGGGATGCCGGAAGTCAGCTTGGTGATACATCGCGTGCCGAGAAGGCGCGATTCCACCAAGACCAGGACCTGCGTGGTGGAATTGCGACTCCTCGGACCCTCGGAAACGTGCAAGCGCTCACGGGTCGCGTGCAGGTGCTGATCTCGAACCCGCCGTACGTGCCCGACTCGATGGTGCCCCGCGATCCAGAGGTGCGCGATCACGACCCTGCGCTCGCCCTCTACGGAGGGGCAGACGGCCTCGACCTCGTGCGCGTGATCAGCCGGGTGGCGAGAGAACTGGTGGTAGAAGGCGGCACCCTGGTGCTCGAACACGCGGAAAGTCAGGGAGCGGCGATCCGCTCGCTGCTCGCGGCCGATGGCTGGCGACAGGCCGCGACGCACCAAGATCTCACGCGTCGCGACCGGGCGACCACAGCGATCCGCTGAGGCCCAGCCCGGCAAGCCTCGGGGAGAGTAAGATTCTCGGTTATGGCTTTGGTCTTTGATTGTACCGACAGCGCCCAGCTGCTCGCGGCTGCGCGCAGTGCGCGACAGGCGCTCGGTAAGGGGCAACTCGTCGTGCTGCCCACCGATACGGTGTACGGGGTCGCGGCCGATGCGTTCGCTCCCGATGCGGTGCAGCGTTTGCTCGATGCAAAGGGGCGCGGCCGACAGTCGCCTCCACCGGTACTGATTCCGAACACCGCCACGCTTGACGCGTTGGCCGCAGAGGTTGTGGATCCGGTTCGTTCGCTCGCCGATGCGTTCTGGCCGGGTCCGCTGACCATCGTTCTTACGGCCCAGCCTTCGCTGAGCTGGGACCTGGGGGAGACGGGGGGCACCGTCGCGTTGCGCATTCCCGATCTGCCGCTGACGCTTGAGCTGCTTCAGGAGACTGGCCCCCTCGCAGTCTCGTCGGCGAACTCCACCGGTGACCCGGCCGCGCGCACCATCACCGAGGCACAAGACATGCTCGGGGACGCGGTGGCTGTGTATCTCGATGCAGGGCCCGTCGTCGGCGACGGCACCGCATCAACGATTATCGACGCGACGGGTGTGACGAACGAGGGCGGCATCCTCCGTATCCTGCGCTCTGGTGGTATCTCGCGGGAGTCGATCGCGACGTTACTGCCTCAGGTGACGATCGAAGGCTGAGATGCTGCCATTCCTGGTAGTCGCTGCCGTCGCGGCAGGAGTCACCGCTGTCGCCTCAGTCGGCGTGTTGCGACTCAGTCGGAGATTTGGGCTCGCCCCCGAGGTGCGTGAGCGCGACGTGCACAGCGCTCCCACTCCGAGGCTCGGCGGCGTGGCGATGTATCTCGGCATCCTCGCGGCTGCCCTGGTCGCAGCGTTTCTGGTCAACTTCGATGAGGTCTTCGCCGAGACGACGCAACTCTGGGCCCTTCTCGGTGCCTGCACCATCATTGCGGTGGTGGGGGTGCTCGACGACCTCCTCGACCTTGACTGGATGGTGAAGCTTGCGGCCCAGCTTGCCGCGGCAGGCCTCCTCGCCTGGCAAGGAGCGCAAATTGTCTCGCTGCCTGTTGGAGACACGCTTATCGTGGGCTCGCCGACGGTGAATTTCATCCTCACGGTCTTCCTCATGACGCTGGTCATGAATGCGGTGAACTTCGTCGACGGTCTCGATGGGCTTGTCGCCGGCGTGGCTATCATCGCAAACTCCGTGTTCTTCATCTATACGCAACTCCTCGTCGCAGAGACGGGAGTCGACCCCTCCATCTCGCTCGCCGCGCTCATCGCGGCAATCGTCGTTGGGATTGCGGCGGGGTTTCTCCCGTTCAACTGGCATCGCGCGAAGATGTTCATGGGCGACACGGGGGCGCTGTTGATCGGGCTTCTGATGGCGACCTCGACGGTGTCGGTGACGGGTCAGCTGAACCCTGGGCAGCTCGACCAGAAGCTTGTGATTGCCAGCTTCATTCCCATCATTCTTCCCGTGGCTGTGCTCGCCCTCCCGCTCGCTGATTTTGCGCTCGCTGTGTTCAGGCGGCTTCGTGCGGGCAAGAGCCCGTTTACAGCGGATCGGCTTCACCTCCACCACCGCCTGCTGAACATGGGCCATTCACCCGTGCAGGCAGTCATTATCTTCTATCTCGGAACGGTCGTCGTCTCGGTTGCGTGCCTGATGGTCTTCACCATGCAGGATTATTTGTGGCCGGCGCTCGTCGCGATCTTGGGGACAGCGCTCTGTGTGGTGGTGACGCTCCTACCTGTGTCACGAATACGTGCAATTCTCATCCAGCGCGGCTTGCTACGGTTGTCGAAGGCAGAACGCGCCACCAACGAGAGGACCACAGCCGAGTGAGTGACGAGACCACGCTTCCCGAAGAACGACGCTTGCCTACCTCTCAGCCAGTACTGCTGAAGGCGCTGGGGTTGGGTGCAATCGCAACAGGTGTGCTCATGGCGGGATTTGGTGCCGTCGGATACTTCGTGTCGGGGGCACCGGGAGCCCTGGGCGGAGTGCTGGGAGCTGCGCTCGCGTTTGTGCTCCTCGGGCTCACGATTGGCAGCATTGCCTTCGCGAACGCGAAGTTCATCAACAGTGAAAACTTCGTAGTCATCTTCTTTGCGATCGTCATGGGCGCATGGCTGCTCAAACTGGTGGCATTCATTGTCGTCGTTATCCTCCTCCGTGACGCCACCTGGCTTGACACCAGAATTCTCTTCTTTTCCCTCATCGCGGGAGTGCTCGTCTCGCTGATTATTGATGTGTTGATCGTTACGCGTACTCGAATGCCTTACGTCTCAGACGCACGTGGCGCATGAGCGGCCATCGGGAATTTTCGCTCCTGCGCTTCGAATCCGGGCCCTCGGTTTCGCCAAGGGAAGAATCCTTGATAGGCTTGTTACGTTCCCTGCCGGGCCGCTAATCGTGCGTGCCTGTGCGTGCTGGGGGCACGACCATCGTTCGCCGCTGTGTGGATGCAATTCACACCCCGAATCAGGAGAATGGCGCTGTTCGCTAACGCTGTGCAACTCGTGACCCCGACCCTCAACTTTATGGCGGATGAATTTCATGCTCCGTCGATTTCGGAATTCTTTCCCGACATCGTTCTGTTTGAGGGCACACCGTTTGCGATGAACCGGATCATGATGATCCGCGTTCTCATGACCGTGCTGCTACTGGTGCTGTTCTGGCTGGGTACTCGCAAGATGCGAGTCATCCCGACCAGGGGCCAGTCGCTCACTGAAATGGCGCTCGACTTCGTCCGCGTCAATATCGCAGAAGACCTTCTTGGCAAGGTTGATGGTCGCCGCTTCTTGCCGATCCTCACCGCAATGTTCTTTACCGTTCTGGCGTTTAACATCACCGGTATTGTCCCGGGCCTCAACATCGCCGCTTCGGCGGTCATCGGCTTGCCGCTCGTGCTGGCGCTTGTCTCGTACGTCACCTTTATTTACGCAGGTGTCAAGAAGAGCCCCAAAAAGTTCTTCAAGAACTCGCTCTTCCCAGCCGGGGTTCCGAAGCCGATTTACATCATCGTGACTCCGATCGAGCTCATCTCGACCTTCATCATTCGCCCGGTCACGCTGACGTTGCGATTGCTGATGAACATGATGGTCGGTCACTTGCTGCTGGTGCTGCTGTTCGCCGCAACTCAGTTCTTCCTCTTCTCCGGAGAGGGTTTCTTCAAGCTGTTTGGTATCGGAACCTTCGCCTTCGGCTTCGCATTCACCCTTTTCGAGATCATGGTCGCAGCTCTGCAGGCCTACGTCTTCACTTTGCTCACCGCTGTCTACATCCAGCTCGCGCTGGCTGAAGAGCACTAATACGGGTTCGGCAACCGCCGCACTCACCATACGGAAGGAAACACCTACTGTGTCTGTTCTCGCTGAAATCTCGGGAAACATCGCGACCGTCGGTTACGGCCTCGCTGCCATCGGCCCCGCCATTGGCGTGGGTATCGTTGTCGGCAAGACAATCGAAGGCGTCGCACGTCAGCCCGAGCTGGCCGGCCGTCTGCAGGTACTGATGTGGATCGGTATCGCGTTCACCGAGGCACTCGCGTTCATCGCGATTGCAACGCCGTTCATCTTCGTCTAAGCCCCACACCTTTCCTTAGTCTCGAAAGGGAGGCTCGATGATTAACGCAGTGTATGTCGCTGCCGAGGAAGGCGCGACGCAAAATCCGCTCATTCCCGCGACCTACGACATCGTATGGTCGGCAGTTGTCTTCGCGATCATCCTCATTGCATTCTGGAGGGTTTTTCTCCCGAAGATGAAGACCATGCTCGACGAGCGTGCGGCCGCAATTGAGGGCAACATCGCAAAGGCAGATGAGGCTCAGGCAAAGGCCGAGGCTGCGCTGCAGGAGTACAACGCTCAGCTCGCCGGTGCCCGTCAGGAAGCTGGCGATATCCGAGACGCTGCTCGCGCAGATGCCTCCAAGATCGTGGCCAAGGCAAAGGAAGACGCAGTGGCCGAGGCCGCTCGCGTGACCCACGCCGCACAGTCGCAGATCGAAGCTGAGCGCCAGAGTGCCGTTGTGTCACTCCGCCGCGAGGTGGGAACGTTGGCTATCGACCTCGCCTCTGGCGTGGTGGGCGAGCAGTTGTCGAACGACCAGAAGGCTTCGGCGCTGGTCGATCGCTTCCTCGCCGAACTCGAGGCCTCTGAGAAGGCAGCGAACTAGTGGGAAGCGCGTCACGCGAAGCATTGGCACGCGTCAAGTCGACGCTCGGAACCGAGCTGCTTGGCGCTGAGGCTGGCGGAGACTTGCTCTCCGCCTCGGCTCAGATCGGTACGGCTCGAGCACTACTCGCGGCGCTCGCAGATGCCTCGGCCCCCGCAGTGGAGAAGGCAAAGCTCATTGAGCGATTGTTCTCGGCAGCGTCCCCTGGTGCCCGGTCGGTTCTCTCGTCCGCGGTGTCACAAACCTGGTCGTCACCGGCCGAGTTTGTCGCGGGCCTCGAAGAACTCGGGCTTCGTGCGATCGCGAATTCCAACTCGGCGCTCGCTGACGAGTTGCTCTCCGCAGCAGGTGTGGTCGACTCGAGCCATGAGCTTGAGCTCAGCCTCGGCAACAAGTTGGGTGATCCGGCGGCCAAGATCGTATTGGTGGATCGCCTGTTTGCCGGCAAGCTCTCAAACTCCGCACTGAACGTCGTTCGCCACCTGGTGGCAAACCCGCGCGGCCGTAAGCTCAGCGCGGCACTTCGTTCTAGCGCGCGAGTGGCAGCAGACCAGGGTGGAAACGAACTGGCTACTGTGACGATTGCGGCCCCACTGAGCGATGCTCAGCAGGAGCGGCTCTCGGTTTTTCTCGCGCAGAACGCTGGCCGTCCGGTTCGTGTGACGACGGTTCTCGACCCCTCGCTGGTCGGAGGAGTCCGTATCCAAATCGGTAACGACGTAATTGACGGCAGCGTCCGTTCACGTCTTGCCGACCTCCGACTCAAGCTCGCAGGCTAGAGCACAACTTTTCACTCCGGGGCCGGCGGCTTCGGTACAGACAGAGGAAACGAAATGGCAGAACTCACAATCAGCCCAGACGAGATTCGCGATGCTCTCAAGGACTTCGCCTCCTCGTACGAGCCGTCGGGTGCAGCGACGACCGAGGTAGGCAGTGTCATCGACGCAGCAGACGGTATCGCCCACGTCTCCGGTCTCCCTGGCGTCATGGCAAACGAGCTGGTGCGCTTCGCAGACGGCACACTCGGACTCGCCCAGAACCTCGAGGAACACCAGATCGGTGTTGTCGTGCTCGGTGAGTTCACCGGCATCGAGGAAGGCCAGCAGGTTACTCGGACCGGCGAGGTGCTTTCAGTTCCCGTTGGCGAGGGGTACCTCGGCCGCGTGGTCGATCCGCTCGGAAAGCCCATCGATGGACTCGGTGAAATCACCGGCATCGAAGGACGCCGCGCGCTCGAGCTGCAGGCGCCCGGTGTGATGCAGCGCAAGTCGGTTCACGAACCGCTGCAGACTGGCATCAAGGCAATTGACGCGATGATCCCGGTGGGCCGCGGTCAGCGACAGCTGATCATCGGTGACCGTCAGACTGGCAAGACCGCAATCGCGATCGACACCATCATCAACCAGAAGGCCAACTGGCAATCCGGTGATGTCAACAAGCAGGTGCGTTGCATCTACGTTGCCATCGGACAGAAGGGCTCGACGATCGCCTCGGTAAAGGGAGCGCTCGAAGAGGCAGGCGCGATGGAGTACACCACGATCGTTGCGTCGCCCGCTTCTGATCCCGCCGGCTTCAAGTACCTGGCGCCCTACACCGGGTCGGCCATTGGCCAGCACTGGATGTACGGCGGCAAGCATGTCCTCATCATCTTTGATGATCTGTCCAAGCAGGCCGAGGCCTACCGTGCTGTCTCACTGCTCCTGCGTCGTCCGCCGGGGCGCGAGGCTTACCCGGGCGATGTCTTCTACTTGCACTCCCGTCTGCTGGAGCGTTGTGCAAAGCTCTCTGACGAGCTCGGTGCTGGATCGATGACCGGTCTCCCGATCATCGAAACCAAGGCGAACGATGTCTCGGCCTACATCCCGACGAACGTGATCTCGATCACCGACGGACAGATCTTCCTCCAGTCGGACCTCTTCAATGCGAACCAGCGTCCCGCGGTCGACGTGGGCATCTCGGTGTCTCGCGTGGGTGGCGACGCACAGGTGAAGTCGATCAAAAAGGTGTCGGGCACGTTGAAGCTGGAGCTTGCGCAGTACCGCTCGCTCGAGGCATTCGCGATGTTCGCCTCTGACCTTGATGCGGCAAGCCGTCGTCAGCTCGACCGTGGTGCGCGTCTTACCGAGCTGCTCAAGCAGCCTCAGTACTCGCCGTACCCGGTCGAAGAGCAGACCGTGTCGATCTGGGCCGGCACCAAGGGTCACCTTGATGATGTTCCCGTGGTCGATATCCTTCGCTTCGAGCGCGAGTTCCTCGACTACCTCGGTCGCAACTCCGAGGCGTTGAACACGCTCCGCGAGACCAACGTGCTCGATGACGCGGTTCTCGCTGATATTGAGGCAAAGATCGCAGCCTTCAAGCTGGAGTTCCGCACCTCGGCTGGCCAGGCTCTTCACGAGCAGTTCGATGAACTGCCCGAGGAAGAGATCAAGCAGGAGCAGCTGGTCGTTTCCAAGAAGTAGCGGATATGGTTGGGGGCCGCGCTGCGGCCCCCAACCACCCACTCGGAACCAGATCACGCCAGACCTACCAGACACAGGAGAGACATGGGAGCGCAACTTCGGGTCTACCGGCAGAAGATCAAATCTGCCCAGACGACCAAGAAGATCACCCGTGCGATGGAGCTGATCGCGGCCTCTCGCATTCAAAAGGCGAAGGCGCGGGTCGAGGCGACCTCGCCCTACACCAACGCGATCACCCGCGCTGTCTCGGCAGTCGCCACGCACTCGAACTTCGATCACCCGCTGTTGACCGAGCCCGAGACGATCACCCGCGCTGCGGTCGTGATCTTTACCTCGGATCGCGGCCTCGCTGGGGCGTTTAACTCGCAGGTCCTGCGAGAGGCTGAAGAGCTCAGCGAACTGCTGCGCTCCGAGGGAAAATCCGTGACGTACTACCTCATCGGCCGGAAGGCGCAGGGGTACTTCAAATTCCGTAACCGCGCCTCCGAGCGAATCTGGAGTGGTGGAACGGAAAGCCCCGTATTCGAGACCGCGAAGGAAATCACCGACGCGCTGCTTGAGGCGTTCAACACGGACGCAGCTGAGGGCGGCGTTGACGAGATCCATCTCGTCTTCAACCGTCTGATTAGCATGGTCAGTCAGGTGCCCCAGGTTCATCGCCTGCTGCCCCTGCAGGTTGTCGAGGGCGTCGCTGAGGCCGAAACGGGCCCGACGTCGCTGTACGAGTTCGAACCCGACGCGGAAACCGTGCTCGATCGTCTGCTCCCTGCGTACATTGAGTCACGCATTTTCAACGCCCTGCTCGAGTCGGCTGCCGCAAAGCACGCTGCAACGCAGAAGGCGATGAAGTCGGCCAGCGACAACGCCGACACCCTGATCCGCGATTACACCCGCCTTGCAAACAACGCGCGCCAGGCGGAGATCACCCAGCAGATTTCCGAGATTGTTGGCGGCGCAGACGCGCTGTCTGACTAGCCACGCCACGAAGAAAGAGAAACCATGACCGATCAGGCCACCACCAAGGTTGCCGGGCGCATCGCTCGCGTTACCGGCCCCGTCGTTGACATCGAGTTCCCGCATGATGCAATTCCCGGGGTGTACAACGCTCTGCAGACCACGATCGATTTCGGCGATGGGCAAGAGCCGCTGAAGCTCGTGCTCGAGGTTGCGCAGCACCTGGGCGACAACGTTGTTCGCGCGATCGCGCTGAAGCCGACCGACGGCCTCGTTCGCGGCCAGGAAGTCTATGACACCGGCGAGTCGATCACCGTGCCCGTTGGCGACGTCACCAAGGGCAAGGTCTTCAACGTGACCGGCGATGTGCTGAACCTCGGCGAGGGGGAGACCATTGAGGTCACCGAGCGTTGGGGTATCCACCGCACCCCTCCCGCCTTCGATCAGCTCGAGTCGAAGACTCAGCTGTTCGAAACCGGTATCAAGGTCATCGACCTTCTGACCCCCTACGTCCAGGGTGGCAAGATCGGCCTCTTCGGCGGTGCTGGTGTCGGCAAGACCGTCCTGATCCAGGAAATGATCCAGCGCGTAGCGCAGGATCACGGTGGTGTGTCGGTGTTCGCCGGTGTGGGCGAGCGCACCCGTGAGGGCAACGACCTGATCCACGAGATGGAAGAAGCTGGCGTCTTCGACAAGACCGCCCTCGTCTTCGGCCAGATGGATGAGCCGCCGGGAACGCGTCTGCGCGTGGCACTCTCGGCCCTGACCATGGCGGAGTACTTCCGCGACGTGCAGAAGCAGGACGTGTTGCTCTTCATTGACAACATCTTCCGCTTCACCCAGGCCGGTTCTGAGGTCTCGACCCTGCTGGGCCGCATGCCCTCTGCAGTGGGATACCAGCCCAACCTCGCTGACGAGATGGGTGTGCTCCAGGAGCGCATCACCTCGACCCGTGGACACTCGATCACCTCGCTGCAGGCTATTTACGTTCCCGCCGACGATTACACCGACCCGGCTCCCGCGACGACGTTCGCCCACCTTGACGCGACCACTGAGCTCTCACGTGCAATCGCTTCAAAGGGCCTGTACCCGGCCGTGGATCCGCTGACCTCCACCTCGCGTATTCTCGACCCCCGCTACTTGGGCGAGGATCACTACCGTGTCGCTACCACCGTGAAGCAGATCCTCCAGAAGAACAAGGAACTGCAGGAAATCATCGCCATCCTCGGTGTCGATGAGCTCTCCGAGGAAGACAAGATCACTGTGGCCCGCGCACGTCGTATCGAGCAGTTCCTCTCGCAGAACACCTACATGGCGAAGAAGTTCACCGGTGTTGAGGGTTCGACGGTTCCGCTCAAGGAAACCATCGAGTCCTTCGACGCGATCGCCAAGGGCGAGTTCGACCACGTGGCCGAGCAGGCATTCTTCAACGTCGGTGGTATCAGCGACGTTGAAGAGAAGTGGGCGCAAATCCAGAAGGAGAACGGCTAAACCATGGCCGAACTACAAGTTAGCGTCGTCTCAGCCGACCGCGAGATCTGGTCAGGCATTGCTTCGCAGGTCATCGCAAAGACGGTCGAGGGTGAAATCGGTATTCTTGGCGGTCATGAACCCCTGCTCGCCATGCTCGCTCAGGGTGAGGTTCGCGTCACCACGAGCGGCGGCGAAAAGGTCAGGGTCGATGCAGAGGGCGGGTTTCTCTCGGTCGATCACGACGTGATCACTATCGTGGCAAGCCAAGCTTCGATCGTGGCGAACGCCTAGCGTTTCTAATTAGCGTAAGAGGCCGGTCGTAGCTCGTTGAGCAACGGCCGGCCTTTTCGTGTGCCGAGGGGGAATCCATGCAGGTGTTCTTGCCGCCTTCCGAGACCAAGCGGGCTGGAGGTTCGGGGCGTTGGGCAAGCTCAGCGCTCTCTCACGCGTCAGCGCTCGCACCCGCGCGGGATCTGGTGAAGCGTGCGCTTCGCGAGCTGAGCGTTGACGAGGCAGCCGCGATCCGCGCACTGAAACTCGGTGCGAAATCGCGGGCTGAGTTGGCGCACAATTTGGAACTTGAAAGCTCGGGAACGCTGCCGACGATCGAGCGTTACACCGGGGTGCTCTACGACGCGCTTGACGTGAGCGATCTCGATGGCGCCGCGCGCCAATGGATCTCGGCGCACGTGTCGGTGCAGTCCTCGCTCTTCGGCCTGATCGGCGCCGATGACCCGATTCCTGCGTACCGCCTGTCTGCGAGCTCGCGATTGCAGGTCGATGGTGGCGCAACCCTGCAAGCTGTGTGGCGAGCTGCGCACGAGTCTATTGACTGGCGCGGTTTGGGCTGGATCCTCGACCTTCGGTCGAAGGACTACGCCACACTCGCGCCGTTGCCGCAGGGGTCGGGTGCCACACTGCAGGTGGTTCAGCGTTCCGAGAGTGGTGTGATCAGGGCATTGAACCACTTCAACAAGGCAGCGAAAGGCGATCTGGTGAGGCGACTGGCTCGCACCCAGGCACAACCCGAGAGCGCCGCCCAGTTTGTCGACTGGGCAACCGAGAACGGACTTGAGATGCGCCTCGGGAGTGATTCTGCCGAGCTGATCCTGGTGACCGACCTGCATGCCGGGGACGCTCGCTCCCAGGCGCAACGTTCGGCACTTCGCGCAGGGTAGGCTGAACAAGTGAATTTCGAGGGAACCCCGTGAGCGTGAGGGGCGCAAGCGCAGTTCGGCGGCGGGTCTCCTATTTCGAGGATGCCGTGTCGTTGATCGAATTGTCGTGGCACGGGCTCACTGACGTGGGGCACCGGCGAGAGGTCAACCAAGACAGCCTCGTCATGTCACCGCCAATTTTTGCGGTCGCGGACGGCATGGGTGGCCACTCGGCCGGCGAAGTGGCATCAGCTGCAGTTGTGCGGCGGTTGGCAGAACTTGGCGGCACGGTCTCGATCACTGAGGCCGACATTAACGGCGCGCTCAGCGACGCGGTCGACGACATCGAGCTTGACGCGGGTGAGACCGATCTCGGTGCGGGCACGACGGTCACCGGCGTCTCCCTCGGCGCACTGGGGAACAGCCCAACCTGGACGGTCTTTAACATCGGCGACTCGCGCGTCTACCAATACTTCAAGGGTGCGCTCACGCAACTCACGGTGGATCACTCCGTGGTGCAGCACCTGCTTGATACGGGCGCGATCACGGCCGAAGAGGCTGAGATCCACCCGCACGCGAATGTGATCACCCGTGCCGTTGGTTTCAACGAGCAGCCAGCCCCCGATTACACCCAATTGGCGGTGGTCGCCGGTCAACGACTACTGCTGTGTTCAGACGGACTCACGAAAGAGCTGACCGAGGTTGGGATTCAGCATTTCTTGGCGACGGCCGAGAGTGCCGAAGAAGCCGCACACCAGCTCGTCCAGCGGGCGCTCGACAACGCCGGGCGTGACAATGTCACCGTCATCGTCATCGACGTGCACGCGGTCGGGGATTCCCGAGACACCAGCGACCAGGCGAGCCTGTCAGCGTCGGACCGCGATACGACCTCGAATCGCGATGCCGACACCGCAGAGATTCCGACGCTTTAAGCTGCCTCCGCGGCAAACGCTTCGTCGAGCACTCGCAACACGGTCGCGATGAGCTCATCGGTGAACTGCAGGGAAGGCAAGAACCGAATCACGTTCGAGTAGATACCCGCGCTCAACAGCAGCACGCCCTGCCCCATTGCCCGCTCGATGACTCGCGAGACTAGCTCGGGGTCATGCTCAAGGGTGCCCGGCTTCACGATCTCGATCGCGAGCATCGCACCCTTACCGCGCACCTCAGCGATCGCCGGGTGCTGGGCAGCGAGTTCGCGGAGCCCGGAACCAAACACCTCTTCGATGTGCTGCGCACGCGCAAGCAGGCCCTGCGCTTCGATTTGTTCGAATACCGCGACGGCCGCGGCGCAGGACACGGGGTTGCCGCCGAAGGTACCGCCGAGACCGCCGGGTTGCGAGGCATCCATGATCTCTGCGCGACCGGTGATGCCCGCGAGTGGCAACCCACCAGCGATGCCCTTGGCGGTGAGAATAATGTCGGGCTGTACGCCGAAGTGCTCGATCGAGAAGACTGCCCCAGACCTGGCGATTCCGGCCTGCACTTCATCTGCGATGAACACGATGCCGTTGCTGCGGCACCACTCGGCGAGCGCGGGCAGGTAGCCATCTGCGGGCACCACGAAGCCACCCTCGCCCTGAATCGGCTCGACGACGAGGCACGCGAGGTCTTCGACCCCGGCCACCTTTTCGAGGTACGCAATCGTGCGGGCGGCGGCCTCGGCGCCGCTCAGTCCGTCTCGCAATGGGTACGAGTTGGGTGCCTTGTAGATGTCGCCCGCGCGCGGGCCGTAGCCAGCGGCGTAGGGGGCACCCTTGAAGTTCATGCTTGAGGTCAACAGAGTGCGGCCGTGATAGGCGTGCTCGAGCACGGCGACACCAGGCCTTCCCGTGTACTTGCGGGCGATCTTGACACCATTCTCGACGGCTTCAGCCCCGGAGTTCATCAGCAGCGTCTTGTACTGGCCCTCGCCGGGCACGTGCTTCGCAAGATGCTCCGCGACCGCGATGTACGGCTCATAAGGCGTCATGGTGAACAGTGTGTGCGTCACTTTGTTCAGCTGGGCGGTCGCGGCGGCGACCACTGCCTCGTCCGTGTGACCAATGGTCGTCACGCCGATTCCACCGCACACGTCGACGATGTGGTTACCATCGACATCAACGAGGATCGAGCCGTGGGCGCGCTCGATGTAGATAGGCATCACGCTGTGCACCCCCGGGGGTACAACTGCCTGGCGCCGCACGTGCAGTTCACGGCTGCGCGGGCCGGGAATTTCGGTGACAATGCGGGGTTCCTGAGCGATGGCAGTATCAGCAGTCATGCGAACGAGTTTACTCCCGTTCAGGTTTCAACTCCGTTACCGGCCGGCGTGAGATGCGCCCGCGTACACTCGACACATGGGTGACACGCATGAGTATCGGGTGGGCATCGAGTGGCAGGGCAACCGCGGCCGGGGCACCAGCGGATACCGGGAATACGGCAGGCAATTGGTGATCCGCGCCCCGGGAAAGATCGAGTTGCCCGGGTCTGCAGACAAGACTTTTCATGGAGATGCTGACCGCTGGAATCCGGAGGAACTGCTCGTCGCTGCACTCGCGCAGTGTCATATGCTCTCGTACCTGCACATGGCGGTTCGTGCCGGCGTGGTCGTGACGGCCTACACCGACGACGCGCTCGGCGTGATGCGCCAGGAGGGGCTCGGTGGGGCCTTCGAAGAGGTGCTGTTGCGGCCGCTGGTCACGGTAGCGGAGGCTTCGATGGTGGATCGCGCCCGCTCTGCCCACGCGGAGGCCTTCGCGCACTGCTTCATCGCCAACTCAGTGAACTTTCCTGTCAGGCACGAGCCGACGATCCGCGTCGGTTGAGCGTCGGAGTGCGCATGTCCGAATCGAAGTAGAATGGAATTCATGGCCAAGTCCCCGTCGTTCTCCATTTCCACGCCGATCTTCTATGTGAACGATGCACCTCACATCGGGCACGCATACACGGAGGTTGCCGCAGATGTGCTGGCCCGGTGGCACCGCCAGGCGGGCGACGATACCTGGTTCCTCACCGGTACCGACGAGCACGGTCAAAAGATCTTGCGCACGGCAACCGCGAACGGTGTCGAGCCCAAGGAGTGGGCGGATCGTTTGGTTGAATCGGCCTGGAAACCCCTGCTCGACACCATCAACATCTCAAACGACGACTTCATTCGCACCACCGACGAGCGCCACGAGCACGGCGTCAAGGTGTTTCTGCAGAAGCTCTACGATGAGGGCCACGTCTACGCCGGCGAGTTCGAGGCGTTGTACTGCGTTGGGTGCGAGGAATTCAAGCCAAAGAGCGAGATCGTCGACGGCGAGGGAGCGTTTGAGGGGGAGAAGGTCTGCGCGATCCACTCGAAGCCTCTGGAGCTGTTGCAGGAGAAGAACTATTTCTTCAAAATGAGCGCGTTCCAGGAGCGTCTGCTCGCACTCTATGAGGAGCGCCCAGATTTCGTGCAGCCGGCGAGCGCGCGCAACGAGGTTCTCGCGTTTGTGCAGCAGGGTCTCGACGACCTCTCCATTTCGCGTACCTCGTTCGACTGGGGCATTCCGATTCCGTGGGACAGCTCGCACGTCACCTACGTGTGGTTTGACGCGCTCCTGAACTACATCACCGCCCGTGGCTATGGTGAGGGTGAGATTCAGCACTGGCCCGGCGTGCAGATCGTCGGGAAAGACATTCTCCGCTTCCACGCGGTGATCTGGCCGGCGATGCTGATGGCCGCGGGTCTTGAGGTGCCCCAGCACGTCTTCGCGCACGGGTGGCTGCTCGTGGGCGGCGAGAAGATGTCGAAGTCGAAGCTCACCGGTATCGCGCCGAACGAGATCACCGACACTTTTGGCAGTGACGCGTTTCGCTACTACTTCATGCGCGCGGTGTCGTTCGGGCATGACGGGTCATTCAGTTGGGAAGATCTGTCTGCGCGGTACCACTCGGAGCTCGCCAACGGCTTTGGCAACCTGGCGAGCCGCGCGCTCGCGATGAACAAGAAGTACTTTGCCGGGGTCATGCCGGAGGCGGGTACCGAGGAAGCGCCGGATACCGCCATTCGTGAGCTCGCCGCGCGGGTCGCGCGCGTCGCCGACGAACGCATTGAGACCTTTGCTATCCACGAGGCCATTGCCGAAATCTGGCAGCTCGTCGATGCGCTCAACGGATACATCACCGACCAGGAGCCCTGGGTGCTTGCGAAAGACGAGGCACGGCGCGAACGCCTCGCCACCGTGCTTGCCACCGTGACTGAGGGCCTGCGCGTGCTGGCCGAGTTGCTGCACCCGGTCATTCCGGAGGCGACCGCAAAGCTCTGGGCCGCGCTCGGCGCGGAGGACCCGCTGGGCTCGCTTGAGGTTCGGCCGCTTCGCGAGGCTGGCGAGTGGGCAAAGCTTCCAGCGGGCACCGCCCAGCAGCCACTCGCGGCGCTCTTCCCACGCATCGAAACCGAGGGCACCAAACAGTGAGCGCCGCTGCCCCCAGCGGCGGCTTGCGCACCCGCAGCGCGAGCCCGGGCCGCGATCTCACGAGGCCACCGGCTCCCGAGCCGCTGCCCGTAGCGCTCTACGACAATCACACGCACCTCGAATTTGAAGACGGGGTGGATCAGCTCGACCCGATCGAGTCCTTGGAACGTGCCGCGGCTGTCGGTGTGCGCGGTGTTGTGCAGGTGGGTACCGACCTGGAAACGAGTCGTTGGGGTGCACGGCTCGCGGCGACCGATGCACGCGTGCTTGCGGCCGTGGCTCTGCACCCGAACGAGGCGCCGAAGCTCGCCGCGAAGGGACTGCTCGATGAGCATCTGCGCAGGATAGCTGCGCTCGCCGCAGAGCCGCGCGTGCGCGCGATCGGAGAGACGGGACTCGACTTCTTTCGCACAGGAGAGGATGGCCGCGCCGCGCAGGCTCGATCGTTCGAAGTGCACATCGAAATCGCAAAGGAGCACGGCCTCGCCTTGCAGATTCACGATCGAGATGCCCATGACGAAGTGGTCGCCACCCTGCTGCGGGTGGGCGCGCCGGAGAGTACAGTGTTCCACTGTTTCTCGGGCGATGCGGCGCTTGCTCGGATCTGCAACGATCACGGCTGGTACCTGTCCTTTGCGGGCACCATGACGTTCAAGAATGCGCCAGACCTGCGGGAGGCGCTCGCGGTCGCCGATCCCTCGCGGGTGCTCGTCGAGACTGACGCGCCGTTTCTGACGCCGGAGCCGCTTCGGGGGCGACCGAACGCCCCGTACCTGCTCCCGCACACGGTGCGCCGGATGGCGGAGGTTCTGGGTGATCCGCTCGAGGAACTGTGCGTGCGGCTCGCGGTAAACACTGAGCGCGTGTACGGGCAGTGGTCGCCTGAGACCGAAACGGTGTCCCCGTGAGCCTGCTCGGGCCCGCACAGGTGCGTGAACTGGCTGAGCGGCTGGGGGTCACTCCCACGAAAAAGCTGGGACAGAACTTCGTGATCGACCCCAATACGGTGCGCAAAATTGTGCGTTTGGCGGGTGTGGAGAAAGATGACCGTGTCATCGAAATCGGGCCCGGATTGGGTTCGCTGACGCTCGGTATTACCGAGACCGGGGCCGACCTCACTGCGATCGAAATAGACCATCGGCTTGCGGCAGAGCTCCCGGGAACGGTGGCCGCGATGCAACCGGAGGCAGCGGATCGCTTTCGTGTCGTGCGCTGCGACGCGCTTGAGCTTGGCCGCGAACACCTGGCCGAACTTCCCGGGTCGCCCGAGGTGCTCGTGGCGAACCTGCCCTACAACGTGTCGGTTCCGATCCTGATGCACCTGCTTGAACTGATTCCTGAACTCCGTGCAGGCCTGGTGATGGTGCAGGCAGAGGTCGGACATCGCATTGCCGCAGATCCCGGGTCGCGCATGTACGGCAGCCCGAGCGCGAAGGCAACCTGGTACGGTGACTGGGCGATTGCGGGCAACGTGAGTCGGCGCATTTTTTGGCCCGTTCCGAACGTGGATTCGGTGCTGGTGTCGTATCGGCGGCGCGAGGTTCCTCTAGGTACCGAGGCAGACCGAGTTGCCGTATTTGAACTCGTGAACGCCGCGTTCGCGCATCGACGCAAGATGCTGAGGCAGTCGCTGCAGCCGGTGCTGGGAGATCTCGACCGGGCGACCGCGGTCATGGGGGTGGCGGGCGTTGATCCCACGACCCGTGCTGAACAGCTCAGCATTCACGACTTCCTGTCGATTTCGCGCGCGGCAGCTACGGTGTGACGCGCGCGCCAGTTCTAGTACGTTAGAGGCATGGTGGAGACACGTTCGGTGACGGTGCGAGCACCCGGAAAGATCAACGTGTGTTTCCGCGTCGGTGCACTGCAAGACGACGGCTATCACGAGGTCGCATCGCTCTACCAGGCAGTGTCGCTCTACGAGGATGTCACTGCCGAGCCAGCCCCGAACTTTTCCGTGCGGTTCGTCGGACCGATTGACACCTCCGAGCTGCAGATCGACGAGTCGAATCTCGCGATCCGCGCCGCCAGGCTCCTCGCCGAACACACCGGGTACACGAGTGGAGTGCAGCTCACCGTGCACAAGCGAGTTCCGATTGCGGGGGGGATGGGGGGCGGATCCGCTGACGCGGCGGCGACGCTTCTCGCGTGCGACGAACTCTGGGGCACCGGGGTAGGCCGTCACGGGCTCGTTCCGATCGCCGCGCAGCTCGGTGCTGACGTGCCCTTCGCGCTCGAAGGTGGCACCGCGGTGGGCACTGGCCGAGGTGATGAGCTCAGCCCCGCGCTCGCACGCGGCAGCTTTCACTGGGTGCTCGCGTTTTCTGACACGGGCCTGAGTACGCCAGTGGTCTACCGCACTCTTGACCAGCATCGCGCGGATCACGTCGCCGATCTTGCACCCGCGCCCGCGCAGGTGAGTGTCGACACTGCGGTACTGCAGGCGGTGCGGGCCGGAGACGCAGAGACCCTTGCCGACTCGATGCACAATGACTTGCAGGCGGCCGCGCTCAGGCTGGCGCCAGAACTCACCGAGTTGCTCGAACTCGGGGAGTCCCGCGGGGCGCTCGCCGGCATCGTCTCCGGCTCGGGGCCGACGGTGGCATTCCTGGTGGCCTCAGCGGTCGCCGCAGCCGAGCTGCAATCGATGCTGACACGAGCGGGAGTGCGCTCGCTCGCGGTGACGGGCCCCGTCGCCGGTGCGCGCCGACTCGATGCGCCGTGATCCACTCTCTCGTGTGATCCGGCATCTGAAGCGAGAGGGAATACGTGCGCGCGTCGTACGGTTCTCCTTGGTGTGAGTGAAACTATCCGTGTAGATATTTGGTCTGATATTGCTTGCCCGTGGTGCTACATCGGGAAGCACCGATTCGAGGCGGGTGTCGCGGCGTTCACCGCCCAGTATCCCGACGTTGAAATTGAGGTCGAGGGGCACAGCTACGAACTGGCGCCAGAAACCCCTGAAAACTTCCAGGGGAGCGAGATCGACTTCCTTGCGAAGTACAAGGGCATGTCGCACGAGCAAGTGGAAGACATGCTTGAGCAGATGACAGGCTTGGCTGCTTCCGAGGGGCTCGTTTTTGACTGGGAGAAGCTGCGCCATGCGAACACCAGTCGCGCGCACCGGGTGCTGCACCTCGCGAAAGAGCAGGGTTTGCAGCTTGAGATGCAGGAGCGGCTGTTTCGCGCCTACTTTTCTGAGGGTGCCGAGGTCGCCGACCCCGACACGCTTGCCGCGCTCGGCGAAGAGGTGGGCCTGGACGGCGACGAGGTGCGCGATGCGCTGGAAGACGAGGATTACGCCGACGCGGTGGAGCAGGACATCACCCGCGCACGCATGCTCGGCGTGAACGGAGTGCCATACTTTCTGCTCGAGGGGAAGTACGGGGTGTCGGGGGCACAGTCGGCCGACACGTTCCAAAGCGTGCTCGAACGGGTGCTGGAATTCCAGCGGACCGGCACTGAACCGGAATAAGCGCACCTGAGTGTGGGTCACCTCAGAAGCTGAGTGGAGCGAACGAGGTGGTGGGGGCGGCACCCAGGATCATCCGCTACATTTTCCGTATCAATCAAGGAGTGACCATGTCAGAGCGCATCACCGAGCCCCAGATCCCCGCTGAGCAGGCTGAGAGCTTCGAGCAGACCGTGCCCGCCTCGTTCGCCGGAGCCGCTTCGTTCGCCGACGCGGAGAGCCGGGAGATTCTGAATCTCTTGGGAGAGGGCGACTCGGGCGGTGCGTGCTGCGGGGGCAGCTGCTGTGCTGCGTAGCACGTAGCGACGCGGTCTCTGCCTGCCTCCGATTTTCGGCACAGGTGGAACGCCTACACTTGAGAGGTTATGGCACATTTGCTCGGGGCTGAGGCCCTCCATCTCGAAGTTCCGACCAAGGTCGTCTTCGATTCCGTCACGCTGGGAATCGCCGAAGGCGACCGCATTGGCATCGTCGGCCGCAACGGCGACGGCAAGTCAAGCCTGCTCATGATGCTCGCGGGGAGGCGAAGCCCAGACGGCGGCAAGGTGACCGTGCGCAGCGGCACGACGATCGGCGTGCTCGATCAGGCCGATGTGTTTGCTCCGGGTGAGACCGTCGGCAACGCGGTCGTCGGGAATCTCCCCGAACACGAATGGGCCGGAAATCCGCGGGCGCGAGATGCCATCGCGGGATTGGTCAGCGACCTGGACTGGGACGCGCCCCTCGATGAACTTTCTGGAGGACAGCGCCGCAGGGTCGCCCTCGCTCGGCTGCTCGCTGGCGACTGGGACATTCTCGCGCTTGACGAACCAACGAACCACCTTGATGTCGAGGCGATCGCTTGGCTCGCAGAACACCTGAAGCGGCGGTGGCCGAAGAACCAGGGTGCGCTTCTCGTTGTCACCCACGACCGGTGGTTCCTTGACGAGGTGTGTAATGCAACCTGGGAGGTGCACGACCGTATTGTCGAGCCCTTCGAGGGCGGGTACGCAGCCTACATCCTGCAGCGCGTCGAGCGCGATCGGCAGAATGCGACGATCGAGCAGAAGCGCCAGAATCTTGCGCGCAAGGAACTCGCCTGGCTCCGTCGTGGTGCCCCTGCGCGCACGACGAAACCGAAGTTCCGCATTGACGCGGCCAACGAACTTATCGCGGATGTCCCCGAGATTCGAGACGCCGTGGCACTGCAGTCGCTCGCGGTGACGCGACTCGGTAAAGAGGTCGTCAACCTGCTCGATGCGGGAGTAAGTTACGGTGAGCGGGAGGTGCTGCGCGACATCGAATGGCGACTGGCGCCGGGCGAGCGCACGGGCATTCTTGGTGTCAACGGTGCCGGGAAGTCCACGCTCCTCGGCCTGATTTCCGGGGCAGTAGATCCCACCTCCGGGCTCGTGAAGCGCGGGAAGACCGTGCAGGTTGCCACGCTTACCCAGCGACTCGATGAACTCGAGGCGCACCTCAACGAACCGGTGCGTGAGGTCATCTCTCGCCTGCGCACGAGCTTCGTGGTGGGCAGTGGTTCAAAGGCGCAGGAACTCACCCCGGGGCAGCTCCTTGAACGGATGGGATTCACGAGCGCACAGCTCTCTACCCCCGTGAAAGATCTGTCTGGCGGCCAGAAGCGTCGACTGCAGCTGCTCCTGATCTTGCTGTCCCAGCCGAACGTGTTGATCCTTGACGAGCCCACGAACGACCTCGATACCGACATGCTTGCCGCCATGGAAGATCTGCTGGACTCGTGGCCGGGCACCCTCATCGTTGTCTCACACGATCGCTACTTTCTCGAGCGTGTTACCGATCAGCAGTACGCCATCCTCGGTGGGCGTTTGCGTCACCTTCCCGGCGGGGTCGATGAGTACTTGAAGCTTCGGGGTGCCGAGGACCGCGCGCGCGAAGCAGGGGGTGCTCCTCCCGCCACGTTGCGGTCGTCGCAGTCCGATTCGATCGCGGCTGCTGGGGGCGTCTCCGCGCGCGCAGCGGGTTCTGAGCTGAGCGGCGCCGAACGGCGCGCGGCAGAGAAGGAAGTGCAGTCCATCGAGCGCCGTCTCGCAAAGCTTGACAAGCTCATTGCGTCGGTGCATGTGCAGATGGCTGGTGCGGACCAGAGTGACTACGAAGAATCTGCGCGCCTCGGCGACGAGGTTGCGCGGGCAACGTCAGAGCGCTCCTCTCTTGAAGAGCGCTGGTTCGAGCTGTCAGAGCTCACCGGCTGATCCGGGTGCACGCATGCGAGTAAGGTAATCCTTACTAGTTTTTTCTCTCGGGGCGCGCGCCTCGTTTCTGAACCACGGAGTGTGCTCATGCGCCAGAATCGTCGGATCCCAATGATCGTGGTGGCCGCCAGCACAGCCCTCCTCCTCGTGGGATGCGGCACGGGAGCGAGCGAGGGATCCGCCCCCGCAACAGGCGATCTGGTGAGTGACGGCGTGTTCACGCTCTATTCGGGCCGGAGCGAGTCTCTGGTGCAGCCCCTGATCGACGTGTTTGAAGCGCAGAGTGGAATTTCCGTTGAGGTGCGTTACGGCGACACCGCCGAGCTCGGGGCTCTGCTCCTCGAAGAGGGGGAGCGCTCTCCGGCGCAAGCATTCCTTTCGCAGGATGCCGGCGCGTTGGGGGCCCTCGCAGAGGCCGATCTCTTCGCCACGTTGCCATCCGAGATTGCGGATCGGGTCCCCGCAGGTTTCACATCAACCGACGATTCTTGGGTCGGTGTCACCGGGCGGGCACGTGTGATCGTCTACGACAGCAATGTACTTACGCCAGACCAGGTACCCGCGAGCGTGGAGGCGTTTGCTGAGCCGGAATGGGCCGGCAGGCTCGCTATGGCTCCCGCCAACGCGAGCTTTCAGTCGTTCATCACCGCGTACCGGGTGCTGAAGGGAGAAGCTGCCGCGGATGAGTGGGTCGCCGCTGTCGCGGCAAACGATCCGCAGCTGTTCGAAAACAACGGTGCGATCCTGACCGCAGTGAACGACGGTGTGGCCCCGGTGGGTCTCATCAATCACTATTACTGGTACCGGCTGGCATCAGAGACCGGTGACGGGCAGATGCGTGCCCAACTTTCGTTTCCGCAGGCTGGCGATCCCGGATCGATTGTGAACGTTACCGGTGTCGGCCTCTTGCGAACAGGTGCCACTGATGCCGATGCGCTCGAGTTCATCGACTTTCTGGTCTCTCCTGACGCGCAGCAGTACTTCGTCGACGAGACGTTCGAGTACCCACTCATCGCCGGGGTCGCAGCCCCTGAAGGCCTGCCGAAGTTAGACTCTCTGCTCAATGAGGACCTTGACCTCGCTGATCTTCGGAGCCTTGAGGTCACGCAGGCGCTGCTTGCAAAGTACGGTCTCATCTAGCGCATGTCGAGTTATCGGGTCGCCCCGTGACGCTGGCGAGTGGTGGGAGGTCTCGCGTGCGGCTAATCTCTCGCAGCGTGGCGAAGCCCCCGAGGTGGCTGCTGGGGATAGCCGCGCTCTGTGCCGGGGCTGCGGCGATCCCACTGGTCTACCTCATTGTTCGTGCCGCGGATGCCGGATTTGCGGAGTTTGTCGACACGCTGTTTCGCGCGCGAGTGCTCCAGCTCACGCTGAACTCGGTAGCTCTCACTCTGGCCGTGACCGGGACATGCCTCGTGATCGGCGTAGCGGTCGCGATCGCACTCAATCGAATCCATCTTCCCGGAGGGCGGGCGTGGGTACTCGCGGCGGCACTCCCGCTGGCGGTGCCTTCCTACCTCGCGGCCTACGGGTGGCTGGTGTTGGCCCCCGCGTTCAGCGGATTCTTCGCGAGTTGGCTGGTAATGTCTGCGGTGTGTGTGCCGTATGTGGTCTTGCCGGTGGCTGCGGTGCTCAGAAACACCTCCGGAGATCTCGAAGCGGTGGCTCGTTCGCTCGGGCGCGGTGCGTTCGGTGCCTTTCGCGCCGCAACGTGGCCGAAGGTGCGGGCGGCGGCACTGGCCGGCGCGCTTCTCGTTGCGCTCTACACACTGTCGGATTTTGGTGCCGTGTCGATGCTGCGTTTTCAGACCCTGACCTGGGGTATCAAATCGGCGTATGGGGCCAGCTTCGATCGGCACCAGGCGGCAATCCTTGCGCTCGTGCTCGTCGCACTCGCACTCACCGTTGTTGTCGCTGAACGACGCAACCGCAAGCCAACAGCCTCGGCCGCGGGCCGGAAGATGCCCGCACGAAAGGCACGAGCGAGGTGGTTGTCGCCCGTACTCGCTCTGGTGCTCCTGTCTCCGATCTCTGCTGTGGGAGTGCCGATGAGCGGGCTCATCATGCAGCTCGCGCAGGCGGAAACCATTCGCCGGATCGACGGGCCACGTCTGCTTGAGGCAATCGGGATGACCGTTGCACTCGCACTCGCGGGCGCGATGTTGGCGGTCGCTCTCGCTCTCCCGATCGCGGCGCTCGCGGCGAAGTACCGCGGACGCCTGGTCAACGCGATCGAGTCCATCGGTTATCTCGGGCACGCGCTGCCCGGAATTGTGGTCGGTCTCTCGCTGGTCTTCTTCTCGCTATCGGTGATTCCCGGCCTGTACCAGACCGCTGTCATGTTGGTGTTTGCATATGCGGTGCTCTTCATGTCGAAGTCCATAGGATCCGCGCGCAGCGGGCTCGCGGCGGTTCCCGAGAGTCTCACCGATGTCGCCCGGACCCTTGGGCTTTCCGCGCGTGCGACGTGGTGGCGGGTGACCTGGAGACTCGCAGCGCCGGCAATTGGGGTGGGAGCGTTACTCGTCGGGATCGCCATCATGAAGGAACTCCCCGCGACGCTGCTCCTGCGGCCGACGGGTATTTCGACGCTCGCCGTCGAATTATGGAATCGTACCGGTGTGCTCGAATTTGGTAGTGCCGCGCCGTACGCGGCCGCACTGGTGCTGCTTGCGGCAGTGCCTGCCTTTTTCCTGTCGGGTGTTCGGGGTGCACAGATGGAGGAGACATGAGCTGGGTTACGGTCGAAGGTGTTCGGGTGAACTACGGCCGCCACACGGTGCTCGATGGGATCGATGTAACGATTCCGCAGGGTGAGATCGTGGCGATACTCGGCCCGAGCGGGTGCGGAAAGACGACCCTGTTGCGCTCAATCGCGGGGTTACTCCCGGTTTCCGAGGGCAGCATCTCTCTCGGGGGGCGGGTGATGTCGTCTGCAAACCTCAACGTGGCTCCCGAGCGCCGCGGCATTGGGTGGGTGCCCCAGGACTCATCACTGTTTCCGCACCTGAGCGTTGGCGAAAACATCGGATTTGGCATCCCTCAGGGAAGTGATCGCGCCGAACGCATCGCGAGTCTCGCGGCAATGGTCGGGCTCTCGGAGCACGTGGATCGGGCACCATCTCAACTCTCTGGAGGGCAGGCGCAACGGGTGTCACTCGCCCGCGCGCTCGCCATTCGGCCAGCGGTACTCCTGCTCGACGAACCCTTTGCGGCTCTCGATCCGATGCTTCGCTCGTCGCTACGCACAGAGGTCGCGGAGTTGCTGCGCAGCCAGAACTCAACCGCCATTCTGGTCACACACGATCAGGAGGAGGCGCTTTCCCTGGCGGATCACGTCGCAGTGATGATGGGCGGGCGAATACTGCAGTGGGGGACACCGGTGGACGTGTACGAGCGACCTACCACCCCGTGGGTTGCGCGCTTCGTCGGCGACACCGTCGAGCTCGCCGGTCGCTGGGTTGGCGGCGAGGTTTCGTGCGCTCTTGGGAATCTTCGGGCGGTGCTCATGGACGAGGTAGTTGAGAAGGGCGACCCCGTGCGTGTCGTCGTGCGACCGGAGTGGATCACCATCGGTGAGGGCGACATTGAAGCCGTGGTGACTTCGGTCTCGTATTCGGGTCATGATGGAACCGCTACCCTGCAGCTGCCAGACGGCACTCGAGTGCGGTCACGTCTGGCAGCAACTGAGCTTCCCGGAGTGGGTGATCGCGTCAAGGTATCCGTGCGGAGGGGCGCACTTGCCTATCGGTGAGCCAGCGCGTCACGCACGTGAATCGAGGGTTCTGCGGAGAGCGTCGATGATCTCATCCGCGCTTGCCTCCGAATCAAACGCGGTGACAATGACGCGAGAGGTAGGGGAATCGGGGGCACCAAACCATGGCGCGTACAGTGCGACCAGCTGCCGAAGCTCGGCATCGAGCCCCGCGACGATGCGAGGATCGGGATCGCGAAGCCACTGCCGAAGCGCGGCGTTGTGTACGGCAACCACGCTCGCCGCAAGCGCAAATGGTGCCCAGCTCGGAGCGCTGGAGGCAGCGATCCCCGCGAGATACTCGGCGAAGACGCGCTCGTAGCGGTGGGAGATAATTAGTTCGCGCTCGCGCAAGGAAGGTGTCTGGCGGAGCAGTTCGGATCGCAATCTCGCTGCGTCTGAGTCTCGGGTGAGCAGGTGCAGCACTCCGACGGTCGCGCGTCCGATTGCCTCGGCGGGCGCAGCGGCACTCCGACCCAACTCCTGGGTGAGTCTCTCGAGGGCGAGGTCGTGATCGATGAAGATGATGTCGTCTTTGCTGCCGAAGCGGCGAAAGAAGGTGCTGCGACTGATGCCAACGGCATCTGCTAAGTCACCCGCCGTCGTTGACTCGTAGCCGCGCTCTGCGAGGAGACGAATGGCGGCCGCGCCGATCGCGGTGGCCTCGGTGCCGAGAGGATGCTGCATTCCCATACGGTGAAAGCTACCATCTCGGGTCATTGCGACCGGGTCTCTTGGCAAATTAGCAAGCCATTTCGCCAATTACTGACGATTATGTGGCAAATCGCACTTGTGCTGACACTCGGTCTCAGGCACACTCGTGAGGGAACGCGGCCACGACCGGGGGTGCGTTGATCGGAGGGAACCCCATGGGAGAACGAAATCAGCACGTGAGTCTCGGCACCGAGGAGCCGGAGTACGATCTGTGGGAGCCACTCGACCCAGATGTCGCGGGAGTGTTTCGGGGCCTTTCGGCATCCGACCTAGAGTATCGGGATCGGGCGCGAGCCTTCGTGCAAGACGAGGTCAGGCCGGTCATCGATGGGTTCTGGGACCGCGCCGAGTACCCGCTGCACCTGGCGAAGCGACTGGGCGATCTCGACCTGCTCCGTGATGGGATCGATGTGCCGGGGTTTCCCGAGCAAAGCCTCCTGGCAGCGAGCCTCACCACTATGGAGCTCGCCCGCGGTGACGGATCGATCTCGACCATCGTGGGAGTTCAGGGTGCGCTTGCCCTGCGATCCATCGCTTTCTGCGGCTCCGACGAGCAGAAGCAGCGCTGGCTTCCCTCGCTTGCGCGAGGAGAAGAACTCGGCGCGTTTGCACTCACCGAGCCGACGCACGGTTCCGATTCCGTGAGTCTCGAAACCAGTGCCCGTGCGGACGGAGACGAATTCGTCATTTACGGGCACAAGAAGTGGATCGGGTCTGGCAGTGTCGGGCAGATCGCAGTGGTGTGGGCCCGAGGTGACGACGGCCGAGTGCAGGGGTTCCTGGTGCCACAGGATGCACCCGGATATCACGCCACCACAATTGAAGGAAAAATATCGCTCCGCGCGATCTGGCAGGCTCACATTGAGTTCGACGGAGTGCGGGTCGGTCTTGACGCGAAGTTACCGGGGGCAAATAGCTTCGCAGACACCGCTCGCGTATTGCAGGCGACGCGGCTTGGGGTCGCCTGGGCGGCTCTCGGGCACGCAACCGCTGTATACGAGACGGCGGTGCACTATGCGAAGCAGCGGGTGCAGTTCGGGCGTCCGCTCGCTGCCTCGCAGGTCGTGCAGGGTCGGCTCGCAGAGATGCTGAGCCAGCTCACCAGCCTGCAGACCCTCCTCATGCAGCTCACTCGCGCCGAGGAAACGGGCGACCTCACCGGCCCCGGTGCCTCGTTGGGCAAGTACACGGCGACGCGCACCGCTCGTGCCATGGCAGCCCAGGCCCGCGATATGCTGGGCGGCAATGGGATCCTGTTGAAGCACCGCGTTGCGCGACACTTCGCAGATATTGAGGCGATCCACACATATGAGGGCACCGAAACGGTGCAGGCACTCATCATTGGCCGAGAGATCACGGGGATCTCGGCGTTCGTGTGAGCCGTCTTGGTGAAGCCTGTCGCTCGTGGGCAGGCTTCACTCGTCGCCGGGACTGAATCTATCCACGCTGAGCGCGAGCTTGCGCAGAAGTGTCGCGAGGCGATCTCGCTCGGCGCGGGGAACGCCGCCGAGCAACTGTTCCTCCGCATCACTCAAACGAGTCATGGCCGCATCGACGAGCGTCTGGCCCTGTTGCGTCATTTCGACGAGCACTCCGCGACCGTCGTTCGGGTCGGTGAGTCGACGCACGAGGCCGCGATTCTCCATACGGTCGATTCGGTTCGTCATCGTGCCGCTGGAGACCATGGTCTGCTGCACCAGGACTTTCGGGCTTTGCCGAAACGGGGCTCCGCTTCGACGCAGCACTGCCAAGACGTCGAATTCCCACGATGCGAGCCCCGAGCGCTCGAATGCGTGGACACGTGCGCGGTCAATGTGCTTCGTGATGCGTGTCATGCGTGAGAACACTGCCAGTGGGGCCAGATCAAGGTCGGGCCGGGCAGTTGACCAGTCCTGCAGAATGCGGTCGACCTCATCCTCATGCTTCATCCTTCCATTATGGCGCGAGCACCCCTCTCGATCTGGCAAACTAGACGGGTGCCGCAAGGCACGATCCGCCTTGGTGTAATGGCAGCACGACAGCCTTTGGAGCTGTTAGGTCCAGGTTCGAGTCCTGGGGGCGGAGCGACCGAAGCAAAGCGTAGCTTTGCGCGGTTGCTCCGAAAGCGGCGCTCACCAGCGCCGTGGAGAACTGAAAAGCGTAGCTTTCCTGTTTAATTGGGAGCGACCGAAGCAAAGCGTAGCTTTGCGCGGTTGCTCTGAAAGCGGCGCTCACCAGCGCCGCAGCAGATTAGTGAAGCGTGGCTTCTCGGTCTGTCGGGAGCGAGGAACTCGTCTGCAGGAAGGACCGCACCCATGGCAGGACGTTCACTGGCGGTAGTGATACTGGCCGCGGGGCAAGGCACCCGCATGAAGTCCGCACTTCCCAAAGTGTTGCACCCGATCGGGGGTCGGGCACTTATCTCGCATGTGCTGGATGCCGCAGCTGGTCTCAGCCCCGAATCGATCATCGCGGTCGTGCGCCACGAGCGGGCGCTGGTCACCGAAGCCATCACGAGTCATGCCCCGCACACCACCATCGTCGAGCAAGACGAGGTACCCGGGACCGGGCGCGCGGTTGAGCAGGCGCTCGCCGCATTACCCGCGAGCTTTGATGGCTCAGTGGTCGTCTTGTCGGGCGATGTTCCGCTCATCGATGTGGCCACCCTCGAGAGACTGACCCGCGGGCACCTCGAGCACGGGCGCGGGATGACGCTGCTGTCGGCGGTCCACGAAGACCCGACCGGGCTCGGGCGCATACTGCGCGATGGGAACGGCGCGATGCTCGGCATCGTCGAAGAGAAGGATGCCAGTGATGCGCAGCGTCGCATTACTGAGATCAATGGTGGAATCTACGTATTCTCTCGCCGTGCGCTGGAGCGTGCCCTTGCCGAGATCGATACGAACAACGCACAGGCGGAGAAATACCTCACCGACGCCGCCGCGCGAATTCTCGCGGCGGGAGGCGTGGTTGACGCAGTCGCAACCGATGACCCGTGGCTGATTGCAGGAGTAAACGATCGGGTCCAGCTCGCCGATGCCGGTCGAGAGCTCAACCGCCGCATCATTGAGGCCCATCAGCGCGCCGGTGTCACGATTCAAGATCCCGCCACGACGTGGATCCATGCCGATGTCACCATTGAGCCCGATGTTGAGCTGCTGCCGGGCACATACTTGCACGGCGCGACGAGCATCGCAACGGGCGCCGTCATCGGCCCCGATACAACTCTCGTCGATTGCGAGGTGGGCGAAAACGTGCGAATTCGCCGGAGCGAGGCTACGCTCGCGGTCTTTTCTTCCGGCGCTCAGGTCGGCCCGTTCAGCTACATCCGTCCAGGCACGGAACTCGGTGTCGGAGGTAAGATCGGTGCGTTCGTAGAGACGAAAAACGCGAAGATCGGCGATGGCAGCAAGGTTCCACACCTGAGCTACGTGGGGGATGCCACGATCGGTACGGATTCGAATGTCGGTGCCGGCACTATTTTTGCAAACTACGACGGGGTGGCGAAGCATCACACGGAGGTCGGCGATGCCGTGCGAATCGGGTCGAAGAACGTGTTGATCGCTCCGGTTACGATTGAGGATGGCGTGTATACCGCGGCGGGGACCGTGGTGCGCAAGGACGTGCCCTCGGGTGCCCTCGCGATGAACGTTGCGCCGCAGCGCAATGTTCATGGTTGGGTTGCCGAGAATCGCCCCGGAACGAGCAGTGCACAGGCAGCGGAATCGAATGGGAAAGAGCGGGCATGAGCGCAATTCAGATGGTCGGACAGAAGAAATTGGTCCTCGTGTCAGGCCGGGCGTACCCCGAGCTTGCCGAGCGCGTCGCAGAGGAACTGGGCGCGGAACTCGTGCCGACCGATGCGCGTACCTTCGCCAACGGTGAGATCTATGCTCGCTATGACGAGAGCGTGCGAGGCTGCGATGCGTTTGTGATTCAGTCGCACACGCACCCAATCAACGAGTGGCTCATGGAGCAACTCATTATGGTGGACGCGCTGAAGCGGGCCTCCGCGAAACGCATCACCGTCGTCGCACCCTTCTACCCATACTCACGTCAAGACAAGAAGGGGCGAGGCCGCGAGCCGATCTCGGCCCGACTCGTCGCCGATCTTTTCAAAGCGGCGGGTGCAGATCGCATCATGTCCGTCGACCTTCACGCTGCGCAGATCCAGGGTTTCTTCGATGGCCCAGTGGATCACCTCTTCGCAATGCCCGTGCTGTTGGAGCACTTCAAAAAGACAATCGACCGAGACGATCTCACCGTGGTCTCGCCCGACATGGGGCGCGTGCGGGTGGCAGACATTTGGAGTGACAAGCTCGGTGCCCCGCTCGCGATCATCCATAAGCGGCGCGATCCGCTGGTGCCGAATCAGGTGTCTGTGCACGAGATTGTCGGCGAGGTGAAGGACCGTTGGTGTGTGGTCGTCGACGACATGATCGATACCGGCGGCACGATCGCAAAGGCCGCTGAGGCGTTGAAGGCCGCTGGCGCCCGTGGGGTCACCATCGCCTGCACGCACGCGATCTTCTCGGGGAAAGCCACGGAGTACCTGTCGCAGGATTTCATCGACCAGGTTGTCGTGACCGACACGCTGCCCATCCCGCCGGAAAAGCGTTTCGAAAAACTCACCGTGCTCTCGATCGCCCCGTTGCTTGCGCAAGCGATCCACGAGGTATTCGAGGATGGCTCCGTGACCTCCATGTTTGAGGGCGCGGCGTAGCGAAAACGCATCGCGTTTTTGCAAGCCGCGGTGCCGCCTTTGGTGGCAGCCCATGGAGCGGAGCGCGGGGTGGCCGAATAGCGCGGGGTGGCGGCGTAGAAGGTGTAGACTAACTAGCTGTACTTCGGCGAGGGATGCGCACGCATCCGTAATCGACGCGGGCGAGCCTCCAGTGAGGCTTCTTGCTGCGTCAACTCGGCAAGACATCACACACTGGCGGGTTGCCCCGCCTCGTTTGGGCGAGAGCCCGCAAGGAGAATACTGATGAGCGAGAGCTTCAAGCTTGAAACCGCCGCCCGCGAGACGTTCGGCAAGGGAGTTGCCCGTAAGCTGCGCGCTGCCGGTCGCACTCCTGTGGTCGTGTACGGTCACGGCACCGATCCGATCCACCGTTCGGTTGAGACCCACCCGCTGGGCCTGATCGTTCGCCACTCAAACGCGTTGATCGAACTCGACATTGATGGTGCGAAGCAGCTCGTTCTCGTCAAGGACGTGCAGAAGGATCACGTGCGTCAGGTGATTGAACACGTCGACCTGGTCGTCGTGAACCAGGGCGAGCGTGTCGAGGTTGAGATCCACCTGAGCATCGTCGGCGAGCCCTTCGCTGGCGCGAACGCGCTGCAGGAGATGAACACGCTGCGCCTGAGCGTTGCCGCAGTTTCCATCCCCGAGTCGCTGGAGATCAACGTCGAGGGCCTCGAAGACGGCACCCAGATCCTTGCCGGTGGGGTTGTTCTTCCGGATGGCGCAGAACTTCTTGACGACCCGGAGCAGCTCGTAGTGAACATCGTGATGCCGCGTACGGCTGCTGAGGATGAGGCCGCCGAGGCCGCAGCCGCAGTCGTGTAGCACATTCCGCTTCGCGGGAGACCTCGAGCCCGCCGGGCGACCACACGGTCGATTCCGGTGGGCTCGGTTCGTTCAGTGGGAGAATTGTGATGTGGTGGCGAAAGCGCAAAATTGAGGGGGAAGCAGTGTCTGACGCGTGGTTGGTCGTTGGGCTCGGAAACCCGGGTACGAAGTACGAGGCGACCCGGCATAATGTCGGGCAGATGGCGCTTGATGTGCTTGCCGCGCGCGCGGACGCCCGTTTCGCCTCGCATCGTACGAACTCCCGCGTGGCTGAGGGGCGAGTCAGGCCCGGCGGCCCGAAGCTGATCTTGGCAAAGTCAAACGGCTTCATGAACACCTCGGGCGGCCCGGTGAGTGGGCTGGCCCGGTATTTCGACATCCCGGCCGAGCGCACGGTCGTGCTTCATGACGAGCTTGATCTGCCCTTTGACACGGTGAAGGTCAAACAGGGCGGCGGCCACGGCGGCCACAATGGTTTGCGTGATATCGCGAAGGCGCTCGACACCCCCGAGTTCTTGCGCGTACGAATCGGCATCGGACGCCCGCCCGGTCAGCAGGATCCCGCAGAGTATGTGTTGAAGCCCTTTGCCTCTTCTGAACGTGAACTGCTCGCAGTGCTGCTCGAAGACGCGGCAGACGCGGCCGAGATGCTGACCACCGACGGCCTGTTGGCGACACAACAGAAGTTCCACGGGAGGGCGAAGTGAGCCTCGCAGGGCTCGAGCGACTGCTTGAGGGCTCTGAGTCCTTCGAGCGTGCGCTGAACTACGCTGATCGCGACGCGGAGTTCGCGATCAGCGAGTCGCTCCGGCCAGCTCTCCTCGCGGCGTTGATGCACCGCAAACGGGAAACAAACGGCTTTGGGCCGCTGCTTCTCATTGCTGCGACTAGCCGCGAGGCAGACTCACTGCGCGCTGCAATTGCGTCGATCATGCCGGAAGCTCAGACCGTTGAGTTTCCCGCCTGGGAGACGCTTCCGCACGAGCGTCTCAGCCCGAGCGCGGAGACCGTGGGGCGGCGTGCGATCGTTCTGCATACGCTGCGTGAGCACGATGGCACCCGGCCACTCGTGATTGTCGCTTCGGTGCGCGCGGCCCTACAACCCGTGTCGCCGCATGCCGCACACGCTGATCCGATTGTGTTGCGGGCCGGCGAGGAGTCGCTCGGCCTTGACACCATCTCCCGTGCCCTGGTTGACAGCGCCTACACCCGCGTCGATATGGTGACTCGACGGGGGGAGTTTGCGGTGCGCGGCGGGATCCTTGATGTGTTTCCTCCGACGCTTGACCACGCGGTTCGCCTTGATTTCTTTGGTGACGAGATCGACCAAATTCGTCGCTTTGCGGTCTCCGACCAGCGCAGCGCGGGTGAAGCGATCGCCGAGGTCGAATTGTGGCCCGCGCGCGAGCTGCTGCTGACCGATGACGTGCGCGAGCGTGCGGCCGCGCTGCTGCCGCAGTACCCGGCTCTGAGTTCGTTGCTCGAGAAAGTCAGCCAGGGAATCGCCGTCGAGGGAATGGAGAGTCTCCTACCCCAACTGGTTCCCGGACTCACACCGTTCACCGCGCTATTGCCCGCGGGATCTGCGGTAGCAGTGATTTCGCCCGAGCGCGTCGCGATTCGCGCCATCAGCCTCGTTGAAACCAACCGCGAGTTCCTGGAAGCGGCCTGGGCGGCCGCAACAGCGGGCGGTGAGGCGCCGGTGCCCACCGACGACCACGGCATGCTCACGATGCGTGAACTGCGAGATGCTGCGGGAGAGAACTCCTGGTGGACACTGTCGAGCTTCGTGCAAGACGAATCGGTTGATTTCAGTCTCGTGACGGTGCGCAGCGAACAGCTCCCGCGGCCGGTTCCCGGTGCCGAGGCGACAGCCTCGGCGATCCACCATCTGAGAGAGCGTCTTGGCGAGGGCTGGGCGGTGATCGTCAGTGCGCAGGGCGTGGGTCTTGTCGAACGCGCACGCGACGTACTCGCCGACGCGGGCATCGCCGCACGCATGGTCGATCACCTTCCCCCGGAGTTGGAGGCGCAGGTCGCCTATGTCGTGCCGGGCACGGCCTGGGCCGGCTTCGAAAGCGCCGAGGCGCGGGTGCTCTTCTCGACCGAGGTGGAGTTCTTTGGACGCGCGGTGAGTTCTCAGCAAGGGGCTGGGCAGAAGCTTCCCAAGCGTCGGACGAAAAACGTCGTTGATCCGCTGAAGCTTGTCGCAGGCGATTATGTGGTGCACGAGACGCACGGTATTGGCCAGTTCGTCGAACTGACGCAGCGCATGGTGCCGACCGGCATGGGTCGCGACGCAGGGAAGGCGCTGCGAGAATATCTGGTGCTCGAATACGCCTCCTCCAAGCGAGGCATGCCCAGAGACAAGCTCTACGTGCCGACCGATCAACTCGACCAGCTTTCACGATACGTGGGCGGTGAGGCACCGCCGCTCTCGAAGATGGGCGGAAGCGACTGGTCGAACGCCAAGAAGAAGGCACGCAAGGCTGTGCGCGACATCGCGGTGGAGTTAGTCAAGCTCTATTCCGCGCGTGTGGCTGCGGGCGGCCACGCTTTCTCGCCAGACACGCCCTGGCAGCACGAGCTCGAAGAGGCGTTCCCGTACGTTGAGACCGTGGATCAGCTCACCACGATCGACGAGGTGAAACGTGACATGGAGCGACCGATCCCGATGGATCGGCTCGTCTCCGGAGATGTCGGTTTTGGAAAGACCGAGATCGCGATTCGTGCCGCATTCAAGGCAGTGCAGGACGGCAAACAGGTAGCGGTGCTTGTTCCCACCACGCTGCTCGTCAAACAGCACCTCGAGACCTTTCAGGATCGCTTCGCCGGGTTCCCGGTGCAGCTGCGCGCGCTCAGTAGATTCCAGACGGAGAAGGAATCGAAGGACACGATCGAGGGGCTCGCCGCGGGCACCGTTGACGTGGTCATCGGAACCCACCGATTGCTCACCGACACAGTGCGCTACAAGGATCTCGGCTTGCTCGTGATTGACGAGGAACAGCGGTTCGGCGTGGAGCACAAGGACAAGCTCAAGAAACTGAAAACCGGTGTCGACATTCTTGCGATGAGTGCCACCCCAATCCCGCGCACCCTGGAAATGGCTGTCACCGGCATTCGTGAGATGTCGACTCTTGCAACGGCGCCGGAAGATCGGCACCCGATTCTCACCTTCGTCGGTCCTCGCAGTGACAAGCAGATCACCGCCGCAATTCGTCGCGAGCTCATGCGTGAGGGTCAGATCTTCTTCGTGCACAACCGGGTGCAGTCGATCAATCGCGTGGCGGCTCAGATCGCGGAACTCGTGCCCGAGGCGCGAGTGGCGGTTGCGCACGGCAAGCTCGGCGAGGCACAGCTTGAGCAGATCGTGGTCGACTTCTGGGAGCGGAAGTACGACGTACTCGTCTCGACCACCATTATCGAGACCGGTCTCGACATTGCCAACGCGAACACCATTATCATCGACTCGGCCGACAAGTACGGCCTGAGCCAATTGCACCAGCTACGTGGACGCGTCGGCCGCAGCAGAGAGCGGGCCTACGCCTACTTCTTCTACGACCCCGATCGCCCGTTGACCGAACACGCACACGAGCGGCTCGAGACGATCGCCACGAATAACGAGCTTGGCTCGGGCATGCAGGTGGCGTTGAAAGATCTCGAACTGCGCGGCGCGGGGAATCTGCTGGGCGGTGAACAGTCCGGCCACATCGCGGGGGTGGGGTTCGACCTGTACCTGAGAATGATCGGCGAGGCCGTGGCCACGTTCAAAGGCGAGGATGTCATCGGGGCGACAGAGCTCGTGCTCGAGCTGCCGGTCGACGCGCATATCCCGGAGGACTATGTCGAGAGCGAGCGACTTCGACTTGAGGCGTACCAGAAGTTCTCGGCAGCGGCCCATCCGCAGGCGCCCGAAGACCACGTCGCACTCGTCGTCGAAGAACTCACCGATCGCTACGGGGAGCCTCCCGCAGAGGTGCAGCGACTCGCCGCGGTGTCCGCCCTCAGGCGACGAGCTGCGCGCCTCGGCCTGACGAAGGTCGTCGCGAGCGGATCCGCACTGCGTCTCGAACCGGTGACGCTTCTCGATTCTCGGCGTATGCGCATGAACCGCATGTACCCGGGATCGCGCTACACCGAGGCCACGAAGAGCCTGCAGGTGCCGCTCCCGGGCGGTACTGCCAGTGCGCGTAGCCCGCTTGCCGGGGTGGGGCAGAAACACATGGGGGACGAGGGGGACATCGCCGCGTGGACCGGTCGCGTGCTCGCCACGCTGCTGGAACCCGACGCTCAGCCGTCTGCGGGGTAGCATCTCGCGAGGATGCCCCCGGCCTGCCGCAGTTCGCTACTGAAAGTTGCAGAGCGTGCGGAGGTCTTGACCAGCCTCGGTGAGTGCAGTCAATTGCCCGTTGAGCGCGGCGAGGTAGGCGGGCACCCCGAGGATCGAACCCGGTTGTTCGATGTGTCCAAATCCCGTGAATCCGTCCGTGATCCGTCCGAGCGCCGCGGATACTTCGGAGTTCGTGATGTTCTCCTGCGTCAATTCGAAGGAGCCAGACAGTGACTGCGTGAGGAAACCAAACGATGGCATTTCGCCACGCAAGAGATCTTGGCCAGCCTCTTCGAGGCCGACCTTCACTGTTTTTTCCGTCGTCAACACCAGGCGATCCACTTCGTCGCGAGAGAGCCCGCAAGCCTCATTCACCGACTGCTCGGGGGCCATGGTTGGCGCCTTGTAAGGTGCCGCGTCCTGCTCGGCTGGCTCGGCGGCACACGCCGACACCGACGCGACAAGGGACACCGCAGCGATCGCGAGGGCGAGCCGCACCACGTTCATTCCCTTGACCATACGGTGATCCTAACGAGCGAAAGATGGCGTTCGCTGAGTGCCCGATGCCACGCGAAGGTGGGGGCGCACGCGGTAGGGTGCCGCTATGGGCACGCCGCAATCCCCCCCTGAATTTCCACCACCCAGGAACGAACTCGGTGGCATCCGCGAGACCATCCGACGGTTGGTCTGGCCGGGTGGGTGTGCCTGGCATGCCACACAAACCCATGAATCTCTCACTCCATTTCTCGTTGAAGAGACCGCTGAGCTGATTGACGCGATCGACCGACAGCTCCCGCCGAACGAAATAGCGAGTGAACTTGGCGACGTGCTCTATCAGGTGCTGTTTCACGCCGCCATCGCCGAGCGAGAAGGTGAGGGGTACGACTTCGACTCGGTCGCGCAGGCGCTGAACGAGAAGCTCATCGCCAGGCACCCCCACGTGTTTGGTGATCGCGGATACATGTCGGTTGAGGAACTGAACGCCGAGTGGGAACGGTTGAAAGAGGACGCGGTGGGGGAGCGGCGCGGCTCGCGAGGTGCACTCGACGGCATCCCCCGTGACATGCCGACGCTGGCCCGCGCCGCGAAGGTGGTGGAGCGGCTGAAGCGCGCTCGATTGTTCGACCCCGGCAGTGCGGTCGCGATCCACGCCCCTGCGACGACGGCAGAAGGTTCTGAACCGGCGCGAACCGGTCATTCGGTGGATCGCGACGAATCGACCAGGGAGATCGGCGACGCACTGCTCGCGCTGGTGGTTCGGGCAAACGCTGAGGGCGTTGATCCCGACCGTGCGCTGCGACTCGCGACCGCGCGACTGGTCGATCGGCACGTGGGAGAATAGGGAACCATGGCCACACAGGTGAACCCGCCCCGCGGGATGCGCGATTTTCTGCCCGCAGACAAGGCGCGGAGGGAGCATGCGCTCGGCGTGATTCGCGGGGTCTATCGCGCCCACGGTTTCGACGAGATTGAGACTCCCGTCGTGGAGGACTGGGCGCGCTTGCACGCGGGGCTCGGCGGCGACAACGAAAAGTTGTCGTTCTCGATCCTGAAGCGCGGCATCACGTCCGAAGCGCTCGCCGCAGCGGCATCGACGGGCACCCCCGATGATCTGGCAGATCTCGGCTTACGTTTTGACCTCACCGTGCCACTCACCCGTTTCTACGCGAGTCATCGGGCCGAGTTGCCGCCGGTTTTTCGTGCCATTCAGATTGCGCCGGTGTGGCGTGCTGAGCGGCCGCAGAAGGGAAGATATCGGCAATTCGTGCAAGCCGACATCGACATTATCGGCGAACCGGGCATGCTGGCCGAGGTCGAACTGATCACGGCCACCGCGCAGGCGCTCTCGGCGCTCGGTCTTGAGGGGTGCGTGATTCGAGTGAATGACCGACGCATCCTGTTTGGCCTGCTCGACCACTGCGGCTTTGCGGCTTCGCTGCACGACCGGGCGCTCATCACCATCGACAAGCTCGACAAGATCGGCACCTCAGGGGTTATCGCCGAGCTGACTGAACTTGACGCGACCGGCGCGTTGGCACTGGGTGCCGTGCTGTCTCGGGTCGAACCGCTGCTTGCCGGCGACGGTATTGCGTTGACCCGCGAGTCGATCTCGTCTGCACTGCCCGCGGGGGCAGCGCAGGCAGGGGTCGACAACCTGGCCGCGATCGGCGATGCGCTCGTGGGGGCGCTGCCCGGAGGGGTCGAGATTCGCTTCGACCCGACGCTCGTGCGAGGTATGGGGTACTACACGGGCACGATTTTCGAGGTCGCGCACCCTGGGTCGGGGAGTTCCGTCGGTGGCGGAGGTCGCTACGACGGAATGGTTGGTCGCTTCCTTGGCCAGGATGTTCCCGCGGTCGGATTCTCCATTGGATTTGAGCGGGTGGTTGATCTGATCGAGCTGCCCGAGCATGAGGGGCCCGAGTCGGTTGCGCTCGTCTTCGATGCTGATGCCAACCCGGCCGACCTGTCAGCGCTGAAGCGTCAGCTCATCAACGAGGGGCATCGGGTGCGCCTAGAGCGCCGACAGAAGAACATGAAGGCGCTGCTCGACAGGCTCTCGGGTGAGGGCTTCACGCGCTTCGCAAGCGTCCGGGCGGGCGAGCGCGAACGTGATTCGCTGGAGCTACGCGAGCTCGGGCGCGGTTAGACTTACTCCCGGCGCGCACGCGCCACTGGCTTTGACACACAACGCAACAGCAGTTCAACATGCAAGGAGTGCACGGTGGCATTTATCGACGCGGTAATCGCTCGCGAGATTCTCGATTCGCGCGGCAACCCGACAGTGGAGGTCGAAGTTGGCTTGACCGATGGCTCAGTGGGCCGTGCGGCAGTGCCATCGGGTGCCTCAACCGGAGCCTTCGAAGCGTACGAGCTGCGTGATGGTGACCCGTCCCGATACCTGGGAAAGGGTGTCACCCAGGCAGTCGATGCCGTATTCGACGAACTCGGCCCGGCGATCGAGGAGCTTGCCGCCGACGATCAGCGGTTGATCGATCAGGCGCTCATGGAGATCGATGGTACCGAGAACAAGCAGCGTGTCGGCGCAAACGCGATTCTTGGCGTCAGTCTCGCCGTCGCGCATGCCGCAGCTGATTCGGCAGATCTGCCGCTGTACCGCTACCTCGGTGGCCCGACCGCGCACACCCTGCCCGTCCCGCTCATGAACATTATCAATGGTGGCGCACACGCCGACACCGGCGTCGACATTCAGGAGTTCATGGCAGTGCCACTGGGGGCAGATACCTTCTCGGAGGGTCTGCGCTGGGGGGTCGAGGTGTACCACTCGCTCAAGGCGCTGCTGAAAGAGAAGGGCTATGCAACCGCGCTCGGTGACGAGGGCGGTTTCGCCCCCGATCTGCCGCACAACGCTGCAGCCCTCGACCTCATCGTCGAGGCAATCGAACGCGCTGGCTACGTGCCCGGCCGCGACATCGCGCTTGCGCTTGATGTGGCATCGACCGAGTTTCTCGAAGGAGGCACCTATCGCTTCGAGGGTCAAGAGCGCAGCGCCGCCGACATGATCGCATATTACGCAGATCTCATCGAGCGGTACCCCCTCGTGTCGATCGAAGATCCGCTTGCGGAAGACGACTGGGAAGGCTGGCGCCAGCTCACCGTCGAACTCGGAGACCGGGTTCAGCTGGTCGGTGACGACCTGTTCGTGACGAACCCGGCCCGCCTGGCCGACGGCATCGCACAGGGTTGCGGAAACTCGCTCCTCGTGAAGGTCAACCAGATTGGCACGCTCACCGAGACGCTCGACGCAGTGAAGCTCGCGCAGCGGTCAGGGTATACGGCGATCCTGTCGCATCGCTCGGGCGAAACCGAAGACGTGACCATTGCCGATTTGGCGGTGGCGACCGACTGTGGCCAGATCAAGACCGGGGCTCCCGCTCGCAGCGAGCGTGTGGCCAAGTACAACCAGCTGCTGCGCATTGAGGAAGAACTCGGGTCTGCGGCACGCTACGCCGGCCGGGGTGCGTTCCCGCGCTTTACCGCGAAGTAACTGGCGGCGGGCCGGTTCGCGAAAGCGGCACACAGGATGCTGAGGCGAATATTCGGTGACGTGGGGGACTGGGTTGCCAGTCTCCGCTTCAGCGGGTTCACGATATTGATCGTCGCGTTGATCGCGGTCGGTGCCATAATCGTGAGTCCGACGCTGTCCACTTACGTGCAGCAACAGCGAGAACTTGCCGAGTTGCGCGAGAGTGTGCGACTCAGCCGAGATGCTGTGGCCGAGGCCGATGCCGAGCGTTTGAAATGGCAAGATCCGTCGTATGTGCGCTCGCAGGCCAGAGGGCGCTTGTTCTACGTGATGCCGGGTGAAACGCAACTGAACGTCATCGACGACATCGTGATTCCCGCGGACTCGGTCGAGGAGACGAGCGAGAAGCTCACGCGCATCGAGCGCAACTGGGTGAGCTCGCTCGTCTCGTCGACGCTCATCGCGGGTACGACGAGCGCGACTCCTGAGGACTTGCCCGGTGCGCCGACGGACCTTGTCGCTCCGACGGTCACCACTGCAGAGACCGCAGAAAATCCCGCACCAGGACCAACCCAAGAGGAGAGTGTCGAGTGAGTCGGCCACCATACACCGAGCCCACAGAGACCGACATCGCCGCGGTGAGCGAACAGCTCGGACGCGAGGCGCGCGGGGTCGTGGGAATCGCGGCTCGGACTGCAGACGGAAGCCCTACGGTGGTCGCGACCGCTCCCCGGCTCCAAGACGGCAGCCCGTTCCCCACGTTTTACTACCTCTGTCACCCCGAAGCTGTCGCGGCGGCATCTCGACTTGAGGCGGTTGGGGTGATGAACGAGTTCAATCAGCTGCTTGCCGAGGACGAGGTTATTCGAGCCCAGTACGAGCGCGCCCACGAGCAATACATTGCGGATCGCAACAGCGTCGGGGAGGTGCCGGAACTCGCGGGTGTGAGTGCGGGCGGGATGCCGAGTCGGGTGAAATGCCTGCACGCGCTGATCGGACACGCTCTCGCTGCAGGACCAGGGGTGAATCCGATCGGTGACCTCGCGCTCGAACGGTGCGGCTGGTCGCCCTCCGCAGAACCTGCGGTCACTCCCTAGGAAGGCGTCAAAAATACACGAATGGTACAGGCTTGCCGTAGCTTCGGTCGAGGCCACGCACCAATCGTATTAGGATAGGTGAGTCGGGTGAATGTCGCCCGAATTTTTCTGTGCCCGAAGGCAGTCGGGCATTGATCCTCTGCATCGCGCTCTAGGGAGACAGCTTCGTGGCGAAGAAGATTTTGATCGTTGGCGGCGGCTACGCCGGGTTCTACACGGCGTGGAAGCTTGAGAAATTGTTGCGCGCGGGTGAGGCCGAGGTGACGATTGTGGATCCGCTGCCGTACATGGCGTATCTGCCGTTCCTACCTGAGGTGGCATCGGGTTCGATTGAGCCGCGGCACGCGGTCGTCGCGCGTCGCCGTCATCTCGCCAGCACGCACAACATTGCCGGCAAGGTCACCGCGATCTCGCACGCGTCGAAGACCGCGACGGTGACCCCCGCAGTGGGCGAGGCGTTCGAGTTCGCCTATGACCACATCGTGGTCACGACAGGGTCGGTCTCTCGTACCTTCCCGATTCCCGGGGTGGCCGATCAGGCGATCGGGATGAAGACGATTGAAGAGGCAGTGGCCGTGCGCGACCGGATGGTGGGCAACTTCGAGCGTGCAGCGTCGCTTCCCAAGGGTTCCGCGGAGCGCGATCGCCTCCTCACCGTCACCGTTGTCGGCGGCGGCTTCGCCGGAATCGAGACGATCAGCGAGCTGCGGTCATTCGCCACATCGCTGCTGCGCCGGTACCCCGAGATCACGTTTGACGAAACGAAGTTCCACCTCGTCGAGGCGATGGGGCGCATCATGCCCGAGGTGTCGCTGCAGACCTCGGAATGGGTGATCAATGATCAGACCCGTCGCGGGGTGAACATTCACCTCGACACGCAGCTGTCGAGCGCAGTGGATGGGAAGATCGAGCTTTCCACGGGCGAGTCGTTTGAGAGCGATCTGATCGTGTGGACCGCGGGTGTCATGCCCCGTCCGTTCTTGCGGGGAACCGACCTGCCGATCGGGCCTCGCGGTCACGTGGTCGCGAGCCCGAACCTGAAGATCACGACCGAAGACGGCGCGGAGCTTCCCGGGGCGTGGACCGCGGGCGATACGTCGCAGGTGCCGGATACGTCGGCGACGCCGGGCCCTGGTGGGTTCTGTGTTCCGAACGCGCAGCACGCGGTGCGTCAGGGCAAGCTCCTCGCGAAGAACATTGTCGCCGATCTCCGCGGTGAGGGTGTGCGCGAGTACAGCCACAAGAACGCGGGCGCGGTCGCTGGCCTGGGGATCAACACGGGCGTTTTCCAGTCGGGGAACTTCGCGATGAAGGGCTACTTCGCGTGGCTCGCGCACCGCTTTTACCACGGTCTTGCGATTCCGTCGTGGGAGCGGAAGTGGCGGGTGTTTGGTGGCTGGGTCGGCCACTTCTTCCTGGGTCGCGATGCCGTGAACATCGAAGCGGTCACCGAGCCCCGGGCGATCTTCGAGGAGTTCGCCGCCCGCCCGAAGGCGTAGCCCGCGCAGCAATTCAGCAGTCAAGTTCGTGAGTCTCGGAGTGTTTGAGGCTCACGAACTTGTTGTTTCAGGGGCGTGTGGCATACGCGCGCCGGCGGGTGGGCGACCGCGCGGGGTTCGCTGCGGTTGAAGCCTGCGCGATCGTCTCCCCGCGCAGTAACCGAGCGGGTCTCGCTAATCGGCACCGAGTGGCGCGTGGTTGCTCAAGAATTCGTACATCTCGGTGTCGTCGACACCAGGGAAGGTGCCCGTGGGGAGCGGTGCGAGCACGTGGGCATGCATGCGGGCGCTCGGCCACGCCTTGCCATCCCAGCGTTCGAGTAGCTGGCTGTCTGGCGTGCGACAGCACGTGGGGTCGGGGCAGGTCGACCTGGTGCGGGCAGTGGTGTCGCGCCCACGAAACCACTTCGCGTCATTGAAGGCCACCCCACAGACGATCGAGAATTGCCCCTGAGCGGTGTCGCCCGACTGCACGCTCGACCAAAAGGTGCCGACCGGGGTGTCCGTGTACTGATAGAACTCGCTCGTGCGATTGGTGCGGTCGAACGCGGTGCGGCCCGCCCAGTTGCGGCAGACGACTTGGCCCTCCACCGCTCCGGTGTTGTCTTCGGGGAAGGGCGTGCCGTCGTTCTCATAGCCACGCACGAGTACTCCCGCGGTGTCGAGCCGATAGTGGTGGACCCTGAGCCCGAGGTGCTTCGTGGCGAGGTTCGTGAAGCGGTGCGCGGCGGCCTCATGGGTGACCCCGAATGCATCGCGGAGATCCTCGATCGCCAGATTTCGTTCCCGCTTCGCGTCTTGGAGAAACGCCGCGGCGTGAGTCTCAGGAAGCAGGCAGGCAGCCGCGAAATAGTTGATTTGCAGTCGCTGCTCGAGAAATTCGGCGTAACTTGACGGCCGGTCATGCCCAAGCACCCGGTGTCCCATTGCCTGAAGCGCAAGCGAACGCAGCCCATGGCCGCCTGGAATTGAGGCCGGAGGAAGGTAAATTCGGCCATTCTCGAGGTCGGTGATGCTGCGGGTATTCGAGGGAAGATCATCGGCGAAAATGAGTGTGAAGCCGAGTCGTTCTGCGAGCACCGCAACCTCGCGGTGGGTAACCGCGCTCGTTGAGTGGCCGATGCTCGCCATCAGTTCCTCAGCTACACGCTCGATATCTGGCAGGTAATTGTCACGCTCGCGCATGTGGAGGCGGATCTTGGTGTTCGCACGCCGCGCCTCCTCGGGAGTCGCGACTGCCGCGCGAGATCGACGCGCGAGCTCCCGATGCAGCCCAACGATTGACTCGAGGGCCTCATCACTCAAGGTTCGCGGTGCCCGCACGTGTGGAAGATTGAGCTGCAGGTACGCCGGTGTGGTCTGCGCTCGTTCGAGTTCGATCTCAAGGGCACTTCGGTGATCTGGCGCTTCCTCCCGGAGGAGGTCGGAGCTGTCGACCCCGAGTTCGCGCGCGATGCTTTGGAGGAGAGTCAGCCGCGGCTCGCGCCGCCCGTTTTCAACCAGGGAAAGCTGACTGCTTCCCACACCGACCCGCTCGCCAAGCTGGTCAAGAGTGAGGCCCGCGTGAGTTCGAAAATGGCGGATCCGCTTTCCAATGATCAGCCGCTGGAATGCGTCATTTCCGAGGTTTGGGGTCGACTCAGGTGCCATGTATTGACTATATGTCAAAAAAGCCAATTCTTTACTCACCGAATTCACGGGGGAGACACCCGCAGTTCACCCAGAATGGAGGAACAGAAGTTTCTTATCAAGGAGAACGAACGTTATGGGCAGCGCCTCGACTCTCGAGATGAACGATTCGATCGCCGATAAGGTGGCCGAAGGAGCAACCACTTCCAACCCAGAAGTGTTGCAGTGGGTGACTGAAGTCGCCACGCTGACGCAACCAGACGCGATCGTGTGGTGTGACGGTTCGCAGGACGAGTGGGATCGTCTGACCGCGGAGATGGTCGAGGCTGGATCCCTGATCCCGCTCAACAAGAACCTTCGACCGGGGAGCTACCTCGCGCGGTCCCATCCTGGCGATGTCGCTCGCGTGGAGGATCGCACCTTCATCTGCACCGAGAACGAGGCTGACGCCGGACCCACGAACAATTGGCGCACGCCGGCTGATATGAAGGCTGAAATCATGCCGCTATTCACGGGATCGATGCGCGGCCGCACCCTCTACGTGGTTCCCTTTTCTATGGGCCCGGTGGGTGGCGCGATTACCCAGCTCGGCATTCAGATCACCGATTCGCCGTATGCCGTGCTGAACATGCGGATCATGACCCGCATGGGTCAGGCCGCCCTCGATGGCATCACGCCCGGCAGCCTGTGGGTACGCACCGTTCATTCGGTCGGCGCCCCGCTGCTTGATGGCGCGGAAGACGTCGCTTGGCCCTGCAACGACACCAAGTACATTACGCACTTCCCCGAGACGCTTGAGGTGTGGTCGTACGGTTCGGGGTACGGCGGCAATGCACTGCTTTCGAAGAAGTGCTTTGCATTGCGTATCGCAAGTGTGATGGGCAAGAACGAGGGGTGGCTCGCCGAGCACATGCTGCTCTTGAAGCTCACCAACAGCGACACCGGAAAGTCGTACCACCTCTCCGCAGCGTTTCCGTCGGCGTGTGGCAAGACGAACCTGGCGATGCTGCAGCCCACGATTCCCGGCTGGACGGTCGAGACGATCGGTGACGACATTGCCTGGCTGCGTCCCGGAGCTGACGGTCGTCTCTACGCGATCAATCCTGAGGCGGGATTCTTCGGCGTCGCACCGGGTACTGGTGAATCGACCAATCCAGTCGCGATGGAGACACTCTGGGGAAACACCATCTACACCAACGTCGCGCTCACGGATGACGGCGATGTGTGGTGGGAGGGGAAGACCGACTCGGTGCCCGAGCACCTGATCGACTGGTTGGGCAACGAGTGGACTCCCGAGTCCGGCCGGGTCGCCGCACACCCCAACTCTCGGTTCACCGTTCCGATCCAGCAAACCCCCACGCTCGCCGATGCCTGGTTCGAGCAAGACGGTGTGCCTCTTGATCTCATTCTGTTCGGTGGTCGCCGGGCAACGAACGTCCCGCTGGTGGCTCGCTCACTTTCCTGGCAGCACGGCGTGTTTGTAGGTGCGACCATCTCGTCCGAGAAGACCGCCGCCCAGGAGGGAACGGTTGGGGAGCTCCGTAGGGATCCCTTCGCTATGCTGCCGTTCTGCGGCTACAACATGGCCGACTACTGGGGCCACTGGCTCAAAATGGGTGAGACGCTCGGTGAGAACGCCCCGAAGATTTTCCAGGTCAACTGGTTCCGTAAGGGTGCCGACGGGCGATACCTGTGGCCAGGCTTTGGCGACAACTCGCGCGTGATCGACTGGGCTATCCGGAGCCTTGAGGGTGAAGTGACCGGTCGTGAGACCGCAATCGGCCTGCTCCCCGCGGAGGGTGAGTTGAACCTTACCGGGATCGAAGAGGTAGCGGCGGATCTTGATGAGATCTTTGCGATCGATCGACAGTCGTGGCTTGATGAGTGCGCGCTGACCGAGGAGTTCTTCGAGCAGTTCGGCGACCGGCTTCCGGAGCAGCTCCGCACGGAACTTCACGCGCTGCGGGAGCGGCTCGGAGCCTAACCGACGCTCGCAATCGCGAGCCCACAGACTGTGGATCCTGGTAACTGCCCAGGTCAGGATCCACACCATGCCGTGAGCCCCGAGTTCTGCCCAACTCGGGGCTCACTTGTGCCCAGGGTAGCCGCAGTTGGTAGGCTCTGAACCGGCCCGTGCGGTTCGGATCGCACTTCGGTGTGATTGTGACTGGCCACCCCTGGCACATTGCACTCGGGTGTTGCGTGAGGCCGAGTTTCCCCCTGTAGCCCAATTGGCAGAGGCAGACGACTTAAAATCGTCACAGTCTGGGTTCGAGTCCCAGCAGGGGGACTCGCATGATCGAGTCCAACCTCACCGGGTAAGTTGTGAACGTGGCCTTTGCAAAACTCGTCCTGATTATCGTCATCCTGGTGGTCGTTGTGCTTGCGCTGTACCTTCGCGTCCGGCGCTTCCGCGCGCGCCGAGGTCACCGCGACTAGCCGGTATTAAGCTGCAGGCATGACTGTTGATCTCGCGGCTCCCAGCTTGCGAGCGTTGGCATCGCGTCGCACGTGGACCCGTCCAGCAGAGTTTTGGCAGGGCCTTACCTCGGCAACAGCGCACCTGAGCGCCCCAGTTGTTGCGCTCAGCCTCGACGCGCTGCATGCGAATGCGACAGACCTGACGCGGCGGGCCGGCGGTCTGCCGATCCGTATTGCTTCGAAGTCGATCCGGGTGCGGGGCGTGCTCGAGGCTGTACTCGCACTGCCGGGCTATCGCGGCGTGCTTGCCTACACGCTGCCCGAAGCACTCTGGCTCGCCGAGACCATCGACGATGTCGTGGTCGGCTATCCCACAGTGGATCGCGCGGCGATCGCCGCGCTCGGTTCCGATGCCCGCGCTGCCAGCAGGGTGACGGTGATGATCGACAGCCTCGAACAGCTCGACCTCATCGATGCCGTCGCCCCTCATCACAAGCGAGAAGAGCTTCGCGTTTGCCTCGATTTCGATGCCTCGTGGGAGGCTCGTCTCCTCGGACACGTCGGGGTGCTGCGTTCGCCGGTGCGAACGGCGGTGGCACTGCGCGAACTCGCCGAACAGGTCGTGAGGCGACCTGGCTTCCGACTCGTGGGGGTCATGTCATACGAGGCGCAAATTGCCGGGGTCGCCAACGCCCCGGCTGGTCGTCCACTCCTCGGCGCCGCACTCCGTGAAGTGCAGCGCGCAAGCGGCACCGAGCTTCGTGAGCGACGAGCGCAGGCCGTCGCGGCCGTGAGTCAGATTTCCCCGCTTGAATTTGTGAATGCCGGTGGCACCGGCTCGCTTGAGCGCACGGCTGCCGAAGAAGTCGTCACGGAGGTCGCGGCCGGAAGTGGTCTTTTCGGCCCGCATCTCTTTGATCACTACCGCGAGTTCGCGCCTGCGCCCGCCGTGGCATTTGCACTCGACGTTGTGCGCAGGCCACGCGCAGACACCGTCACTCTTCTCGGGGGCGGGTGGATCGCATCCGGACCTCCCGGGGCCGACCGCCTGCCGCGAGTGGTGTGGCCGGAACACCTGCGTTTTGCACCGCGTGAGGGCGCGGGTGAGGTGCAGACCCCGGTAAGTGGAGCGGCTGCCCGTACTTTGGCGATCGGCGATCGCGTGTGGTTGCGCCACACCAAGTCAGGAGAACCCATGGAACATGTCGATGCGGTGGTGCCGGTGTGCGCAGGGGTCGGGGGCGATCCACTGGCGACTTATCGTGGCGAAGGGCGGTCGTTTCTGTGAGCCGGTATTGGACAAATTGGGCGAGAAGCGAACGATCGGAGCCCGCGCTCGTGGTCGCGCCGCGCAGCGTGGAACAGGTGCGACTCGCGGTGCTGCGAGCGCTCGAGACCGGGCACACGATCAAACCCATTGGGGCCTCCCACAGCTTCAGCGGAATCGGCGCGACCGACGGCATCCGCCTCGATATGAGCCGCATGCGCGGGCTCGTAGATGTCGACCTTGAACGCGGTCAGGTCACTCTGTGGGCGGGCACGCACCTGTGGGAGCTTCCCGCGATTCTGAATCCGCTCGGGCTCGCCCTTGAAAACATGGGCGATGTGGATCGGCAGACCATCACCGGGGCAACGCAGACCGGTACGCACGGCACAGGTCTGGGCTTCGGCGGGATTTCCACGCGAATTGTGGGCGCGACGATCGTCACGGGAACCGGGGGGGTGCTTTCGGTGAGCGAAACGCTGCACACAGAGCTGCTTCCGGCCATCGCCCTCGGTCTTGGCGCGCTCGGGGTCCTGGTGACGGTGACCGTGCAGTGTGTGCCGCGCTTCCTGCTGCGCGCGGTTGAGGCGCCGGTGCCGCTCGCTGAGGTGCTCGACACGTTCGAAGAGCGAAGCCGGGAGGTGGATCACTTCGAGTTCTACTGGTTTCCGCACACCGAGGGCACGCGCACCAAGACGAACCATCGGATGCCAATAAGCGATGTTGCCAGGCCACTCACGTCAGTTGCACGATTTGTCGATGAGGAGCTCGTGAACAATTTCGTGTTTGGCACCGTCGTCGCTGCCGAGCGACGAGTGCCGAGCGCGATCCCGCATCTGAACCGGGCAATTCAGTCAATCTCGAGCCGTCGTGACTACAGCGACGAGTCCCATCGAATATTCATTACGCGCAGGAGGGTGCGGTTTCGTGAGATGGAGTACTCCCTACCGCTCGCACAGATTCCCGCGGCGGTGCGCGAGCTGCAGACCATGATTGAGCGGCGGAAATTCCGGGTGTCGTTTCCGATCGAGGTTCGATCCGCCGCCGCCGACGACCTGTGGATGTCGACGGCGCACGGCCGCGACAGCGGCTATGTGGCGATTCATCGCTATTGGAAAGAGCAGTTTCAAGAATACTTCCGTGCAGCCGAGGCCATTCTTGCCGCTCACGGCGGCCGACCGCACTGGGGCAAGATGCACACGCGAGATGCGGCTCAGCTTCGTGAGTGCTACCCGAGGTTTGACGATTTCGCTCAGGTTCGTGATCGGCTCGATCCCGAACGGGTATTCGCGAATCCGACCCTGAATCGCACCCTCGGATCGTAGGGCCGGTGCAGCCCGACACACAGCGAACTCGGGGAAGACACAGATAGGATTTCGACCATGAGTGGCTCACTGATCGCAATCCTTGTCGCCGTCGGAATTATCGTGATTCTGGGCATCTATGTTTGGGCAACCTACAACTCGCTGGTCACCCTGCGCGTTCGGGTTGACGAGGCATGGAGCGACATCACTGTGCAGTTGAAGCGTCGTGCCGATCTCATCCCCACCCTCGTTGAGACGGTCAAGGGCTACGCGGCTCATGAGCGGGGAGTTTTCGAATCAGTCACCCAGGCTCGGGCCGAGACGATCTCGGCACAGGGCCCGGCAGAGGCCTCGGTCGCAGAGGGCCACATGCAGCAGGCCTTGAAGAGCATCTTCGCAGTGGCAGAGGCCTACCCGCAGTTGCAGGCGAGCCAGAATTTTCTGCAGCTCCAGAGCGATCTCGTCGACACGGAGAACAAGATTCAGGCGGCTCGCCGATTCTTCAATGGCGGGGTACGTGAGCTGAACACGAAGATTCAGATCTTCCCCAACAACATCTTTGCAAAGATGTTTGGCTTCACGGCGCGCGAGTTTTTCGAGGTCGAAGACGTCGCGGCAATTTCGGAACCGCCGCGTATTCAGTTCTAAGCGGAGGCCGCGGTGTATCGCGCAATTCGGCGCAATAAGATCAATAGCGTCCTCATCATTCTGCTCTTCGTCGTGATTATCGGCGGGCTCGGTCTTCTCGCGTCGTACATTTACAACTCGGCAGCAATCGTCATCTGGGTGGTGCTCTTCGCGGGCGGCTACGCGGCATTTCAGTACTTCTCGGCGGGCAAGCAAGCGATCGCGATGAGCGGTGCTCGGCAGATCACCGAGGCAGACAACCCCAGGCTCTACCGCATTGTTGAGAACCTGTCCATCACGACGGGCACTCCGATGCCGCAGGTCTACCTGGTCACTGACCCGGCACCAAACGCCTTTGCGACGGGCAGAAATCCCGAGAACGCCATGGTTGCGGCGACAACCGGGCTGCTTGAGATCATGACCGATGCCGAGCTTGAAGGCGTCATGGCGCACGAACTCGGTCACGTGCGCAACTATGACATCCGTGTGTCGATGATCGTCTATGGTCTCGTAGTGGCGGTGGGCATGCTCGCAGACATGTTTGTTCGAATTGCCTTCTTCAGCCGCAACAACAGCAACCCGGTGGTCCTGATATTCGGGCTTGTCGCCATGATCGTTGCGCCGATCGTCGCGAGCATGGTGCAGTTGGCAGTCTCCCGGCAACGCGAGTACCTGGCTGATGCAACGGGCGCGCTCACGACGCGCAATCCCGAGGGCCTCGCAAGTGCCCTACACAAGCTCTCCGAATACGGGCGACCACTGCAGAAGCAGAGCAGCAGCATGGCTCACCTGTGGATCGCCGACCCGCTGAAGCCCGGGCTCGCGCAGCGGCTGTTCGCGACCCACCCTCCGATTCCCGATCGCATCCGTCGCCTGCTCGACATGGGCGGTAAGTTCTAGCATTTTGCCCGCGCCAAGCAGTGCTCGAAACAGGCCGCGCGCATGCCCAACTCGGCACCGGAGCCGGGTAGGCTTGGTGCCGTACTGCGGCGGCTCGTTCCGCCGCTCACGTCTATCTTCGGAGCCGAATACCCGTGAGTGACTTCCTGTCATCCCAGACCCGCACTGAAACCGATTCGCTCGGCAGTGTTGAGGTGCCCTCCGCCGCGTACTGGGGGGTGCACACCGCGAGAGCGCAAGAGAACTTCTCCATCGCTCGCCGCCCGATCTCGGTCTATCCAGACTTTGTGCGCGCGTTTGCGTGCGTGAAGCAGGCTGCGGCGCGCGCCAACCTCGAGATCGGCGCACTGGACGAACAGCGGGTCACCCTGATTGATCGCGCCTGCGAGGAAGTGAAAAGCGGCATGCTGCTCGATCAGTTCGTCGTGGGAGTTGTGCAGGGCGGTGCCGGCACCTCCACCAACATGAACGCGAACGAGGTCATCACCAACCGCGCGCTTGAACTTGCCGGCCGCCAGAAGGGTGACTACTCGTTCATTAACCCGAACGATCACACGAACCACAGTCAGTCGACGAACGATACGTACCCCACCGCAATCAAGATCGCGCTCGCTTTTTCCCTCACGAGCCTGCTTGACGAACTTGCACTTCTGGCCGATTCGTTCGCGGCAAAGGGTCGTGAATTCGCCCACATCATCAAGGTCGGTCGCACCCAACTCCAAGATGCCGTGCCGATGACGCTTGGCCAGGAGTTTAATGCGTTCGCCGTGACACTGCGCGAAGACATCGAGCGGCTCACGGAGGCGGTCACCCTCCTGCTCGAGGTAAACATGGGCGCCACCGCGATTGGCACAGGGATCAACGCACCCCGTGGGTACAAGGAAGCTGTCGTTCGCCATCTCCGAGACATCACGGGCCTCGAACTCGTAAGCGCTGGAGACCTCGTCGAATCGACGAGCGACACGGGCGTGTTCATTACCTTTTCGGGTGCGCTCAAGCGCAGCGCACTGAAGCTCTCGAAGATCTCGAACGACCTCCGGCTCCTCTCCTCAGGGCCACAGGCTGGATTCGGTGAGATCAACCTCCCGGCGCGTCAGGCAGGCTCCTCGATCATGCCCGGGAAGGTCAACCCGGTGATCCCGGAAGCCGTCTCTCAGGTGGCCTACTCCGTCGCTGGCGCCGATGTCACCATCTCCATGGCGGTTGAGGCGGGGCAGTTGCAGCTCAACGCGTTCGAACCGATCATCGCTCACTCGCTCTTTCAGTCCATCACCTGGCTTGAGCGCGCGTGCCAGACGCTCCGCGTCAACTGTGTCGACGGCATCACCGCGAATGAAGACCACCTGGCCGACACCGTCGCGCGCTCTGTGACCGTCATCACCGCGTTGGCACCCGTCATCGGCTATGCGGAAGCTTCGAAGCTCGCGAAGGAAGCTCTCGCCACGAACGCGAAGGTCGCCGAGCTCGTGATCTCACGCGGCCTTCTGAACGCCGAGCAGCTGGCCGAGATCCTCCAGCCAGCCCGGCTCGCGGGGCTCGAGCCTGCGCCAGAGACCGGCCCCATCCCGCACATTGAAAGCGAACGCGGCGAGGTCTAACCGCGTACGCGCGCAGTGGGGGTGTGGATCGGGCGATCCACACCCCCACTGCTGTGTCTAGGCCTGCACGCAGTGCGAGGTCAGCGAGCCGATACCTTCAATGGTGACGGTCACCTCGGTGCCTGGCATGAGGTACAGTGGCGGCTTGCGCGAGCGGCCTGCGCCACCCGGCGAACCCGTTGAGATGAGCGTGCCGGGCAACAGCGTCAACGACTGCGAGATCGCGGCGATGAGCTGGGGGATCGAGCGAATCATGAATTCGGTCGTGGAATCTTGCACCCGCAACCCGTCGACATCTGTGGTGAGGTGCAGCGCATGCGGATCTGGGATCTCATCTGAGGTCACCACGACCGGCCCAACAGGAGAAAAGCCGTCAAACGACTTGCACCGCGACCACTGCGGCTCGGAAAACTGGATGTTTCTGGCGGTGATGTCATTCACGACGGTGTATCCGAACACGTAGTCGAGCGCATCCTCAACGCGAACGTTCTTCGCCGCTTTCCCGATAATGACCCCGAGTTCACCCTCGTAGTCCACCTCTTCGCTTAAGTGGGTGGGGATCGGAACATCCTGCCCATGACCATTCAGCGAATTGGGAAACAGAGAAAACAGCACGGGACCGGAATCATTGTCGAGGTTGAGTTCGCTCGCGTGCTCGTCGTAGTTCAGACCCACGGCCAGCACGATGGGGGGATCCAGTACCGCGGATGCAAAGGACACATCGCCGATCGGCGAGGCATCGGGAGACTCCGCGGCGTGCGTGCGCACTCGATCCCACGCCTCCGGACCCGCCTCGATCAACTCCTGCAGCGTCGAAAACGGCTCTCCGATATCTTTCATCGCGACGAAACGATCACCTGAAACGATGACGAGTTCCGGCTGACGACTCCCTGCCCGGGTCACATGCGCAAACTTCACGTCCTCAGGCTATTGCATTCGGATGAGAGCCACTTGGTGAACAGGCACTATGGATACCTCAGATCGTGTGTGGGTGGCCACAACTGGAAGGGCACTCCAGGGCAACTTTCCCTGACAGCGAACGTTCACCCCGTGAGGCGCGGAAACCGGACAGAATGGATCCATGAGTGATTCAGCCTTGACCAAGCCCGAAATCGAGTTTCCCAATGGGCCTGCGCCCACCGAACTGCAGATCATCGAAGTTATTGAGGGGCACGGGGATGAAGCGCTCGCCAGCTCAACCGTTGACGTGCACTACCTCGGTGTTGACTTCGAGTCGGGCGAAGAGTTTGACAGTTCATGGGGTCGGGGTGAATCGATCAATTTCCCCCTCCGTTCTTTGATCCAGGGGTGGCAGCTCGGCATCCCCGGCATGAAGGTGGGTGGCCGACGCAAGCTCATTGTTCCTCCCGCTCAGGCCTATGGTGCCACCGGTGGTCACCCGCTCGCGGGCAAGACCCTCATCTTCGTCATCGATCTGCTCGGCGTGAGCTGACGCAGACCCGTCTCACCGTGTGCCCGCTGCCTGCTTGGTGGCGGGCACTCTGCGTTCCTGGGGGTGCGCTGAGTGATACCGTCGAATCCTTGACCGGCTGAACTGGGAACGGGAGTTGAAGTGGCGAAGACTGAGCCCAAGGCTGATACGCAGGCGAAAGCCGCAGAGGCTGGGGATGCGCGAACGGGGCAACTGCGGGCACCGGAAGGCGTGATCGACCGCTATTTCGAGATCACCGCCCGCGGCTCGACGATCGGGCGCGAGGTGCGCGGTGGCCTGGTTACCTTTGTCGCGATGGCCTACATCGTTATCTTGAACCCCATCATCCTTTCTAGCGGTGTCGACATCAACGGAGATTCGTTGCCGTTCGCCGCGGTCAGCGCAGTCACTGCGTTGACCGCAGGGGTGATGACGATCCTCTTCGGTCTCGTTACGCGACTACCGTTTGCGTTTGCGGCTGGCCTCGGTATCAACGCGTTTCTGGCTTTCTCGGTGGTGGGGCAGGTGACGTGGCCGGAGGCGATGGCGATCGTCGTAATCAACGGCCTGCTCATTGTGTTGCTCGCCGTCACCGGTCTGCGTCGGATGATTTTTGACGCAGTACCCGTTGAATTGAAGCTTGCGATCACCGTGGGCATCGGCCTGTTTATCGCATTCATCGGCTTTGTGAATGCGGGCTTCGTCACGGCGACGGGAGCGGCATCGCCCCCGGTGGGCCTCGGTATTGGTGGATCGGTGGGCACCGTGCCCACGCTGCTCTTCGTCTTCACGCTCATCCTGACCGGCATTCTCGTTGCACGGAAGGTGCGCGGCGGGCTCTTGATCGGCCTCGTGAGCGGCACGGTACTTGCGGTGATCGTCGAGGCGCTCTGGCCGCTCGGGGCTGCGGTGGATAACCCGGGCGGGTGGGGCCTCACGGTCCCCACCCTGTCTGGCACTCCGTTCAGCGTTCCTGACCTCAGCCTGATCGGCGCGGTGAACTTTGACTTTGGCAGGGTTGGTGTGGTGACGCTGATCATGCTCGTCTTCACTCTGCTGTTCACCAACTTCTTCGACGCGATGGGCACATTCACCGGGCTATCGCGCGAGGCCGGCCTGGCCGATGCGCAGGGGAATTTTCCGCGACTGAAGTCGGCGCTGGTCGTGGAGGGAGTGGGTGCGGTGGCGGGTGGACTCACCTCATCATCTTCGAATACCGTGTTCATTGAGTCTGGCGCGGGCATCGGCGAGGGAGCCCGCACCGGATTAGCCAACATCGTCACGGGTGGTGTGTTCTTGCTGGCGATGTTCTTCACGCCGCTCACGCAGATCGTTCCGACCGAGGTTGCGGCGGCTGCCCTCGTGATCGTCGGCGCGATGATGATGTCACAGATCACACACATCAAACTCACCGATTTCAGTGTGATGCTTCCCGTATTTCTCACGATCACTGTGATGCCGATGACCTATTCGATCGCCAACGGTATCGGCGCGGGCTTTGTGTCGTGGGTGATCATCAACGCGCTGTCGGGCAAATCACGCCAAGTGCACTGGCTGCTGTGGGTGGTGGCGGCAGGGTTCGTCGTCTACTTCGCTCGCGGGCCAATTGAGGCGTTGGTTTCCGGCTGAGCGAAAAGGTCGCTTGTATACATGAGTGGCGACTTTGCTTGACATACGCCATTTTTTGGATGATCATGTATACATGGGGCGTGAGTTGACTGAGCGTGCGAGCGATCGCGCCTACCGCATGTTGCGGCAGGACATACTCGAGTTGGCTCTCTCGCCCGGCGAGCTGATCGCCGAGGTTGAGACCGCAGCCCGGTTGGGAGTCTCGCGAACCCCACTGCGCGAGGCCGTCGGAAGGCTCCTCGCCGACGGGCTGATCGTGCCCGAGGGGGCGCGCGGCGTGGCCGTCGCGCCAATCTCGCCGGATGACGTCACCGCGCTCACCGAACTGCGTGAGGGTCTCGACACCCAAGCTGCCCGGCTCGCCGCGCTCCGCGGCGATCCCGAGACCTTCACGCAACTCGCTGACGAGTTCGCGGCGCTCGCCGCGTCACTTCCCGGGCCTGATGGTGCGCTTGCTGATCGGGAGGCGATCTATGGTCTCGCGGCGCGCCTCGACCTGGCCATCGACGAGGCCGCGGCCAGCCCCGCGCTGGCGGTCTCACTCGCCCAGGTGCGACTGAGACTTGCCCGGGTGCGTCGGCTTGCGCAGGATCGCCCCGCGCGTCTCGCCGAGTCGGCGAGCGAGCACCGGCAGATCGCCGAGTCCATCTCGTGGCGCGATCCCGAGCTCGCGGCGAACGCGGTGCGTGTGCATCTGCATCGCAGTCTGGACCATGCACGCAAGCGTCTCGCCGAACGGGATGCCGAACTTTCGTTTCAACACCCCACTGTCTTATCAGTAAAGGAACCAGCATGACCGAACTTCACCCTGTGCGTGTCTACCGCAGCGAAGAACCACTGCCGCGCACCGAGCAGCTGGCCTGGAAGATCGCGGAGGTCGCGACCGACCGCGCCCCGCTCGACGCCGAGGCCGTCGACATGGCGGTGAACCGGGTGATCGATAACGCGTCGGTGGCAGCGGCCTCACTGACCCGATCTGCGCCCAGCGCAGCGCGCCAGCAGGCGCAGCAGCATCCCGCATCGGCGGGGGGATCGGGATCCACCATTTTTGGCCTTGCTGCCAGCGACCGGCACTCGCCCGAGTGGGCAGCCTGGGCGAACGGTGTGGCGGTGCGCGAGCTTGACTACCATGACACGTTCCTGGCGGCCGACTACTCGCACCCAGGCGATAACATTCCGGCAATCGTCGCGGTTGCCCAGCACCTGGCGGAGGCGCGGTCGCTGACCGGGCTTGATGTTGTGCGCGGAATCCTCACCGGGTACGAGATCCAGATCGACCTGGTGAAAGCGATCTGCCTGCACGAGCACAAGATCGACCATGTCGCCCACCTCGGACCCTCGGCCGCGGCGGGCATTGGCACCCTGTTGGGCCTCGACACTGAGGTCGTCTTTCAGGCGATCGGTCAGGCGCTGCATACCACGACGGCTACCCGGCAGTCGCGCAAGGGCGAGATCTCGTCGTGGAAGGCCCACGCCCCGGCGCTGGCCGGCAAGGCCGCGGTGGAATCCGTTGACCGGGCGATGCGCGGAGAAACCAGCCCCACCCCGATCTACGAGGGCGAGGACGGCGTGATTGCCTGGCTGTTGGGCGGCAAGGAGGCCCGATACGAGGTGCCGCTCCCGGCGAAGGGTGAGGCGAAGCGCGCGATCCTCGATAGCTACACCAAGGAGCACTCGGCCGAGTACCAGGCTCAGGCGTGGATCGACCTCGCGCGAAAGCTGCATCGCGAGATTCCCGAGATCAGCGACCCGGAAAACGTCGATCGCATCGTGATTGAGACGAGCCACCACACCCACCACGTCATCGGCTCGGGTGCAAACGACCCGCAGAAGTACGATCCGACGGCGAGCCGCGAGACGCTCGATCACTCGATTCCCTATATCTTTACCGTCGCCCTGCAAGACGGCGAGTGGCATCACGAGCGCTCCTACGCTCCCGACCGTGCGGCACGCCCCGACACGGTTGAACTGTGGCACAAGACCACCACGATTGAAGCCAGCGAATGGACGCGGCGTTACCACTCGCTGGACATCGCCGAGAAGGCGTTCGGCGGGGCAGTGGAGATTGTGCTCACCGACGGTCGCGTGATCCGCGATCAGATCGCAGTTGCCGACGCACACCCGCTCGGTGCCCGGCCCTTCGCCCGCGAGCAGTACGTGCAGAAGTTCCGCATGCTCGCAGAGGAGGTGCTGGAGCAGTCGGAGATCGAGCGCTTCCTCGACCTCGCCCAGCGGCTCCCCGAGCTCACCAGTGCAGAACTGGGCGGCCTCACGATCCAGGCACGCCCGGGGCTCCTGAGTGCTGTGCGATCCACTGACGGAATCTTCTAGGGAGTCACGCGTGCTGTATTCAACAGCCACTGCCGAGGCCAAGCGGGCACGGTTTCGCGAGGAGCTTGCGAGCGGGAAGCTGCTGCGAGTGCCCGGCGCCTTCAACCCGCTTTCGGCGAAGCTCATCGAGCAGAAGGGCTTTGATGGCGTATACATCTCGGGTGCCGTGCTCTCAGCCGACCTTGGGCTTCCCGATATCGGCCTGACCACGCTCACGGAGGTGGCGGGAAGAGGCGCGCAGATCGCGCGGGTCACGGAGCTCCCGACGCTTATCGATGCCGACACGGGATTCGGGGAACCGATGAACGCGGCGCGAACCGTGCAGGAGATTGAGAATGCTGGGATCTCGGGCCTCCACATTGAGGATCAGATCAATCCGAAGCGTTGCGGGCATCTCGACGGGAAAGAGGTCGTCAGCCTCGATATCGCTGCCCGCCGCATTCGCGCGGCGGTAGACGGGCGACGGGATCCGAACTTCCTCATCATGGCTCGCACCGATGTGCGGGCGGTCGACGGGTTGGCCGCGGCTCAGGATCGCGCGAAGGCGCTCGTCGACGCTGGCGCAGACGCGATATTTCCCGAAGCCATGCGGTCGCTTGAGGAGTTTGCGGCGATTCGTGCGGCGGTCGATGTACCGGTACTCGCGAACATGACGGAATTCGGCAAGAGTGAACTCTTCACCACCGATCAGCTCGGATCGGTGGGCATCAACCTGGTGATCTATCCCGTCTCGCTGCTGCGGATGGCGATGGGGGCCGCATCGCGCGCGCTCGACACGATCACCGCGGAGGGCTCGCTCACCAGCCGACTCGACGAGATGCAGCACCGCGCTGATCTCTACGAGCTCATCGAGTATGAGAGCTATGCCAGCTTCGATGCGAACATCTTCACCTTCTCGGTCGAAAAATAGGGTTCAAGGAGGAACTGCAATGACTGAATACGCGACAGAAATCAGAAAAGGCCTCGCCGGGGTGGTCGTCGACGAAACGGCGATTTCGAAAGTGAACCCTGAGAGCAACTCGCTGCTGTACCGCGGGTATCCTGTGCAGGAGCTATCGGCCAAGTGCTCATTTGAGGAGGTCGCGTGGCTGCTCTGGCACGGGGAGCTGCCGAGCGCCGACGAGCTTTCCGCGTTCACGGCACGGGAACGTGCGATGCGCGCCCTCGATCCGGCGGTGAAGGCCACGATTGACCTGTTGCCGATTCAGGCGCACCCGATGGATCTCACGCGCAGCGCAGTTAGCGCGATCGGGGCGCTCGACCCTGGCGCAAACGCGGAAGGGCAGGAAGCGAACCTCGCGAAGGCTGAGCGGCTTTTCGCGCAACTGCCGGCCGTCGTCGCGTACATTCAGCGCAGGCGTCGGGGGCTCGAGCTGATTGACCCGCGCGACGATCTCGACTATTCGGCCAATTTCCTGTGGATGACCTTCGGTGAGCTCCCGTCCGCCGCTGCGATCGATGTGTTTCGGGTCTCGATGGTGCTCTACGCGGAGCACTCCTTCAACGCGTCGACGTTCACCGCGCGCGTCATCACCTCCACCACGTCCGATCTCTACTCGGCGGTCACCGGGGCGGTCGGTGCGCTCAAGGGCGCGCTGCACGGGGGAGCGAACGAGGCAGTCATGCACATCTTCACCGAGATTGGCACAGCCGAGAACGTGAAGTCGTGGCTCGACGAGGCGCTCGCTGCGAAGCGCAAGATCATGGGCTTCGGCCACCGCGTGTACCGCAGCGGTGACTCCCGGGTGCCAACCATGAAAGCTGCGCTTGACGTGCTGATCGCAGAGCGCGGCGCAACAGATCTGATCGCCCTCTACGACGCACTCGAGGCCGATTTTGTCGCGCGCAAGGGGATCTATCCCAACCTCGATTACCCATCAGGTCCGGCATACCATCTGCTGGGCTTTGACACCGAGGTCTTCACACCGCTCTTCGTGGCGAGCCGAGTCACCGGCTGGACCGCGCACATCATTGAGCAGCAACGATCAAATGCGCTGATCCGCCCGCTGTCTGCATACAACGGGGTTGCCGAACGACACGTCGGGTAACCCCTCTGACCATGGGGCCATGCTGTGCGTCTGCAGGCGCATTATGGCCCCGTGGTATCCTGAGTTCACATGCAGAACAGTACCGAAGCCTCTTAGTCCGCACCCTCGAGCTCTTTGTCGAGGGTTTTTTTGTGCCTCAGCGGCGCACACGGCTCCGGACCACGCTGCTTCTGCATGCGGACATTGGATACGGAATCGGAGTGAAGTTACGTGAAAAAGCGTGTAGCAATCATCGGAGCAGGCCCGAGCGGAATGGCTCAGTTGCGGGCGTTCGAATCAGCCGAGCGGAACGGCCACGACGTGCCAGAGATCGTCTGTTTTGAGAAGCAGTCCGACTGGGGCGGCCAATGGAACTACACGTGGATGACCGGCCTGGACCAGCACGGCGAGCCGGTGCACTCAAGCATGTACCGCAACCTTTGGTCTAACGGGCCGAAGGAAGTGCTGGAGTTCGCAGATTACACCTTCGATGAACACTTCGGCCGCGCGATTTCCTCGTACCCGCCGCGCCCAGTGCTATGGGATTACATCTCCGGGCGCGTCGAAAAGACCGACGTGCGGAGGCTTGTGCGCTTCGAGACCGTCGTGCGGCTCACATCGTTTGACGAAGATTCGGGCAAGTTCACTGTCACCAGCGAACACCTGCCCAGCGGCGAAACCACCGTTGAAGAATTTGATCACGTGGTCGTTGCCAGCGGGCATTTTTCATTCCCCCGAATTCCTGAATTTGCCGGCATCGAGACCTTTCCGGGGATCGTCGGCCATGCGCACGATTTCCGTGGCGCGGAATCGCTCGTCGGACAGGACGTGTTACTGATTGGCGCGAGCTACTCAGCAGAAGACATCGGCTCGCAAATGCACAAGATGGGTGCCCGACAGGTCACCATGAGCTACCGGTCTGCACCCATGGGCTATGACTGGCCCGAGGGCATGGAAGAGAAGCCGCTGGTGGAGCGCTTCGACGGCAATACGGTGCACTTCATCGACGGCACGAGTCGTGTGGTTGCTGCGGTCATCTTGTGCACTGGTTATCAGCACAATTACCCATTCCTTGCAGATGATGCGGCACTCGATTCACCGAACAACGTGTATCCCGCGGGGCTCTACAAGGGCGTGGTGTGGAATGAGAATCCTGCGTTGTTCTACTTGGGTGCTCAAGATCAGTGGTTCACCTTCAACATGTTCGATGCGCAGGCCTGGTTGGTGCGTGATTTCATCACAGGGGAGCGCGACATGCCCGCACGTTCGGCTCGCGATGCTGACGTCGCCGAGTGGATGCAACGGTTTGAAGCGATTCAAACACCGGCAGATGAGATCCGTTTCCAGGCTGACTACGTGCGCGATCTCATTGAGGCAACCGATTACCCGATGTTCGATCTCGAGCGGGTTGTGGAAATCTTCCTCGCGTGGAAGGCAGATAAGAAGCGCGATATTCTTCGCTATCGAGACGAAGTCTACCGCTCGGTCTTGACGGGAACGCTGGCGGCCAAGCATCACACCCCGTGGCTTGAGGAACTCGATGACAGCGTCGAGCGCTACCTGTCGACTCCAGAGCCGGACGGGGAGAAAAGCAGCCTGAAGGCCGCCTGACATCACGAGACTGCAGACGTGACGAAGTCGCATGATGCGTGTCTGCAGTCTCGGGTGATTCTCAGGGCTGCGTCGCCTGAGTCCGCAGCCTCGCACGGGTGGGCGGCATTCAGATGTCGTTCACTCGTGCGTCAGGTGCAGGCCATGTCGGGGTGGTTGTTCGTTTGATCGGGATCCCTAGGCTCACTCTGGTGCTCGACCCTTTGAGCTTGCGAATCGGCGGGCGGGGCGGGCCACGAGAGGACTACCGTGATTCGTCGCAATCTCATCGCTACCGGAGTAATCGCCACAGTGGCGCTGCTCGGCCTGAGCGCCTGCAGCTCGGGGTCGACCGAGACACCCGATGCCGGGGCCACCGTCGATGCAGCCACCGCCACGAGCGCCGAGGACTTCGGCGGCTTTGAGGCCTTGGTCGCCGCGGCTCAGGCCGAGGGTGAACTGAATGTGATCGCGCTTCCCGAAAACTGGGCCAACTACGGCAAGATCATCGCCGCGTTTGAGGACGAGTATGGAATTACCGTGAACTCGGCCTCACCCGACGTTTCAAGCGCCGAGGAAATCCAGGCCGCCGAGAACCTCAAGGGCCAAGACACCGCCCCTGACGTGTTCGATCTCGGCACGGCTGTCGCGCTCGACAGCCTCGACTATTTTGCCCCGTACCAGGTGCAGACCTGGGACGATATCCCCGCCGAGAACAAGGAAGCCACCGGCCTCTGGGTGAATGACTACACGGGGTTGATGTCAATCGGCTACAACGCAGATCTGGTCGATGCCCCGGCATCGCTCGATGACCTCCTGGGCGAGGGCTACAAGGGTGCCGTGGCGCTCAATGGCGACCCGACCCAGGCCGGAGCCGCGTTCGCGGGCGTGGGCCTCGCCACCGTGCAGGGCGGCGGCAGCCTTGACGACTTCCAGACCGGCATCGACTTCTTCGCCGATCTGAACGCTGCAGGCAACTTCCTGACAGTCGATCCGACCCCCGCGACGATCGCCTCGGGCGAGACCCCAGTGGTGTTCGACTGGTCGTACAACAACATCGCCGAGAAGCAGAACGTGCCCACCTGGGAGAACCTCGTGCTGCCCGGTGCTGCGTACGGCGCCTATTACAATCAGGCGATCAACATCGACGCGCCGAACCCGGCTGCTGCCCGCCTGTGGCAGGAGTGGATCTTCAGCGACACCGTGCAGAACCTCTACCTCGAAAGCGGCGCCTTCCCGGTGCGTCTTGCCGCGATGGAAGCCGCTGGCTCGGTTGATGCAGACATCCTGAAGGCAGTTGGTGGACTTCCAGAGGAACTCGTGAGCGCAGATGAGGCGCAGACCACCGCAGCGAACGAGTTGCTCGCCGCTGCGTGGCCCGGCGTTATCGGCTAACTTGCCGAATCGGGATCCTGGTGCCGGGCATCGCCCGGTGCCAGGATCCACCCGCGATTGGACACGCTCATGAAATGGCTTGGTCTCACGCCGTTCGCGCTCTACGTGCTCGTCTTTCTGGCGCTCCCCGCGACCCTGGCGATCGGCACCGGATTCTTTGACTCGGACGGCTCTGTGACGCTCGACAACTTCGCGGTGCTCCTCGAGCCTACGGTTCAGCAGACCTTCTGGGCATCGATCTGGGTGAGTGCACTCACAGCGCTGCTCGGCGCATTGTTGGGGGCGCTGCTCTGCTATGCCCTGCTTGGCGCGCGGGAGGGCGGTCCGCTGCGTCGTGCGATCGATGCCGCATCCAGCGTGCTTGCCCAGTTCGGTGGGGTTATGCTGGCGTTCGCATTCATCGCGACTATTGGCATCCAGGGGATCCTCACCGTGTTGCTGCGCGAGCAGTTCGGTCTCGATATCTTCGAGAACGGCGTGTGGCTCTACCAACTTCCCGGCCTGATTCTGCCGTACCTCTACTTCCAGGTTCCCCTCATGGTCATTGTGTTTTTCCCCGCGATGCAGGGGCTGCGGCGAGAGTGGGCAGAGGCGAGTGCCACGCTCGGCGGTGGATCGCTGACCTACTGGGGCCGCATCGCGGGCCCGATCCTCGCCCCGTCGTTCCTGGGTTCGCTGCTGCTGCTGTTCGCAAATGCCTTTTCGTCGTATGCAACCGCGGCAGCGCTGATCAGCCAGGGCGCTCAGATCGTTCCCCTGCAGATTCGCGCCGCGCTCATCGCCGAGACCGGGGTCAATCGTGCGAACTCGGCTGGCGCACTGGCGCTCGGTATGTTGCTCGTGATGCTCATCGTCATGGTGGGCTACTCCGCGCTGCAGCGTCGCGCCGCGAGGTGGCAGGGTTGAGCGCCGCGACCACCTCCCGCGTGGCAAGATCAGTAAGTGGACTGCCTGCGCCGTGGCTGCGACGCACGATTCTCGTGCTGATCTGCGGGGTGTTTCTCGTTCCGATCGTGTCGATGCTGTGGTTCACATTCCGGCTGCAGGGTGGTGGCATTGGGGTTGACCATTGGGTGGCGCTCTTCAACCCGGAGAATGAACGCGCCTACCGCAACCTCGTGACGGGCATCACCAATTCGCTCATTCTCGCGTTGATCACCATCGCGATCGTGTGGCTGCTTTTTCTTCCCACCATCGTGCTCGTGCACCTGCAGTTTCCGAAGCTCGCGCGCGCGTTCGAACTGCTTACCGTGCTGCCAATCGCGATTCCTGCCATCGTGCTCGTCGTCGGATTTGCGCCCCTCTACCGGATCATCGCGCAGGTGGTAGGCAGCGGTGTGTGGACGCTCAGTCTCGCCTACGGCGTGCTGGTCTTGCCCTTCGCCTACCGCGCAATCGCTTCCGACCTGCAGAGCATGAATGCGCAGACCCTTGCTGAGGCTGCCCGCACCTTGGGAGCAAGTTGGCTGACCGTGCTCACACACATCATCGCCCCGGGGCTGCGCTCGGGGCTCACGAGCGCAACTCTGATCACAGCGGCCGTGGTGTTGGGCGAATTCACCGTATCTTCACTCCTCAACCGCGTCACCATGCAGGTGGCGCTCGTCGAGGTATCCAAGAGCGACCCGTATGCGGCGGTCATCACCTCGCTGCTGTCGCTCATCATCGTTTTCGCGCTGCTATTCGCGTTTGCGTCGCTGAACTCGGCGCGCGGCAGGCGAAGAATTCGACCCCAGGAGGGTGGCACGAATGGCTGACACAGCTGCAGTACCCATGCTGAAGGGCACCCGGATCACTTTTGCCGGGGTGACCAAGGCCTACGGCGCGAATACGGTCCTCAATCGAATCGATCTCGACGTGCAGCAGGGCGAGTTCGTGGCGCTGCTCGGCCCCTCGGGCTGCGGCAAGACGACGATGCTGCGCTGCCTCGCCGGGCTCGAGGCGGTCACGAGCGGCGAGATTGCCGTTGACGGTGCCGACATCGCCGGAGTTCCAGCCAACAAACGCGACATGGGTGTGGTGTTCCAGGCATATTCGCTTTTCCCGCACATGACCGTCAGGCAGAACGTCGAGTTTGGTTTGCGCATGCGCAAGGTCGCCGCGCAGGAGCGCGGAGCCAGGGTGCAGGAATCTCTCGAACTTGTGGGGCTTACGCACCTCGGCGGTCGATATGCGCACACGCTCTCGGGCGGCCAGCAACAGCGAGTTGCGCTCGCCCGCGCGCTCGTCACCAGGCCTCGTGCCCTGCTCCTCGACGAGCCGCTTTCCGCGCTCGACGCGAAGGTGCGCGTGCGTCTCCGCGACGAGATCAAGGCGATTCAAACCGAGCTGGGCATCACCACGATATTCGTGACCCACGATCAGGAGGAAGCGCTCGCTGTCGCCGACCGGGTCGCCGTGATGAAAGACGGAGTGATCGCACAGCTCGGTGCGCCGGAGGAACTCTATCGGCGGCCAGCAACCCCGTTCGTCGCTCGTTTTATCGGAGAATCCAACCGCATGCCGGGGACGCTCGCGGGCGACGGTGTGAAGATTCTTGGCGCTCAGCTCCCGGTCATCGCTCACTCCGGTCTGCGCGAGGGATCCGCTGTACACGCATTTGTGCGACCCGAGCAGCTGTTGTTGACGAGGGTCCCTGTGGGCGAAGGTGCGGTGGATCGGCAGGGGCCCCTGGGCGACGGCACCCCCGCGGTCGTGGTCTCGAGCGGCTTTCTCGGTGCCCAGCGACGAACCCTCGTTCGACTATCGACTGGCGGGCTGGTGACGGTGCAGCACCCGGCCAGCGAGAGCTTCTCCGTGGATGACCAGGTCAGTGTTCGACTCGTTGGGGACCCGGTCGCAGTGGAACGCGCTGAGCCTGAACCATCGGCTGTTTAGGCGAGATCGCAGCGTTCCGCAAGCAGCGTGACGTGGCGGCCCTGTGTCCGAGTCAGGATCAGCGTGGCTCGATTCGGGCCGCGGAGCTTGAGCCGAGTGCGCAGGGCTGCCGGGTCAACGTCGGCCCCACGCTTCTTGATTTCGAGAGCACCGATGCCGCGTTCCGCGAGGGCTCGGCGGAGGTGTTTCTCCTGACCGGGCAGCTCTTCGAGCACGCGAAATGCCTGAGCGAATGGGGTGGCCCTCAGCGAGTCGGCCGTGAGATAGGCAATCCCGTCACTGACCATGCCCGCATCGAGCTGCTCCGCGAGCAAACCAATCAACCGCGCCCGAATCACCGCACCGTCTGGCTCGTACAGAAACGCTCCGAGCTCGCGCGTCTCGGCATCGGGGAAATCGGCTGCCGCTGTGAGCTCGTGCTGCCGGTCGCCGCGCACCACGAGTGCAGCGCGGCCCACTCCCGGGCGAGCGACGGCCCCGAACCACAGCCCGGTCTCGACCACTTGACCGTCAACCGAGACCCACTGCGCTTCCGCGGACGGCGGAATGAGTTCTCGATCGAATCCCGGGCCTAGCTTCACACCGGCAGGGAAACGGTCGGAAAGTCCGAACGCGAAGTCAAGCGATGGGGAATAATCGTCGGGGGAGGAAAGCCTGCGGGTGTCGCGGTGACCCGCGGTGCGCCGGGCGGGATCCAGGAAGACACCATCGACACTGGTGAGGCTCACCGTTTGCGCGTCGGCTACGGAAACCCGAGGGGGAAGTGTTGCGTGAGCGTCGGAAGCGATGGCGAGGTTGTGTTCGGCAACCCGGGCGGTGAACGGGTCGATCTCCACGGGCCGCACCCGCACTCCTGCGGCCACGAGTGCGAGTGATTCCGCACCAATGCCGCAGCCGAGGTCGGCAACGACACGACAGCCCGCAGTCGCAAAGCGCTGTGCGTGGGAATGTGCCACGACGGCGCGTGTCGCCTGCTCAAGTCCCGCGGGAGTGTAGAGGTAGCGTGCGGCGTGCTCGCCGAATTTCAGGGTGGCCTTGCGGCGCAGATCCGCCTGGCTGAGTAGAGCGGCGGATTCGTCGGGAGGTACTCCCTGAGAGCGTAGCCGCGCTCCCAACTCAAAGGCACCCGATCCGCTCTCAAGCGCACGTTCCACCTCTGCGAGGCGCTCGAGACCGAGGGAGGTGAAGAGTGTCGCCCACCCAGGCGGCGCCTGACGTGAAGTGGGCCCCGGGGTGTTTCCCCGAGGCCCACTTGTGAATGCTGTCATCCGTTTAGAACGAGCTATCGAATTAGAACGAGTTGTCGAAGTCGGAAGGATCGAATTCGGAGAAGGCGGCGCCCATGGTTGCGATCATGATGATGATGAACGCAAAGTAGGAAACGACCGCGAGAACAACACCTGCAACCATCACATAGCCGACGATGAGCGCGGTGAGCGCCACACCTCGTCCGGTATCACCGTTGCGCTTGATCTGGCTCATCCCCATGTGGCCAAAGACAATGCCAGCGATTGGCTGCACGAAGGCAAGCACGATGGCGATGAGCGCGAATGCGTTCATGTGCGCCAGGGTGGTGGGTCGAGCTGGAAGCACCGGCTCAGTCAGGTAACTGGCCTGCTGCTCCGATGCCGACACGGGGGCGGGCTCGTTGCTCTGAAACAGGTCGGTGTCGGGCAGCACAGTGGTGGGCTGCTCCGCTCCGGGCGGCGTGGATGTTGACATGACTTCTCTCTTTGGTTGTTGGGTCTGTGATTCGACTAGTAGCTGACGCCGCTCATGCCGATCGAAGCGATGACCGCGATCCAAATGAAGATGCCGATCACCCATGCGGCAACACCGATATAGCCGATGATGAGTGCGGCGATCGCGAGACCGCGCCCGCCCTCACCGGTCTTCTTGATCTGATTTAGTGCGATGTGCCCCAGAATGACGCCAACCAAACTCACAATGATCGACGCAATCAGTGCGATGATCGCCATCGTGTTGGTGGGGCGACTTGCTGGCTGCTGGGGGGCCGCGTATTGCTGCTGGGCCGCGTACTGCGGGGCGACAGGCTGCTGCGGAGCCGCGTACTGCGGGGCTGCTGGCTGCTGGGGCGCCGCCGGCTGCTGGTTGGGGTCATAGGGGGTCGTCATGTGGGACTCCTCGAATCAGCTGACGGGCTCTGTTGCCCCGGTCAGTCAGTCATGATTATCCCATAGGGGAGCCAAATATTGGGCGAATTTCAGGGGTGAGGCATCGGAACTTTTAGGGGTCCACTGAGTGGAGTAGGTGGGAAGGAAACGCTACGTCTGTGTTCGCCCGCGGCGATACGAGCCCGCAATGCTGGCACTCACCTTGCGAGAGTGCTAGCGGAGACCATAGAATTCCAACAGGGCGCCCGACCTTGGGCGCAGGTCCAGTTTTCCCGCTTCAAGAAAGAGGTCACCCGTGTCGGTCTCCATCAAGCCGCTCGAAGATCGCATTGTTATCAAGCAGGTCGAAGCAGAGCAGACGACCGCTTCAGGTCTGGTCATTCCCGACAGCGCCAAGGAGAAGCCCCAGGAGGGCGAGGTCGTGGCTGTGGGCCCCGGTCGCATTGATGACAATGGCAACCGCGTGCCGCTCGACGTCACCGTGGGCGATATCGTGCTCTACTCGAAGTTCGGCGGCACCGAGGTGAAGTACGGGGGCGACGAGTTCCTCGTGCTCTCCGCTCGCGACATCCTCGCGGTGGTTGTGCGCTAATTTCGCGCGTTACGAGAAGGGTCGGTGCAGCGCACCGGCCCTTCTTTTTTCCCGGAGCGATCGGGCTGTGCTCTGGTACTAGGCTGGCGTGGTGACGAATCGTTCGGGCTACTTCTACGGGGTCGCCGCGTACCTGTGGTGGGGTGCGTTCCCCCTCTTCTTCAGTTTGTTGAGCCCGATCAACCCCCTCGAGATCGTGCCCTGGCGCGTGCTGACTGCGGTCGCTTTTTGCGGCATCGCGATCGCGGTCATGCGGTCGTTCGGCCCAGTTGCCCGCATTTTCAAGTCCCCGAAGCAACTGATGCGGTTCGCGGTTTCGTCGATACTGCTCTACGCCAACTGGCAGATCTTCGTGATCGCGATCGTTACAGGTCAGATACTGGAAGCCTCGCTCGGGTACTTCATCAACCCGCTCATGACGGTGCTGATTGGTGTGCTCGTGCGGCGAGAAAAGCTGCGGCCGGCCCAGTGGGTGGCGGTCAGTATTGCAGGCATCGGAGTGGTGATCGGCGCGATTGCCTACGGAACTTTCCCGTGGCTTGCGCTCGGAATAGCGTTGACGTTCGCCCTCTACGGCGCGGTGCGCAAGCAGGTCAGCGAAGAAATTGATCCCCTCTCTGGCCTCACCGTCGAGACCATCATTGCGCTGCCAGTTGCCTTGGCACAGCTTCTCGTGCTCTTCCTCCTGGGCGGGTCGCTCACCGCTTTTACTCACGGTTCAGCCGTAACGGTTCCCCTGTTGCTGAGTGGAGTTGCAACCGCGATTCCGCTACTTCTCTTTGGAGCGGCGAATCGTCGACTCCCGCTGACGCACCTGGGGTTCATTCAGTTCTTGACCCCAATCCTGGGGTTCCTCAGTGGGTATTTTATTTTTCACGAAGAAATGCCAATGACGCGCTGGATTGGTTTTGTCGCGGTGTGGATCGCGCTCATGATCCTCGTGACCGATATGGTCTTGGCGAGTAGGCGCATGCGAGTCCAGTCGCGGGTCAGTATTGAGCCCCCCGCAACCACGGCTCCAATTACCACTCATCCCGCAGCGTAGCCATCCCGGGAACAACCAGCGGGTCGCTGCGATTACACTGGTGACACGGCCACACCCCGGCAACAGGACGGCGTCGTTCGCTCCCACCGCACCGATCTGCAGAAGAGGTATTCATGGAACAGCGTGATCCGTTCGCTTTCACCGGACTCACCTACGATGATGTGCTGCTGCTTCCGGCGCACACTGACGTGATTCCCAGCGAGGCGGACACCTCAACGCAGTTGACCCGCCGTATTCGGCTCGGCATGCCTCTCGTCTCAGCCGCTATGGACACGGTGACCGAGACGCGGATGGCCGTGGCGATGGCGCGAAACGGGGGCATCGGCATTCTGCACCGCAATCTCTCGATTCAGGATCAGGCAGAAATGGTTGATCGGGTGAAGCGCAGCGAAGCCGGGATGATCACGAACCCGGTCACCACCCATGTCGATGCGACCGTCGCTGAGGTTGACGCGGTCTGTGGCGAGTACCGAGTATCCGGACTTCCGGTGATCGACAAACAGGGCACGCTCGTGGGCATCATTACCAACCGCGACATGCGATTTATCGACCCGGCAGAGCGTGCGACGCTACGCGTCGGCGAAGTCATGACTCGCATGCCACTCGTCACGGCACCCGTGGGTATTTCGCGCGCTGCGGCGGCGGAGATCTTCAATAAGCACAAGATTGAGAAGCTTCCGCTCGTCGATGCGAGCGGGAAGCTCACCGGTCTGATGACGGTCAAGGATTTCGATAAGGAAGAGCAATACCCCAATGCAACGAAGGACGATGCCGGGCGGCTCCGCGTGGGTGCCGGTATCGGATTCTTTGGCGATGCCTGGAAGCGCGCGGGTGAGCTTCTTGAAGCCGGTGTCGACGTGCTCGTCGTTGATACCGCGAACGGCGACAGTCGGGGCGTGCTCGACATCATCTCAAAGCTCAAGGCCGACCCTGCCTTCGCGGCAATCGATGTCATTGGCGGAAACGTTGCGACTTATGCTGGCGCGCGCGCCATCGTCGAGGCGGGTGCCGACGCAGTGAAGGTGGGGGTCGGGCCCGGCTCAATCTGCACGACTCGGGTGATCGCCGGGGTCGGGGTTCCGCAGGTCACCGCAGTGTACGAGGCGGCAAAGGCGGCGACGCCAGCGGGTGTGCCCGTGATTGCTGACGGTGGACTGCAGTATTCGGGCGACATCGCGAAGGCCCTCGTTGCGGGTGCGTCATCGGTCATGCTCGGTTCGCTCTTCGCCGGTACCGATGAGAGTCCCGGTGACCTGGTGTTTGTGGGCGGAAAGCAGTATAAGAGCTACCGTGGGATGGGTTCGCTCGGAGCGCTGCAGACGCGAGGTGAGCGCACGTCGTACTCGAAGGATCGCTACTTCCAGGCCGACGTGCCGAGCGATGAGAAGCTAATCCCCGAGGGCATCGAGGGTCAGGTTCCCTATCGTGGCCCGGCCGGCGCCGTCGCACATCAGCTCATCGGTGGCCTGCGCCAGTCAATGTTCTACGTCGGTGCACGAACGATCGGTGAGCTCAAGGAGCGTGGCCAGTTCGTGCGCATCACCGCAGCGGGCCTCAAGGAAAGCCACCCGCACGACGTGCAAATGGTCGTCGAGGCACCGAACTACAAGCGCTAGTGAGTTCACCTTGATGTCACACCGAGCCGGTAGGCTGGTGGGGTGAGTAACGAGATCGAAATCGGCCGCGGAAAGCGCGCGCGACGCGTGTACACCTTCGACGAGATCGGCATTGTGCCGACGCGCCGGACGCGCGACCCCGAGGTGGTCTCGACCCAGTGGTCGATCGATGCGTTCCAGTTCGAGATCCCGGTGCTCGGTGCGCCGATGGATTCGGTGATGTCTCCGGAGACAGTCATCGCGCTGGGGCGCCTTGGCGGGCTTGGCGTGCTGAACCTCGAAGGGCTGTGGACGCGGCACGAGGACCCGCAGCCCCTGCTTGACGAGCTGGCGACGCTGGGCGATGACGCCGATACGGTCAAGCGCATGCGGGAGATGTACGCTGCCCCGATCCGCCCCGAGCTCATTCGTGATCGTCTGGGCGAGATTCGCGCGGCAGGGGTCACGGTCGCGGGTGCGCTGTCACCGCACCGCACCGCGGAGTTTCACGACACGGTGATTAAGGCCGGCGTCGATCTCTTCGTGATCCGCGGCAACACAGTGTCTGCCGAGCACGTGTCGGTCGAGGGGCGCGAGCCGCTGAATCTGAAGCAGTTCATTTACGAACTCGACGTCCCCGTGATCGTGGGCGGTGCGGCGACCTATCAGTCGGCACTGCATCTGATGCGCACGGGTGCGGCCGGTGTGCTCGTCGGTTTCGGTGGTGGCGCATCATCGACCACGCGGGCGACGCTCGGCATTCGCGCACCGATGGCATCGGCGATTGCCGACGTTGCGGGCGCACGATCCGACTATCTTGACGAGTCGGGCGGGCGATACGTACACGTGATCGCTGACGGCGGGCTGGGCACCTCCGGCGACCTCATCAAAGCGGTCGCGTGCGGCTCCGATGCGGTGATGCTCGGTGCGACGCTTGCGCGTGCGACCGATGCCCCTGGGCAGGGGTGGCACTGGGGCCAAGAGGCCCACCACGAAGATCTTCCGCGCGGTAAGCGGATGCGCGTGGGCGGGGTCGCGCCGCTCTCCGAAGTCATCGCGGGGCCCGCGCATGTCGCAGACGGCACGGCGAACCTGATGGGTGCGTTGCGACGGGCGATGGCCACCACAGGCTATTCCGAGTTGAAGGAATTTCAGCGCGTCGGCATTGTGCACGCAGAGCGGTAGACATCATGGCGCAGCAGGACTCACGAAGTACCGATCGGCTTGGGCCTGCTGAGCGCGATGCAGCCCTCGCCACGCTTCGAGACCCCGAACACGAACTCGATGTGCTCGTCATCGGTGGGGGCATCACCGGTACCGGCGCGGCGCTCGACGCGGTGACGCGCGGGCTCTCCACGGGAATGGTCGAGTCGCGCGACTGGGGGTTCGGCACCTCGAGTCGATCCTCGAAGCTTGTGCACGGCGGGATCCGCTATCTCGAGCAGATGAACTTTTCGCTGGTGCGCGAGGCTCTCATCGAACGCGGCCTGCTGCTGCAGCGGATCGCGCCCCACCTCGTGCGTCCCGTGCGCTTCCTGTACCCGGTCACGACCCCCGTCATTGAGCGCGTCTACGTGGGTGCCGGAATGATGATGTACGATCTGTTCGCGCGTACCGGCGGGCAAGCACCCGGGGTGCCCTGGCACCGCCACGTCTCTCGCAAGGGGCTGCAGCGCGATGCGCCGGGATTGCGGCGGGGTGCGTTTCGCGGGGGGCTGAGTTACAGTGACGCGCAGGTCGACGATGCCAGATACGTCGCTATGCTCGCGCGCACCGCGGCTTCATACGGCGCACACATCGCGAGCAGGGTTCGCGTTGAAGGGTTCCTCAAGGTTGGCGAGCGCGTGGTTGGTGTCACCGCGCGCGACCTGATGACTGATGAGACGTTTGAGATTCACGCCAAGCAAGTGGTCAATGCCACCGGGGTCTGGACGAGTGATCTGCAAGAGCTCGTGGGGGAGCGCGCCACGTTTTCGGTGCGGTCGTCCAAGGGCATCCACCTCGTCGTGCCGCGCGATCGCTTCCGCTCGAAATATGGTTTGCTCTTGCGCACGACGAAGAGCGTGCTGTTCGTGATCCCGTGGGGTCGTCACTGGCTCATCGGCACCACCGACACCGACTGGGAACTCGACAAGGCCCACCCCGCGGCGACCGCTGCCGACATCGACTACCTGCTCGAGCAGGTCAACCGTGTGCTGAAGACTCCGCTGACCCGAGACGATGTTGAGGGTGTGTTTGCCGGGCTGCGTCCCCTTCTCGCTGGCGAAAGCGACGAAACCTCGAAGCTGTCGCGTGAACACCTCGTGGCACAGCCGGTGCCCGGCCTGGTGATGGTCGCTGGAGGGAAGTGGACGACGTATCGAGTCATGGCGAAGGATGCCATCGATGCTGCGGCCGACGCGCTCGATGGTCGCGTGCCGGAATCGATCACCCATGACGTGCCGCTTTTGGGCGCGGAGGGCTACAAGGCGGCCTGGAACCGGCGCAGCCGGGTCGCGCGCGCCTTCGACGTGCACCCCACGCGAATCGAGCACCTGCTGCGCAGGTACGGTTCGCTCACGGGTGAGCTCCTCGACCTGATTCGCGAGCGACCCGAGTTGGCGGATCCGCTGCCCGGTGCTGACGACTACATCGGGGCGGAGGTGGTGTACGCGGCGAGTCACGAGGGTGCACTGCACCTCGACGACGTGCTCGCCCGGCGCACCCGCATCTCGATTGAGGCCTGGGATCGTGGGGTCTCTGCGGCACCAGTTGCCGCCGCGCTCATGGCGGGAGTGCTGGGCTGGTCGGAGTCGCGCACCGAGACCGAGATCGAGCGATATCTTGCCCGTGTTGAAGCCGAACTCGCGAGCCAGCAACAGCTCACTGATGAGGCGGCTGATCGTGTGCGCCTCGGCGCCCCCGAACCCTCCGCCTGACCGAGGCCATCACCAGATTCGGTTCAGCCTCGCGGGCTACAATCTGGGGGTGCCGCGACCCACCTGTGGAGCGCGGACTCCGCACCCGTCCCACACAAGGAGCGCTGCACCATCAGCACCACACCGCCTGCCCCTCGGCGCACCAGGTACGAGGGGAAGCCGACGCTCGGGCAGGTGATGCGCAGACCTCAGTGGATCGGCGCACTCCTGCTGGCGCTCGTCGTCGCGGGCGCGTTTGCCTGGCTCGGGCAGTGGCAGCTGAGTTTCGCCGTGCAGGCTGAGAACGATGGCGCTGCGAGCAGCGAGATTGCGCGGCCGATGTCCGCGGTGACTGATGCCGGAACGTCGGTGGCCGACACCGCAGCGGGCATGGTCGTATCCACCTCAGGCACCTTGGTACCCGGCGATTTTCGGATCATTGAGCAACGAATGCACGGCGGCGAGCAGGGCGTGTGGGTGAGCGGTCACCTCGCTGCTGAGGAGGGGCACCTCGCCGTGGCGATTGGGTGGGCGCGAACCGATGCCGATGCCGCGCGAGCGATCGACGCGCTTGATGCCCTCAGTGCCGAGTCGGGGTTGACTGTCAGTATTGAGGGTCGGTACATGCCTCCTGACGGTGCGATGCTGCCGAGACCAGATGAAGACCCAATGAATATCACGAGCATGGCGCCTGCGCAGTTGGTCAATACCTGGCAGCCGTTCGACGGATCCGCTTACGCGGGCTTTCTGGTCGTGCATCCGGGCGAGAGCACAGGTCCGCTCGCTACCGATGTGATGTCGTCGCTGAACCTCGTTGCGATCGATTCGGTTCCACCGCTTCCCGTGGAAAAGATCAACTGGCTCAACCTCTTCTACGCCGTCGAATGGGTGGTGTTCGCTGGCTTTGCGATCTTCTTCTGGTACCGACTCGCTCGCGATGCGTGGGAGAAGGAGCACGAACTCAGGCTGCTTGCCTCCGCCGAGTCCGGTACCCACGGAACACAGATGCACGGCACGGGCGCCCCGAGCGGCGCACAGGCCGAACAGGTCTCGCCCTAGCGCGACCGCCGATCCACCATCTCGCACTCGAATAGAATGGACCCCATGGTTCTGCAGCCCAAGCCAGCCGACTACCCGCGGATTCGCCGGGCGCTCAAGGTGTACAAGGTCACCTCGGTGATCACCGGCACGATGCTGTTGCTGCTGTGCGCGGTGATGGTCATGAAATACGCGTTCCAAGTGCAGCTATTTCTCTTCACACCAGACGGATTCGCCTCGTTCGAACCGCTTGCCCCCGAGGGGGTGGAGAGCGACTATCAGCCAGCAGGTTTTGACCTCTTCAAAGCGATTCTGATCGCACATGGCTGGTTCTACGTTGTGTATTTGATCTCGAATTTTATGCTGTGGAGCCCGATGCGCTGGAACTTCACAAAATTCCTGGTGCTCGCGCTCGGAGGCGTCATCCCGCTCATGTCTTTCTTTCTTGAGGTGCGCGTTGCCCGTCAGGTCCACGATTTCCTCGACTCCCACGGCGATCCGTCACACCCCCAGATTTCACTGGACACCCCCGCGGCCGAAGCCGCTCATTCCTCGGAAGGCCGCCCATGACCGAAAATTCCCAAACCGCGCACCAGCCGGTACTCGTCGTTGACTTTGGCGCTCAGTACGCGCAGCTGATCGCGCGTCGCGTGCGTGAAGCCGGCGTGTTCTCCGAGCTGGTGCCGCACACCATCTCGGCGGCAGAAGTCGAGGCGAAGCGGCCACTCGCAGTGGTGCTGTCGGGTGGGCCGTCGTCGGTCTACGAAGAGGGTGCCCCTTCGTTTGACGCGAGCATCTTCGAACTGGGTATTCCGGTATTTGGCATTTGCTACGGGTTCCAGGTGATGGCGCGCGCACTGGGCGGCGAGGTCGGGAATACGGGCGACCGCGAGTATGGGGCCACGACCACGACGGTGCTCGGTGGCGGTGGCACGATCCTTTCGGGTCAGCCCGCTGAGCAGAACGTGTGGATGAGTCACGGCGATGCCGTGCAGCAGGCACCTGAGGGCTTCGAGGTGTTGGCCTCGACCTCGGTGACCCCCGTCGCCGCGTTCGGTTCCGCTGAGCGCAAGATGTACGGCGTGCAGTGGCACCCCGAGGTGCGGCACAGCGACTTCGGTCAGCGCGTGCTTGAGAACTTCCTCCACGAGGTCGCTGGAATTCCCGCCGACTGGAACGCCGGAAGTGTGATCGCCGAGCAGGTGGATCGCATCCGGGCTCAGGTGGGCAGCGGCAAGGTGATCTGCGGGCTCTCGGGAGGCGTTGACTCAGCAGTGGCTGCGGCGCTGGTGCAGAAGGCTGTGGGCGAGCAACTCGTGTGTGTCTTTGTGGATCACGGCTTGCTGCGCCAAGATGAGCGACGTCAGGTGGAGGAAGACTTCGTCGCCTCCACTGGCGTGCGTCTGGTGACCGTTGACGCGCATGCACAGTTCATGTCCGCGCTTGCGGGAGTGACGGACCCCGAGACGAAGCGGAAGATCATTGGTCGCGAGTTCATCCGCACCTTTGAGCAAGCCGAGGCTGAGCTTATCGCGGAGGCCGCTGAGGAAGACGGCGAGCCAATCCGTTTCCTTGTGCAGGGAACTCTGTACCCCGACGTTGTCGAATCCGGCGGAGGATCGGGCACCGCGAATATCAAGAGTCACCACAATGTTGGGGGACTTCCCGAGGATATGAACTTCGAGCTGGTCGAGCCGTTGCGCGACCTGTTCAAAGATGAGGTGCGGGCGATCGGACGCGAGCTCGGGTTGCCCGAGGAGATCGTTTCGCGTCAGCCGTTCCCCGGACCCGGCCTCGGTATTCGGATCATCGGCGAGGTCACGGAGGATCGCCTGGAAATTCTGCGGGCGGCCGATGCGATCGCACGTGAAGAGCTCACGGCGGCTGGCCTCGATGGTGAGATTTGGCAGTGCCCGGTGGTGCTACTCGCCGATGTGCGTTCGGTGGGCGTGCAGGGCGATGGCCGCACGTACGGGCATCCCGTGGTGCTGCGCCCGGTGTCGTCGGAGGATGCGATGACGGCCGACTGGACGCGTGTGCCCTACGACGTGCTCGCGCGCATCTCGAACCGCATTACGAATCAGGTGCCAGAGGTGAACCGCGTGGTGCTCGACGTCACGTCGAAGCCACCCGGAACGATTGAATGGGAGTAGGCGTGAAGCGGGAGGCCATTTCTGGCCTCTCGTAGCCTACTCCGAGGCCGTCTCGGCCTCGGTTGAGTCGTGACTTGGCGTGAAGCGGGAGGCCATTTCTGGCCTCTCGTAGCCTACTCCGAGGCCGTCTCGGCCTCGGTTGGGTCGTGACTTGGCGTGAAGCGGGAGGCCATTTCTCGCCTCTCGCTTTTCGTTTTCTGGGCGATCCAACTCTTGTGCTCGACCACAACCTCGGAGATCGCCACACACTCGGATGGTTATTCGGGTCTTCGACCTGTGTGGTGTGGATATCCGAGGCTATAGGGGTGGTCGCGACTTGGCGCTCCTGGGCCTCATCGTCGCTAGTTCCTTTACTGTGAGCAGAAACGGGTGAGGGGCGAGCGCCAATGGCGCTCGCCCCTCACCCGTTGATCCGCCAGCGAGATTAGTCGCCGCGCAGGATCGCGAGGATGCGCAGGATCTCGAGGTACAGCCAGATCAAGGTGACGGTCAGGCCAAACGCGGCCGACCAGCCGTAACGCTCGGGTACGCGGTTGCGCACGCCGTTCTGGATCAGCTCGAAGTCCATCACGAGGGAGTACGCGGCGAGAAGCACTGCCAGGCCGCCGATCAGCAGGCCGAGCGGAATGCCGAAGACGGTTGCGCCGCGCATGCCCCACGGGTCGTCGGTGGCGCCGAACATCATCATGCCCACGTTGATGAGAGAGAAGACGAGGTAGCCAACCATGGCGACCAGGAAGATCTTGGTCATCTTCGGGCTGGTGCGCACCTTGCCGCTGCGGAAGAGCAGGAGGGTGACACCGAAGACCGAGAAGGTGCCGATGATGGCCTGCGTGACGATGCCCGCCCACTGCGCTTCGAAGATGCCGGAGATGCCGCCCAGGAACAGGCCCTGCGCCGCGGCATAGCCCACGATGAGGGCAACATTCGGCTCTTTCTTGAAGGCGTTGACGAGACCCAGGACGAGACCTACGAGCGCGCCCGGGATCATCAGGATCGGGACGAACCATCCGACCGCCGCGGTAGCGAGTACCACGATGAAGAGCATGACTGTCTTCGAGATCGTGTTCTCGTAGGTCATCGGCTTGTCGCTGCCCACAACGGGGGGCAGCTGTGCGCCGCCAGCGACAGGGGGGCTTGCCGGCTGATCTACGCCCGGCCGCTGCAGGGATGCGGCTGGCTGGTCGTAAATGCGGCGCAACTCATCGGCAGTGAGGGTCTTGCCATTCAGCGCCGGGTTGTTGGATAGTGCGGGGTTACTCATTCGTCGGGCTCCTTTGCGGGGCGGACTGGGTAATCCAACTCTATCTGGGCACCCTTTTCTGCGGGCTGTGATTCTGCCGTGGCACAGTGCTCGTTCGCTGTGGGCATGCTGCGTGTCTGGCGTGCTCCGAACGTGCTGGGCAAGTCGCAGGGGCGCTACAGTTCCCTTATGCCTCACGACGCAGTACGTCCCGCAGCCCGAGCCGTGGCCCGCAGGCCGCTCGTCATCGGTCACCGGGGTGCTTCCGGGTATCGACCCGAGCACAGCCCCTCGGCCTATCGGCTCGCGTTCGCACAGGGTGTCGATGCGGTGGAGCCTGACATAGTGGCGAGCAAGGATGGAGTGCTTGTCGTACGTCATGAGAACGAAATCTCGGGCACCACCGACGTGGCCTCCCGCCCCGAATTCGCAAACCGCCGAGCCACAAAAACAGTGGACGGGGTGCGACTCACCGGCTGGTTCACCGAGGATTTCACCTGGGCCGAGCTGCAGACGCTGCGGTGCAGAGAACGCTTGCCCCGGCTGCGCTCCGAGAACACGCGATTCGATGGGATGGAGCCTATTCTGCGGCTCTCTGAAGTGCTCGACCTGATCGACGATGAGGAGCGTTCGCAGGGTACCAAGATCGCGGTGGTGGTGGAGATCAAGCACGCCCACTATTTCCTCGGTGTAGGTCATGACCTCGGTGAGCTTCTCGTCGCCGAGCTTGAAGCAGCCGGATGGGCCGACCGCGAAGATCAGCTCATCATCGAGAGTTTCGAGCTCGGCGTGCTCGACCGGTTGCGGGCGGCAGAGGTCAAGGCGCAGCTGGTGTTCCTCACTGAGTCCATCGGCACCCCGGCAGATGAGCTGGCACTCGGAAACAGCGCGCACAGCTGGCCCTGGTATCGCAGCGACGAGGGGCTCGATTCGCTTGTGGGACGGGTGGACGGCATCAGCGTGGCAAAGGCGGATTTACTCAGCTTCGACGCTCGTGGCCGGAGGACCGGCGCGACCGACCTGGTGGAGCGCGCCCACGAGCGCGGTCTCGTGGTCTACACCTGGACCCTGCGCCCGGAGAACGCCTACCTCAATGCGGCGCACACCCGTGCGGGCGGCAGGGGTGCGGCCGGAGACTGGCGCACGGAATGGGCGCAGGTGATCGCGACCGGAGTTGACGGCATTTTCGTCGACCATCCCGATCTTGCGCGAGAGCTGCTCGCTTAGGCGCTCCGCTCGCCGACGAGGTTCGCTTCCATGAGGGCGCGTAATGCGGTGCCGGAGGCACCGCGATCCACCGCGAAGGCGAGCTTGGCCAGCGCGGACTCGAGCGTCATGTCGCCGCCGTCAATCACCCCGGTCGCGGCCATCTGTCGGCCGACCGCATAACGTTCGAGGTCGATACCCCCGGTGGTGCACTGGGTGATGGCGACGATGGGAAGCTGCGCCGAGACATCACGCAACGCCTCCGCCATGCCCGGGCGCGACATCGGGGCGTTGCCGCTGCCATAGCACTCGAGCACGAGGCCGTCGGGGCGTGCACTCGCCGCCGCGCGCAGATCGTCAGCGGTCACCCCGGGCACGAAACGAAAGCTCACCACGCGCGCCGATTCGGTGGGGGAGTGGTCTTCCCCGGAATCGAGGCGTGGAATGCCGGTGGCACCAGGCCCCAGCGGGCGCTCTGCGCGAAAAGCTTCGCGTGCGTCTGTTTGATACTTCGTGGCGCGTACCGCGGGAACGAGCGAACCACCAAAGGCGACCGATGCCGGAGCGGTCGAGGCGGCGCGCACCGCCGCCGAGATGGCGAGCGCGAGATTGGCGGGGGCATCGCTGCCTGGGGTTCCGTGTGGCAGTTGGCTGCCCGTGATCACGACCGGTGCGCCCAGGTGCGCGAGTTCAAACGCGAGGCGCGCGCCGGTGTAAGCAAGCGTGTCGGTGCCGTGTGTGATCACCACGCCGCGAGGCCGGTGTGTGTTGATCCGCGCGCGGACGGCGCGGGCGATTCGGGGCGCCGTTTCGGCATCTGCGTTCGCGCTGTCGATGGGTGGGGTGAGGTGGTTGATGCGAAAGTCCACTCCGCTCCTGGCGCAGATACCGGCGACGAGCGTCTCGAGGGCCTCGGGGAAGTCGGGGTCTGGAACGAGACCTCGACCAGAATTGTGCATCCCGATCGTGCCGCCGGTGGCGAAGACGAGAACTGAAGGGCGTTGAGAGGGGGGCATCCCTCCATTCTCTCGGACTTGTGGAGGTTCGTGACGGTGGCGGCTTCTAGACTTGACCCACGATGAGCGACTTCGAATTGATTGCGCCGGACGGCACGAACCTCGACAGGCCTGGCGATGCCCGGGCCACCGCCGGAGACGATGCTGAAGATCCCCTGCTCTCGGGGCTCAACCCGCAGCAGCGACGGGCTGTGGAAGCGCGCGGGCAGGCACTGCTGATCGTTGCCGGGGCAGGCAGCGGCAAGACGCGTGTGCTCACGCACCGCATCGCACAGCTCATTCGAAACAGGGAGGCCTGGCCGAGTCAGATCCTTGCGATCACCTTCACCAACAAGGCGGCGGCCGAGATGCGTGAGCGGGTACAAGACCTGCTGGGTGACGCGGCTGAGGGAATGTGGATCTCGACCTTCCACTCGGCGTGCGTGCGCATTCTGCGCCGGGAGGCGGAGAAATTCGGCTACGTCTCCGGGTTCACGATCTACGACTCCGCCGATTCGAGAGCCTTGCTCAAGCGCTTGATCAAAGACCTGGAGGCCGATACCTATGGCTTCACCCCCGCGAACACCGGTGCCAAGATCTCGAAGCTGAAGAACGAGCTCGCTGACGCCGACTCGTATGCTTCGACCGCAAGTTCGAGCGATCCTCGAGACCGGCTCTTTGTCGAGATCTTTCGCGGGTACGAGCAGGCACTTCGTAAAGCACATGCGTTCGACTTCGACGACCTCATTGGGCAGACGGTGCATCTCTTCCGCTCCCACCCCGAGGTTGCCGCGGTCTACCAGCGCAGGTTTCGTCACCTCTTGGTCGATGAATACCAAGATACGAACCACGCACAGTATTCGCTGATTCGCGAGTTGACCTTGCCCGTCGAGAGTTCTCTGGCGGATCGCCTCCAGCCGCCCGTGCGAGAGTCAGAGGTAGATGCGACTGGCCGGATCCCTGGGGCGAGTCTCACAGTGGTGGGTGACAGCGACCAGTCGATTTATGCGTTCCGTGGCGCCGACATTCGCAACATTGTGGAGTTCGAGCGCGACTTTGCTGGCGCCGAGGTCGTCAAGCTAGAACAGAACTATCGATCGACGCAGAACATCTTGAGCGCGGCAAACGCCGTGATCGGCAATAACTTCGACCGTCAGGAGAAGAACCTCTGGACCGCGGAGGGAGACGGCGAGAAGATCATCGGGTTCACCGGCTATTCGCAGCACGACGAGGCGCGATTCGTGGCGGAGGAGATCGAAGACCTCCACCGTTCGGGCATGGCGTATGGCGACATCGCCGTGTTCTACCGCACCAACTCCCAGACACGTGCGTTGGAAGAGCTCCTCATTCGATCCGCAGTCCCGTACCGTGTGCTCGGCGGCACGAAGTTCTACGACCGCGCCGAAATCAAAGATGCCATGGCGTATCTCACGAGTCTCGCAAACCCCTACGACCCGATTTCCTGGTCGCGGCTCATCGCGGCCCCCAAGCGAGGCATTGGTCCGATGGCAGAGGCGCAACTCGCCAACTTCCAGGAGGCTGAGGGCATCTCGTTTCACGACGCGATGTTGCGCGCCGACGATCTCGGGTTCGGGCCGAAGGTGCGCGGGTCGATCCTCGCCCTCGGCGATCTCTTGCTTCGGGCCGCACGCATGGCGGCCGGAGGAGGCGGCACGGACGACACAGCCTCACCGAAGCAACCGGCGCCGGTGGCTGACGTGCTGAAGCTGCTGCTTGACGAAACGCAGATGATCGAGCGACTCCGGGAAAAGCGCGATCCGCAAGACGAGGCGCGTGCCGAGAACCTGGAAGAACTCGTCGCGGTTGCCCGTGAATTTGACGTCAAGAATCCGGGCGCGGGGCTGCTCGAATTTCTCACGCAGGTGAGTCTCGTGGCTGCGGCTGACGACCTCGACGATGCGAGCGGAACGGTGTCGCTCATGACGCTGCACACCGCGAAGGGACTCGAGTACCCGGCGGTGTTCATCACCGGGGTCGAAGAAGGCCTGCTGCCTCACCAGATGTCGGTCGATGAGGTCGGCGGGATTAGTGAAGAGCGGCGCCTCATGTATGTCGGTATTACGCGGGCGCGCAGATTGCTGTACGTCACCCTGGCAAGCACCCGCGCCACTTACGGAGACATCTCGGTGGCGATGCCCTCGCGTTTTCTGCAAGAGATTCCTGAAGGGCTCATTGAATGGCGGCAGTCGCCAGGCGAGGTGACGGGGCGCGCGGGCACCGAATCGCGGGCGCTCAACGCCCCGCGGTATTCAGCCTCGGGCGGTCGAAACTCACGTCAGGTCGGCGGGCGAGGAATCGATTCATCGGTCTCCTTTGGTGGCGGATCCGCACCCTCCAGAGGCCTGTCTGGCTCCGCGGCTGTTTCGGAACCAGCCAGCGGCAACATGCAGTCGGCGCTTGATAAGTGGCGCGAACGTAAGCGTCTGGCGAAAGAGTCGCAGCGTTCCGGAGCGGGCTTCCCCAACTTGATCGGCCCTGGCGCGCGCGACAACGGCGATCTGCACCTGGTAGCAGGAGACCTGATCCGCCACGAGGAATACGGGGATGGTCGTGTGACCGCAGTGACCGGTGAGGGCTCGAAACAAGTCGCTCACGCGGTATTTGAGTCGGTTGGCGAAAGAAAGTTGTTGATCAAGCTTTCCCCCATTGAAAAACTATGACTTTCCTCAGGCAACTGCGCCAAAAGGCATAGGAAGTATTTCCCGGAGTGTCGTTCGTGCGTGTTAGGCTGCGCGTAATTGTGATCTGGGGCTGGGCATTTCGACTGCAAGCACCTGCGATGTGCGGCTCGGGGCATACGCAATGCGTCTGAGGTGGCTGAAGACAAGAACGGTGTAAGCAGATACGTGCTGAGTAGTGCCGCAGAATCCCGTGATGAGTTGGGGCCAGGTGAGCGAGGCCCCGGCTCGACTTTCCGAGCCCGGCAGGATCCGCACTCCTTGTTTCTCATTGCCGCTGGCGTGCTCCTTACGTGCACGCTCGTGGTTGATTTCTTGCTTCATCGAGAAGACCTGGATCCTGTGGTGCTCTCGATACTCTTCTTCGTAGCCTTGGCTCTGGGCACTTTCGCGGTGATTCTGGGGAAAAACTTTCCGCATTCGCTTGGTCTGTGCTGCGTCGCAGTGCTCGCTCTCGCGAGCGTGTACTTCATCAGTCCACTCGGTGACGAACAATCGGCGGTGTCGAGCATGCAAGAGCTGCCCATCCTGGCGCTCTACCTCGCGTGGTTTGTGAGGCGCCCGCTCAACCGGGTGCTCCTGCTGGCAAGTCTGGCGCTCATTGCCTTGATGATGCTCTACAACCCAGCATTCCATTTCTCCGGTGACCTCGGGGTTGCCGTGGCGATTCAGTCGATCATTGCCACAGTTTTCTGCTTCGAGGTGGGCCAGGCACTGTGGCGCCGGTCAGAGCACGAGGTCACCACCGATGCACTCACCGGAGCCCTGAACCGCTCAGGTTTCCTGAAGAAGCTCCAAGAGGAGATCGCGCGATCATTACGCTTCAACATCCCACTCAGCCTCGTGGTGATTGACTTTGACTACTTCAAGCAGTTGAACGACCGCGGCGGGCATGCGGCAGGTGACCAGGCCCTCATTGACACGGTACAGCTCTGGAAAAGAGGACTGCGGTCTCGGGACGTCATTGGTCGCACCGGTGGCGACGAGTTTGCGATCCTGTTGGACCGCACGGATGCCACTGCTGCCCAGCAAACGATGACTCGTCTGCGTGAGCTCTCGCCAAACGCCTGGTCGTGGGGAATCAGCCAGGTCCGGGAGGGCGACACCATTGAGTCGATGTTTGACCGAGCCGATCAGAAGCTCTACGCAGTGAAGCGGGGGAGAGGGTGAACCGCAGCGGAGATGCCGGCCAGATTGTTGTTCTCGCGCAGCGCGTGCGCGATTTTGGGGTGCGACAGGCGCTTCGGCAATCGGATTTCTCTGCGGTCAGCGCCGTCCTTACCGCGGCCCTGGCGCTCACGCTTTTTATCGAGGTTGCGGTCGGACACACGCACCTTGATCGCGTGGTCGTGCTGTGTTGCCTCACCGGCTTTGCGCTTCTCAGTGTGATTCCGTTGTGGGCAGGTCGGCGCTATCCGGGCTGGGCCGGGATCGCCGTGACCAGCGCGCTCGCGCTGTGGTCCGGCACCTTTGTTTTCCAGACCACACATGCGCACACAGAGCTCAGTGCGCTGATTGAGCTCACAATGATTGCACTGTACCTAGGGTGGTTTTACCGACCGGCGTTGGCCAGGGGTGCTTTGCTCTTCAATGTGCTCGCGATTCTCGGAGCAATGCTCTGGCGCCCCGAGCCCACCTCAAGTGGCTACTCCTCGGCAATTGCCTTTGCCTACGCGGTGATTGTTTCGGTCTTCTGCCTGGAAGCGGGATCCTATTTGCGCCGGCGCGCCCTTGTTCGGGCGAACTTCGATCCGCTGACTGGGGTGCTGAATCGTCGGGGTCTAGCCCTGCGCGCGGCGCGGATGATCGCAGAGGCGCAACGATCCGGCGCTCCGCTCACGGTAGCGGTGGTTGACTTCGACGACTTCAAGGCGGTCAACGATGAGGGCGGACACGCGGCGGGGGATCGTGCACTGCGCGCCACGGCGAACGTCTGGGTGCTGGGGCTGGGGAAGAAAGATCTGGTCGCAAGGACTGGCGGGGACGAATTCTTGCTGTTGATCCACGCGGATCGGGACACGGCGCATGCTCGGCTGTGCGAGATCGCACGAGATGCCCCCTACCCCTGGACCTGGGGGCTCACCCAACTGCGCAAAAATGACACCTTGGACGATCTCATGTCACGGGCAGACAGTCGAATGTACGACGCGAAGGATCAGCGCGAGCGGGGCCATTTCTAGGTAAGTTCAGCTGCCGCATCGCAGGTGGTAGGCTGTTGAACTGGTCGAACTATCTCGACATCGAGACTTTTCACCCACGCCAAACCACTCCCAACACTCTAAGGAATGCACGTGGATCTCTACGAGTACCAGGCACGCGATCTGTTCGAGAAACACGGGGTGCCGGTGCTTGCCGGTATCGTCGCAGACACTCCGGAGGAGGTGCGTGCGGCGGCAGAGAAGATCGGCGGCGTCGTTGTCGTCAAAGCCCAGGTGAAGACCGGTGGCCGCGGAAAGGCTGGCGGCGTCAAGGTCGCGAAGACTCCCGACGAGGCGTTTGCGGCGGCTGAGTCCATTCTCGGTCTGGACATCAAGGGCCACGTTGTCAAGCGCGTGATGGTTGCAGCGGGTGCCGACATTGCGCAGGAGTTCTACTTCTCCGTCTTGCTTGACCGCGCGAATCGCTCGTACCTGTCGCTGTGCTCGGTTGAGGGCGGCATGGAAATCGAGCAGCTAGCTGTGGAGAAGCCCGAGGCGCTCGCGCGCATCGAGGTGGATCCGATTGTCGGGATCGACGCCGTGAAGGCCGAAGAGATCGCTCGTGCGGCGAACTTTCCCGAAGAGCTCGTCGGCAAGGTCGTCCCGGTCTTCCAGAAGCTCTACGAGGTATACACGAGGGAAGACGCGACGCTTGTCGAGGTGAACCCTCTCGTGCTCACCGGTGCCGGTGAGATTGTGGCCCTCGACGGCAAGATTTCGCTCGACGAAAACGCGGCATTCCGTCAGCCAGGTCATGATGAGCTGACCGATACTGCAGCTGAAGATCCGCTCGAGGCCAAAGCCAAGGCCCAGGATCTGAACTACGTGAAGCTCGACGGAGAGGTCGGGGTCATCGGAAACGGTGCCGGGCTGGTCATGTCGACGCTTGATGTGGTCGCCTACGCGGGCGAGAATCACGGTGGCGTGAAGCCCGCAAACTTCCTCGACATCGGGGGCGGCGCCTCGGCTGAGGTCATGGCCGCGGGCCTTGACGTGATCCTGGGTGACCCCCAGGTGAAGTCGGTATTTGTGAACGTTTTTGGCGGCATCACCGCGTGCGACGCGGTAGCAAACGGGATCGTCGGTGCGCTCGCGAAACTCGGCGACGCGGCGAACAAGCCGCTGGTCGTGCGTCTCGACGGCAACAATGTCGAGGAGGGGCGCCGGATCCTTGCTGAGGCCGCCCACCCGCTGGTGACACTGGCTGCCACGATGGACGAGGGCGCCGACAAGGCTGCCGAGCTGGCCAACGCCTGATCATCCACGAGACTGACGAGAGAGTAGAGATATGTCGATCTTCCTGAACAAGGATTCCAAGGTCATCGTGCAGGGCATCACCGGCGCGGAGGGCACGAAGCACACCGCGCGTATGCTCGCAGCCGGCACCCAGATTGTGGGCGGTGTGAATGCGCGCAAGGCGGGCACCACCGTCTCACACGTCGATGCATCAGGCAACGCGCTCGAGCTGCCGGTGTTCGCAACTGTCGCCGAGGCGATGGCCGCGACCGGTGCCGACACCTCGATTGCGTTCGTGCCGCCAGCCTTCACGAAGGATGCCGCGATCGAGGCTATCGACGCGGGCATCGGGCTCCTCGTGATCATCACCGAAGGCGTGCCGGTCAAGGATTCCGCGGAGTTGTGGGCTCACGCACAGGCCACCGGCAACCAGACCCGGATCATCGGGCCGAACTGCCCCGGCATCATCACCCCGGGTGAGTCGCTTGCGGGCATCACTCCGGCAACGATTGCGGGCAAGGGCCCGATCGGTCTGGTGTCGAAGTCGGGCACGCTGACGTACCAGATGATGTTCGAGCTGCGTGATCTGGGCTTCTCCACTGCAATCGGGATCGGCGGCGACCCCATTATTGGCACCACGCACATTGATGCGTTGGCGGCCTTCGAAGCCGACCCCGAGACGCTCGCGATCGTAATGATCGGTGAAATCGGCGGCGACGCTGAGGAACGCGCGGCCGAGTTCATCAAGGCCAACGTCACGAAGCCGGTTGTCGGCTACGTCGCGGGCTTCACCGCTCCCGAGGGTAAGACGATGGGCCACGCTGGCGCGATCGTTTCGGGTTCTGCGGGAACAGCTCAGGCCAAGAAGGAAGCGCTCGAGGCGGCTGGCGTCAAGGTCGGCAAGACGCCGAGCGAGACCGCGCGGCTGTTGCGCGAGGTCTACGCCGCGCTGTAGTTTTCGCGAGCGGATCAGGGAGGCGGGCACCAGCGGTGCCCGCCTCCCTTGCGTGTGCGCTGACGGTTGTCGGGATCGATCGGTAGCCTGGAGAGAATGAAAGCCACACTGACGGCAGTGATCGCCGCGATCGAAGCCGCTGCCATCGCACTCGCGGTGTTTGTTGCGGTCGGCATACCCGGCGTGCTGGTCTGGTGGCTCGCACTTGACCTGGCTGGTGACCCGAGCCAGGCGGTTGCGGGCATTGGCGGGGTATGGATGCTCGCACACCTCGTGCCCCTGACGTTTTCACTCATGCCCGACTCCGCACTGGCCCTCGGGCTCGAACCGCAGGCGCTGAGCTTCGTCATCTCGCTCGCGCCCTTGACGCTGTCGTTCCTCACGGCACTGTTGGCGTTTCGATCGGGGTGGCGCTTGGGTAATCGCGGCGGCATTGGGGTGGCCGCACCGCTGGGCGGAGCGGCGGGCTTCGCTGCGGCGGCGGGCTTCGTAGCGTGGCTCGCGGGCCCAGTGCTCGCAGCGCCTGTGTGGGTGGCACTACTGGTGCCCGCACTGTGGTTCGGTGCGTGGTCGACGTGCGGTTTTGTTGCCCGCGCGGCGGCGAGTGGGCACGACTGGTGGCGATCCGCCGTGCGTCAGCTGCAGCGTCGACTTGAGCCGCTGAGCCCACTCGGTGCCGCGGTCCTCCCCGCACGGGCGCGAGAAGTGGTGCGACAGGCCGCCGCCAGCTTCGCGGCTCTGTTGGGCCTCGGCGCGCTCGGGCTCGTGGGCGCGATCGTGGTGGGGTACGTCGAGATCGTGACCCTGAGCCAGGGGCTCCAACTTGATCTCTTGGCAAACCTGCTCGTCTTCTTGGCGCAACTTGCCGTGCTTCCGGTCGCGTGGGCCTGGGCGGTCGCGTGGTTCACCGGTGGTGGGTTCGCGATCGGATCGGGCACGTCGGTGACCCCCTTCGAAACTCTGCTTGGGCCGTTGCCGTCTCTGCCACTTCTGGGAGCGATTCCGCAGGCCTGGGGGAGCGCGGGGGCGCTAGCCCCGACACTCGTGGTGCTCGCTGGCGTGATGGTGGGAGCGCTCGCCGGGGGCAGTCGCGAATTTCGTCGGGTGCCGCTTCTCTCTGCAATCCTGGTACCCGTGTTCGCTGCGGCGTTCGCCGGGCTTGCAGTGGTCGGGTTCTCCGCACTCGCTTCTGGGGCCATCGGGCCGGGCCGCCTCGCCGAGGTGGGCCCTGCGCCGTGGCTTGTCGGAGGTCTTGCGGCGGCGGAACTGGGGGCTGGGATGCTGTGTGGGGTGTTTGCCAGACGGATCGACCATGCCCGATTGCTCGAAGCCGTTCCCAGCCTGCGCCTCGGCAATCGCGAGACACCCGCTGAGGTGGCGGACACGCAGCCCCTTGCCCCGCTGGCGGTTGCACCGGTCGAGACCCCTCCGGAGTCGCCAGCGCCGACCCGGGATCCCGACACCGAGTTTCCCACGGTCCCCATCGAGGCCTCAGCCGAGACTGACGAGGAATCACTCCTGCGCGCGTATTCGTGGGAGAGCGATGCGCAGCACACCCAGCCATCCGTCTCGAGCCCGAGACCCTCACGATGGCGCCGCTGGACACCGAAGGGGTAGACTGGAGTTTCATCCACGGGAGCCCGATCGTCGACGGGCTGAGAGTGAACTGCGCGAGTTCTCACCGTTACACCTGATCTGGGTAATACCAGCGGAGGAAGGAATCATATGATTACGCCTGCCCACACGGCCCACCTGACGCGCACGACTCGCTTGTTGGGGGTATCGAGCGGATCGTCGCTCACCCGTACTCGCGTGCCAGGACGTCGCGTCGTGCACCTCGCAGTTGTATCCACACTCGGCCTGGCACTCGCGGGGTGCGCTGGAGGGGCGACCGACACCGGATCCACTGAGGCGTCACTCGCCGTCACGCTGGTGGTGCACGAGTCATTTCCAGGAGACGCATTCGCTGCGGCAGCCAGCGCAGCCACGGGATACGAGGTCGAGGTCATCAGTGCAGGTGACGGCGGCGAGCTCACCAACAAGCTGGTACTGACGCAGGGTGCACCGATCGCCGACGCATTCTTTGGCGTCGACAACGTCTTCGCCTCCCGGCTCGTCGACCGCGATGTCGTGGAGCCCTACCTCTCCGAGGCATTGCCTGAGCGGGCAGCGGAATTTGCGGTAGACGGGGTCGGCTCGCTGAGCCCCGTGACCTTGGGCGCGACCTGCGTCAACATCGATCCTGCGTGGTTCGCCGAGCGGGGCCTTGCCGAGCCCGAGGGCTACGACGACCTGGCCGATCCCGCCTATGCGGGCCTGACGGTGCTGCTCGACCCGACCTCATCGTCGACAGGTGCCTCCTTCCTCATCGGCACGGTCGCGGCCTTTGGTGAGGACGAGTTCGCGGAGTACTGGGCGAGCCTCGCCGACAACGGCGTGCGCATTGAACAGGGATGGACTGAGGCCTACAACGGCCAGTTCACGCAGGGCGGCGGCGAAGGCACCTTCCCGATTGTGCTCTCGTACAGTTCCTCACCCGCCTGGACGGTCACCGAAGACGGCGCAGCCACGACAACCCGGGCGCTGCTGGAAACCTGCTCGTCGCAGGTCGAGTATGCGGGCGTCCTGGCTGGTGCCGAGAACCCGGAGGGTGCCCGCGCCGTAGTCGACTATCTGCTGTCTCGCGAATTTCAAGACACGATCGCCGACACCATGTACGTATACCCGGTTGATCCTGAAGCGTATGTGCCCGACGAATGGCAGCAGTTCGCTCCGATGCCCGAGGCACCGAATGACCTGACTCCAGCTGAGATTGGGGCCGGGCGCGAGACCTGGTTGAAGGCGTGGAGCGAAGCAACGGGCTGGTAGCAGGGCTGCGCACCGCCGCCGCGCGATGGCCCGGCCGATTCGGCTGGGCCATCGCGGCGGCACTGCCCCTGGGGTTTCTCGCCCTCTTCTTCGTGTGGCCGGTTCTTGCGCTCGTTGCAACTGGCCTGTTCGACAGAGGATCGCTCGGTTCTGAGGTACCGAGTTCGGTGTTCGCTGAACCGCGCACCTGGCGGGTCATCGGTCAGACCCTGACGCAGGCTCTCCTCGGCACCGCGCTGTCGGTGCTGCTTGGCCTGCCTGCCGCCTTCGTCCTGTACCGGCTGGAGTTTCGCGGGCAGTCGATGCTGCGCGGGCTGGCGACCGTGCCGTTCGTGTTGCCCACCGTGGTCGTCGGCGTGGCCTTCACGGCGCTCCTGGGCCCAGGAGCGCCGCTCTCGTCGCTGGGCCTCGATCAGACGCTCACCGCTATCGTGCTGGCGCTCGCGTTCTTTAATGTGACAGTGGTGTTGCGCACCGTGGGCGGGTTCTGGGCGCAGCTCGATCCTCGACCCGAGGAGGCTGCGCGCATGCTGGGTGCCGCACCCGTGCGGGTCTTTCTGACGATCACCCTGCCGGCCCTCGCCCCAGCGATCGCTTCCGCGGCCGCACTGGTATTCCTGTTCTGCGCAACATCGTTTGGGGTCGTGCTTATTTTGGGCGGGCGTCAGTTCTCCAACATCGAGACCGAGATCTATCGCCTGACCGTGCAATTCCTCGACCTGCGATCGGCGGCGACGCTCTCGCTGGTTCAGTTTGCGATCGTTGCCGCGGTGTTGTTGCTCTCCGCCAGGCTGCGCAAGGGACGAGAGCGGGCCGTGGCGCTTCGCTACACCGGGCGCGGGGCGATCCGTCCCACACGCGCCCACGCGCCCGCGATTGCGGTGTTTGCGGCGACTGTGTTGAGCCTGCACGTGTTGCCGATCCTCGCCCTTGTCTGGCGTTCGCTACGAGGCGTAGATGGCTCTCTGAGCCTGGAACACTATGCACACCTGCTCTCGCCACCGGAAGGGTCGCGTTTGGACGGCACCGTCTTCGACGCAATTTGGCTGTCGCTGCAGACGGCGACCGCGGCAACGGCAATCGCGATGGTGCTGGGCGTACTCACGGCGCTCGTCGCGTCGCGTCAGCCGCGCAGCCCACATTTGCGCTGGGCCACACGCACCTTCGACGGTTTTGTCATGCTGCCGCTCGGAGTCTCGGCCGTGACCCTCGGATTCGGTCTGCTCCTCACGATGCATGCTCCGCTCGGCATCGGCTTCGACCTGCGCACCTCGGTGGTGCTGATCCCGATTGCCCAGGCGTTGATCGCTCTGCCGCTCGTGGTGCGCACGCTGCTGCCCGTGCTCCGCGGCATCGATCCTCGATTGCGCCAAGCCGCAGCCACACTGGGGGCCTCCCCGCTACGGATTCTGGCGACAATTGACCTGGCGATGCTCGGGCGTTCCGCGGGCCTCGCCCTCGGGTTTGCGTTCGCGACATCGCTCGGCGAATTCGGGGCCACGGCGTTCCTGGTTCGTCCGGGCGACCAGACGCTCCCGGTGGTCATTGCCCAGCTCATCGGCCAACAGGGGGCCGAGAACTACGGCATGGCGCTCGCCGCGGCGGTGGTGCTCGGGGCTTTGACCGCAGGCGTCATGCTGGTTGCCGAGCGGTGGCGTGGCGAGGTGGCAGGAGAATGGTGAGCATGACAGAACGAACGGCGACCGAAGCGGGGCTCGATGTTCGCGAGGTGACGGTGCGCCATGGGGCGTCGTCCCGAGCCGAATCTGCTGCGCCCGCGGCGGTCTCGGGTGTCACATTCTCGGTGGATCGCGGTGAGGTCGTGGCGCTTCTCGGCCCGAGTGGGTGCGGCAAATCGACGCTGCTGCGGGCCATCGCGGGGCTGCAGCCGCTGAGTGGAGGATCGGTGCGTTGGTCGGGCGAAGATCTTGCACGCGTGCCGCCGCATGAGCGAGGGTTCGGGCTCATGTTCCAAGATGCCCAACTCTTCGCACACCTGTCGGTGGAGAAGAACGTCGCGTACGGCCTCAGTGCGCAGCGCGTGCCCCGTGCGGATCGCGCCGCCCGGGTCGCCGAGCTCCTCGATCTGGTCGGGCTCCCGTCATATGGCGAGCGGCCGGTGACTGAGCTCTCGGGTGGGGAACAGCAACGTGTTGCACTCGCACGCTCACTCGCGCCCAGGCCGCGGATGCTCATGCTCGATGAGCCACTCTCGGCGCTCGACCGGGGGCTCCGCGACCGGCTCGGGGGAGACCTTGCGCGCGTGCTGCGTGCCACCTCGACCACAGCGATTCTCGTCACCCATGACGAGTCGGAAGCCGCCACAATCGCCGACCGCACGCTGCGGATGCGTGCGGGGGAAACCGTTGATTCGTGAGGCCTGAGCCGACCGCGCGGCGTGTTCTCGCCCGAGGAGGAGCCGGAGTGCCGGCCGTGATTCTGCTTGACGGGCGCTCCGGCTCGGGAAAGACGGTGCTCGCAGAAGCACTGTGCGCGTTGTCGCAGGGCACCATCCTGCACCTTGATGACCTCTACCCGGGTTGGGACGGTCTCGCGGCGGGGTCGAGAGCCGTGGCGACCGCCCTGCAGACGGGCACCTATAGGCGTTTCGACTGGGAATCGATGCAATCCGCCGAGCACATGTCGCTCGGCCGGCACGGCCCGCTGATCGTCGAAGGGTGTGGTGCGGTAACCGCGCGAAACCTGCAGGCGGCCCGTGCATGGGCGTCCGGTGCGCCCGTACACAGCATCTGGCTGGAGTGTCCCACGGATGTGCGTCAGGCTCGGGCACTCTCACGAGACGGCGACTTGTTTCGGCCGCACTGGGATGCGTGGGCTTCGCAGGAGGAGGCGCACCTCACGGCCGAGCGTCCGCTCGCGCTCGCAGTCGAGGTGATTCACTGCCGGTAGACTGGTGAGGTGCTGAAAATCGCGGTCCTCATCTCCGGTGGGGGCAGTAATCTCAAAGCTTTGCTTGACGCAGCGGCGGAGCCGGGGTTTCCTGCCCGCATCGTCGCGGTCGGTAGCGACACTGAGGCGACCGGCCTCGCCTACGCGCAGGCCGCGGGAGTGCCCACCTTCGTTGTTCGACCGAGCGACTATGGCTCGCGCGAGGAATGGGGTCAGGTGCTCGCGGCAGCACTGCAGGAGCACGGCGTGGGTACAGGTCCCGATCCGGGCCTCGTGGTGAGCGCTGGTCTCATGCGTATTCTTCCCGCGGGCTTCGTGAGGCTCTTCTCGCCGCGTCTCATCAATACCCACCCGGCCCTCCTGCCGCTATTCCCCGGCGCTCACGCGGTGCGCGATGCGCTCGCCGCGGGGGAAACGGAGACGGGGGTCACCGTGCACGTCATCGACGAGGGTGTCGACACCGGCCCGGTGCTCAGACAGGCTCGAGTGACCATCCTCCCCGCCGAGACCGAGGCGGATCTGCACGAACGCATCAAGCAGATCGAACGGCCGCTCCTTGTCGAGACCGTGCGCGAGATCGCCGAGGGCACCCTCACGCTTCCGGGCGAGCTCGGCGAGCGCCGATCCACACCCGATCCACACCCGAGTTCACCCACCCGATAGTCGATCACCCGAGAAGCGGCAGCCGCCGCATCACGAAGGAGCCCTTTCATGGCAGTTCAGAGCCACGACCCCAGCCTGTACGAGCACCGTGACACCGTGCCGGTGCGTCGAGCACTGATCTCGGTGAGCGATAAGTCGGGCCTGCTCGAACTTGCGTCGGCGCTCGCCGAAGCGGGTGTCGAGCTCGTGTCGACCGGTTCGACGGCGCAGACGATTCGCGAGGCTGGGTATCCGGTCATCGATGTCGCCGAGGTGACGGGTTTCGCCGAGGCGCTCGACGGTCGCGTCAAGACGCTGCACCCTGCCGTGCACGCGGGCCTTCTCGCTGACCTGCGCCTGGCGGATCACCGCGCGCAACTCGAACAACTCGGGTTCGCGGCGTTCGAGCTCGTGGTGGTGAACCTGTATCCCTTCGAGCAGACGGTCTTAGCTGGAAAGCCCGCCGCTGACGTGATCGAGAACGTCGATATCGGTGGCCCCGCGATGGTGCGCGCGACCGCCAAGAATCACCCCAACGCGGCGATCGTTGTCTCGCCTGCGCGATATGACGAGGTTATTGCCGCGATCCGTGCGGGAGGCACCACGCTCGCCCTGCGTCGTTCACTTGCCACCGAGGCGTTTGTCCACACCGCCCAGTATGACGCGGCGGTCGCGAATTGGTTCCTCGATCAAGAAGATGGCGGCTGGGGCGAAGTCGTCGTCGATGTCGATGCCGAGGCCGATGCTTCGGTCGACAGTATCTTCGCCGAGAGCGATGGCTACGTCGGTTACGAAATGTTTGGCCTGCGCGAGCAGGTGCTGCGATACGGAGAAAACAGCCATCAGCGTGCGGCGCTCTTCACCGAGACCGAAGGCGCGGGAATCGCGCAGGCGACCCAGCTTCACGGCAAGGAAATGTCGTACAACAACTTTGTCGATGCCGATGCAGCGCTGCGCGCAGCCTTCGATCATGAGCGGCCGGCGGTCGCGATTATCAAGCACGCGAATCCCTGCGGTATCGCGGTCGCGCCAGAGGGTGCCGCCGACCCAATCGCTGCGGCTCACGATCTCGCTCACGCCTGCGATCCGGTTTCAGCATTTGGGGGAGTCATTGCGGCGAACCGTGTCGTGACGGCGAAAATGGCAGAAACCGTCGCTGAAATCTTCACCGAGGTGGTTGTCGCGCCCGGTTTCGAGCCCGAGGCTCTCGCGATCCTGACACAGAAGAAGAACGTGCGACTGCTGGTGCTGCCCGCGGACTTCGCACCGAACCCGGTTGAGCTGCGTCAGGTTTCCGGCGGGTTCCTGCTGCAAGACGCAGACCGAGCATTTGCTGCGGCGAGCGACTGGAAGTTGGCCGCTGGAGACGCGGCTGATGCCGAGACCCTTGCCGAGCTTGAGTTCGCGTGGCGCGCGTGTCGTGCGGTGAAGTCAAACGGCATTATCTTGACCGCGAATGGTGCCTCGGTGGGGGTCGGCATGGGCCAGGTCAACCGAGTTGACTCGTGCCGCCTCGCGGTGAGCCGTGCGGGTGAGCGCGCGAAGGGTGCGGTCGCAGCCTCAGATGCCTTCTTCCCCTTCGCGGATGGCTTGCAGGTGCTGCTCGATGCTGGCGTGCGCGCGGTGGTGCAGCCGGGCGGATCGGTGCGAGACGCCGAAGTGATCGAAGCGGCGGTGGCGGCTGGAGTGACCATGTACTTCACTGGCGAGCGGCACTTCTTCCACTAAGCCGGATAGCATTAACCTCATGGAAATTGTTAAGGGAATACTGGTCGTTCTACACATCGTCGGCTTCGCTGCCGTGTTCGGCAGCGTGATGGCTCAGATGCCTGCAGTGAAGCGTGGTCGTGCGATCATCACGAACGGGGTGATCCACGGCCTCAGCACCATGTTCGTCACGGGCTTGCTGCTCGTCGCAATGAAGTACATGCTTGACGAGCCGGTGAACAACTTCAAGATCACGGTCAAGCTCGCGGTGCTCATCGCGATGGTCGTCATCGTGCTGATCAACCGCAAGAAGGAGAGCGTTTCTGCGGGCGTGCTGGGCGCTGTCGCTGGCCTCAGCGTCGTCAACGTGGCACTCGCGGTGCTCTGGCACTAGTCGCACAGGCCAAGAAACGAGGGGGTGGATCACAGAACGTGATCCACCCCCTCGGTGCTGTGCTCGGCTACTTGGTGCGCTCGAGCGTCCCGATCTCTTGCGCATCCGCGTTCATTACGGTCATCGTGTTGTTGTCAATGCGCGCCGTGGCGGCGTTGGACAACCAAGTATCGACGCCCTCGCAGAACATCAACGTGGAACCCATGTCGTCGAGTGTGACCGTGTCACCCGACACCGTGTACGCACCAAAGACACCATTGCAGCCGTCGGAGCCATTGAAGCTGCCGTCCGCTTCAAGAACAAGCCACGGCTCTCCGGTCACATTGGCGGTACCCCAGGTGCCCTGCGCCTTCGAGGTGTCTCCTGAGGCGCAGCCGACGAGGGTGAGGGTCGCGGCTGCGAGAGCGGCGGCGGCCAGCAGTGACTTGAGCTTGTGATTCATGACCACAGACTATCTCCTCGCAGGTGAACAACAGGTGCCGTTTTAGCGCCAGCGAGCACCCCAACCCTGAGATTCACCCGCGGGTGAAATCGCCTGGGAGACGCGGAGTGGATTGCCATCACGCAGCGCAGCGGGGAGGAAAGCCGCCGGGGCGTTCTGGTACGCGACAGGGCGCAAGAAGCGCGTGATCGCCGCGGTTCCCACCGAGGTGCTGGAGTCGTTGGTGGTCGCGGGCCACGGGCCGCCGTGCTGCTGCGCGGGGGTGACGGCGACACCGGTTGACCATCCGTTGAACAGCACCCGACCCACCTGCTGGGTGAGGGCGGCGACCAGCGCCTGCAGCTCCGAGGCATTCTCGGTGTCACCTGCGCCCTCGGCGCTGCTCAGGTGCACCGTGCCCGTCAGGTTGCCCTCGTAGAACTCGGGCATGAGCGCAGCGAGGTCGGTTCCCGCGGGAACCTCGACCAAGATTGAGAGTGGCCCGAAGGCCTCTTCGACCAGGGCGTGAGTGCTCGTCCGGAAATCTTCGAGGGAGACCGCCACGATGGTGGGCGTCGCCCAGCCCTGCTGCTCTTCGTCAAAGCGGATCCCGCCCGCGATCACTGGTCGCACACCGGGGGACGCGAGGATTGCGTCGCGGCGTTCAGCGAAAGACTGCGCGATGCGGGGTCCGAGTAGGCGGTGCTCGGGGAGCTCACTGCCTGCAGCCCGGATTGCCTCGTCGAGCGGTGATCCTTCGGGGATGAACACGAAGCCGGGCTTCGTGCAGAGCTGTCCAGCCGAGCCCGAGACACTCGTGAGGTATCCCGTCGCGATTTCGTCAGCGCGCTCGGCGATGGCCCCGGCGGTGATGAACACGGGGTTGACGCTCCCGAGCTCGCCATAGAACGGGATCGGGGCAGGACGGGAGGCTGCGATATCGGCGAGCAGGCGACCCACGGCAATGGAGCCAGTGAAGGAACCAGCCTTGATACGTGGGTCCTTGAGTACCGCAACGCCAGCCTGCTGGCCGTGGATGAGGTGAAAGATGCCCGCGGGCATGTCCGACTTCGCGAGAGCCTCGCGCGCAACTGCGGCGGTCGCATCCGAAAGCTCGGGGTGACCGGAATGCGCCTTCACGATGAGCGGGCAGCCGGCGGCGAGAATCGCTGCGGAATCGCCGCCGAGTACCGAGAATGCGAACGGGAAGTTCGAGGCCGAGAAATTGATGACGGGGCCGAGCGGCAAGAGCACTCGACGAATGTCGGGGCGCGGGCCCAGCACGAAGCCGGGGTCGGCATGGTCGATGCGGGCATCGAGGTAGTCGCCCGCGGTGACGGCTTCGGCAAACAAGCGCAACTGCACCGCGGTGCGCTTCACCTCGCCGGTAAGCCGCACCTCGGTGAGTCCGGTCTCGCGCATCGCGATCTCGACGAGCCGGGGGCCCGCATCCTCGAGTGCGTCGGCGACGGCGACAATTGCGCGGGCGCGAGCCTCCGGTGCGGTGGCGGCGAACCCGGGTGCTGCCGCAGCGGCTTCGGCGACGACTGCCTCGAGTTCGGGGGACAGGGTGGACTCGACCATGAGTTGATTCCTTTGCGGAGGGGGAAGTGAAGTGGCTTCTTGTGGCCACGAACGACTCGACCATTCTTCCACCACTCGCAACGGAGATGTGACAGAACGGTTCCTGAGGAATCACAATCGGATTTACTTGAAAGTTTGCGTAAATAGATTCCTTAGAATATAGTTGAGGTATCACTCACCCCGCGTCGACGCGACGTGCACAGTCAACCAGTCAGGGAGCATCATGGAATTCGGAGTCTTCTCGGTTGGCGATCTCACGCTCGATCCCACCACCGGAATCATGCCGACCGAACACGAGCGCATCAAGGCGCACGTTGCAATCGCGAAAAAGGTCGAAGAAATCGGCATGGATGTCTTCGCGACCGGAGAGCATCACAACCCGCCCTTTTTTCCGTCATCACCGACGACCTCCCTCGCCTACATCGCCGCGGTGACCGAGCGGATCACGCTGTCGACCGCGACGACCCTCATCACGACGAACGACCCCGTGAAGATCGCCGAAGACTACGCGACCCTGCAGCACCTGGCCGATGGCCGAGTCGACCTCGTGATGGGACGCGGGAACACTGGTCCGGTCTACCCTTGGTTCGGAAAGGACATTCGACAGGGGATCCCATTGGCGATCGAAAACTATGCGCTACTTCGTCGACTGTGGGAGGAGGACGTGGTCGATTGGGAAGGTCAATTCCGAACCCCGTTGCGTGGATTCACCTCCACGCCGAGGCCGCTCGATGGCCTGCCGCCGTTTGTGTGGCACGGGTCGATCCGCAGCCCTGAGATCGCACACCAGGCAGCTTTCTATGGAGACGGATTCTTTGCAAATAACATCTTCTGGCCGAAGGAGCATTACCAGCGGCTGATCGCCATCTACCGTGAGCGCTACGAGCACTACGGGCACGGGAAGGCGCATCAGGCGATCGTGGGCCTGGGCGGACAGTTCTTCATGGCGAAGAATTCGCAGGACGCGGTCAAGCAGTTCCGGCCCTACTTCGACAACGCCCCCGTCTACGGGCACGGACCGCGGATGGAAGACTTCATGGAGCAAACCCCGCTCATCGTGGGGAGCCCGCAGGAGGTCATCGATCGTACGCTGTCATTCCGCGAGTGGGCGGGCGACTACCAGCGCCAACTGTTCCTCATCGATCACGCGGGCTTGCCACTGAAGACCGTACTGGAACAGCTCGACATGTTCGGTGAGCTCGTGCTACCGGTGCTGCGGGCAGAGTTTGCGAAGAATCGACCGGAAGACGTGCCCGAAACCCCCACGCACGCGTCTCGGCTAGGAGCGAGCATGGCGCGGCGGTCAGAGGAGCCGCTGCTCCCGACTCTGGACGCACAGGCCGCCTGATGAATGCGGATTCGAGTGGGCAGTCCGCGGCCGCGGTAGAAGCTTGGGAGGCGCTCTTTCGCGCACAATCGACGCTGTTTCGTCAGTTCACTCAGTCGCCCGTCTGGCACGGTCGAACGACACGAGAGTACGACATTTTGTACCAACTGGGGCGAACAGACGAGAACGGAATGCGTCAGCGCGACCTCACGGATCGACTCTTTATTTCGCAGCCCTCGCTCAGCAGAATGATCGAGCGACTCGTGAGCGAGGGGCTCATCGATCGATGCCCCGATCCCAGGGACGGTCGGGGGGCAATTCTGAATCTCAGCGACACCGGTCGGGCACTGCAGCGGCGGATCGGGGCGGGCCATGCGGCTGACATCGCCCAGACGATGCGCGATCGACTCAGTGAAGATGAGCTGCGCACCTTGAAATCGCTGGCGGAACGGCTCGCGCCACCCGGTGGTCCGGGTGCCGAGAAAGGTGAAGCCCAGCCATGAGCAAGACAACTGCACGACACACGGTTCGACTCGTTGCGGTCTCGGGCGGGCTGGGATCGCCATCAAGCACGCGCTTGCTCGCTGATCGGATCATCTCGCACGCGAATCGCGCGCTCCAGGCGCACGGCATCATCGTCGAAGTGACGCTGATAGAGCTTCGTGAACTTGCTGGACAGATTGCCAACAACCTGGTCACCGGATACGCCGAACCAGATCTGGCCGAAGCTTTGCGGGAAGTTCGCGAGGCTGACGGACTGATCGCGGTCACTCCGGTATTCAATGCTTCCTTCGCGGGTCTGTTCAAGTCGTTCTTTGACCTTTTCGGCCCGAATGATCTTGAAGGAATACCGGTCGTGCTGGGTGCCACCGGAGGCAGTGCGCGTCACTCCCTCGTCGTTGAGTACGCGCTGCGTCCACTGTTCTCATACCTCCGAGCGCTCCCCATGCCCACCGGTATCTTCGTGGCAACGGCAGACTGGGGAGCCACGTCTCCCGGTGATGGGGAAAGCGACGGAGTGGAAGGTCGCGCCGCCCGGGTGGCCCGCGAACTTGCCTCTGCCATGCGTGTCGGCCTGGGCGGTCCGGGCGCGGAACGAACGTCAACCTCGCAGGTCGGACCAGAGGCTCCGACACTTGCGGCAACGACCAACGATGTACCCGCTGAAGTTCCCGCCGCGGCCGAACACAGAGCCGAAGACTCAGGGTTTGCCTTGTTGATGGCCAAGTACGCCGGAACTGACGCGCCGTGAAACCGTATTGAAATAATTCATTTATTCGTGCATGAATACGCCACATAATCCGGAAGCGACCTTCGATCGAGGCATTACTTGGCTTGATCAAGAAAACATCTAGATGTAGGTTGTATGTATTCGTTCACATCCCGTGCACGAATGTGTCTCTGGCGAATGTACGAGGGAGTACGGAGCAACCATGGCAGAAACAACGCCCGCAGTCGACCACGATGAGGATGCCGCCCACCTGGCATCACTCGGGTACGACTACGACACCACCTTTAAACGCGAGATGAGCTTCTTCGGCAACGTCTCGCTCGGCTTTACCTACCTCTCGCCGATCGCAGGCGTGTACTCCATGTTCGCGATCTCGCTGGGTACCGCAGGCCCCCCGATGGCCTGGGCGCTCGTGATCGCACTGGTCGGCCAGTTCCTCGTGGGTCTGATTTTTGGCGAGGTCGTTTCCAACTATCCGGTTGCTGGCGGGGTATACCCCTGGTCGCGTCGTCTGTGGGGACGCAAATACGCCTGGATGAACGGGTGGATCTACGTGGTCGCACTTGTGGGCACCATCGCAGCAGTCGCGTACGGTGCCGCACCGTTTGTGGGCTCGCTCTTCGGGGCCTCGCTGGATTCAGTGGGCATCGTGCTCATCGCACTGGGCACCCTGGTCATCGCGACGATCCTGAACTTCTCCGGCACGAAGGTGCTGAGCGTCGCAGCCATGGTCGGCCTCATCGCTGAGCTCATCGGTGCGGTGGTGATTGGGGTGTACCTGATCTTCTTCGGTCGTCAGCACGAGTGGTCGATCTTCTTCGACAACCAGGGCATCGGCAATGACGCGCCGGGAGGGTACCTCGGGCATTCGCGGCGGCGGCTCTGATCGGTATGTTCGCTTACTACGGCTTTGAAGCGAACGGCGACGTGGCTGAGGAAATCAAGGATCCGAGTCGGCAGGTGCCGAAGGCCATGCGTATGACGCTGTACATCGGCGGCTTCGCGGCGAACCTCCTCGCTTTCTCGCTCGTACTCGCGGTTCCCGACTTCCAGGCGGTTGCCGATGGAACGGTCACCGACCCGATCGGCGAGTTGCTGATGGCGAACTTCGGCCCGATCTTCCCGATCGTGATGCTGATCATCGTCATCGCGTTCATCTCGTGCATCACCAGCCTGCAGGCAGCCGCCAGCCGACTGATCTATTCGATGGCTCGCGACGGCTTCCTGCCCGGCTCCGAGAAGCTCGCGAAGTTCAACGCGAAGCGCCACGTGCCGAACAACGCGCTGCTTGTCGCGGCAATCGTGCCCGGCCTGATTGTGATCCTTTCCCTGTTCCTCGTTCAGGCACTGTTTGCCCTCGTCGGCTTCGGCACCGTGGGTATCTACGTCGGCTTCGGCATGGTGGTGCTCGCGGCACTGCGTGCACGTATCAAGGGCTGGAAGCCGGCTGGCAAGTTCACGCTCGGTGCCTGGGCCTACCCGGTCAATATCTTGGCGCTGATCTGGGGGGCCGTTGCAGTGATCAACATCATCTGGCCCCGTCCCACGGGCGGCACCTGGGTCGAGGACTACCTGCTGATCATGACCACCGTTGGAGTCATTGCCATTGGGTGGATCTACATGCTGGTCTCGAAGGCTTACCTCCGCGGTAACGCTCCGGCAGCTGACGCAAGCGGTCCCATCAAGACCATGGTCTAAGTCACGCACGCTCGCGCGGGCGGCCGACTCTTCGGAGTCGGCCGCCCGCCTTGGTGTCTAGGAAAGGAAACCCATGCCAGATCTCGCCGTTGATCCCACCGCATTTGTGAACGGTGTCGAGGAGGCATCCGGGCCACTCATCCCGGTCGTTGTCTCCCTGACCTTTCCGCATATGGGGGAGGTGTCTCACCGACTCATGTCTGACTTCACGCGGATCGCATTCGAGGCCGTGCGCGAGGCCGGTGGGCGCCCGCGACTGGTTGACTCCTCAGCGGCCACATTTCAGTCTGCCGACGAGGTGTTTGCGGGTGCCGACGCCATCCTGTTCCTGGGGGGTGGCGATGTTGATGGAGCACTCTATGGAGTTGATGTTCCGCCAGCCAACTCGTATGGGGTGGACCGCAGGGCCGATGACTATTGCATCGATTTGCTCAGGGAATCAATAGCACGAGATCTTCCCACGCTTGCCATCTGTCGTGGATCTCAGTTGCTCAACGTTGCCTGTGGAGGCACGTTGATCCCCGACATTGAGGACTACGGACTTCACCGTGGCGGGCCGGGTTCTCCCATGTTTCTCGACGAGGAAGTCGTACTGGAATCGGGCAGCGAGATCGCCAGGATTCTCGAACGCACCGAGGTGACCGTGCGTTCAGGCCACCATCAGGCAGTGGCAGAGGTGGGGCCGGCGCTTCGGGTGACCGCTCGCGCTCACGATGGAGTGGTTGAGGGGACCGAGCATCGCACGGCGAGCTGGGTGCTCGGGATTCAGTGGCACCCGGAAGAGCCTGACGCTGATACGAGCGATCGCGCACGTGTCTTCGGCGCCCTGGTTGAGCGAGCAAACCAACAGCGGGATTGAGGTAGGTGCACACGTCGTGTGAATGTGTGTGACCGTTGGTTGCGAGGGATTTCCGACACGGGCTCGATCTTCAACCGGCAGTTTGACCTCGCACCGGAAGCTTGCGCTGCAAGCTGCCGAATGGGGGAGAAACTGCCGGTTGAATGTGAGTGTGAGCTAGGCGGGGACTCCCGCGGCCTCAAGCACTCCGGGGAGCCACTCGAGTGCCACATCGCTCGGGAGATCCCACGAGGAGGCATCGTGGCGCCCGTACTCACCCACGCGCAGGGCACCCTGCGCGGTGAACCGACGATCGATGTGTTCGCTGCCCTGACTGTAGGTTGCCTCGTAAAAGGTGTCACCAAGCCCGAACATGGCGTAGCGCACGCCGGTGAGGTCGGGCAGGGCCGCGTCGAACGCCTCAGCAAAGGGGATCGCGGTGTTCGGGAGATCGCCCTCACCATGGGTGGAGCACACCACGACATAGAACGAATCAGACGTAATCGACTGTGGATCGAAATCTTGCAGGTCGGCCACAACCACCTCGTCGGTTGTCTCACGCAGTTTTGCGCCCAGGTCTTCCGCAATCAATTCTGAATTACCTGATTCGGTGCCGTATAGCACTGTGAACTTCACAGCTGGTGTCCTCTCGGTCGTGGGTATCGGGTGTGCAGGAAGGGGTTAGCCCTCACCGCGAGCGACCGCAACCATGCGGTCGTGATCTGAGATTTTGCGTCTGACACGATCGGGAGCCGCAGACTCTCGTTCGTGGGTATCGAGCACGAGCCATTGCGCGTAATCGACGGCCTTCGCTTGCGCTGCAGCCGGCAGGCCACCAAAACCAAGTTTATCTTCTGAAACCGAGAGCTCGCCCGCGTGCAGGTCAGCGGTGATTTCATCGCTGACCGACTTCGCGCACGCACGGTTCTCGGGGATCGCGCCCTGGGGCCCCCGCTTGGCCCAGCCGGTGCGGTAGAGCCCTGGTTCGATTCTTCCGGTCTCAGCGCCCTGCGCGATCAACGGTTCCAATTCGCCCGATCCGGCGGCGGTGAACCCGATCGCGGTGATGACGCTGGTCGCGGGAATCGTCACGAGGTTCGACCCGTCGGTGAGTTCAATTCCGGTGACGTGATCGTCGCCGAGGATGCGCACGGGGGCGAGTGAGAATCGAAGGTTCACCTCTGGGCCCGGGTGATTCGGCCGATCCGCAGAGACCATTTCGGTGATCGCGGCGAGCCGAGCCGTCTGGGTGCGATCTAGATCGGATCCCGACCCCGTGAGATCGTCGGGGGAGCGATACACGGCTCGCTCCAAAGCGGCGAGCTCCTTCAGCATCTGTGGGTCGCCCTTTGAATCTGCGGCTCCCGATCGGCTCACCAGCGTGACACGTTCCGCGGGATGAGAGAGATACCGCTCCAAATTGGCATCGGCGATATCACTCGCCGAGTACCCGGCCCGGTCTTTGACAAGGAAACGAAGGATATCTAGGGCAACGTTGCCCGCTCCGACGATCACGATGTCACTCCCCAACTGGGGTAGCTCACCACCCGCGCCGGGATGGCTATTGAGCACGCGCGTAATGGTTCCTGCGCCGACCACGCCCGCGAGATCGCCACCGGGCAATGCCAGCTCGCGATCAGCAGCAAGGCCGGTTGCCAGCACCACCGCGTCAAAGCAGTCGCGCAACTCGCGCAGACTGAAGTCGGTGCCCACCTCAAGATTTCCCGCGAACCGCACACCTGGTGTCTGGAAGAGGCGTTCGAACTGTCGCGTGATGGCCTTCGTGTGCTGGTGGTCTGCTGCGACGCCGTAGCGGATCAACCCGAACGGAGAGGCCAAACGATCGATGATGGTGATCTGGCCGTCGGGCTGTGCGCGCAGCAACGCCTGGGCAAGGTAGCAGCCCGACGGGCCGCTCCCAACGATGGCAATCTGTGGCCGAGTTGGGTCGGTCATGCCAGCTCCTTTGCGTGATGGGCAGCCTCTGGGAACGAGGTGCCTATTCAGCATATTCTACGCATAAAACTTCACTGCGTGAATGTTTTATTTCCCTAATGTTTCATTGTCAAAAATTCACAGCTTGTCGACTTGTGAAATAAATCATTCATGTATAGCTTATTTTCCAAGCGCCACTCGCATCCGTGAGCGCGCGCAGGATTCGACAAAGGAGTACGGATGTCCGCAGAGACCGCGCCGGTCGAGGTTCCCTACCTCGATATTGCCTCACCTAGTTTTGCAATGAGCTCCGAAGAAGTCCGCGACGCGCGCGAACGCAATTGGTACGCGAAAACCAATTACGGGTACGGCATCCTGCGCTACAAAGAGGTCACCGAGTTGCTCAAGCACCCGAGCCTCAACCAGGGCAGCGCCAAGTGGCCCGAACACAACGGTGTGCACTCCGGGGTGTTCCACGAGTGGTGGTCGAAGAACCTTCTCGTGCTCGAAGGTGAAGAGCATCATCGCATCAGGCGACTCCTGAACCCCGCCTTCTCGCCGACGGCCGCGCGCAAGCTCGAGCCGGAGTTCGCCGAGATCGCAAACGATCTCATCGCGGGCATGAAAGAGAAGCACGCACGAGGCGAGCAGGTCGAGTTTGTTGCCGATTTCTCCGAGCCTTTCGCCACCCGCGCGCTGTGCACCATGATGGGTCTCTCGCACGATCACTGGCCATTTATCGCCGATCGTGCCAACACAGTGGGCTATGCGCTGAGCGTCTCCATCAAAGAAGACATCGAGCGGATCGACGTAGCAGTGACGGAACTGTATGACTTCGTCGACAAGCTCATTGCCGAGCGCAAGGCAGAACCTGGCCAGGACGTAGTCTCGCGCCTCGTGCAGTTCTCTGAGGCCGGCGACAAGCTCACCGACGCGGAGTTGCGTAACGCTCTCGTGCTCATGCTGTTCGGTGGCATGGACACCACGCGAAACCAGATCGGCCTCATTCTGCAGACGTTCATGCGCAACCCCGATCAGTGGGATCTGTTGGCACAGAACCCCGGGGAGCTTGCGAAGCCCGCGCTTGAGGAAGCGCTGCGCGTGAACCCGACGACCCGATGGGTGACGCGCGAGGCGAACGAAGACTTCGAGTTCCAGGGTCTCGCGATCGAAAAGGGCACCACGGTGCACCTATTCACGATGTCGAGTGGCACCGATCCCGAGGCGTACCCCGACCCAGACATCGATATTCAGTCTGAGGACCGCAAGCCACACCACACCTTCGGCGGCGGTGTACACCACTGCCTCGGTCACTACATTGCTCGTGCCGACATGAGCGTGGCACTGCCGCTGCTCGCACAGGCCTTCGCCGACATCACGTGCCCCGGCGGTGACGAGTGGCTGCCCGACTCGGGCAACCACGGGCCGGTGCGGCTGCCCATCACCTTTAGCGTGCGCTAGTTCACGCTGATCCACTGTTAATTCACGAACGACACAGCTGTCAACGAGAGGAAATCATGACCGATCTGAGCACAGGAGGGCGCTTCGGCGCGGCCCTGCGTGAGCTGCTGGAAGACGATACCGCCTTCTCGCGCCACCAGGAGGCCAACCTTCGCCCCGAGGTAGTCGAGTCACTGCGCAAGGCGATCGAGGAATCCGGCGTCAAGTACATCTACTACATGCTGCCAACCGTGGGCGGCCGCACGGTCGCCAAGGTGGTGCCCGCCGAGCACTACGATCGCATGCTGAAGAAGGGCATCGCCTTCCACCGCACCGCACTCACCGACCTGCAGACCAGCCGCGAAGGCGAGCTCATCGGTGGCGGCGTTGACGCGCACGAGTTCTGGGGTCTCCCCGAGCCAGAGACGTTCCAGGTGCTGCCGTGGGACAACGAGGTGGGTCGCATCTTCTGCACCGCCTACGATCCGCCGCACTTGGGCGCTGGCGGCGGACGGTTGATTCCGCTCGACACGCGCGCACTGTTCCGCGCGGCACACGCCGGATTCACCGAGCGCACCGGGTTGGAACTGCGCAGCGGCCTCGAGCCCGAAATGTCGTGGGCAGGCCCCGGTATGGAGGTCAACACCAAGGACGACCAGAGCCCGGCTTACCAGGTGGAGAACCTGGAGCGCATGCGCCCCGTCTACAAGAAGGTCTACAGCTACTCCAAGGCGCTGGGTTTCAACATGATCCAGGGTGACTACGAGGATGACGGTCAGCTTGAGCTGAACTGGGAGTATGACCGCGCCGAGCTCACCGCGCAGCGCATGACGGTCTACCGGCAGGTCTGCAAGCAGGTTGCCCGCGAGCTGGGGCTGCAGACCAGCTTCATGCCGAAGCCCTCCAACGGCAAGATGGGCAACGGTTGCCACCACAACCTCAGCCTGTGGCGCGGCGATGAGAACGTCATTGAAGACGGTCGGGTTGAATTGCACGTCACCGAGACTGCGCGTCACGCGATCGGCGGCATGCTCTTGCACACACCCGGCTCGATGCTCGTCATGGGTTCGACCGTGAACTCGTACAAGCGCTTCTGGGATGCTGGTCAGTTCGCGCCCTCAGGTGCGGACTGGGGCCTCGACACCCGTGGCGTTGCGATCCGCATCTCCGCGAACGGTCGCATGGAGTACCGCCTGCCCGACGCGAGCGTCAACCCCTACCTGTCGCACCTGTACCTGCTCGCCGCGATCGAGCATGGCTTGGAAGCGCAGCTCGATCCGGGTGATCCCGACGCGCCGAGTTCAGTAATCAGCGACCTCGTGGTGCCGAATACACTCGGCATGGCCATCGAGTCATTCGAGGCCGATGAGTACCTCATGGGCGCGATGCCCAAGGAACTCACCGACATCTACCTCAAGCTCAAGCGAGACGAATGGGCGCGCTACTGCGGCCAGATCTCGCAGTGGGAGTTCGATCAGTACTGGGAGGCAATTCCGTGACCCGCACCATCCGTTTGGCCTGCATTGATTCAGAGGCCCTGCCACTCTTCGCGAAGAGCCCCGACGGGGTCACCCGCGACGGGTACGAACCTGAGGCGGCGAAGCTGGTCTTCGACCGTATCGGTGCGAAGATCGAGTGGATCATGGTGCCCTGGGAAGACATGATCCCTGCGGTGCGCCGCGGCGATGCCGATGCCGTCTGGTGCGGCCAGGGCATGACCGCGGAACGCGCGGCACAGGTCGACTTCACGCACCCGTATGCGGTCTTCAATGAGACCCTGATCGTGCGCGCTGATGACCCGGCTCGCACACCCGAGCAGCTCGCTGGTTACAAGATCGGGGCCATCGCGAACTCGACGAACATGAAGCTCGCTGAGACATTCCCCGGAGTGGAACTGGTGAGTTTCGGTGCGAGCGATGACGTCTTCAGCGACATGATCGAGGCGACCCGCTCTGGTGCGGTCGACGGATTCGTTGACGACGACGTGGTGATGATTCCGCTCGCGGAGGAGGACCCCGATTTCGTGGTGGCCTTCAACGTCGAGACCCGCAACCGCTGGGGAATCGGTGTTGCGCCAGGCAACGACGCGCTGCGGCTCGAAATCAACGCGGCGCTCGAGGCTGTGCTCGCCGATGGCTCACTCGAGCAGGTATGGAAGAAGTGGATGCCACTGCTCCCGTTCCCGCTGCAGGGGGAGTTCTAAACATGACCGCACCGCGCATTGGGGTGACCGGCATGTGGTCGAACCAGATTCACGGTTTGCGCTTTGACGGCAGCGCGGTTGCTTCGGCGGTGCTGCGCTCGGTGATTCGCGCGGGCGGTGAGCCCCTCACGCTGTTTGCGGAGAGCTCACTGCCCGCGGCCGAGCGGCTGCGCGGACTCGACGGGTTGCTCGTTCCCGGCGGATCCGACATAGACCCGCGGAGGTACGGTCAAGAGCCGCTCGAGACCACCTCGATGGCGGATTTTGCGGCTCAGGATCAGTTTGAGGCCGACATGATCGCTGCGGCGATCGAGATCGGCGTGCCCGTGCTCGCGATCTGTCGCGGGTTCCAGCTGCTGAACGTCGAACACGGCGGCACCATGGTGCAAGACGTTGACGCTGACAGCATTCACCGCAACAGCATTCACGATGTGTCGATCGAGACCGGCTCTGCACTCGCCGAAGCGGTTGGGGGCGTCCACCTCCCCGTGTCGTCGTACCATCACCAGGCGGTCGATCAAGTCGGCGAGGGTCTCCGAGTCGTGGGCACTGCGCCAGACGGGGTGGTCGAGGCTCTCGAACACCCGACCGCCGAACTGCTTGCGGTGCAGTGGCACCCGGAAGATAACGCTGACGTCGATGAGCGCCAGCACGCCATCTTCCAGTGGCTGGTGGATCGCGCGCGCGAGCGCGCTGCTCAGGAGGTCGCTGCGTGAGCGGGGCACGGGTGCTCGTGGTAGAGCATCAGGCCGATGCCGGCCTGGGCCTCGTCGGAGAACGCTTACGGTTGAGCGACGTCGAGATCATCACAGTCGGGCCGGACGCGGGGGAGCCGGTTCCCGCCTCTCTGGAAGGCTTCGACGGATTGATCGTTCTCGGTGGATCCATGGGCCCGACCGAAGACGAGGTGGCACCCTGGCTCCCCGCGACTCGGCAGTTGCTTGCCGATGGCGTGGCTGATGGTGTCCCCACCCTCGGGATCTGTCTCGGCGCACAGCTGCTCGCCACCGCGACCGGTGGTCATGTGCGCAACATGCCGCGCGGGCCCGAGGTCGGGGTGCACGGCGTGCAGTTCCACGAGAGCGCCGGCCATGATCCACTGTTTGCTGGTTTTGCGGGGGCAACCCTGCCCGCGGTGCAGTGGCACTGGCTGGAAGCTGACCAGCTCCCCGAAAACGCGAGCGTTCTGGCATCAAACGGAGCGTGCCCGAACCAGGCATTTCGCATCGGAGAGCGGGCCTGGGGCGTGCAATTTCATCCTGAGGCTCTCGGCGACACCGCTCAAGATTGGGCAGACGACGGCAAGGGTGATCTGGACGAGATCGGACTCGAGCCCGATGCGGTCGTACGTTCGGTTCGGGCGGCCGAGCCCGACCTGCGGGAAGCCTGGTCTCAGGTGGCTGATCGTTTCGTGGATGTCATCCGGGAAACCAGGCGCTGAGCCGCCGAATTCCCGAGTGCGCGGGCCGCTGCACCCGAAAATTGTCTCGAGTTCAGCGGCTCTCGCCCGGCGGGACGAGGAGTTGCACGTCTCGTGACCCGGGCATGAGCTGAATTCGTCGAAATTTGAGCGAGGCATCGGTGACGTGCTCACCCGGCAGGAACAGCGACGTGTTGCTGAGGAGCACATTGTCATGGCGACCGACGAGTACCAACTCGTCGGCGCAACTGAGCAGGGTGGGGAGCAATTCCGCCTCAAGGTCTTCGGCCTGTATGTCGTTGCCGACCGCGCCCACGCGTTTGCCCTGCACATCTGCTGGAACGGTGAGCGTCAAGACGTACGCCTCGACGCCCAGATAGTCGATGTACGGCCCGACGAGTGCTGGGATGCCCTCGCTATACGCTCGAATGAACCACTCATGCTGCTCGTAGTCGTAGTATCGGTCGGCCCCGGGCACGACCCCAAAGGAATACCGCGCGAATCGGGTCTCATCTTCCCGCACCCACCACTCGAGGTGGCCATTGGGTGTGCCAAGCGCAGAGTGCGCAAAAATGAGGCCGCACCCATCAACAACGAGGTTGTCAGCCAGGTGATGCGCCGCGATCCCTTTGAGCTTGCGACGACTCGTCTCGGAAAGATCCAGCAGCCCAGTCTCATCGAATCGCAACAGTTCAGTGAGACGAGTGGCAAGGCCCTGCAGGCTGACGAACCGGTCGTCGAACCAGCGGGTGAGCGTCTCGACGACGGTTTCGAGCGTCTGCTGCTCAAGCCCCGGTACCGGATTCGCATTCATTGGACGCCTCCAGCTTCGGGCGCGCGCTCTCGGGGAGACGTGTGATGGGGCAACTCGAGCTTCGCATCGATGATGCTGCGCACGTTTCGCATGGCGTGTTCCTCAGCAAGTCGTTGCGCCCCAGATGGGTGCTGCTGTTCGATTGCCATGATTAACGCGAGGTGCTCGTTGAAGGCCTCTTGCGACGAGGCGTGCGATGTCTCCGTACACCAGAGCAGTGGCCCAATCTCAGTCTGCAGCCGCTGCTCGGCGGTCAAGAGACGCTGAGACTGGCTCAGTACCGCGATCTCGACGTGAAAGCGATTGTCGGTGAGCGAGAGTTCCTGCGCGCCTCGTGACTCTCGAGCGCGAAACGCGAGTTCCGCGAGACGGGTGTGCTTGCCGGGCGGGATGCGCTCGGCAGCGAGCCTGGCTGCCATTCCCGAGATAGCTCCATGTTCGTCAGCGAAGTCGCGCAGCTGCACCACGCTGATGCGGTGGAGCGCGGAAATTAGGGTGTCGGAGGAAGGAAAGAGAGCCTGCACCACGAACGTACCGCCGTTGCGCCCGCGCCGGGTCTCGACCACACCCTGTGCCCGCAACTGGGCCAGAGCCTTGCGCAGGGTCGCAACCGCGATCCCGAACTGGCTCGCAAGCTCAGCCTCGGGTGGCAGCCGTTCGCCCACCCGCAGCATGCCGAGCGAGATCGCCGACGCAATGCGTTCGGCGATTCCCCGGACCTGGTGCCCGGGGTGCTCGCCTTCTGCGTGGAGGTCGGCGCTGCTCAGCAGCGGCTGCTGGACGGAGATGGTCAGGCCCTCCTGCTACTCCGACCCGAGGTGCAGAGCGCGCTGCAGCAGGCTTTCCTGCTCCACCGCGTGCACCTTCGCCGACCCCGTTGAGGGGGCTGCGGATGCCGGTCTGGACACCACGCCGATCCTGTCGCTTGCCAGCTGCTTGGAGAGCGCGAGAGAGAAGAATGGCCAGGCACCCTGGTTCTCAGGTTCGTCTTGCACCCACACCACTTCCGCTCCTGCGTAGCGTTCCTGCCCAAGGGTGCGGAGAAGCTCCGCGACCGGAATCGGATAGTACTGCTCGATCCGAACGATCGCGATGCGAGGATCCGGGTTCTTGTCGAGCGCCGTGCGGAGATCGTAGTAGACCTTGCCGGAGGTGAGGAGCACACGCTTTACGCCCGAGTCCGCCGCCTGCGCGTCGTCAATCACCGTCTGGAACCCGCCCGTCGTGAAGTCCTCGACGCTCGAGGTCGCGCCACGCAAACGCAGCATCGACTTCGGAGTGAATACGATGAGGGGCTTTCTGGGACGCGCATACGCCTGGCGGCGAAGTAGATGGAAGTAGTTCGCCGGTGTGGAGGGGCGCGCCACGATCATGTTGTCTTCGGCACACAACTGCAAGTATCGTTCGATGCGCGCTGACGAGTGATCTGGCCCCTGGCCCTCGTACCCGTGGGGGAGCAGCATGACAACTGAAGACTGCTGGCCCCACTTCTGCTCTGCGGCACCGATGTACTCGTCGATGACGCTCTGGGCGCCGTTGGCGAAATCACCGAACTGCGCCTCCCAGAGCACCAACGCGTCCTCGCGCTGCAGCGAGTAGCCGTATTCGTATGCGAGCGCGGCGTACTCAGAGAGGAAGGAGTCGTAGATCCAGAATCGACCCTGATCTTCCGAGAGATTGAGCAGCGGGAGCCATTCTTGACCGTTGGCGCGGTCGTGGAAGACAGCGTGACGCTGCGCGAAGGTGCCGCGCCTCGCATCCTGACCCGCGAAGCGCACCGAGGTGCCCTCCATGAGCAGGGACCCGAGTGCGAGAAGTTCGCCGTATCCCCAGTCGATCCCGCCCTGCTTGCTCATGTCGGCGCGCTTGTTCAGCAACTGCTGCAACTTCTGGTGCACAGTGAAGCCCTCGGGCGGATGAGCATGCGCCTCACCGATGCGCTCGATCACGCTGCGATCCACTGCCGTCTCGAGGCTCTGGATGACAGGGAGCTCAGAGGTTGCCGGGCCACCGATGCCACTCTGATCGATGATCGGAATGGCGCCAGTCTGTGCGGCGTGCGTCTCCATGAAGGCCTGCTCCAGGCGGCTCTGGAAGTCTTGCTTCGCCTTGTTGTACTCTTCCTCGGTGATGTCGCCGCGACCGACCAAGCCCTCGGTGTAGAGCTTTCTCGTTGACCGCTTCGCCTCGATGAGGTCGTACATCAGTGGCTGCGTCATCGAAGGATCATCGCCCTCGTTATGTCCGCGGCGACGGTAGCACACCAGGTCAATGATGACATCGCGATGGAATCGCTGCCGGTACTCGTAGGCGATCTTGCCTACCCGAACAACGGATTCGGGGTCGTCACCATTGACATGGAAGATCGGTGCCTGCACGACCTTGCCCACATCAGTGGAGTAGATTGCCGTGCGAGAATCCTGCGGCAAGGTCGTGAATCCGACCTGGTTATTGATGACCACGTGGATCGTGCCGCCCGTACGGTAGCCGCGCAGCTGCGACATCTGCAGCGTCTCGTAGACCACGCCCTGACCAGCCATCGCTGCGTCCCCATGGATAAGGATCGGCAGCGTCGTAAACGAGCCGATGGGCTTGAGGTCTTGCTTCGCGCGCACGATGCCTTCGAGCACGCCGTTGACCGTCTCGAGGTGCGAGGGGTTAGCGGCCAGGTGAACGGGCACCTGGGTGCCGTTGGGTGCGGTGAAGACCCCCGAGGTTCCGAGGTGGTACTTCACGTCTCCAGAGCCGCCCTTGGCGGATTGCGTGCCCTCGAACTCACGGAAAATCTGACCGTAGGTCTTTCCGGCGATGTTGCTGAGAACGTTGAGACGACCGCGGTGGGCCATGCCCATGTCGACGCTATCGACGCCATCTTCTGCGGCATCGATCAGCATCGCGTCAAGCAGCGGGATGACCGATTCGCCACCCTCGAGGCTGAACCGCTTCTGGCCGACGTATTTCGTCTGCAGGAAGGTCTCGAATGCTTCGGCCTCGTTGAGCTTCTCGAGGATACGCATCTGCTCGTCATGGCCGGGCTTTGCGTACGGAACCTCAAGCTGCTCACGGAACCATGCTCGCTGCTCGGGATCTTGGATGTGCATGTACTCGATGCCGATCTTGCGGCAGTAGGAGTCGCGCAGCACACCGAGAATGTCGCGCAGTCGCATGGTCCGCTTGCCGCCAATGCCACCGGTGACGAATTCGCGATCGAGATCCCAGAAGGTGAGGCCGTGATTCTCAATCTCAAGATCGGGGTGCGTGCGCTGCACATACTCAAGTGGATCGATGTCTGCCATGAGATGACCGCGAACTCGGAAGGAATTGATCAGCTCTTGCACGCGGGCCGATTTGTCGACCTGACCCGACACATCGACGTGAATGTCGCTGGCCCACTGCACCGGCTTGTAGGGGATTCGCAGGGCGGCGAAAATTTCTTCGTAGAAGCTGTGTCCGCCGGTCAGGCGCTCGTGTACCTTCTTCAAGAACTCACCACTGCCAGCGCCCTGGATCACTCGGTGATCGTAGGTGCTGGTGAGGGTGATGGTCTTTGAAATGCCGAGGTTTGTGAGAGTCTCTTCCGCGGCACCCTGGAACTGGGCCGGGTATTCAAGTGCGCCCGCGCCGATAATGGAGCCCTGACCCTGCATCAGTCGAGGAATCGAGTGAACCGTACCAATTCCACCCGGATTGGTGAGCGAAATCGTCGTTCCCTGGAAATCCGCCGCCGCGAGCTTGCCATCGCGGGTGCGCTTGACGAGATCTTCGTAGGCTGCCAGGAACTCGTTGAAATCGAGCGTCTCAGCACGCTTGATCGAGGGGACGAGAAGTGCGCGAGTACCGTCTGGCTTCGGTACGTCGATCGCGATCCCGAGTCCGATGTGCGCGGGCACCACGATCGAGGGCTTGCCGTCAACCTCTTGGTACGACACGTTCTGGCTGGGGAACGTCTTCAGTGTCTGGATCAGCGCCCACGCGATGACGTGGGTGAACGACACCTTCCCGCCGCGGCTGCGACGCAGATGGTTGTTGATGACGATTCGGTTGTCGATCAGGAGCTTTGCGGGCAGCGTGCGCACGCTCGTCGCAGTCGGAACCAAGAGGCTCTGATCCATATTCTTGGAGAGCGTTCGCGCCATTCCCTTGAGTGGCGTGACCGTGTCTTCCTCGGCCTGCGTCGCGATCGCCTCGGTAATCGGCGCTTTTCGCGGTGCGTCGGCTGGAATCGGCGTGGAGCGGGGGGCCACATTCGTCGTTCGAGAGGGTTGTACGGTTGCCGTAGTGCCCGTCACCGGGGCTGCGAGATCGGTCTGCTCGCCGGAGTCAGGAAGCGGTGCCGCGTGGGCAGCGGTCTGAACCGGAGCGCCAGCAGGCGCGTTCTCTGAGTTCGGGGTTCCCGCGTACTTTTCAAGCACCGGCCACCAGGAGCGATCGACCAGGTTCTTGTCGATTGAGTACTGTTTGAACAGCTCATCAACCAACCAAGCATTCGCACCGAACTCTTCTGCGGAGCCTCCGTTGCCAGAGACGTGGGTCCGCTCAGCCAAAGCGATGTCCTCTCATAGTGATGACGCGCGGGAGTACCCGCTCGAGCACTCGCAGCCACACTGCACGCTCGCAATCTAGCCTACTTCTTTTGGCTGAGTCGCGTGCATTCCCTCGGGAGACTCAGGGCCGTCGCTGCTAGAGTACAAACAATTATGGACCTACCCTCTCGAAGACCGTCGGACCCCCCGAGTACCTGCCGCGCTGACGCGCGGCATATTGCACGGAGGCACGCATGAACGAGTGGTGGTTGCTCGGCATCGGGCTGGTGCTCACCTTTGGCACAGGGATCTTCGTGGCTGCGGAGTTTGCCCTGGTGGGGCTTGACCGACAAGAAGTTGAGCGACGGCGCGAGGCGGGTGAACCCGGCCTCGATCGAATCATCAGAGGCCTGAAAATCACGTCCACTCATCTTTCGAGTGCACAGTTGGGTATCACCCTCACGACGTTGCTCGCCGGCTATACCCTTGAGCCCGCACTGAGCGGATTTCTCTCGGGTCCGCTCGGCGCACTCGGTGTGCCGGAGGATTTGCGGCGCACGATTAGTGCGCCAATCGCTATTCTCATCGCCACGCTCCTGTCGATGGTGGTGGGCGAACTCGTGCCCAAGAATTTTGCACTCGCGAGACCGTTGCAGACCGCGAAAGTCGTCATGCCAGCCCAGGCAGCGTTCACCACGGTGTTCAAGCCGGCAATTCTTCTGCTCAATGGCAGTGCAAATGGCCTCCTGCGCTCCATCGGCATTGAGCCCAAAGAGGAGCTGTCGGGGGCCCGCACCGCGGAAGAACTGTCGTCTCTGGTACGGCACTCAGCGAGTGCTGGATTCCTCGAGGCCGACACCGCGACCCTGCTGGGTCGCACCCTCCGCTTCGCCGAACGCGCGGCAGTCGATGTCATGACGCCGCGAACACGCGTGGAGAGCCTGCACCGACTCGACCCAGCGCAAGCCGTTCTGGAGCTCTCCGGGCGCACGGGATTCTCAAGGTTTCCCGTCATTGACGAGGATCGGGACGATGTCGTCGGCGTAGTGCACGTCAAACAGGCGGTCGCGGTTCCGCGCGCCAAGCGGGCGGAGGTGCCGGTGGCCGCGCTCGTAGAGGAGGCGGTGCGCGTGCCCGAGACCATGCGGCTCGACCAGCTCCTCGAGGAGCTCCGCACCCGCGGGTTTCAGATGGCCATTGTTGTTGACGAGTACGGCGGAACAGCGGGCATCGTGACCCTCGAAGATCTCGTGGAGGAAATTGTCGGCGAGGTGGCGGACGAACACGATCGCGCCCGTGCTGGTGTGGTCGGTACTGCCGCTGAGATGACGTTCCCCGCCGATCTGCGACCAGACGAGGTGCGCGAGCAAACCGGGATCGAGATTCCTGATGGCGACGATTACGACACCGCTGCGGGATTCGTGTTGATGACACTGGGGAGGATCCCGGTGGCCGGAGACGAGGTCAACCTCGATGACGGGGCGAGGCTCCGCGTCGATCGAATGGAAGGTCGCCGTATCTCTCGTCTGCGATATCTGGGAGCGCCCGTGCCCCCTGACGCCGAAGAGCTCTCGAGAACTGTCGAGGCGCATGCGGAGCCGCGCCCGCTCGAGGGAGGCGCGCTATGAGCGACTGGCTGGGGATTTTTTGGCTAGTGGTGCTGCTCATCGCGAACGCGTTCTTCGTGGGAGCCGAATTCGCGGTTATCTCGGCGCGCCGGTCACAGATTGAGCCGAAGGCCGAGGCTGGCTCCAAACGTGCCAAAACGGCGCTGTGGGCGATGGAACACGCCACGCTCATGCTTGCCACGAGTCAGCTCGGGATTACCGTGTGTTCGCTGCTCATTCTGAATGTGTCTGAGCCCGCGATCCACCATCTGCTTGAGGGCCCGCTCGCGTGGACCGGGCTCTCGGCTCAGGCAGTGAGCATCACCGCCTTCGTGATCGCCCTGCTCCTCGTGACCTACTTGCACGTTGTGTTTGGCGAGATGGTGCCGAAGAACGCGGCGTTTTCCATGCCCGATCAAGCGGTTCTCCTGCTTGCACCGCCACTCGTTGCCGTCTCGAAACTCTTTGGCATCGTGATCTCTGCGCTGAACGCGATCGCCAACGGCGTGCTGCGCCTGTTTGGTGTCGAACCGAAGTCGGAGACGAACAGCACCTATACGCTCGAAGAAGTCGCGAACATTGTGAGCCACTCTACGCGCGAGGGAGTGCTCGAGGATCGAACCGGCGCGCTGATCGCTGCGTTCGAGTTCACCACAAAGCGTGCGATAGATCAGGTGGTTCCTGCCGACCGACTGGTGGTCTTGCCTTGGGGGTCAACCCCCGAAGATGTCGAAGCCGCGGTCACACGGCACGGCTTCTCGCGCTATCCGATCGCGGACGCGGGGGGCGAGTTCATTGGGTACGTGCACATCAAAGACCTGCTGAGGCTCGGTGAGGAGCGGATCACCGAACCGATCCCCCCGAAGCGGATCCGCGACATGCTCACCGTGCACGCCGAACTCGACCTCGAAGATGTGCTTGCCCGGATGCAGGCCAAGGGGGTGCACTTGGCACGCGTGATCGATTCTGAGGGCACACTGCTCGGCATCATGTTTCTCGAGGACGTGATCGAGGAACTCGTGGGTGAGGTGCATGACGCGACCCGGAGGCAACGCTTCCAATAACCGGGCTCAGGCCGGGTTAAAGCGCGAGGAGCCGCCGGAGTTGCGCACTCACCATTTCGTGCTCGATGAGGAAGGCGTCGTGACCAAACGGAGAGTCGAGCCGTGTCGCGGTGTTGCCATCGAGGCTGCCTGGAGCGTGCCGTGCGATCTGATCCTGGCCAGCGATCGTGAAGAGTCGATCGCTCGGGATGCCGAGCACCAGGGTGGGAATGGTGAGTTGGCTGAGCGCGTCGGCCACACCTCCCCGGCCGCGACCCACATCGTGCGAGTTCATCGCCTGCACCAGCGTGAGGTAGCTGTTTGCATCGAATCGCCTGGTGAACTTGTTGCCATGGAAATCTAGGTACGACTCCACGGCGAAGCGACCGCCACCCCCCAGTGGGCTGACTGCCGATTGCCAGGCCCGACCGAACCGTTCGTCAAGCTCGGTGTGGCTGCGATAATTCAGCAACGCGAGGCGACGCGCTGTGGCGAGGCCGTGGTGTGGGCCGACACCATCCGGCGCGTCATAGTAGTTCCCCCCGCGATACGCGGGATCTGAGCGGATCGCCTCCAGCTGTACAAGGTTCAACCCAATCTGGTCGGCTGTCGTGACTGGCGGGGCTGCGATCACCGCGAGTCGTTCCAGGCGATCGGGGTAGATCAGCGCCCATTCCAGTGCGTGCATGCCGCCCATCGAACCGCCGACGACCGAGTGGAAACGCTCAATCCCGAGCGCGTCGGTGAAGGCAGCGGTGGCGTGCACCTGATCGCGAATCGTGAGGTACGGAAAGCGGCCACCCCACTCGTGACCGTTGGGGTCAAGGCTCGCGGGCCCGGTCGAACCCTGGCAGCCGCCGAGCACATTCGGGGCGATCACGAAGTACTTGCTGGTATCGAGCGCCTTCCCTGGGCCGACAATCTCAGACCACCAGCCGTCGGTCGAATGCCCAGGGCCAGCCTGGCCCACCAGATGACTGTCTCCGGTGAGGGCGTGAAACACCAGCACGGCGTTGTCACGGGCGGCGTTCAGCTCTCCGAAAGATTCGTAGGCCATGCGCACGTGGGGGAGTTCTAGCCCGGCTTCGGTCTGGAATGCGCCAATAGACACGAACTGGCGCTCGCCCACGGGGTCGCCATCGCGCCAACCGCCGCTGATCGGCGGTCTGCCGTACAGCGCACGCAGCTGAGCGTCAGTGATGAAATCCGTCGGAAACGAATCCTCGGGTGTCTGCCAGTCCATAGCTCCCTATTCTGTCGGGGTTTCGTCGCAAGCGTCGCCACAGATGCCAAAGCGGGCGACTCCACTGGGGAGGCACCCGCTTGAGGCATGTCAGCGGGTACCCGAAGGGATCCGCCGACTCTGGGTTACTTACGCGCCAGCGCGGGCCTCTGCGACTACCGCGCGAGCAGCGGCGAAGCCCTGCTCAAGATCAGCTTTCAGATCTTCGACGTTCTCGATGCCCACTGAGAGGCGAACGAGGCCGGGGGTCACACCCGCGGTGAGCTGCTGCTCTGGGGTGAGCTGCGAATGCGTCGTGGAGGCGGGGTGAATGATGAGGCTCCGCACGTCGCCGATGTTGGCGAGGTGGCTGAACAGTTCAACGCTCTCGACGAGTGCCTTGCCCGCGTCAACGCCACCCTTCAGTTCGAACGAGAGCACCGCGCCTACGCCCTTGCGAGCGTATTCGTTAGCGGCGGCGTACCACGGGCTCGAGGGGAGGCCGGCGTAGAACACGTTGGCGACATCGTCGTGGTTCTCAAGCCACTCGGCGATTTCCTGCGCGTTCTGCACGTGGCGCTCAATGCGCAGCGAGAGCGTTTCAATGCCCTGCAGCAGCAGCCAAGCGCTATGCGGGGCGATTGCTGCGCCCAGGTCGCGCAGCAGCTGCACGCGGGCCTTGATGATGTAGGCGGCAGCGTCGCCCACCGCGGCGGTGTAGCTCGCACCGTGATAGGAGGGATCGGGCTCGGTCAGTCCCGGGAACTTCTCGACGTTCTTCGACCATTCGAACTTGCCGCCATCGATGATGGCACCACCGAGCGTCGTGCCGTGGCCGCCGAGGAACTTCGTCACCGAGTGGATGATGATGTCGGCACCATACTCGAAGGGTCGAATGAGGTACGGGGTCGCAATGGTGTTGTCGACGATCAGCGGCACGTGGTTTTCGTGGGCCACGTCTGCGACCGCGCGAATATCGAGGATGTTGACGCGGGGATTCCCGATGGTCTCCGCGAAGAACAGCTTCGTGTTCGGGCGCACGGCGCGCTGCCACTCAGCGGCATCATCCTGATTCTCGACGAAGGTGACCTCGATACCGAGCTTCGCGAGGGTGTACTTGAAGAGGTTGTAGGTGCCACCGTAGATCGAGCTTGATGACACGATGTGGTCGCCCGACTCGGCAATATTCAAGATCGCGAAGGTCGCGGCAGCCTGGCCGCTGGCAAGTAGGAGGGCTCCCGTGCCACCTTCTAGCGCGGCGAGGCGCTCCTCTACTACTGCCTGCGTCGGGTTCATGATGCGGGTGTAGATGTTGCCAAATTCGGTCAGCGCGAAGAGGTTCTTTGCGTGCTCGGTGCTGTTAAACACGTAGGAAGTGGTCTGGTAGATCGGCACAGCGCGAGCGTTGGTCGTGGGGTCGGGCTGCGCACCTGAGTGCACCTGCTTGGTTTCGAAGTGCCAGTTCTGCTCAGTCATGGAAGCTCCCTAGAAGAAGAGTGGGTGAAGATAAAAGACGGTGCCGGGAAATGGTGGCCTCAGGCAAGAGTAGGAATCATCTGCGCAAGTGGCAAGGTGGTGCGACACGGAGAGTCACACACCGTTATTGTCGCGGTGAAGAGTGACCCCGAGATTCACCCGAAAATTCACCCGAGAATTCACCCGAGAAACTCGTGCGCGATCCGCTGAGGGAATCGCGAAAAGAATAAAATTCGAATGCCGCAACCATTTTGCCGCGCGGCCGGCACTTACCCTAAGGGGAACGCGACTATGTCGTTCTGGACAACAATTTGGGACACCATCTGGTGGTTCATCACATTCTTCATCTTCATCGCCTACCTCATGGCGTTGTTCTCGATCATCACCGACCTGTTCCGTGACCGGAAGCTCGGCGGGTTCGCGAAGGCGATTTGGTTCATCTTCCTCATCTTCCTGCCCTTCCTCACTGCGATCATCTACCTCATTGCCCGGGGAAGCGGCATGGGTGAGCGTGCACAGGCGCAGGCTCAGCAGATCCAGCATGCGCAGGAGGAGTACATCCGCCAGGTCAGCGGTGGTGCCGCAGCTGAGATTGCAGAGGCAAAACGTCTCCTCGACGCGGGTGCCGTCACACCTGATGAGTACGCTGCGTTGAAGGCGAAGGCGCTCGCGTAGCGCATGCGGCACGCCGAGGAGTCGCATTTCCACCACGAGATGCAAGTTCATGGTGGAAATGCGCCTCCTCGGATAGGCCACTCGACATGCATTCGCGAGAGAGGTATGTCAGAAGACGAAAGTGGGAAACAGGAGGGTAGGGGCTGATAGACAAGTCCCCCCGAGGCGCATCATTGGCGTGGCCTCGATATTGCTGCTCACACATGAGGGTGAGGCGTATCTGCGGTCAAATTATCCACAGTTGTCGGGAAGCCCCGCTGGCGAGGTTTCGCACCAAGCAGGCTGGCGGAATGACTCCCACTCAGCGCATTCTCCCTCCCGAACTCGGTTCCACTTTCACCGTTGCCGACGCGCTCACTCGCGGAGTGACCCGACGGCAGCTTGATCGCTCGGGCCTGGTCAGGGTTTTCCATGGCGTTCGAGCCCGTGAGGGCACGGAAGCTGATTCCCTGCCGCGTGCATTTGCCCCTCGATTGCGCACTGACGAGTGCTTCAGCCACGTCACCGCGCTCACACTGCTGGGCTGTCCAGTTCGCGGCGGCGAGTCCCTTCACGTGTGTGTGGCAGCCCCGCACGCTCGTAACCGGACCCGAGGCGTCATTGGCCACCGGCACACGGCTGGATTCATCCCGCACCTCGCTTCGGGTGGTCTCCCCGTCGTGCCGCCGCTGCTCGCGCTCCAGCAGAGCGCATCCTTGCTTGAACTCAAGGAACTGATTGTCGCGATGGATCATCTTGTCCTCGCAGGACCATATCGTGAGCTAACTCTTAGTGTGGAGGAGATTGCTGCCGTGATCGAGCGTTCCTCAGCGCGTGGCGTGCGGCAGCTGCGTCGTGCCCTGGAACTCGCCCGTGTCGGAGCTGAATCACGGATGGAGACGTTGACGCGGCTACTCCTCGCCGCATATGGGCTCGACACTTTCTTCGTGCTGCAGCAAGAGGTCTTTGACCAGGTCGGATTCATCGGCAGATTCGATCTCGTCGATGAGGATAGAAAGCTGATTATCGAGTATGACGGTGAGCAGCACCGTCTCGACAGGGTTCAGTACCTGAAAGACGACGAGAGGCTGGAGCGTGCCCGTGCCGCGGGGTATCGAGTCATTCGATTGCGCTTTGAAGATGTGGTTCGGTACCCATCTCGGACTGCCGCAAGGATCGCGACTCACATGGGGCTTGAAGTGAGGCTTCGGCACGGCGCGGAAGAGCTGCTCCTCCCATGAACCTCCTTAGAGCCTCCCGTGGGTGCTGCGCCCGCGGTAGTTTGCCGCTCCAGGGTGCTGCGGCACCTGAGGTAGCCAGGCAATTTGCCCGGCTCGAAGGGTGGAGAGCCCATCGAGGAGTCGAAATCCCACCAGGAGCCTTCGAAAGATCGTGGAATTGCGACGCCTCGGTGGGTGAGGTGCGCGGTACGCTGCACATGAGACAGCGGATCAAGATCTTGGGGCGGGGATGCGAATGGGCAATCAAGTCAAGCGAGTAGTGGTCACCGGGGCGAGTTCGGGCATCGGTGCGGCGGCTGTGCGTCGCTTCTCGGAGCGTGGGTGGCAGACCGTCGCTGTGGCCCGCCGAGCCGATCGGCTGGCTGATCTTGCCGCGGAGACCGGGGCGCATGTCATCGTGTGTGACGTGACCGATGAGGCGCAGGTGGATCGCATGGCCGCCGAGGTCGCTGCGACCGGGGGCGCAGACGCGCTCGTGAACAACGCCGGGGGAGCTCTCGGGGTGGACTCCATTGAGCGGTCATCCAATGATGACTGGCGCCAGATGTTCGAAGTGAACGTGATCGGGCTGCGCACGGTCACCGCGGCACTCCTTCCGGTGCTTCGCGACGCGGCGCGCTCACACGGTTGGGCCTCGATCCTGAACGTCACTTCTACGGCCGGGCATGATGCCTACCCAGGAGGTGGCGGCTACAACGCCGCCAAGTTCGCCGCTCACGCGGTCACCGATGTGTTGCGGCTGGAGCTCGCAGGCGAGCCCATTCGTGTCATGGAACTCGCCCCCGGCCTCGTACACACGGAGGAATTCACCCTGAACCGGGTGTGCGGGGATGCTGAGGCCGTGGCCCGAACGTACGCCGATGTCATCCCGCTCTCGGCCGAGGAGGTCGCACGTGTTCTGGTGGGCGCATTCGAGCAGCCTCCGCACGTCAACCAAGACCTGATCGTGCTGCGCCCCGTTGCGCAATCCAGCGTCTTTCACACGCACCGCGGAGAACTCGTCCCGCGATCCACCCAGTGACGGTGCAACTGCCTGAACTGGTCGCACAGGGGTGTGTCGCCGCTGATTGGGTCGCGGCTCTTGCACCCGTCGCGAAGGAACTTGATGCCCTTGACGTGTTTGTTCGTCAAGAACAGGCGGCGGGACATCAGGTTTTGCCGGCACCTGAGCGGATCATGGCCGCGTTTTGGCAACCGCTCGCCCAAGTGCGTGTGCTCATTGTGGGGCAAGATCCCTACCCCACACCCGGGCACCCGATCGGGCTGTCGTTCGCGACCGCTCCCGAGGTGCGCCCCCTCCCGCGCAGTCTCGCAAACATCTACCGCGAACTGCGCGATGACCTGGGCATTGCTCCTGCACCGCACGGCGACCTGACCCCGTGGTCCGAGCAGGGCGTGATGCTGCTCAACCGCGTGCTCACCGTGCGCGCGGGTGCCGCGGGCTCGCATCGCGGGAAGGGATGGGAGGCGGTGACGGATTGCGCGATCCGCGCACTGGTTGCCCGTCATGCCCCGCTGGTAGCGGTGCTGTGGGGAAACGATGCGCGGCGGATCGGCCCGCTGCTTGGCGACACCGAGCGAATCGAGAGCGCGCACCCCTCGCCGCTGTCGGCCGCGCGGGGCTTCTTCGGGTCGCGACCGTTCAGCCGCGTGAATGAGTTGCTTGTGCGGCAGGGCGCCAATCCCATCGTGTGGGGGCTGCCAGAACGTGCGCTTCCGCAATGAGCGGCAACGGTGGCGCGCGAGTGGCTATGATCGCGGCATGACTGATGCAGTGCTGCTCGAGGTTGACCACGGACTCGCCCGAATCACCCTGAACCGCCCGGACCGGCTCAACGCATTTCACGCCGACATGGCTGAGGGGTGGGCCCGGGTCACCCGCGAGGCGGTAGCCCGGGAAGATGTGCGCGCGATTCTGGTGCGGGCAGAAGGTCGCGCCTTTTGCGCGGGTGGAGATGTTAAAGCCATGGCGGAAATGTCGGATCGTGGCGAGCAGATGACGGCGCTTGCTCGACGCATTAACGACGGGATCCGAGCGCTGGTCGAGTCGTCGATTCCGGTCGTCGCGGCGGCTCACGGCACCACCGCCGGCGGTGGGCTGGGCATTCTGTTGGCGAGCGACTATGCAGTCACTGGCGTGAGTTCGAAGATCGGCAGCCTGTACGCCAACGTGGGGCTGTCTCCCGACCTGTCGGTGTCGGCGCTCCTCGGACGCGCCGTCGGTGAGCGCCGTGCGCTCCAGCTCACCCTGCAGGAGCGCCTCCTGTCGGCGCAAGAGGCGCTCGACTGGGGTCTCGTCGCAGAGGTGGTCCCAGACGATGCGGTGAGCGCACGGGCGGAAGAGATCGCCAGCCACTGGGCCGAAGGCGCAGCACGTGCGTATGGCCAGGCGAAGCGGCTGCTTCGCGCCGCTCCCGACCACACATTCGCGGCGCAGCTTGACGAGGAGGCGCTGACGATCGGCAGGTTGTCTCTCGCCCCAGAGGCCGAGGCTCGCATCACGGCCTTCGCGAGGCGATAGGTTCCCGGATGAGTTAGCCGAGCGGCGTGCGAGAGTTCAGTGCTTCCAGGAGTGCGCGCTCGCTCTTGATCGTTCCGGGGTTTCGTCTGAGCCACGGGCGGAGCACGCGGGTCACGAGCGGCATCATGAAGAACGTCATGATCGGCACCAGCAGGGTGACCGTGAGAACAGACCGCAGGGGAATAGCGAGCTCGCCCCACCACCCCAACTGTGAGACGGCGAGGGAGACCAGCAGATTGAGGGGAAACATGCCCACCCAAATGGCCACGGCCTGCTTCCATCGCAGCGGCGCGGAGCGCACCCCAATCGTGCGCACAGCCCCCGTCTGCGCATCTACCGAGTGGCGCAACTCGGGCCCATCAAACCACCCTTCGATGCCGGTTCGGCTTTGTACTGTTGCGTCAAGCACGAGCGGATCGCCGCTGCGCAGCCATTTCTGTCGCTCACGGGAGTGCTCCCAGTCAGTGAGCGACTGTTCGTCGCTGAAGCGGTAGGTCATGTGCAACACGTTCTCGTTCTCGGCATCTCGTATGACGCCGACCCCCAGGCAGCCGTGATGCCTCCGCGCGAGGCTGAGGCCCTGGTCGATCCACGCCACGCCGTCTCCCTGGGAGGCGGGGGAGAGCTCTCGTCTGACCGAAACTGTCACTGGATTCGCCATGACTTCATTGCACCGCACCCGTGTGTCGTGAAGGTTTCAGCGTGTATCCAAAGCGTGACTCCGGGGTTACATTTGCGGGTCGCACAGCTTCGCGGCGCAGGGTGCGAAGATGGTGTCGTGAACATTGTGCTCGGGGTGACCGGCGGCATCGCCGCATACAAGGCCGTATTGCTCGCTCGGTTGTTCGTCGAGGCCGGTCACGAGGTGCACGTGGTGCCGACGGCCGACGCGCTGCGCTTTGTCGGGCTTCCGACCTGGGAGGCGATTAGCCGTCACCCGGTGACCACGTCGGTGCATGACGATGTTCCCGAGGTGCGTCACGTCGCGCTCGGACAGCGAGCCGACCTGGTGGTCGTCGCCCCCGCGACCGCGAACACGCTGGCTCGCATGGCGGCCGGACTCGCCGACGACCTCCTCGGCACCACCCTGCTGGCTACCACCGCCCCCGTGCTCGTCGCGCCGGCCATGCACACCGAGATGTGGCAGCACGCCGCGACCCAGCACAACGTCGAGACGCTCCGCGGCAGGGGCATTGCCTTTGTCGGCCCAGACAGTGGCCGACTCACGGGCGACGACAGCGGCCCGGGCCGCATGAGCGAGCCCGCGCAGATCTTCGAGGCGGCCAGGTCTCTCCTGGCAGGTCGGCATCCACACGCCTCCGAGTCGCAGATCACAGTGGATCAGCCCACCTCCGATCTCGCGGGCCTCACGGTGCTCGTCAGTGCCGGGGGCACCCGCGAGCCGATCGACCCGGTGCGCTACCTCGGCAATCGCTCAAGTGGCCGGCAGGGCGTGGCGATCGCCGCCGCCGCCGCGGCTCGGGGCGCGCAGGTGGTGCTCCTCGCCGCCAACGTTGACGCTTCCGTGCTTGGCGAGGTGGGTGAGCGATCCACTACGCGCGTCGTTCCGGTCGGCACGGCCGCAGACCTCGAGGCCGCGGCGCGGGCGGAGGCTGCCTTCGCAGACGTCGTCATCATGGCCGCCGCAGTCGCTGACTATCGCGTGGCGGAGGTGTCGGAAGGGAAGCTTCGCAAGGAGGATACGGGCGGCACGCCCCCTACCCTTCAGCTGGTCGAAAACCCAGACATTCTGCGGGGTTTGGTCGTCTCCCGGGCCCCGGGGCAGACGATCGTGGGTTTTGCCGCCGAGACTGCCGAGGGTGAGGATGAGCTGCTGGAGCGTGGGCGGCGCAAGCTCGCACGAAAAGGCGTGGATCTGCTCGCCGTCAACGCGGTGGGGTGGAGCGAGGGTTTCGAGTCGGCAGGGAATACCCTGCACGTTTTGGACCGTGCGGGCGAGGTGGTGCGTCGCATCGAGGGCACCAAACGCGAGACTGCAGATGGACTGCTCGACGCGGTCTTGGCAGCGCGTCTCACACGTGATATTCTGTAAGGCCGGGCTCGCCCGGAATTGAAAACTCCATAGCGTGTGATGTGAATGCCCCGCGAGGCCAGAAACACTTCGGTGTTTGAGCCTTGCACTCAGGGGGCCGATCGGTTTCGACACGTCGTTTTGAGACTGTGAGAAGCGGGTCGAGGACGCGGAGTTATCTCGTAAACGCCCTTCGCAAACTATAGGTGCCAACGTTAAGCGCACCGACTTCGCTCTCGCTGCCTAAGCACGAGACCGAGTCCGTCAGGCCGGGTGTGCCTCCGCCCCGGTTTTCCTGACGTCATTTAGGAGGCTTGCTGGTGCGTTGCGTTTCAGGGCGTACCGGGACTTTTACTGTGACTGGGCCCGTCGCACTAGGTGTTCGTGACAAAGAGCGGGGCCGAGTAGAACGTCTGCACGAAATACACCCGTAGAAGGCATGGAATCATCGAAGTGGACCGGGGTTCAATTCCCCGCGGCTCCACGAGCTTCACATCACACGTTTGGAAATTGGAAATAGGTGAGGGGCCACCCAGCGGGTGGCCCCTCACCTATTTCATTGCCGTGCGGGGGCAACCGCCCACCATGTGGGTTACCGATCCACGATCTCTGCACCCTCGGGGAGCTTCGCGCCGAGCGGCAGTCGTACGGTCACGAACTGCTGCCCCGCTGCGGCGGGCGCTGGCTGTGTGGCAGCGGCTTCGGACGGAGCAGGTGCTGCCGGCGAGTGCTGCGGATCCACCGTTGGAGCGAACGCGCGCTTGACCACCCTCGGAGACGCGTGGCCCATCTTGTCGATCCAGGCGAGCGCGAGCGCAGAGACGATGAACGCCAGGTGGATCGCGACCTCCCACATCACGCCCTCGCCGGAGTAGATCACGCGGCCATCGGCACCGGTGACGACTCCGCCGTCCATGCGACCCACCTCAATGAAGGTCTTCAGGAGGTGAATCGACGAGATTGAGATGATCGAGACGGCGAGCTTGACCTTCAGGAGGTTCGCGTTGACGTGCGACAGCCAGTCGGGCTCGTCATGGTGGCCAGCAACACGGATCTTCGAGACGAATGTCTCGTAGCCGCCGATAATCACCATGATCAGAAGGTTCGCGATCATCACGATGTCGATGAGCGCAAGCACACTCAGCATGACCTCGGTCTCGGTGAAGTGGCCGTTAATGATCGCGGTCTCGATGAGGTGCCAGAGCTCGACGAAGAAGAGCACCACATAGATGGCCTGGGCGATGATGAGGCCAAGATAGAGCGGTGCCTGTAGCCAGCGGCTCGCGAAGATGAATCCGGCAAGGGTGCGCGAGGCCAGGCCGGGGCCGCGTAGAGCCGTATCACTGACGGATGAGGTGCGAAACTCGCTCACTGGAGTCCTTTCGAGGCGGATGACGGAGATAAGCGTAGCGACGCGTATCTCGGGGTTGGCTGAGCAAGTTAGACTTACCGCTGCGAAGGGGAGTATTCCGTTTTGCTCGTATCGTCATCACGCTGGGCTCCGTGGCCCTGCCGGTGCGGGCTCGGCTTCTGCCGGGAAGAGACCTTCGGTCATTCGCGCACCACCCACACCGAAGGTGAACCACCCGATAGTGACTACCGTACTTCCGCTCTGGTTCGAGGTCGGATCGATGATCGTGCTCGTAGCGATCCTCCTCATTGACCTCCTGCTCATCATTCGACGCCCGCACGCCCCCTCAATGCGAGAGGCGAGCCTGTGGGTGGGTTTCTACGTGTTGCTTGCGCTCATCTTTGCCGGGGCCATGTTTATCCTCGGCGATGTGCAGCACGGCACCGAGTTTCTGGCGGGTTGGCTGACCGAGTACAGCCTGTCCATTGACAACCTCTTCGTCTTCGTGATTATCCTGACCCGATTCGGGGTGCCCATTGCCTACCAGCAGCGTGCCCTGATGATCGGCATCATTCTGGCGTTGATCTTCCGCGGCGTCTTCATTTTGGTGGGTGCCGCGCTGATCGAGAACTTCAGCTGGGTCTTTTACATCTTCGGTGCGTGGCTGATCTACACCGCGTGGCAGCAGGCGAGCCACGACGACGGCGAGGGGGACGGCGAGAGCTGGTTCGTACGCCAGATCAAGAAGGTTGTGCCGTTTTCTGACCACTTTGACGGCGGCAAGCTGCGCACAACCGTCGATGGCAAGAAGATGTGGACGCCGTTCCTTCTGGTCCTCATCGCCCTGGGCACCACCGATCTGCTCTTCGCGCTCGATTCGATCCCCGCGATCTTTGGCATTACCCAGAGCCCGTTTATCGTGTTTACCGCGAACCTCTTCGCGCTCATGGGGCTGCGCCAGCTCTACTTCCTCCTGGGTGGCCTGCTCGATCGCCTGATCTACCTGAAGTACGGCATCGCCTTTATCCTCGCCTTCATCGGCGTGAAGCTCGTGCTGCACGCCATGCACGTGAACGAACTCCCATTCATCAACGGTGGTGAACACATTGATTGGGCACCCGAGATCAGCACCTGGGTGTCGCTCGGCGTGATCGTCGCCGCGATGGCGGTCGCGACGGTCGCGAGCCTCCTGAAGATTCGTCGGGATGCGCTTGCATCGGGCGAGCGGCGAGTGCCACGCGGTGCCCCGGTGCAGCCGAAGCAAGACGACGGCGCACAGTACTAGGCAGTGGATCGTGAACCGCCGCACCGGGTGCGGCGGTTCACCCCGGGGCTCGCTGCGATCCCGCAGGGCACCCGGTGATAGACTCTCGGCATGCGTACGCGGCAGCTCCTCCTTCATTGCCGCGACGGGGTGTAGCTTTCGGCCCTCCCGTCGCGGAGTTCAGGCATGGCCGACCCATTCGCGCAGTTGCGCACTGAGCCACGAAGTAGAGATGCACATTCATGACTGAGCAACAGACCAACCCCAACCCCCGCACCCTGGCAGAGAAGCTGTGGGACGACCATGTGGTCGTGAAGGGCGAAAACGGCGACCCCGATCTGATCTATATCGATCTTCATCTGATTCACGAGGTGACGAGCCCGCAGGCCTTTGACGGGCTGCGCGTGGCGGGTCGCCCGCTGCGCCGTGTCGATCTCATGATCGCGACTGAGGATCACAACACTCCGACACTCAACATCACGCGGCAGATCGAGGATCCCATCAGCCGCCTGCAGATTGAGACGCTGCGTCAGAACGTCGCCGAATTCGGTGTGCGTGCCCACCCGCTGGGCGACAAAGAGCAGGGCATCGTGCACGTCGTCGGGCCACAGTTGGGCCTCACGATGCCGGGCATCACCGTGGTGTGCGGCGACAGTCACACGTCGACGCACGGCGCGTTTGGCGCGCTTGCCTTCGGGATCGGCACGAGCGAGGTCGAGCATGTCATGGCGACGCAGACGTTGCCGTTGAAGCCGTTCAAGACGATGGCGATCAACGTCGAGGGCGAGTTGCGCCCCGGTGTTACCGCGAAAGACATCATTCTGGCGGTCATCGCGAAGATCGGTACCGGCGGCGGTCAGGGCTATGTGCTCGAGTATCGGGGGAGCGCGATTCGTGGCTTGTCGATGGAAGGGCGGATGACGATCTGCAACATGTCGATCGAGGCTGGTGCCCGCGCTGGCATGGTGGCCCCCGATGAGACGACCTTCGCCTATCTCGAGGGTCGCCCGCACGCGCCGAAGGGTGCGGACTGGGATGCGGCGGTCGAGTATTGGAAGACGCTGCCCACCGACGAGGGCGCCGTGTTCGATGCCGAGGTCTTCATCGATGCCCATCAGTTGGAGCCCTTCGTGACGTGGGGCACGAACCCGGGTCAGGGTGTGCTGCTGAGCGATCGGGTGCCCAATCCGGCGGAGATCGCTGATCCGAATCAGCGTGCCGCGGCCGAGCGTGCCCTCGAGTACATGGATATTGCGGCGGGCACCCCGATGAAGGAGATCGCGGTCGACGCGGTTTTTATGGGGTCGTGCACCAATAGCCGCATGGATGATCTGCGCGAGTTCGCAGGCATCATCAAGGGCAAGCAGATAGCCGACGGCGTGCGCCTGATGGTAGTGCCCGGCTCTGCGCGGGTGCGACTGGAGGCAGAGGCTGAGGGGATCGACAAGATCGTCGAGGAATTCGGCGGTGAGTGGCGATTTGCCGGGTGCTCAATGTGTCTCGGGATGAACCCCGATCAGTTGGCACCGGGTGAGCGGTGCGCGTCGACCTCGAACCGCAACTTCGAGGGGCGCCAGGGCAAAGGCGGGCGGACGCACTTGGTGTCGCCGCTGGTCGCAGCGGCCACCGCTATTCGCGGTACGCTCTCGAGCCCGTGGGATCTGCAGGCAGACGAAGCGCGCGGCATCACGCACGACAAGGTAGGGGCGTAATCATGGAAAAGTTCACGACGATGACCGGCGTTGCTGTTCCACTGAAGCGCTCGAATGTCGACACCGATCAGATCATTCCGGCGGAGTTCTTGAAGCGCGTCACGAAGACGGGGTTTGAAGACGCGCTGTTCTACCACTGGCGTCAAGATCCCGAGTTCGTGCTGAATCGGCCCGAGTATTCGGGTGCCGAGGTCTTGATCGCGGGAGCCGATTTTGGTACGGGTTCCTCGCGTGAGCACGCGGTGTGGGCGTTGCGCGACTACGGCTTCAAGGTCGTTATTTCGCCGAAGTTCGCCGATATTTTCCGTGGGAATTCCGGCAAGCAGGGCTTCCTCGCCGCGGAGGTCGAAGAAGCCGACGTGCAGCGGATCTGGGAGTTTCTCGATGCTCACCCGGGTGCGCCGGTGACGGTGAGTCTGGAAGATCGCACGGTGACCGCGGGGGAACTCACGGTTCCTTTCCAGATTGATGACTACACTCGGTGGCGGCTGATCGAGGGGCTCGATGATATCTCGTTGACCCTCCGCGACGAGCAGGCGATCACGGATTTCGAGGCGAAGCGTCCATCCTGGATGCCCACCACACTTCCGGTACACACGGCCTAATTTCGAATGAACGGCGGCGACACCATCGAAGACAGTGCGATTTCACAGACTGAGGCTGACGAGGGCCTGAAACAGGACGCTCGGAAGGCGGGTGCCCGGGTGGGCTTGACCTCTGACGAGATCATCATCAAAGGTGGGCGGCCACTGAAGGGTCGCATTGAGGTGCGCGGAGCCAAGAACCTCGCCACCAAGGCGATGGTCGCGGCGTTGCTCGGAAAGTCGCCTAGCGTGCTGCGCAATGTGCCAAATATCTCGGACGTGCGCGTCGTCGCCGGGCTGCTCGCCCTGCACGGCGTGCTCATTACTCGGGGCGAAGACCCGGGCGAATGGCGCCTCGATCCCTCGAACGTTGAACAGGCGCATCATGCCGACATCGACGCGCACGCGGGCTCCTCGCGTATCCCGATCCTCTTCTGCGGGCCGCTGCTGCATCGACTCGGCAAGGCCTTCATTCCCGACCTCGGTGGGTGCCGCATCGGGGATCGCCCCATCGATTTCCACCTCGACGCGTTGCGACAGTTCGGTGCGGTCATCGAGAAACTGCCGAGTGGGATCAGCCTCACCGCCCCCGGCGGACTCAAGGGTGCGAACATTGAGCTGCCCTATCCCTCCGTGGGAGCGACGGAGCAGGTGCTGCTGACCGCGGTGCTCGCCGAGGGGCAAACTGAGCTGCGCAACGCCGCCATAGAGCCTGAGATTGTCGACCTCATCTGCATTCTCCAGAAGATGGGCGCCATCATCTCGATGGAGCCCAACCGCGTGATCTTTATCGAGGGTGTCGAGGAGCTTCAGGGCTACACGCATCGTGCCATCTTCGACCGCAACGAGGCCGCCAGCTGGGCGGCTGCCGCCCTGGCCACCAAGGGTGACATCTTTGTCGGCGGGGTCCAACAAGAAGAGATGATGACCTTCTTGAACGTGTTCCGCAAGGTCGGCGGAGCGTTTGACGTGCAAGACGACGGCATCCGCTTCTGGCACCCAGGTGGCACGCTGAAGCCGGTCACAATCGAGACCGACGTACACCCTGGCTTCATGACCGATTGGCAGCAGCCGCTCGTTGTCGCACTGACCCAGGCCGAGGGAGTCTCGACCATCCACGAGACCGTCTACGAGAACCGGTTTGGGTTCACCGATGCGCTCAACACGATGGGCGCCAACATCGTGGTGTACCCGGACGGACTCGCCCATGAGGATCGCCGCGTGCTGCGCCGTGAATTTGAGCAGGCCGCGGTCATCACCGGCCCCACCCCGCTGCACGGTGCCGACATTGAGGTGCCCGACCTGCGCGGTGGGTTCAGCCACCTCATCGCCGCTCTCACCGCAGAGGGGCAGAGCAAGGTCAGCAATCTCGGCATCATTTCGCGCGGGTACGAGAATTTCATTGAGAAGCTGCGCCTCCTCGGTGCCGACTTCGTGTTCGAGAGCTGAGTTCGCGCGTCCGAGCACGCAGATTCTGGGAAGATGAGACTATGCGTGACACCGTAAAAATGCGAAGCCGCTCCTCTGCTGAGAAGCGGCGTCCCAGCATGTTCTGGGTGCTGGCTTCGCTCATTCTGCCAGCCTGGTCGTGCATGGTGCGGTACCGGTTCACCCCCGATTCGCAGTTACCCAAGACCGGGCCGTTCATCCTGTCGCCGAACCACTACAGCGAGATCGACCCCATCGCGGTCGGTGCGGGCGTGTGGCATCTCGGTCGACTCCCGAGGTTCATGGCCAAGGCGAGTCTCTTCCGGAATCCGCTCATTGGGTGGGTGTTCCGTTCCACCGGACAGGTGCCGGTGGAACGTGTGGGGCCTGCGGGCGCGAGCGCGCTGGGCGCGGCCGGAGCGTTGATCCGCAACAACTCCGGGGTGATTGTGTATCCCGAGGGGTCGCTCACTCGCGATCCGGACCTGTGGCCGATGCGAGGAAAGACCGGGGCGATCCGCCTGGCGCTCGAATCGGGCATTCCGGTGATTCCGATGGCGCACTGGGGCACGCAAGAGTTGATGCCGAGGTACGCGAAGCGGATCCACCCCATCCCTCGGAAAACCATTCACGTCGCGGTAGGCAAGCCGCTCGACCTTTCCCGGTTTCAGGGTCGCGAGATCGATCAGAAGACGGTCACCGAGGCCACCGAGGTGCTGATGACCGAGATCACCAGACTTCTCGCGGGCCTGCGCGGGGAACAGCCGCCCACGGAGCGCTGGGATCCGGGCAAGCACCAGCAGAGCGAAACGGGGCGCTTTTGACGACCCGTCCCATCGATATCGTCACCGCGAACCTGCGGCGCAATCGCGGGCGCAAGGTTGCCGTCATCGGTGCGGGCAGTTGGGGTACCACCTTCGCGAAGGTGCTCGCCGATGCCGGTTGTGACGTGACCGTGTGGGCGCGCAGGCCCGAGCAGGCGCACGAAATTCAGGTTGCCAAGCGCAACTCGCAGTACCTGCCCGGCATCAACCTGCCGAAGTCGCTGAAGGCGACCAGCGAGGTGGATCAGGCGCTGCGCGGCGCGAAGCTCGTGTTCTTGGCGGTGCCGAGCCAGACGCTACGCCAGAATCTCCGCGACATTGAGCCGCATCTCGAACGCGGCAGCGTGCTCGTCAGCCTCGTGAAGGGGGTGGAGCGCTCCACCACCATGCGCATGTCGGAGGTGATTGCTGACACTCTCGATATCGGTCCTGAGCGCATCGGGGTGCTCTCGGGCCCGAACATTGCGCTCGAGATCGCGAAGGAGCAGCCCACGGGCGCGGTGGCCTCGAGTGGCTCGCCGGAAGTGGCGCTCGAGATCGCGACCGCGTGCTCGGCCAGGTACTTTCGTACGTACGTCAACACCGACGTGGTGGGTACCGAGCTGGGCGGTGTGCTCAAAAACCTCATCGCACTGGCCATCGGCATTGTCGATGGGGTGGGCTACGGCGAGAACACGAAGGCCGCGATTATCACCCGCGGGCTCGCCGAGATGACGGAATTTGCGGTGGCATCGGGGGCGGATCCGAGCACACTGGCGGGGCTCGCTGGCCTGGGCGACCTCATCGCGACCTGCCAGTCGCCGCTCTCGCGCAATAACACCGCGGGGCGATTGATCGGGCAGGGGTTTTCGCTCGAAGAAACGAAGCAGCAGATGCAGCAGACCGCCGAGGGCATCACGTCGGTGGCCTCGGTGCTCGAGCTCGCGCATGAGCGCGGGGTGCCGATGCCGATCGTCGAGCAGGTGCAGATGGTGCTCAGCGGCACCATGGCGCCGAAAGACCTGGGGCCTCACCTTGCCACCGAAGATGACGTGCCCAAGCCCGAGCTGAGCCTCGGCGGCGAGAAGCCGGGCGCCTGGCGCCGATTTGTTGACCGATTGAAGGGAACCCCCGCGTGAGCGCAGAAGACCTGTGGCCGAAGAAGCGCACCGTCGTGTTGCTGTTCGGAGGCCGCTCCAGCGAACACGAGATCAGCTGCGTTACCGCTGCCGGGGTGCTGCGATCCATCGATCGTTCGCGGTTTGACGTGATCCCGGTCGGCATTTCCAAGCGCGGGGCGACCGTGCTCCTCGACGAGGAGGTGCTGTCGAGCTACCGGCTTGAGGTGGGCGCGTTGCCCGAGGTTCCCGAAAATGGCACCCGGGTGCTCTGGCCTGCGTCGACCGAGACGAGCACCCTCACCGTCATCGAGCAAGACGGGCACCTGCGTTCGCTCGGTCACGTCGACGTCGTGCTGCCCATGCTGCACGGCACCTTTGGCGAGGATGGCACCGTGCAGGGCATGCTCGAACTCGTTGACCTTCCCTACGTGGGAAGCGGTGTGCTCGGCTCCGCGCTGTGTATGGACAAGCACGCGGTGAAGACCGTGCTCGCCGACGCAGGCATCGCCGTGGCGCCGTGGCGGATGGTGACGCGCGAGCAGTTGGAGCGGGATCCGTATCTCGTGGATCGTCTCGCCGACGGACTCACCTACCCGCTCTTTGTGAAGCCGAATCGTGCGGGGTCGAGCCTCGGTGTGAGCCGCGTCACCGAGCCCAGCGGCCTGGGCGCGGCCCTCGAGCTCGCCTTCGCGGAGGACCGTGTGGCGCTCGTGGAGTCGGGTGTTGCCGGTCGCGAGGTCGAGATCGGGGTGTTGCAGGGCCGAGACGGCGCCCTGCCGCGCACGAGCGCGGTCATCGGCGAGATCGTGTTTACCGGTCGCGACTTTTACGACTACGAGGCGAAGTACCTGGGGGCAGCGGGCATCGAACTCGCACTGCCCGCGAAGGTGACCGACGGGGAGTTTCTCGCGATCCGCGATGCCGCCGTGCGCGCCTTCGAGGTGACCCAGTGTGCGGGGCTTGCCCGCATCGACTTCTTCCTCACCGAAGCCGGCCCGGTCTTGAACGAGATCAACACGCTGCCTGGGTTCACTCCCATCTCGATGTACCCGCGGCTGTGGGAAGAATCGGGAATGGGCTACACGGCGCTCATCACCGAACTCATCGAGCTCGCACTCGAACGGCGCACGCGATGAGCGACGAAAAGCTTGGCGCCGAGGTGCTCATCTCATACGTGCACGGTGGTGCGGGTATGCCCGAGGGGTTTCGGCAGGGGCTCACTGACGCAGCCGAGCGCGTCGGCGGGCTGCTGCGCGAACGCGGTCTGTCAGTGCGCATCGTCGACGCGGCAGAGCCGGGTGTCGCGCCCGCCGAAGCTCTCGCGGGTGCCTCAGGGCTGATCGTGCTGGGCGGTGGCGATGTCGCGCCTGAGGTGTACGGTCAGGCCACCCTGGTCGACAACCTCTACTACGTTGACGCTGCCGCGGATCGCTTCGAGATCGAACTGGTGCGTCGTGCCTCCGCAGCGGGCACCCCGGTGCTCGGCATCTGCCGAGGGTCCCAGGTCATCAACGTCGCCTTCGGCGGCTCACTGGTGCAAGATCTCGGCCCGGGCCTGCATAATCGCGAGGTCGTCGGCGACCCGTGGACCGATCACGATGTCGTGCTCGAAGCCGAGACGCGAGTCGCGGAGCTGTTCGGAGAGCGGCGAGTGACGGTGCGTACGGGGCACCATCAAGCAGTGGATCGCCTCGGCGCAGGGCTCCGGATCGCCGCCCGCGCCGATGACGGGGTGGTCGAAGCGACGGAAGGAATCGATCGCTGGATCGTCGGGCTGCAGTGGCATCCGGAAGAAGCGCAGGGCGACCCGATTGCACTCGAACGGTTCTTTGACGGATTCTCCGCCGCGGTGCGCGAAAACTCGCTCGAAGGCTAGTCGAAGTCGAGGGTGTCGGTGAGGCTGGTGCACTGCCTCGTCTGAGGAAGGAGCTTCGCGACAGCGCCAAGATCCACAACCGTTTCCGTGCCACTGGCCTTCTCTGAATCAACGATCACGGCGAGCCCCGGGCTGCGACCATAGGCCTCGAACTTGTAGAGCGGCGCGTTGTCTCGGTTGATGACCCAGTCGACACCGCTCACGTTGACGCAGTCGTCGGTGGTGGGGCCAGTCGGCTCTATGCCGCAATAGAGCAGCACGCCGGCGGGATCGCCCCACGCCCCGGTGGACTGGGCGTTCGTGGTGCGTCGCTCGAGATCGGCGACAGTGTCGGGAAGGCGCACGATGACGTCGGCACACGCGGGGTTGTTCGCGTCCGGCGCCGAGTCCATGGGCACGATGCCCGAGCATCCGGTGAGTGTGCCCGCGAGGGTCAGCGTGGCAGCTCCGAGGGCGAGGGCACGTAGACGAATCGACACGCCTCCAGCTTATCGCCGGGTGCCTGGGCGCTGGCTTCACTGGGTACCCGCCCGTAACCCCATTACCGACCTTCCTCCCCATGTCCTGCGGCAAGGGGACACGAAGTGCGCTCTGAGTGACCCGGAGAGGACCAATCGTGTCCCCTTGCGGGAGGGCGGTGGCGATAGGTTGATGGGCATGAATGAGCGGCAGACTGTGGATCATGGCCCGACCGTCGGCGAGGCCGGCGAATCGGGGGCACTCGCGGCGATCCTCGCGCGGCTGCGCCCGGCGCGTGCGGCGACTGTGGGCCCTGGCGACGATGCCGCGGTGCTCACGAGTCGCGGTGACACGGTGGTTACCACCGACACCATGATCGAGGGGCCCGACTTCCGGCTCGCCTGGCACTCCGGCTATGAGCTCGGGTGGAAACTCGCCGCGACGAACCTGTCTGATGTTGCCGCAATGGGCGCACGCCCGACCGCGCTGACCGTTGCTCTGGCGTGCCCACGAGAGACTCCGATTGCCCTACTAGCCGAGATCGCACGGGGCCTCGATGCCGCGTGCGAGAATCTCGCCCCTGGGTGCGGCGTGGTCGGTGGCGATCTGGGCCGCGCTCCGGTAGTGACCGCGGCGATTACTGCGCTCGGCGACCTCGAGGGCCGCAGCCCGGTGCTGCGTTCCGGCGCGCAACCCGGCGACATGGTGGCGTATGCGGGGGATCTGGGTCTCTCGGGAATCGGTCTCGCCACACTGTTTCGCGAGAGCGCCGAGCCAGACGGCACGGCCCACAGGCGAGGTCTCGCAGGGATCCGCGAGCGACACCCAGCTGCACTCTCGGCGCACCTGGCCCCGACTCCGCCGATCCACCGGGGAATCGCCGCCGCCGAGGCGGGTGCGACCGCGATGCTCGACGTGTCAGACGGGCTGTCGCTCGATGCGGCCAGGCTCGCGCGCGCGAGTGGGGTCACCCTGGCACTCGATGCGAACCTGCTCGCTGCGCACTTCGGCCTGCAGCGCGGTGAGGTCGTGTCGCTTGAGGCGATGCTCACGGGCGGCGAGGATCACGGGCTTCTCGCCACGTTCCCGGCCGTGGCGACCGCGGAGATTCCTGAGGGGTTTCGCGTGATCGGTGAGGTGGTTGCGACGCGCACCGACGGTCGACTTCTCGTGGACGGATCGCCGTATGAGCCGCGCGGGTGGGACCCCTACGTCATCGAAGCCCCACTGCTCGGGGGTGGGCGCTAGCGGCTCCTTCGACTCTTGGGAAGGAGCCACGAGCGACCACTCAGGGTCTTGATGCCGCGACTGGGCCTCCAGAATGCGGGGTGTGTGTGGTGCTGGCTCAGGAACCCGCGGCGAGCCGCAGCGCGGCCCAGAGTTCAGCTCGGGTTCCGGGGTCCTCGAGATCGCGCTCCACCAAACTCGCGGCGGTCTGAATGCGCGTGCGCAGCGTGTGCCGGTGCACTCCCAACGCGGCGGCAGCGGGGCTGGTCTGACCGTGGTGAGCGAGCCACACCTCGAGGCTGTGCGCGATCGCGTCGCCGTGCCGCTGATCGTGCTGGCGGAGCGGGGCGAGAAGCCCGAGTGCGCGTCGTCGCGCCTCCGGCTCGGCCGCGAGCAGGTCGAACAACCCCGCGTGCATGCTCGGCTGGTAATCGACCGGGCCTGGCGTGGTCTCGCCCGCCCGCCCCGGCGCCTTCGCGCGTTCAAGGGCGAGTTCGGCCTGCTCGATGAGCTCGGCCAGATCGTCGAGCGACCCGCGGGCGCTTACCCCTGCGGGCACGTGGTGATCCACCAGCACGCGTCGCACGGACGCGACGAGTGTCGCGTCGCAGATCAGTACCGCTCCCGCGCCGAAGGGTGCCGTGAGGAGCCCCGCGCTGCTGCCGGCGAGCGAGCGCAGGTCTTCGGTGAGTGTCGCGCCGAAGTCGGCAACGCGGTCGATCCGCACCGCAGCCACCCGGCCGCGGGGGAGTCGCGAGAGCACCCCGCGGGCGACCCGTTCGGCGAGCTCGGTCTCGCCCGCGAGCAGCAGCTGCACGACGGCTGACCGCAGAGCCACCTCGGCCTCACCGAGTCCCGTGCGGTGCTCCAGTTGCACCGTCGCGAGCGATGCCACGAGCCCAATCAGGGTGCGCTCGGCGTGGTCGAGGGTCGTGCTTGCCGGGGTCACGAGCACTCCCAGCAGGTGCCCGCTGCGACCGAGGGTTTGCAAGTGGATCGGCTCGTCGCCCAGACTTCGCACGCGACTGGCGCGAGTGCCGCGTTCGATCAGGTCGCGCGACTCTCGGCGGATCCACTCGGCCTGTGCCGAATTTCTCTCTGTGCGCGGCGCGAAGTCAATCAGCCTGCCGGTGCGGTCGGCGATGGCGACCCACCTGCCGAGGCGGGCAGCGGCCTCGCGCACCGCCGCGGCGATGCCGTCGCGCTGCAGCGCCGCGCTTGCCACGGCGCGCTGCGATTCGAGTGCCCAGGCGTCGCGAGCGTGCGACTGCGCATCGAGGAGCCTAGCCGCGGTCTGCACGATGGCGATGAACGGGGTTTCGTACGGCACGCGAAACAGGGGCAGACGGAGCTTCTCGCAGGCCTCGATCAGCAGGGGAGGGGTGCGCTCCCACACGATGCCGACACCGAAGCCGAGTGCGGCGACACCCGCGGACTGCAGGCGCTCGACGTAGGCGTTTGCCTGTTCGATGGTGAGGCTTGCGGAAAACTGGTTGCCGGTCGTGAGGAGCACCGTGCGGGGAGTGAGGAAGGGCGTGGGATCGAGCATGTCGCTGCCGTGCACCCACAGCACGGGGAGCTCGGCAGTTGCCTCCGATGCCTCCTCAGAGCTGCCTGCAATCAGCACCAGCCCGAGCGGGTATTGGCGGATAAGCGTGCCCAGCTCGATCGTGGGGTGCAGCGGGAGCGAGGGGGTAATCACCGTGCCTCCTTCGGGAGAGTCCAGCCCGCGGGCCTCGATTGCCATAGTGGCGAATCTTGCTTCTACAAATCACCATAGTGGCAAATTGCCGGCGGCGGCTGCGAGCCTATGCTGGGTGCAGGATCCACCGGCGTTGGTGCTGGGGATCGAATCATCGCGACTGCTCCGGCAGCGCACGCACAGAAGGAGAAATTTCGATGTCAGATGTCACTCTTCAGGGCGGCCCCTCGCTGCCACAGGAGCGCAAGCTTGTCACCGCTATCCCCGGCCCCAAGTCGCAGGAGCTCATGGCGCGCAAGAACGCGGCCGTTGCCTCGGGCGTGGGCGTGGCACTGCCCGTCTCTATCGTGGCTGCCGGCGGTGGCGTCATGGTCGATGCCGATGGCAACTCGCTCATCGATCTGGGCTCGGGCATTGCGGTCACGGGCGTCGGCAACTCGGCTCCTGCCGTGGTCGAAGCAGTGGTGAACCAGGTGCAGCAGTTCACCCACACGTGCTTCACCGTCACCCCGTACGAGGGATACGTCGCGGTCGCTGAGAAGCTCAACGAATTGATCCCCGGTGATCACGAGAAGCGCTCTGCACTGTTCAACTCTGGTGCCGAAGCCGTTGAGAACGCGATCAAGATCGCACGTCACTACACCAAGCGCAACGCAGTGGTCGTCTTCGACCACGCGTATCACGGTCGCACCAACCTCACCATGGGCATGACCGCCAAGAACATTCCCTACAAGGATGGCTTTGGCCCGTTTGCTCCCGAGGTGTACCGGGTTCCGACCTCGTACCCGTACCGTGACGGGCTCACGGGTGCTGAGGCCGCCGCGATCGCACTGACACAGATCGAAAAGCAGGTCGGAGCATCGAACCTTGCCGCGATCATCATTGAACCCATTCAGGGCGAGGGCGGATTCATCGCTCCCGCCGAGGGCTTCCTTCCCGCGTTGAGCGAGTGGGCAACCAAGAACAACGTCGTCTTCATCCTCGACGAGGTGCAGACCGGCTTCGCCCGCACCGGTGATCTGTTCGCCGCGAACCACGAGGGTGTCGTCGCAGACATCGTGACCACGGCGAAGGGCATTGCGGGTGGCCTCCCGCTGTCGGCCGTCACCGGTCGCGCCGAGATCATGGATTCTGCTCATGCCGGTGGCCTCGGTGGCACCTACGCGGGCAGCCCCATCGCCTGCGCGGCTGCGCTCGCCACGATCGAGACCTACCAGGCCGAGAACCTTGCAGAGCGTGCTCGCGAGATCGGCGCGATCATCGACGAGTTCTTCACCGAGCTGCAGAAGAGCGACGATCGCATCGGAGACATTCGCGGTCGCGGCGCGATGAAGGCGGTCGAACTCGTCGAGTCCGGCAGCACCAAGCCGAACGCCGCACTGACCAGCGCGATCGCCAAGTTTGCCGGCGAGCAGGGTGTCATCCTCCTCACCTGCGGCACCTACGGCAACGTGATCCGCTTCCTGCCACCGCTGTCGATCGGCGACGAACTGCTGCGCGAGGGCCTGCAGGTCGTTGCAGATGCGCTCAAGGCCTCGGCCTGATCCACCTCTGATCAACTGAATTGCGGGGCTCGAACGGCGCACGCTCGAGCCCCGCTCACGAAAGGAAACGACTCATGGCACTGAAGCCCAACGAGCAAGAGTTGCTCGATAGCGTCCAGTCCGGCCTCGGCATCGGCGGCACCTGGCAGCCCTCCGCCACCGGCGCGACCTTTGGCGTGCAGGATCCGGCAACCGGCGAGACCATTAAGACGATCGCTGATGCGACGGTCGAGGATGCCGTGCGCGCCCTCGACGCAGCCGTTGCCGCTCAGGATGCCTGGGCCGCAACCCCGTCACGCGTGCGCTCGAACATCTTGCGTCGCGCCTTCGACCTGCTCATGGAGCGCAAAGAAGACTTCGCGCTGCTCATGAGCATGGAGATGGGCAAGCCCATCGCCGAGGCTCGCGGCGAGGTGAACTACGGTGGCGAGTTCCTGCGCTGGTTCTCCGAAGAAGCCGTCCGCGTGCGCGGCGACTACCGCGAGAACCCCGAGGGCACCGGTCACATGGTCGTCTCGCACATTCCGGTGGGTCCGACCTACTTCATCACCCCCTGGAACTTCCCGCTCGCAATGGCCACGCGCAAGATCGCTCCGGCGCTCGCCGCCGGCTGCACCGTGGTCATCAAGCCCGCAGCCCTGACCCCGCTCACCACGATCTTCTTCGTGCAGTTGCTCGAAGAGGCGGGCCTGCCCGCTGGCGTCGTGAACGTGGTGCCGACCTCGAAGTCGAGCGCACAGTCGAGCGCGCTGCTGAGCGACACCCGTCTGCGCAAGCTCTCGTTCACCGGTTCCACTCCTGTCGGCGTGAAGCTGCTCGAGGCCGCCGCGCAGAACGTGCTGCGCACCTCGATGGAGCTCGGTGGCAACGCCCCGTTCGTGGTCTTCGATGATGCCGATCTCGACCGTGCGGTCGAGGGTGCGCTGCTCGCGAAGTTCCGCAACATCGGGCAGGCATGCACCGCGGCGAACCGCATCATTGTGCACGAGTCGGTCGCCGACGAGTTCGCTCGTCGCGTGGGCGAGCGCGTCGCGCAGATGACCATCGGTCGTGGCGCGGAAGAGGGCAACGACATCGGTGCGCTCGTCGACGAAAAGGCCGTGGCAAACACCGCGCGCCTTGTCGCAGACGCGGTTGAGACCGGCGCTACCATCGTCACCGGTGGCGAGTCGATCGACGGCCCGGGCCACTTCTTCCAGCCCACCGTGATCGACCACCTCAGCCCGCAGTCGGCGATCATGCGCGAAGAGATCTTCGGGCCGGTGCTTGGCATCATCCGCTTCTCGACCGAAGAAGAGGCTGTCGAAATTGCAAACAGCACCGAGTACGGTCTGGTCAGCTACGTGTTCACCGAGAACATCCACCGCGGCCACCGCATGATTGAGAAGCTCGAGACCGGCATGATGGGCCTGAACACCGGCCTGGTATCGAACGCTGCGGCCCCCTTCGGTGGCATCAAGCAGTCGGGCCTCGGTCGCGAGGGCGGCTTCGAGGGGATCCACGAGTTCCTCTCGACGAAGTACACCCTTCTGCCGCGATAGGTACTATCGCGTCGCACGATCTGCACGATCTGAACGATCTGAACGATCGGAACGATCCGCACGCCCCGTGCGCCCAGTGCGCGAACCGGCCACGTCAGCTTCGGCTGGCGCGGGCCGGTTTTGCGTTTCAGGGGCAGAACGTGGTCGCCGAATGGACGCTCGCGCAGGGTTCAGGGGCTCGAAAGCGTGCGCGGAGGTCCACCTGAGCGGGACCGGAGCGGTCATTGGGGTGACGTTGACACTCGCCGAGGGTCGAGCCATTCCGGTGGACGCTCGCGCAGGCTTCGGACGGCGGGAACCCTGCGCGGGTGTCCACCCGAGGGTGACCAGTAAGGTCGGTGGTTGTGCGGCTGACGCTCGCGCAGGCTTCGGACGGCCGGAACCATACGCGGCAGTCCACCTGAGCGTGAACGATATGGCCGGTGGCTGAGTCAGAGCGGCAGAAATTGTGAAACGCGGTGCGTTTTCACTCAGCGAGCCGCCTGTCGGCGGCAGAATCTCTGCAACGCGATGCGCTGCTTCTCGCAGACCGCCTGTCGGCGGCAGAACTCGCAAAACGCGGTGCGTTTTTCCTAAGCGAGTTCTGCCCACCACAGCGCGGTCTCGCCGTATCGCTTCTCCTTGATGCGCGCGAGACCCGCCGGCCACGTCGGTTCGGGCGAGCGCGTGCTTCGCTCCACCAGTACAACCCCGTCCTCGGCGAGAAGCGGCACCACCGCAGTGAGATTCGAGGTGAGTTCTTCCTCACCCAACTCGTACGGCGGATCCAGCATCACGACATCCCATTTCACCAGTGGATCCAGGCCCTCCAGGAACGCCTGCACCGATTGGCGCGCGACCGTTACTCGGGGGGCCTGACTCTTGGTGAATGCCGCAGTTACGGTCTTCGCGTTCCGTGCCGCAACCTGTGCGGACTGCGGATGCTTCTCGACGAGCGCGACCTCGCTGGCGCCGCGGCTCGCAGCCTCGAGACCGAGGGCCCCCGAGCCGGCATACAGGTCGAGGACTCGGGATCCGCTATCGAGACCCCACGACCCCAGGGTGGAGAAGATCGCCTCGCGTACGCGGTCGGTGGTCGGGCGCGTGCCCGACTTTGGCACTTCGAGCCGGAGAGACCCGGCCACGCCCGCGATGATTCTGGTCACCCACCTAGGGTATCGCCCGAGACCCCGGCCCACTTCTGCCGCTCATGCACGTACTTCGCCCTCGCGCCCCGTCATTTCAAGCGCTCGCAGCGTCCGCCGGAGTCGCGGCTAGCCCGGCCCACCACTCCGGTCGGAGATATCACTACTGTCGGGCGGATACGCCCAGTCGGCCCCGACGCCAGTGATATCTCCGACGGGGGTCATGGGAGGCGCGATTTGGAGATGTGCGATTGGTGACAGCGAAGTGCGATAGATGACGGAGAAGCGCGAAAGGTGATGTGAGGTGTGCGATGGGCAGAGAGGAGTGGGGATGCCTGTCTCGTGGTGACTGTATGGTGGCTGCCGCGGGCAGCTTTGCTGCCCTTGCCATGAGTTACGTGGGCGAGTTTCTGCGGTGGCTGGTTGCGTGGTCCCCTCCGTGGGGAGATTTGGTGACGGGCTGCAGGGAGAATGCTCGGCAGAGGCGAGTGCGGGGTGCTAGCCCGGATTGGACTCGCCAGGTGTTCAACAGCGCCTCCCTGCAGATGCGACCAGAGTGAGGCATGGGATCTGCAGGAATCTACTGGACCAGAATCCGCCGAGATCCTCGCACCAACAACATGCGGACGATCATCGAGTATCCTTCGTTTTCGCCGTGGGCGTAGCCGCCTCCGCTATGGATCTGGGTGTGGGCGCCGGTGTGGGTGCCGCGGCCGCGCGTTCCGCGAGGCTGACCGCGACACCCGCGAGAACACCCGCACACACGCCTGCGATCAGCCCAATTGGAACGAAAAACATGAACACTGCCAGGTTTACGGAATCCACCGCAAAAAACACTCCAAGCAACGCAAAGCCCCCGAGCGTTCCCAACGCGGACCCGATGGAGCCCAGCCAGACTCGTTGACTCGGAGACTCCTGCAATTTTCGATCCCACCGGAGCAGGCAGAGAAAACCTCCGAGCAATGCCATCGCCGCTGCGGCCACGCCAAGGAGTGAGCCCCACAACAGAGCGGTGAGGGAGTGCAGCGGGTTGAACGGCACTCCCGACAGCAAGATGGTGCCGAGCATGAAAACCACCCCGACCACAGCCCCGAACGGCAGGGACAGCAGAGAGATCCACCGATAGCGCTTCCATAGCATTTGCCTAGGCTACCGGGATGCTCGTGAAGAGGCCGGAAGATGAGCCGTCTCGGCGATCGGGTGGGCACCGGGCGCTAGCCTGGGTGCATGAGCACCACCACCCTCGACACGCGCCTCGATGGCGTCGTCGGCGGGCGCACCGCGAAGGCCCTGGAGAAGGCCTTCGACATGCACACGGTGCGCGACCTGCTCTGGCACTTCCCGCGCCGCTATTCCAACCGCGGCGAACTGACGCCCCTTATAGGCCTTCCCATCGGCGAGCACATCACGGTACTGGCCCAGGTGCTTGACGTGCGGCAGCGCACGATGCAGCGCCGGGGCGGCAGCCTGCTCGAGGTGCGCATCACCGATGGCATTGGCACCCTGCAGCTCACCTTTTTCAATCAGCCGTGGCGAGCCGCCGAGATACATGCCGGCGTGCGCGGCATCTTCGCGGGCAAGGTGAGCGAGTACATGGGGCAGCTGCAGTTGCAGCACCCCGACTATCAACTCTTTTCCGATCGTGAGGAGGCTGCGGCGAACGGCTTCCCGGGCGAGCGACCGGGGCAGCTCGAGGTTGCGACCGACAAGTTCGACGAGGCCGCAGCCCTCGCTTTCGCCGAGCGCCCGGTGCCCATCTACCCAGCTTCGGCGAAGGTCGCGAGCTGGGTGATCCAGAAGGCGGTCGAGATGGCGCTCGATGCGCTCGATCCGCAACTCACGGTGGCGGATCCGCTCCCGCCCGAGGTGCGCGAAGCAGGCGCAGCGATCAAGTTGGGCGTGGCGCTTGAGCTGATCCACCGCCCAGAACGAGCCGCAGACTGGAAACTGGCGAGAGACAGCATGCGCTTTCGCGAGGCGTTTGACCTGCAGCTGGGCTTGCTCGACCGCAGACGGAGGCTCGGCGAGGCTCCGAGTACGAGGCGCCCCAAAATCGTCGGCGGGCTGCTCGACATGTTTGATGCCGGGCTGCCGTTCGAGCTAACCACCGGGCAGCGTGAGGCGGGCGATGTGATCTCGCGCGAACTCGCGCGCCCGCACCCGATGCACCGGTTGCTGCAGGGTGAGGTGGGCTCGGGCAAGACAATCGTGGCGCTCCGGGCGATGCTCCAGGTCGCCGAGGGCGACGGCCAGAGCGCGATGCTCGCCCCCACCGAAGTGCTCGCCGGGCAGCACTTTCGCAGCGTCATTGAGTCGCTCGGATCTGCGCTCACCGAGAAGCTCAACCCCGTGCTCCTCACGAGCAAGATGCCCGTCGCGCAGCGGCGCAAGGCGCTGCTGGCGATCGCCAGCGGGTCGGCCCGCATCGTAGTGGGCACTCACGCGCTCATCAGCGAGCACGTCGCCTTCTACGACCTGGGGCTCGCGGTGATCGACGAGCAGCACCGATTCGGGGTCGAGCAGCGAGAGGCCCTGCGCCAGAAGGGCAACGAGCCGCACGTGCTCGCGATGACCGCCACGCCGATCCCGCGCACGGTCGCGCTCACCGCTTTCGGCGACCTCGAGACCTCCACCATGCGCGACCTGCCCCCGGGTCGGCAACCGATCGAGACGTTCGCCGTGCCGGTGCACGAGAAGCCCGGGTGGGCCGAGCGCGCCTGGGTGCGCGTCACCGAGGAGGTGGCCAAGGGCCGGCAAGTGTACGTCGTGTGTCCGGCGATCGCCGCGGGCAAGCGGGAAGAGGGCGACATCGAGTTCGCGTCGGAGGCAGATTCGGGGGGCGGATCGCGATCCACCCCCGATCCAAAGACCCTCGCAAGCGTCGAGCAGACCCTCGAAGAGCTCGCCGCTCGCCCGGATTTCGCCGGGCTGCGCCTCGCCGCGTTGACCGGCGCGATGAAGCCCGACGAAAAGGATCGGGTGATGCGGGCGTTCGCGGCCGGCGAGATCGACGTGCTCGTGGCTACCACCGTGATCGAGGTGGGGGTGAACGTGCCCAACGCCTCCATGATGATCGTGCGCGATGCCGACCGGTTTGGGGTGTCGCAATTGCATCAGCTGCGCGGTCGTGTAGGCCGTGGGGAGCACCCGGGGCTGTGCCTCTTGCTGTCGGGGGCCGAGGAGGGGAGTCACGCGCGCGAGCGGATCGCCGCGGTCGCCGCGACCACCGACGGGTTCGCTCTCGCCGAGATCGACCTCGAGCTGCGGCGCGAGGGTGACATTCTGGGCACGGCGCAGTCGGGTGGGCGATCCACGCTGAAGCTGCTGCGGGTGGCCGAGCACGGCGAGCTCATCGTGCACGCGCGGGAAGTGGCGGCGGAGCTGCTGCGACGCGATCCACACTTGGAAACCGCGCCGCTGCTGCGGGAGGCGCTCGAGCGTGAGGCCGAGTTACGGTCGCTCGACAACCTCGCGAAGTCGTAATGGCGACATCTTCGGTGATTTTCGGACTTCGCCGAGGCGCACCCCATAGGCTTACTGCATGAGCAGTATCGCCGTTGTGCCCGGTTCGTTCGACCCCGTGACTCTTGGGCACCTTGACGTGATTCGTCGGGCCGCCGCGATCTTCGATCAGGTGCACGTGCTGGTGGTGCACAATCCCGGCAAGAACGCGATGCTGCCCATCTCGGAGCGCATGAACCTCATTCAGAAGGCGATTGACGACGATCCCGAGATGTCAAAAGGCAAGATCATCGTCGCGTCGTGGTCGGTGGGCCTGCTCGTCGATTACTGCACCGAGGTGGGCGCGACCGTGCTCGTGAAGGGCATCCGCTCGCAGATCGATGTGGCATACGAGACTCCGATGGTGCTGATGAACCGCAGCTTGGCCGGTGTCGAGACGATCTTCCTCCTGCCCGATCCCGGGCATGCCCACGTGTCGAGCTCGCTCGTGCGCCAGGTGGCCGCGCTGGGCGGCGACGTTTCACCTTACGTCCCGCGCGCGGTCGCCAACTACCTCGACACGACGCGTCCCGCCTAGCATGCGTGGCAGCTACGGCGCGTCCATGTCGCGCGAACCGCGGGTCGCAGTGTATTTCGATTTCGACAACATCGTGATTTCTCGGTACGACCAGATCAACGGGCGGCAGGCGTTTCGGCGCGACTTTCCGGGGGCCGCTGGCCGGGAGGCGATGACCCCAGAGGTGCGGGATCGCCTGCGTGCCGCGAACGTGAGTATCGATGCGGTGCTCGACTATGCGGCGACCTTCGGGGCGCTTGCCGTGTGCCGCGCCTACGCAGACTGGTCGCACCCGGTAAACGCCTCGTACCGAGGCGATCTGACGGCCAGAGCAGCCGATCTCGTGCAGATGTTTCCGCTCAGCGTGCGGCGTAAGAATGGGGCCGACATCCGCCTCGCGGTCGACGCGATGGAAGACCTGTTCGTGCTCGACGATGTGACGCACGTCGTGATCGTTGCCGGTGATTCGGACTTCGTGCCGCTCGTGCAGAAGACGCGCCGCATGGGTCGCTACGTCGTGGGCATCGGGGTGGCCGGGGGCACGAGTCGCATCCTCGCGGGTGCGTGCGATGAGTACGCCGACTACGACGCGCTGCTCACCGACGAAGATACTGAGCTTGACGAAGCTGGGATCGAGGAAGATCTTCTCGATGTGCCAGCGATCATCAACACTGACATCAACGAGCAGCCGGTGGTGGATCGCCCAGCGCCAGAGGCCACAAAGTCCGACGCGGCGCATCGGCGTCGGCCGGGGCCGTTGCTGCGCAAGGCGCTGCTGCTGCTCGAAACGAAGACCGATGAGGAGTGGCAGCGCGCCTCGGACGTGAAGAACCAGATGCTGCGCATGGATCCCTCGTTCCAGGAGCGTGAGCTGGGCTTCTCCTCGTTCACCGAGTTCGTGAAGGCCTATCTGGGCATCGTCGAACTCGATACGAGTAGCAGCCCGCACCTCATCCGCCGCCGGCCCGGCGCGCGCTGACCGAAGTCTCATATACAGGCTGCGTCGAGGCGGCAGCGGTTAGGCTGATGCGGTGAGTAGCATGCGCCAGTACCAAGAGAACGTTCGCGAGATCATGAACCGCCCGGGTGAGATGCGCGAGCGCGAGCGCACATTCGCCGTACCCGAGGGGTTTGGAGAGGCGCTCGCGACGATTCCCGCGGGCGAGTCGCTCGACCTCGAGGTGCGCCTCGAATCCGTGCACGAGGGCATTTTGGCCTCGGCTCGCGTGTTCACCACGATGCACGCGGAGTGCGGCCGGTGCCTCGAGAAGTTCACCGCTCCGTTCGAAGTCGAATTCCAAGAACTTTTCGCGTATACTCCTACGGAGGCCGACGAGTATGGGGTTCACGGTGATCACGTGGATCTTGAACCCCCGCTCCGAGACGCGGTAGTGCTTGCACTTCCGTTCCAGCCTGTGTGTCGCCCGGACTGCGCGGGGCTCGACCCCGAGTCCGGTGAGGTGCGTGATGCCAAGGTTGCAGCCGAGCCCAGTGCGCCGTTAGACCCCCGTTGGGCGGCGCTGGCCGGTTTGCTGGCCGAAAATAATGACGTGGATCGGCACACCGATCCTGGAAGCAAGTAGGAAAGAGAGCATCATGGCTGTTCCCAAGCGTAAGATGTCGCGCTCGAACACCCGCCACCGCCGTTCGGCGTGGAAGGCCGAAGCGCCAAAGCTGGTCAAGACCGTTGAAAACGGTCGCACCGTCTACAGCCTGGCGCACCGCGCTCGCGTAGTTGAGGATTCAAACGGCACCCCGTTGTTCCTTGAGTACAAGGGTCGCAAGGTCGCTGACGTTTAAGCAGTCTCGCGTGCACGCAGATCACACTCTGCACGGCACCGAGCAGCTGCAAGCTGAGCCGTCGGGCTCGCCTGAGGGCGGCCCCGGCGGCTTTCTTGCGCGGTTCGACGTAGCCGTGACCCCCGAATTGCTTGAGTTGGCGCTCACGCACCGCTCGTGGGCGTATGAACACGGCGGCGCGCCGCATAACGAGCGGCTCGAGTTCCTGGGCGATGCGATCTTGGGCCAGGCGGTCACGGTGAAGCTGTATACCGACTACCCCGAGATCAGCGAGGGCGACCTCGCCAAGCGTCGTGCGGCTCTCGTGTCGAGCGTCGCGCTCGCTGAGGTCGCGCGCAGCATCGGGCTTGGCTCCGAGGTGAAACTCGGTGTCGGGGAAGAGCGCACCGGCGGCAGGCAGAAGGATTCGATCCTCGCAGATACCGTCGAGGCGATCATCGGCGCGGTCTACCTGTCGACGAATACCGAGGTCGCTTCGGCGTTCGTGCTTGCCCTCATCGAGCCGCTGCTTGCCGACCCCGAACGCTTCACCGTTGCGCTCGACCCGAAGACCTCGCTGCAGGAGGAGGCCGCCGCCCGCGGCCTGCCCCACCCGCCCTACGAGACGACCGGAGAAGGCCCGGATCACGACCGTCGGTATACCGCGCGTGTCGAACTCGCTGGTGTAACCGGTCACGGCAACGGAACGAGCAAGAAGGTCGCCGAGTTGGCTGCCGCGCGTCACGCCGTCGAGCAGCTGCGCGCCGGCAACGATGTCGCGGCGTCTGCGGTCTCTCGGAAGAAACGCAAGCAGCCGGGCACATAACCCGTGCCGGAACTTCCCGAGGTCGAGGTGGTTCGTGCGGGCCTCGCGTCGGCGATCACCGGTGCGCGGGTCGTCGCGGTCGAGGTGGTGGATCCGCGCGCCCTCAAGCGGCACCTGCCGCTCGGCGGTGCCGAAGCCGCGGGGGTCGGGCGCCACGGGGTCAGCCTCGACGCCGAATCGGGCGCCCTGCGCGCCGCCGACTTTGAGCGACGCCTCACCGGGGCGGTGCTCGGCGCTCCCGCGCGGCGCGGCAAGTTCCTGTGGGTACCGCTCGCAGGCGCAGGCGAGGCCCTGCTGGCGCACCTCGGCATGAGCGGCCAGC
>Ga0209346_1000050_pt1 | contig 197246 bp, 155 predicted proteins | sample AutmiccommunBRH9_FD_187381 | JGI IMG/M metagenome (GOLD analysis project Ga0209346, IMG submission 187381) | Deep subsurface microbial communities from Mt. Terri, Switzerland - Autotrophic microbial communities BRH/9 (SPAdes) (version 2) | ecosystem: Environmental > Aquatic > Deep subsurface >...
ACGCGCCCGCCAATTGCACGCCCGCATGCTCGAAACCATTGCCACCGATGCACTGCCCCAACGTCCCCAACGCATCGAACCAAGGGTCCGTAAACGCCGCCCCAAAGGCTTCCCCTTGATGACCCGAACTCGCGACTTCCTGCGCGACGAAATCCGCCTGCGCTTCAGCCAGCGCCCCTTGTCGAACCTTGCCTAATCCGAGTGCCATTCATCTGAGCGCCGACTGCACCAGCGCGTGTTTCAAGAAGTGTATGGCCTTCACTGACCAGCAGTTCCTCGATTTCTTCTGCGAGAATGAGCAGCTCGTCACTATTGAGCGTCCATTTGTTCGTTGCCATGATCATTACCGTGGTGCCATCCGCACTTCCTGCGATTCGGGCCGACAAACCCGAAACCGTGATTTCCCGCGTGGCTCCAGAGAATCCTGAACAATCCTGATCCAGTTCGTAAGGACTTTCTCAATTCGCAGAGACGAGGTTGACGCCAGGGACCTGAGCTCCCCGATACTGGATGAATTCGGGTGTACCCACGCACCCGCCAAGCATGAAACCTGCAGAACCAAGAACCGACCACAGCACTCTGTTTTTTGACATCTGCCGACTTTTTGCCAAAGGCGGTTACCTTTTCCATGGTTTTTGTCCAGCGCGGCGAAATATTAGCGGGTAGAATACCTCCCTTTCCGGGGGCATTGAAGGGCGTGATGGACACGTCCATCAGTGAGCAACCGCGGCAGATGAAATGCTTGAAAAAGCGCTCGCAGTTCCTGCACAGGAATGGGATTTGCTGGAGCGGTCAGGGTGAACGCCACCCTCAGGAATGCACCCTCATTTAACACTGAACGCAGCGATGCCGTTCAACGGTTGGAGACCTTGGCCCGAGCCTCTGTAGCTTTGTCCCGTTTGGCTCCCCAGTTGTCCGCAATCGCAGAAACGGTCGCCAATGGGGCGCAGGAGCAGGCCCGCCAATCTCAAATTATTTCCACCCAAGCCGATCGCATGGCCCGGGAACTCGAAGGTGCGGTTTCGGGGCTTCGGGAATCTTCCGGCAGTGTTCAGGAGTTTGTCGGGACGATCAAACGGGTAGCCGATCAGACAAAGATCCTTTCGATCAATGCCAGCATTGAAGCGGCTCGCGCCGGACAAGTCGGGGCCGCGTTTGCGATTGTGGCCAAGGAGGTGCAATCGCTTTCCGGACAGACGACTCAAGCTACCGTGGAGATCGCGGATCGGGTGGAGGCCATTCGCAGCGATATTCATGCGGCGGTTGAAGCGGCCGGCCTTCAGCGCGAAAGGGAAACAGGGGAGAGCAGGTCCGGCGAAGCGATGTTTGGCATGGCGCAATTGAGTGCGGAGGTGACCCGCATCGCCCGGATCGCAGAAGAAAACGCTTCGGCGTCTGACGGGGTGCGATCGACCAGCCATCAGGTCCGCTCGCTGTCTGAAGAGCTACTCATGGCGGTAGGCACTTTTCGCTTTCCTGTTCACGATCATTCGGTGGAAATCTTTCGGCAGGTGCTCAGCCATCCATCCTTGTCCAAAATGAGACGATTTCCGATTGAGGCTCACTTGCGCGATACGGTCGCCGCCTTTCGGATTTTCGAGCTGCTCTATGTCACCGATGCCGAAGGCCATCAAATCACCGCCAATATTTGGAAAGACGGCCGCGATGGTGCCAACCGTCTGGGTGCTGATTGGGAAGACCGCCCTTGGTTCAACGGCGTGCGCGCATCTGGAGAGATTCAGGTTTCTGATATCTATCGATCGCGGGCCACCGATAATTTTTGTTTTACCATTTCAGGCCCGATCTACAGCGGAGCGGATCTGGTCGGAGTGCTTGCTGCCGATGTGAATTTTGCCGAGCTGGTTGCGATTTAATTGGAGAGGTCGGGCCTGTCACCATCGCTACCGCGGCATTGCGCCCGTTCACGAGGTGGCCATCGTAGTGGGTGGCAACAGGCTCTGCCTGGGCCTAACTGTAGCAATTCTCAACGACACGCACCATGAACGATTCATCACGGAATGCTCCGGCCTCAGGAAGCGGGCTGTTTTATATCGGTGGTGATCTTCCGGTTCATCGCTTGGGTTTCGGGGCAATGCGCCTCACCGGCGAGGGCGTGTGGGGACCACCGGCTGACCGCAAGGAATGTTTGGCGGTGTTGCGGCGGGCAGTCGATTTGGGAATAAATCTCATCGATACCGCAGATTCCTATGGTCCTTTCGTTTCGGAATCTTTGATTGCAGAGGCGCTGCACCCTTACCCGAAAGAGTTAATGATTGCGACCAAGGCGGGGCTTCAGCGTCCGGGCCCAGGAGAATGGCATCGCAATGGGCGGCCCAAACGCCTTCGGGAGAGTTGTGAGGGAAGTTTGCAGCGGCTTAAACTCGAGCGCATTGATCTCTTCCAGCTTCACCGCATCGATCCCGAGGTTCCCTTGGAAGACCAAATCGGTACCCTTTGCGAATTGCGCGATGAAGGCAAAATCCGACACATTGGCCTGTCGGAAGTCAGTGTGGAGGAGCTGGAGGCGGCGCGCAAATGGGCTCCGATTGCGACGGTGCAAAATCGCTATAACTTGACCTATCGTGAAGCTCAGCCGGTGCTGGACTATTGTGAGCGCGAGCAGATCGGCTTCATCCCTTGGTTCCCCTTGGCAACGGGCGAACTTGCGCAGTCAGGTGGCCCGGTCGCCAAGGTTTCACAGCTTTTGAACGTGCCTCCCGCGCAGGTCGCGTTGGCATGGCTTCTGGGCAAATCCCCGGTGATGCTGCCCATTCCGGGAACGTCCAAAGTGGCGCACCTTGAAACCAACACTGCGGCCGGATTGCTTCAACTCGACGATGAAGTGATGGCAGCGCTGAATCAAAGCGTCTGAAATCGCTCCGAACCCTCTTGGCGGTGAGGCTGCCGGTGCCGGATTTGACAGGAGGGGAGGTCCTTCTAGGTTCAACCCGATGCACACTGACGATCACAGGGAAACGGGCTCATGAGATTCTTGATTAAACTTTTGCTGACCGCACTCGTGGTCTTGGGCGCGGGTTACCTTCTCCCCGGCGTCAGTGTGGATGACTATGTTGCCGCGCTCTTCGCCGGGATTGTCATCGCGCTCCTCAATGCCATCCTCAAGCCGATCTTGGTCGTTCTGACCATTCCGCTCACCATCCTCACGCTCGGGCTTTTCCTGTTGGTGATTAACGCGGCGCTGATCCTGTTGGCGGCCTATCTGATTGACGGATTTTACGTCGATGGCTTCTGGTGGGCGCTCTTGTTCAGCATCATCCTGTCCTTGGCCGTTTCACTGATTGAATCGCTAACCGGAAGCAAATCGAAGAAATAGGCGTTGAGCCAACTATCGCCCTGAGGTGGGCAAGATCATTCGGGGTGAGCCGTTCGATGCGGAAAACATTTCGCATGTGCGGGAGATTCCACCCGCTCGAACGAACCCTGCATTCCCGGCGCGGGGATCGTGGAAGCGGTCTAACTTGTTTTGCGGGTTGACCAGCAGATGACGCTGGGCGTTTATCCGCATCCTCTTATAGCTTTCTGAAGGAAAAATGATACGAGAACACACTTTTGCGGAGCCGGATGTGGTTCTGATTGGAGGCGGCATCATGAGCGCAACCTTGGGGACGCTCCTCCATCTGCTCGATCCATCCTTGGAGATTCAAATTGTCGAAGCCTTGGCTGAAGTGGCCAAGGAAAGTTCAAATCCTTGGAATAATGCCGGAACGGGACACGCTGCTTTATGCGAGCTGAACTACACCTCTGAACGTGCGGATGGTTCGGTCGACATTTCCAAAGCGCTCAAGATCAATGAGGCTTTCGAACGTTCCAAACAGTTCTGGGCTCATCTGGCGGGACGCGGCATTCTTCCCGAGCCGCAAGCGTTTATCAATCCGGTGCCCCACATGAGCTTTGTCCGGGGCGACAAGGACTGTGATTTTCTTCGCCGACGTCATCAGACGATGACGGAGCACCACTTTTTCAACGGGATCGAATACAGTGACCAGCCCAGCACGATTGCGCAATGGGCTCCGCTTTTGCTCGACGGCCGACCCTCCGAGGATGCTATCGCGGCGACCCGCGCACTTTCCGGAACCGATGTCAATTTTGGATCATTAACCAAAAGTCTCGTCGAATATTTGGACTCCCGTAAACCGATTAAGGCGGCGGTTTGTCATCAAGTTCGCGATCTCGAACGGCTCGACGATGGCCGGTGGAAATTGACTGTGCGCAATCTTCGCAAAGAAATCGACCGCACCATCATCACCCCGTTTGTATTTGTCGGCGCGGGTGGGGCTTCATTACCGCTCCTCCAGAAGTCGCGCATTCCTGAGGGGCGGGGTTATGGAGGTTTTCCCGTCAGTGGGCAGTTCCTTGTTTGCAGTGATCCGGACATTGTCGAACGCCATCAAGCCAAGGTTTACGGTAAAGCCGCTGTCGGCGCGCCGCCCATGTCTGTCCCTCACTTGGACACGCGCATCATCGACGGGAAAAAATCGGTCCTCTTTGGTCCTTACGCCGGATTTTCACCCAAATTTCTCAAGTCGGGTTCCATTTTTGATCTCCCGGGCTCGGTACGGTTGTCCAACATCCTTCCGATGCTGGCGGTCGGCAAAGACAACATGGACCTGACTCGTTACCTGATTCGCCAAGTCCGCCAGAGTCATGAGGACCGGATGGAGGCGCTGCGTGAGTTTTTTCCGCGGGCACAAAGCGATAACTGGCGGTTGTTTACCGCTGGACAGCGGGTTCAAATCATCAAGAAGGAAGGTTCGGGTGGCGGATCTCTCCAGTTTGGCACCGAGATAGTAGCTGCGGCGGATGGTTCAATCGCTGCCTTGCTGGGCGCGTCGCCGGGGGCTTCGACTGCGGTTGAAGTGATGCTGGAAATCATCGAGAAGTGCTTTTCGTCACGTCTCGCAGAATGGCGGGGCACCCTTCAGGAAATGGTTCCGGCCTATGGCGAAGATCTTGCGGCTAAACCGGAGCTTTACCGCGCACTGCGCACACAAACCCACCGCAGTCTCGCACTGCCCGCCTAAATCAGCACCTCAGGCTTCAACCTGCAGATCGAAAGGGATGAATTGTTCCTGCCCGTTGACGACGAGTTGTGCCCAGACCCGATAGTAACCGGGGCGATCGACGGAAAATACAAAATCCAATTCCGGTGAACGTGGGTCCTGCGTATCGATAAACGGATTGAGTGGGTGAAAGTGAGCAAAGCCGCGCCGCTCGGGTTCGAACGCAACGATGTGGGCGTAGCTATCCATCACCGGGGCGAACACGAGGTCCTGATCGTGAAGCGGTTCTACCTCCAGTGAGAACTGGGTCTCGACGCCCACCTGAAAACGTTCGCCCGCGCGGGGCACCAGGTGGAAGGCAAATCCTTCGGTCTGGTGCGTCAATTTGCTGGCGCTGGCAGGAAGCGCACTCGAGTCGCCGGCGACAGCAAATTCAGCTTTCAGCAAGGTACGGCGGCTGTTTTGCAATGGGATGAAATCGAGAAAGACCGCGTAATCTCCCGCTCGCTCCGGCGTGAACGTAAAATGGTAGGTTCCGGGCGCGCCGCCATTCACCGGATGAATGTGATGGTAGTCTGAAAGGCTTGGATCCACCACCATCGCATGCACGCGTTCCGTATGGCTGACGGCGACCTCGGAAAAGGAAATCGGACGTCCGGTCGTGGTCTGTAGGGTGAGCTCAAAGGTGCTTTCCCGGCCGGGCACGGCTTCAGTCAAAGGCGTGATCCGGGCGAGGATCGGAAAACGGAGCGTGGTGAGATCAAAGAAACCGGTCTCCTCATAGCCGCAACCTTCGATCACGCCCTCGGCATTTACGTAATCCCCGTAGTGAAGAAAGTCGCACGGTTCCACGGGAAGCGCGCGCAATCCAAAATAGAGGCCGAAGCATCCGAAGGTGAGCGCGGCAGTGGTCAAGGTTTGGCGTCGATTCCAGGAGATCATGATCGCAGGGAGACAGTCGGTCTGAGGGGATTGCGGTAATTTAAGGGATGGTCCGGTTTTTCTCGATCTGTTTCAGGAAAACTTCTGGATCCCAATGGCTGCCGGGAATCCGGTAAATGATTTTTCCGGACGGATCGATCAGTGCCGTCGACATGGTATGACGTACAATTTGAGCGGCATCCGGTTCAGCGAGCACGCCGAGCTGTTGTTTCAGGTTTTCCACGGTTTCATTCGGACCGCCAAGCAGATAATGACGTCCAGAATCGACCCCCATGTCTTCCGCGTAGGCTGCCCAGATCCCCGGCGTATCGTAATCGGGATCGAGGGTAATCGAAACGAGTTTGACATCATCCCACTCCCGCCGGTCGAGGGCACGGCTGAGGTCAACCATGCGGCGGGTGGCCGCGGGGCACATCTCTTGCATGGCGCAGCGGGTGAAGACAAAATTAATGACCGCATAGTTTCCCCGCAGGCTGTCGCTCAAAAAGAGGTCACCACGCTGATCCCATAGTGCGAAACGTGGAATGCGCTCGCCCACGGCCCGGAATACCTTTTTTCCCCGCCGGAGGGTGTCCCGCTGTAACTGATCTCCCAGCCGTTGCAGGACGGCAACCTGCTCCGGATCGGCAGGAAAAATGGATTCCAACCGCCAAGCATCTCCTTGGCGCACCACCTTGCCGGAAATGGTATCGCCTTCGGCGAGGATCGAGCGGTCGCCGCGTCCGACGAGGAAGGACTGTTCTCCGTCACCCGTTACCAGCGTTATCCGGTAGGCTTCCGGATCAGTGGAAGTGACCACTCCGGTGATGCTGGCTCCATGAGCGGAGAAACCCAGAAGAAGGCCAAGTGCCATGAGAAGAAGCCAGCGGCAGGAGCTTGAGCGAAAAACGCTCACGGCTGAAAAAGGGCAGAGGTGCTTCATGTCCAATTTGTGTATTATTTTTCCTAATGCGCTCTGTAAGCGTTATTAAGGCGTCTGTTAAAAAAGTGCAGCCGGGGTTGCGGGGTTGTCAAGGTGGGGCGATTTACAAGGCTCCACCTTGAGCCGGCGGGTTTGTTCCCGCAACCTCCTTCGACCGGCTCATTTCCGAATATATGGCCCTGTTTACCCAACAGCGGACGGCGGAATACAAGGTGAACCTCGCCGGGTACACCTTTCTTCTTTTTGCCGTAACGCTCATCCTCCTGTATGCCGGCGGTTTCACGACCACGATCGGTGCGGGAATGGTCTTTCTCGATTGGCCGCTTTCTAACGGTTCCTTGAACCCCCCAGGTTGGACGGCGGATGAAGCCATGCGCGCTGAACACAGCCATCGGCTGCTGGGTTTTCTGACCGGATCACTTTCCATCGGCTTGGTGCTTTGGATGCACCTCCGCGAGGCCCGGACTTGGGTTCGCGGGTTGAGCTGGGCGGTGCTCGGGCTGGTAATCTTTCAAGGACTGCTCGGCGGGATGCGGGTACTTTTCAATAACATCGACCTCGCCAAGATCCACGGCGTGACCGCTCAGATCTTCCTCTGCCTATTGGTCGCAGTGGCGGCGGCGAGTGCCCGCTGGTGGCACCGACTACCCGGAGCCTTGGAAGAGGCGGAGGCCGGACACTGGCGTCGGCAACGCTGGACCGGCGGGATGTTATGTGTGCTGATTGTGGTTCAGCTGGTGATCGGGGCGATCATGCGCCATCGCGGAGCCGGGCTGGCCATTCCCTATTTCCCCTTCAGCACGGCGGAAGGCGCTCTGTTACCTGCCAGCTGGAACTGGGCAACGATCCTGCATTTTACGCACCGCGGGATGGCGTTGCTGATCGCCGGGGTGCTCGTCCCATGGGCGGTTGCGGTTCTGCGGTCCTCACGTGTATCTTCCGTAATGAAGCGTTTTGCTGCCACGGCTCTCGTGCTTCTGGCGCTGCAGGTTGCGCTTGGGGCAGGCATCATCTGGTCATTACGTGCGCCGATCGAAACGACGCTTCATGTGCTCAATGGTGCGCTTTTGCTTAGCACCTGTTGGGTGACGACCTTTGCCTACATGCGGCCCGTGCTTCCGACGGGCACGTTCAGAGGCATTGCCGGATCGCAACGTTGCGACGGTCAACCAGGCGACGCGGCAACCCTCCAGCGGTTTGCTGGAAGCTCTCAAGCGAAAGAAATTTCATGAGTTCGACGACTGGAACGACGATTCTGACTGGCAGCGGTGCGGATGCCGCTCGGTTCTCTGATTACTGGGAGCTGACAAAGCCGCGCCTCAGCCTGATGAACGTGATCACCGCGATGCTCGGCTATTTTGCCGCGGGTCCGGCCGCAGATTATCAGGTGCTGGGGGCATTGATTGCGGGCACCACATTGGCTGCTTTCGGTGCGGGAGCGCTCAATATGTGGTGGGAGCGCATCGAGGACGCTGGCATGCGCCGGACGCGCGATCGGCCCACCGTGACTGGTGTGATTTCGCCGGCCGCTGCCCTTTGGACGGGCGTTGGATTGGGGCTGGTCGGGGTGGGGGTGCTTGCGCTGGGCGTGAACCTGACCGCTTCGGCCCTGACCGCAGCCACTATCATTCTCTACATCTTTGCTTACACCCCGCTGAAAAAGGTGACCCCATGGGCGACGGAGATTGGCGCCATTCCAGGAGCCTTGCCGCCTCTGATTGGCTGGATTGCTGCCGGAGCGGGTTTCAGCGGTTTGGGCTGGATCCTTTTCGCTTTTCTCTTCGCCTGGCAAATTCCACATTTCATGGCGATTTGCTGGACGTGCCGTGAGGACTATCGAGAGGCGGGATTCAAAATGCTTTCGCTGGTGGATCCTTCCGGGCAGCGGGTGGCGGTAAAGGCATTTGCTTGGAGCGTGCTGATGGTTGTGATCAGTTTCCTGCCTTACGGAACGGAGGGACTGGGATGGTTGTTTATCATCGCGACTTCGATCCTGGCCGTGGTGGCGCTGCAACCAGCCATCGCTTTTCTTTCGCGCAACAATCGTGATGCGAATGCCCGCCGTGTCTTTTTTACCTCCATCATTTACCTCCCGGCTTACCTCATGGTCCTCGTCGTGGACCGTTTCCTCATCTAGCCGCATTCCTTTCTCTTTATGAAGATCTGGCTTCCACGCCTCTGGTTCGCGCTTCTCCTTGTTCTCTTTGCGGTATCGGTACCTCAATGCCTGAACATCGGCACTGATCACAGTCTGATTAATTGGTCGGGCCAACAGTCCACTTTCGATCCCCAAGGACCGCTGGCGCGGCAGCAACTGGATACGTTTTACGTAACCTTATGGGTAACGGGCTTTCTGTTGCTGACGGTTGGTGGCGCTTTTGCGTTCGCCCTCTGGCGCTTCCGCCTGAAAAAAGAAGATGATCCCAACTTCATCCCAAAGCAAAGTCACGGTCATCCATTGATCGAAGTGGGATTGGTGGCCATTTCTGCGGCACTACTGGTGATCATCGCCATTCCGACCTTTGCAGGCATCCTCAAAATGAAGGTCGTGCCGGCGGAATATGACGACGCTGACGCGATTGATGTGACGGTGACCGGCTACCAGTGGTGGTTCAATTTCGAGTATCCTGAAGAGGGCATTTATGCGTCGAACGAGCTGGTTTTTCCAGCCAATCGCACGGTACGGCTCAATCTGATTACCGAAGACGTCAACCACAGTTTCTGGATTCCCAAGCTCTCAGGAAAAACCGACCTGATTGCCGGCCAAGAGAACTTCATGTGGATCCGTGCGGATGAGCCCGGTTATTTCTGGGGACAATGTGCGGAATATTGCGGCGATTCTCACGCTTACATGTTGTTCCGGGCTCGTGCGGTCACTGACGAAGAATATGAACAGTGGCTGCGCGATCAGAAATCGGCCACGGTCCGTGCGGACGGATCATTCGCCCCGTTAACCATGCCCGAGGAATCCGACCCGGAGCTGGTAATGCAAGGGGTGTCGCTCTTTCAGGACCATTGTGCGCGTTGCCACGATGTCGACCCGACGCTGCAACGCCTTGGTGCGCCCAATCTGGCCCACTTTGCCAGTCGCACCTCGATTGCTGCCGGCTGGCTGGAAAACGAGTGGGAGGGACCGGCAGAAAATCCGGCGCTCTTCCGTTGGCTCAAGGAGCCCGACTCGGTGAAACCCGGAAACAACATGTGGCGTGGATTTATTCAGGATGATGGCGTCTCCGTCCAGATGGAGGGCCTGAAAGATGCCAACCTTTCGGACGAAGATGTCCGTGCCCTCATTGCTTATTTGTATACTTTGCGCGCTGCGGAAGTGCCCGCCGGCAAGACCCCGACCGCTACCGACCTCGCACGAGGAAACTGATCATGGCGACAACTGCTTCTCCCGAGCACCAGACTCACTCTCACCACGAAACGGAATCCAACGGCCTCTTCCGGAGGCCATTGCGCAAGACCGGGATCGTCGGCTACCTCACCACCGTCGATCACAAAAAGATCGGTATTGGTTACGCGGTCGCGGCGCTCTTCTTCTTTTTGGTGGGCGGCGTCGAGGCGTTGATCATTCGGCTACAGCTGATGTATCCGATGAACGACCTGATCGATGCGCGCACCTATAACCAGCTCTTCACGATGCACGGCACGACCATGGTCTTTCTCGCCGTGATGCCGCTGAGCGCCGCATTTTTCAACTACATCATGCCGCTGCAGATCGGGGCGCGCGATGTGGCGTTCCCACGACTGAATTCACTGGGACTGTGGACGTTTATTTTTGGCGGCATTCTTTTGAACATGAGCTGGTTTTTCACCGGCGGGGCACCCCATGTGGGATGGTTTGGCTATGCGCCTCTGACGATGAAGCAATTCAGCCCGGAGATGGGCACTGACTTCTGGGTGCTCTCGCTCCAGTTGCTGGGAATTGCCTCACTGGTGGGTGCGGTCAATTTTATTACCACGATCATCAACATGCGGGCTCCAGGCCTCTCCATGATGCGCCTGCCGGTCTTCACGTGGATGACCTTGTTCACCTCGTTTCTCCTGATTCTGGCATTGCCGCCGATTGCGATTGCGCTGGCGGAACTGATGTTTGACCGCCAATTCGGAACCCATTTTTTCAACGTCGCCGGGGGCGGTAAACCCATCCTTTGGCAACACCTCTTCTGGATCTTCGGCCATCCCGAGGTTTACATCCTGATCCTGCCTGCGATGGGAATCGTTTCGGAAGTGCTGCCGACCTTCGCCCGCAAGCCGCTTTTCGGTTATCCGTTAATCGTATTCTCCGGTGCGGTGATTGGCTTTCTCGGGTTCACGGTGTGGAGTCACCACATGTTTACCACCGGACTCGGAGTGGTGGCGACGACAGCGTTTTCTTTCATGACCATGCTGATCGCCATTCCCACGGGGGTGAAGATCTTCAACTGGATTGGCACCATGTGGGGCGGGCGTATCCGTTTTACAGTACCCATGCTCTTTTCGGTCGGATTTGTCGGCTTGTTTCTGATCGGCGGATTTACCGGGATCATGCACAGTTCCGTGCCCGTCGATTCCCAGCATCAGGACAGTTATTTCGTGATCGCACACTTTCACTACGTGTTGATCGGGGGGTCGATCTTTGCCCTGTTCAGCGGGATTTACTACTGGTTCCCGAAAATCACCGGCAAGCTGATGAGCGATACGGTGGGCAAGGTTGTGTTCTACACCATGTTTGCCGGATTCAATCTCGCCTTCTTTCCGCACCACTTGCTCGGGATGACCGGAATGCCGCGCCGCACGCACACCTACAAGACAGAGATGGGGTGGGATACGGCGAACTTCTGGTCAACGATCGGGGCTCTCATCCTGGGACTCGGCATCCTGACCTTTGTCATCAACCTGATTTATTCCTGCTACAAAGGAAAGCCGTCCGGCCAGGATCCATGGGATGCTCGCACGCTGGAATGGGCGACCAAGAGTCCTCCGAAGGAGTACAACTTCGCTTACGTGCCGCATGTGCATGCGCGTGATCAAGTCTGGGAAAACAAATACGGCCGCCCTGAGCTCAAGATGGATATCGAAGGGCTGGATCATCACGGCATCCACATGCCGGACCAGTCGTGGTGGCCCTTTTTCACCTCGCTCGGCCTTTTCCTCTTGGGGCTCGGAGTGATCTTCCACGGTCAACCATGGGAAGCGATTGCCGCCAAGTTCTTCATTTCGATTCAAACTGAAGCTTACGTGACCTGGTGGCAGTCAATTCTTCCCGGTGCCTTGCTGACGCTGGCCTCCATTTACGGTTGGGCGCTGGAAGGTCCGGGCGGTTACCACCTTCATCCGGATGAAGAAGACGCCCGGGAAATCGCAGAAGCCACCGCCGCTGCTGCACCCGATTCTCGCACCTGATCCTTTTGACGCTATGAGTGACGCTCACATTCCGGCCCACGACCAAGACGCACACGATGCGGCGTCGGCCCTCCACCATACCAGCACCGGTATCGAAAACAAGAAGGTCGCCATGTGGGCCTTTCTGGGTTCGGACTGCATGTTTTTCGGAACGCTCATTTCGACCCACCTGATTTATCGAAAGATCTATCCGGGTGCCGTCGACCCGCAGCAGATCTTCGATATCGAGCTGACCGGATTCAGCTCCTTTATCCTGCTGATGAGTTCCTTCCTGATGGCGCTGAGTGTTTCCTCGGCGCATAAGGCCAACATTCCGGCCATGCGGTGGTTTCTCGCCGGGACGGTCTTTTTCGGTCTGATCTTCCTCGGGGGCCAGGTGTATGAGTTTACCCACTTCGTCCACGACAAGGGGCTTACGCTGAACGGGAACATCTTTGGTTCCACCTTCTACCTCTTGACCGGGACGCATGGTCTGCACGTTGCGCTCGGGGTGCTCTGGCTCTTCAGCTGGCTGCTCGCATCGTTTCCCAAAGAAATGACGTGGTGGAAGGATGGGTGGTACAAGCTTCCGTTTCTGCCCGTGCGATGGATCTTCGGCTTCATGATGGGGAAGTGGAAAAAAGAGAGTCCCCTTGATATCGAGGTGGCCGGCCTTTACTGGCACTTTGTCGACATCGTCTGGATCATTATTTTCACGGTCGTCTACCTTTTGGAATACGTCGAATTTTAGGTCATCGCTGATATGAGTAATCCACCTCCTACCGCCCATTCGGCTCCTGCCTCAGGGGTCCATGCGCACCTCGTCGAAGAGCACCAGCGCTACTTCACGTTCTTTAACCTCTCTTTGGCCTTGATCGCGATCACTGCCGTTGAGTTGGTCATTGTTTACATTCCGATTCATCAGTGGATCATTCTCGGGATACTTTCTGTGCTTTCGGTGGTGAAGTTTGCTGGTGTGGTCTGGTGGTTCATGCACCTGCGCTGGGATAAGGTGCTCCTCACTGCGCTGTTCCTCATCGGCCTCTTTATTGCCACCGGCACGCTGGCTGCCCTCCTTTTGCTATTCGAGCAGGACCCCAGCGGCATGCCACCCATGTAGCACCGATCGAGGCTTCTGGCATCCTATTCCCGATCTTATCCCTCGCTGTAACAGCCTACCACCGCGTTCATGATCTCCATCTGGCATTGGCATACTGAGCCGGCCCTCCTCGGTGGAATCCTTTTTGTGGTCTGGCTCTACGGCATGCTCGTTGGACCCCTCCGTGCCTGGGTTGATCCGACGGCAGACTTGCCGCGAAGAGAAATCTACTGGTTCTGTGGCGCGATCCTTTCGTTCTATCTGGCGGTGGGGTCGCCGCTCGATGCCATCGGAGAGAACTTTCTTTTTTCGGCTCACATGCTGCAGCACAACGTGCTCATGTATGTGACGCCGGTTCTTACGTTCATCGCGATTCCCGGTTGGCTGATTGACGGTTTGTTAGGCAAATCCCGCTGCGCCCTGATGCTCGCCCGCTTGGTGTTCCACCCGGTGTTCGCGGGGGTAGCCTTTACGTTTGTCTTCAGCGGCTGGCATTTTCCCTTTCTCTACGAATGGGCGCTGCATGACCGGACCGTCCACGTGATCGAGCACCTGACCATGTACGGCGTATCGCTGATGATGCTGTGGGCGATCCGTAGCCGTTCCATCCTGATTCCACCGCTGCATTGCGGGACTCAGATCCTCTACATCTTTCTCCTGATGGTGGCGCAGATTCCTCTTTTTGGCATCCTCACCTTTTCGGAAGATGTGCTTTATCCGACCTATGAACTGGCTCCCCGCCTGCTCGATTGGCTCGATCCACTACAGGATCAAGTGCTCGGAGGCCTGATCATGAAAGTGTCCAATATGGCGCTCTCACTCTACCTCATGGGGCGGGCTTTCTATTTCTGGAACCGAGGCCAGGAAGCGTCTCACGCGGCAAGGAACCCCTTGCGCCGTCCCGCCCTCGAACCCTTACGGTAAAGAGCTTTTCTGGCTGCTGGGTCCGCTTTGCGTGTGTTTGCACCGGGCTCAGGGTTGTTTGCTTCTGTGGAAAGATTGTGCTCGAAGTGCCTTAAGCACGGTGGGCATAATCGCATCGTTTTCCTGTTTTACCCCCATTACCGCCTGATTACCCATGGCCTCTCATAACGAATTTGAACGGGAACCCGTGCCGCCAGCGGCGCAGCTGGGTGCAAAAAGTTTCGCCGGCCAGTACGCGGGCGAACACACCGCTGGCACAGAATTGATGATCGGGCCGCTGTTTGTGGCGGCCGGGGTCAGCGCCTTCGATTTGGTGGCCGGACTCCTCGTGGGCAACTTGTTGGCGGTACTCAGCTGGACGCTCCTCACCGCACCCATCGCCACACGGACCCGGCTGACTCTTTACTTCCAGCTGGAAAAGATCTGCGGGCGGCACTTTGTCATTCTTTATAATCTGGTTAATGGCGTCATGTTTTGTTTCCTCGCCGGGGCCATGGTTACGGTATCTGCCACGGCCTTGGGCGTATGGTTCGGCTTCCCCATGCCCGGACTCAATGACTTTTATCCGAACAGTCTCGGTTGGGTTCTTGCCGTATTGGCGATCGGGACGGTTATCGCACTGGTCGCCGCCACCGGCTTCAATTGGGTGGTTCGTGTTGCCAATTATGCCGCACCTTGGATGGTTCTGGTTTTTGTCGCTTTCGGACTGATCGGGCTCCGGGATTTCATGGATGAAACCGGGACTGCGGTAGACAGTTGGGGTGATTTCTGGCAGCTCGCAGAAGCTGCCATCTGGACCGGCGGCGAGCCGCTGGTAGGGCAGACAAAGTTCACGTTCTGGCACGTCCTTTTCTTCGCCTGGTTCTGTAACATGGCCGCCCACGTCGGCATGTCGGACCTGTCAGTCTTCCGGTTCGCCAAGAAGAGTTGGTATGGGCTGACAACCAGCACCGGGATGTATCTCGGCCACTTCATCGCGTGGATCGCCGCCTCGATTCTCTTTGCACTGCAGCTTCATCGGGACCCTTCAAATACCAACGTGCTTCCGGGGCCACTGGCGATGGAGGCGGCTGGTGTCGCCGGGGTGCTCTGCGTGATCATCGCCGGCTGGACAACCGCAAACCCGACCATTTATCGCGCCGGTCTCGCTTTTCAAGCCGTGGTCCCCAAGATCTCCCGATTCAAAGTGACCTTTGCGACCGGTATGTTGGCCGCCTTGGCCGGCATGTTTCCCGCCATTGCCATGAAGCTGCTGGATTTTGTCGCACTTTATGGATTGGCGCTCATGCCCATGGGGGCAGTGATCTTCTGCGATTTCTGGCTGATGCGGCGCTTGCGGATGCAGCCCAATTACGCAGCGCTCCGGAATTGGAAAATCCACTACGCACCGGCAGCTGCGTGGCTGGTGACTCTCGTAGTCTGTCTCAGCTTGGTCCGTGCCGATTATATTGAGCTCTATTTTGTCAGCCTTCCTGGCTGGTTTCTCGCCGCTGCCATTTACCTGATCCTGAGCCGCCTGCTGCAGCGCGACTCCGCTCCCACCACCATTTCTCAACGGGCATCATGAAGATTATGCTACAACTGCTCGCCTCCCTCGGCCTGTTCACCGTTATTGTTCCACCCATCCTTTATCTGACCGGTTTCCTCGATAAAGGCCCGATGCAGGGGTGGATGCTCGGAGGCACCGTTCTCTGGTTCGCGGCCGCCCCCATTGTCGGTCGCCTCGGTATCCGGGCGGTGGGGAAATAAGCGCTTCGTAAAACGCCAATTTTAATAACGAGGAAAGGGGCTATCCGGGTGTGTGGCTGCAGTCTTGCTTGACTGGGCAAAAAGCGCTCCAGTGAGAGCGGTGTTTTTTGGGGCTATTTTTCCATATGAGCCTCCGTCTTGAACAACCTGTCGTCGCACTGTCATGTCGATTAAATATTGTCTTTTGCCGAACCACTTGAGTTCCAAAGCCAACGCCCATCGGGCACTGGTCCAAGGGGCTCGTCCCGCCACGGTTGCCGAAGTGATCGACCGCATGACCGCCCGGGGCTCCGGCATTACCAAAGCGGGAATCCTCGGTGTGTTCGAAGCGGCGCAAAGCGTGATCGAGGACTTGCTGCTCGAGGGGCGCGGGATCACCAGCGAATTCATCAACATCATGCCCAGCGTACGCGGGATCTTCGACGGGGCGGATGACCGCTTTGATCCCGCACGCCACACGGTACGGATCAATGTATTCCCCGGCGCGCGCCTGCAAAAAACAACCGCGGACATGCGGCTGCAAAAGGTGCGCGGCGGGGCAGTGGTGCCCGTTATCGATGCGTTTCAAGATGTTCAGTCCGGCTCGTCGCACCACCTCACCTCCGGTGGCGTGGGGGTGCTCCAAGGGGCCAACCTCAAAATTCGTGCCGAAAACGTGGCTTGTGGCGTCTTCTTCATCGCTCGCGACAGAACCGTTTACCCGGTGACCCGCTACCTTCGCAATGAACCGGCAGAGCTGATTTTCACCATCCCGGAGCTCCCTGCGGGCGCATACACACTCAAGGTTACCACCTGTTCCCCCAATGCGACGACCGTCCGCTCGCGCTCGCTCACCACCTCACTGGTGGTGGAAGGCTAACGAATTTCGCGGAGGGAGCTGGGGCCACCTCCTCCCCACGGTGGTTGCTGGCAGCACCGGGATGGAGCCTGCCCTAGCATAGCGGAGGTTGTATCAATTACCTTAGGGCGAAGAAAACCAACGCCTACTTTGACCCCTGCCTTCCGGAAGGCAGGGGTTCAGCCCTCTAGAGGGCACTATCCCTGCCCTCCAGAGGGCCCACACCGCGTCCTCTGGAGGGCGGCGCTGCCATCACTGCCGTGACCGCTCCCAACCCATGGCTTGCACCGGAGTGGTTCGAGCGGTGCCTGGCGGGACTTCAGGTCTTGACCGTGTTTATACCTGGGGGATTCGCTTCATCCCTTGACGGCTCCAGCGGCCTCTTTCATCACAGGGCATGGGTTGGTTAAATCTCGTGAGTCTGGTGGGGCTTCTGGTGTTCGCTGGAGCAGCCTGGATCTGTTCGAACCACCGTCGAGTGGTGAATTGGTGTGTTGTTTTCTGGGGACTGGGTATTCAGTTGACCCTCGGGCTCCTGTTGTTCCGATTCACACCCGGGCGTGCGCTGCTGTTGGTGGTCAACGATTGGGTGGTGGCCCTGCTGGCCCACGCCCGCCGCGGAACGGAATTTGTTTTTGGTAGTTTGGCCATTCCCGCCGGCGAGCCGGGATCACACGGTTTTATCCTCGCATTCCAAGGACTGACCACGGCCGTTTTTTTCGCGGCACTGGTCGGCCTTTTGCACCGCTTCGGGGTGCTGCCGTGGCTCGTTCGGCAATTTGCCAAGGGATTCTCACGCACCATGCGGGTGAGCGGGGCGGAGGCGCTTTGTGTCTCCAGCAATCTTTTCGTCGGGATCGAATCGATGCTTACGATCAAACCGTATTTGCGGGACATGACCCGCTCGGAGCTCTGCACAGTGCTCACCGCAGGCATGGCCACCATCGCCTCAACCGTGCTCGGGCTCTACGCCTTGATTCTTCATGCGGCCTTTCCGGCGATTGCGGGTCATCTGGTCTCCGCGTCCTTGCTCAGCCTGCCGGCGGCCTTTGTCTGCGCCAAGCTGCTCTGTCCTGAAGTGGAAAAACCCACAACGCTCGGCACCGCAGTCGAAGCGCATCAAGCGCCGTCGACCAACTGGCTTGAGGCGCTTGCCGCCTCGTCGCTCTCGGGCCTGCATTTGGCGTTTGGCATCGCGGCTCTGCTGATTGCAGGAATCAGTTTGCTCAGCCTGCTCGATGCGCTGGTCGGCACTGCCGGCAGCTGGGTGGGGCTCTCTGCGCTCAGCGTGGAGTCGATCCTCGGCTGGGTCTTTTATCCGGCGGCGGTGCTGATGGGCGTACCGCTGGGCGATGCCGGAAGCGTCTCGGAATTACTGGGGCTGCGATTTGTGGCGACGGAGATTCCCGCCTACCAGGCGCTCGCGGTAGCGTCGGGTGAGGGCGGGCTGAGCCCACGTGCGGTGGTCATCGCGGCTTACGCGCTCTGTGGATTCGCCCATTTGCCTTCGCTCGGGATCTTTATTGGCGGCATGGTTGCGCTGGAGGGTTCCATCTCGGGTAAACTCGGGCAGGTCGGCATGCGGGCCTTGTTGGCGGCGACCTTGGCCTGCCTGATGACCGGGGCCATCGCCGGTATCTTCTACACCGGCGGCGAGGCGGAACTCATTCAGACGGTGGGGCGGTAGTGCTCCAGCCGGCGGTGGCTGCTTCGATCACTGCCGGCGAGTAGCCGCAGGCACGCAGGTGTCTGGCGGCACACTCCGCGGTGCGCGTGCGCTCTGCCCCCGAATCGATTTCCCGGAGTCCCGCGAGCATCAAAGCACTCAGGCGATCCAGTGCCGGCCGGATGTCGTTGATCAAATCAGGAACCGCGGTGGGAACGGGTGCTCCGTCATTCCAAGCCGCCAGCCGCTCGGTTTGCACCTGTTTGGCAGCCTCGATTTGAGCCCGGAAAAAGGTGCGTGTGAATCCGGCCGACAACCCGAGCGCGTGTCCCTTGGTTTCCAGTTCTGCCAGCAGTGCCTGCTCCCGTTGAGGATCCGCCACCGGTAAGCCACGCTGGTGTTTGTAGGCGGCAACCTGCTCCATCACGGCCAGACGTTCCGCCATTTGCCCCGCCAGTGTTGCTGCGGGGTTACTGGAGAATGCCGGGGTGGCGGCGGCCAGAGTGACCAAAATGGTCAGCCAAAGGTGTAAGCGGTGCATGACTCAATGATCCCAGGGCATACGCACCATTTCCCGTGGGAAGTCCGAGGGTTTGAAAGGCGTGAACAGCTTCTCCGGGTTGAGCACGCCGTTTGGATCAAAGGTATCCTTGAGGGCGCGCATGATCCGGATTTCCTCGGGCGTGTGCTGAAGGTGGAGAAAATGGGTCTTGGCGAGGCCGATGCCATGTTCGCCCGTGATGGCACCGCCCATCTCAACCACTCGGGCCATCAGGGTTTCAATCCCTTCCTGAGCGCGTTGGCTCTCTTCGGGATCATCACGGTGATACATGATGTGGACGTGAAAATTGCCATCCGCCGCATGGCCGAAGGTGGGCATCGGCAAGCCAATCGTCTCCTGCATCTCCGCGATCAGCTCGAGCAAAGCGTGCTGGCTGCGCAGGGGCACGACGATGTCCTCATTGATCTTGGTGTCACCCAAGGCAAACATCGCATGGGAGCATCCGCGGCGCACGGTCCAGAGCCGTTCGGCCGCATCAAAGTCGGTGGCGCGCTCGAATCGTGCACCAGCCTCCCGAAGAATGGTTTCCAGCTGTTGGCCATTTTCCTCCACTTCGGCCGGGTGTCCGTCGACCTCAATCAGGAGCAGTGCTCCATCAACAAAACGCTCCAACCATGGATCGAGGTTCCCGTGTTCCACTTTTCGGCGACGAAAACACTCCACCGTTTGGCGATCGAGGAATTCGAGGATGCTTGGAACCAGCCGTGCGCGCAGGATCGCATGCGCGGTTTCCAGCGCAGCGGTTTCATCGGGAAAACGGGCGAGCAGGGTGGTCTGCGCGCGGGGTGCCGGTAACAGTTTGAGAACCGCGCCGGTAATGATGCCAAGGGTGCCTTCGGAGCCGATCCAGAGGTCGCGGATGTTGTAGCCACTGACATACTTTTTGACGTCGAGGCCCCAGCGGACAAATGCGCCCGAGGCCATGAACCCTTCGAGCCCGTAAACGTAGTCGCGGGTGACACCATATTTGGCACCGCGGAGCCCCCCGGCGTTGCAGGCGAGGGTGCCGCCGATAGTGGCGAAGCGTTTGGAGCCGGGGTCGGGTGGATAAAAAAGACCTTCGGCCCGCGCCGCCCGATCGAGTTCCTCTACCGTAACCCCCGGTTGGGCATAGGCCATCATGCTCTCAGCATCGATGTGGAGCTGTTTCCAGTCCGATAGGTCGAGGACCCAGCCCCCCGGCATCGGAGAGGCGGCTCCGGTGGTGGCGCTGCCCGCGCCGCGCGCCGTCACCGCTATTCCCTGTTCATTGGCCAAGCGGAGAACGGTGCCAATATCCTCTTCGGCCCGCGGTCGGATGACGGCACTGGGCAAACGGCTGACGCGCAAATTGTCGAAGGACGCCCGATAAAGCGAGTCGGTGTCGGTGAGAACCACCGTCTCGGGGAGCGCCGCAGTGAGCGCTTTCAAGGCCGCATCTTGAGAGGACATATCAGGGCAGGGTGGAAAGCCGATGGGCGAAGCGCAAACCGGTTCTGCAGGACCGGGAGTCTTCGTAATTGGCCGGGGGATGTGCTGCGCGCTTTGCATTGGCCGAAAAATCGCTAGGTTGCCCGCCATGGTGTCTGACCCCAACGTGACCTACGACGTTCTCATCCTCGGAGGTGGTTTTGCCGGTGTGAGTTGTGCCAAAGTGCTTGGCCGCTACGCCCGTAAGCATCCCGAGTTCCGGGTTGGTCTGGTGGCGGCGGAAAACCACATGGTTTTTCAGCCGATGCTGGCGGAGGTGGCCGCCGGTTCCATTTCACCGCGTCACGTCGTCAATCCCATCCGTCAGCTCTGTAAAGGCACTGATGTGTTTCGGGGAAACGTCAGCGCGGTCGATGTGACGGATAAAATTGTCCACGTGAACGCGGGAGACTTCACACCGGATGTCCATGTGCGTTTTCGCAAATTGGTCGTTTGTCTCGGAGCGGTGATCGACCTCAGCCGCGTGCCGGGCATGACCGAACATTCCCTTCCGATGCAGCGGGTGGGGGATGCGATGAAACTGCGTGCGACAGTGATCGGCCGTTTTGAGGAAGCCAATCTGGTGCGCGATCAGGAACTACGCCGCAAGCTGCTCACCTTTGTCGTCGTCGGCGGGGGCTATAGTGGCGTTGAAACTGCAGGTGAACTGCTCGACCTGATGCACGATATGCACAGCTGGTACGAAAATGTCGCGCGCGACGATTTCAAGGTCGTGCTGGTGCACAGCAAGATGCACGTGCTGCCGACCCTCAGCCGCCGCTTGGCTGAATACACGCAGCGCGAGTTGGCTCGACGGGGGGTGGAACTGGTTCTGGGGGCTCGGGTCAAAGCGGTAACCGCCAACCGCGTGACGCTGGATGACGGCGTTTCGATCGAGACCAACACCGTCATCTCCACGATTGGCAATGCGCCGCATCCGATCGTCTTGCAGCTGGCGGCAGACCTCGGGGTCGAGACGCCGGGAGGTCGGTTGGGTGCTGAGCAATCGGGACGGGTTGGGCCTGTCGAGTGGCTGTGGACGGCGGGAGACTGTTCGGGCATCAGCATGGATTCCGGCCGCCTCTGTCCGGCAACGGCTCAATTTGCCCAACGTCAGGGAAAACTGGTCGGCGAGAACATCCTGGCAGAACAGGCGGGAAAACCGGTGCGGCCCTTCACATTCACCGGACTGGGGGAACTGGCGGCAATCGGCCACCGACGCGCCGTGGCTGATATTTTCGGGATGCAGTTTTCCGGTTTTTTTGCCTGGTGGATGTGGCGCACGATTTATTTGTCAAAGCTTCCCGGGGTGCAACGGAAGCTGCGGGTCTTGTTCGACTGGACATTCGATCTGTTCTTTCCTCGCGACATCAATCTGCTCAGCCCGCAATACACCCGCCAACTCAAGGAAGTTTACCTCGCGCCGGGCGATACCTTGTTCAATCCCGGCGATCCGGCTTTTTCGTTATATTTCGTCCGCGAGGGTCTGATCGATGTGCACGATGGCGACCGCCTGGTGAAATCCGTCCATGCCGGCGAATACCTCGGCGAGCGGGCACTTTTGGGCGACGGCATCTTTACCTTTCACGCCACCGCGCGGGAACCCTCGATGCTGATTGCCTTGGGGGCACCGGAATTCAACGCGCTCATGCAGGGCAGTGACGCCCTCAAGCGCCTGTTCCAACGTTCGGCACAATCGTATTTGCCACAGAAGGACATCGTGGCGCTGAAGAGTCAGCTCAATCCCAAAACCTTGGGACTGCCGGCAGCCGAACTGATGAACAAGGAGCCCGACTTTTTGCGTCAAGGCGCGTCGATCACCGATGCGTTTGCCCTGCTGCGCGAGAAGCGGCACGGGAGTTATCCTGTGCTTAACGACGCCAATCAGGTCGTCGGCTCGCTCAAACGGGACGATCTCTACGACTACATGAAGAGCAGCCAGAGTCGATCGGCCGGAGTGGTCGGCGACCTGCCCCTGCACGAACTCCCGGAGGCGGACCTGAAAACGACCGGTTCGGAGCTGGTCGAGGTGATGCTTCGGGCGGGGCGCAATAAGGTGCACGTGGTGGACGCCCGCGGCCAGCTCTGCGGGATCGTCACTGTCGCCGATCTGCTGGAAACTGCGCACCGCCTTCAACCCAAACTACCAGGGCCTGCGGATGCCACTGACGCGGCCGATGAACCCATTTTATGAGCAAACTGCCTGCAGAAACCTTCCGCACCATCATCGAGCATACGCCGCTCGTTTCGATCGACCTGCTGATCATGCGGCCCAGCCGCGAGGTTCTCGTTGGGTGGCGTGAAAATCGGCCGGCGCGTCATGCCTGGTTTGTCCCTGGCGGCCGTATTGCCAAAGGCGAGACACGGGCGGCGGCATTTTCCCGCATTACACAAGCCGAACTCGGGGTAAGTCTGGACTTCGCACAAGCCCGGCTGGCCGGTGCCTACGAGCACCTTTACGAGGATAACGTCTTCGGCGACACCGGTTATGGCACCCATTATGTGGTGCTCGGCTATCGCATTGCGGTGCCGGCAGACTTTGAGCCTCGGCCCGACTCTCAGCACGAACGCTTTCGCTGGATGAGTCTGGAGGCATTCCGCGACGATCCTGATGTGCACCGCTACACCCGGAATTATTTGCCGGCGCTTGAATAACTGCGGTTCTTCCGGGGGGCGGCGCTGCGGTTCAGCCGTGAGGGAGTCTCGATTCCCGTCTTGCATTTTAGAATCATTCTAATTCCTTGGCGGTATGAGCGCACCGTATCCCATTCCGCCCGAGGAAAAATTTGCGAGCTACGCGCATCCTGATGCCGTTGTGGATACCCAGTGGGTTGAAGACAACCTGCAGAACCCGCAGGTTCGCATCGTGGAAAGCAATGAGGACCTGCTGCTCTACGATACCGGCCACGTTCCCGGTGCCGTTCACATCGACTGGCGCAGTGATCTCAATGACGCCGTGATGCGGGACTATATTTCGCCAAAGGAATTTGCGGCCTTGTGCACCCGCCATGGCATCGGATGGGACACGACCGTGGTTTTTTATGGAGATAAAGCCAACTGGTGGGCCTGTTACGCGCTGTGGGTCTTTCAGCTCTTTGGACATAAAGACGTTCGCATCATGGACGGCGGACGGGACAAGTGGGTGGCGGAGGGTCGGGAGCTGACGCGCAAAGTTCCTCACTATCCGCCCGTGGATTATCCTGAACCTGCTGAACGCCGTGACGGCGAGATTCGCGCGTTTTTCGACGATGCCCTTCAGCACAGCCAGGACCGGAAGCCGCTGATCGATGTGCGTTCTCCGGGAGAATATACCGGCGAGGTGACCCACATGCCCGAATACCCGCAGGAAGGTGTGCTCCGGGGAGGACACATACCCTCGGCACGTAGCGTTCCCTGGAAAAAAGCGGCCAACGACGACGGCACCTTCAAGTCATTCCACGAGCTTTCGCAACTATACACCGAGGAACTCGGCTTGCGTCCGGAAGACGACATCGTCGCCTACTGCCGCATCGGTGAACGGTCGAGTCATACCTGGTTTGTTCTCAAATACCTCCTCGGCTACCAGCAGGTCCGGAATTACGACGGCTCCTGGACCGAGTGGGGGAATCGGGTGCGTTCCCCGATCAAAACCGGCGAGGAACCCTGATTAACGCCCGATGAGTTATCCTCAGCAGCTGCAAACGATCATTTCGTTTTTTGAAGGGCTCCCTGAAGAAGAGAAACGAGAAAACCTGATTCTTTATGCCGACCAGGCTGCGGCTCACGCCCCCCGTGATGACGTCGCCTATGATTTGGAAGACGTGCGCAAAGATGAGGAATGCACGGACACGGTTGGGATCCACCTGAAACTCGATCGGGCGGGAAAAGTCACCTTCCACGTGGCGCTGGGCCTGCAGGTGCAGACGTTGACCCGGGCCATGACTGCCATTCTCTGTGACGGCCTCAATGGCTCCACCCTGCAGGAAGTTGTCGACGTCCCGGCTGACTTTGTCCCGAAGATCGTAGGCGGGCAGCTTGTCCGGGTCCGCAGCCAAACCGTTTATTACGTCTTCAGCCGGATGAAGGGCGCCTGCCAAGTGTGTCTCCGTCGTCAGCGAATCGAAAACGCTGATTGATTCCAGATGAAAGGGCAGGGGTTGAGTACTGAGGCATGCGCAACCAAACACAGGTTCGATCGGTATCCTTGTGGGCGCTATGGGATCTTTACAGATCACTCCCGCTCGATAGCCCCCCCAATCGCCACCCTTGTTTTACCGAGGCATGATCGCTACTCCCATCACCGTGAGGATGCCGTAAATGATCGCAATGATGACCGGCAGCACGATGAACATCCCAATGCCCAACTTCACGCCGTCGCCGACGCCAACAGAGACGCGATACTGCGGAAGATCCCCGTTGGGCAGCGTTTCTCTCATAGGGTTTCCGCAGCAGGGACACGCCAGCGCGCGGTCTGAGATTTCTCCGGAGCATTCAGGGCAGTTTATAAGAGACATCATTTCGGCATAGGGTCTTTTCCCGGAGCAATCGAGAAGAACCGTTTTCCTCGGCGACTGTGGCGATCCCTTGGTAGTGCCGGCGGCAGCATCGTCAGGTCTCTGTCGGGTCGATAGCACCCGATCCCGACGAAACTCTGTCGCCGGCGGCAGCATCGTCAGGTCTCTGTCGGGTCGATAGCACCCGATCCCGACGAAACTCTGTCACGGACAAACCCTCGCTTGCCTGTTGTGTTTGCAAGTATCCGCATCCGTATCAAGGACTTAGCGCTGGAAACCCGCTTAAAACCTAACAAGTACCCGGGGCGAGGGTCGAACTCGCACTCCTTACGGAAACAGATCCTAAGTCTGCCGCGTCTGCCAATTCCGCCACCCGGGCCTGAAGCACCACTGTTTTGGGTTTCGCAGCAGCCAGCGCAAGCCAATCTTGGTAAAACGTTTTCCCGTGACGACGCCGGGGTGGAAAGGGGGCAGCGTTTCGCGGAATGAATGGGCAGAGACCGGCAGGTTTCTGGTTTCGGGAAAGAACCGATGGGATTTGCTCAGGTCTCCGGTTGCAGATAGCATGGACAGGCGGGTTTCAGAAACTTTCCCGCCTCTTCATTGTGCGAAAGCCGGTGTCTTTGCTTTGAAATGTCCTTTTGGATTCTCGCCAGTTTGACCGGATTATTGGGCTTCGGAACGCTCGCGCCCCTTTGGCGGCGGAAGTCGTGGTGGGTCCGCGTGTGGGAATTCCCACGCCTCCAATACGCGGTCATGGCATGCGCCATCCTTGCGGCTAGCTTTCTGCTTCTCGACATTTCTGAACCCGAAGGCGGGATCATCGCGGGGACTGCGGGGGCCGTGTTGGTTTACCAAGCGTTTTGGATCATTCCCTTTTCGCCGTTTTGGCCCAAGCAGGTGAAACGTGCCACCGAATGGGATGATGCCAATGGGCTTTGCATCCTCACTTCGAACGTGCTCACGCCGAACCGTAACGCGGAGGCACTCCTCCGGCTGGTGGCGGAGACCGATCCGGACGTTGTTCTTACCCTTGAATCAGACGACTGGTGGGAACAGCAACTTGCTCCGCTGGAACGTGATTACCCGCACACGCGAAAATGTCCGCGCTCCAATCTCTACGGCATGCATCTCTATTCCCGCCTGCCGCTCGAAGACGCCGCCATTCGCTACCTGGTGGAAAAGGATGTGCCTTCGATGCACGGAAGACTGATCCTGCGCTCGGGCCGCGCGATCCGATTTCATTTTCTGCATCCCGCACCACCCAGCCCGACCGAAAACGCCACCTCCCTCGAGCGGGATGGAGAGCTGATGTGTGTCGGTCTGGAGATCGCTCAAACCTCAGAACCGGTCGTGGTGTGTGGGGATCTCAACGATGTCGCTTGGTCCCGCACGACTCGGCGCTTCCAACGAGTCAGTCGGCTGCTCGATCCCCGTCGTGGGCGCGGAATGTATAACAGTTTTCATGCCCGGTACTTTTGCCTGCGTTGGCCGCTCGACCACTTTTTTCACAGCGACCATTTCAGGCTGCGCAAGATCCGACGCCTGCCAGCGATGGGCTCTGATCACTTTCCCGTCCTGCTTCATTTGCAGCTTCAACCGGACAAGGCACATGCCCAAGAGACGCCGGAGCCCGATTCCGAGGAAAAAGAGCAGGCACGGGAAACCGCGCAGCGAGCGCAAGCCTGGGCTACAACCCGCCCTTATCGACGCGGCGGAAAAGCTCTGGCAGCCGGCGCATGAGCACCTCCATCCGGCGTTGCTTAATGATATCGATAGCGGGACTCCCGGCGACTCGCGACTTGTTGGAAAGGGATTTGGCAATACCTGCCTGCCCCGCGATTTGGCAACCGTCTCCCACCTCCAAGTGGTCCGAAATCGCAACTTGGCCCCCGACCAACACGAAATTTCCGATACGGGTACTACCCGCGACCCCCGACTGGGCACAAAAGAAACAGTGGCTGCCGATTTCCACATTGTGTGCGATTTGCACCAAGTTATCGATTTTGGTCCCGGCACCGATCCGGGTCGGATCAATCCGGCCTCTGTCGACGGTGCTGTTGGCTCCGATTTCGACATCATCGCCGATGATAACGGTGCCCATTTGTGGCACCTTGAAGGCACCCTTTGGCGTCTGCTCATAGCCGAAACCATCCCCGCCGATGATGACGCCGGAATGCAGATGCACCCGCTTGCCCAAAACGCAGGCGCGCTGGATCGCGACCTGCGCATGAAGCCAGGCATGATCGCCGATCACGGCATCCCGCCCGACATAAACTTGGCCGACCAAGACCGCATGCTCGCCGATCTGCGCGCCGGCTTCGATCAGACATTGCGGACCGATTGATGCGGTTTCCGCGATCTTTGCCCCTGGCGCGACGAAGGCAGTGGGGTGAATTCCGATAGGAGGTGCCACCCGCACGGACCGTTCAATCGCTTCACACACCATCGCGAAGGCAAGCGAAGGGTGCGCTACCCGCAGACCCCAGCAGTCGCTTGGCAGCCGACCCTTAAATGCTTTCGGCAGGAGAATCGCGCTCGCCTGCGACGACTCCGCTTCGGCGGAGTGACGACAGTGGCTGAGAAACGACAAGTCGCCTTTCCCGGCGCTGGACAAGCTCCCGATACCTGTCAGCACGTCGGGGCCGTCGCCCTCCCAGTCCGCCTCTGGTAAAATAGTTCGAATGTCCGCGAGGGAGAGCTGAAAGGTCATTGGTTTACCTTTTGAGCGAACCCAAAAGGGTGCAACTTCTAAAACCTTGAATGGGAGGAGGATAAATTCGTGTGCTTGATAGCGGTGGAGGCGAAGCCATCAGGATACTTTTCTGTGCACGGAGCTTTGCATGGGTAAAAGGCTTTTATAGGCTGCAGCCGACAATGCGGTGTTTTCTGGTGGATAATGGATCCTTGCGGATCGACTCTTGGTGCAACCTTTGTGCGGTGGCCGCAGCGGTGAGCGAGATCGTGGGAATACACGTGGAACCGGCCTCAGTATTGCACAGCTCCCGAATTCCCGCAGAGCAGGTTCCCGAAGGCGTGCCGCAACCGATTACTTGGGAACGAGCCGTGAAAGCGGCAATGGGAGCGGGCGAGACGACGATCTGGACGCTGCCTTTTTTCTTCGGTCCGACCGGGGCCATCGTTGATTACCTTCCGCAACGGGAAGCCCTGCTACGTGAGCGGGTGGGGGCCTTGACGGTTCATTATGCTCCCTTTCTCGCCGATCCCCTCGAAAACGAATCACTGGGGCTGGAAGATCTTTTGGTGGATCGGGTTCAGGAAACCATTCGGGCGCGCGGGTTGACCCATCCACCGGTTATTTTGGTCGATCATGGTTCGCCGCGTCGGGAGGTGGCAGCGGTGCGCAACCGTGTGGCAGCCGGACTCGATCGGCGGCTCGGCGACCGTGTTTTTAATGTTCAAGCGGCATCCATGGAACGGCGGGAAGGTGCCGCCTACGCCTTTAATGAACCCCTGCTGGAATCGCTGTTGTGCAAGCCTCCCTTCAACCGAGGAGACGTGGTGGTGGCGCAGATGTTTCTGTCGCCCGGACGCCATGCCGGTGAGGGGGGCGATATTGACCGGATCTGTTCGGAAGCCGAGCGAAACCAGCCGGGGTTACAGACTTTCCGGACTGCCTTGCTGGGGACGCATCCGGCAATGCCCGAGCTCGTGGCGGCACGGTTTCATGCATTGCGTGCATCGGTGGGTTCAGGGCGCAATCCGGAAGTTTGACAGCAGGATGGGTGCTGCTGCAGCGTAGCGGGTAATGCGGGCTGAATTGGAAGCGTTGGTCTACGAATTGAAGCACTTGCGGCGTGAAGGCTGTGAAACGGTTTACCTCGCTGACGATACCTTGGCTCGACTGCGGAATGCTGTGGCCACTCACCGGCAAACGCATCCAGCGCCCGCGCGTTCAACGTTAGGGGATGGCGGACTTGGTAACTCCACGACACCTGCGGCATCACCCGATGAATTGGCGGCCGTGTTGCAGGAGGCCACCGGAACGCCAGTTGTCCCCAAAAAGAGCCGCACGAAACCCTCCGCTTCTGAACGATCAAACATTCCGCCTCCGCCCCAAGTGATCCTTCCGGACGGTGATGCGCCTGCTCGCTGGAAGGCTTTACGCGAGCAGGTGCTCGGAGACACGGTTTGCCAAGGGCAGGTCAAACCGGGCAAGCAGGTCGTGTTTGGTGTGGGATCCGTGGGCGCAGATATCTTTTTCTGCGGCGAAGCTCCCGGCGCGGAGGAAGAAACGCAGGGAGAACCCTTTGTCGGCCCTGCAGGACAATTATTGACTCGGATTATCGAGGCGATGGGACTTTCCCGCGAAAGGGTTTACATCGCCAATATCATGAACTGGCGTCCGGCCATGCCGACCGCGTTTGGCAACAGGCCGCCGACTGCGGATGAGATGGCATATTGCCTGCCGTACCTCCGTGCGCAGGTAGCGGTAGTCCAGCCCAAGGTGATTGTGGCATTGGGCAAAACGGCCGTGGATGGGCTTCTCGGGCCGGATCCTGCGCGACGGATGGGGCGTATTCGGGGCGAGTGGCACACCTTCGCGGATATTCCGCTTATCCCAACCTTTCATCCGAGTTACCTCCTCCGAAATAATAACAATCGCACCAAACGTCAGGTTTGGGAGGACATGCTAAAGGTCATGGAACACCTGAAGATGCCCATTTCCGAAAAGCAGCGCGGATTCTTTAAAGGATGATCCGGATCCATGGAGGGAATGATTCAGGAACGAAGCGGCAGTTGACACCAACAGGGTCCCTGTCTAGCTCTGGAGCATGAGCCACGGTTTGGGAGATAGTGAAATCGAAGTCGCCCTGAGCGGACTTCCGGGATGGGTTCTCGAAAACGATCAACTCGTCAAAACATTCGTGTGTGCGAATTTTCGCGAAGCGGTGACGTTTCTTATGCGATTGAGTTTTGAGGCTGAGGAAATGAATCACCACCCCGAGCTGAAGAATGTCTATAATCGGGTGCAAATCGCACTGACGACCCATGAAGCGGGTGGAAAGGTAACCGAGAAGGACGTAAAGCTGGCCAAAAAGATTGAAGCGCTCGCCCCCAAAGTGGAGACGAGCGCTTCCTGAACGCAAAGTCTGAGATCCGCGGTGTCTAAAAATCGTAGCTGATGACCCGACCGTCAGGTAACTCAATGCTGATGAAGTAATCGTCGGCGGTCACGACGAGGTTTTCGTAGGATTCGCCTGCGACCGATTCGAGTTTCGCGATGTATTTCTCCGGTCCGACAATATCGTCGTAAGTGACTTCTTCGGCTCCTGTTTCGAGCATGTACTGCTGGGCGGTGACGGCGAACATGCGGAGATTATTGAGAATTTCTTTTTCCTGAGACGCCTGCTGGACCTTTTGATAAGCGGGAATGGCCGCTGCGGCACCGCCAGCAATTGCGAGAGGCACGATGGCCGCAAAATCCTTGATCGAATAATGGGCATAGCTGTCCGTGCGGATGCCACCGTCGACCGCGTAATATGCCGTTGCCTGAGGCTTCAGGAAATTGGCCAATAAACGGTTGAAGGCCACTTCGATGGCCGGCAGATAGGGGGCTGCATCGGGATCGTTGCGAATCATTTGCAAAATATCTTCGAAGGCGGTGCTGGACTGATACGTGAACCCGGCGGCTTGTCCGGGAAGGTGCGCAGCGAGGCGTTTGAAGTGGTCGGTGTTCGCGAGACTCTTGCCGTTGTCGATCTCGGACAAGAACCGCTCGCTCGTGTAGACAATCAATTGCTCACTGTCGGTAGCGCGTTTTACAAACAGCCCCGTCTCTCCCTCACCGAGAAATGACCGCAGATCGACGATTGTTTCTCCCCCGACTGCTTTCACTGTAACCTCGGGGTTGAGTTCGCTGAGATGAGCAAAGTGGTCAACCAAGGCGGCAGCGCCTTGAACTTCGGCATAAAGCTCGAAGACGGCAGCTCCAGATTCACTCTCCAGCGTCTGGCGGGCAACCAACGTGATTGGATTGGACAACAAGCGAATCAGTTCGTCTCCGGTCAGTCCTGAAGGCAAAAGCTGCTGCTGAAGGCCCCCTTGAACCAAACCTTCTCCTAACGGTCCCATAATGGAGGCGGCGATTTCAAGCGTCGTATCGCTCAAGGCAGTCAGATTGAGGGAGAGATCGAGTGCCAAACTGGCATCTGCAGGGGCGATTTCTGCCGCCCGGAAGCGGCGCGGGGAGAGGTCGTAAAGGCGGAGCAGACCGCGCGGTTCGCCTTCGAAGAGGGTGATGTTACGATTGCGATGAAGGCCCTCGTCGAGTTTTTTGCTCGAATATCCGATGGATTGGAGCGCATCAAATCCCAGCTGACCAAAGAGTTCGGTAAAGTCGAGCGGAAGGGGCATGGCTTCCGGATTGGCCGCCAAATATGCGGCATAGATCGCGGTCAGGTGTTCTCCGAGTGCAGCGGCCTCTCCGGTGAAATCGGCGAAGGCGAGAAAGTCGCCGTCGGTGTCCAGGTGATCGGCGACGCGGGAAAAACTTTGCGCAGAGGCTCCAAGGCCCGCATTGCCAGCCAACGCGGCGAGTAAGCCGCCGATCGCGAATTTGAAGAAGCGATGAGATAATTTCATGGTAGGTAGAATGATCGTGGCAGCTGATGGCATTTGCCGCCGTTTGAGGAGGGTGGGATATAAAGCGCCAGCCCGTCGAGGGTCGAGACATTCCTGCAACTGGCCCTAAGCCGCCAAGGGTTGCGTTTCCCCCGGCACCTCTTTCTGATCGGCCCAATGTCATTGAGCTCGAAAGCCCCGTTTGATCCCGCTACCGTTCGCGACGACTTTCCCATCCTGAGTCAGTCGATCAACGGTCATCCGCTGGCCTATCTGGACAATGCTGCCAGCACCCAAAAGCCGCGGGTCGTGATCGAAACAATGAACCGCTTTTACGCGGAAGCATATTCCAACATCCATCGCGGTGTGCATGCGCTGAGTCAGCAGGCGACGGAGCTTTACGATGGTTCACGGGAGGTGATTGCTCAATTTTTCGGCACAAACGATTCCCGCGAGATCGTCTTTGTCCGTGGGACGACTGAAGGCATCAATCTCATTGCTCAGAGCTTTGTCCGTCCCCAGGCCGGAGCGGGGTCCTGCGTTCTTCTCACCGAGATGGAACACCATGCAAACATCGTGCCTTGGCAGATTTTGCGCGAACAGGTCGGGCTGGACCTGGCGATTTGTCCGGTCAGCGACGAGGGGGATGTGGATTTGAGCGAATGGAAACGGCTGCTGGTTGAAAAAAAGCCACTGCTGGCGTCATTCGTTCACGTATCCAATGCGCTGGGAACCATCAATCCGGCGAAAGAAATGATTGCTGCCGCCCGGAAGGCAGGCGTTCCGGTTTTGCTGGATGCGGCCCAGTCGACCCCGCACTTTCCGATCAACGTGGCTGAATTGGATCCCGATTTTCTGGTAATGAGCGGCCACAAACTTTTTGGACCCACCGGGATTGGCGTGCTCTATGGTAAATACGGGCATCTCTCGGTCATGCCTCCTTATCAAGGTGGCGGGGACATGATCCAGAAAGTCACCTTTGAGAAAACGCGTTTCAAAGCGCCCCCTGAACGCTTTGAGGCCGGAACGCCCCACATTGCCGGCGCCATAGGGCTGGCGGCCGCCGTGCGCTATCTTCAGTCGTTGGACCGGGAAGCGGCGCTCGATCATGAAAACCGTCTCCGGGCAGCCGCCGAAGAGGGGTTGGGGGGGATTTCCGGGTTGCGTTTGATTGGCCGCGCTCGGCACCGTGCCAGTGTTGTTCCTTTCATTCTCGAGAACGCTCACCCGCACGATATCGGCACCTTCCTGGATCAGAAAGGCATCGCGATTCGCTCCGGTCACCACTGCGCTCAGCCCCTCATGCGTCGACTCGGCCTTCCCGGCACCGCGCGTGCCAGCTTCACATTTTATAATACAATGGAAGAAGTGGAACGCCTCGTCGATGAAGTGACGCGGATTGAGCGTTTCTTTCGTTAGTCACACTCGACAAGCACCCATTTGACCGCCTTTCCTCCACTATCATGAGCGACATGGAAGACCTCTATCAGGAGATTATCCTCGACCACAACAAGCGGCCGCGGAACTTCCGACTACTGGAGCATCCAACCCATCATGCAGAGGGAAACAACCCGATGTGCGGTGACGAAATCGAAGTGTATGCACGGGTGGAAGACGGACGGCTGGCGGAACTAAGCTTTCAGGGACAAGGCTGTGCCATCTCTCGTGCCTCCGCATCACTCCTCACCGAGCAATTGACCGGAAAGACGGTGGAAGAAGCACATGCTGCGGTAGCAGATGTGCTGGACCTGATGCGGGATGCGGATCGGACAGTCGATTTTATGAATGACGGTGAAATCGCTGCCCTTACCGGCGTGCGCAAATTTCCGGCCCGGATTAAATGTGCCACCCTCGCATGGCATGCGCTGGAGGCCGCGTTAAACGGGGAAGAAGCGATTTCGACCGAAGGCTGATGCGCCGGGGTAGGAAGCCTCAGGCTTTTTCCAAATCCGGACATCCGGATGCGGTACCTCGGGTGGTGAGTAGCCGAGCTGTTGGGTGATCCAGTCAAACGTGTTTGGGGTATAGAAGCAGACGTGCGTGATGTCTCGCCAATAATTCCATCGCGCCCACTCCAGTCTCCCATCATAAACCCGCGTCATCACGGCCAACCAGCCCCCCGGCTTTACCAGCTGGTCCATCTTGTGCAAAGTAGTCGCCGGATCATGCAGGTGTTCCAGCACTTCTGTCGCGATGAGGAAATCGTAGCTTCGACGTAATGCACCCGCGTTCGGGAAAAATGCCGGATCCCAGTTGGTGACCATCAATCCCTGATCCAAGGCTATTCGAGAAATCGCCGGACCCGGGCCGCAGCCGAAATCGAGCCCTTCCGCTCCAACGTGCAGGTGTTTACTCAGAGGCTCAAAGCACCGATTGAGAAAATTCCGGTAGCGGGCATCGGCTGGATCGTTATGATGCTGCCGATAGTGTGCGCGCTCCGTTTCGAGAAGGGGCCAATCTTCGGCTGGCCGCTGGATCAAATCGCATGTCCCGCAGCGGAAAAAGTGACAAGCGCCGACGACCTGCCACGGTGCGGTCAAGCTGCCGGAGCAGAGAATGCAGGATCCGCTTCCGGAGAAGCCATTTGCCTGCACCGCTGAAAAAGCCTCTCGCGGATCAGTCGCTATCGCGGAACCCCCGGCGCTCTTCCTCACGGCAATCATTCATGACGCGGAGGGCTACATCCCTCAGGTCAAAGAGCCGCATGCGCAGGGCGTTGAGAAAACGAGGCGCATCGTCCGGCATCGCAGCGAGGGGTTCCAGCTGGGCCATCGTCTCGTTGATTGCCCGCAAAGCCAGTTTTCCATGGCAGACACCGAGGAGAAAATCGCCCATGTCGACGGCTTGAATCGTCAGAATGAGGTTTTGCTCACCGGCTGCGAGGGTGTTGGATAAACGGCTGGCTTGGCGCGGTGTGAGGGTCGATGGTTTCCCGAGAAAGCAATCCCAAAGATAACGGATCTGTGCATAGAGGCCGGCCGTCACCACGAATACCGGGTGGCGGTGCAGCGTATACGGATCGAAGTCTTCGGCCTGTTCAGGCGTTTCGGCTTCGTCCTCATCGTCCTCCAGACCATCGCCGACGGACCAGTCTTCCCGATCCCAACCCATTTCTTGCGCAACCCGGTCAAGGTGATCGGGCTCGTCGAGGTAACGGTCGTAGAGGGAGACAAATCGGGCGACTTCCTTCTGTTGGCGTTTGAGGAACTGTTGCCAGTCAAACTCATTCCATGAGACGTTTCCGCGTTCGTCCCAATCGCCCTCGGGGTGCCCTTCGTAATCGTAGTTACCCATTAGTATGATAGAACCTGAGTTCTCCTGAATATGCTGTTCCGGGAGCTCGGGAATGCAATGCTGAAAGTGAAATCTTTTGGGGGAAATCCCCGCTGAGCGAGCAGCCACCTCACCATGCCCGTGGATATAATCCACTGGCACTTGCTCCGGGTTTGTGGCAACGGTAGCCGCATGAAGGAAAGAGTCGCGCATGCCAAAGTTTATTTCAGCGGTCATGTTCAGGGCGTTGGTTTTCGCTACATGACCCTGCAAGTGGCCAAGGGATTTGAGGTCCGGGGATCTGTCAAAAATCTTGCGGATGGTCGGGTGGAGCTCGAAGCCGAAGGGGAGGAAACCGAACTCAAGCGTTTTGTTGCCGAGGTGGAGGACCAGCTTGCCAGTTATATCCGTGAAACCGATGCGCGCTGGGGACAACGAGAAGGGCAGTTCCAAGACTTTGTCATTGAGCGGTGAACTCCGATCGGCCCCTGCCTCCCGTTTACTGTCACGGGATCACCAAGATTTTTCGTCGCGGCTTGCGAGGGCGGATGGCCGCATTGGCTGGAATCGATCTCACCGTGGAAGCGGGCGAGATTTGTGCGCTTCTGGGGCCAAACGGTGCCGGTAAAAGCACATTGTTCAAGATCCTGGTCGGACTGACCCCTGCCGATGGAGGAACGGCGCTTCTTTGGGGGCAACCTGCCGGATCTGTTGGTGCCCGCGCGCGCATCGGCTACGTCGGAGAAAATGACGAACTTCATCTTGGAGAGACCGTGCAGGCTACCTTGAGCTGGTTTGCCCGGCTGCGCGGTTGGCCGGCGAAGGAAGCTCAATTTCAGGTGGAAAAGGTCGTATTCCGACTGGGGTTGGAAGCCTCCCTTCAGCGTCCTGTCGGTGTATGTTCCAAAGGAACACGTCGACGGATTAGTCTGGCCGTGGCACTTTTGGCAAAGCCCGCCCTCTTGTTGCTCGATGAGCCGTCGGCGGGACTGGATCCCGAGGCACATGCTCACTTGATCCAGCTTTTGAAAGACCTTCGGGCGGAGGGAACCAGCATCCTTTTGTCCACCCATGGGCTGGCTCAAATCGAAAACGCCTGCGATTCGGCGGCAATCCTCTTCCGGGGCCGGATTGTGCGCTCGGGAAAACTGTCCGCCCTTCAGGCTGGAATGCCCTTTGAGCCGGTATTTTCCGGACAGAACTGGACCGAAGCCGATCGGGAGGCGTTGCGCCTTTGGGTCGAGGAGCGTCGTCTTTCGGGAAACTGGCATCGACCGGCAGGCGTGCTCGAGTCGATTTATCGGGAGACACTTCAGGAAGCCGCTTTATGAATCGCTTGCAGCCCCCCTCAACGGTAAAGGTGCTCTGCTTAGTGGCTGTCCGTACGCTGGCGGCTGCGCGACGTCAACCCAGCTGCCTGGTGGTCGGAATCCTCGCGGTTGGACTACTGGGCGGGGCACGGTTTTTCGCCAGTTTTGATTTTGGAGAGAATAGTGCGGGCTTTCTGATCGATTTTGGATTGGCCGTGGTTTTTCTGAGCGGTTCTTTGGTCGCGGTTGTGCTACCGGCGCAACTATGGATTGATGAGATGAACCAACGCTGCGCTGTCCCGGTATTGAGCAGTCCGGTCAGGCGTGAAACATTCTTTTTTGGAGTGTTTTTCGGCGCGTCGGCAGCGGTCGGTCTGTTTTTGATTCTGATGTTTCTGGCCTTGGGCATCCTACTCAGCGCATGGGCGGACGGCTTTGGCAGTGCAGCGTGGGAGCGCTTGATGGGAGCTTGCTGGCTCACGCTGGTGCGCGGCTTTCTGATTGGTGCGCTGATGGCCCTGCTCGGAAGTTTCTCCCGCAGTTTCCTTTTTGTGGTATGCGTCGGTGCCGGCTTTGTTTTTGCAGGAGAACTTTATCCGGTTGCATGGGCACTGGCGGACGACACCGCGTATGGAGCGACTCTTTTGAACCCTTTGCTTTTTATGATGCCTAATCTCGGCCTTTTCGGATCTGGCAGCGGGCACATCCTCGGGGGGGCTGCTCCGCCAGTGGCCGCGCTGGAGTTGAGCCTCTACGGCGCGGCGTATGCGGCGCTTTATCTTTGCCTCGGAGCATGGATCTTTCGATCCCAAGCTTGGTAAACGTGCGCCGTTCGTTCTTATTTGAAGCACTTACGGCGAGCGTTGCCTGCCTGATTTGCCTCGGGATATTGAGCGAGTGGGGCTACCGGGTGACGCAGAAGGCAGGCGAGCGCGCGCCCACGGTCGTTCTCCGGACAGGTTCTCCCGCACTGCAACTCGCTGCTTTGAGCGGGTTCAATCGGGTAGGGGCTAATATTTATTGGATCCGCAGTTACAGGGCTTGGGAACGACAGGATGCCGCCGAGGCGTTGCGCCATGCGGCATGGGCCTCGTGGATGAATCCTGAAGAATGGTATTTCTGGCAGGGCACCGTCCAGATGATTGCCTACGATTTTCCGCGTTGGGAATTTGTGGCCGGCGGTTATCAGATGGAAACGGATGCAGCAGTTTGGCATCAGATACGGGAGCAGTACGGTGACGAAGCATTGCACTGGTTGGAAGTGGCCAAACGCGCACTGCCGTCGGATCCGCGGGTGGAATTGGCGGCAGCCCATATTTGCCTCAATGTGCTCGCCGATGCCCCACGTGCGCGTACTCATTTTAGGAGTGCTTGGGAAATGAGCAGCGAAGAGCGCCCGTGGTTTGCGGCCCGCATATACGGGGAACTACTACGGGCAGAAGGGGACACGAAAGGTGCGTTGGAGTGGTACCGGCACATTCAACCCCAGCTTCCTTCCGGTCTGCCGGCGGCGGAGAGGGCGTTATTTGAGCAGCAAATACAGAAGCTCGCCGCCCTGTCGCAAGAATCCGAATAAAGATCCAAGGGTATAACCCTAGTCATAATAAGTAATAATATCCTTGGGGCTAGTTGGTTTTGTAAAGCCATTGTTAAAAGCTTTTTACGCATCACGTCCGCTTTGACGAATGACGTGTGAGTTCTACGGTGACCGGCATGAGCTCTGTCTTGTATGGTCTCGAACAACCTCCCTTAGCGCTGTCGGTATTGCGGGAGTGGATGAATTTCGGAGGGGATGAATTTTCCCTTTACCACCGCCTGCGCTCCGGCTCCCAAGGCCAAGCCTGGCAATCCTTGTGGGAAGGATTGCCCACCGAAGAAGAATCAGGTGCAAAGCGGGCTGAAAACCGGCTCGAGGACATTGTGCGGGTTTATGGCCTGCCAGTGATGCGACGGCATTTGGGCATTGTCGGTTTACGTGAATGGAGCTGTGCGGGGTTGCCCACCTACCGGCTCTCCAGTGAGCAATATGTGGCGCTTGGAATTAGTGCCGGCATTGTAGGCGAAGTGTTAGCGGAACAGAGCGGGCAAGATGTGATTCGCGGCTTTTTAGTTGGGTTGTTCAGTGCGCTGGGGCTGGTGCCAATGGCCAACCTGCTGGTTCGCGTAAAGCCGAATGCGACTTATCCAGAGCGAGTGGCGGGGCTCTCTGCTCGGATCCGTTGGGAGCGCGATCAGACTCAGCAGGATAGCTTATCTGTGGGAGGTGACTTGCTCGATTTGTGGGGATTTCCGGCCTCTATCTCGGCCGCTGTTCGTGGGCTCGCTTACCCATTGCTGGTGGCTCGGGGGCGTCCCCTGGCGATGATCGGGCACCTCTCCGCCAGGATGGCACCTGCAGTCGCCTTTGGGGATGCCTCTGCCTTGATCGATCGGGTGTCCATCAAGTGCTTCGAATCCTTTGGAATCGCTCAAGCAGCCATTCCGGAATTGGTGGAAGAAGCCAATCGCCGGGTGAGTGACGTTCTTGCCTGCGATTGGCCGGAAACCTTCGTTTCCTTCAGTCGGGGCAGTGGCATGGGATTGCGGGAGTTGATTTCCTGACGCCTCAGGGTGGTGAGGAATCCGCTCACCGCTTTCTTGCCTCGGTGGGTTCTTCCGTAAGAGTGGGCGAGGTGTCGGACTACCAAGAAATGTATGCTGCCCTCAAGGGGCAGTTAGCGGAAGTACTCGTCAAAGACCGCCTAGCGGTTGATCGGGTGGTGCGTCACCAGCGTTCCGGAGCGTCCGAAACGGCTCGGAAACAGCTTGCTGGTTGGAAGGACCGCCTCGGAAAATCACACCAGAAATGGCTTGAACGGAAGGCCCGGTGCCCCATTCCGACTTATCCGGAAGATTTGCCAATCACGGCGCGTAAAGAAGAGATTATCGCGGCGTTGCGTGAGTCGCAGGTGGTAGTCATTGCCGGTGAAACCGGTTCAGGCAAAACGACTCAATTGCCGAAAATGTGTTTGGAAGCTGGACTCGGCATTGCCGGAAAGATTGCCTGCACCCAACCGCGGCGGGTAGCGGCACTCTCCGTCTCTCAACGCATTGCGGAAGAACTTAAAGTGCCATGGGGTCGGGAGGTCGGCGCGAAAATCCGTTTCACCGATCGGAGCAGCGACGATACCTACATCAAAATGATGACCGACGGCATGCTGCTGGCGGAGGTGCAGGGAGATGCCGAGCTGTCTGAATATGATGCCGTTATCGTGGATGAGGCTCATGAACGTTCACTCAATATCGATTTTCTGCTCGGATACCTGCACCGGTTGCGGGCTCGTCGTCCAGACCTGAAGATCATTATCACATCGGCCACGATCGATACCCGCGCATTTTCGGATGCCTTTGGCGGAGCCCCCATCATTGAAGTCAGCGGGCGAACCTATCCGGTCGAAGTGCTCTATGCGCCGATCGACGAGCTGTTGGAAGAAAGCGGCGAGCTGTCGGTGGTGGATGGTGTCGCCAAGGCGGTGGAGCACATTGTAGGGGATAATCAGCCGGGCGATATTCTTGTTTTTTTACCCGGAGAAAAAGACATCCGTGAGACGCGTGATTTGTTGGAAGGCCAACGGCTGGGCCGAGCGGAAGTGCTTCCTCTTTTCGGCCGCTTGTCCAATGCGGAGCAACAGCGCATTTTTGCCCCCACCCAAGCGCGCAAAATCATTCTGGCGACCAATATTGCCGAAACCTCGCTGACCATTCCAGGCATTCGTTTTGTGGTTGATGCGGGATTGGCGCGCATCAGCCGTTACAACGCGCAGACACACACCCGGCGGCTGCCGATCGAGCCGATTTCCCAAAGCAGTGCGGATCAGCGCAAGGGCCGGGCCGGCCGGGTCAGTGACGGGATTTGCATTCGGCTCTATGCGGAGCAGGATTTTCTGGCGCGTCCCAAGTACAGCACGCCGGAGATTCTTCGGGCCAATCTTGCAGAAGTCATTCTGCGCATGATCGCCTTTCGCCTCGGGAAGATCGAAGCGTTTCCTTTCCTCAATCCGCCCAGTGCGGCGGCAATCCGCGCCGGCTACGCCCTGCTGCAGGATCTGGGCGCACTGGATGCCGAACGGTCAATCACGCCATTGGGCCGTGAGCTGGCACGGCTTCCCTGCGATCCAACGGTCGGTCGCATGCTCCTGCAGGCTCGTAAGGAAGGTGCCGTCCGGGAGGTTTTGGTGATCGCCGCAGCGTTGAGTATTCAGGACCCCCGCGAGCGTCCCACCGATGCCCAAGAGGCCGCGGATCGCATGCATCGGATCTTTGAGCATCCGGAATCCGATTTCCTCAGTTTGCTGAAAATCTGGGATGCATATCACGATGAAACCGAGCAGCTGACTCAGAAGCAGCTGCGTAAGTTCTGCAAAAGTCATTTCGTTTCTTACCTGCGCATGAGGGAGTGGCGAGAGGTTCACCAGCAGCTGTCCCGGGTGCTTGATGAGCTGGGTGAGGTCAGGGCAAACCAGAAACCGGCAGAGTATTTCCAGATCCACCGTTCCTTGCTCGCCGGATTGCTCGCCAATGTGGCACAGCGTGATCAGGGAAATCACTACCTCGCCACCCACCAGCGAAAGGTTCTGTTATTTCCGGGCTCCGGACTCTTTGACAAACAGGCGTCCAAAGCCGAGAGGAAGTCTTTCAAAGGTCAGCAAAAACCGGCGAAGTTGAGTGGCAAGCGGACACCCGCTTGGATCCTCTGCGCGGAATGGATGGAAACGTCCCGTCTCTTTGCGCGCACGGCCGCCCGCATCGATATTGAATGGGTGCTGGATCTTGGAGAACACCTCTTGCGTGCTTCGTATTCGGAACCCTATTACGAAGAAAAAAGCGAACGGGTGCTGGCGAAGGAACGACTGACGCTCTACGGACTGGAAGTGGCGGTTAATCGTGTCGGCTATGCGCGGATCAATCCGGCCGAGGCCACCGAAATATTTCTTCGGGCGGGTTTGGTGGCTGGAGTCCTTCGGTCGCAACCGCCATGGTATCAGGCCAACCAGCAACTGCGCGCCGAGGTCGAGGATAAGCAGACCCGCTTGCGACATGCCTCCGCCTGGCAGCTGGACGAGCGGGTTTATCAATTTTATGCCCGCCGCCTGGAAGGCAGCGGCGTGGGCTCGGTCGGGGATGTGAATCGTTGGCTGCGGGAAACGCATGGCGGCCGCGACACGATTCTTCGAATGGGGGAAAGGGACTTGCTGGGAACGGAAACACTGGATGTCGCCGCCTTTCCCGAATCCCTTGAGGTGGGATCCCGCACATTGCCACTCGCTTACCATTATCGGCCTGGTGAAGACGATGACGGCGCCACCCTGAGGGTTCCCGTTTCCGTGCTTTCGGAAATGGATCCGGAAAAACTCGACTGGGCGGTTCCCGGCTACCTGCGGGAGCGAATCGACCACCTGCTGCGCGCACTGCCCAAGGCCACCCGGGTCCAGTTGCATCCGCTCGCTGATAAGCTTGAGGAACTGATGAACGTCGTGCGACCGGATGCGGGTCCTTTACAGGAGCAACTGTCCAGCTGGATCCTGAAGCGTTTCGGTCTTCGTGTCCGGCCTGATGACTGGTCGGGCACGGCGGTTCCTGCCTACCTGCGGCCCCGAATTGAAGTCGTCGATGAGGAAGAAAAAGTTATTAGCGCCGGCCGAGATTGGGAGGTGGTACGAGCGGCATTTGAGGCTGCCACCCGGGGGAGGGGAGACCTCGGAGATTCCCGCCACCGGGACCGCAATGCAGTTTGGGTGAAAGCGCGCCAACGCTTGGAGCGCGTGGGACTGACCAGTTGGAGCTTTTCTGATTTTGCCCGTGAGCAGTCGATTGGCGAGGTGGCGGGAGTGCCGGTTATCGCATTTCCCGGGCTTGAACAGACTGAAGAGCGCAGGGTCAATCTGCGCCTTTTTCCGTCGCCGGAGCAGGCGGAGGCCAAGACCCCTGCCGGATTCCGGCAGCTGTTGGAAAATGCCGTGGCCAAAGATCTGGGCTGGTTGGAAAAAGAACTGTCCCGCGAGCTTAAGCGGGCCAAATTCCCCACCACTGGCTGGATCCCATTTCCCGCGCTCGAACGTCATGCCTGGGCACATGCCTGCCTTGGCATTTTGGCGGTGGATGAATGTTTGCCGCTGAGCAAGGCTCGTTTCGATACAGCGGTTGCCACCGCTCGGGAACGCATGCGCGGCTATGCACCGCGGATTGTCGATCAGTTGATCGCTATCACCGAAAAGCGTCGGGCACTGCGACAGATCGAGGATGTTAACGCTGCCCGGGCGGAAACCTTTGAGCGGCTTCTCGGGCCGGACTTTTTGCTGCGCACCCCGCCAGACCGGTTGAATGAAGTTCCGCGCTATCTGGAAGCATTGGAAAAACGTCTCATTCGGGCTCGGCTCGATCCCCGCAAGGATTTGGACAAGCAGCAGCGGGTTCTTTCCTACGTGAAACAACTGGCCGAATTGAAAAAGCCGACGCCGGAACGTGCAGCCTTGTTTTGGGCCTTGGAAGAATACCGGGTGCAAATCTTTGCTCAGGAGATGGGCACGCGGGCAAAGGTTTCGCCCAAGCTCCTCGATGGGTATCTGGCAAGTGCCCGGCAGCGTGAACTGCTTCCGGGCCAAGGCGCGACGGTGCCAACGCCGGATGCCGTAGTCCAAACCATGGCAGCGGGAGTGGCCAAGCCTGCACCCAGCCGTTCCGGAACCGGAACGAAGCCGCTCAAGGAATCGCGAAAGCTGGAGCGTGAGGACCTGATGGACTTAAAGGCATCTCTCGAAAAAGGACTGCGCGGGTAAGCTTCGAACGCGCTGGCCGCCAGTTTGAACAGCCAGGAAGGCTGACGGACAAAGCTGGTTTCCTGCGGAGGCTGTCATTGATGACGATTTGTTCTGGCCATTGCCGGCGAATGTCACGGAATTCCTGAGCATGGAGGAGCTCTTGACGCGATATTGTTCGCTGAAGCCCGGCAAGCGACCGGACCTGAATACATGGCCTACGGCAGTCGCCGAAGCAGACATCGGGTCAAAAGACAAAGGGGTCGCCAGAATGGAGGACCTGGGGCGGCAAATTGCTGAATTGCAACGACGACTCTGGGCGGGGCGGCAGCACAAGGTGTTACTCGTTCTTCAGGGCATGGATACGAGCGGGAAAGACGGAACCATTCGCCATGTCTTTCGCTTTACCAATCCCAATGGAGTCAATGTTGCCGCTTTCGAGCGACCAACCGAGCGGGAACTTTCTTACGACTATTTGTGGCGCATCCACCAGCGGGTACCGCATAAGGGTGAAATCGTGATCTTTGACCGAAGTCACTACGAAGACATCGTCACTGTCCGTGTGAATCAACTACAGCCGGAGGATGTCTGGAAAAGACGCTACAATCACATCAATGCTTTTGAGCAAATGCTGGCGGATGAAGGTGTGATCATCCTCAAGGTCTTTCTTCATGTCTCGCATGACGAGCAGAAGAAGCGCCTGCAGGCACGTTTGGAAGATCCGGAGAAACACTGGAAATTTCACCAGAGCGACCTCATCGCGCGTGAACGCTGGCCGGAATACATGACGGCTTATGCAGATGCGTTGGAACGGTGTAATACGCAGGAAGCCCCATGGTACATCATCCCGGCGGACCGTAAGTGGCAGCGGAACCTACTCGTCGCAACACTCCTGCACACGACCTTGAAGCGTTTGGCCATGCAATTTCCGCCAGCGCACTTCGACCCTGAATCGATCGTTTTCTAACTGGCCTTGGTTTAGGCTGTGGCTGGCCGTGATTTTTTTCGGCGCCGCCGCTCGCGTTTCGTCGGGGGTTCTCCGCGTGATTGGATACATGCTGCCCAGCCTTTGTCGTCATTCGCACGGTAAAATGCGGCATTCAGGTCCATATATGCTGCGGCTTCGCGCGCATGGATTTGCCGGGGGTTGCGGGTCCGGGACCTGAGCATCGCAAAAAGGCCAAAGAGAAATCCGAAAATCAAGAGGAGCAGGGTGATCGACAGGGGGAAGCTGTCTCCGTCCGCAAACCCGCTGCCGTTTGCCAATGCCCCGTCATCCCGCTGGGCGTGGGTCGTCAAAACGGTGACCCCGATGGAAATGGCAACCCCGTAAACGGCGCAGGCCACTGGATTGTCCGCTGAAAGCAGGCCGCGCCGCCGAAAGTGTTGAACGTTGGGAATGATACGCCCCAGATCATCCAACTGCTGATTCCAATCAGGGTCTGCGCGGTGAGGCACAAATCGCCGGAAACCGCGGAACGAGCGGGAGCCGGTTTCGTAGAGTGAGACGAAGGTCTGTCGCCCTGCGACAACGTCGCGGACAATTGGATTTGTCTGGTGGAATTCAATCAGCGCCCGCTTGCGTTTCACGGCCTCCCGACATACCGCGGGATCGAATTTTTGAGCGACACAATGCCGGTCCAGATCGCGAAATTGGGCATATAGGGTTTCGGTCATGGCAGTGAGGTGGGTTTCAAACTCTTACGGCGGAAGAGACTTGAAGCAATCTGGAATTCCGATTTTCCGGTCCGCATTGCGCAGCCGGGTGCTTGATGATTAGTTAGTTAAACATTTCTCCATGATTGACGTAAAAGGCAAACTGGCTCCTTCTTCACCGAACATGAGGGAATTTCAGCGAGGGAGAAATGAACCGGGGCTTCGTCTCTGGAGGCTGTTGGTTTCTCGACTAATTTTGCTGATGTGTGCGCTTGGCGGAGCCGTTGGCTCGGCGAATGATGTGCTTCCGGAAGAGGCAGACGGTGAGGAGCGTCCGACGTTCGCACGCCTGATGCGATGGAGTAATGCGCAATTGGAAGAAATGACGGGAATTTTCCTCCCCGCCACCCAAGAAAGACGCACGTGGCGTTTATCACTTTCCCCGCGACTGGGAGATGTCAAGAATCAGGATCACCTCCGCCTTCCCATTGGAATCATCTACGGGTTTAACGACCGTACCGAAGGTGAAGTCGATTTTGATTTCTATGTTCCCAATCCCTTCAAGGATGGTGAACGCACGGGTATCGCGAATATTCGACCGAGCCTCAAATATCAGTGGGTTCCATTTTTTGACCGCACGGTCAATGCGGCCACCGGGGTTCGGGTCGTCCGCCCAATGGGCGGTGCGCCGGCCGAGATCAATTCCGGGATGAACCGGTATTCCGTTTACATGACTTTTTCGCGCCCTTCGCGGCGCATTCCTGCGCTGGAGACGTTTTTTAATGTTTCCTACGACGTGTTGACGCCGTCGTCAGTCGAGGGGCGAATCGCGGATTATCATCCCCATGACGACTTTATTCAGTTTGCGGTGGGTGGCTTTTATCGGGAAAATCGCTTTACCTATGGCTTGGCAGGAACATGGGCTCATACGGTAGACAACTACCGCTCCAACTATTTTACGATAACACCCAGCGTCCTGATGGATGTGCCTGCGCGATGGGTCTTCAACAGCCCTGGTCTCTGGCAGATCGGAACATCGTTGGAGACGCGCCGTTATGGCGATGAATGGGATTTTGCATTTCGCGTCCGCGTGCGGTGGGAAATCAGTTTTGGGCGGGCTATGAAGGCGCTGTCCGGGCGGGACCGCGTGCCGGGCGAAGATCATTAAACTGCGCACCGGGATTTCATTCGCTCAGGTGAACGGTTGATCCCTTGGCGGATTGGCTGTCTCCCCGTGGCAAGAAAGCGAGATCGTGGCAGGCCTTTGGGACATGAGGGGGTATCGGTGCGGCCTGCACGATCACGACGCCCGCCGTCCAGGTTGAGCACAAAATGGTGCCACCAGAACCAAGGCGGCAGCGTGCCCTGAGTTCATCCCGTGCCTCTGCACGTTGAATTTGGCGCTTTTCATTTTTGTCCAAATCCACAACAAGGTGCCTCTCCTTGTAACCAAACGTTTCAAGTCTCTCCTCTTCATGTCTGCTTCATCCGCTTCTCTTGATTCCGACCAACGCCGCGTTCAGCGATCCAACCTCTGGAAGGCCCTCGGCCCGGGTATCCTGATGGCTTGTGCCGCAGTCGGCGGTTCCCATCTCGTCTGGTCAACGCAGGCTGGCGCACGCTTTGGCTGGAGCCTGCTCGGTTTGATCCTGCTGGCAAACCTCCTCAAATATCCATTTTTCCTTTACGGTCAGCGTTACACCGCTGCGACGGGGGAAAGCCTGCTCGCCGGGTATCACCGTAAGGGCGTGGGCTATGTCTACACCTTTCTCGGGATCAATATCCTGACCGGTGCGATTAACATTGCAGGAGTGGCCATGCTCAGTGGAGCCCTTTTCGCGGGTTACGGCATCACGTCCATAAGCATTGCCTGGATTTCCATCATTCTGATGGCTATTTGTGCACTTTTGCTCCTGCTGGGGCACTACAAGCTGCTCGATGGTTTGGCAAAGATCATCATTCTGTTTCTCGCTTTCGGAACCGTTTTGGCGGTGGTGCTTGCGGTCGGAAGCCGCCCGGAAGTTGCCGCGGATTTTGTTGCTCCGAGTCCATGGGAATGGGTTTCCTTTGCCTTTCTGGTGAGTTTGCTCGGATGGATGCCGGCACCGATCGACCTTTCGGCATGGTCGTCGCTGTGGATGTTCAGCCGTGAAAAGCAAACCGGCCACTTCGCAACCACCGGTGAAACGGCGATCGATTTTTACCTCGGCTACATTTCGGCGGTGGTGCTTGCGGTATTGTTTGTGGCACTGGGAGCCTTGGTCATGTTCGGAACCGGGGAATCCTTCTCGGCCAGCGGCATCGCATTTTCCCATCAACTGGTGAATCTCTACGCGGCTACGATCGGCGATTGGTCAAGACCGCTTATCCTGACCGCTGCCTTTGTCACCATGTTCAGCACGACCTTGACCTGCGTTGACGGATACCCCCGGTCCTTGGCGGCCTGTTGTGCACTCATCGCCCATCTATCGCCGAAGCGTTTTCACCAAGTCCATCAGGTTTGGATGGTGCTTTCGGTCATTGCGGCCTCTTTCATTGTACTGTTTTTTGTCCAGAATCTTATCCAGATGCTGACATTTGCCGCTGTAGTCTCGTTTCTGACCTCTCCCATTCTGGCCTATATCAACTTTCAGGTGATGAAGGGACCCAATGTACCGGAAAAAGATCGGCCTGGGATCATTCTCACCGTGCTCAGTTGGTCGGGACTCGCTTTCTTCCTCCTCATGACCATTGGCTACCTTTACGTAACCTTTTTTCGCGTCGGCTGATGAATCGGTACATCCGCCACTTGCAGCCCGGTGCGGAAAAAGTGAAAGGTTGGTTTTGCCAAAACCGTTCCCGGTCTTGAGATTGGCAGCTTATGGCACTTGTAACCGGAACTAAAGCACCCGAATTCACGCTCAAATCGAAGACGGCCGATGGCCTCATCGATGTGGCACTTGCAGATGATTTCGGCAAGAAGAAGACGGTCCTTCTCTTCTTCCCGCTGTCCTTCACCTCGGTCTGTCAGGATGAACTCTGTTCTGTCTCGGCCGGGCTCGATATTTATGAAGGACTCAACGCCACGGTGTATGGCATCAGTGTCGACAGCCCATTCGCTCAGGAAGCTTTCAAAAAGAGTGCAGGGATCAGTATCCCGCTGCTCAGTGACTTCAACAAGGAGGTCTCGCGGGCATACGACGTTCTTTTTGAAGACCTGCTCGGATTCAAAGGCGTGTCGAAACGGAGCGCCTTTGTGATCGATGAAAGCGGCACGATCGTCTACGCCAGCTCGAGCGATAATCCCAAGGAACTGCCTTCTTTCGATGCAATTCAACAAGCCTTGCGCGCTTAACTTTCCCTAGCAACGCGCCCTCCGGTAGTTGCGGCTCCTCTCTGGAAGCAACTTTTCCTTGAGTGGCCCATGCGCCGGGCGTACGTTTTTCCTCTTTTTCGTTCCAATATCAGCGACATTTTTCATGGCGGCACACCAGGATCCTTTCAATGCACTCCGTCCTTTTCGCGACGGCCATCTTTACAGCCTCCCGGCGCTTGAAACGCAGGGCTTTGGCACCATTTCACGTTTGCCGGTAAGCATTCGCGTAGTGCTTGAAAGCGTGCTCCGCAACTGCGATGGCAAGCGTGTCACGGAAGAAGATGTGCGCCGCTTGGCGCAATACGACGCGAAGAACCCCGTAAAGACAGAAATCCCCTTCGTGGTCAGCCGCATTGTGCTTCAGGATTTTACCGGCGTCCCACTTTTGGTGGATCTTGCGGCGATGCGTTCGGCCGTGGAACGCATGGGCGGCGATCCGGGTGTTATTGAACCACTTGTCCCGGTGGATCTGGTCGTGGATCACTCCGTTCAGGTAGACCGCTCACGCACGCCGGATGCGTTTGTGAAGAATCTCGAAATTGAATTCGAGCGAAACAAGGAGCGGTATGAGTTTCTCAAATGGGGGCAGCAGGCATTTGAAACCTTTTCGGTGGTTCCTCCGGCGATTGGGATTGTCCACCAGGTGAACCTCGAATACCTCGCCAAGCTGCTGTTTGATAAAGAGGGCGTTTACTATCCCGACACCTTGGTTGGTACAGACTCCCACACTACCATGATCAACGGCCTCGGCGTGGTGGGCTGGGGTGTGGGCGGTATTGAGGCCGAAGCTGGCATGCTCGGACAGCCGATCGCCTTTCAAACACCTGAAGTTGTGGGCGTGCACCTCAGCGGCGCACTACGTGAAGGCGTAACGGCGACCGACCTCGTTCTCCGAGTCACGGAAATGCTCCGTGCCCAGAAGGTTGTTGGCAAGTTTGTCGAATTTTACGGCGAAGGTACCGCCAGCCTTGGATTGCCGGACCGTGCGACCATTGCCAACATGGCACCGGAATACGGGGCCACAATGGGCTTTTTTCCCGTGGATGAAAAGACGCTCGACTACCTGCGGCAGACCGGTCGCAGCGAGGAGATGATTGCCCGAATCAAGGATTACTACACCGAACAGGGCATGTTTGGCGTGCCGCTACGCGGTGAGGTGGATTACAGCCAAAACCTGGAGCTCGATCTTGCCAGCATTGTTCCCTCTGTCTCCGGCCCCAAGCGCCCGCAGGATCGCATTGATCTGCCACGGTTGAAACAGACTTTTGAAGGATTGCTCAACATGCCTACGGCAGAAGACGGCTATGGCATCGCCCCTGCAGAACGAAACCGCCGGGTATCCGTCAAGGCCTTCGCACTCGCAGACGCTGAAAAATCCGGAGGCACGCATCACCTTGAGCCCTCGGATACTCCTGAAGAGCGCTTCAAGCTCGAAATGGTAGCCAACCGCCCTGACACGCCCCCTGAAAAGGGCGATCAGCATGTGGCTTCACCGGCGACGTTGACCCATGGCTCCATCGTGATCGCGGCAATCACCTCCTGCACCAACACCTCAAACCCATCAGTTATGATCGGAGCGGGTTTGGTGGCCAAAAAAGCGGTGGCAAAGGGGCTGTCCGTTGGGCCGACGGTGAAAACGTCGCTTGCACCCGGATCCCGCGTGGTAACCGACTATCTTCGCGAGACTGGTTTGGATGAATATCTCGATCAGCTCGGATTTAATCTCGTCGGCTACGGATGCACCACCTGTATCGGAAACTCCGGTCCGCTCGACGCCGAAGTAGAGGATGCGATCAAGGAGGGGAACTTGGTGACCGCTTCAGTCCTCTCAGGAAACCGTAACTTTGAAGCGCGGGTCCACAGTTCGGTAAAGGCCAACTTTCTGATGTCACCTCCCTTGGTCGTGGCCTTCGCGCTCGCCGGGCGGGTGGATATCGACCTCGACGCGGAACCGATCGGGATCGGTGCCGACGGGCAACCTGTTTTTCTCCGGGAAATCTGGCCGACCGCTGAAGAAATCGCCCACGAAATTGCCCGCGGCCTTAAGCCGGAGATGTTTACCCATCAGTATAGCGATGTGCTCAATGCCAATCCGCAGTGGAAAGAGATCCCCGCGGACACAGGCAGCGTCTATCACTGGAAACCGGACAGTACCTACATTCAGGAGCCGCCGTTCTTTGAAGGCTTTGGGATGGAACCCAACCGCATCGAAAACTTTTCGGGGATGCGGGCCATGGGGTTGTTCGGTGATTCGGTGACGACCGATCACATCTCTCCAGCCGGGGCAATTCCGGCAAACGGCCCCGCTGGCCGCTATTTGCTGGAGCATGGTGTCTCCAAGGATGAATTTAACAGTTTTGGCTCCCGTCGCGGAAACGACCGGATCATGACCCGGGGAACATTCGCCAACGTGCGGATCAAGAACCTGATGGCTGACGGTCGCGAAGGCGGCTACACCAAGCTGCAACCCGATGGCGACGTGATGGCCATTTTTGATGCCTGCCAGGAATACGCCAAGAAGCAAACACCGTTGATTGTCTTTGCCGGAAGTGACTACGGCATGGGTTCCAGCCGTGACTGGGCGGCCAAAGGCACCAACCTCCTCGGCGTCAAGGCGGTCGTTGCGGCCAGTTTTGAACGCATTCATCGGAGTAACCTTCTGGGCATGGGTGTGCTTCCGCTCCAATTCAAATCGGGAGAAAGCGCCAAAAGCCTTGGCCTTGATGGTTCTGAGGAGTTCAGCTTAACCGGCCTGAACGACAATTTGCAGCCCGGTCAGGAAATCACTCTGGGCATTCGTCGGGCTGATGGTACAACCACCTCCACCCAAGTTCTCGTCCGGATCGATACTGGAATTGAAGTTGAATACTATCGACATGGGGGAATCCTCCCGTATGTCTTACGGAGCATCCTTGCTCAACCTTAACATGTGTGCGTGACTCTGGCATTGAATGCCGGATTCCGACCAAGATCATCTGTATGCCGGACGGAGAAGCCGCGTTTCTCGTCAACCCATATAGCGACCCCGTTTTGGTAAAGATTCAGGGCCGCGCCAGCTTCCTCAATGCCACACCTGTCGGGGAATTTTTCCGACAGATGGTCGGGGAGGGTAAGCGGCGTTTTCTGATCGATTTCGAAAAATGCACCGGCATGGATTCCACCTTTTTGGGAATCCTTGCCGGTGCCGGAATCAGCCTGATGAAGGTGAAACCTGCTGGACAAATGATCTTGTCCCGCCTGAGCCCGCGCAACCTTGAGCTGGTCCGCAATTTAGGTCTCGACCGCCTCATGGCGATTGATGGCGAAGAAGTGCTTCAGCGGCTGGACGAAGCCACTGGGCGGCTGGACTCAAAAGAGTTGCCTCATTCTGACGCCGAAAAAGCCCGCATGGTGCTTCAGGCGCATGAAAATTTGGTTGAGATAGATCCAGCCAACGCCGGCAAGTTCCAGGACGTTATTGCCTTTCTGCGCAACCAGGCCGAGAGTTGATCGGTCTGTCAGGAGGCATATGATTATCTGGTTCTGTCTGGGAGTAGCGCTGGCAAGCCTCGTCACGTGGTGGGTTTGGTGGCGGGGCCGACGGGAAATTTTTCGATTGGATGAAGAGAAACAGCGGTTGCAGGACGAACGTACCATCGTGGTGGAGTTCATGCATCAGCTGGCGGAATCGATCGGGGAAGGGGTTGACCGGAAGGAGCTCTTCAAGCGAGTGGTTCACGCAGGGTTGATCAGCGCAGGGGCTCTCAGTGCCTGCATTTTTGAACGGACGGACAATCGGCTTCGAGGAGTTGCCGTGGAAGGACTTTTTCCGCCCCATCGTCCACTTCCCGCCGGCACACGATTTTCAGGAACATCCCGAACGCGCTTGATGGAGCAGATCCTGCGATCGGAGGTGTTTGAAGTCGGAGAAGGCCTAGTCGGAATGGTCGCAAAAACGGGGGAAGGCATTCTCATCGCGGATGCATCAGAAGACCCCCGGGTGGTGAAGCATGACGATCCCGCGCTGGAAGTACGATCGGTCATCGTCGTGCCGATCAGCTTTCGTCAGCGCAATATTGCCGTACTCGCCATTGTGAACTCCGCGGATGGTTTACCGTTTGGCGAGACCGATTTTTCGCTGGTGGAGTCCTTGGGGGAACAGGCCGGGCTGGCGATTCAGAACCTCGATTTGATGGCTTTTCAGATCGAGCGAAATCGGATGGAAAACGATCTCTCCCTCGCTAGCAACATTCAGGGCATGCTGCTTCCCAAGCAGTTTCCGGAAAATCCAAAACTCGATTTTGCCTCCGTCTATTTACCGGCGCAAAAAGTGGGCGGAGATTTTTTTGATGCCTTTGAGTTGGGGGATGGCCGGATCGGCGTCGTCGTGGCCGATGTTTCAGGCAAAGGCGTACCAGCCTCGCTGGTGATGGCGATTTGTCAGAGTAATTTGCGTCACTTCGCGCGCGCCCACAGTTCACCGGCGATCGCGTTACGAAAGCTGAATGAAGTGCTCGATGAAGAGACGGGGCCGGAGATGTTTGTCACGGTTGTCTATGGCGTCATCGACTCCGACCAAGGCACGCTCACAATCGCCCGGGCCGGGCACGAACTACCGCTTCTCTGCCGCGGTCCCTCCGATACCGGCCCTTCGGTGGCAGAATTTATTCAGTCCTCCGGGATGGCTGTCGGCATCGTTCCGGATGAAATTTTCGCACCTGCGATCGAGGAGGTTACCCGCTCATTCCGTCGGGGAGATGTGCTGGTTCTTTATACTGACGGCGTTACTGAAGCAGCCAATCACTCCGAAGACGAGTTTGGGAACGCCCGCCTGGAAGAGGCTTTGCTTCATCTTTGCTCCGAAACGTCGGCTGATATCAACCGCACCATTCTCGACCGCGTCACTGCGTTTGCCAAAGCGGACAGCCCCACGGACGATTTCACCTTGCTCACGGTCAAACACCTTTGAGACTGTGAATGCATGCGACGGGCCATTCCCCGTTCGAAAAATAGCTTGCGGACCAGGTGCATTACGGGGCTTCTTCCGGAATCACCTTTCAGGTTCGAGCGCATCATGAGCACCTTGACCCAAAAACTTCCCGGGAAGGAAAACCTGCCCGACGCAAGCGGCCATTTTGGTCCCTACGGCGGCCGTTATGTGCCGGAAACTTTATTCACCTGCCTCGAGGAACTGGAAGCCGCTTACCGCAAGGCCCAAGCGGACCCGCTGTTTCAAGCAGAGCTCGCGTCGTGCCTTCGCCACTACGCTGGTCGGCCGACTGAGTTGTACTATGCCGAGCATCTCACGCGACGGTTGGGTGGTGCCAAAATCTACCTCAAGCGGGAAGACCTGCTCCACACCGGGGCGCACAAAATCAACAACGCGATTGGTCAGGCGCTGCTTGCCAAACGTTTGGGCAAAAAGCGGATCATTGCTGAAACCGGAGCGGGACAGCACGGCGTGGCTACCGCGACGGTATGTGCGAAATTTGGGCTGCAGTGCCGCATTTACATGGGCGCAGTGGACATGGAACGGCAGGCTCTGAACGTGTTTCGCATGCGGCTTTGTGGGGCTGAAGTCGTTGGAGTGGAATCGGGGCAGAAGACGTTGAAGGACGCTGTCAACGAGGCCATGCGCGACTGGGTTTCCTCGTCGCGGCACACCCACTACATCTTGGGATCGGCTCTTGGCTCGCATCCGTTTCCGATGATGGTGCGCGATTTTCACAAGGTTATCGGTGAAGAAACCCGCCAGCAGATTCTGGGATACGAGGAACGTCTTCCGGATGAAATGGTGGCGTGCGTCGGAGGCGGTAGTAACGCGATTGGATTCTTCTATGAATTCCTCGACGAGCCAAACGTGCGCTTGGTTGGGGTCGAGGCCGGTGGTCATGGGATCACCCGGGGGATGCATGCCGCACGCTTTTCCGGTGGCCGCCTCGGCGTGTTGCAAGGGTGCCGCACCTATGTGCTGCAGGACGACGAGGGCCAGATCGAGCTGACTCACAGCATTTCCGCGGGACTTGATTATGCCGCCGTCGGTCCGGAACATGCTTATTACCGCGATCTCGGCCGGATCGACTTTGGCTATGCCACGGACAAAGAGGTGCTCCACGCCTTCAAAGTTTTGTGCGAGACCGAAGGAATTCTTCCTGCCTTGGAAAGCACGCATGCGTTGGCGTATGTGCTCAAGCGGGCCCCCGAGATGGACCCGGAGCAGATCCTGTGCGTCAGTCTGAGTGGGCGCGGCGACAAGGATGTGCAGCAGATTGAAAAAATCCTCAAAACGTGATTTCCGCCGGGCGTGAAGTCTGCTCCACTTGACTTGACTCTTGCTCCGTTGTGAGCCCCTTGTCTTCGTTTTAGAACAGTAAATCACTCATTTTTCAGGTATGTCTCTCAAAATTTGTTGCATTGGGGCAGGTTACGTTGGTGGCCCGACGATGGCGAAAATTGCACAGAAGTGTCCGGATATCGAAGTCACGGTAGTCGATATCAATGCCGATCGTATCGCTGCCTGGCAGACGGATGAGCTCCCTGTCTTCGAGCCCGGCTTGCTCGAAGTCGTCAAGGAAGCCCGCGGCCGTAATTTCTTTTTCTCGACAGATGTGGAAAAGGGAATTCGCGACGCCGATATTATTTTCATCTCGGTCAATACGCCGACCAAAACCTATGGTGTTGGAGCCGGCAGCGCTGCGGATCTTAAATACGTGGAGGCCTGTGCCCGCCAGATCGCAAAGGTGGCGACCGGGGACAAGATCATTGTCGAAAAGTCCACCATTCCAGTCCGCACTGCTGAGACGATTCAAAAGATCATCCAGGGCAACTCCAATGGCACCGCGCGCTTTCAGGTGCTCTCGAATCCTGAGTTTCTGGCCGAAGGTACGGCGATGGAAGACTTGGAGTGCCCAGACCGCGTTTTGATCGGTGGCGAGACCACGCCGGAAGGTGAGGCAGCGGTTGAGAAGCTTGCCAACGTCTATGGTCGATGGATTCCTCAGGAGCGCATTTTGCGGACGAACCTCTGGAGTTCCGAGCTTTCCAAGCTGACGGCGAATGCATTTCTGGCCCAACGGATCAGTTCGATCAATGCCATTTCCGCGCTCTGCGAAGCGACCGAGGCCGATGTCGATGAAGTCGCTCACGCCATCGGCCGGGATTCCCGTATCGGGCCGAAGTTTCTACGCGCTTCGGTCGGATTTGGAGGCAGTTGCTTCCAGAAGGACATTCTCAACCTCGTTTATCTCTGCCAGTTCTTTGGCCTGCCGGAAGTTGCTGAGTACTGGCGTCAGGTGGTGACGATGAACGATTACCAAAAGCACCGTTTTTCGCGCCGCATTGTGCAGGAACTTTTTGGAACGGTGTCAGCCAAGAAAATCGCGATTCTCGGTTTTGCTTTTAAAAAGGACACCAACGATACCCGCGAATCCTCAGCCATTTTTGTCTGCCGGGACCTCTTGGAAGAGCGGGCTCGGATTGCCATTTATGACCCGCAGGTGAGCGCCGCAACGATCTACCGTGATCTCGGGCTTGATGCCGAAGGACGATCCCCGGACGGAAACCGTTACGTCGAAATTGCTTCTTCGGCACAAGAGGCCTGCGAGGGAGCTCACGCGTTGGCAATTCTCACCGAGTGGGATGCATTCAAACCGGAAAACCTCAACTACACTGAGCTGTTTTCCCGGATGGAAAAGCCTGCCTGCGCATTTGACGGGCGCAATATCACCAACCTCGCAGACCTCCGGAAGATCGGCTTTATTGCTTCCGGTATCGGCAAGCCACGGTAGAAACCGGGGAGCGGAGTTTGATTCTTTTTGCGGCGCGGGCGACGGATTCTCGTTACCCGCGCCGCGGTATGTTCAACGGTCGTGATAGAAATATGCAACGTCTCGATTATTATCAGATAGCACCGGAACCGATCACCAAGCTGGCCTCTGCCAGTCAGTATTTGGATACAGCCTCGGTAGATTCATCACTGCGCCTGCTCATCGAGATTCGGGTTTCCCAGATCAATGGTTGTGCGTATTGCGTGGATCTTCACTCCCGACAGGCACGGAAGCGCGGCGAGGTTGAGCAACGATTGGATACGCTGTTCGTATGGCGTGAAACGCCCTTTTTCAGTGACCGTGAAAGAGCTGCATTGGCTTGGGCCGAATCGGTTACTTTGGTTTCAGAAACACGAGTCCCGGATGCTGTTTTTGAGTCCCTGCAGGAACATTTCACCGACAGAGAGATCGTGGACTTGACGATGATTGTCTCCTTGATGAATGCGTGGAATCGGATCGCCATAAGCTTTCGGAAAACGATCGAAGACACGCGCACTTAAAGGCGTCACCGCGCACCGCGAAGCCCCGATCTTTCTGCGGTCGGCAGATGAGGGGCTTTACCATTTTTTCTTTTCCTGCATCCGGTTTGCGATCGTGCAAGACCTTGGGAGGATGGTGCAGCGATGGTGTCGGTAATCCGTAAGTTTCTTTTCAGGTTCGGGGACCGCTGGATTGCCAAAGACGGTTTTGGTTTGGCCGCGGCCTTCGCCTTCTACACGCTTTTCTCCATCGCGCCGATGATCGCCTTTGCGATCGCGCTCTCCGCCTACTTTCTGGGAGTTGAAGGAGCGCGTGAAGGGGTTACCCGTTGGCTCGAAAGTTTTATTGAGGAAGAACGGGCCACCAATCTGGTCGAACTCGTCTACATGGAGGAATGGACCGACCTGAACTGGTTTTATACCGGTGTTACGGGGCTGTTTTTCCTCTGGGGCTCATCGATCGCGTTTCTGCGTTTGAGAATTGCGGTCAATATCCTGCTCGGGGTCGAGATGGGAAGCATTAAAAAGGCTATCCGGAATAGTGTACGGGGAAGATTGCTTTCCATCGTTTTCACCATCAGCGCCGGCCTGCTCATGGCTCTATTTATCGTTGTGATTGGATCCACACGATTGGTGACTTGGTTGGCGGATGCGCTTGGAGGGCCGTCCGATTACATTGTTCAAGCCATGGCATTTTCATTTGCGAGCTTTCTGGCCTTCTCAATCGTGCGGTTTCTTCCCACCTACGGGCCCTCTTGGCGTGCCTCTGCACTGGCAGCTGTATTCATTATGATCACGTTTGATGTCGGCCGGCGGATTTTTGAATATCAGGTTTCCAACAGCGAAGTGTTTTCGGCTTACGGGGCAGCCAATACCTTGGTCATCTTTCTCCTCTGGATCTTTTACGTTGCGCAGGCGTTGCTCCTCGGGGTCAATCTCGCCGCCACCCTTGATGAAGCGTTTGCAGGCCGGTTTTCAGCAGAAAACGAAGACACTGGAAAACGAGGTAGCCACGCCCGTTGATATGATTTCATCGAACTTGGCAGCAATGTGCTATGTTGCGTTTTGTCCCGCACCCACTGCCGTAAGCATCGCTTTGGTAATCGATTGACGGGTGCTCCAGAAAGTAGCCCAAGGGTCTGGTTGATTTTCCAGCCGCGCGAGAGCCGTTTTGACGTTCCAGCCGTTGGGACGCAGTGTCTTGTCAGCTTCCTCCCAAGCAATAGGAAGCGCGACCGGCGCACCCGCCCGTGCACGTACGGAGTAGGGTGCGACTGCGGTGGCTCCGCGACCGTTGCGCAGATAATCGAGAAAGACTTTTCCCTTACGCTTGGCTTTGGAGGCTTGGGCAATCCAGCGCCGGGGATCTTGCTCAGCCATCCGCAAAGCGACACTATGGCAAAAGTCCTTCGCCTGTGGCCAATCAGTCCGGCGCTCAATAGGCACGCACACATGAAGGCCTTTTCCGCCACTCACCTTGAGAAATGATTTCAGCCCGAGATCTTCGAGAAAATCCCGCAGGGCAAAGGTTGCCTCCAGCACTGCCTGCCAGCTTACCCCCTCGTCCGGATCGAGATCAAAAATCAGATTATCGGGCCGTTCCAGTTTGTCGATACGGCTGCCCCAAGGATGAAACTCAAGCACCCCGTACTGAACCAGCGATACAATTCCCGCTGCATTCGTAACGTAACTGTAAGGCTCTTGGCCGCGCTTTTCGTCGATCTGAATCAGCTGGACCGAAGCGGGGACCGACTCCCGGAAGTGTTTCTGGAAAAAACATTTTTGCTGAAGTCCTCGGGGACAGCGCAACACTGAAAGCGGCCGGCGGGCCAGAAAGGCAAGCAGGTGCGGGGCGACGCGTTCGTAATAGACAGCCACTTCTGCCTTGGTCACTCCTGCTTCCGGAAAAATCTCGCGCTCGGGATTGGAAATCCGGATTCCCGCGATGCGGGCGTCTTTGGGAACCGTTAATTCTGCCGCAGGCGGTGATGCCGTCGAAGTCGCTTTGCGCGGGGCAGACGGAAGTGCAACCAGGCGTTCCCATGTAACGTCTTCCGCCTTTTTATCTTCACGAATTCCTTGAAAACTCGGATGCCGCAAACGCCCGGATTGAGTGACCTCAGTATAGGCGACTTCGACCACGAGGCGCGGCGTCGTCCAAATAATGTCAGAGGGAACATCCCGTCTGTCGCCGGCCGAGAGCGGAGCGCTTTTGCGGGTGAGCGGCTCGAGAATTGCGTGAATTGCCTTGAGCGAGCTCTGATTAAAGCCGGTCCCGACCTGTCCGGCATAGCGCCAACGGTCTTTTTCATGCACAGCTAATGCCAGTGAACCGAAAAAGCGGCGGCTTCCGCTGGGCGGCGTGTATCCGCACACCACAAACTCCTGACGGCGCGTGCACTTCACCTTGAGCCAATCCCGTGTGCGGGTGGGCGCGTAGGGTGCCGTGCGCCGTTTTGCGATGATGCCTTCGAGATCGATCCGGCAGGCGTGACGAAAAAATGCGCCGCCTTCGCCTTCGATGTGATCGCTGTAGCGGATGGCACCGTTGCTGTTTCGGGAAAGGATCGGGTGGAGAAGCAGGCGCAGGGCTTCTTTGCGTTCTTCCAGCGGCAAAGCCCGCAGATCAAAGCCCTCGGCAAAGAGCAGGTCAAAAGCGTAGAAGGTCAGCGCTGCCCGTTTTCCTTCTTTGACGAATTGCTGTAGGTTCTGAAAGTGGCTTCGTCCGTTGGCATCCAGCACCACCAGTTCGCCATCCAGAAGAAATGATTCAGCCGGAAGCGCTTCCAAGGCTTGGGCAATGGGGACAAACTTTTGCGTCCAGTCCTTGCGCTGGCGTGTCCACAGGCGGATGCGATCTTCATGCTTTTCGGCCAATAAACGATAGCCGTCCCATTTGATCTCGTGAAGCCAGCGGTCTCCTTCGGGCACTCTGTCTACGAGGGTGGCCAGCTGCGGCTTGGTGACCGGGGGCGCTTTCGAGTGCTTGACCCCCGGACGGCCTTCGAACCATTGCCGAAATGTGTCCCTGCTGGCGGACGCAGTCGTTTCTCCTGCGATGTCCTCCATCGAGCGACCGGTGGATACGCTGTGGTTTTGGGTCAGGACTGGACCTTGATGGTTTTCGGCAAAATCATCCTTCAGTTTGATCAAGAGCCACTGGGGTTTGTTGTTTGAATCGCGGCGCATCCGTACCAGCTCAAATCCGCCCTGCAGCTTTTCCCCATGGAGGTGAAATTTAAGTTTTCCCTTCTTCAGCGCGCGGCAGGGATCATCAGCCGAATCAAAAGTCCCCCGATCCCAGAGCATAACCGTGCCGCCGCCATATTCCCCGGGTGGAATCGTTCCTTCAAAATCGCCGTAAGCCAGTGGATGATCCTCCGTTTCGACCGCCAGCCGTTTATCGGCGGGATTCAGACTGGGACCTTTGGGGACTGCCCAACTTTTCAAAACGCCCTCACAAGCCAGCCGTAGGTCGTAGTGAAGACGCGAGGCATCGTGCTTCTGGATCACAAAAAAGCCGTCCTTTATCTGCGGACCTTTGCGGCGCGCCTGCTCCTTCCCGCGCGGTTCGGGAGTTTTGGTGAAGTCACGCTTTTTCTGATACGTTTCAAGCACTTTTCTGTTTTCGCTTGGTGCTCTTTTTGGCGGTGGATTTTTTGGAAGCCGTTTTCTTTGCCGGCTTCTTTTTGGAGGCTTTTTTCGCCGGTGTGTTTTTCTTGGCGGTGCTGGAACGCTTTCGTGTGCCGCTTTCAGCCACGCTCTGCTTCAGATAGTCCATCAGATCGACCACATTATCCCCGGTGGATTCCGGCTCTTCGTCTTCGGGAGGAGGTTTGGCGGCGGTGAGATGGCCGCTCTTGATCTTCGCCTCAACATAAGTGCGGAGATTCTCCCGATAGGTGTCGTGGTAGCTGGTTGGATTCCAGTTGGTGGTCATGTTGTCGACCAGTTGAAGTGCCAAATCAATTTCTCGTTTGGACATCTTCAAGTCGCCGGAGCTGGCTTCAGGCACATCCAGAAAATCCGGTGAACGGAGCTCCTGGGGAAAGCGCACCAGTTCCAGCATGAGGATGTCTCCCCGCGTCATGAGGATCGCAAGGTGTTCTTTCGATCGGATAACGACTCGGGTAACGCCGACTTTGCCGGACGCCCGCAGGGTTTCCCGCAACAGCGCATAGCTCTTGGCGGCCCCCTTCTGGGGTTCAAGGTAATAGGGCTTATCAAAAAACTCCGGAAGAATGTCAGCTTCCGAGACAAAGTCTTCGATTTCGATCTGTTTGGTCAGCTTGGCTGCGATCTTGTCGATCTCCTCGTTGTCGAGGAGCACGTATTGCCCGCCATCATACTCGTAGGCTTTGACAATGTGATTCCATGGGACTTCTTCGCCTGTATCCTCATTGATCCTCTGATAACGGACACGGCTGCTGTTTCGCTCATCGACCAAGTGCAGCGCGATGTCATTACGCTGCTCCGCGGAGTAGAGTGTTACCGGAATATTGACCAAGCCAAAGGTAACTTGGCCTTTCCAGATGGGTCGGGGCGCTGCCATGGCCGGATTGAACGCAATTTGCGTGCCGGCAGCGGTTTGCACGTTTAAGGGTATCCGGAGGCTTTGACCTTCTTGCAGAATGCCGGCTGCGGCGCAATTGACAGGCAGAATGCGGTTTTCAGATCGTGGCGGCGGGAGCGGTCGAAGCCTTAAGGGGCTCAAGGTATTTGCGTTTGATCAAACGCCATGCCACGACGAAAAAAGCAGTCAAAGGAATCGCCAAGATCATCCCCAGAAGCCCTCCCAACGCTGTTCCCCAGAAGAAGATGGCCACGATGATCACCAGCGGGTGCAGGCCGGTTTTTTCTCCCATGATCTTCGGCGTCAGGAAATAGCTTTCCACCAGCTGAACCACAACAAAAACGCCGAGTGCAAAACCGGCAGTAACAGGCCCGCCGTCGGGCTGCAGGTAGGCAATGGGAACGACGGTGATCAGACCAATGATGGTGCCAAAGTATGGGATGATGTTGAGGGCACCGATCATCAAACCAAGGCCGATGCCGAAGTTGACGCCGACTACGGTGAATCCGATCGCCATGAGAACTCCCATGATCAAGCCGATGAGAATTTGGCCGCGAAAAAATGCTTCCATACTGGCCGCGAATTCCTGCGCCAGAAAGATCGCATCATCCCGCCAATCATCGCGCACAAATGAAAACTGCTCACGTAAATCCTGAGCCGGATCCCGTTCTGTTTTCAGAAAAAAGAAGAGGTAGACCGGAACAATGGCGAGACCCGCGATGATTGAAAAGAGGTTGCTCAACTGTGAAAAAAGGTCCTGTGCCCCCGGAACGAGCATCGCTATGAGGTTGCGTGCTTGATCGACCACTACACGTCCATATTCTTCAAGCCGCGCCTCGCCCAGATGTTGAATCAAAAAATCGTGCACCACGGGGAAGTTTCCGCTGATGGTATCCCTCAGGTTTTGAATGATAGCCGGTAGTCGATCGAGAAAGCGAAGGCCCTGTTCGAGCAACACCGGGGTAACCAGCGCAATGACCACGCCGAGCAGGAGGAGGGCGAGGCAATAGATCAAGACGATGCTCTGGACCCGGCCTAAACGGGTGCGCTCGTGAATGGTTTTTACAACCGGGCGCAGAATAAGGGCGAGAATTCCAGCCGCCGCGAGAGGCCAGAGCACTCCGCTAAATACGGTAACAAAGGCCCTCAGGGTCAACAGAATCGCAAAAACAAATCCGAGGATGACCGCCAAGGCAATGATACCTAACGCGCTGGCAATCAATCGTTTTTGAAGCGGAGAAAAACTGTCTGAGAGGAGAGACGAGCCAGCCATTAGGGCACGTTACCTGTTTTTGCGCTCAGTTCCAGTCTTCTTCGTCACCCAAGCCGAGTTGCCGTTTTACTTCCGGAACCTGTTCCAGCTGATCCAAAAATTCCTCCACGCTGAAGTCGGCCACGACAAAGTCTCCGTATTCGAACGTGGGGGTGAGGCTTTGGCCGCTGATTTCGACCATACGCTGGAGGTTTGCCCGACTGACCAGCACATCCTTAACCTCGACTTCCACGCCATGCTGCGAAAAAAAACTCATCGCTTCGCGGCACCAGGGACACCCACGTTTGATGTAGAGAATGGGGAGGCTTTGTTTACTCATCACAATCGTTATTCTGAGTGAAACGCTAAGCAGCTTTGGCGAAATGACAATGGCAATTGGTGGTTCCTCTGGTAGTGGCGGGCATGGGAAAAAGTTCCTTTCGTCTTTCCAGTAGCCGTTGCCGGGGTAGGTTGGAGAGCTATGGTTATAAGGGCGACGGGTGGCGCGAGGGCGCAGATACACATCAAAGGCGCACGCACGCACAACCTGAAAAATATCGAGGTGACCATCCCGCGTGATGCCTTGGTGGTGATTACGGGCGTTAGCGGAAGCGGTAAATCGTCCTTGGCATTCGATACCCTTTATGCGGAAGGCTACCGCAAATACATCGACAGCCTGAGCACGCATGCGCGGCAGCTGCTCGAACAATTGCCGCGCCCAGATGTGGATTTCATTCATGGGCTGAGCCCGGTAATCGCAGTGGAGCAGGATGCCAGTCGGGGGAACAATCCCCGCAGCACGGTCGGGACAGTGACGGAGATCGCGGATTACGCGCGCCTCTTGTGGAGCCTGCGGGCTGAGCAGCGTTGTCCGGACGATGGTGGCCCGGTAGTGCGCCGGACCTTGGATGATTGGGTCGACGCTCTGTTGGAAGAGAATGGTGCCACGGCACCGCGAGCGATGTTGCTTGCTCCCTGGATGGAAGCAAAGGCCTCGGTGGTGCGCGGTGAGCTGGAACACCTCCGTCAGCGCGGTTGGGAGCGGCTGCGCGTCGGTGGTGAGATCAAGCGGCTCGACGATGTGGATTTATTGCCGAAAGGGCGAGAGCTTGTCGTAGTGGAATTGGTCATCGACCGATTGGTTTTGCGGTCCGACCAACGCAGCAGGCTTGCGGATTCGCTTGAGCTGGCGTTTCGTGAGGGCGGAAAACGCGCCATCATTCTGATTGAAGATCCCGATGCCGTCAGTGGCTGGCGAGAACAGGCGATCAGTCAGGATTTGAGTTGTCAGGTCTGCGGGCGCACATTCGAGCCACTAACGCCCAAATCTTTTTCTTGGAATCATTTGGATGGTGCCTGTCCGATCTGCGGCGGGGTGGGACACACATTGCAGTTCGCTCCTGAGCTGGTGGTGCCCGATCAGACTAAATCGGTGCGGCAAGGAGCGATCAAACCATGGCGGCTGGGGAGCAAGCGCATGATTATTCAGCGCAATGCCATCCTCAAACAACTTTCCGAGCAGCTGCCGTTCGATCGCGGAGCTCCGTGGGCCGAGCTGCCGGAAAATATCCGCACAATTGTGCTGCATGGTGCCGGCGAGCGTGGATTTTTATTCAAGCTGAAAGCGGGCAACAGCAAGCCGGAGCCAAGCACCTTCCCCGGCGTCCTTGCGGATCTGAATGAAACCCGCCGGACAACCTCAAGCGAAGGCCTGAGAGCCCGACTGATGGCATTTCAAGTGGCGGGTAATTGTCCCGGGTGCCAAGGCCGGCGACTGCGCCCCGAAGCGCGTTCCGCCTATGTGCGGCAGCTCGCATTTGACACGTTTATGGCGATGACACTCGAAGACGCATGGATTTGGTCGCAACAATTAGTGGCCGAAGAAAATGCACATCGGGCCGCAGCGCAGGGCAAAGTGGGAAAGCTTCAGGAGGTGGCGCTCGGCTTGGAGACGCGGCTGCGTTTTCTGGTCCAAGTCGGGCTTTCCTACCTTTCGTTAGACCGCAGTTACCACACCTTGAGTGGCGGTGAAGCGCAGCGGGTGCGTCTGGCGACACAGCTCGGCATGGGTTTGACGGGCGTCGCCTACGTACTCGACGAACCCACGATCGGACTGCATGCCCACGATACGCGACGGCTGGTTAATACACTCCATGAGCTGCGCGACCAGGGAAATGCGGTTGTCGTGGTTGAGCATGATCCCGATGTGATCGCTGCTGCCGATTACCTGATCGAGATTGGTCCGGGAGCGGGAGAACAGGGTGGGCATGTGATCTTCACCGGGACACCAGCCGAGGCCATGGCGACCGGAAACTCACGAACCGGTGCCTTTCTCAGCGGAGCTCAACGGCTTGAGAAAAGTGCTCCGGATAAGAATCCAGGCTCAGATTGGCTGACGGTTCGAGGGGCAAGGGAGCACAATTTGCGTGGGATTGACGCTCGGTTTCCAATTGGCCTCCTCACCTGTGTCACCGGCGTAAGCGGCTCGGGCAAAAGCACTCTGGTCAATAACATTCTCGGGGCTGCGGCGGCTTTCAAACTCAACCGGGCCAAGATTATTCCCGGAGCGCACGCCGGTATCGAAGGGCTGGAGCACTTTGAACGGGTGGTTCGGGTCGATCAGGATCCGATTGGGCGCAGCCCGCGCTCCAATCCCGCGACTTTTACCAAAATCTTTGATGAGCTCCGCAAAGTCTACGCGATGACGCCGCTCGCCAAAATTCGTGGCTACGGCCCGGGGCGCTTTTCGTTTAATGTGCGAGGGGGGCGTTGTGAACGGTGCCAAGGCGATGGCCAGATCCGCCTCGACATGCAGTTCTTGGCCGATGCCTTTGCGGAGTGCCCCAGTTGTCATGGTGCCCGTTACAACCGGGAGACGCTCGAAGTGCGCTTTCGTGGCCTCAACATCGCAGAGGTCCTCAATCTTACTGTCGATCAGGCAATGGAAGTCTTTGCACGACACCCAAAGATGCTCACGCGCCTGGAAACATTGCAGGCTGTCGGTTTGGGTTACCTGCGTCTTGGGCAAGCTGCCAACACCCTCAGCGGAGGCGAGGCACAGCGTCTCAAGCTGTCTCTGGAACTGAGCAAAAGGTCCTTCGGCGGAACCTTATACCTTCTGGATGAACCGACCACCGGCCTGCACTGGATCGACATTCAGAACCTGATGGACCTGCTCTTTCGCCTCCGGGATGCCGGGAACACGATTCTCATCATCGAGCACAACCTTGATGTGATCGGTATGGCCGATTGGATTCTCGATCTGGGGCCAGGTGGCGGTGCAGCCGGAGGAGCGCTGCTCTTCAGCGGCAAACCGTTGCAATTGCCGGAGGTCGAAGCCAGTGTCACCGGTGCCTGCTTGCGTCACCCTTTGCCACCGGCTCCTCCATCCACCGTTCGTTCTGCCGTCTAATGAAAACACTCCGCACTTTCTCCAATTTGATTCCGGCTCAGTTGGCGCAGGCTCGGCTCCTCGCGTCGGGTATCCAGTCGGTGATTCCTGAAGAAGCCAGTGCAAGCATGGGATATGCCGGCGTGGTTGGTGGGGTTCGGATTCAGGTGCGCGCGGAAGATGTCACCGCTGCGGAAACAATTCTTGCCGAAGAGACTGATTTTTTTGCGTAGAACTGTGTTTGAGAAATGAGCACGGCTTCGCCGCGGGTCGGGCTAGACGGAGTGCGCTTTGTGAAGGACCGCGCCAATCCGGAGCCGAAGCTTGTCGAGAATCGTTTTACGATCCAGCCCCGCCATCAGATGGATGTCAGCCTCGCTGCTGGCATGATCCACAAAACGATCCGGGTAGCCGATACGTTCCACAGGAATGGCTCCCAGCCCCGAGTCTGCCAGCGCTTCCAACACCGCCGTGCCAAAGCCCCCGGTAACCACATGGTCCTCAAAAGTAACGATTAGTTGTGTCTCCTGAGCCTGCTGTTCAAGAAGTTCGCGATCAATCGGTTTGGCAAAACGTCCATTGACCACGCCAATCTCGATAGAGAATTCCTCGCCCAGCAAGCGGGCATAATCTTCGGCTTCCGCCACCCACGGCCCCAGTGCCCAGAATTGGACTTCTTTTCCGGGCCGAACGATTTCCGCTTTTCCGATCGGAAGTAGCGCCGGTTGTTCTTTGCAAGATACGCCGCGTCCGGCTCCGCGCGGATAACGGATAAAAGTCGGACTTTCGTAGTTCAGTGACGTCCAGAGCATGTCGGCCAGCTCATCTTCATCCTTCGGCTGCATGATGACGACGTTGGGTACGCAACGAAGGTAGCCGATATCAAAAAGGCCGTGATGAGTCGCTCCGTCATTTGCTGAAACGCCCGCGCGGTCCATACAGAAAACCACCGGCAGGTTTTGCAGACAAACATCGTGGATGATGCAGTCGTAGGCGCGCTGGAGAAAGGTCGAATAAATTGCCACGACCGGCTTGATTCCGTCGCAGGCCATTCCGGCGGCAAAGAGCACCGCGTGTTCTTCCGCGATGCCAACATCAAAAAATTGCTCCGGCAGGTTTTCACGCAGGAATGACAAACCCGTTCCCGGAGGCATCGCGGCGGTGATCCCGACAATGCGCTGATCCTCACGCGCAAACCTGAGGAGATTCTGGCCAAATGCGTCCTGATAATTGGGCGGTGCGTTTTTGTCGGTCTTGAAAGAGCTTCCCGTTTTTCGATCAAACGGCCCGAGCCCGTGAAACTTCTCCGGAGAGGCCATCGCGGGTTCGTAGCCCATCCCCTTATTTGTCAGGAGGTGGATGACGATCGGACCCGTTTCGTTTTTCGCAAATTCGAGGTGCTTGACGACCGAGTCGAGGTCGTGCCCGTCGACCGGTCCGATGTAACGGATCCCGTAGGTTTCAAACAGGCTGGAGCCTACGATAAAGTCCTTGGTCTCCTTTTTCCACCGCCGGCCCAATTCCAGAACGGATCTGCCGCCGGGCATCCGCTTGAGCGCGGAGGAGATTTCCTTGTCGATACGGTTGTAAAGCGGGTTGGTGATCAGTTCGTTGAAATACTTGGCCAGCGCCCCGACATTCTTCGCTATCGACCATTTATTGTCGTTCAGGATGATGATCAATCGCTCGGTGCTGGCGGTGACATTGTTCAGCGCCTCCATCGTAATCCCGCAGGTGAAAGCGGCATCGCCGAGAATTGCGACCACATGATTGTCGCCTCCGATCCGGTCGCGCGCGGCCGCCATTCCCAGTGCGGCCGAAAGGGCAGTGCCTGCGTGCCCCGCCCCGTACGCATCCCACTCGCTCTCGCTGCGGTTGAGAAATCCGCTGTAGCCGCCGGTCTTCCGGATCTTGTCAAACCCTTCGCCCTGCCGGCCGGTCAACAGTTTGTGCACGTAGCCTTGATGAGACACGTCCCAGACAAACTTATCGCTTGGACAATCAAAAACGAGGTGTAGCCCCAAGGTCAGCTCGACGACGCCCAGATTGGGCCCGATATGGCCACCGTTCCGTGAGGTAACGTCGATGATGCGCTCGCGAATTTCGCTGGCGAGGGTATTAATCTCGTCACGCGACAAGGAGCGCAAATCGGAGGGTTGGTGGATGCGGGGAAGAACAGACATCAGAGAGACTAGGCTTCGGGCTGGAAGGGTTCGAAAACAGTGTCTTCGCTGCTCTCCTTCAGCTTTTCAATCTTCAATTCGGCTTCTTTTAACCGGCTTTCGCAGAGACGCAGCAACCGGTTGCCCTCCTCAAATTTGGTAACGAGGTCAGCCAGGGGTACTTCACCCGCTTCCATCGCCTCGATCAGCTGCTCCAGCTTCCCGAGTGCCTCCTCGTAAGAAGGGTTGTCGTGTTTCTTCGCCATGATGGCGGCTATCCTGACTCCTTCCGGTGTCAAAACAAGGATGGATTCCGGATTGGCGGGCGACCTCGCCTTGCGAACCCATGGATGCGTGCTGGTGGAATCCGAGATAGGGGGATCAAGCACCCCTCAGGGACGACTGGCATGAACTATGCGTGAGGGGAATTCACAACCTCAACCCCGTTTTTATCATGGAAAAACCCCTCAACATCACTTTTCGCGGCCTTGATGGAACCCCTGAACTCAAGCAGATGATTGAAAATCGGGCGGCTCGTCTCGAGCGCCATTGTGACTACATCATTGGATGCGACATTGTCGTTGAATTACAGCAGAAGGCGATGCGTAGCGGGAGCAATTATCGGGTGCGGATCGACATTACATTTCCGCCGGGACATGAGGTGGTGGCCGAATATTCAGACAATGATACCGACGGGCCGGTGCCGCTCAATGCGGCGATTCAAAGAGCGTTTGCCAACGCAGAAAAGCAGTTGGACAAGCTTGTGGACAAGCAGCATGGCCATGTGAAACGCCATCCGCAGCAAGCTTCGGCAGAAGTGCTGCCGAAGTCATTTGAACCCGACCGTTAGGCACCGGCAGCCCTGCTCAGGCGAAGCGGGTCCCGAAGTGGCGGATAATGGATTCCCAGCTGCGGTGACGGTCGGCACGTGTCCCGTGCCAAACCTGAAAATGCAGATTTTCCATCGCGGTCGGACTGGCGAGCAAGCTTTGGAGCTCACTTGGGCTGAGTGCTTCCAAGCCCTCTCGAAGGGCTTTTTCGAGGGGAATTTCCGCCCGAGGCCGGTCGTTTTCAGGCAAGCGCGCACATTCCTGCTCCTGAAGAGAAACATGGAGGGAGTTCAGGTAGGGGTCGAGCACGGCTCCGGCGCATCCCCGTACACTGCCAGTTGCCAAAAAGCGCTGCATCGCGGCTTCTTCCTTTTCGAGCTGGGCAAAAAGCCGTGGTTCTTCGGTTTCTTCCGGAACACGCCAGAGTCCGATACGCTCAAAATAGCCACCCATTTTTGGGCTGGCCAGCAAGGAGGTAATTGGCGCGGCGAAAACCGCTCCGATCAGCACCGGGGACAGCCACCAGAAAAAGACAGGGCTGTAGTAATAAGCAAAACAGCCCCAGACAACGGCCACCACGAGGTGCTTGAAATGATTGCGCAAGGCAATGCTCAAGGGGATTCCTACCGTGCCATCGCGATCCTGAGCCACCCAGTCGACTTTCAATCCAAAGAGGATCGAGACCACAAATTGGCTGTGAAAGAGCATGAGGACTGGTGCGATCAAGGCCGAACCCACGGTTTCCGCCAGCATTCCACCCAAACTTTTTAACGCTCCTCCATAGGAAGCCGTTTCACCCCGCAATACGGCGTCGAGCCATGCCAGAATTTTGGGCAAATAGAGGAGGACTGCGGTGAACGCTAATAGGATCAGCCCATGCTGCATCAGCGTCATCCGGGTGAATGGCGTCTGGCTGGAAACCACCACTTGGCTCAGACCGGTAATTTCAAACTGAACCACTACCAAGGTGGAGATAATGAGAAAGAGCAGCCAGACAAACGACCCAAGGTAGGCAAAGATACCGTTGATGAAGTGGAGGCGACTGATTGCCGATAAATTGCGGGCGATTGCCAGCCAGCCATGTTGGAGATTTCCTTGGCACCAGCGGCGATCGCGTTGGGCAAAGGCAAGCAAGTGCGGCGGACCTTCTTCAAAAGTGCCCTCAAGATCCTCCGCCAACCAGACTTCGTAGCCGGCCCGGCGCATCAAAGCTGCTTCTACGAAATCATGGCTGAGAATCTTCCCGCCGATCGGTTCGCGCCATGGGAGATCCGGCAAATCACAGGCGTCGGCAAAGGGCTTGATCCGGATGATGGCATTGTGACCCCAATAATTTCCCGTGCGCTGCTGCCAGAAGTTCAACCCGGCGGCAAAGATTCGCCCGTAGAAGCGGTTGGCAAATTGCAGCATGCGTGCAAAGGGCGTCCGGCCTCGACAGAGGGCGGGGGCGGTTTGAATGATTCCGATGCTGGGATAGCGCTCCATCAGTCGAACCAGTCGGCTCAAGGTGCTTGCTTCCATCAAGCTGTCGGCATCAAACACGATCATGTATTTGTAGCGCCGTCCCCAGCGGCGAACAAAGTCCGAAATGTTGCCCGCTTTTTTGGCTTTGTTCTCGATACGCCGGCGGTAGTGCAGGCGCCCCGTAACATTCAATTCCTGGCATGTTTGCAGCCAGGCCCGTTCTTCCTGAATCCATGTCTCCGGATCCCGGGTATCGCTGAGGATGAAAACCTCGAACGCATCCAAGCAACCCGCTTCCCGTAGTGAACCGATGGTGGCGCGGACGCCTCCGAAGACCCGGGCGGGATTTTCATTGTAGATGGGAAAGAGCAGGGCGGTGGGCACCAAGGGTGTGTCATCCAGTTCCCGGCCGGCCACCTGCATCAGCCGGCCTTGGCGCGGATTGATGCGCCGGATCCAGAACCCGAAGAACGACTGGCAAAAACCAAACGAGAGCAGGAGAAACAGGGGGACAAAAAGAATCAGAATGAGCCACTTCAGACCGTAAAGACTGGTTCTCCAGAGAAAATCGGCCCAGAGGAAGGTTCCAATCAAGGTCAGCAGCATCACGCAGGTGAAGAAAACGAAACGCTGACGCGCGCTTTGAGCGGTTGTCGTGATCTGCGGCCCCGGTGGAGGCGGTTCGTACGATTCGGCCGGGTGGGTGTTCATCGCGTTAGCCAGAAAAGCCAGGCAAAGAGGGCGCAGAGGCCGCCCCAGACAATGGAGGTCTTGACCAGCGGCCATCGTTCCAGCCGACGCAAACTTGATTCGGCGATGGACGAAAGGGGGCCAAAATCAATGCGCCGGGCCTTCATCGGAGCACCCTGAAACTGCGGTCCTGCGTCGATATACGCCGCCCGCACTTCCTTGATAAACGCGGCCGGCCAGGGAGCTGGGGCAAGGAAAGCAAGAGGCCAGCGCTCTGGGACATGCGCAATCAAGAGCGCCAAGCGACCCCGGCGGAGCAACTCCGGCGTCGGGGTGTCAGGGCGCTCCAGCACCTCGCGAAACCACGTTTCGAGCACGCGCTCCACCTCTTCAATTGCCGCAGTGGTGGCATCGACGGACTCTCCGGCCGCAAGGCGTTTGGCCGCCCGCTCCAGCACCCGACTGACGAGGCGGCTGAGCAGCAGCTTGTTGCGGATCTGTAGAGCCGCGAAATAGGCTTCGACCCTTTCGTATGCTTCTTCCCAGAGCTCTGGGTGTGGCTCGTTGGCGGGTGCGATACGCTGTTGTATTATGACTCGGGTGGAATCCACAGATAATGCCAGGTTTCAGTGACGGTCCGGTTGTCGGCCTCAAGGTGGGCTTCGAGAAGAACTCCTTCTTTAGGTGCCTCTTCGGAACTGTCTGATTGTAACTGAAGGGCCAACCGCCAGCCGTCGATATGCGGATTACGGGACAAGCTGTGATGCACGAGCGTGGCCCCTTTGGCCACGGTGATCACCGGAAGTAATGCACCCTTCTCCGGCAGCAAATCCTCCGGAAACCGGGCAAAGTCAACCACGATGGTGGCTTCGTTCGGCTCATTGACACTCCGCCCGGCACGCGTCGCGACCACCTTTCCCAGCGGTACAGACCGTTCGAGGGTCCAATGCAGGACATATTCGAGGGTGAATGGTTCACCTACGGCGGGATGGGTGTCGGGCTCCCAATAGGCCACAATGTTGTCCATGATTTCGTTCCGGGAAAGCAGCTCGACCAAGCGGACGGAGCCAGCCGGCCATTCACCAATGGGTTCGACCCAGACTGAAGGTCGCCGTTCGTAAAAAGCCTCCAGATCCTCATAGCTCCCAAAATCGCGGTCCCGCTGCATCAGGCCAAATCCCTCCAGATCGACGACCGGAAAAGCGGTGCTTTTGGTTCGGTGCTCATTGGTCAGTGGCCGCCATAGATAAGCGCCTCCCGAATGGGCGAGGAGCAACCCGTCTGAATCGTGAACCTCCGGCCGGTAATCTGCCGGCTTTTGCACCGTGTTTTCGCCAAAAAAGAACATGCTGGAGAAAGGCGCGAATCCCAATTGTTCCACTTCTTTTCGCAGAAAAACGGTCGTTTTGATTTCCGCCCGGAGGTCTTTTCCGGGCGTTATTCTGAACTGATAAGCACCGGTCGCGCTTGCGCTGTCGAGGAGTGCATAGATCAACAGGCTTTCATCGTGCAGTTGGGGCTTCTGGAGCCAAAAACGGGTGAAGCGGGGAAACTCCTCCTGCGCCAACGTATTGATGGCCAGCCCCCGGGCGGAAATTCCGTAAATTTGTTTTTGGCCCAACATCCGGAAGTAACTGGCCCCGATAAACGATGCGATCTCGTCGAAGATGCGGGGGTCGTTCAGAGGATATTTCAGACGAACCCCGGCATAATCGAGGTGCGAGGGAAACCACGCCCCGGCCTCGATCCCTGATTCAGGCCCGTAGTTATACCAGTTGGCGACAAAACGCAGCTGCTGCACATGCGTTTCGTTGAACTCGTTGATTTGGACCGGCGCTTTAAATAGATAGCCTCGGTGAAACAGCTCCAGCGCCCAAGGCAGCCCGTCCTTGCGCCAGAGGGCCTCTTCGGGCTTAAAACGGATTCCACGGTACTGATCGTAACTGAGATCCCGTAGCGCTGCAGGCAGTCCTTCGTCTGGTGCTTGGTAGCCGCTTTCAGCCAAACGCCGCGCTTGCTCGACGACATAATCAAAGGTGATCGTTCGGCGCTCCGTCCCGTGGGCCGTGAAGCCGACCGCAAAGCCAATCGCACAGAAACAAGCTAAGGTGCATGATTTCATAAAAGTAGCGCATGGTAGGTAGCGCCGCGGGAATGGCAAATCGCTCCTGCTGCCGTCCCGAGCCTTTTGAACCTTATGGCCCAAAGATCGTAAGAATAAGCTTTAATTGGGGCGGGGAAACGGCTTCAGAGAAATTGTTGCTGGTCCCTAACGACCGCGGGCCAATTCGCGCCAAGCGATGTCGCGTCGATAATAGAGGTGATCCCATGATACTTGGGCACAACCCTCGTAAGCGCGATCCACGGCTTCTTTCAGTGAGCTTCCGAGCGCCACCACGCCGAGTACCCGCCCTCCATTGGTAATGATTTCACCGCTCTGGAGACGTTGGGTCCCGGCGTGAATCAGATGCACATCCGGCGGAAGGTGAGGGGGAAACGTGATGATTTCGCCCTTTGGATAAGTTCCGGGATAACCCGCAGCAGCCAGCACGACAATCGTCGCATAAGCGTTTTTCAGTTTCACCGTCTCCGGGCGAAGCGTCCGGGTGGCACAGGCATACATCAGGTCGACGGGATCCGTCTCGCACAGAGGCAAAAGAACCTGACACTCCGGGTCCCCAAAACGAACATTGAACTCCAGAACCTGCGGGCCGCGTTGAGTCAGCATCAGCCCGATATAAAGCGTTCCCCGATAGTCGATTCCATCCCGCCGAAAGCCTTCCAAGGTTGGCTCGATGATGATCTCGCGAATGGTTTGCAGCAGAGGTTCGTCCACGATTGCGGCCGGAGCGTAAGCGCCCATCCCGCCGGTGTTGGGTCCGGTATCGCTTTCGCCGACGCGCTTGTGATCCTGGCTCACTGGCAGGCAGACATAGTCGTCGCCGCCGACCATCACCATAATGGAGGCTTCTTCTCCATCGAGAAATTCTTCAATCACCACCTCGGCACCTGCTTGGCCGAAGACCGCATCGTCGAGCATCGACTTGACGCCCGCAACGGCGTCTTCCCGGGTTTCGCAGATAAGGACCCCTTTTCCAGCCGCCAGACCACTGGCTTTCACCACCACCGGCAGACGGCAACTGTCGAGGTGTTGAATGGCCGCTGATGAATCGGTGAAGGTGGCAAACTCGGCGGTAGGAATGCCGTGGCGCTTGAAAAAATCTTTGCAGAACACTTTCGAGGCCTCAAGGCGGGCACCATCCGCTCCCGGGCCATAGGTGGGAATGCCCGCGGCTCGCAGCGCATCGGCAACACCTGCGGCGAGGGGCGCTTCCGGGCCAACGATCGCGAAATTGATCTGCTCTTTCCGGGCCAGCTCGACCACGGCCTCGGGATCTTCGGCGGCGATCGGAAAACACGGCACTTCCGCCTCCATTCCGCCATTGCCGGGGGCGGCGATGGTCCGCGCGACCAACGTGCTTTGGCGACAGGCCCGCACGAGGGCGTGTTCACGGCCGCCACTGCCCAAAACGAGCACCGAGAGGTCTTGAGGAGTCATAGTCGAAAAAGGGCTAGGCTCCGTCCCGCCGAGGTCAATGGAATTGGTCAGGATTCGCGGTTGACCTCAACGCCGCCGATCAAAGATTGACTGCGATGGGATGGCCCCGACTGCAGAGGAGACAGTGGTGGAAGCTGTTGCTCCTGATGGGGCTGGCGGGTCCGCCATCGTTCATCGTATTCAGCAATGCGCTGGTCTTTTTGGTTGGCGTGTGGCGGATCGAAGAAGAAGCCCCCGCTGTTCCACCCCGGGAAGTCGCCTTGATTCTGGGAGCAGGCCCGGGAAGTGGGGCTCTGCAGGAACGGCTGCTCGCTGGCGTCGCTCTCTGGGAGTCGGAGCGGGTCGGTTTTCTGCTGGTCAGTGGCGGTGGTGATGGCACTGCCTATAGTGAAACGGCTTATATGGAACGATTTCTGAAAGAGCAGGGAGTCCCCGCAGACGCGATCATGGTGGATGAATTTGGACTGCGAACGCTCGATAGTGTGCAGCGGGCGCGGGACGTGTTCGGGGTCCGGCGTCTTACGGTGGTCACCCAGCGCTACCATCTTTACCGCGCACTTTTTCTCGCCCGGGTCGGCGGACTCGACGCCTGTGGTCTCGCGGCCAAAGGTGGCCCGGAAATCGATTCCAAACGGGTGCGGAGCCGTGAGTTTTTCGCGCGGGTTCAGGCAGTGCTTGATGCCGTCACCGGTCGCCAGGCGCGTTATCCGGAACAAAGCACGTCTTCAAAAAGCTTTTGAGGAGCTGCCACCTTAATCCTTGAACCTCCGGGTCATTCCCGCCGAAGCTCCCGCCATCATGCGGATTTATTTCATGAGCATTTGTGGTACGGGGATGGGCAATGCTGCGCTCTTATTCCGGCAGGCCGGTCACGAAGTTTTGGGTGCCGATCAGAACATTTATCCGCCGATGAGCGATGTTTTGGCGCAAGCCGGCATTGAGGTGCTTCCTGGATTCGATGCGGAACGGCTCGCCCGCCTTGCCCCGGATCTGGTGGTCGTGGGCAATGTCAACACGCGCGGCAACCCGGAGGTGGAGTGGCTGCTGGAGACGCGGGCCATTCCCTACACCTCTTTGCCCGAAGCGCTCAATCGCCTGATCCTGAAGCACCGGCGCAATGTGGTCATCGCCGGCACCCACGGCAAAACCACCACGACGACACTGGCGGCCTTTCTCCTCCGGAGCACTGGGCACCAACCAGGCTGGATGCTCGGCGGTGCCCCACGGGATCTTCCCGCCGGCTTTGCCCTCGGCGCGCCTGATGCCCCCTTCATCATTGAAGGCGACGAATACGATAGCGCGTTTTTCGACAAACGGAGCAAATTCATCCACTACGCGCCGGATGTAGCCGTGATCAACAACCTCGAATTTGATCATGCCGATATCTTCCGGGATTTGCAGGATGTTGAGCGTACCTTCAATCACTTCCTACGCCTCGTCCCGCGCAGCGGCTGGATTATCTACAATGGCGATGATCCCCATCTCTCCCGTTTGCTTCCGGTAACATGGGCGCAGAATGTGACGGTTGGCACGGGGCCGGAAAACGATCTTGTTATTCGCGGGTTTCGCGAAGGTCCGCAAGGCTCCAGCTTTCAACTTGTCTGGCGGGGGACGGTCTGGGGCAAGGTGGAGTGGAAACTTCCGGGGCTGTTCAACGCGCGTAACGCGGCCATGGCCGCGCTTGCCGCCGGATTGGCGATCAAACCCGACGATCCTTTTTGCGCCATTGACCTGAGCAAATTGAGCCCATTCCAAGGGGTGCGCCGTCGCCAGGAAATCCTCATGGAAAATGAGACCACCACGATTGTCAGCGATTTCGGACACCACCCAACCGCGATTGCTGAAACCTTGGAATCCCTCCGCGCCCGCTATCCCAAGCACCAGCTGACCCTCGCCTGGGAAGCGCGGTCCAACACCGCCTGTCGCAAGATCCTTCAGGATGCCTTCACCGCCGCCTTTCGCCACGCCGACCGGATCCACCTCGGAACGATTTTTCGCGCAGAACGCTATACGGACGACAATCGAATCAACCTTCAGGAAGTGGCCGCGGCGCTGGGTCCAAAATCCACCATCTATCCGGACAATCACGCTCTCCGGCGCGGGCTTGAGGAAGAGCTGGCGGCACAGCCCAAGCAATGCGTCGTTTTTTTCTCCAATGGCTCCTTTGACGGGATTATCGCAGAAGTCGCGGCGACCGTGAGCAGTGCCTCCCAGTGTTCCTGAGTTCCGAAAGGAAACGGGCGTGCGTCCCTCAGGAGTTCCCAGGTTTGAGTTCTGCAGGATCCCGTTCCAGCGACACGTGATCTTTGTCGAACTGCCAAAGCGAACGCGCAGCCCGGGCCTTTTTAACATCGACGCAAGCCAGCAATGTGCCTCCCAGCAGAAAATAACCGGCTAAGGCCAGAATCGCGGGGCGACCCGAACCAAAGGAGAGCGTCAGGAAGCCAAAGAGAAATGGACCGGAGATGGCCGAAAGCTTGTTGAAGACGGAGTAGAATCCGAAAAAACCTGCGGCGGCTTCCCGCGGGATCATGCTGGCAAAGAGCGAACGGCTCAAAGCTTGGCTTCCACCAAGGACCAGCCCGATGATCAGGCCCATCATGAAAAAGCCGCCGACATCGCCGGCTTCCAGCCTGTAACCATAGGCTACGACCGCAGTCCAGATGGCCAGGGCTGCCAGGATTGCCCGTTTGGTCCCGATCCAGCCGGCGAGGTGTCCGAAAAAAAGCGCTCCACCAAAAGCGACGAACTGGACCGCGAGAAAGGTCAGCATGATGACCTGCGTGCTCAGCTTCAGCTCCGCGCCAACGTAGGCGGCGGCGACTCCAATCACGGTTTGGATTCCGTCGTTGTAAATAAGGAAGGCGATCAGGAACAACAGCAGCCAGGGAAACTTGGGCAAACGCCGGAATACCGCCCATGTCCGGCGCACACCCACGCTCAGCGCCCCCGGAACATCCTTCCAGCTCGCCCGACTGCCGTCCGCCGGAACGTCGTCGCGCAAACGGGTGAGGGCATAGGCGGCAAATCCGATCCACCAGAGCCCCGCTGTGAGCAGTGAGAGCCGTGTCGCCATAATGAGTGAAATGCCCAGTTTTTCCGGAAAGCTGACCAGCCCGAGGGATATCATGAACTGCAGTGCTCCGCCCATGTAGCCGTAGGCGAAACCGCGTCCGGAGGCCTTATCCACGTAATCGTCCGGCACCAGCTGAGGGAGAAACGAGTCGTAGAAGACATTGCCACTGGTGTAACAGATCTGTGCGAGGACAAAGAAAAAGAGGGCAAACCACACCGTGCCCGGCTGCGCGAAAAAGAGGATCGAGGCAAAGAAACTCCCTCCGCAGGCAAAGACCGTGAGGAACTCCTTCCGCAGCGAAGTATAGTCGGCAACCGCTCCGAGGATGGGAGAGAGCACCAGCACAACCATCGCGGCCAGTCCCAAGGCAAAAGACCAGAGAGACAGCGCCGGGATCTGGTATCCGAGCAGGGTGACACCTTCCGGGGCAATGCCGCTGACAAAAAACGTGGGCAACAGGACGGAGACCGTCGTCAACTGATAACCGTTCGTCGACCAATCATACATGCACCACGCGTGCAGGTTTTTCTTTTCCTGAAGAGAGAGACCGGACATGGGGGGCACTTTGGCAAAAGGTCCAAGACTGGAAAGCCGAAAAGCGGTGCTCGATTCCGGAGTGGCTGCGCGGCTGACTCAAAATAGAAACGGCAGATTGCACGGAATGCCGTCCGATGCGCTACCATTCGCACGAACGCATTAAACCTATACATGATTCGTTAGTCCTGAAGCCTCATGGCACGCGGGATTTAAGCGTTCAAGCCATTTTTCAGCCTGTTTGGCATGGGATTGGCGAAAAAGAATGGTTTCTAAACCAGAACCCCATCGATATGAAGACACTCAATATTATAGCTCAAGTTCTTATTGTCATCGGAGCACTCAACTGGGGGCTCGTCGGGTTGTTTGACTTCAACCTTGTTTCAGCACTCTTCGGCACGGACACATTCCTGACGAATACCGTTTACGTGCTCGTCGGATTGGCCGGCCTTTATGGGCTTTACCTGATTACCGCCCTGTCTCGCGTGCCTGACACGCATACGTCGCCTGCGGCCACGACGCGCCAAGATGCGCACCATGCCCGCACCGCCCGCGCGAATCCTCCCCGCGCCTGAGGCTCCCCAGTCTACCGCTTGTTGCGCCCCTGCCGATCGATCGGCGGGGGCTTTTTTTAATGTACGCCCGCCAAGGGGGCGTACATTAAAAAGCGCAGCTCCTTTCGAGAGCCGCGCCCCTTGGCGCTCGGAATGGTATGCCTGCGGAGTCGGCGGTTAGAATGCGTCTGCTCGAATCCAGTTGAGATCCGAATAACGCCACAAATACGGCCAATAATCCGCCTCACTGGATGACCAGTGCCAGCCGCTGCCGTGGATCCACATCCACGCGCTTTCCGGGCTGTCGTTGCTCGAACTCAGATAGATCCATTCGAGGTCGAGGTGATAAAACCAACCACTTTCCGCTGATCCGGTATAGATCCAACCCATCCAGGAGGAATGCCGCCAAGGCATGCCATCCAGCCGGTTCATGAAGTCGAAAACATAATCACGGGTGCTTAGGATGCGATTTCCCACCGTGCCAAAACCATACGCTGCCTCCGTGATCAGGCCTTCCAGATCCTGGCTCACGTAGTTGATCAGTGCATCGCCATAGAGCGAAGGCGCGTCCGTGCGGGGAAGGGCAGCCAGCCAGAAGTAACCATCGCCTCCTTGCGCCACGAAACTGTTTGTGGCGACGGCTAGCGAATCGAGCGTATTGAGGACAACGCCCTCCTCAACCAACACCGTACCATCGGCCAATTCGATCCGCCGGACGCGCTCTCCCGGGACAGAAACCGCGCCACCTTCGGAAACTTGGGCGGGGCGCTCCGGATCATACACCACGCGGAATCCGCTGATTTGCAAGAATGCACCGGACGCGTCGGGCAATGCGGACACGCTGTGCTCCATGATCTCCTTGAGCATCGTTGGGGTAACGCCTTCGACGATCGAGTTATAGTTGGTAAAGGGGAGGTAATTGAATACATCGCCCAAGGTCAGGGATCCCGGTGGCAGCTGACCGTCATTACGAATACCGCCGCTGTTTTGAAATCCAATTACAGGGACGGGTGCATTGAGTGCTTCCGCCTGAAGGCGTCCTTCATAAAGCACGGCATCCGCGGTTAGATTTCCGAGATTGGTCTCTGCTTCACGTTTGCCAATGGCGAGGCCCGTGACCGGATCGGTCGCGGAGCGCCGGCTTTCCAGTGTCACCTCGCTTGTCGCGAGCTCGGTTTGAAACTGGACGCTGGCGAAAGCAAACACCGGGTCGCGGACCGCAGCGACGAGGAAAGCATCCTCTTCGACACCGTCATTGACGATCGTCTCCCCGTCGAAAACCAAACCAGGCGTGAAGGCAGAGACCCGGTGGGGCTGGCCTTCAAAGCTGATTAGCTCGCCGTTGGGATTGAAGGCCATTTCAAGCATTCCAATATAGCGGAAATCCCCGTCACAAACAACGACGGGTACATTGCGCCCGTCGAGATCCAACACGGGATTTCCCTGTCGGTCATGGAGCAGCGGATACGTTCCGAGCGGAGCCCGACCGGCAATGACCGGATTGCCTTCATTCGCGAGCAATTCGTTGCCGCCACCGCCAATCACGACGTCGACCCCGCGAATACGGGTAACCAAATCCTGTTCGTTACGAATATTCTGCAAGTGGGTGACGAGGAATATCTTGTTCACGCCATCGGCCTCCAGCCGGTCGACCTCTGCCTGAACCAGGCTGGCAACGTCTTCGATGGAACTGAACCCATCGCTGTTGGCATCTTTCATAGCCACATCGCCCACACTCGAAATATCCGGCAGATACCATGTGGTTCCGCCGATCACTCCGATCCGCTCGCCTCCTTTTTCCAGAACGACACTCGGCACGATAAATGTTTCCAGCTCGGGATAAGCCGAGGCGTCCAAGTTGGCGCTGACAAATGCAACGTCGGAACGCGGGTAAACCTCGGCACCTTCAATTGTCAGTCCGGTGCGAACCTGCTTGTACCAATTAATCAAATACTCCGGTCCGAAATCGAACTCATGATTGCCGACCGCAGAAACGTCGAAATTGGCGGCAGCAATGGTCAAGGCGTCGTAATGAACGCCAAATGAGTTATCGCCATTGCGGAGGGGATTACTTGCATCGAGCTCGAGTCCGGGGAGAAAATTGTCTCCTCCCGAAATGGTAAGAACGGCATCCGTTGTCGCTTCAGAACGCAGTTGATTCCACTTGGTGAGGAATCGGGCGGCCCCTCCGAAATTGACGAATTCCGAATCCGCTCCGGAAGAACCTGTCATCGGCGCATTCTCCGGATCCGTCTGGAGGGAACCGGCGTGCACGAGCTGCGATTCCGGATCGTTGATGTGCAACAACGTCAGCGTGAAGTTTTCCCGTGGCTTGATTTCATAGATGGTGATGGAGCCGCTGACCTCGCTGGAGACGATCAGCAGGTCCCGGCCATTCGGGCTCTCAGCGCTGCTGACAAAACGAATATCTTCCGGCCCAAGTTCGCGCGCAGCCGCAACATCGGTTTCGGCATCAACCGTGAAGTCACGACTTGTGGTATAGTTAACGAAGCGCGGTGCGACGGGATCGGAGACATCATAAGTCATGATGCCTCCCATCCGTTCGAGGCCGATAAATGCATAGAATTTTCCGCCGATCTGGGCTATTTCAATCGCTTCCGGCTCAGGCCCCTTTGCGTCGGAACGATCATCAAAGCTGCCATTTTCGTCATTATTCGAATTGAAGTGAAGGGGTTTGAGCTCCGCGAGGATCCGTTCGAATTGATCGCCGCTGTCCCAGACCAGCTCTCCGTTGGTCTTCCAGATCGAAAAGGAGCGCCCGCCAAAACTGTAGAGTTCATCAAAGTCGCTGTCTCCGTCGATATCGCCCATCGTTGTTGTCACTGCCAGGCGTCCGAGCAATGCATCCTGCTGCAAAGCTGCAGCGTCCGGAAAGGCTGCTGGGTCGAGCGTGAGATTCTTGATACGCGATTCTTCTTCGAAGCCATCATACTCCCGGGCGTCTCCCTCGTTGGCTGTCAACAAGTATTCGGTGCCCTCGATGACTGAAATCTTCAGCGTATCTGGCAGATACAAGCCTGTTACCGGCCAATTGGCGATATTGATGACGCCATCGCGATCCGAGGCATCAAACCCGTTGCCGGGCAGACTGTGGTCCTTGGTTCCGAGCGGCAAGATGGCTCCTGCGGTCATCGTTTCCAGATCGATCAGGCCGATTGCATTGTTTTCCTGAAAGACGACGTAGGCCATTGAACCGTCCGCACTCACGGCGATATATTCAGGCTCAAGATCTTGCTCCACCGTGGCATCCGGACCAAAAATCCGGACCCCGGAAGCCCGCAAAGTATCCGCGTCACGACCACTCCAGGAAATGGTTTGGGCCGGAGAGGTATTACTGACACCACTCGAAATATCAATGACCGTGACCGAACCCACCGGGTCGATTGAATAATCATCATTCGGTTCCCCCTCGTTGGCGGTAAGCACTTTGGTGCCATCGGGAGAAAACAGAATCATGTCGGGCAGGGCTCCGGTGGCAATGACGGCAACCGGCCCGGCATCCAAGTCATTGGTGTGGTAAAATACCGCGAACCCTGGATCTGTCTTCGGGCTTGCCGCCACGGCCGCCGCCAGGATGCCGTTGTGCACATCGACCGAATTGACCTCCGCTCCGTTGGGAACACCCGGATTGAGGGTTCTCAGGTAAGCAGGAGTGGTTGGATCGCTGAGGTCGAGAACGTCGATCAGACCATTGTTGGCATTCACCACAAAAAGCTGCTGCGTGGTCGGATCGTAAGCGTTGATTTCTGCGGCCGCTTCGTCGAAGAGACCGGATTGGTATTCGCCAATCAATTCGAGGCGAATGTCCGCATGAGTTGCGGAGGTGAAGAGCGCGGCTGCCGCGAGCAGCGTCAGGCCCTTCTTTCGGATTGAGTCATGGAAATACATCAATTGTCCAAGGTAGAGTTCGTTTCACGTTACTCCTCACACGGGGAACGCGCCGCATTGGGTAGAGTCTCGAACGCTCTTTGCAAGCGGTGTAACTCATTAATGCTTAATTGTTTAAATCGTAACAAAAACGGCGGATTCGTCACCGTTCGCTCACATTTCCATAACGATCGAAGATCACACCAACGATCTTCCAAAACGCCACCGACCCAGTGGATGGAAGGCCTTTTTTTCGGTGGCGGCTGAAGCCAGTCGATTGGCGTGGAAGGTTGAACAGGTTGATTTCCTTCGTTATTTGGTTCGGTTGTGTCGAATCCCTCCCAACCTTTTCCACCTGAACGCGCACAAGTCCTGCGAACAGCCGTCCATGAGCGGTGGCCTGCATTGACTCGCGACCCCAGCCATTTGCTCACGGCCGCACGCGATCCGAAAATGCAGGATGATCCGGACGCGCGGGTCTGTGTCTATGTTTCCGAGCAGGAGGATTTGGGTGCCATTCGCCGTTATTTACAGGCTTCAGCTCACTCCGGCGAGATAGCGCAAATCGATCTGCGTTACCTGCCGGCGGAAACTTCATTGATTCGGCGGCACGGGCTTCTCTGGTTGCCCGGGGCTTACGTGGTTCCGGGCGGGCGGTTCAATGAATTCTATGGGTGGGACTCCTGCTTCATCCAACGGGGACTCTGGCGGGACGCACACGAGAGTCTGGCGCTGAGCGTATGCGAACAGGCGCTGTACGAAGTTCGCCACTACGGAATGGTTTTAAACGCGAACCGAACCTACTACCTGACGCGCTCACACCCTCCGATGCTCGGTTCGATGGTGGCGGAGTGTTATCACTACACCGGAGACTGCAACTGGCTTGAGCGGGCACTCCCGGAGGTGTTGCGCGCCTATCACTATTGGATGGTTCCCCCGCATCTGAATCAGGGAAGTGGTTTGTCGCGGTATCGGGACTACGGCCATGGGCCGGCGGCCGAAGTGTTGCTGGGGGAGGTCGATGAGCGCGGGTACAATCATTACGACCGGATTCGCGATTATCTGGCGACGGCGGATCTCGGCGGATGGGCGAGGGAACGGTATTACGATGCGGAACGCCACGCCTTGACGCTGAATGCCTATCTCAATGACCGTTCGATGCGAGAGTCCGGTTTTGACATCAGTCATCGCTTTGGCCCGATGAATCTTGAAGTCGTTTCCTTCGCGCCGGTTTGTTTGAATACTTTTCTTTGGATTGCGGAACGGGAATTGGCTCAGTTTCACCGGGAGCTGGGGCAGGGGACGGCTGCAGACTTCTGGCGGCGGGCCGCTGACCGAAGAGCCGAGCGTTTTCATCACTATTTCTGGGACGAAAGCGCAGGGTTGTTCTTCGACTTCCATCTCGAGCGACGTGAACGCTATGCCTATCCTTACCTGACGACCTTCTTGCCGTTGTGGGCTGGACTTGCCAGCCCGGTTCAGGCCGAACGGGTGGCGGAAAACGCCGAAATGTTTCTCGCTCCAGGAGGCCTCCAAACCAGTGTGACGACTACCGGATGCCAATGGGATGCACCGTTTGCCTGGGCACCACTGCACTTGTTTGCCGTCGGGGGATTGCTCAATTATGGATTTGAGCAACAGGCACGCGAGATTGCCCGCCGATTCCTCGATACAGTGGATTCAGACTTTCGCCGCCACGGCCATTTCCTCGAAAAATATGATGCCACTTCCCGGGTGAGTGATGTCGGATCGCAGCTCGCTTTCGGTTACACGACTAACGAGGTGGGCTTTGGATGGACGAATGCCGTGGTTCTGGAGTTTCTCGACTTCCTTGAAACAGGCACGCTTCGCACACCCTCTCAAGCGGAAACCTTCGTCTCTTGATCAACATGTTCAATGGCATGGCTCGGGAGGAATCTAAGGAGAAAATGGCGAGGAACCGAGGCCTATCCTGACACATCATCTTTCCGTTTGAGAATTGATGCGGAGTGCATCCTGTTGAAATCAAACCCAACAAAAAGCGAACATTGATGAAAATTCTGCCCGGTGTGGCATACCCGTTAGGAGCTGATTTTCGCGGCTCCGGAACCAATTTTTCGATCTTCTCCGAGATCGCTGACCGTGTAGAGCTCTGCCTGTTTGATAATGGTCACGAAACGCGCATCACCCTTCCGGAAGTCACCGGCCATTGTTGGCACGGTTATCTGCCGGGAGTAGGGCCGGGGCAGCGCTACGGATTTCGGGTCCATGGCCCGTGGAATCCGACCGAAGGGCATCGCTGCAATCCCCACAAGTTGCTGCTGGATCCATACGCCAAGGCGATCGACGGCCAAGTGACATGGGATGAAGCGGTCTTTCCTTATTCAATGGAAGATGGTCCCGAGGTCATGAGCACCACCGACAGCGCCCCCTTCATGCCCAAATGTGTCGTCCACGACGCCCATTTTGATTGGGAAGGCGATCGCGGGGTATCGCTGCCTTGGCATCAAACCATTATTTATGAAATGCACGTCAAGGGATTCAGCGCACAACATCCCGGCGTTCCGGAAGCGCTGCGCGGCACCTACGCCGGCCTGGCGCACCCGGCCAGCATCGAATACCTCAAATCGCTCGGAGTGACCGCGGTCGAGTTGATGCCGGTGCATCAGTTTATCCAGGACCAACACCTCGAGGAAAAGGGACTGCGCAACTACTGGGGCTATAATTCCATCGGCTATTTCGCGCCTCACGACGAGTATGCTGCCGCTGATGAACCAGCCGGGGTGGTGGCGGAATTTAAGAGTGCTGTCAAAGCGCTGCATCAGGCGGGAATCGCGGTGATCATAGACGTGGTCTACAACCACACGGCAGAGGGCAATCACCTCGGCCCGATGTTGTCATTCAAGGGGATCGACAACGCGTATTACTACAAAACAGTCGATGATGACCGGCAATTCTACATGGACTACACCGGTTGTGGAAACAGCTTGAACATGCGCAATCCGCATACGCTGCAGCTCGTTATGGATTCTCTGCGCTACTGGGTCCAGGAGATGCACGTGGACGGATTTCGTTTTGATCTTGCTTCGGCGCTTGCCCGGGAGTTGCACGATGTGGACCGGCTTTCGGCGTTCTTTGACCTCATTCATCAGGACCCGGTGATCAGCCAGGTCAAACTGATCGCCGAGCCGTGGGACATCGGCGAGGGCGGTTACCAAGTGGGCAACTTTCCGGTGGTATGGAGTGAATGGAATGGCCGTTACCGCGACTGCATCCGGGACTTCTGGCGCGGGCAGGAACAAACATTAGGAGAAACCGCGGCCCGCATCACCGGGAGTTCCGACCTTTATGAACATACCACCCGCCGGCCGTCTGCCAGTATCAACTTTATCACTGCACACGATGGCTTCACCTTGCGCGACTTGGTCTCCTATAACGAAAAGCACAACGAGGCCAACGGTGAGGACAATAACGACGGAGAAAGTCATAACCGCTCTTGGAACCACGGTGAAGAAGGGGACACGGAAGATCCGGAAATCCTCAACCTGCGGGCGCGGCAACAACGCAATCTACTCGCCACGCTGATGCTTTCTCAGGGGGTGCCTATGCTGCTGGGCGGCGATGAGTTTGGCCGCACCCAAGGCGGCAACAATAACGGTTACTGTCAGGACAACGAGATTTCCTGGTTTGACTGGGAATCGGTCGACGAGGAGCTGCTGGAATTCACCCGGAAATTAATTGCATTGCGCAAGGCTCATCCCGTCTTTCGCCGCCGGCGCTGGTTTCACGAAAAACCCATTCATGGCTCGAAGATGGAAGAGATCCTCTGGTTTACGGCCGAAGGTGAGCGCATGATGGAAGAGCATTGGGGCGAAGGCGTGGAAACCATCCTGGCGATATTTCTCAACGGTGACACCCAGTTCTTCGGTGATCCTTTTTCGGATCCCGTTTCCGATGACAGTTTTTACCTGATCATGAATGCACACCATGAGTGCGTGCCGGTCACCTTGCCCAAGGTCCGCGGAGTGAAACAGTGGTGCTTGGAATTTGATACCGCCACGGGATGGGGTGGGGATTCCGAAAAATACGTCGCCGGTGATCAATTAGATGTGGAAGCGCGTTCGTTCGTGCTGTTGCGCTATGAAGGTTAATCCCATCGCGACCTATCGTGTGCAGCTGACCGGGGACTTTGGTCTGGCCGCCGCCGCGGATCTTGTTCCTTACCTTGCGCGTTTGGGTATCAGCCATCTCTATACATCGCCCAGTTTGCAGGCGACGAAGGGAAGCACCAGCGGTTACGATGTGGTGGATCCGACTCGGGTAAGTGATGAGCTCGGTGGCCAAGCGGCACATGAGCAGTTGAGCGCGACCCTGACTGATCATGGCATGGGGCGCATGGTCGACATTGTGCCTAATCACATGGCGATCAGCGGGAGCGACAACCCCTGGTGGCAGGATGTGCTGAAGAACGGCCGGTCTAGTCGGTATGCTGCATGGTTTGATGTTGATTGGGCGGCTTCGGAAGAACTGTGGCCGAACCGTGTTCTGTTGCCGGTTCTAGGAGATCAGTTCGGACGCGTGTTGGAAGCTGGCGAACTCCGGCTGGCTCACCGGGAATGCCAGTTTTCAATCGTTTATTTTGAAAATGAATTCCCGGTGGAGCCCTCGAGCACTGGAACGATCTTGCGTCGCGTGGCGGAAGAGCGCGGGCACCGGGCACTTGGGTTTCTGGCAGAGAGTCTGGCGCGCCTTCCCCGGCCGACAGCCTCCCTCGACGCCAGCGTCGAACGCCGTCACCGCGATCAATTGGTATTGACGGAACTCCTTGCGCGGCTGTGCCGGGAGGAACCAGAGCTAGCGGCGGCGATCGATGCCGAGGTCAATCGGCTCAATTCCCATTTATGCGAACTGGGAGCGTTGATCGAAAAGCAGCATTATCGGCTCGCTCATTGGCGCGCCGCAGACCTAGACCTCGGATACCGCCGCTTTTTTAATATCAATGATCTGGCGGGGCTTCGCGTTGAGATTCCCGAAGTGTTCTCCGCCGTGCATGCGCTGCCGCTTCGCTGGCTGAGAGACGGTGAAGCCCATGCCCTGCGGGTGGACCATCCGGACGGGTTGCGGGATCCGACCGAATATTTTCAACGCCTGCGGGCGGCCGGGCCGGGTGTCTGGATCGTGGCGGAAAAGATTCTCGAACCGGGAGAAAAGCTGCCCGAGGAGTGGCCGATCGACGGAACCACCGGTTATGATTTCGCGAATCTTGTTCAGGGATTGCTCATCGATCCGGCCGGTGAACAACCATTGACCGGTTGCTACACCCAGTTCATCGGAAAAGAAACGGATTATGAAGCAATTGTGGGTGCAGCCAAGCGGGGCGTCTTGAACGACTTGCTCGGGAGCGAGATCGACCGCGTTACCACCTTGCTCCGGAGTATCTGTGAGCACCATTGGCGACACCGCGATCATACCCGCGCGGTTCTCGCTCAGGTCATTGTCGAAACCGCGGCTCATTTTCATGTTTACCGAACTTACGTTCGCCCCGGCCGCGCGGTGTCGGAGTTTGATCGCACCTGTATTGAGCAAGCTGTGACAGCTACCCGGGAGGCCAATCCTGAACTGGATGGCGAACTGCTGGATTTCTTCGAAAAACTGTTGCTTCTCGAAATTGAAGGCGATCTTGAAGCCGAATTCGCCCTTCGCTTCCAGCAACTGACTGGTCCGGCGATGGCCAAAGGACTCGAAGACACGACCTTTTACCGATACTTCCGGCTCACTGCGCTCAACGAGGTTGGGGGCAATCCGGGCGGGTGGGGCATTACGATCGAGGATTTCCACGCAGCATGTGAGGAAGCGGTTAATGAGCGACCGTTTTCCATGCTGGCAACCTCCACTCACGACACCAAACGCAGTGAGGATGTTCGCGCGCGGCTTCTCGTTTTAAGTGAATTGCCGGACACTTGGGCCGCGGCGGTCCAAGAGTGGCATGAACTCAATGCGGATCTGCGCGGGGACAAAATTGATCCGAACACCGAGTATTTGTTTTATCAGACGCTGGTTGGTGCGTGGCCGATCGACGTGAAGCGGGTTACCGACTACATGATAAAGGCCGGACGCGAGGGAAAGGAGCATTCAGACTGGACCCGGATCGATGAAGCCTACGAAGCGGAGTTGTCTGACTTCATCAAAGCCACGCTTTCCGCGCAGCCATTTCTCGCAGAGCTGGAGAGATTTGTCGGGCAAATCATGCGTCCGGGCCAAATCAACAGCCTCGCACAAACCCTTCTAAAGCTCACGGCCCCGGGTGTCCCGGATATCTATCAAGGATGCGAGTTGTGGGATTACAGCTTGGTTGACCCTGACAATCGGCGGCCGGTGGATTTTGCCCTGCGCAGCCGATTGCTTGAGGAACTCGATCGACTGACACCGACGGCCATCATGGAGCGGATGGAGGAAGGCCTCCCCAAGATGTGGCTGGTCCGTGAAGCGCTGCGTCTTCGTCGTGAATTTCCCGATTGTTTTGGGGCCGGCGGTGGTTACGAGGCTTTGGCTGCCCGCGGCGAAAAGGCCGAACATGTCGTGGCATTTTGCCGGGCAGGAAATGTCATCACGGTGGTGCCCCGGCTCACCGCCACCCTGAATGGAGACTGGAAGAACACACAGCTCGCGCTGCCTGCGGGAACGTGGCGGAACCAACTGAGTTACGACGATTGTTTTCAAGGAGGCATTGCCCTCGATGAGCTGCTCGCGACCGTTCCGGTGGCATTGTTAACCAAGGAGATTTAGCACATGGCAGAATTGAGTATCTGGGCTCCACATGCGGATGCGGTGGAAGTGGAAATGGATGGACACCGTGAATCCATGAAGACGACCGGCGATGGATGGTGGCGGTGGGAATCTGTCAATCTTCGCCATGGAACGGAATACGCTCTTTGGGTTGACGACGAAGGTCCTTTTCCAGACCCGCGTTCGGCTTCCCAACCCCACGGGGTTCACGGAGCGTCCTGCTGGGTCAATCCGGCACGTTTCGAGTGGACTGATCAGGATTGGCAGCCGCCCTCCTCAAGGGACGCCATCATTTACGAGCTGCACATCGGAACCTTTACACCGGAAGGCACATTTTCTGCCGCGATCGAGCGTCTCGATCACCTCGCTCAGCTGGGTATCACCCACATCGAGCTGATGCCGGTGGCGGAATTTGCCGGTGCCCGCGGCTGGGGTTACGACGGGGTTAATCTTTACGCACCGCATCATGCTTACGGCGGGCCCGAAGGGCTCCAGCGCTTGGTCGATGCCTGCCACCGGCGAGGTTTGGCCGTGATTATGGACGTGGTCTACAACCATCTCGGACCGGTGGGAAATTACCTCAGTCGGTTTGGTCCCTATTTTACCGACCGCTACCACACGCCTTGGGGACAGGCGGTTAATCTCGACGGCCCTGAAAGTGATGAAGTGCGGCGGTACCTGATTGATAACGCCTTGATGTGGTTGCGCGACTACCACTGCGACGGTTTGCGCATCGATGCCATCCACGCCTTCCTCGATCAATCGGCGACACACTTTCTTGAACAAATGAGGCAGGAGGTGACCGCCCTCGAAAAGGAAGTTGGACGGCATTGCCTCATCATCGCCGAAAGCGACCTTAACGACCCGCGCTACATTCGCCCGGCCGAGGAGGGAGGCATGGGACTCGACTCCCAGTGGAACGAAGACTTTCACCACGCATTGCACGCACTCCTGACGTCGGAACAATTTGGCTACTATCAGGATTTTGGAACAGTGGCCGACTTGGCGAAGGCCATGAAGGCCGGTTTTGCTTACACAGGCCGCTATTCGAGTTTCAGGAAACGCCACCATGGACGTTCGGCTGAAGGTTTGAGCGGCGACCATTTCGTAGCCTGTATCCAAAATCATGATCAGATCGGTAATCGTGGAGCAGGCGAGCGAATCGGTCATCTGGTCGGAACCGATGAAGTGAAGCTCGGCGCAGCAGTAACGCTCCTCTCACCCTTTGTTCCCATGCTCTTTCAGGGAGAGGAATGGTCAGCCTCGTCTCCCTTTCTCTACTTCGTCGATTTTGAGGACCCCGAGCTGATCGAGGCGGTGCGCAAAGGGCGTCAATCTGAGTTTGAGGGATTCGGCTGGAACCCGGAAAACATTCCCGATCCACAATCTGAAGAAACCTTTTTACGCAGCAAATTGGAGTGGCAGGAAAAGGAAGGCGCGCTCCATCGGGAGTTGCTTGAGTGGTATCGTGCGCTCATCACCCTGAGAAAATCACAACCCGATTTCGCTCCCGGTCCGCTCGACGCCGAGGGGGTTGCTTTCCATGAGGAAGACTGTTGGCTCCGCTTTCGCCGCGGCTCGTTTCAGGTAGCCTGCAATTTTTCCGGAGAACAACGCCGGGTTCCTTTGGACGTCACCCGCGGAGAACGACTGATCCTCACTTCCGCCTCCGACGTCAAACTCGACAAAGGCAAAGTCATACTTCCCCCACATGGACTCGCCGTCATCGGCCCCAAAAGCTCGGGATAGAGCGCAGAAATCATGGGTTCCCCTCCGATTGTTCACTGAATTCTGCCGCTGCCGCATTCAGCACCGAGCGCAGGTCGCTGTGGCGCACCGGCTTGGAAAGGTACTGGTTCATGCCTGCTTCCAGGCACTTTTCGCGGTCGCCGTCCATCGCATGGGCCGTCATTGCGATGATATGAATCTTCTGATGGCGAGGATTGCGGCGGATGCGGCGGGTGGCCTCGTAGCCATCCATTTCCGGCATTTGGCAATCCATCAGGATGATGTTGAAGGCTGTGCGTTCCAAGGCTTCAAGCACTTCAAGGCCGTTGGAAACGGATTCGGCGACATATCCCAACTTCTTGAGTTGCAACTGGATGAGACGTTGATTGACCGCCATGTCTTCCGCCACGAGGATGCGAAGGCTGGGGGAGACGGGGCTCATTCGGGACAAATCGGATTTCTCTGCGCTTTCATCTTCGTTATGCAATTGTGGCGCAATAACTTGAAGGATTGCACGTAGTAACCCGCGGCGGCGAAGGGGCTTCTCGAGGCAAGCGGAAAGGTGGAACTTTTCCAATTCTGTTTGGTTGATCTTGCGGTCTAGCGAGGTCAGCAGGATTACGGAGGTGTTTGTGTCTTTTGTTTCGCGGGCGAGGTGTTCCGCAAAGCTCAACCCGTCGATCCCTGCCAGTTCTTGATCGGTTACTATCAGTCGGAATGGATCGCCGGACGCGCGCGCTTCTTGGATCAGTGACCATGCTTCTTTGCTGTCTTTGACACTGGTGATACGCATGCCCCAAGCAGACGCGTGGTGGTGAATGACCCGGAGGTTGGTTTCATTGTCGCCGAGCGAAAGGACGCGCAATCCTTCAAGAAGTTGGAGATTGGCCGAGGCCCGGTTTTCTTGTTCGGCACCGGTTGTCGGTTGGAAACAGGCGGTAAAGGAGAATGTTGAACCTTTGCCGGGGACACTTTCCAGTTCCATCCATCCGCCCATCAATTCAACGATCTGCCGACTGATCGCAAGCCCCAGCCCTGTCCCGCCGAAACGGCGGGTGGTTGAGCTGTCTCCCTGTGAAAAGGGCTTGAACAGTTGTTTCTGAACTTCGGGGGCGATTCCAATCCCGGTGTCACATACCTCAAATCGAAGAAGGTGTCTTTCGTCTCTTGGTCGATCGGGTGAAGCAGAGACCCTCACCACAACAGTACCCACTTCGGTAAACTTTATCGCATTACCCACCAGGTTGAGAATGACCTGACGGAGCCGGCTCGGGTCTCCGTGAATCAAGCGTGGGCACTCCGGATCGATCAGAACGGAAAGCTCGATACCTTTAGCCGCCGCACGGGGAAACAGCAATTCAAGCGATTCTTCAACCGCATCCCAAAGGTCGAAATCGACCAAATCAAATTGTAACTTGCCGGCTTCAATCTTGGAAAAATCGAGGATGTCATTGAGCACCGCGAGCAGGGCATCTGCGCTGTTGCGGATCGTTTCAGCGAAATCCCGTTGCTCGGTATTAAGCCGGGTATCGAGAAGGAGATCGCTCATGCCGATCACGCCATTCATCGGCGTGCGAATTTCGTGCGACATGTTAGCCAAGAACTGACTTTTAGCCCGATTCGCTTTTTCCGCGTCGATCACTGCGGCATGGAGCTGTGTATTTCGTTCATCCAACTCACGGGTGCGCGAACGCACGAGTTGTTCCAGCCGTGCGTTCTGATCTTTTTCCCGCCGCAGTGACCAGCGGACGCCGAGATGTACAGCCGCCGCGAGTAGTATCAAATAAGTCAGGTAAGCATACCAAGTCCGGTAGATCGGCGGCGTAATGCGGAAAGGGACAATACAGTGTCCTCCAATAAGCCCCGTGCTATCCAGCAGTCGCACATGCATGCGGTAACTGCCCTCGCGCAGGTTGTTGAGGCTGATCACTGAATTGGTTCGGGGAACAGACCATTGCCCGGAATCTCCCTCCAATCGATATTGGTAAGAAGGAGTTCTCAGGAGGCTGTGCGAGCCCGTGAAGAAATGAAAGCTGAGACTGTTCTTGCGGTAAGGAATGGCATCGAGCGCATCCGGGACCGGAGCGCGGGCGCTATAAATTTCCTCGTTGCGGCGGGTGTCAAATACGGTCGCCAGTACGGGGCGAAGGGGAGGGGATTCCTTGACTGGGGCAGTCTGGGCTACGTGCAGAAGCGAACGCTCGGTCTGCATCCAGACTGCGCCGTCGATCAGGTTAATGACTGGATTGTTGAGCCGAACCTCGCTCAGCGAGTCCAGATCCAGTTGGTAACCCGCGTCCGAAGGAATGAGCCTCGCGATTCCCCGGGAATGCCCGATCCAGATAATTCCCCGGTCATCCATATAGGGGCGGAGTGCGGGGTAGGGCATGAGCGTCAGGATGTTTTCAAGCTCGGGGGCGTCCCTGAGTTTCCCGAGCGATTCATCGAAGAACCATCGCCGACCATCAGCCATCGCCAGGGTGACGACCGAGCCAACGACGCCAACATTCACCCAGTGCGGCTCGCCGCCGGAAAATTCATCAAAGACCTGCAGCTCCAGATTATTATCCCGCAAGCTCACCCGTGCGACCCGATTGATCCCGATCTCGAACCAGACCGCATAAGGAAGAACAGGTATGATGGTCGAAGGGAAACCCGCGCCCTCAATTGTGGGCACAAACTCCTGCCACTGCTCGTCCTTCCAATGAACGACACCAATACGTTTATCGCCGATGATGAGGCATTTGTCCGGAGCAAGTGCGACCACTTTTCCGGGAACAAAGTCGATCGGCACACGATAACTTTCACTGCCATTGTAGTGGTAGAGGCCGTATCCCGACACGAGCAACAAGCCGTGATCGGTCGACGCCCCCGACCACGCTCCGCCGGGCACCCCCAGCTCAATCATTTCAAATTCGGTGGGCTCTCCCTCATCTGCAGGGAGCGAACGGAATACTTTCGCCCCGCTGAAGACATACACGTCGCCCTCGTGAACGATGAGACTGGACCAGGCAAGATCAAGACCGAGACGGTGATCGAAGATGCTCACCGCCGAATCATAAAAGACTTTTGTCAGCCCTTCCGCGGTGGATACCCAAAGTACCCCCGGCTCGCTTTCGCACAGATCGTAAACAGAGCCAAATAAGCTACTTTTAAGCGCCAAGTCGATACCGCCGCGGCGATTGAGGATGAATAGCCCTTGGCGAGCAATCGCCACGGCCACCCGCCCGTCCTCCAAAGCACGCATCGCCGTGACTCCCCGTTTGAGGATTGGGTCGATCCGACTCATAAAAGGCCGGGCTGTTTTTCCGTCAAAAAGCACAAACTGGCCGTTCACAAGCAGGGCAAGGACCTCGTCGGCATTCCACGCTGCCACTTTGCGGATGGCTGGAAGCGGACGTCCTTGAAACAGCACCGCTTCCGCTGATTCTCCTCCCGGGGTGATGCGATGAACCCCTTGGCTGAACGAAGATGCAAAAACCTCACCCCGTATGCCAAACACCTGCAATAATTGACGAATGGGAAATCGGCGGACCGTGCCGCGAAAATCATCAAAAATGATGCCATCGGTACTCCCGAAGAATACCCCGTGCTCCGTCGGAAGAATGCGGTCAAACTTGGCATTGGTTGCCCAGACAGGGAGTGTTACAGGCTCAGCCGGTTGTGGAAGGACGGTTCCATTAATGGTGTAGTCAAGGATCCCCCACGTGCCCGTCCCTCCAAAGTAGATGGTACCGTTGGCGCTGCGCACCGCTTGGGCCATATTACGCGATGCATGTGGATCCAAAACATCTTCCCACCGCGTTTCATCGAAGATGAGGTAGGACCCTTCCTGAAGCGCAATCAACCGCCCCAACGCATCCACATTGAGAAATACGCCGGGAGAGGCGCTGCCAATTTCCTCAAAAGTGTAGCTGCGGATCGGCGGAATACCCCGGATATCCGTTTGCGCGGAGAGACCGGAAGAAAGGCTGCAGATTGTGAAAATGCCGACAAGTAGGTACCGCCACGTTTCGCTGCCCCTTCTGGAAGGCCGAGCTTCGCGAGTCGTGCAAAGGTTACAGATGGTGCGGAAAATTACAGTCACTGGCGAGTAATGAAATCGGCGCAAGTGACTCCCGCTGAAGGCGAAAGGGAGCATCGCATCAACGTTTTATAACTGCGTTGATCGATCTGGTGTAATCGGAGTCGGCTGCACCGGGATGTTCACTACCACTGAAGCCAAGGCGCTTTGGAGATTGTTCAGCCGAACAGGTTTGGCCAAGTAATCGTTCATGCCTGCCGCAAGGCACTTGTCGCGATCACCATCCATCGCATGGGCTGTCATCGCGATGATCCAAATGTGGTCGAAACGCCGATGAGTGCGAATCTTTTGGGTGGCTTCATAACCATCCATTTCAGGCATCTGACAATCCATCAGGATGATATCATAAGAAGTTCGCTCCAACGCTTCCAACGTTTCAAGTCCGTTGCAGACAAAATCCGCAGAGTAGCCGAGCTTTTTTAACTGCAGCTGGATGAGGCGCTGATTCACCACAATGTCTTCTGCGACCAAAACCCGTTGGGTCGATTTTTGGATCGGCGTGTTTTTCGGACATGGCATGCTCCGAGGGATTTCCTCGCAGGCTCCCGGCACCGGGGCGGCGACTGCACCAAGGATGGCGCGGAGAAGATCGCGCCGGCGGATTGGTTTACACAGACAGGCGAACAGGTGGTGGCGATCAATTGATTCGCGATCAAGCCGATGATCCAGGGATGTGAGTAGAATAACCGGAATGTCGCGCGTGGCCGGGGTCTCAGCGAGAGCCGCGGCAAAGGTAAGGCCATCCATACCCGCCATTTCGTGATCAGATAAAACAAGGCGGAAAGGATCGTCGGTGCCGCTTGCTTCGTGGATGATGTTCAATGCTGTTTGCGGATCGGAGACATCAACCACCCGCATTCCCCATGCTGCAGCATGATGATGGATGACCCGTCGATTGGTTTCATTATCATCCAACGAGAGCACCCGGAGACCTTCCAAAAGTTGAAGGGGCGCGGTCGTGTGCTGAGGTTTTTCTTCGCCAGCAGATTGTTTGAGCCGGGCCGTGAATCCAAAGGTCGAACCCTTTCCCGCTTCACTCGTCACGTCCACAGCCCCGCCCATCAGTTCAATTATTTGTCGGCTGATCGCCAAGCCCAAGCCTGTTCCTCCAAACCGGCGTGTGGTCGAACTGTCGCCTTGGGAAAAGGCTTGGAACAACCGTGATTGTACCGATTCCGACATGCCGATGCCGGTGTCCGCCACTTCAAAGCGCAAAAAGACGGTGCCGACCTCCGGACTTGGATCCTCTTTCGGGAACACCTTGACCACGACTTCTCCCACTTCAGTGAACTTCACTGCGTTGCCAGCCAGATTGAGAAGAACTTGTCGGAGGCGACCAGGATCTCCACGAACGAGCCGGGGACAGTGAGGGCTGATCAGGCTGGCCAGTTGAATTCCTTTGGCGGAGGCGCGCGGCGAGAGAAGCTCAAGCGATTCCTCGACTGCATCCCAGAGATCAAATTCCAAAAGCTCAAATTCGAGCTTTCCCGCTTCGATTTTTGAAAAATCGAGAATGTCGTTCAGGACTGCCAAAAGGGCATCGGCGCTGTTGCGAATCGTTTCGGCAAAATCCCGTTGCTCGTGATCCAAGCGCGTGTCCAAGAGCAGGTCGCTCATCCCGATAACCCCATTCATCGGGGTTCGGATTTCATGAGACATGTTGGCCAAAAACTGGCTCTTGGCTTTATTGGCTTTCTCGGCTTCGATCACTGCGGCTTGGAGCTGCCCGTTGCGCTCATCCAGTTGAGCATTTCTCTCGTCGAGCTCCCGAGTCCGGGATTTCACCAGGTTCTCAAGAAGGGCATTGTGCTGTCGGCTCCGTCGCAACGCCCAGTGCACTCCCAGATAAAGAATTCCACAGGATCCCACGAAATAGGCAACGTAGGCGTACCACGTGCGGTAAAGAGGTGGCAGAATGGTAAAGGCAACCGTCGTGGGTTCGCCAATCGGACTGATCCCGTCGAGCAGCCGGACGCTGAGCTCGTATGTCCCTTCCTGAAGCCGACTCAGCACGATTTCCGAGTTTGCCCGCGGGACCGACCATGTTTCGGAATCGTGAAGTTTGAACTGATAAAAAGGCGTGCGAAAAAGGGCATGGGATCCGGCAAAAAAATGAAATCCGAGGCTGCGCCGGGAGTAGGGGATCGCGTTCAAGCTCGCCTCATCTGAATCAGAAATATCGAGAATGGTCTCGTTGCGGTTCAGATCGACGACCGAAGTAAGTACCGGGCGGAGAACTGGGTGCTGGTGAAACGGCGCATGTTGGGGGATATGGAGCAGTGACCGTTCGGCGTGGGCCCAGACGCTGTGGTCGTTCAAGAGCAACTGAGGATTGCTCAACCGGGCATCATCGAGTGAGTGGAGATCGACTTCATAATCATCTCCAGCCGGGATCAAGCGCACGAGGCCCCGCGAATGAGCAATCCAAATGATGCCGTGGGCGTCCATTCGTGGACGCAATGCAATGTAAGGAAGCTTGCTGAGAATTCGATCAATTTCAGGAGCCTCCCGAAATGCTTCCACGGATTCATCAAAGTAACTCCGCTGGCCATCAGGGCGCGTCAAGGTGACGACTGACCCGATCGCCCCGAGGTTAATCCACTGCGAATCATCCCGTTGCGGACCCGGAATCCGAGTGGCTTTCAACTCTTGACCGCGCAGTGTCACCCGGGCGCAGTAATCTACTCCCAATTCAAACCAGACCGCCTCAGCCGTTACAGGAGTCACCGAGGACGGATAGCCAACGCCCGGAATCCGTTCCGTAAATTCTTCCCACCGGTTCTCATTCCACCGCGCTGCGCTAATCCAATGCTCACCGATCGCCACGCAGGTATCCGCGTCCATCATGACGACCTTGTTTACCATGAATCCTTTGATAATATGGTGCGTCTCCCCTTGATCATCCAGGTGATAAACACCGTCTTTCCCAGCGAGCAGTAATCCGTGCTGCGCAGCAACGCCATGCCAAGCCCCGCCCGGAACGCCCGGGTTGATCAATGCAAAGCGTGCCGGTTCGCCCGACCCCACCGGTAATGACCGATAGGTTTTCGAAGCACTAAAAACGTAGATTTGACCCTCGTATTCAGTAACGGTCGGCCAATTGAGACTCAGGCCGATCTGGTGGTCGAATACACTGACAGGCGAATCGTAAAGTAGTTTCGCCAAGCCCTCTGCAGTGGACACCCACAGTACGCCGAGTTCTGATTCGCACAGGTCGAAAATACTATAAAATGTGCTCGTTTGTAGCACCTGCTCGATGGTGCCTTGGTGATTGATCAGGTATAAGCCGTGATTGGCGATAGCCACGGCAATCAAACCATTTTGAAGGGCCTCCATGGCGGTAACCCCCTTGTTGAGCAGATGATCAATTTCGCTCGAAAAAGGGACTGCTTCCTCGCCGTCGAAAAGGACAAAATGGCCGTCAGCCAGCAGTGCGAGGGCGGTTCGTGCGTCCCAGCTAACGGCATGACGAATTGCTTGAAGCTTTCGGCCTTGAAACTGAATGACAGGTCCTCTCTGCCCATCGGGATCAATGCGGTGAACGCCTTCATCGAAGGAGGAAACAAACACCGCATTTTCAATCGCGAACAACGTAAGGATCCTGCCCACTTGAAAGTAGACAGGTGCAGACGTTTTCATGTCGTCGAAAACCACGCCCACACCGCTGCCATAATAGGCACCATCTTCCGTGACAAGGATCCGCGAAAAGCGGCCCCGCGAAACCCACTGGGGCACCTCAGCGGGGGTGACTGATTGCGGGGCCAATGTCCCCCGCGCGGTAAAATGAAGCATGCCCCAGGAACTTTGGGCACCATAATAAATGGCTCCATCAGGTCCTGTGGCAATTTGAGCCACGGATTCAGCAGCATCATCGTCAATAAGGTTGTCCCATCGTGTTCCGTCAAAAACGAGATAAGAGCCTTCTTGGATCGCGATTAAACGGCCAAATCGGTCGTGGTTGAGAAGGGTGCCTGGAGAGGCATAGCCGATTTCTTCAAACGTATAGCTCCGAATCGGCGGCATTCCCCTGACGGGAACCATGGCGTCGGCGAGCAGTCCTGCCCCGTGGAACAAAAACAGCCATCCCAATGCCAGACCCGGACGATTAGGTTGGGCGGCAATCAGGATCAAGCGCTTCGCAAGCGAGAGGGGTAGGAGAAGAACATTCACCGAGGGCTGCTTTCAAATCGGCGCAATTTCCGCTGAACTGTAGCGCAAGTCTTAAAACTTTTACGCTCCGCAACCCAAACCTGCAGATGGGGAGATTTCGGACAGAGACCAGAGACAACATTCAGCGACAACTGCCAGAGCTTGCTTTCTTCTCTGGATTGACGCGCGTCCCAGCAAACAAATTTTTTAACGTTTTTCGTCGGAGCGTCAAAAGTCCGCTCTATTGCTCTGTTAACGATCGTAGAGCCATGCAAGCTCCCGCAAGTAGGGGGCCGCCTGCTGTAACTGGCCGAATTGGGCCGCGGTCATGCGCCATTGCCAATTACCTTGAGGTTGGCCCGGCCGGTTCATCCGCGCAGTGGCATCGAGGCAGAGCAGATCCTGTGCTTGGACAATCGCCAGTTTGGACACCGACCGATACGCCGCGCGCACAAAATCCCAGGCAATATCTTCACCACTGATACGGAAATAACGACGCACCTGATCCCGAACCTTTTCCGGTTGAGCATCATACCACCCAATTACCGTATCGTTATCATGGGTTCCGGCGTAAACCACGCTATTGGGCGTACCGTTGTGTGGCAAAAACAGATTGCTGTTATCTTCCCCATCAAAGCCGAACTGAAGAATCGACATGCCCGGAAGCCCCAACCGAGCGAGAAAGGTATGCACATCGACTCCGAGCTCGCCCAAGTCTTCAGCGATGATCTTTGTGTCGCCTCCAAAATGCGCGAGAAGGCTACGGAAAAAATCCTCACGCGGCCCATCTTTCCACACACCTTCACGGGCATCAGGGGCGTCGGAGGGAATTGCCCAGTAGTCGTAAAAACCCCGAAAATGGTCCAAGCGAACGACATCAAACAGATCAAAGTTCGTCTGCAGGCGCCGCATCCACCACGCGTAGTCGTTTTCTTTCTGACGCTCCCATGCATACAGAGGATTGCCCCAAAGCTGTCCGGTTTCGGAAAAATAATCAGGGGGAACGCCTGCTACCGCGGTTGGACATCCGTCAGCGTTGAGCTCGAAAACATCGGGCTCCATCCACGTGTCCGCGCTATCAAGCGCCACGTAGATGGGAATGTCTCCAATGATTTCGACCCCGCGGCGTGCCGCGTAATTGCGAACCTGGTGCCATTGACCAAAAAACAGGTATTGAAAAAAGCAATACGCTCGCCGGTTGCGTTCCACATCCGGGTCCAGCTTTTGTAACTTTGCCGAGTGAAATTGCCGCCATTCTGCCGGCCACTCACGCCAAGGTTTTCCGCCAAAGCGATCCTTGAGCGCCATGAATAGCCCGTAGCCTGACAACCAAGCACTGTGTTGATCCAGAAAATCCTCGTAGAGTCCGTAATTGGGGATGTAGGCGAGCTTCTTCTCGACAAACCGGCGGAATGCCAGCCGCAGAATAGGCCATTTTGCTTGAAACAGCCCGCCATAATCAACGCGTTCTCCCGACAACCGCGTGAGCGGTGCCACTTCCGCCAGTGAAAGCAGCCCCACGGCGATCAGCGGTTGCAGATCAATCAACAGCGGATTGCCAGCAAAAGAGCTGAAAGAAGTGTAGGGCGAGTCTCCATATCCAGTTGGGCCCAGAGGCAGCACCTGCCAATACCGGATCTCCGCGTCAGCCAGAAAGCCAATCAGATCGAGCGAAGATTGTCCCAACGTTCCGATGCCATGAGGCCCTGGAAGCGAAGTGGGGTGCAGCAAAAGACCGGCAGCCCGTTCATCGAGCCAGTTGAACTGAGGGAAATTGGAAGGGTTCACCGTACAGGGAAGGGGCTTACGAAACGAAGTGCGCAGACAACGCGTCGATCAACCTCGGATCAAGAGGTTCAGCGGCCTCTAGGAAGAATGAGGAACGCGTCGCACGTAGGACGTATCGTATCCCTGCGAGGCCACAAAATCAAGGAGCCACTGGTAGCTGCTTTCCGGTAGCTGCGGTTCTTCCGAAAGGATGTAGAGGTAACGGCGACTGGGGTGACCAATCACCATCGTGGAGTAATCCGGGTCAACGTGAAGAATCCTCAGGTCAGCTGCGAAAGGCCAGATCACCTGCATACGCCAGTCAGCATTCGTCGTGGTGTCGTCGATATCGGCTCGGAATTCACGATTACGGATGGGGCCGTCGAGGCTGCCCGTGTTGTACGCATAGACGACCCGGAGCGAGCCATCACGACGCTGATTAAACTCATAAGTCGCGTTGTACGTATCTCCGTCGGCGACAGTCGGAAGGTAGCCTTGGACATACCAGACGCCTTGGGTGATGCGCGAAATGTCAACGTAAGCCGGTTGGCGAAGTTCGCCGTGATCGCGCAATGAGACGCAGGCTGAGAGCATCGCCAGCAGCGGGAGCCCAACGATCAATCGACGCAGCGGAAAAAGTCGGTTCATGAGCCCAAACCGTAGTCGTCGGCATTGCGGACGCAAGGTCAGAGATAAGCACAAGGAGCCTGCGCCCAAAAGAGCAACAGAAGTGCGGGCGAGCACCATCAGGTTGCCGCACGAATTAGACATAATATATATTGTGCCGCTTTTTTGCGCCGTTGACTTTTCCGTCTCCTGGGCCGGGCTTCAACCCAAACAAAACACCCGCCGGAAGCCATTTCCAGCGGGTGCCTATTTAATCGTTAAAAAAAGTTGTTGGCCTCACCTTAATCCAACCAGCTGTTGAACCAGGCCGGCGATGCGGTGGGACTGACCTCATCGACATCGACAAAGGAACCGACCCAAGTCGAATAAGTCCACTTGGCAGCGTTGTAGTCCCAGAGTCCCACCCAGTACCAACGGCCGCTTTCCATGGGATGCTCATTGATGAGCATTTGGGGATTTCTGTAGTAGTAATTTTCCCATGAATCTGCGGTTAAATCATAGATGCAGACGGCAACCCAGTCGCGTGTTGCTGAATCCTTGAGGAAGATGGTCGGGAAAATGCCCGCCGTCGCGCGGGACACCAGAAGGAACAATGTCAGGGTCAGGAGTAGTTTTTTCGTCATTACCCAGCTGACTGTGCGGAACGGTTCCTCTTCGTCTATAAAAAAGCCGCTCAGGGCATGTTCCTGAGCGGCTTTGGGAACCCGAGGTCAAATAACTTGCAGCGCTGTGCTTCAGATTCGTTGTGAGACAACTTTATGACCAAGGTTAGCTTACCGCCACGCCCTGTTCGATCCCAAACACTTCGCGGGCGTCGCTGATTGCTCCACTCACTGCGGCAGCGGCCACCATCAGCGGGCTCATCAGGATGGTCCGACCGGTAATGCTTCCTTGGCGGCCCTTGAAGTTACGATTGCTCGAGCTGGCACAAAGTTGATCGCCGATCAATTTATCGGGGTTCATTGCGAGGCACATCGAGCAACCGGCACCGCGCCATTCGAAGCCCGCTTCGATGAAAATCTGATCCAAGCCGAGCTCCTGTGCGATTCGCGAAACGGCTTGGGAGCCGGGAACGCAGATCGCTTTTACGCCGGGCGCTACTGTGCGCCCCTTGAGGTATTGGGCGACTTCCTTGAGGTCAGAAAGCCGGCCATTGGTGCAGGATCCGAGAAACGCGACGTCAATCGGGGTTCCCTTGATGGCCATCCCGCCTTCAAACTTCATATGTTCAAGGGCTTCTGCAATTCCTTCACGCTCGCTTTGAGTGCGCCCCTGCTCAATTTGCGGCACGTTTTCATGGATGAAGATCGCTTGGCCGGGATTGATTCCCCACGTAACAGTCGGCGCAATGTCTTCCGCACGGATATGGACGATATCGTCATAGGCGCAGTCAGGATCGCTCGCAAACGAGCGCCAGCGAGTTACGGCTGCATCCCATTCAGACGCTTTTGGCGCATAGGGTCGACCGTGGAGGTATTCGAATGTTTTTTCATCCGGATTCACATAGCCGACCCGGGCACCGCCCTCGATCGACATGTTGCAAACGGTCATACGCTCTTCCATCGAGAAGCGCTCAAACACTTCGCCGCCATATTCGTAGGCAAAGCCGGTTCCGCCGTTGACGCCCAGTTGGCGAATGATGTGCAGAATGACGTCTTTGGCGTAGACCCCCGGAGCGAGCTCCCCGTCAACGTTGATTCGGCGCACCTTCAGCTTGCCGATCGACATGGTCTGGGTTGCCAGGACATCACGCACCTGGCTGGTTCCAATCCCAAAAGCAATCGCTCCAAAAGCGCCATGGGTGCTGGTGTGGCTGTCGCCGCAAGCGATCGTCGTTCCGGGCTGCGTGATTCCTTGTTCAGGGCCGACAATGTGGACGATTCCTTGGTGACCGGTGCTGGTATCGAAAAAGCGGACGTCGTAATCAGCGCAGTTCTTGCGCAGCTCTTCAATCATCGCCTGAGCCAGTGGATCGCTATACGGCTCAAGGATTTCGTTGGTTGGCACAATATGATCGACGGTCGCAAAGGTGCGGTGCGGGTATTTCACTGGCAGCCCGCGTTCACGCAGCATGCCGAAAGCCTGCGGACTGGTCACCTCGTGAATGAGATGCGTTCCGATCAGCAACTGTGTTTGCCCGTTGGGCAGTTGACGGACGGCGTGAGCATCCCAAACTTTTTCGTAAAGGCTCTTTCCCATGGTTCTTGTGGCGAAGGGTTCGCTTATTGAGATAAAGGTTTCAATAAGTCAAATATGGCTGAACGGAGCAAGCACATTTACTGCGAAACGTGACAGAAATCGCACGGCCCATTCGGCGGTTCCCTACCCTGTGTTGACGCGGATTATCCCGTGATGACAGCGGCCTTTCCCCACATCCCTGACCAGACAAACCGGTAAGGTTTGATGGCCCATTCGGTTCCTGCGTAATCAACCCCAATGCGGGGACCGGCTTTAATTGATTGAGGATCAACTTGTTCTGCGGCTTCAATCCAGAAACCTGAAGCTGGATGGGCGGCGGCACGATTGAGTGATCCGGTAACTTTCAGCTTTTTTGTTAATCGACCGGGGCCGCATAAAGGACCCGCACCACGGAGAAGAACTGCGGAAGGATATCCTTCGGAGCCGGTGACGATATTGGCCAGCCAATGGATGCCGTAACACAGGTAAATGTACCAATACCCTCCCGGGCCGAACATGATGTCGGTCCGAGCCGTACGTCCGGCCCGCGCGTGGCAGGCACGGTCTTCCGGGCCATCATAAGCCTCGACCTCAGTAATGGGCAGACGGTGCACGATCCCCTCCATTTCGCGGCAAAGGGTCTGCCCGATCAGCTCCCGGGCGACAACAACGGTGTCTCTTTCGAAAAATGACTGCTCAAGCACGTTTAGATATCCTTTCGGCGCGAGTCGAGGATGAGGGTGACGGGGCCATCGTTGTTTGCGAGAATGTCCATGTGTCGTCCAAAAGCGCCCGTCGCTACCGGTGTGGCAAGCTGCTCCCCCAACCGGGCCACAAAGGCTTCATAGAGCACCTCGGCAGTCTGAGGATGCGCGGCGCGGTTAAAGGATGGTCGCGAACCTTTCCGCAAATTTCCGAACAAGGTGAACTGGCTGATCACCATCGCTTGTCCCGCAATGTCCAGCAAACTCCGGTTCATACGCCCCTCAGCGTCCTCAAAGCAGCGGATTTGTGGCACCTTCTGGACGAGCCAGCCCACATCTTCCGGCGTATCTCCTTCCTCCACCCCGAGAAAGATCAACAACCCGTTTCCGATTTGAGCCTTGATCCCATTATCCACCGCGACTTCCGCTTGGCGGACTCTTTGGATAACTGCGCGCATTGTGGACTGAAAAGAGGCAAAGCATCCCAGCTGACAAGCTGAAACCTGGAGGTTCTCCGCGTCAGCTCTCGACCGCCACACAAGGCACATCTTCCGAATTTGGTCGCCCCAGCAGGAGGCGCAGAGCCGATTCGAGATTGGGGTGGCGCCAGTGATATTCCCAATGAGTCAGCTTTTCGGAAATGATCTGGAGGTCCGCCAAAAGTGTCTCTTCTCCCATTCGTCCAAATAACGCCCTGACCACGCCTGCTGGCAAAGGCACGATTGCTGGACGGCGAAGCACCCTTCCCAGAACAGAAGCAAAGGCCCGTTGAGTCATGATCTCGGGAGCGGAAACATTGACCGGACCTTCATAGCGTAGGTCGAGCAAGGCGGAGGCAATGACCCCGAGGACATCTTCGATGCTCACCCATGGCAGATGTTGTTGGCCGGAGCCGATCGGCCCGCCTCCGCCGGCCAGAAAAGCTGGGATCATCTTGGCCAGCGCCCCGCCCTCGGGCGAAAGAACAACGCCCAAGCGCGGATGAACCACCCGAATACCCGCAGCACGGGCGGGATTTGCCGCCGCTTCCCATTCACGGCAGACTGTATTGAGAAAGCCATTTCCGTGAGCTGCATTTTCCGTGCTTGGTGTTCCATCTGTCCGGTAAAAATGAGCTCCCGAGATGCTGATAAAGGTGGCGGGTGCTGGGGCACAGGCCGCCAGACGACTCGCGAGGAACAGGGTTCCTTTCAGCCGGCTTTCGCGAATGAGGCGCTGTCGATGCTCGGTCCAGCGCCCGCCAGCAATGTTTTCGCCTGCAAGGTGCACAACGGCGTCCACCCCTTTCAGCGCAGCTGGGTCCATTTTTTCAGTAAGGTAATCCCAGCCGTATTCCCAAGAAGCCTGTGGAGTTCGGGTCAGCCCTCGGACCGCAAACCCCAGATTGCGCAATAGAGGGACCAGCCGTCTCCCGATCAGTCCGGTATGTCCGCTGATCAACACCGTTTTTCCCGATCCTGGTTGCGCGGCACCATAGTGCTGCAAGTCGCTGCCCAAAATCTGGTGCCGATAATAGAACAAACGATCCAGCTGGCTGTCTGCCCAGCGTCTCGCCAAGTTGCCGCCAATTGAGGAGAGTGGAAGCGCATACTCGATTTCATCCGAGAGGATTGAAACGCCAGGGCTGCGCTGTTCACAACGATGGGTATGCGTCCAAGCGGCAAATGGCCCCTCCACCTGCCGATCGCGAAAGAGCTTGCCCGGTTGCACGTCGAAATGTTCTGCCGTCCACCGCTTACTCAAGGGGCCCCGGTGAATTTCCAGCACTGCCCGGCTACCCTCTTCCAGTTTTTCGGGCATTTCAACCACCCGCACATCCTGCCACGGGGGAGAAAGCCGGGCAAATGCCCCCGGACGCTCATGCCACGCATAAAGCACTTCAGCCGAAACGGGAAATGTGGAACGGAAATGGATGCGTTTGCATTTCATGCGATCAGGTAAAAAATGGCTCTTTGAGTTGGGCAAACGCTTGGAGTGCACGTTCCCGCCCGACGGTATGCTCGACGATCGGATGGGGGTAATCTTTGCCGAGTTCTATCGCTGCCTGTTTCAGGATGGTGGCAGGTGCCGTCCATGGTTGATGTATATAGCGGTCTGGCAGAGAGGCGAGCTCCGGAATCCATTGCCTGACAAAAGCTCCCGTTTTGTCGAACCGCTCACCTTGGGTTATCGGGTTGAAAATGCGAAAATAAGGGGCCGCATCTGCACCGCATCCCCCGGCCCATTGCCAGCCCAAGGTATTGTTTGCGAGATCACCGTCGATCAGATTGTCCCAGAACCACCGGGCTCCTTCCTGCCAAGGTTGCAACAGGTGTTTAACGAGAAATGAGGCCACAACCATCCGGAGCCGATTATGCATCCAGCCTGTCGCACGAAGCTGCCGCATGGCAGCGTCGATGATGGGATAGCCCGTTCGCCCGTCTTTCCAAGCGTTGAGCAATACAGGCTCGGGCTTCCACGGAAATGACTGAAACCGAGGCTGAAGCGCACGGTTTGGCGTGTGCGGAAAATGATAAAGCACATGATAGGCAAATTCCCGCCAGAGAATCTCCCGCAAAAACGTTTGTCCGCCAGTCGTTTCCCTTCGCTTGCTCAAGGCCGCCACGATTTCGCGCGGACCCAGCTGTCCCCAATGGAGGTAGGGTGACAGCCGGGAAGTTCCGTCCATCGCGGGAAAATCGCGGGTTTCATGATAGGTATCGACCGTCTCCGCAACAAACTGTTCCAGCCGTGTGATCGCTCCACCGCGGGTGGGATCCCACTCTTTTTCAAAATGCTTTGTTGCCGCCCCCTCGGGCAAAAGATCAAGCGCTTCGACAGAAAGGCTCTCATGTTGCAACAATGCGGGTATCGCGTTGGCGGAAGGATGCTCCACCGGTTCAGGAAGGCAGCGTGCTAGCACGTTTTTCGAGAAGGGCGTAAACACCTTATAAGGCCGACCTGCTTGGGATGCGCATTCCCATGGTTCAAACAGCAGGCTGCTGTTGAAGTCGCGCACCTCAATTCCCTGCTCGCGCAATGATCGTTTAATTTCGGAGTCCTCCTGAATGCCGAAAGATTCGTAGCGCCGGCTCCAGTAGACGTGATCAGCCTTCGCGTTTGCAGCAACCGCCCGCAGCTCGTCAACCGGCTTGCCGCGCCGCACGATCAGCTTGAGTCCCAATGGAGCCAACTGCCGATCGAGATCGAGCAGTGCGTAATGGAGCCACCATCGGTGCGCCGCACCGGGAGCCCATGGATTCGCTTCGTTCAACGCCTCAATGTAAATCGGCACCACCGCTCCGCCACGGGCGATTGCCGTAGCGAGCGCGGGTTGATCAGAAATGCGCAGGTCCTGACGAAACCAGACAATTGTGGAGGGCATCACGTTTTATAGATTCAGTCAGGAAGCTCTTGCGCAATGGTGGACGACAAAAAAGCCGCCCGTTAAAGGCGGCTTCTTTGTAAATTCAGTAAGCGCAAAAATTTCAGACTTCGACAGCCTGAAGGTTGGCCACACGCTCGCGAACCAAGTCAGCGAGGGGTGTCGTCAGGTAGCGTTCACTGGGGCTGTTTCCGACTGTTACGATCGTCTTTCCCGCAAACTCGGGCCGTTTTGCCACCTGCATGGCAGCCCAGATATTTGCGCCGGTGGAAATCCCCACGCCCAGTCCATCCGTTTGAGAGACCTGCTTTGCGATCTCAAACGCCGTGTCGTTGCTCACTTGGATCACCTCATCGATGATGCTCGTGTTCAGGTTTTCGGGGATGAATCCCGCTCCGATTCCCTGGATCTTGTGCGGGCCGGGTTTTCCGCCGCTGATGACCGGACTGGCTTCCGGCTCGACTGCAAATACCTTGAAGTCCGATTTCCGGCTCTTGATCACTTCTCCCACGCCGGTGATGGTCCCTCCAGTGCCAACGCCAGCCACAAATACATCGATGTTTCCTCGGGTCGCTTCCCAAATTTCCTCAGCAGTGGTACGGCGGTGAACCTCCGGATTAGCGGGGTTATCGAATTGCGAAGGGAAGAACGCGCTTCCTTTCGATTCCTCGACCAGCTTTTTTGCCATCGCGATAGCGCCGGACATGCCCTTGGCAGCCGGAGTGAGAATCAAGTCCGCACCCAGCAGACCGAGCAGGATCCGCCGCTCCATCGACATGGACTCCGGCATGGTCAGGACGCAACGGTAACCCTTGGCTGCGCAAACGAATGCCAAGCCAATTCCGGTATTGCCTGAAGTCGGCTCGATAACCGTTCCGCCCGGTTTGAGTCGGCCATCCGCTTCGGCCGCTTCAATCATGGCCTTGGCAATGCGATCCTTGACGCTTGCCAACGGATTGAACCATTCACATTTCAAATAAATGGTCGCCGGTAGTCCTTCAGCGATCCGATTGAGCTTGATCAGCGGGGTGTTACCAACGGTTTCCACCACATTTTGGGCAAGGAGGGCCATAATTTCGTCTTTCAGGTTATGCTATGAAATAAGGTAAGAAAGGTAAGATACCTCACATCATAGCGCCGAGCCCACAGTGGCAAGCAAATCCTCGCTTTCTCCCGTCCTCTAATCCATATTTCTACCAACGCGGTCGCAACCAACGAAGGCCCGGATATGGCCTTCACTTTCGCTCCCCTACCGGCGACGAGGACCGAAGCTGCGAATCGGTGCGCGTCGACCAGTCGGTGCATTCCGCAGGCGATAAACAATCCGTGCCTTATTCAAATCTTGAGGCGTCATCTCCATCTTCACGGTATCGCCTACCGTAATTTTGATGAAGTGCTTGCGCAGCTTGCCTGAGATGTGCGCCAGCACTTGGTGCTTGTTCTCGAGCTCCACGCGAAACATGGTGCCCGGGAGCACTGCGACAATTTTGCCTTCGACTTGGACGGTATCGGATTCTGACATATGAGGGTTGCGGATGCTTTGCCTGATCAGGAAATAAACGGTAGAGCACACGCGGGAAAGACTCATACGTCAAGCGCAAAGCCTGATTTGATCGCAGCGCACAGGTGTCGAAAATCCTCTCCTGAACGGCGGAATCTCCTCGTTTTTGCCCACGCTTGGCCGCTGTGCATGATGCAGGATGGCTGCTGCTCCTGCGTGCGACTTGCACGGTCCGCGAGGGGCTCTTTTTGCATGAAATAACGCTGATCCCGTTGAACCAAACGCATTTCGGACGCAACCGCCTCTTTGTGGTATGCCTGCTGCAGAAGCGGAGCTTTGGGTGCCTGTCGCGGAATTTTCAACACCCTGTTTTATTATGCGTCATACAGAAGCCAGCATCCCCCACCCGGCAAAGCAGCAGGAAACCTTGCAGTCTTTTTATGAAGATTCCCGCACCGAGCTTGGGCAGGAATTAACCAAACTGGGACCTTGGTTTCATAACATTCGCCTCAACGGCGGAATTCAGACGGCCCCGGATCACCCCTTGGGCGATTTCCCCGCGTTTAAATGGCGGGAAATTTCAGCGGCTATTCCGGAGGATCTCACTGGCTGGTCTGTGCTGGATGTTGGCTGTAATGCGGGCTTCTACAGTTTTGAATTGGCTAAACGCGGAGCCCGGGTCGATGCCATCGATGCGGACCCACACTACCTCCGACAGGCAAAATGGGCTGCGCAAAAATTGGGCCTCACAGATCAGATCTGCTTTCGACAGAAGCAGATTTACGAACTGGCGCGCGAGCCGACTACTTACGACCTCGTTTGGTTTATGGGCGTCTTTTATCATTTGCGCTATCCGCTTCTCGGGTTGGATATTCTGGCGCGAAAGACCCAACGGTTGATGGTCTTTCAAACGCTAAGCCTCGGAGGTTCCTCGCCGGTCGAAGCACCGGAAAATCTCCCCTATGCGGAGCGCGGGAAACTGCAGGATCCGTCTTGGCCGCGGATGGCTTTCATCGAAAATCGATTTGCCGGAGATGCCACCAATTGGTGGGTGCCGGACGCAGCCGCAGTCGAAGCGATGCTGCGTTCGAGCGGCTTTCAGCAGATCCGTCCCATTGCAGACGAGACTTGGCGGTGCGAACCGGGAAAAAATCAGGACACTCCACCACCTGAATATACCGCCATCCTTGAGCAATCGTGAGAAGCGGTCGGTGCGGCGGGGATGATCAGACCATCAGTCCCACTTCGACGTCGCCCTCCTTGCGGGTGATATTAAAGCCCACATCACGCGGGTGCCGCCGCAGGGTTAGGTCCACGCAACCGTTGGGGACCTTGAGGTTGTTGATCTCCAACTTGCGCATGCTGGGGGGTAGCATCGGGCGTCGGAAGGAGAGCTGGGGTTTGCTGGCACAGAAGCGCATATCCAGCGCCGCCTGAATCAGGTGAAAGACGGCACCGCTCGACCATGCCTGAGGTGAACAGGCGACGGGATAGAGCGTCGGATGTTGAGCACCCTTGCGATCAAATCCGCAAAACAACTCTGGCAGCCGTTTGGGTTCCATGGAAATCCCGGCATCAAAAATCGCCGAAATAATCTGCATGGCTTCTTTTTTAAAACCATACCGTGACAGACCTACTGCGATGAGGGCGTTGTCGTGAGGCCAGATCGAGCCGTTGTGGTAGGACATCGGATTGTAACGTGCTTCACAGGTGGCGATCGTTCGCACGCCCCAGCCGCTGAAGGATTCTTCAGAAAGGAGGGTTTGGGCAATTTTTGCAGCGCGGCAGTTGCGGGCGATGCCGGTAAACAAGGCATGACCGGCGTTTGAACTCCGCACCCGGCAGGGCCGCTTGTTGCCGTCCAACGCGAGGGCGTAAGTTTGAATGTCGTCGCACCAGAAATGGGCATCAAATCGCCGTTTCAGTTCCGCCGCTTCATCATTCAATCTGCGGGACAAATCGGGTTGGCCCAGTGCGAGAGCCACGGCAGCAATTTCTCGCTTTGCGGCGTAGACATAACCTTGGACTTCGCAAAGCGCGATCGGCGCAGGTGCCGGGCTGCCGTCGGCATGGAAAACCGAATCATCCGAGTCTTTCCACCCTTGCTGAAGAATACCATCGGGCCGCCGCCGTTTATATTCAACAAATCCGTCGCCATCCTGATCCCCGTAGCGATCAATCCATTCCAGTGCGGCTTCGATGTTGGGCCACAGGTCTTCGATACAAGCGTGATCGGCGGTCCGGCGGAAATAAGCACCCGCCAACATTAGAAACAAAGGCGTGCCGTCGACCGAGCCGTAGTAGGCGTAATAGGGAATTTCTTGAAGGCTGGCCATTTCGCCTTCACGCAATTCGTGAAGAATTTTACCCGGCTCGGCATCACGTTCGGGATCATCGACCTGTGCCTGATGCTCGGCGAGAAACGCAAGCACGCCTCGGGCAGTTGCCGGATCGCGCCAGAGATTTTGAAGGGCGGTGATTATACCATCCCGGCCAAAGGGGGTACTGAACCACGGAACACCGGCGTAGGGATACCTTCCATGACGCGTCGTGGTAGACAGCATCAGAAGGTCAGCCGCGGCTCGGTCCATGAGGTCATTAATACGTTCGCTGGTAGAAACGACTGCAGCCGTCTCGCTTCGGTAACGGTGCCAAGCGGCCTCTGTCCGCTCGAGAGCGGAAGCAAAATTGAGGAGCTCGGCGATTTCTTCATCGGTTTCACAAGCGATTGAAAAAAAGGCGTCGGTCTGGGCTCCGGATGCCAGCTCCAGATTGAAGGACGCCAGGCCTTCGCTCACGTCGAGTTCCGGAATGGTTCCTTCAAAGCGAATCCGCGTTCGCCGGGTAACCTGATCAAGGCCGCGGTATTCCATTAAAAGATCGTTGCCCTCGCAGCGATTGCCCAGCGACCGCCCACGACGCCTGCGCTGCATTCCCCGCACCTCAAAGATGTCGGCACCGTCCATTCCGAATTGAAACGTCAGTGGCAGAACGACTGACTGAGCGCCATAATTGGTGATTCGCAGCTGTTCATACATCACGCCATCCCATAACAATTTAGTCCGATGGATGTGGATTGTTCCCTTGATCACCGTCCCTCCGCAGCTGTCCACCAAATCGTGCGTAGTGAGGTCTACGCGCAGCTGACTGTTGTCCTTTTCAAGGGTTGAGTTGAGCAACATGGGATTGCTGTGGGCCACTCTCAGCCGGAAATGAGACAAGTAACGCGTTCCCTTGTAGTAGAGGCCCTGCTCCCCCACCCCCGTCTCTTCAATATCTCCGTAGCGGTCATAGATCCCAAAGATGTCGCCGTGCTTCAAAACACATGTCGTTCCACCTCGGGGCGCGGCAATGCCGGCTTCGTAAAACTTCTTTTCGGTTTGAACAGATTCCATGACTACAATGCTTGCTTGGCTATGTTTTGAGAGATCTTTGCCTCACCTTCCTGCTCCTTGATTCTCCGATAGATCTTCAGGTAACCCTCGGCCATGCGTTCGGCGCTAAAGCGGCGCTCAAAATGCGCGCGACAACGCCTGCGATCAATTTGGTCAAGCTGGCCAACGGCCTCGACGGCCGCATCGATTGAGCCCACGACAAATCCACTCACTCCCTCGGCCACAACTTCAGGCACTGCCCCCATGGGAAAGGCCACAACAGGAGTTCCACAGGCCATCGCCTCAATCATGACCAGCCCAAATGGTTCCGGCCATTTGATCGGAAAGATCAGCCCCCGTGCGTTGCCCAGAAACTGCGTCTTTTCTGCGTCACCGATTTCGCCGACAAATTCGGTATCCGATTTTTTGAGGAGCGGCTGGATCTTCTCCTCGAAATAAGGCTTCCACTCATTGTCGATCTTGGCAGCAAGCTTCAGGGGCATACCAGCTGCGCGAGCGATCGCGATGGCCTCTTCCACCCCTTTGTCCGGATTCATGCGTCCGACAAACGCAAGATACTCGCCGCCCGCTGGGCAGAAGCGCTGTAAATTCAGAGGTTGTCCATTGTAGACGGTCCCATACCAGTCCAGATCCGGGATGGGAACACGTTGCGCGTCTGAAATTGAAACGAGGGGCAGATCGCTGTAATGGCGGTAAAGGATTTTAAGATCTGTCTGGTCGAGTCGGCCGTGCAGGGTCGTCACATGCGGCCAGTGCTGCACGCGGGCGAGTGGCATGTGCAGGTAATCCAGATGAAAATGGATGATATCAAACTCCGCCGCCATCGCTGATACGGTCTCAAGCATTGCCAGATGGCGTACCATCGGATCCCGACAGCCCTCGGATCGCAAACCCCGCTCCGCCCCAGGAATCAAGCGACTGGCTTTGGCTGTGGAATCAGCCGTGGCGAAAAGGGTGACTTCATGGCCTTGGGTTGTCAGCTCGTCGGTCAGGAAGGCAACCACCCGCTCGATACCGCCATAGGATTTGGGAGGAGTGCTTTCAAAGAGCGGTGAAACTTGTGCAATTTTCATAAAGATGAGAAAGCGGGGCTTGGGAAGGGTTCGGCCGCAGTGAGCGCCGGCTTCGAGCGCACTGTCGCAAGTATCAACGGGTGGGACGTGCCGGCTGCGATACCCCGGCGAGCGCGTCTCCCGCCAAGCGATCACGGCCGGTTTTCGCAAAGAGATCTCCAATACTGACAATACCGGAGAGCTGCTTGTCACGGTTTACGATGGCCAACCGGCGGAGTTGATATCGCTCCATGAGGTCTGCTGCGTCTTCTTCGTTCTGGTCTTCAAAACAATAGATCACGTCCATTGTCATCACCTCGCTGGCAGTCGTGCTCCACGGATTCCGTCCTTCCGCTGTGGCCCGGACCGTAATATCGCGGTCGGTCAACATCCCCTGCAGAGGATTGCCCTCACACACCGGGATGGCTCCGACGTCGAGATCTCGCATCAAACAGGCAGCCTCTTGCAGCACGGTGTCCGGTTGAATCACTTCCGGATGGGCCGTCATGATTTCACTCAATTGCATGATTGTCTCCTTTTTCTGCGGTTCAACGGCACGAGCAGATGCTCAGCCGAACAAAACGCCATATTAAGAGACGTTCCCAACACATGCAAACGGCCTAAAGGTAAGTAAAACCTTCAGACTATTCCCGTGGAATTCTCAACTTTCTGTCGAAATAACGGTGATTTTCAGAGTGGGCGGCTCCTTGGAGCAGTTACCACTTGACGCCTCCTTCAAGTGAAAGTAGGTAGAAACGCTCATCCATCTGTTAAAACTTCCTTATAGTAAAGCCCGAGTATGAACACCGACATCATTATTGGAGCATTTTTGGGAGCGGTGATCAGCGCTTGGATTTCGTTTGGAAGCCACCGTTGGTCCGAATTCTGCCGGATTAAACAGGACTTGGCTCACCGTTTTTTGCGTTTCTATTCCACACATCCCGGCGAGCTTCTGGAAAGCAAAACGCTGGAGGAATATGGGAGTGTTTTTTCGGATTGGGTGCGTTCGGAATTCACCTTGGCGCGTTTTTATTTGAGCAGCTTGTGCCAGCATCGGTCGGCCAAATCGCTGCAGGCAATTGAAGATGAAGTGGTGGGTTTTATCCAGAACGAGTGTCATCCTTCACAAGCCAGAAGCAGGGGAAGCAACCGTTATCATCCAGAGTCCAATTCAGTGTTGGTGGCACATGCCCGCACGATGAACCATCTGAAGGACCAGGAGCGTTATTATATTGAACGCATTCGCAGGGTTTCTCCGTCGTGGATAGCCATTATGTTTCCGACTGGATTGTTTCAACAAAGGCTGCAGCCGCACTTGAGTGCCCTCTGGGCGGAGATCCGTGCAGCATTGAAAACGCGAAAGTCGGATCGGGTTGCATCAGCATCCCCGGAATCTTCCACTTCGGCACCCCCGCAATCCTGAGTCAATGGAGCCCCATGTTTTGCCAGCCGGAGACATTTCTTAACCTTTAGCCAAGATGGCGTTAACCGCCTTGAGCAGTGCCTCGGCGGTGTAGGGCTTCGACAGGAATTGATTAATTCCCAAGGTGGAAATCTTGGTGGCATGCCCGTTGGTGACGTGGCCACTTGTGGCGATGATGCGCACGTCGGGGTTGATGGCTTGGAGTGCACGGATGGTGGCCGGCCCGTCCATAACCGGCATCATCATATCAGTCATTACCAGTGCGATGTCCTTTTGGTTGGCGATATAATGCGCGACGGCTTCCTGGCCATGAGCGGCGGTAAGAACCCGATAGCCAAAAGCCTCCAGTGTTTGCTGCGTAACATGCCGCACGGCGGTTTCGTCGTCGACCACGAGAATCAACTCGCCTGCCCCGCGCGGCATGTGCCCCAACCCTTCAACCCGCGAAGGTGTGGGAACAGCCTCGTCTGCAGGAAAATAGAGTTTGAAAGTGGTTCCCTTGCCCTCCTCTGATTCCAGCCGAATAAATCCTCGGTGGCTCCGCACAATACTCATGACCGTAGCCAGCCCCAATCCGGTCCCCTTGCCCTGCTCTTTGGTCGTAAAAAAGGGATCGAAGATCTTGGTGCGGAAGGATTCGGGAATGCCTTCGCCGGTATCGGTCACGGTTAGAAGCACATGCGGACCCGCGCTGACTTCGTCACTCAACGCTGCGTAGTGTGGATCGATGCGCACATTCTCTGCTCCGAGAGTGAGGATTCCGCCGTTGGGCATGGCATCGCGCGCATTGATGCACAGGTTGAGCAGCACTTGATGCAGCTGGGTGGGATCGCCGACCAGCGACCATGCACCCGCGGCAATATCGACCCGTAGCTGGATGCTCTTGGGGAAGGTGTCCCAGAATGCGTCTTCGACGATATCAAAAAGATGCCGGGGCGAAACCGGGATATTGTCGCCTTCAACCCCTCGAGCGAAGGAAAGAACCTGCTTGACCATGTCGGCTCCACGACGAGCGCTTGTTTCAATGGTGCGCAGCAAGCGGCGTCCGTCGGAACTCTCCACCTGCGGGCGTAGAATCCCAATCGACATGAGAATGGGCGCGAGCACGTTGTTGAGGTCGTGGGCGATACCGCCGGCCAGGTTGCCGATGGCTTCCACCCGTTGGGACCGCAGGTATTGCGCCTCAATTTTGCGCTTTTCGGTCACGTCAGTATTTACCATCAGAATGGCTTCCGGCTGATTCTGGGGATCCAGCATCAACGTCCAGCGACTCTCGACCAGAAACTCTCCTTTTTCCCGGTGATTTTGATGCAGATCGCCGAACCACTCTCCCGCGGCCACAACCCGTTCATACGCCTCTCCATGGCGGCGGAGATCCAGACCACAGACGTCTCCGAGCGGACGCCGCAGCGCTTCCTCTTCCCGCCAACCGTAGAGGCGTTCCGCACTGCGGTTCCAGTAAGTGATCCTCAGGTCGAGATCACACACGAGAATGGCATCCTGCGTCCGGTCGAGGAGGGCTGCCTGTTTGCGCAGGCGTGCTTCGGTTTCAAGGCGCTCGGTCAGATCGGTAATGCTTCCAATCAATCGCAAGAGAATGCCTTCGGGATTCCGGATCGCAAAGCCACGGTCGAGAACAAATGCATACAATCCGTTTGCCCGGCGAAAACGGTACTGAGCGCTCCAGTGTATATCCGTCGACTCGAACAGTGCCATTAAGGACGCTTCGACCGAAGCACGGTCGTCCTCGTGAATCCGCTCAAGCCAATCCTCCTTGCTGGTGACAAGTTCTTCAGGCCTGTAGCCGAAAAGCACGCTGACATTTTCATTCCACCAAATTTCGCCCGTTTGAATATTCCAGTCCCAGAGAACATCCTGAGTGGCGCGAGCAACCAAACTGAAACGTTCCTCACTGAGTCGCAGGGAAGCCTCGGCCGCCAGCCGCGCGGTAATATCGTGAACAATTACCAAGCGCGCCGGTCGGCCTTTAAACGTAAATGAGCGCGCGTTAATTTCCACATCGATAAGCCGGCCATCACGACAAAGATGTTGTCCAACAGAAGCTTCCGAATCGGGCTTCCCCTCCGATGAAACCTCATCACTGAGCCCCGGCATGTCTTTTGACGGCCGGATATCCTTGATTGTCATCGAAAGGAACTCCTCTCGTGAATACCCGTAATGCGTGACAGCTGCCTGGTTGACAGTGAGAAAGGCCAGGGTCTCCACGTCGTAAACCCACATCGGATGCGGGCTTGTATCAAACAAGTCACGGTAACGCTGCTCACTCGCCCGCAGGCGATCCTCAGCCTCGCGGCGGGCGGTCATGTCAACGATCGAACCTACCAGACGTTCCGGTCGGTCGCTGTGTGTATCCCGCTCAACTAAGCCGTGCGAATGAATCCAGCGATAGGAGCCGTCCGCTGCCTGCGCACGATATTCCACATCAAAAACATCACCGGTCTCCATCTGGAGTCGCAGTATCTCCATCACCCGGTCCCGGTCCTCAGGATGAATCTGCGCCCGGTGAGATGCAGCAGAGTCTGGATAATTTTTTTCAGTATAACCCAGGATCTCACAAAAACGGCGGGAAAAAACGGCTTCATCCGTGATTGGCGACCATTCCCAAATGCCAGCCGCCAACGCATGGATAACCCCCCGATGCCGCTTTTCCTGCCGTCGTCGGGCAACCGCCTGCCGCCGCATTTCAAAGTGAACCATCACCTGCCGGGCCAATGCCGTCAGGTCTTCGATCACCTCATTGGAAAAGGTGCGCGGTCGTTGATCGGCAACCGCGAAACTCCCCAGGGGAATCCCTTGTGGAGAGCGCAAAGGGATGCCAAAATACGAGCGCACATGCGGCTCATTTTTCACCAAGTGACTGTCCCGGAAACGTTCGTCCTCCAAGGCGTCAGTGACCATCAACCAGTGCGGCTCGCGCATGGTAAAGTCACACATCCCCAACTCCCGCGCACACTCCCGCACGGGCACACCTGTCGAGGCCTTGAACCACATGCGTTTGTCGTCAACCAGAGACAGAACGGCAATCGGGGTGCCAGCCAAACGGGAGGCCATCCTCACGAGATCATCGAAAGAAGCCTCTGGGGCCGTATCCAACAGGTCGTAAGCTGCCAGAATTTCGAGCCGTTTGGCCTCATCAGTTGGTAAACGTGGGGACTCCGAATCCATGGCAGGCTAGCGGGAAATAGCCGCGGACAAACGCCAGCGCACATGCACGGTTGAACCAGCGTCAGGTTCACTTTCAATCTCGAATCGCCCTCCACTGCACTCGATCAGGTATTGGGCTAAAGTCAGTCCCAGTCCCAATCCTTGCTGCTCATGAAGACTGCGGTCAAATTGCCGGAAAGCACCAATCTGGGCAATCTCTTGCCGGGACATGCCCCGTCCCTCGTCGCGAACTACCAACTCGAGCTCCCCATGTACCGCCTCCAACCGCGCACTCACCGGCTGGCCGGGCTTGGAGAATTTGCAGGCATTGTCGACCAGTTCCCCCACAATCTTGGAGAGGGCATCGCTTTCGAGATAGAGCATTGCCTGATCGCCCGAAAGCGCACAATCGAGCCGCAGATCATCCGTCCGCTGATGCCGCTCGGCAACTTCCGCCGCCGACGCCGCAAAGACCTGAAGGAGATCGCTCAAGACAATGGTTTGAGGATCGCGCCGCTGGAATGGATTTTCTGCGCTTAACCGTAAAATGGTGAGGTAGTTTTCCAGCACCCGTTGGAGACGCCGGGCGCACCCGCGAATCTCGTTCAGCTGCTCCCGACAATACTCCGGAGACATCTGCCCGACCTCTTCCTTTAATAGTTCAGAGAGCCCCATAATCCCCGCCAAGGGCGTAAAAAACTCATGGGGAAGGACCGAGGAAACCGTGTTTTTCATCCGCTCAAGGCTGAGCATTTCAATTCTGTGCCACGATTGGGCCTGAAGCCGCCGGGCCTGCATACAGGCGGAAAAATCGTCCACGGTGAATGGTTTGGCGAGGTAATCGTTTGCCCCCAGATTCATACCGGTTCGCTGCGCTGTGTGCCGCATGTCTCCTGTCATCAGCACGAACTGCACAGACGCGAGGGCAGGATCATCCCTCATGGACCGAAGCAAGCTGTAGCCGTCGCCTTCAGCCAAATGAACATCACTCACGACGATTGAGGGACGATGTCGCTGAGCCCGTTGAAGCGCATCGTGGGCCGAGGCGGTCTGCTCTACTGTAAAGGCGTCTGTTTTCAGAGCCTCCACCAGCATCGACGACAACACCGGATCGTCCTCAACGAGGAGAACATGGTTACTACTCGAATCATGAAACATGGGTGACGGGAAATTGCGCTACGTCTGCGTAGAAAAGCCTGCTTTCAAAGGGAGCGCGAGTGTCTTTTTTCAACAACCCAACCTACCTGCTTTAAGCAAATTTGCGCCCATTCAAGCTGATTACTCACAAAATTGAGCCGAGACAACGCACCACCTCGCCACCAAGAAGAGTTTGCCATGGGCGGGGCGAATCCTTGTGTTCAGCGAAATCTATGGATGCTCAGACACTCAAGTTTGCGGTTCTGCCCGGAGACGGGATCGGACCCGAAGTGATGGAAGCCGCGCTTGCGGTCCTCGCGGTGGCAGTGGAAAACACGCCCTACCGGCTCGAATACGCGACTTATGATGTCGGCGGCATCGCGATCGACAACCAAGGCTCCGCCCTGCCCCAGTCCACGATCGAAGGTTGTGAAGCCGCCGACGCCATTCTTTTCGGCTCGGTCGGCGGTCCGAAATGGGAATCGATGCCCCCGGCCGAACAGCCGGAACGCGCTGCACTACTTCCGCTCCGCAAACATTTTTCACTTTTTGCCAATATCCGACCGGGCCTGCTTTATCCGGAGCTGGTCAATGCCTCACCGCTCAAGAACGAACGCATTCCCCACGGGATCGACATCGTCTGTATCCGCGAGCTGACCGGCGGCATTTATTTCGGCCAGCCCAAGGCGATGCGCGAACTTCCCAATGGGGAAACCGAAGCGATCGATACGATGGTCTATACCTCTTCGGAGATTGAACGGATCGCGGAAGTGGCCGCGCAAACCGCTCTCGCCCGCGGTCTCCGCGTCACCTCGGTCGACAAGGCTAACGTGCTGACGACGAGCGTGCTCTGGCGCAAAACCGTCACTGCCTTTTTCGCCAAGAACTATCCGCAGATCAAGCTGAGCCACATGTATGTCGACAATGCGGCGATGCAGCTGGCCCGGGATCCCGATCAATTCGACGTGCTCTTTACTGAAAACATGTTCGGCGACATCCTCAGCGACGAAATGGGCATCGTCTGCGGCAGCCTCGGCATGCTGTGCTCGGCCAGCCTCGGTTTGAACGAAAACCGCCTCGGTCAACGCTTCGGCCTTTACGAGCCTGCCGGTGGCACCGCCCCCGATATCGCCGGTCAAGGCATCGCCAATCCCTGCGCCCAAATTCTCTCCGCCGCGCTCATGCTCCGTTACAGCTTCGGCCTCAACGAGCTCGCGACCAAGATCGAGAGCGCAGTCAAAGCCACCGTTCAGGCCGGCACCCGCACCGGTGACATCGCCTTTGGTGGAACCGCCGTCGGCACGAAAGAGATGGCCGCCGCGATCATTCAATACTTGAAGCAGCAAGGCTAATCACTGATCCCGAGCGACACGCTGTTGCCGACCGATTCTTCGCCTTTGTTTTTCCTCCCCACCTTCAAGGTTCAGCCGCATCCTTTCCGATGAATTCCGCCGAGATTCGCCAGTCATTCCTCGATTTTTTCGCTTCCAAGCAGCATGCCATCGTGCCCTCGGCCTCGCTGATGCCGAGCGCGCCAAATCTGCTCTTCACCAATGCGGGGATGAATCAGTTTGTGCCCTACTTTCTCGGTGACCGGGATGCGCCCTACCGCCGCGCAGCCGATACCCAGAAATGCATCCGGGCAGGGGGCAAACACAACGACCTCGATGACGTCGGGCACGACGCCTATCACCAGACCTTCTTCGAGATGCTCGGCAACTGGTCGTTCGGCGACTACTTCAAAAAAGACGCGCTTGAATGGTCCTGGGAGTTGTTGACTCAGGTCTGGAAAATGCCGGCTGAGCGGCTCTATGCGACGGTTTATCAACCGGGCGAAGGCGATCCGGCCGATTTTGATCACGAGGCCTACGGCATCTGGAAAGCAATCTTCGAAAAAGCCGGCCTCGATCCTGCCAAGCACATCATTTACGGCGGCAAAAAAGATAATTTCTGGATGATGGGCGACACTGGCCCCTGCGGTCCCTGCTCTGAGATCCATATGGACCTGACGCCTGAAAACAAAGGCGGCTTGGTCAATGCCGACAGCCCATGGTGCATCGAACTGTGGAACAACGTGTTCATCCAGTTTAATGCCCGCGAGGACGGCACCTTCGCGCCCCTCAAACATAAACACGTCGACACGGGCATGGGCTTTGAGCGCGTCGCGGGAATCGTTGCCACCACCAAAAACTTCACTGAATTCACCCAGCCACCGAGCAACTATAACGCCGATCTCTTCACACCCTTTTTCGACAAGATCGAGGCGATGTGTGGCGCACAGTACACGGCGACATTGCCGAAAGACCCGCACCAACCGACCGAGGTGGAGATGAAGGACATCGTCCTGCGGGTGCTGGCCGACCACGCCCGCTGCCTCTGCTGTGCGATCGCCGACGGCATCCTTCCGGGCAGCGAAGGCCGCAACTATGTGCTGCGTCGCATCCTGCGCCGCGCCGTGATGTATGGCCGCCGCCTGGACCTCAAACCCGGCTTTTTCGGCCAACTGGTTGATCCGGTGCTGGCTACTCTTGGGCCGATCTTTCCGGAACTGAAGGATCAGGAACGCGTCATTCGCAAGGTGATCGCGAGCGAAGAAGCCGCCTTCGACCGCACCTTGGAAATCGGCATGGCCGAATTTGCAAAATTGGCGGATCAGAGTACCCATATTTTATCAGGAAAAGACGCCTTCACGCTCTCCGACACCTACGGTTTTCCGCTCGACCTCACCCAGATTCTCGCGGCCGAGCGCGGACTGACCGTCGATACCCACGGCTTTGAAGCCGAAATGGAAAAACAGCGCGCCCGCGCCCGCGCTGCCCAGAAAAAGGAAGTGATTTCGGTCGCGACCGAGGGCGAAGGCCGCGCCACGCGATTTGTCGGCTTCGAAACCGACAATTGGCAGCAATTCGCTACCGAGCTCGAAGAAATCATCACTGCTGGCGAGCGCACCTTCGCCGTCGTCAAAAGTTCTCCTTTTTACGCTGAGATGGGCGGACAAATCGGCGATACCGGCACGCTGCGGATAGGCGAAAGCGATTACCCCGTCGTCAATACGACCAAAGACGCTGCAGGACGCTTTCTCCACGAGCTGAAAGGTTCCGCGCCCACCGCGAAGTCCGGGACAGCTGTCACCGTGACCCTCGACCTGGCCCGCCGCCTGCAAATCCAGCGGCATCACAGCGCCACCCACATTCTTCATTGGGCGCTGCGCGGCGTGCTCGGGACCCACGTTCGCCAAGCGGGCTCCCTTGTCGACACCGAGCGGCTGCGTTTCGACTTCGCTCACTTTGAAGCGGTGAGCCCGGAACAGCTCCGGGAAATCGAGAAACGCTGCAATGAGAAGATTCTCGCCAATGATCCGGTCCGCTGGTTCGAAGTGCCGTTTGACGACAAACCGGACGATGTCATTGCCTTCTTCGGAGAAAAATACGGCAACGTCGTGCGCGTGGTGGATATCGGTGGCTGGAGCAAAGAGCTGTGCGGCGGCACCCATGTCTGTGCCACCGGCGAGATTGGACTTTTAAAGATCACGCAGGAAAGCGGGATTGCCGCCGGTACACGCCGAATCGAAGCAGTCGCCGGGGAAGCCGCCTTGCGCCTCGTTCGGCAACGCTTCGAAACCGTCGACACCCTCGCGGGCCTGTTCTCCGAGAAACCCGAGCAACTGGTTGGCCGGATCGAAGAACTCCGCGCCCAGCAGCGCGCGCTCGAAACGGAACTCAAGCAGGCCCGACACCAACTCGCTGCGGCCCAAGCGTCCGATCTCACGGCGAACATTACTCACGTGGGCGAACTCCAGGTGCTGGCGGTCGTCCTCGAAGCGAACGATCCCGGCGAGCTTCGGAATCAAGCGGTCGAAATCCACCGGCAGTTGACCCATGGCCTGCTCGTGGCCGGCGGCGTCTTCGGCCAAAAAGTCACGGTGATGGCTTTTGCCAGCGACGCGGCCATCGCGGCGGGGTTTAAAGCGGGCGATATTATTCGCGAACTCACGGCACAACTCGGAGGCAAAGGCGGCGGAAAACCTGACTTTGCGATGGGTGGCGGCAGTGACGTCACAAATCTGGCGGCAACGCTCGACGCCTGGCTCAACAAGGTGAAAGGTTAACGGTTATGCCATTGACCTCATCTCAACGCTCCACTCTTCGGGGAATCGCCATGCAACGCGATGTCGACCTGAGCATAGGCCGCCATGGCATCACTCCCAACGTCGTCGCCGAAATTGACCGAATCCTCAGTAAGCAGGAGCTGGCGAAATTGCGTTTCAACACGACTGACGCGGCGGTGCGCGGCCAGTTATTGGCCGAAATCGCCGGGGCATTGGGTGCGGAAGTCGCCGGAACGGTGGGACGCACCGCATCCCTCTACCGTTACAGCGAAGAAGTGTCTCCGCACTTGATCAAAGCTGAACGCCTTCGGGGATCATCTGAAGAAGAATAAGGATCAGACGGATTCCCACGTCAGCTAACGGCGTGCCGAAAAATGTTCTTCCAGAATAGCTCTCATCGCGTCGCGGGTGAGTGGCTTGGTGCGATATTCAGCGATAAGAGGTATGGATTGCGCCCTGTCCCGATCATCTGGATTGAGTGAGCCGGAGAGCATGATGATAAGCGTTCCGTCACGTACCACAGGGTCAAACTTGCTGAATTCTTCGACAAAGTCCCACCCTTCCATTCCTGGGGTATTGATATCGAGAAAGATCAATTCCGGCTGCGGAAGATCGGCGGCGTGATTGGCCCGGATCTGCAGGAGAGCCTCGTCTCCGGAGCGAATGGCGATCACCTCCTTCGCCGCCCCAACGTCGTTGATGATCTTCTTGTGCAGGTAGTTATCCGCTTCGCAGTCCTCGATCAGTAAAATGGAATTCAAACGTTTCATGATGAGTTACTCATGAAGGAATGGAAAAGTAGAATGTGCTGCCGTAGTCGGGAATGGATTCGACCCAGATCCTTCCACCATAGAGCTCGACGATCTTCCGACAATGCGCGAGCCCGATGCCCGTGCCTTCATATTCAGTTTGTGAACGACCGCGCTGAAAGATATCAAAGATGCGTTTGTTGTTAGGTTCCTCGATCCCGATGCCGTTGTCCTGAACGGAAAAGATCCACCCACCGTTCTCTTGCTGGGCGGATAACGTTACCCGCGGTGTCTTCCCTTTGATCCGAAATTTAATCGCATTGCTGATCAGGTTCTGAAAGAGCAGCCGAAAATCGGATTCACTGCCCTGTAGCGATGGCAAGTCCTCCACGTCGATCCGGGCACCGGATTCCGAAATACTGGCTGCCAGATCGGCGATTACGGCAGAAATCACTGTAGCCAAGGAAACTGTTTCGGCTTTTCCAGCGGTTCCAATCCGGGAATGGTCGAGCAGCGCTTTGATCAGCGCCGTCATGCGACGGGCCGCATCGGTGAGAAAGCGGAGGTATTCATCCGCGTGCGAAGTCAGCTTTCCCTGGCACTCGTCGCGCAACAGCTCGCAGAAGCTTGTGATGGTACGTAGGGGCTCCTGCAAATCATGGGAGGCAATGTAGGCAAATTGTTTGAGTTCTGCGTTGGAACGCTCCAGTTCCGCTGCTTTTTGGGCAAGCGCTTCGGCCGCCGCCTTTTCCTTGAGAAGAATAGTCCGTTCGATCGAAAGCCGCTCTCTCTCCCGTTCCTGTTCCCGCTCGCGCTCGCGCAGCAGATAAATTTGTTCGGTCTGTCGCCGGACCTCTTCGGTCTTTTTATAAAGATCGACGAAGACCCGGACCTTGGCCCGCAGAATATTTCCATCAACCGGTTTGATCAAGTAATCGACCGCCCCAAGCGAATAGCCACGCGAGACCTGAGGCTCCTCCCGGCTCATTCCCGTCAGGAAAATGATGGGTGTATCGCTCGATCGCGGACGCTCACGAATGATTGCGGCAATGTCGAACCCATCCATTCCCGGCAGGCGCACATCGAGAACAATTACGGCAAAATCGCGCTTGAGCAGTTCGCGAAGGGCTTGTTCACCGCTGGTGCATTCGACGAGGTTTTGCCCCAATGATTCCAAGGCAGCCCGCATCGCAAACAGGCTGCCTTCGTGATCATCGACAATCAGCACATTGACCGGCTCGGGCACGGCATTCATTCAACAACCCCTTTCATGTCCTTCTGTCCGTAATCCATGGCTATTTTTTTCGGCGATAGAGTCCGGGGCTGTTTTCCATTTCCTCATAGATGTCCTTCAACGCGCACTGTTCAAGCGACTCAGTTCGGCCAATCCCGAGGATCCCGAAACGGCAGAGACTAGCGTCAAAAAGTTGGAGCACCCGTTCCTTCAAAGGCGGCGAAAAACAGGTCATCAGGTTTCGACAGAGGATGATGTTGAATTCATTAAAGGACGCATCGCAGAGCGGGTTGTGCTGGGCGAAGGTTACATTCTGGATGAGCGAACGTCGAAAAATGACGTGGTCATAACGTGCGGTGTAGTAGCCTGAAAACGCCCGCGCACCTCCGCCAGCTTGGTAGTTCCGGGTAAAATCCTTAACGGCAGTGAGGGGGAAAATCCCGTCATGCGTTTGCCGAACCACGGCAGCGGACATATCGGTCGCGTAGATGCGACAACGGTCGTAAATGCCGCATTCGTGCAGGACAATCGCGGTGGCATAAACCTCCTCGCCCGATGAGCAACCGGCAATCCAGATGCGGATAAAGGGATAGGTCTTCAAACGAGGAATCACCTTTTCGCGCAAGGCATGGTAGAAATGCGGGTCGCTGAACATCGGAGCAGCGTGAACACCCATCATGCCGACAAAACGTTCCAGCGCATCCGGATCCCGCAGTACCCGTTCTTGAAGACCCGATACAGTGGCAACGCCTTCACGAGCCAGAATCGCCACAATACGCCGCTTCAGCGCTCCGCAGGCATATTCGCGAAAGTCGTAGCCGTAGCGGCGGTAAATGGCTTCAAGCAAGAGATCCTGCTCAATCTGATGGAGGTCATCTGACATCGTTCGGCGAGGCTACGGGCGGTACATCCACACCCGCAGCAGAGACAGCAACTGGGCTGCATCCACCGGTTTAGCGATGTAGTCAGAGGCACCCGCATCAATGCACTTTTCGCGGTCGCCTTTCATTGCCTTGGCGGTGAGCGCGATGATCGGAAGCTTCTGGAACTTCTTCTTTTTCCGAATGATGCGCATGGCCTCATACCCATCCATCTCCGGCATCATGATGTCCATCAGGACCAAATCGATGTCCCGGGATTTATTGAGGATGTCGATCCCGTCCTTTCCGTTCTCTGCATGGAGCACATGAATTCTATGCCGTTCGAGGATACTTGTAGTGGCAAAAATGTTACGAATATCATCATCCACGATGAGCACTTTTCGGTGTTCCAAGGCAGGATCCGATTGATGCAACTTGCGCAACATGTCCCGTTTGGACGCCGGTAAGTCAGCCTCGACCCGGTGGAGGAACAAGGCGGTTTCATCGAGGAGCCGCTCAGGCGATCGGGCATCTTTGATGATAATGGTTTCCGCTAGCTTTCGAAGGCGGGTTTCCTCGTTCTTGTTCAGTTCCTTGCCGGTATAAACAACGATTGGGATGTTCTGAAAATCACGGTTGCCTTTGATCTTCTCAATCAGCTCAAAGCCGTTCATCCCGGGCAGTTTCAGATCGAGGACCACGCAGTCGAAAGGCTTTTTGCCCAGTGCGGCGAGTGCTTCTTCTGCATTGCCCACTGCAGTTGTGCGCACGTCCCCCTCACCGATCAGCTCGACAATACTCATGCGCTGCCGTTCGTCGTCCTCTACCACCAGCAGGTTGCGAACTTTTCGTTCGACCTGGCGGGCAATGTGGTTGACCGCAGACTCCAGCGAATCCTTGTCAGTCGGTTTCTTCACCGAAGCAATCGCCCCGTATTGCAAACCACGTTGCGCATGCTCGTCGATCGACATGATGTGGACCGGAATGTGCCTCAACTCCGGATCATGCTTCAGCCGATCAAGAATGACCCAGCCGTGAATATCCGGAAGTTGCAAATCCAGTGTGATCGCGCTCGGCTTGAAGCGCTTGGCCAAAGTAAGACCGGCGTTTCCGGTTGTTGCCACAACGACTTTGAATGCTTTCTCGCGCGCCTGATCCATGAGGATGGTCGCGAACATTTCGTCATCTTCGATGATGAGCAGTGTACGATCTCCGGCGACAATCAGGTCCCGGTCGTCCTGAATGACCCCCGGAGAGAGATCCGCATCCGGAGCCACAGGCGCGGCAGTTGGAGTGACATTTATGGCGTGCTCGAAACCTGAGGTCGCCTTCCGTTTGACCGGACGGGGAGACTCGATGTAGTGGCTGGGCAAATACAGCGTAAAGGTGCTTCCCACTCCCGGTTCACTTTGCACGCGAATCTCGCCGCCGAGGATGGTGGCAATTTCACGGCTGATCGAAAGCCCCAGTCCGGTGCCGCCATATTTGCGGCTCGCCCCACCCTCTGCCTGCTGAAAAGCCTCGAAAATCAGGTTCTGTCGATCCTTGGGAACGCCAATTCCCGTATCTTCAACCGAGAAGGCGAGAACGGTATCGGCGCGACTCAATGATTCGGAAGTCGGTCCCCAGCCGCTGGTAACGGTTTCGATCGACAAATTGACGCTGCCCTTTTCCGTGAACTTGAAGGCGTTGGAAAGCAGGTTGCGCAGAATCTGCTGCAAACGCTGGTTGTCCGTCCGGATGATCTTCGGCACCCGGGGATCCACCGATGTGGAGAACTTGAGCTGCTTGTCCACGGCGATCTGCTTGAACGAACGCTGCACATAGTCGCTCAACGTCCCGAGATCCACTTCGCCCACCACAATCGCCATCGTTCCGGATTCGATTTTGGCGAGATCAAGCACTTCGTTGATCAGAGCGAGCAGGTCCGTTCCCGATGAATGGATGGTGCGTGCAAACTCAACCTGCTTCTCGTCGAGATTGCCTTCGGGATTGTCCGCCAATTGCTGTGAGAGGATGAGCAAACTGTTGAGCGGGGTGCGGAGCTCGTGCGACATGTTTGCGAGGAATTCGCTTTTGTAGCGCGAGGTGAGACCGAGTTGTTCGGCCTTCTCTTCGAGCGCCGCTTTGGCTGCTTCCACTTCCTGATTCTTGAGTTCGACCTCGGCCTTTTGCTCCGTGACTTGACGGGCTTTTTCTTCGAGCTCGTCGTTGGTTTGCTGAAGCTCTTCCTGCTGGGTTTGCAGTTCTTGAGTGAGGCGTTGGGACTGCTTGAGGAGTTCGACCGTACGCTGTCCCGATTCGATACTCGAAATCACAATCCCCAAACTTTCGAAAAGCTGTTCCAGAAAGGAGAGTTGAATATCACTGAACGCGCTGAGTGATGCCAGCTCCACCACTCCTTTGATTTCGTCTTCGTAGATGATCGGGACAACGACGATGTTGTAGGGTTTTGTTTCCCCCAGTCCGGAAGTGATCCGGATGTAATCATTGGGAACATTGGAGAGGAGGATACGCTGTTTTTCGAATCCGCACTGCCCGACCAGCCCCTCTCCCATCGCAAACTTGTTGGCGACAGATTTTCGCGCCTTGTAGGCATAAGATGCATACAGACGGAGTTCGATCATTTCGGTTTCCTTGTTGACCTCGCTCATGTAGAACGCGCCATGTTGCGCCCCAATCACGTTGGCCAACTCACTCATCACCTGCTGCGCCACTGTCAGGAGGTCGCGCTGGCCTTGGAGCATGCGGGTGAACTTCGCGAGGTTGGTCTTCAACCAATCCTGCTCCTCGTTCACCCGGGTGGTTTCGGCCAGGGTTCCGATCATCTGGTTGATATTGTCCTTGAGCAAGGCAACTTCCCCGCGCACTTCGACCGTGATCGATTGGCCGTAATCGCCCTTGGTCACGGCCGTCGCCACGTCGCCGATCGCCCGCACCTGATTGGTCAAATTGCCCGCGAGCTCGTTCACGTTGTCGGTGAGGTCGCGCCAGATACCGGCGGCACCGGGCACGTCGGCCTGGCCGCCGAGTTTGCCTTCCACCCCCACGTCGCGAGCCACGTTGGTCACCTGATCGGCGAAAGTGGAGAGCGTCTTGATCATGTTGTTGATCGTCTCAGCCAGCGTCGCCACCTCGCCCTTCGCTTCGAGCGTGATCTGCTGCTTGAGATTCCCGTTGGCCACCGCCGTCACCACATTGGCAATACCGCGCACCTGTTCGGTGAGGTTTCGGGCCATGGTGTTCACGTTGCCGGTCAAATCCTGCCAGATCCCGGAAGCGCCGCGGACTTCGGCCTGTCCTCCGAGGATTCCGTCGGTACCCACCTCGCGGGCGAGTCGCGTCACTTCATCGGCGAAGGACGAGAGCTGGTCCACCATGGTGTTGATGGTGTTCTTGAGCTCGAGGATCTCTCCGCGCACTTCCACCGTGATTTTCTGGGAAAGATTTCCCTGCGCCACCGCGGTGGTGACTTGGGCGATGTCACGCACCTGATTGGTCAGGTTGTCTGCCATCAGGTTCACATTGTCAGTCAACTCGCGCCAAGTACCCTCCACCCCGCGCACGTCGGCCTGGCCACCGAGCTTGCCTTCCACCCCCACATCGCGCGCCACCCGCGTCACTTCTTCGGCGAACGAGGAGAGTTGGTCCACCATCGTGTTGACGGTGTTTTTCAATTCCAGAATCTCGCCGCGCACCTCCACCGTGATCTTCCGGTTGAGGTCGCCTTGAGCAACGGCAGTCGTGACCTTGGCGATGTCGCGCACCTGATTGGTGAGGTTGTTCGCCATCTGATTCACGTTATTGGTCAGGTCGCGCCACGTTCCCGCGACGCCTTTCACCTCGGCCTGACCACCGAGTTTTCCTTCGGTGCCGACTTCGCGGGCCACCCGGGTCACTTCTTCCGCGAACGATCGAAGCTGGTCGACCATCGTATTGATGGTGTTTTTCAGCTCGAGAATTTCGCCCTTGGCATCGACCACGATCGATTTGCCGAGATCCCCTTGCGCGATGGCGGTGGCGACCTGCGAAATGTTACGCACCTGGTCGGTCAGGTTGGTCGCCATTAAATTCACATTGTCGGTCAGGTCTCGCCACGTGCCGGCCACTCCGCGCACGTCGGCCTGGCCTCCGAGCTTGCCTTCCACCCCCACTTCGCGGGCGAGACGGGTCACTTCCGAGGAGAAGGAGGACAGCTGGTCGACCATCGTGTTGATGGTGCTTTTGAGCTCGAGAATTTCGCCCTTGGCCTCCACCGCGATCTTGCGGGTGAGGTCGCCATTGGCCACCGCCGTGGTCACCTCGGCGATGTCCCGCACTTGGTCAGTGAGGTTGGTCGCCATCAGATTCACGTTATCGGTCAATTCCTTCCAGAGACCGCGCACGCCGGAGACGACCGCTTGGCCACCGAGTTTGCCTTCCACGCCCACGTCGCGGGCCACGCGGGTCACTTCCGCTCCGAACGCGTTGAGCTGGACCACCATGTCGTTGATCGTGTCCTTGAGGTCGAGCACCTCGCCTTTGGCGTCCACCGTGATCTTCTTGGACAAGTCGCCGGCGGCCACCGCGGTCGCCACTTCGGCAATGTTCCGGACTTGGCCGGTGAGGTTGTTCGCCATTTGATTCACGTTGTCCGTGAGCTCTTTCCACGTGCCGGAGACGTCCTTGACCGCCGCCTGTCCGCCGAGAATCCCTTCCGTGCCCACGTCGCGAGCCATGCGGGTCACTTCCGAGCCGAAGGCGTTGAGCGTATCCACCATTTGATTGATGGTGTTCTTGAGCTGAAGCACTTCGCCCCGCACCTCCACCGTAATTTTGCGGGAAAGGTCGCCATTGGCCACCGCTGTGGTCACTTCGGCAATGTTCCGCACCTGGTCGGTCAGGTTGGTCGCCATCTGGTTCACATTGTCGGTCAGTTCTTTCCACACCCCGGAAACATCCTTCACCTCCGCCTGCACCCCGAGGGTGCCTTCCGTTCCCACCAGACGGGCCACCCGCGTCACTTCCGACTGGAAACTCTGGAGCCGGTCGACCATGGCATTGATCGTATTTTTGAGCGTTAGGATTTCGCCCTTGGCATCGACGGTGATCTTTTTCGAGAGGTCTCCGTTCGCGATCGAGGTGGCGACTTCGGCGATGTTTCGCACTTGGCCGGTGAGGTTGTTCGCCATCGAGTTCACGTTTTCGGTCAACTCACGCCAGCTTCCGGAAATGCCTTTCACCTCAGCCTGACCGCCGAGCACCCCTTCGGTGCCCACTTCGCGGGCCACGCGGGTTACTTCATCACCGAAAGAGCGCAGCTGGTCCACCATCGTGTTGATGGTGTTCTTGAGGTCCAAGATTTCGCCTTTGGCATTGACCGTAATCTTCTTGGTCAAGTCGCCTTGGGCCACCGCTGTAGTCACCTGCGCGATGTTCCGCACTTGGCTGGTCAGGTTGTCCGCCATGGAATTCACGTTGTTGGTCAGGTCGCGCCAAGTGCCGGAAACGCCCTTCACTTCAGCCTGACCACCGAGCACCCCTTCGGTGCCCACTTCGCGCGCCACGCGGGTCACTTCGTCTGCAAAGGACCCCAGCTGGTCGACCATGATATTGATGGTGTTCTTGAGCTGGAGAATTTCGCCACGCACTTCCACCGTGATCTTCTTGCTCAAATCGCCCTGCGCCACCGCGGTGGTCACGTGAGCGATATCGCGCACTTGGTTGGTCAGGTTGTCCGCCATCAGGTTGACGTTATCGGTCAGCTCTTTCCACGTGCCGGAAACGCCCTTGACCGTTGCCTGCGCGCCGAGTTTTCCTTCCACCCCCACCTCGCGTGCCACGCGCGTGACCTCGGAACCGAACACGCCGAGCTGTTCGACCATCCCGTTCACGACATTGGCATAGCGTAAGAAGCTTCCAGCCAATGGCTTATCTCCTCCAGCGACCGCGATTGTTTCGGTAAGATCGCCTTTACTCACCGCGGCCACGACCCGAGCCATTTCGGCGGTATGCTGAGTGACTTCCTCGACCACCGTGTTGATCGCGTTCACCTTGGTGGCCCAACCGCCCCGGCGACCGGCGCGGGAGATGCGGTGTTTGGTTTTTCCCTCGCCAATGGCATGGGAAAGTTGAGCCAGATCGTCGGTGAAACTCTGGCACATTTCCACCATGTCGTTGAAGGCTTCGGAAATCTGACTGTCGACGCCCGACAATCCTTCGGGTAATCGGGTGCTAAAGTCGCCTCGTTTGACCGCTTTTAAAGCAGCGAGGAGTGCGCGGGGTTCGAGTTTTCCAGAGTCCTTTTCGTTGACGCGGATAGCAGTCGGCATCGGTAGCTGAATGTTTGGGTGAGAGACGTTTGAAGATGAAGAAAGAGAATCGCCGGGGAGCGTTTTATCAGCGGACATGACCCTTGGCGATCGCCCTAGCCCGGCGACTTTCCGGGAAAGGCAACGATGAATTCGGATCCTCCGCCAGGCACGGAGTTTAGCTGAATCTCGGCCTGGTGCAGGTCAGCGATTTTCTTGACGATTGAGAGACCCAATCCGGTCGAGGATTCGTTAGCCGTGGGACGGGCGGACAAACGATAAAAGCGTTTGTAGAGGTGCTGACGGTCTTCTTCCGTAAACCCGGGCCCTTGATCCTTGATGGAAATACAGGCGCGGCCCGCAGAATGATAAATACCAACAGCGACTGTGGAGCCAACGGGAGAATACTTGATCGCATTGCTCAACAGGTTGTCGGCAAGTTCCCGCGAGCGAAATGGATCGACGAGGGCGGCCACATGGGGATCCGGAGAAAAGTCGATCTGGATCTGTTTTCGCTCTGCGTTGGCATAGTTCAATTTAATGACTTCCTGGATGATCTCGGCCAGGTTCAGCAACTCCGGACGAATCTCAATTTCGCCCGATGTGAGCCGGGCGGGATCCAGCAGCTCGTCGATAATATTGAGCGCTTGAGTGCTCGAACTCCGGCACATCTCCAGCAGCGAATAACGGCGGGATGTCGCTTCCTCTTCGTCACTGATCAGGCAGGTGATGGCTGCGACAATCGCGGTTATCGGGCTGCGCAAGTCGTGCGCGGCAATGCCAAGGACTTCGTTCTTGATTTCGTTCAGCCGTTTCAGGCGCTTGTTTGTCTCAAGAAGATCGGCAAGCAGACGCTGGTTTTCGCGGTTCTTTTGATCCAGCATCTCCTCGGCTCGTTCTTGTTTGAGAACCTGATCCACCACCGCTGGCAACAAGTGCAGAAACGAGCCATCGACGTCTTTGACGATATAATCCTTACAGCCGGATTTAATCGCGTTGATCGCCGTCTTCTCATCACCTGCGCCTGTGATCATGATGGCGGGCACTTTGCTGCCGCGCGCCCGCAGTTCGCGAACCAGCTCAAGACCACCCATTTCAGGCATATCATGATCGACCAGCAAAACATCATAGGTACCTCCAGTTGCCATCTGCAATCCGAGCTGGCCATTCGCCGCCAGTTCCACGCTAAAACCCGGTCGGCGCTCGAGATTACGTTTAACAATACCCGCCCCGATCGAATCATCCTCAACGTAGAGCATCCGGACGTGTGTCCCGTCGACCTCCGCCGGGCACAGTGTATTCATGAATCCACTCATCGCTGATCCGCTGCGCTCGGGATTCTGACTCATGCTGGATTGTATCATACGACAGATTTCAGGTTGTTACCTTGTGCCTCGATAGCCCCGGCGGAAGGAAGCATGACAGTGAAGCGGGAGCCTTCACCCGGGACGGATTCGCAGGAGATGGTTCCTCCCAATTGACGAGCCAGCGCTCTCGCCGTCGGCAGCCCCATACCCTCGCCAATTGTATCTAGTTTTCCAGCACGTCTGAATGGCGTAAAGATTCGCGCCAAATCTTTTTCCGCGATGCCTCTGCCATTGTCTGTAATGCTGATTTGATAGCCGTGGGGCTGCAGCCGGCTCAAAACGGTCACTTTTCCCGGGCGATCCGCACAGAGAAACTTGACCGCGTTTTCCAGCAAGAGGCTGAAGATCTGTTCCAGAGCAACCGGATCTCCCCGCAACACCGGCAAGGTCCCGATTTCAAAGTCGCAGCTCTTTTTCGCCCATTCGGATGCAAGCACCTGGACAATCCGATTCACTACTTCACCCAAGTCCACCGCCATCGATTGCATCGGGCGGTGGGTAATTTGAGCCAGCCGGGTAAGCCCGTTCATCAGGCGATCCATTTTAAGAACGCTTGCCTCAATATGCCGCAATGTCTCCGGAATATCCCGCATCGCGTTGAGCATCTGCTCTCGCTCCTGGGGCGTGACCGCGGCATCCAACGCCTTCTGCAACGGTGCCAAATCCTCAACGGCCAAAGTCAGTTCGCCAGCCAAGGCTCGGATGTTGACCAAAGGCGACCGCAGGTCATGGGTCACCACATGAACGAAGTCGAGAATTTCGTCCGTCGTCAGTCGTTCATGCTCGGAAGGAAAACAGCCCATTGGCTGGATACTGGGATGACGAACAAGCCCTTCAAGCCGAATAGCCGTTAAAAGTTTTCTAAAATGCTCTCTGCCCGTCGATTACCGCAGGAGAGATGCGAATACCCGAGGCATCAACCGGAACAACAACAGCTGGATTTGTCATTATTTTACGGATACAAATCATGGAGACGTACCCAGTCCATCGTGCCGTGCTCGTTACGCCCCTTCGGCGTCAGATCGAGCAGATTGTGCGTGCCGCACAGGTGATCAACTCCGCGGGCATAACAGGAATAGGTATGAAAGATGTCTCCTCTCGGATTGCGATAAAACACGCTGATTCCGTGGTGTTCTTCTCCGGCATCGGTGCGATCAACCTCGGCGAAGTTGTAGAGGATCTTCCCGGAGGCAAGCGACTCCGGTGATGACGAGGCATGAAAGTCGTAATTGAAATCACTGCCGCCCGAGGAGACCCAGGGGAAGCGCCACCCCATCCTCTTCTTGAAGTGGGAAAGCTCCTTCAACGGCGCGCGCGAGACGGCAATCAAGGTGACGTCGTGATGCGGCAAATGTAGGTTCGCTCCGTCAAAATGATCCGACAGAAATGAACATCCGTCGCACCCTTCTTTCCACCCCGGTCCAAACATGAAGTGATAGACAATCAATTGGCTGCGCCCATCGAAGAGGTCAGCCAAGCTCCGGGTTCCCTCCGGCGTTTCAAAAGAATAAGATTTTTCCACTTTGACCCAGGGAAGCCGGCGACGTTCCGCACTGAGCGCATCACTCAGGCGAGTGAGTTCTTTTTCTTTTCGCAAAAGCTCCCGACGGGCGGCGAGGCATGCGTCTGGCGAAACGACGGAGTGGTGTTCCAGTTCAACGGCAGTTGGCGGAGGCGTGATCGGCATGGAGATGTCTTTCTAAAGGTCGGTGGGTGACAGGAAGTCCGTTGAAGATACAACGATCCGGCCGAGCCATCCGGGACAAATTCAGATGAATTTCGCGAATTTTGCTTTTTTGTCCTGAGAAATGAAAACTATTCGTTAACCTGTAGCATTCGGATTCCAGAACGGATTACGGATGCGTCAACCTATTCCCCTCTAAACGGAGATCTTCACCATGTCCACCTACACAGACGGCTTTGTCATCCCTCTCCCCAAAAAGAACCTCGATACCTATCGCGCCATGGCCACCGTGGCCTCCGAGGTATGGCAGGAACACGGTGCGCTCGACTACAAGGAGTGCGTGCTTGAAGACGATAACGCGCCCATGTGCCTGTCCTTCACCAAGGGCCTCAATCTGAAGGACGATGAAACTGTAATCTTTGCCTGGATCACTTATGCCTCACGGGCCGAACGGGACCGAATCAATGTCGCAGTGATGGAAGATCCCCGGATCAAGGATTTCTGCAGTGGTGAAGACATGCCATTCGACCCCGCCCGCATGTTTTACGGCGGATTCAGCATCATCGTGGACGGGCAAAAATCGGCATCAGCGCGTACGGCACCCAGTTCCACCTGAACCCCCAAGGGGTCAAATACATGGCTCATCGCGTCCTGTCTTTTGCGCACAGCCGGCAGAAGCGGCGATACGACCGTTGACCCCTCGTCCCAGATCCTTTGGAGGCGGGAATCGAATGAATAGCGCTCTATAGCGGGGCTTTGTCTCGGCTCGAGTAGGCCGGCTGATGTGCGCTAACTAAAGAAGATGAGCCAAATCCCGGCAGCTCTTCTCACATATGCGACAGATCATGCCACAATGCTTACAATGTGCGTGCATGTCGGCGTGTTTTTCACACTCCTCGGCACAACTCCGGCAGGACGCTTCACAGGCTTGAGCCACCGCCCGGAGAATGTTTTTGTCCGGCGCGGTCTGCCGCGTCAGAAGCGTTGCCATGGTCTGAGTAACCGCAGCGCAGGCCAAGTCGGTGCTGATGCAATGGCGCAGCTTATCGAGCATGTCTTTGCCCTCAGCCAAGCATGCGTCGGCGCACGCGTAGCAGCTTTGGGAGCACTCGGCGAACTGCGCAACCATCTTGCCAAGGTTGTTCTCAGCACTCTGCGGATGGGGATGAGCGTCGAGAATTTGAGTCAGATGATGCATGGGGAATCCTTTCAGCGATATGATTTTCACCAGCCGCACGGATGTCGTCGGCTTACGCAAAGAGGCAATCGCAGAGGCTGTGCCACCCCGGTTTCTGATTTTTAGTTCCCCGTGCTTAACCTGAGTCCATCAGCTGACGGCGGACCGCCTCCTCCTCCTTCTTCCGCATCATCAGCCAAGATCTCTTTTTGCAAGATGCACGAGTGCACCGACTCTTCGTGCACAACGCTCGGGTGAATGCGGATCCTAAAAAACCCCGGCTCACGAACGCGGGCGGGGTTTTTGAGGAAACGATGTGGGAGAAAATCAGTATTTCATGCTGCAACCATAGGGCCGGGTGCGGGCAGTCTCGATTTCGCGTCCGTCGAGGGAGGCTTTCAGCGCCAACATCACATAGTTGTCTGCGCGGTCGATATCTTTTGCATCAGCGGAACGAATGCTGTCGATAGCACCTTGATAGATCACTTTTCCTTCCGGATTGATAATGAAGAGGTGGGGTGTGTTGGTGGCACCATAGGCGCGGCCCACGTCACCGGAAGGGTCAAGCAGCCAAGTCGACTTCACGTCCTTTTCTTCGACATATTTCCGACTTTCCTCAGGTGAAAGATAGTCCTTTTGGCTGGGAGCAGTGGAATTGATCGAGAGCCACACCACTTCCGCCTCGCCGCCCATGGACTGCGCTTGTTCCTGAAAGCGCTGCATGGCACCTGCGTTATAAAACTTTTGGACGAAGGGGCATCCTGGATTGACCCATTCCAAGACCACATATTTTCCGGCATGATCCGACAACGAGACCGCTTCATCGCCTGGCGTTTTCAAGGTGAAGTCGGGAGCCTGTTCTCCATTGGCAACGCCGGCCGAAAGAGACATTATGGCGGAGAAAAAGGCAGCAATTACAGTCAAAGGGAATCGTTTCATAATGAGGTGTGGGTTGAAGATGAAAGACCTACCCTCGTCTCGAGGGTTGAGGCGTTCAACTATTCCCGAAAAACCGTGATTTCCGATGGAAACAGGCTGCCGAAGGCCGAAAAAAGCAATTCGAGAATCCGCGTTGCACTCGGGGGCAGTTTGAATAGAGTCTTTTCCAGCTATGATCCAAGATCCCGTGTGGCAACAACTTCTGACGGAAGCGCAGCAGGCTGCTGAAAATGAGCCGGTATTGGCCGGGCTCATTCACGAAAGCATCCTGCACTGTGACACCTTGGAAGAGTCCTTGGCCTACCGGATTTCCCGGAAGCTCGGGCATGACGCGCTAAGTGAACCTTACCTCCATGACCTCTTCGATGAAGTCTTTCATGCGGATCCTTCAATCGGGGAAGCGGCCCGCCGCGATATCATGGCGATCGATCAGCGGGATCCGGCCAGCCGCGGTTACTTGTCACCAGTACTCTACTACAAAGGGTTTCAGGCGCTGACGGCTTATCGCATCGCGCATTATTTGTGGAATCACAACCGGACAGACATGGCGCTTTATCTGCAAAGTGCGATATCACAGGTGTTTGCCGTCGATATCCACCCTGCGGCCCGTATTGGTTCGGGCGTGCTGTTCGACCATGCCACCGGCATTGTAATTGGTGAAACGGCCTTGGTTGAAGATGACGTTTCAATGTTGCACGAAGTAACCTTGGGCGGGACCGGTAAAGAACGCGGCGTCCGCCACCCGAAGGTTCGGGCCGGCGTCTTGATTGGTGCCGGTGCCAAGCTGCTCGGCCCGATTGAAATCGGCACAGGTGCCAAAATCGGTGCCGGCAGTGTCGTGCTCGATGATGTTCCACCCCACACCACCGTTGTCGGCGTTCCGGCGCGTGTCGTGGGCGTGGCTCCCGAGGATCCAGCACGCTGTATGGAACACGCGCTCAACAAGTATGCGCGGAGCGCTCAGGAGGCTTCCTGACTCCGCTTCGTGCGGCATCGCTCAACCAGATATCATCAGGAGCGCACGACTGGCTCATCCAGCAATTGGCGCAGGTATTCAATCGCCATATCCAGCTGTAAATCGTCTTGGTCTGGTGCGTGTTCAAATACCCGCTCAAAGTCTTCCCTCGAGAGGTAATCCCGGTGCCGTGACTGCAGGCGGAGGCGACGTTCCTCTTCTTCGCTCATTTCGACGGTTAGGTCCGGTTCAATCCCCTTTTCATGAATCGAGCGTCCGCTCGGCAGATAATAGAGCGCCGTTGTCTGCCGCAGACCGGCTCCATTGCGGAACGCATAGACGCTCTGGACACTTCCTTTTCCATAGGATTTTTCGCCGATGACATGCGCTTTCCCGCCATCTTGAAGCGCACCCGCTACAATTTCCGCTCCACTGGCACTCCGTTCATTGATGAGCACCACCAAGGGGTATTTAACCGGGCGAGCGGGTCCATCCGAGCGAAACTCCGTCCGTGTTGTGGGATCGCGCCCTTGAGTGAATACAATCAATTCGCCCGGATCAAAAAACTCGCTGGCGACATCTTTGGATGCGCTCAACAATCCCCCGGGATTATTCCGGAGGTCGATGATCAGTGCCTGCATGCCTTGGGCTTCGAGGCGGTCCAGCGCCTGCTGAAATTCTTCATGGGTACGCTCGCCGAATTGACTGATGCGCAAATAGCCCACCTTCCCGGCATCCAGTCTTACATCGTTGACGCTGGCGAGATTGACGGAGCGTCTGATCAGGGTAAACACATGTTCTTCATCGGTTGAGGGGCGAAACACCTTTACGGTGGCCTCTCCTCCCTCCGGCCCCTGCAAAGCATCGGAAACCTCGATAACGGTAGCGTCCAACATGGAGCGGTTATCAATCGCAGTAATCTGATCCCCGGGGCGTATGCCAGCCTTGTCCGCAGGGCCATCCGGGAATGCCGTTATGACGGTTACCCGCAGGTCAAAGCGCTCGATCTCGATCCCAATGCCCACATAATTCTGACGGGTCGATCGTTCAAAACGGCTAAAATCTTCCGCCGACATGTAGCGGGAATAGGGATCGAGCGATTCAACCATTCCCCGAATAGCTGATGTGACCAATGCTTCATAGGAAACGGCATCAACATCGACGTATTCCTCATGAACCAAGCGCATAATCCCGCTGATCTGACGGAGCGCTTGCCAGAGCGGACTTTGCAGCGTCCAGAGGATGACCGCTGCACCACATCCCAGAATAAGAAGTGGGAAAAAAGCACGCTTGAACATAGGACGGTGGAAGCAGAATTTCTCTGGTGATGCAACGGCCAAGCTCACCGCACAATGGAACCTTGAACCCAATCTTTTCTGCACTGGAAGCACGCTATGGGTCTGGCCGCTGGATTCCGTTGGAAGTCTTTATCGAAGCCGCGCTCTATCTCCCTGCGATCGGTTATTACCGGCGGGCCGCACCGCGCGTCGGGCACGGTGAAGACCGCGATTTCTATACCGCAAGCTCATTGGGAACTGTATTTACCGAGTTGGTCGTCGAGGGCATCTGCCAGTTACTTCCGGATGAAGCGTCTCGCTACACGTTCGTCGAAATCGGTGCCGAACCGGGCAATCACCTTTTGAGCGGGCGCGATCATCCATTCCGGGAACAACGGGTGTTGCGAATCGGTGAAATCCTGGATCTGGAAGGGCCGTGCGTGGTGTTTTCGAATGAACTTTTTGATGCGCAACCGTTTCGGCGCTTCCTTCGGGTAAAAAGCGAGTGGCAAGAATTGGGGTTAAGACTGGGCAGCCATCCATCGCTTGAACCAGCTCCGGCCAGTAATCTCCCAAAAGATCTACCTGAACGTGCCCCCGAAGGTTACCAGCTCGACTATCCCTCCGGCGCAAATCGACTTGCGCGCACACTGGTGGCGCAATCTTGGCATGGACTGTTTCTGATGTTTGATTACGGGCTTCCGTGGCACGCGCTCGCCGCGGAACGTCCACAAGGGACCGGTCGGACTTACCGTAAACATTGTCTCGGCGCCGACCTCCTCGCCACTCCCGGCGAACACGATATCACGCATCACGTTTGCTGGGATCATTTGGCCGAAATCGTGGAGGAAGCTGGTTTTATTCACCGAGAGCTGATTTCTCAGGAAAGCTTTTTCATGCGCCGGGGATCCCAAGCGATCGCACGGATTATCGAAGCGTCACCGGGAGGTTTCAGCGCAGATCGGCAAACCTTGAAAGCGTTGCTTCATCCGGAAAACATGGGCCGCAAGTTTCAGGTCATGCACGCCTTCCGCCCTCGGTAAGGACCGGCAGTTTCCCGGCTGACGGCAAGATCGCTTTACAAATGCGCCTGATCAGCGTGCTCTGAGAGCCACTCCTTCTGATTTTGTAATACGATGACTACTCCCTACCGCATCCTCTTTGTTTGTATGGGCAATATCTGCCGCTCGCCCGCCGCGGAAGGAGTCCTCCGCCACATGGTGCGGGAAGAAGGTCTTGAAGGGCGCATCGAGGTCGATTCAGCCGGAACCCTCGGCTACCACGCCGGATCGTCTCCCGACCAGCGCATGCGTCAAACTGCGGCTGGTCGGGGTATTTATTTGAGTGGCAAGGCGCGTCCTATCGCAGCCGCCGACTTGGAGTCATTCGACCTCGTTGTCACCATGGATGAGGATAATTTTGTGAACGTGGGCCGACTGGATCTCGAGCAGCGTTATGCCACCAAGATCCGCCGCTTTTGTGAATTCTGTCGGGACCATGATGACACCGAAGTGCCGGATCCCTATTACGGAGGGGGTGCTGGTTTTGAGCACGTCATGGATCTCCTGCTCGACGGTTGTGTTCATATCAAGGAATACGCACTCCGCGAGCTCGCTGCTCGAGATGCCTCCTGATGTGGGAAACCATTGCAGGCTATCTGGCGGAAGCGCTGGAGCGGCCGGTCGCGATTGACCGAAGCGAACCTGTTTCCGGCGGGTGCATCCATCAAGCGGCTCGCCTCATCACGCACAGCGGAGAAACCTTTTTTGTCAAAACAAACGAAGCCGCACAGTTGCCAATTTTTGAGGCGGAGGTTGATGGCTTAAATGCACTGCGGGAAACCGCAGCGATCCGCGTACCGCAACCGTTTTGCCACGGGGTCACCGCCAAAAAGGCTTTTCTCGTGCTGGAATACATCGAGATGGTTTCGCAGGGATGCGAGGCGGAACGGGGGCGTCGGCTGGCCCGGCTGCACCGGCACTCTCATTCCCATTTTGGATGGCGGACGGACAATTTTATCGGCTCGACGCCGCAAAAGAATGCCTGGAGCAGCGCTTGGGTTTCATTCTTCCGCGAACAGCGCCTCGGTTTTCAGGTTGAACGCGCAACCACAAAAGGAATTCGGCTGCGCAACACGGGGGCGTTGCTGGATCAATTGGACTATTTTTTCACTCCTTATGAGCCGGTGCCGTCACTCCTGCATGGCGATCTGTGGGAAGGAAATGCGGCCTTCGATGGTGCCGGAGATCCGGTGCTGTTTGATCCGGCCGTTTATTACGGGGATCGGGAAGCTGATCTGGCCTTGACGGAGCTCTTCGGCGGTTTTGGTCGGGCGTTTTATGAAGGATATACGAACGTGTGGCCGCTCGACGCGGGCTACGAGGGACGCAAGACGCTCTACAACCTCTATCACGTGTTGAATCATTTCAATCTGTTCGGCGGTGGTTATGCTCGTCAAAGCCAGTCGATGGTGGATGCACTGCTCGCTCAAATTCCCTAAGCGCGGCACCACACCAAACGAACGGCATCGAGGGTGGAACGTGCCCCGCGGATCGCCGCGGCCAGCTCCTCGCGTTCCGATTCCAAGCGGTTAATTTCTTCGGGGCGCACCAAGCCATTCAACCGCTGGAGCAGCTTCAGCCGTTCGAGCTCGCCATCCAAGGTGTGCCGCATCGCGGTTTCGGCACTGGCAATCGCTTCCGGCAAGGCACCCTCCCCCGCTTCCTTGGCTCGTTCAAACATCACCGGCAACAACTTGCGCCGCACGGCACCGCGTTCGATGAGTGGCCCGATTTCGCCTTCCTGAAGCGCTTTCTCCGGCCACTGTTTGGCCGATTCCTTGCCTTCATGATCAATGAGCACGCGGTGCGGGCGAGGAGGCAAGAAACGTTCAATGTGCAACCGTTTGGGAGCAATCGCTTCAATCGTAAACCACGCTTCGAGCACAATGCCATCGAAGCCGGAGCCGTTCCAGAGAGCGAACGAGGCATTTCCCGCTTCGCTGCCGAGCGCACTGTCGAGTGCCGCTTCGAGCAGAGGATGATCCGAACTGAGAAAAGTGAGGTCTTCACGACCCAAAGCTTCGGAGCGGGAGAATGTCGCCAACAAACCGTCGGCGGGAAGTCCGGGAAAATGCTCGGCGAGCAGTGGACCGGGAGAAAGGCGGACACGATCGGCTGAGAATGCGTCCACCGTCATTCCGCAACTCTCGAACAGATCCAGCGCAAATTCCCGAAACTCCGTGGAACCTTCTTCCGTTCGGATTTGCTCGATCAATTGCTCCGCGCGCTTCCGTGCTTCCGGACGCAAGGCGAGCAAGCGATCCCGTCCATCCGTCAGTTGGGCACGAAATGCCTCTGTGGCCGTACGTGTTTCCGTCAGCAGGGAATCAGCCGCGGCTGCCATTCCAGACTGCGCGATCTTGTCGAGCTGCGGTCCGAACGTAGAACCAAAGCCATGCCCGGTTGGCAGGCATTGTTCGAATGCATTGAGTCCCTCGTGATACCAGCGAACCCACAGCGCTTCGCTGCTTTCCTTGAGGAACGGCACGTGAATGAAGATTTCATGCCGCTGCCCAATCCGATCGAGCCGGCCAATGCGCTGCTCAAGCAGTTCCGGTTCGGGCGGCAGATCAAAGAGCACAAGATGGTGCGCAAATTGGAAGTTGCGCCCTTCACTTCCGATTTCCGAGCAGAGCAACAAGCGAGCTCCGTCCGGTTCGGCAAAATAGGCTGCATGTCGGTCCCGCTGGATAAGCGTCAACCCTTCATGAAACACTGCGATGGGCAGGTTGATGTACCGTCCGAGCGCTTCCGCGATCTGCTCGACTGTCTCCCGGCGGTGTGCAATGAGCAGTACTTTTTCCTGCCCCAGTCCGCCCAAAAGATCAGCCAGCCACCGGATCCGAGACGAGTCACTATCCTCCTCTCCAGACAGCGGATGAAGCACGGCCCGACGGGCGGGAAACCCAGTCAGTTGCTCGCGGGTGGTCCGAAACCACACCCGGCCGGGTCCTCCCGCATCAATCAATCGCTCAACGACATCGGGAACGGGTCGCGAAACACCTTTGGGCCAATCTTCCAACAATCGAGTCGCGGCTTCCAACCGCCCCGCTTTTTTCGCGAAAGCCGTGCGGGTTAGTGGCTTGTTCGTTTCTTCGAGAACATCAACGAGATCTGCCACCGTTCGATAACCTGCCGCTTCTTCACGAAATGCTTCGAGGTCACTGTAACGGTCCGGATCGAGCAGGCGAAGCCGGGCAAAGTGCCCCGTTTGGCCCAATTGTTCCGGCGTTGCAGTCAGCAGGAGCACCCCGGGAACCTTGTCCGCCAGGCGTTGCGCAGCTTGATACGCAGCGCTTGGCTGTTCCGGGGCCCAGGCGAGGTGATGGGCTTCATCGATGATCAGCAGATCCCAACCGGCAGCCACCGCCTGATCGGTAATCTCTGGATCGGAAACCAGAAACTCTTTGCTCATCAGGACCCACTGCGAGTCCTCAAATGGATTTTTATCGGTGCGCTTCAACGAGTCCCAGCGCTCGGCATCGAAGAGGCTGAACATGAGATTGAACCGGCGCATCAGCTCCACGAACCATTGATGAATCAGGGGCTCCGGCACGACCACAAGGACGCGGGAGGCCCGGCCGGTTAGCAGCAAGCGGTGAGCGATGAGGCAGGCTTCAATTGTTTTTCCCAAGCCGACTTCGTCCGCTAAAAGAACCCGGGGCAAGGGCCGATCCGCCACTTCGCCAGCGGTTGCCAACTGATGAAGGAGCAGGTCAATGCGGGCACCTTTAAAGCCGCGGGCGGGCGAGGCCAAGAGTTGTTCCCGCCACCGGCGTGCGGCGACGCGACGTCGAAACGCCTCTAGCTCGTCGACGACTCCTGCCAGCAGACGCTCATCTGGGCGGCTAAAGCGAATCGAGTCGGCCAGTGCCGCTTCTTCAATGATTCCCCCACTCGTCTGATAGCGAAGGCGGCGGTCAACTTCCTCAACCGCTTCAACCCGCAATTTCCGTCCGTCATGGACTTCGATCGTATCGCCCGTGGTGTAGCGGACGCGTCTCAGCGGTGCGCTGGCCAAGGCATAAAGGCGCTGCTCTGCCGCCGCCGGGAAATGGACGTCGACCCGGCCGAAATCAATCTTCACCACCACCCCGAGCCCCAGTTCCGGCTCGGCATTACTCGCCCATCGTTGTCCAACAGCAATTTCTCGATGATCCATCACGCGGGGAAGCTTTCGCGCTTCCGTCGGCCGCACAAGGGGTTTCTTCGCAAACAAAACCACGTACAGCACTTCCACGCCGCATTTGGTGGAAAAAGCAGCAAATTGGGATAGATTGTTGGCGCATGATGACCGACACCAAACCATTGGCCCACACAAAGCTAACGCTTTCAACTGAAGCACGATCCCAGATGGTCGAGCTCCTCAACCAGCTGCTCGCAGACTATGCCAACCTCATTTCGATGACCTTGGAGGCGCATTGGAATGTGCGCGGCTCACAGTTTTTCACCCTGCACAAGCTTTTTGAGCAGCTTTACGAAGACCTGAACGGCGAACTCGATACGCTTGCTGAGCGCATTTCCATTCTCGGAGGTTTCGCTAAGGGCAGCCTTAGGCGGTTGGCAGAAGCCTCAAGCTTGGAGGAACTGCCTGAACATCCCGAGGGCGACTATGCCTACCTCGACTTGTTGATCGATCGTTATGGAGAGGTCGCCCGTGCCTTTAGCAGCGGCATCCGGCATGCCGATGAAGCTGGAGATGAAAATACCACCGACCTGCTGACCGGCGTTTCCCGCTTGCTCGACAAATCGCTCTGGTTCCTCGAAGCACATCGCCGCTAATGCGGGGCCGCTCACTGCGCGCTCGTGTCGGCCGCTGACTGACCGAGTTTTTTGAGCAAGGCGACCAAAGTTGCCCGTTCCTCTTCATCAAGCGCATGGACCGCAGCTTCCAAGGCCGCAGCATGTCGGGGAAACGCGTCTTCAATGACGGCTCGTCCGGAATCCGTGAGATGCACCTCCACGACTCTGCGATCTGTTTCCCGCGGTTGGCGGGTAACCCAACCACGCTGCACCGCTCGATCGACGGCTGTGGTGATGGAGCCGCTCGTCAGAAAAACACGCCGTCCGATCTCATTTACAGGCTGGGGTCCCTTGTGGAGCAAAATTTCCAACAATGCAAAGTCAGACAGAGAGCCAAACCCGAGGCTGGAAATACTGCGGTGATCGTGCTGCTCGAGTGCTTTGAATGCCTTCCATAACACGACGAATACATGAACTCCGCTATATTCCTCCATTCCCATCCCGACAATCCACCCCCGAGTTTTCTTGATGTAAAGAGAAAACCGGTCAGCTCTGCTTGGATCCAAGGGAGGGCTTCGGCTTACTGTCCAAGAAGTAGGTCTTCGTGGGAACTGCGCTCCGCGCTTGCCAGCAGCGACGAAAGCTCCACGGTAGGGAGGCATGTGGCCAAAGCTTAGCCAAATGGAAGATAAACCCGAGTCTGAAACTGCCAAAGACAAGCGGCCCCCGCTTGAGGAACTGCTCCGCAGGAAGTTTCTCGATGAGCGAAAGATTTTTTTCTGGGGCGAAGTCGATGACAAGCGCTGCCGCGTCGCAACCGAAGAACTGCTGTTCCTCGAAGCCAGTGCGCCCGGCGAAGAAATCACTATTTACCTGAACAGCCCAGGTGGCTCGATCACGGCCGGAATGGCGGTGTATGACACCATGCAGCTCGTCACCAGCCCGATCCGCATCATCGTGGTCGGACTCGCAGCGAGCATGGGGTCGATCTTCCTTTGTGGCGGGACCAAGGGGCGCCGTTTTCTTTATCCGCATGCCCGGGTGCTTATTCACCAGCCGCTGATCATGGGGATGATGCGCGGCGCCGCGGTGGACATCCACATCCAAGCACAAGAGATGGAAAAGCACCGTGAAGAACTGAATGGTATCCTCGCCCGCGCATCCGGTCAGCCGATTGAGAAGATCCGGGTGGATACGGATCGCGATTTCTACCTCAGCGCCAAGGAAGCGATCGAGTACGGTCTTGCAGACGAAATTGTCGAGAACGTCACTTAGGGGCCGCAACCCATTTACATGATGAACCGTCATTCAACCCTCAACGGGTGGAGTGGCGGTTTATTGTTTTTGGTTTTGGGCAGACAGTGCATGCCATTGCTGCCGCCAAGCGACGGCTTCTTCATGACGCCCGGCTTGAATGGCCACCTTGGCACCTTCCTCGAGTAACAACAGCCGTAGCTCACGTGGCAGTTTCTGGTCGTTGAGCAGATTTCCATAGACCAGAGTGGCTGCCTTTTCTCCACCCCACCCGGCCAGGCGTTGCGCAATCTGGTGGAACAACGCCCAGTCCTGTGATTCGAACCGGGCAATAAGTGCCGCGAAATCGAGGCGCCTCCGGGCATTGGCCAGATCGCCATTCTCGGCTTCGAGTTCAGCGAGTTTGAGGGCGAGCGCAGGCCCCGGTGTGCGATAAAAACCCCTGACACCTGCGCTTCTGGCTAAATCCGGTTCATTCTTTTCACGCAGAATCTGGTTCATTTGTCGAATGACCACATAGGGATCACTGGCGGTATTGAGAGAATCTCCCAGCTGCGCCATTTGTTCGGCCAAATCAATTTTGAATGGCGTATAGAGCGGATCGCCGAGCGCTATGGTTTGCCAGCTGAGAGTGGGCACCGCGGCATAGGCCGCGTCTGCAAAATTCATTCCGTCGAACAAGCCCTTCAAAAGCAGATCAAACTGGTGAGTCTGTTCGAGGTAAGGTTCGTAGACATTCCCGACGGTTGCCGTCACTCCGGCCGCAACCAAGGGACCGACCCAACCGCGGTCTGCCTGCCGTAGCTGGGCCGCCGAAGAACTGTGAAGGTGCGCCCCCACCGCACCTGGGGGAAATGACACATCGGGCAGCTGAAAGACGCCTGCCGCATCCTTTGCATACCAGCCGAAATAAATGGCGGGCGCGTCAAACCTGCTCTCGAGACCCATCAGGGATTTAGCCTCATCTACGGTGACATCAAAATCGGCCGCCCGGGCCATTTCTGCCGCGTTTCGTATCCAATTTTCTCCCACCGAATAAGTGCCCCCCCGACGCGCCAGATCAAAATAGGCTCGCCCACGCAGCCCGATTTCTTCAGCACGCAACGTGTTCCGGATCATCTGCCGAACGGCATGGATCGAGGGTCCATCCAATCGGGTTACACGCACAACAGCCGAATCGCTGCTCGGCGATTTCTGACGAAACAGGGGGTTTGGCAATACACCAGTCAACGGTGCATCATCGATCAGCAACAACGTTAGTTCGTTATCGACCGAAGCTCGGTTTTTCCGCATTTGAACGGGAAATCGAGACCAAGGTCCGCCTTCTTCTTCAGATTGATAAATCGCTGGAAAGAGGAGTTTGTCATCCAGCTCCGCCATTTCCGCGACGCGAAACGGGACCCCCCGACAAACAACCAGATAGCGCAGGCCACTCTGATTAATCTGCAGTTTTTCGCGTCCGACCAAGTCCACACCTTCGGCGGGATTTCCCGCGAGTAACCCCCGCTCAAGCAGCGTTCGCCGAAGAGGATTCCAGATGCTGGCAACAAAGGTGGGGCGATCGATTGTATCACGTGTGCTGACCGGCAGGAGGACGATATTCGCCTCTGGAATGCCACGGGCAGACTGGTAGGCCCGGGCAATTTCTACGGATTCCGGATCATCCGCATTAGCCAGTACTACCGTAACCGGGGCGAGCGGATGTGAAGATTCTTCCGCTGCCCTAAGCTCACGAGAAACTTCACAAACCAAAATGCTGAGCCAAAGTACGCTGAGAAGACGCCGCATGGGGCCTATGACTAGTTATAGACCCTTGATCGGGGCAAGGGAGATCGTCCCCAGATGGCAATACCAACCGGATCAGCAATCCTAAATCTTCCAACAGGAGTCACCCGACAGAGCAGCGAGAAGGTGCCGTCGTTTGTGACGGACATTCTACGACTCGAAACCAACCAAGTGCGCTGAATCAATCTTCCGCCGGGGCGGAATTGATCGAGTCTTCGCTGTTGTATTTCAACTTCCGCTTGTTCACTGCCAACGGGGAAATCACCAAGTTGACGAAACGCCCGGCCAGACGTGGTTCCGAGTCTGGGGTGGCAATATGGGCCAAGTCATCGCTGGCGCGCTGCACCATTTCCACTCCGAGCTCCTTGTGCTCGTTTTCCCGACCACGAAACATCAGTGAGATCTTCACCTTGTTTCCCTTGTAGAGAAATTCTTCCGCATGGCGCAGCTTGGTGAGGTAGTCGTGCTCCTCGATCCGCACCCGGAATTTCACTTCCTTCAGTTTGGAGGAAGGTGAAACCTTGGACTTGTTCTCTTTCTGCCGCTTCGACTGCTCATATTGGAACTTGCCGAAGTCAAGAATCCGACAGACCGGCGGGCGGGCATTGGCCGAAATCTCCACCAGATCCAGCCCTACTTCCTTGGCCAGAGACAGCGCTTCTTCGCGCGAGACAATCCCGATTTGATTCCCCTCGGGGCTCAGGAGGCGCACCTCTCGTGCGCGAATTCGGTCGTTCTTTCGTGGTCCGCGGTCGATATGACGGCGTCCTCTCGCTGGATATGCCATGTATGTACTGTAGTCTGGGTCGGATGTGGGAATGGCGGGGAGCGACATCTTGCAACCGCCGGATTCCCGATTCAGCCAATGAAGATAGATCGCTCTACCGGCATGACAACACTCTATTCACGAAAAGGCCGGAAGCCGCAGCGATTTTAGACCGAAAAACTCTCCCCGCACGAGCAGCTCGCTTTGGCATTCGGATTTGAAAATTTGAAGCCACCAGCCACGAGCCGATCGGAGTAATCCAGCTGCATGCCGCGGAGATAGAGGGCGCTTTTGGAGTCGATAATGACGGGAACCTCCTGCGATAGCACCAGAATGTCTCCCCGTTTGGGTGCCGCCACAAATTTCATCTTGTAAGAGAGCCCGTTGCAGCCGCCACCCGTAATCTTGATCCGCAGATAAGTGTCACCATTTCCCTCGCGGGCACGCAGAGCTGCCGCCTTCTGCCCGGCCGCGGGAGTCAGAGATACGAGGCGCTCATCACCTTGACGAACGCCCTCCGGAAGCTGCAATGCGCTGGATTCTGCCATGTTTCCGAAGGTATCAGACTCCCTTTGTGATTCAAGAGGTAAGGAGCGCCGCGGAAATACGCGTCGTCCTTTCCCGGCGTGAAGCATTCAGGCGAGCTGACGCGCCAGACTGATGGCACGGCGAAAGCTGGTTGGGTCGGCGGTGCCAGTGCCTGCACGATCGAAGGCGGTTCCATGGTCGGGGCTGGTCCGGACCCATGGCAGCCCGAGGGTTACATTAACCGCCCGATCAAACTCGAGCGCTTTGAGCGGTGTCAGGCCTTGATCGTGATAAAGTGCAACCGCCACATCAAATTCCCCCTGTCGCAGACGCCAAAATACAGTATCTGCAGGGAGCAGTGCAGAAACACCCGGAAAATCCTGTCGCAAGATGTCCAGTTGCGGTTCGAGAAAAAGGCCTTCCTCGTGTCCAAGTAATCCATTTTCACCTGCGTGAGGATTGAGGCCACAAACGGCAATTCGCGGGTGGGCCGCTCCAAGTGAACGCGCGAGCCGATCGGCTTCGGCCACCGCCCGATTCAAGAGCTCCGGCTTGCATTCGAGCAGGTCTGGAACCGCCCGCAACGGACAATGCCATGTGGCGAGAACCACTCGAATTGATTCACCCACGAAACCCATCACCGGATCGCCGCCCCACTGCGCCGCAAAAAATTCCGTCTGTCCGGGATGCTCGAAGCCGATGCGGGCTAGGACGTGTTTACTCACCGGTCCGGTCACCACCGCGGTACATTCCCCTCGGCGACAGGCCTCGGCGGCAGCTTCCATGGCTCCAAGGGCTATCCGTGCGCCCGCATCGCTGGGGGCTCCAGGAGTGAGATGAAAATCGGGATCGCCGACAGCGACGCCATCCGATCCGAGCGCCTCCAACCATCCGGCGGGTCCGAATAGACGCAGGTTTTCGTCAACACCCTCGCGAAGGATCCGGGCAATCAATTCCGGCCCGACTCCGGCTGGATCTCCGCAGGTGACGGCAAGGGGCAAACTCATACCGATTCAACGGATTCGGACGTGTGGTTGCGGCTCCGCAGGGGGCGGGCGAAGCCTCTGGAGTTCTCGGTAAAGAAGGCCAAAAACCGGCGGGCTTCTTCGTTTTCAGCAAGTGGTGAGGCCAGCAAGTCGGTTGCTCGGATGCGGAGATTTCCGGATTCGTGAAACAATTTGGCAAAGGCTTGTTTGATCGCGCGGATGCTCTCGCGAGAAAAGCCGCGTCGCTTCAGGCCAATTAAATTGAGGCCCGCCAATTCGGAACGTTCCGCCACCATGGTGAAGGGAGGAACATCCTGCGGACAGCGGGACAATCCGCCCACCATGGCACTCTCGCCCACTCGCACATGCTGATGAAAGGCGGCCCCGCCTCCGAGGAATGCATGGTCCCCAATCTGTACAAAACCGCCTAACATCACGTTATTCGCAATAATCACATGAGCGCCGACCTGCGAATCGTGCCCCACATGAGCGTTCGCCATCAAAAAGGCACCCTCCCCGATCACAGTAAATGCCCCTTCCCGCGTCGGGCGATGAATGGTGGCTCCTTCGCGGACCACGACTTTGGCCCCCAGACGCACGCCGCTGAGCGTGCGTGGATCAAATCGAAGGTCCTGCGGCAATCCACCCACCACCGCATGGCTATCGATGAAACAACCGGGCCCCAGAATGGAGCCGGAGCGGACAATGGCGTGGGACGCGATCACGGTGCCCTCCCCCAGCTCGACGCCCTCCTCAATCACGGCGTAAGGTCCAATGCTCACATTGGGCCCCAAACGGCTGGCAGCATGCACTACGGCTGTTGGATGAATGACCGCGCTCATTCCTTGAAGAGTGCCATTTGCGGATCTTTCACCAAGTCATAATTCTTGAGGACCCGCAAAATCTGCAAGGTGTCGCTTTTCGAGTAGTTCCGGTTCACTTCCACCTTTTGGATGATGTCGAGCAGCATGGACCGGAATGAAATGATCCCGTCAACGCCCTTCTCCCGCAGGAGCTGAATGCTCTCGCTGCGGTGAGGTTCCGCGGTCGGAAGCCCCGGGAGGACCAGGATCTTGAGCAAGTTTTTGTCGCCGAACTCCTCTGGATCGACGAAGAGATCTTCAACCGTCTTGAGCACATCCTTTTCGAGAAATTTGAAAATCTCGGAACTGCTCCGAAGCATGGTGGGGGTGAAGCGTAAGGTCGTGTGCCACGCTTTGACCACCACCAGTGCCCGGTGAATGTGCGGCAGCTCGGAAGCGAAAAGTAGAAAGTTTGGAGCCCGATCCGAGGCGGCATAGGAAGGGTTATAAACGAGCAGGTCTATTTCTTCTTCATCCAGTTTCTTGCGCGACTGGACCTGATACTTGCGCATCTGCCGGACCAGAAATCCATGCAGTTCGAAATACTCGCGCACGATCTGCTCATCAAAACCCGCCATTTGAGAGCCTTGTATGAAGAACTGACTACGCGCTGGCAAGCACTGCCGTTAGACAGGGTTATCCGCAGGCCTGACAAAGATCACACACCGCCGGCCGCCGACACCGATCGGCACGATGCCCCGCTCTTCCCACCCACAGGATTGATAGAGCGTCCGGGCGGCCACGTTCACCTCGGCGGTGGAAAGCACCAGTGTTCGCCCGGGGAGCGATCCTTCGACTACCCGGAGCAATGTCGTGGCAACCCCACGACGCCGCCAAGTCTCCGCCACCCCGAGTTCATTCAAGGCCCAGGCTCCTTCAAGATCAGCAGCCGCGGCCTTGAGGCCACCCACCATATCGTCCCACCACCAATGTCCTTTCCCGATGCTGGCCCCAAAGGCCATTCCCGCAACTTTCTGGCCGGCCAGCGCCACCCATCCGCGAAACTCTCGTTCCTGAGCCGTGCTCCGGATATACCCACGTGCCTCCGAAGCGGTGCAACGGGTCGAAGCGGTATAGATTTCAAGAACGCCTTCCATTTCCTGGGAAAATGGCCCAAACGGGACAATTCGAAATGGGGCGTTGCGCAACTTCATGCCGCGGACGGGTTAAAACACGGAAGTGTTAAGCAAAAAGTGGTCTCCTCTTCTGAACTTGTCAGCAGAGAAAGTTCACCTCCATGGGCCCGGGCAATCTCTCTCGCCAGGCTCAACCCAAGTCCGAGTCCATCCACCGCCCGGTTGTGCGCACGATCGCCGCGATAAAAACGCTCGAAAATGCGGGATCGTGATTGGGCGGAAATAGGCGTACCAGAATTGCTAACACAGAGAACGGCGGAAGTGGCGTCCGCTGTAAGTGTTACCCGAATCCACCCGCTGCTCGCGTCATTGTATTTATGCGCGTTCGTCAGGAGATTCATGACTGCCTGTCGAAGCAGATTGCCATCCCCTTCAATCGTCACGGGTTGAAGAGCACTTTCAATCGACAATTCGGTCGCGAAATCGGCCAGACTGTCGAGAGCGCCTGCAACGACGGCTTTCAGATCCACCGGTTCGGAACGCTGCAAGAGCCGACCTGCGTCCGCATGTGCCAGTTGAAGCAGGCGGTCCGTCATCATGCGGAGGCGCTGAACTTCCTCCAGAAGCGAGGAAAACTGACGCTGCTGCGGCGACCCGGCCGGTGCCTGCTGAACAGCTGCTTCGAGTTCGCCGTGCAGAACCGTCAGTGGTGTTCTCAGTTCATGTGAAGCATCGGCACTGAACCGCGATGCCTGTTGAAAACTCCGCTCAAGCCGCGAAAGCATGCGATTGAAGACATCGACGAGATCGACAAACTCACTGGCTGCATGCGGCACGGCGATACGTTCATTCAAGTTGCGCTCCGAGATGCGCCCCATGGCGGCGGATAGATCGTGCACAGGTCGAAGCGCTCGCGCGGCCAGGACCCAGCTCAACACCAAGACCATCACCAGAAGGATCGGTCCCAGCCGGAAGTGGGTGTGCACAAGATCACGCAACGCAGCACGTTCCTGATCAATGTTCTCCGCCAACCAAAAAACACCGTTCTCCAAGTGCAAACCGCCGACCAGCCAGTAGGATTCATTAATGGAATACACCTCAAAACGCACGAGGTCCGTCTGCCTTCCTGCAAAACCAAATGGGGAGAGGTGAGGCGACTCCGGAGGGTGTGGACCGCGCCCGAATGCAGTCGGTCGTTCACGTCGCTGCGAAACGTGCGGAGAACGTGCCTGGACGACTGGCCATTGGCGGACTCGTTTCAGCAATGCTTCGCCTTGAAGCGTCGAGACCAATTCCGCCGGCCATTCTCCGGCTATCTCGACCCAACCTGCTGATTCTGACCAACGGGCACCCAGCATCGGGCCGCGATGCAATTCCCGAAGGCGCGCCCACCGGGGCGACTCATCCCGTTCCCACTCAGGTGAAAGAATGCGGGGCGGGAGCCGGGCGACCACGGCCTCCATTCTGCCCTGCTGCCGTTGAATCATCTCTTCCTCCCAGTGCAAATAAATGGCCCATGCATAGGCAATCATCACCGTCAGAACGCTTGCCAACGTGATTAATGCCAGGCGCAGGCGGAATGAGCGCAGAATCCGGTGACCAATCATAACGCACTTTCAGTGCTTGCCCGCATTCGGTAGCCCACCCCACGAACGGTTTCCACATAGTCACCCTCGCCCTCGGCAGCCTCCCGCAATTTTTTGCGAATGCGCTGGATGTAGACATCGACGACATTGGTTTGCGGATCAAAATCGTAGTTCCAGACGTGTTCCAGGATTTGGGTACGCGAATAAACACGCCCCGGTTGCCGCATAAGGTACTCCAACAGATTGAACTCTCGAGGCGTCAACTCGACCGGATGACCGCTCACCGCCACCGTGCGACTGGCGAGATTGGCCACGACAGGACCGGCTTGGAGCAGATTCAACTGCGCGCCGGTGGTCCTTCGGTGAAGCGCCTGGAGTCGTGCAATCAGTTCATCCACGAAAAACGGTTTGGTCAGGTAGTCATCCGCACCTCGATTGAGCCCCTCGACCCGGTCTTCCAAATCCCCCCGGGCGGTTAAGAGTAATACGGGTGTATTGATTCGTTTGCTACGCAGGCCGCGAAGAATGTCCAGTCCATCTCTTCCCGGCAACATGATGTCCAGAACGATGGCATCGTAGGACTGCGTGCTGGCGGCGATAAATCCTTCATTCCCGTCGGAAAAATGGTCGCACACAAACCCCTGAGCTTCGAGCCCCTTGCGGGTAAAAGCCGCAATTTTGGCTTCATCTTCGACCAGTAACACTTTCATCGATCCGAGACTCTAACCTCTCCCTGTCTCCCGTCTCAAGGCGTATCACATGACAAAGCTGTCATCTTAACAATGGCGTGCGGTTCATGTTCAAGGTGCATACTGGACCCATACTAAAAGAAACTTCCAATCAGAAAGACCAATGAATTATCACAAAAAAATCATTACACTGACCGCCGTCACAGCCACTGTTCTCGCCTTGGCAACCGCCGCTCAAGCTCAAGGGCAGCGCGGAAACTGGCGCCCCGGCCCCGAGAAAGTTGCGCCGCGGTTGGTGGAACGCTTTGATGGCGACGGGAGCGGCGAACTTTCAGCCGACGAACTGGCCGATGCCCTCTCTGCGATGCAGGAACGTCGTCAGGGCGGGGAGTGTCGTTTCGACAGAAAGATGCGCCAAGGCAAAGGTCCGCAAGGGGAATCCGGAGCGGGCGGCCCGCGCCTTTCACCCGAAGAGCGCGTTGATCGTTGGCTCGAGCGTTTTGACGAGGATGGCGATGACAGACTGGACGCGGAAGAGCTGCTTGCTGCCATGGAGGGGATGCGCCCCCGGCCAAAACAAGGTCCGGCGCGATAATCGGCACCTCTCCCAAACGCAACTGAACCAGCATCCCGGCGGTTTTCGAGGGCTTCCGGGATGCTCTATTTTCCCGTCAAAACCAGCCGTCCGCTCCATCGATATCGATCTGGAGCCGCCAACTTTCGGCGTAGCGTCGAACGGTTATGCGCTCGCCAAATGCTTCGGAGACCAAAGCCGAACGCAGAACCTCCGTTTTAGGTCCGGAGGCGAGCACAGTTCCGGCTTTCAACAGGAGCACGTGGGTGATCGAAGGTATGATTTCTTCAATGTGGTGGGTTACGAGGACCAGGCGTGGGGCCGTGGGTTTTGCGGCAAACTGCTCCAGGTAACGAAGAAACCGCACCCGCGCCACCGGATCGAGCCCCGCACACGGCTCATCGAGAAACAGCAATCGTCGCCGTCCATGCAGGGCTCGGCCAAGCAATGCGCGTTGCCGTTCACCTTGAGACAAATGCCTCCAAAAATCCTTTCCGCGCCCGGCGAGGTCCACTTCGCGCAAGATGCGTCGCACGCCGCGGATCTCACCAGCGGTTGGATCGCCCCAGTAGTTGAGCTGTGAGCGTTTCCCACTGAGAATTACCTCCTCCACCGTTTCATCCTCCAAGATGCGCGGTTGCAAACTGTGGCTCACCAGTCCGATCCGATTGCGGACCACTGCCCAGTCAGCGGCTCCAAAACGTTCGCCAGCAACTTCGATTGTTCCCGCAGTCGGCGTGAGGTAGCCAAAAACCGCCTTCAACAGGGAGGTTTTGCCACTGCCGTTGGCCCCCATGATGGCCCACTGTTCATTCGGGCCAATGGTCCAGTCGAGATTATCTAAAATGCTGCGGCTACGTTCGACCCGGAGGCCGTTGATGCGAAGCAGATCTTCTGGATTCATTCCTCTGCGCCAACCTCCCGCCACAGTTTCTCCACAAGCTCCACGGAAACATCCATCACCGTCTCCGCCCGGCCGATTTCTGCCAGTGCGACAAACTTCAGCTGGCCTTGGCGCACCTTTTTATCCCGAGCCATGGCCGAAATCAGCGCATTCAATGACAGTGGGGCGCGGAGGGATACCGGCAATGCGTACCGGCCAATCAGCTCGCGGATCCGGTTTACTCCATTACTGGTCAAAGAGCCCCGCTCCTCGGAGAGACGGGCCGCCAGCACGAGGCCAATGCCAATCGCTTCGCCGTGAAGGTATTGGCCGTATCCTGCCACGGCTTCGATTGCATGGCCAAAGGTATGTCCGAGGTTGAGGAGCGCGCGCCCTCCACTGGCAGCCGTTTCCCGTTCATCCGCCTGAACCACCCCAGCCTTGATCGCGCAATTGGCACGAACAATCGCACCGAGCTCCGGATGGACGGGAGACAAGGGTTCAGTCAAGGCTTCCAAGCGCTCAAACAGACCGCGGTCCGCGAGCAGACCATGTTTGATAACTTCAGCCATGCCCGCGGAAAATTCCCGCGGTGGCAGGGTCTGCAGGGTGTCGACATCTGCAAAGACGGCGCAGGGCTGATGAAACGCGCCAACGAGATTCTTGCCGGCACGGAGGTTGATCCCTGTTTTCCCGCCGACCGAGCTATCGACCATCGACAGCAAAGTGGTGGGCACCTGAAAAAAATCGATGCCGCGGAGAAAAGCGGCAGCAGCAAATCCGGCCAAATCACCGGTCACCCCACCACCGACGGCAAAAAGAGCTCCGGAGCGGTCGATCCGCTGCTGAGCAAGAAAATCGCAGCAGGCTTCCAATTGGGAAAAGCACTTGGATCCTTCGCCGGAAGGGATTTCCAAGCGGGGAAGATCGGCGAAAGCCGCAGAGAGAAACGGGGCTTGTTCGCGGGCGACCGATGCATCGACGATAACCGCCGCGGGGCGATGCTGTTCACGCAGCGCATTGACCTCTTCGCGGATGAGCGGTGCCAGCCCGCGTCCGATGAGAATGGGATACTGCCGGTGCGCTGTTTCCACCTGAAGTGTGTCCAAAGCCATTGCGCCATGAGGTGCTTTTGGATGGGGTGAGGCGAACAAAATTCGCAGCCCACGGTTCTTCTCGCCACCTGATCCCGCTACAGGATTTTCTGTTCTAGTCTTCCACCCCGAAGATAGCGTTGGCGTAATTCTCAACGCTGAACGGTTGTAGGTCCTCAGGGCGCTCACCCATGCCGACAAAGTAAATCGGCAGTCCCAGCTCCCGATAAATCCCGACCACCGCACCGCCGCGGCTGGTGCCGTCGAGTTTGGTGACAACAATTCCCGTGAGGCCAAACTCCCGATGAAACACCCGGGCTTGGTCGATTGAATTGCTGCCGAGGCTTCCATCAACGACAAGCCAAGCATGGTGCGGGGCCTCCGGATTGTGCTTCTGAAGCACCCGGCGGATCTTTTGCAGCTCCTGCATCAAATTGCTCTTGTTATGAAGCCGCCCGGCGGTGTCGAGCAGCAGCACCTGCGCTCCCCGCTTTTGTGCGGCTTGATAGGCGTCGTAAGCAACCGCCGCCGAATCGGCACCGTGCTGACTCGCCACGAGGTCCAGTCCGAGGCGGTCACACCAAGTCTTGAGCTGCTCGTTTGCCGCCGCGCGAAATGTGTCGCAAGCCGCCACCAACGGGCGGTGACCATCGTCGGCGAAGAGCTTTCCGAGTTTGGCCGTGGTGGTGGTTTTTCCGCTTCCGTTGACACCGATCAAGGCGATCACGGTGGGCTGATGCTCGGTCGGATCCACCCGGCCAGCGGCCCCTTCGAGGACCCGCTTGAGCACCTGTGCGCCAATCCGTGCGGCCTGTTGGCCACGGAGGTCATTGCTCTTGCGGTAAGCATCCTTGATCTCGGAGAGAATTTCTTCCGAGGTTTCGACGCCAAAATCTGCGGTATAGAGTGCCTCCTCCAGCTCATCGAGACTGGCCGCATCGATCTTTTTTCCGCCAAAGAGATCTCCCACCGAACCGAACGCCTTGTAAAAGGTCGGCGTGGTCTTCTTGAGGCCTTCTTTGAATTTTCCGAAAAACGTACGCATGGAACGGGGCTGCGTGCGGTGAGTCTACTGTTCGGCCGTGCGCAACGGACGGCCAAGTGTTACTTTGAACTGATCCAAAATCCCGTTGATGAACCGTTTGGCATCGGGAATCGAAAACTCCTTGGACAAGTCAATCGCTTCATTGATCGAGACGATCGGTGGAATATCACGCCGATGCAGCATTTCATAGATGGCGAGCCGCAGAATCGCCAAATCGATGCGGGCAACGCGGGAAAAATCCCAATTTTTGGCATACTGCTTGATGATACCGTCGATCTCCTCGACATGCTGCAGGGTGCCCCAAATCAGTTCTTCTGCAAAGGCGTAATAGTCGCGCTCCTTGTCCTTCTGTTTGAAAAAAAGGTGCAGGTCCCGATCCAGGTCGCGCGGTTGATTGAGCGACCATTGGTAAAGGTACTGCATCGCGGCGACGCGGTTGTCTCGACGTTGACTCATGGGTACAAATTAAAGTTTCCAGGGATCACCTTGATTGGACATACCGTCCCAAGGACCCTCTCCTTCGAGCTCTTCCAGAGCATCGGCGATATCATTGAGCTGGTCGACCAGCTGCTGGCCGAGCAAGCCCATCTCAAGCGCCGCAAGCCCAAATTCACGCCCCCGATTGATCGCGCCTAAACACCGGGCTTCCGCCTGTTCGGCAGTGTGCACGACCACGATGCCATTGATCACCGGAACTTCCGTTTGAATGCCGATTTGCTGCATCGCGAGGCCGGTCGAGTTGACGATGACTTCGTGGTGCGGCGTTTCGCCTGCCATGACCAATCCGAGCCCAATGAGGACGTCGTAGTCGCCAGAATTGGCCAGCATGGAGGCCGCGTAAGGAATTTCGTTCGAACCAGGAACGCGCACGATCTGAATGCGATCCCGGCCGACGTTATTCTCCAGCAAAACCTGCACGCAGTTGTGAAGCAGGCCGTCGACCATGCGAGGATTGAAGCGAGCCGCGACGATGCCCACCGTCAAGGCGGTGCCGTCGAAAGACTCTTCCGGTGGTGTGTCCAAGCTCATCAGGGAAAACGGGCAGGCTGCGACAGGCCATCGGGCAAGTCAACCCCCACACGTCACCAATCCAAGGCTGCGCCGCGGGCGCGGGCAAATGGCTAACTGTGGTCAAAATCCGCCAGCGTATTAAAGTTCATCAGCGCTTGCGGATGTGATGGCGTCAACAGCGCATCAGCCGGAACAGCCCATTCCAGATAGCGCCGGAGGCTGCGGCGACCTTCGGCCAGAGCGGTGTGAAGGATTCGCTGAGCAAAGGGTTCATAAATGGCGCACAGCGGCTCGGGTTTGCCATCCCCCGGGTGGGCGAATGCCGTCGCCGGACGCAGCGACTTGCGCCCGTTAACAAGGATCGCGAGCGCTTCACTATCGAGGACGGCCAAATCACATGCCACGACCAGCCAGGCTGCCTCAGGAGCACACTCCCACGCGGAGAGCAGCGCTCCTAATGGGCCGCTCTCTCCAAAACAGTCGTCGCAGCGTTCAACATCCGGCGGAATGACCCAGTCGATGACTTGCCCCGGCCGGAGCGAAAGCAACCGGCGCTGACAAAACGGTTTGAGTAACTGGAGCGCCCGGAGTGCGAGCGGTTCTTCATCGGGGGCCGGGCGAAAGGAGCCTTTGTCTTGGCCAAATCGCCGGCTGTGACCTCCAGCCAGAACGAGGCCGTGGAGCGGCGGGAGGTGATCGCTCATCGGACGTCTAGCCGAACCGGCCCCACTCGCAACCATCCCGAACGGATGATCCGGCACCGCAACCCCCCGCGCCCTCGCAACCATTCCTCCGTTCCCGGGGCAAATACCTCGTTCATCCAGAAGCAGGGAGCACACTGCTCGGAACCTTCCAATTCGACGTCGCCCAAGAGAAAGCGCTTTCCCACCAAATCGTTGAGCTCGATTCCGGAAATGATCACGTTTCGGCGGAATGCCTGAAAGTCGATCGTCTCCCACCCCCGCTCATGCGCCAGCTGTTGACCCACTTCACGCGCAAAGAAGGTGATTTGCCCTTTGTAGTCTTCGCGAAAATCGTAGTAGCGATCGCCGACGATTCCCCGTCCGGCGTGGCACTCGACCGCATCGACCGCCTCCACTCCGTGTTCCAGCCGGCCTTGCCCGAACCGACCTTTGAAGTCGTGGCCAGGCGAGCGATAAATGGCTTCAATCGCCGCTACTGACGGTGGAACGGAATCCCTCATTCCGGAATCACGATCGGTTGCTCCGTGGTTGGGGTCTGGGTGTCAAAATGCAGACTTGGGTCAAAATAAAAGAACACGAAAGCCGCCATCGCAAAGCAGTAGAGCGCGAAATAGATCAGCTTGCTCCGTTTCAGAAAGGCAATCAGCCAGATGATCCCAACGACGGAAAATACCAGCGAACTGAGGAACGCCAACAGCAGCGGTCCAGCACCAAGTTCCTGAATAAACGCCGCATCGACATCACCGAGAGCCAGCACCACGGATCCAAGGATCACGGGAATCGCGAGCAGGAACGAGTAGCGAACCGCCGTCTCCCGTTCCAAGCCGCACCAGAGAGCCGCAACCAAAGTGGAACCCGAGCGGGAAATGCCCGGTAAAACGGCCACGGTCTGCGCGAGTCCGACAATGATCGAGTCACTCCAGCGCATTGCTTCCGGGCCACGCCCACCCAGCGTTTTTCCGCGTTCAATCAAAATCAAAAAGATGCCGGTCGTGGCCAAAGCCAAGGCAATCACCACCGGGGATTTGAGTGAATCTCCCATCAGGCCCTCAAACAGCACACCAAGGACTCCAGTGATGAGCGTCGCCACCACAATATAAAGCCCAAAGAGAAAATGAACGCGATCCGCAGGCTCCCGTTTAACGACGAAGCGCAAAAATCCGGAGATCAGCGTGACCAGATCCTTTCTGAAGTAAAAGACCACCGCCGTGATGGAGGCGAGGTGCAGAAAAATCTCGAAAGCCAACCCCGGAAATGAAAGTCCCAGCAAATGCTGGGTAATCACGATATGGGCCGAGCTGGAGATCGGGAGGAATTCAGTCAGACCTTGAACGAAACCAAAGAGAAGCGCTTCCCAGTAGGACATGGAGCCAACACCGCAGGAAAACCGCTATGCATCAATCTCAAAACCGGAAGCGGGGACAGACCCTATTCCGAATCAACTTCAAGGACTTTACCCCGCTCCGAAATCTCCACTTCCAAGCGAATCTCGCGGTACTGGATATCCAGTTCGTAAATCGTTTCACCGTCGTCAGCATCGCGCTCCAGCGAAAGGATCTGTGAATCCGGGAAGTAATCCTGCAACGCCTGACGCACCGGATCGGGAAGCTGTTCGGGATCAATAATGCTTTGGGCGGCAAGTGAGCCGGCGAATACGGTGCAGGCAATCAGAAGAGTGCGGTTTTTGAACATGACCCAACCTATGCTAAAAATCGTGCGTGTGCAACCGGGGTCGCCACAGCCGTCATTCCTCGGCGATTTTGCTCAGCCGCTCGAGCAACTCCGGATCCTTTTCCAGCAGGCCAGCCTCGGCAACCCGTTCAAACAAGGTGAACCACTTTCGATCCCTCTTGAGCAGTGTCTTCATCAAGGGAATGGCATCCGACTCGCGACCGGTGTTGAGCAGCGCGAGCGCTCGCCAAAAGTACAACTCGGTCTGCCCCGGTGATTTTTCCTCCGAGCGCTGGTATTCGCGCAGTGCCTCCTCAAAATCTTCCCGCACCAACGCCGCGTCTCCACGAGTGCTGTGGTGATAGGCACTCTTCAATTCGACGAGACGCTCGAGCTCGCTCAGCGGCTCCGGATGATCGTCCACCCGGAGGTCGAAAGGCCGGTCAGCGAGATGGTGGCCTTCGGGATGGCGGCGCACCACGATGAGCGCGGCCGACTGTTTTCCCCGCAAGTCGCCACCTTTCGATTCGGCCGCCTTGAGCGCCGCCACTAGCCGTTCGGGAAATTCACCTGTGTGAGAGGAAAAGGCTTTGGCCATCGCTTCCGGAACGCCTGGATTTGCCATCATATTGGCTTGGCAACAGAAGGTTTCACCCCGGACGTCGCCCGCTTCCGCGACACAGGATTCGCCGGTAAAGACTTCCGGAGGGGCATCGGTGTCCACCATAGCGACTTGCCGATAGTCCGAGCGGGTGTCGTGTGCGATCAGCTGTTGCAAGGCAGTGGCAGCGGAATGTCCGGCCCGCATCAGGTTGAGCCCCGCCACACCGTAATCGTAGGCCATTTTCGGAATCGATTGGATGATTACCGCGCCGACCCCCGGCTCTGCCCAGAGGGCCATCGAGCCGACGGCAAAATAGTGGGACTGGATCGCCAGGCCAATGAGGTCCTTCTCCGGGTCAATTCCGATCATTGAATAGGTGGCGACGGGTGGTCCTTCTCCCGAGAACGGAAACGGGCTGCGGCAGAATGGTTTCGGCATGGCAGGCCGACTATGCGTTATCCGGCGGCTATGGGCAAACCTTGGCGGATTCTTGTTGCCGGTAACCAGCTTCTCTCAGTTGCAAGCAGCCAAAATGAGGACATCTTCCAACTATGTCCTACTGCCGATCCTCCAGCACTCTCCTCCTCTCACTGTTTCTCGTCTTGGTCATGGGCTGTGGCAGCCCTAACCTCTCCCAGCGTATCGCTGCCGACCGCGCCGCATTTGAGGAATGGCCTCCCGAGGTTCGTGAGCTGGTCGAAACCGGCAAAATCGAGATTGGATTTACCCGGGAACAAGTGCGGATGGCTTGGGGCAAACCGGACAATATCTCGATGGAGAACACTGCCAACGGCCGCTTTGAGCGCTGGATTTACGAGAAGAGTTCGCCGGGAATTGGCATCGGGATTGGTGTCGGCAGCGTCGGACGCTCCTCGGGCGTCGGCGGAAGTGTGGGCACGACTGTCGGTGGCCGGAGCAATATTGTGGCCCTCGTCCGTTTTCAGGAGGGCCAGGTGGTTTCGTTTGAAGAAGCGCGCGACTGATTTTGCCCGCCTCTCAACGACCTTACGCAGTTTCACCGGTGGCCATGAATTGCCGGTGCAGTTCCGCATAATAGCCGTTCTCTGCTACCAAGGATTCATGGTTTCCGCTTTCAACAATGCGTCCGTCCCGCATTACGAGGACAAGATCTGCCTTGCGAATCGTGCTCAGCCGGTGGGCGATCAGAAAGCTGGTACGTCCTTTCAGCAGGGTAAAGAGTGCCCGCTGTAGCCGATCTTCGGTGATTGCATCAATCGAGCTGGTCGCCTCGTCGAGCACCAGAATCGAAGGATCAGCAATCATCGCCCGGGCAAAACAGATCAGCTGCCGCTGCCCTTGGGAAACACCACTGCCTTTTTCCCCTACCATCGTCTCCAGTCCGGCAGGCAAGGCTTCAATTAAATCGAGACAATCCAGCCGGCGGAGGACTTCGACCACTTCCTTCGCTGTCGCTTCCGGCCGTGCCAAGCGGATGTTATCGGCCACGCTGCCGGTAAAGAGGAAGTTGCTCTGCTGAACAATGCCCATCCGCCGGTGAATCGATTCCGCCTGAATGGTCCGTATTTCCCGACCATCGATGAAGATTTCGCCTGCGGTGGGGAGGTAGAACTTTGCCAGCAAATTGACGATGGTGCTTTTTCCCGAACCGGTGTGACCGACCAGTGCCACCGACTGCCCGGCTTTGACCTGAAAATGGATCCCGCTGAGCACCGGTCGATTGGCGTCGTAGGCAAACCCGACATCGCGGAAGGTGACATCGCCCCGGATCGTATCGACCGGTACGGCATCCGGAGCTTCAGTCCACTCGGGGGCGGTGTCGAGCAGCCGAAAAACGCGTTCCGCCCCAGCCATAGCCAGCAGCGCCTGATGGTATTGATTGGCCAGAATGGTGATCGGACTGAAAAAGAGGTTGGCCAGAAAGAAGAACTGGATCAGCGCCTCGATTCCCATAGCTGGCTCGGGCGCAAGCACCCGGTAGCCGCCCACCACCAAGAGGATGGAAATAAACACCTGGCTATTGAGGTCGAGCAGCGGCACAAATTTGGCCGAAGTCCGGGCGACATCGATGTTGTAGTCCGAGTGCCGCTGAACCAAGTTGCGGAAGAAGCGATTGTTAACCTCCTGGCGCACAAATCCCTGCGTCACCCGGATACCATTGACCGATTCGGCCAAATTTGAGGTCACCCGGCTGAAGCTTTCCTGAACGGCCCGGGTGGCCCGGCTCATCCGCTGCCGGAAATACTGGTTGAGCGTCCAGAGGATCGGAGCCAGCGCGAGCAGGATGCTGAACAACACCCGGTCGTAGTAGAGCATCAGGAGCCCCGCTCCGATCATTTGCCCCAGCTGAACCATGGAGATAAAGAGGACGTTTTGCACCCCGATGCGCAATATCTCCACGTCCGAGGTAATCCGGCTGATAATCCGCCCCAGCTTCGTCCGGTTGAAGAAGCTCATCGGCATCGTCATCACATGGGTGAAAATCGCATTGCGCAGGTCATGCACAACCGCCTCTCCCAATTCCAAGGCCCAGCGTTGGCGATAGTGAAACAAACCCTCGGTCGCGGCCGCAAAAAGGGTAAACCCGATCACGCTCCAGACAATCGCACGGGTGTCGCCCGAGCGGATCGGCCCCCCAATAATTGCGCCAATCATCCACACGATCAGCGGCAGTTGGATGGCTCGGATAATGACTGCGGCAAAGAGTAGATTGCGTTTCCGAGCGTAGGGCCGGGTCCATCCGAAAAGCCGCACAATCAAGCCGAACTGCAGCGGCTTCTCGTGGTCCTCCTGTTCATCCAGTCCGGGCGCTGCCTGCACCAGCGGAACCGCAGCGGCTTTGGACGAAGGATCCTTTTTCTGCGATGATTGTTTCATGCCTGCTGCCTTTCATCCAAATCATCGAGTCCAGCCGCGTCCGAGAGCTGCAATCGCGCCACCCGGAGGTACGGTCCCCGTTCGCGCAGGAGTTGAGCATGTGTTCCCTGTTGCACGATCCTCCCCTGCTCCAGCACTACGATGAGGTCCGCCCGCTGCAAGGTACTCACCCGTTGGGCCACAATGAAGGTGGTGCGTCCTTCCATCGCTTGTTCCAACGCAACCATGATTTCTTTTTCCGTCCGCGAATCGATCGCCGAGGTCGGATCGTCGAGAATCAGGATCGAGGGATCGAGAATGATCGCGCGGGCGATTGCCAGGCGCTGCCGTTGCCCGCCTGAAAGATTGACCGCCGCTTCCCCGAGGATCGTTTCGTAGCCGTTGGGAAGCGCCATAATGAAGTCGTGCGCGGCCGCAATCCGGGCTGCTTTTTCGATTTGCTCCGCAGTGGCATCCGGTTGTCCAAAAGCGATATTTGCCGCCACCGTCGTGCTGAAGAGAAAGCTCTCCTGAAAGACAATTCCGATGTTTCTCCGAAGCGATGACAGCTCAATGGCACGCAAGTCGTGGCCGTCCAGCTGCACAAACCCTTCAGCCGGATCATGGAACCGGGGAATCAATCCGAGCAAAAGGCTCTTGCCGGAACCGGTCTGCCCGAGGATTGCCACGCGCCGCCCGGGTTTCACGTCGAGATTGATGTCGCGCAAGATCGGCTCCCGTTCCTGATAGCGGAAGGTAACGTTTTCAAAGCACACGTGCCCCTGCGCCTTTTCCAGCACAATGGCACCTTCCCGGTTCCCGATTTCCACCGGTGCATCGAGCACTTCAAAGACCCGGCGGGCACCAATCAGGCTCTGCTGCACACTGTTGGTGATCTGGGCAATGTTGGAAACCTGTTGCGACAACTGCTGGAGAATTCCGGCAAACACCACCAAGCCAGTGCCGAGCGGAAGATCGCCGCGGATCGCCAGGTAGCCACCGTATGAGAGGAGCACGACAATGTTGAGCTGTGTCAGCATCCCCACCCCCGGCGTATAAATGCTCACCTTCCGGAAAATAGACTGCTGTTGATCCTGGACGATGCGGTTGCTGGCGTAAAAGAGCGCTGCCTGCTCCTTTTCCCGACCAAACCCTTTGATCACCCCCACTCCCTGAATGCTTTCCGACAGCCGCAAAATCATGGCGTCTACCAAGCCCCGGTTTTTCAAGTAAAGCGGCCGCACCGCGTTCGAAAACACCACCGTGATCAGGTAAAGAATCGGTGTGGTCGCAACGCAGGCCAACGTCAGCCAAAAGTGAATACTCGCCATGTAGGTCAGATAGACCGCCAGCGTGATCACGAGGACAACCGTCGGCAGAATCACCCCATCGACAAACATGCGCAGGTTTTGCACATCACCCGTCACGCGATTGATGATCGATCCGCTCGAATTGCGGTCGTAAAAGCCGAAACTCAGTTGCTGTAATTTTTGATACACCTCTGCGCGCAGATTGACCACCAAGTCTGCCTGTACCAATCGCGCCACAGAAACCGCATAAGCGTAAGCAAGAATCCCTTTGATTGCCGCAAAAGAAAAGACGCAGAGGGCAATCGCCACCACCACCGCCAAAGGAGTCCAGCTCTCGGGCGGCACCAGCCCGAGCGGCCAGGCCGGAGGCGGCGCACCGGGCTCGACCTGAGACCGCACAAAATCAATCGCCAATCCAACAAAACTCAATCCGCCCAACGTCATCACGATCAGCAACAGCTGGTAGGCAAGCACCCGCAGGCACGCAGCCCGATAACGGAAGCTCAGGGCCAGCATGCGCAGGATCAATTGGCGGTTGCTCAGGCTTTCACCCGTGGACGCCTTTTCATCCGAAAGATGACTCATCGCCCCGCCCCTCTTGTTGGATCATCAAACACACAATGCCTGTCATTGTAACCGATCGGGCTCCATTCAGCCATTGCTCCTCCGATTTGTGCGGCATCTGCCATTGCCTCCCACCTCTCTCCCAAACCATGCCCCCAGCGCGAGCCCCAAAACAGAGAAAAGCCCATTTCGCTCAAACCGGATGACGGCACGACGGGAAAGGTTATTCAAGGCGCACGGCTCTAGATCAGTAAACAGCAATGGGATTTTTGGATTCCCTCAAAGAAATCAAAGGCTCCGCCGTCTGGGGGCTTGACGGTGAACAAATGACCAACTAAACATGCGCACACATGAAAGATCTAACTGTCCGCCAACAGGAAGTTTTGGGTTATCTGCAGGTACACATGCGCGAATACGGTACTTGGCCAAGCTTCCGGGAGATTGAGGATCATTTTGGCTTCCGCAGCACCAACGCTGTTATGGGGCACCTTCGCGCATTGGAGAAGAAAGGGTACATCAGCCGGGTGGCCGGACAGGCCCGCACCTTTCGCATCAACTTCGGTCTGAAAGATGCAGATGTACCTCAAGACTCCCTCGAAGTGGTGGAAATTCCGATTTATGGGCACATCGCCGCCGGCTTTCCCGACGGCGTGGAAACCGGGGGCGAGATCGGCCGTTTGCAAATCGATGTGGAATCCGCCGGCATTCGACGCTCCCGCCGATCCTTTGCCCTCAAGGTGCGAGGAGAGAGTATGGTCGACGTCGGAATATTCGACGGAGACACCGTTGTCATCGAACAAAATACGGCCAAAGACGGAGACATCGTGGCCGCCCTTATCGACGGCGAAACCACCCTCAAACGGTTCATCAACAAGCCCGGCCGCTCCCCCTACCTCAAAGCCGAAAATCGCAATTTTCCCGAGCTTTACCCCGTTTCCGAACTGATTATTCAAGGCGTCGCCCGCGCCGTCGTGCGCAACCTGTGAACCGCACAATCCCCGCCCGCTTTCAGCATTGCCAGCCGTCCCCGCACTCCCATCCTTCGGCCTTCATTCAGCGGCTTGTCCCCGTAGTTCAATGGATAGAACCGCGGTTTCCTAAACCGTTAATCCGGGTTCGAGTCCCGGCGGGGGCACCATAATTTCCCCATCGTAACCGTCTTATCTCCAATGATTTAAGGCGGTTTTTCTTTGCACGGATTCGCCCGCAACGGTTCGCAACTTAAGTTTCATGTTGTCAAGCGTTGCCATGCGTTGCCAAAAACGGCGCAGACGCAGGCCCCCACAGCAAACTTCGCCTCGCCAAGACGCGGGTAATTTTCTGGAGACGAGGTTATTCGAAACTCTTTGACCGCGGCTTCAGCGACTTGCGAACGAATGTGCGTCTAGCTCATGGATGAGGCCGGAGACGCGGCGGGTGCGCGGGAGGTGCTGGCCGAGAATTTTTTTGGGCAGGACCAAGGTGACTTCTTGTTTAGCCCGGGTGATGGCGGTGTAGACGAGCTCCCAACTGATGAATGGGCGTTGAGTTTCGGGGAGGATAACGAGCACCGATTCGTATTCAGAACCTTGTGACTTATGAATCGTCATGGCAAAGGCGGGTTCCCAGTCCGGAAGCGCAAAAGGGTCCAGCTTTCTCGGCTCCTCGGTAGCGGCGGAGGTCGGCAAGTAGGCCGAGAGCAGGCCATTTTTATCGATAAGGAACACGCCGTGGTCGCCATTGGAGAGGCCTAGGGCGCGGTCATTCTGCAGAATGAGAAACGGTAATCCATGCTGAGGAAACCCGGCGACTCCGCCACTCCCCAGCACGTGCGTGGACAACAGCTGATTGACGTATTCAACCCCTGCTTCTCCCCGGCGGACGGCGCAGAGGATGCGGGAAGCGTTGAGAATCCCCAGCAGGGTCGCCGGTTCCATTTTGGCACGCAACGCATGAGCATAATCCTCAACCGTTCGCCGTGCCTGTTGCTGCCAATCTTCGTCCAAGGTGATGATTTCAATCGGAAGCTCATCTGCTTGTGGCAGCCGATCTTTCTCCATGAGCAAGCGCGCCAATTGTCCAACTGGTGATGTGCCGCTGAAGCGATAGCTCTGCTCCAGTTCAGTAACGCAATCGCGGCAGATAGGGGTGTCACCAGCCTTTGCAGGAATCGGGAGCCCGGAAAGATTTTCAAACAGCTGCTGGAAGGTCGGGCTGAAGCGATTCAATGCACCGGTCCGGTCCGGTCCCGTACTGGTCAGGTCCGAAAAAACATTTCCGGTTTCGACAGCAGTCAGCTGATTACGGTCCCCGAGCAACACCAGTCGACAGCTCCGGGGCAACGCGCGAAAAAGGGCCGCAAAGAGGTCGAGGTCAACCATGGTTGCCTCGTCCACGATGAGGAGGTCGCAATCCACAGGATTACCTGTGTCGTGGGTAAAACCTGCCAAGCCTCGGCTGCCGAGAAACGCATGAATCGTAGCGGGGGTCGCCAACGTTTGTTTGCCATGGGCACTGAGCGCTTCGGCGTGGTCGAGTGGCAACTGCCGCTGGAGCGCTTCGAAGTTGTGCCCGAAGGATTCCCGCATGCGTTCCGCAGCCTTCCCAGTCGGGGCGACCATTTGAATGGTATGGGGCCGTTGAGTCTCCGGAAGGCTCAAAAGGAGGCCAATCAGACGGGTAATGGTGGTTGTTTTGCCCGTGCCTGGACCACCGGTGATGACCGCGAGATCATGAGCGAGAGCCGAGGCGCACGCCACCGCCTGCCATGGGTTGTGCCGCATATCCTCCGGGGTGAAAAAGCGTTGAAAGATCGGTGCAAACTGTTTTGGCAACGCGCGAGGCGGACTATTCAAGCGTTCCCGGAGCACCCGGCCCAGTTCGGCTTCGAGCGTGTACCAGCGCGTAAAGTAAATCAACGACGCTTCCCGGCGAAAGACGAAGGGCGCATCCGGATTTGCGGCCGTCTCCGTTGAAAGAATCACCTGCCCCGGAAACTGCTCCAGCAATGAATCACCCGTTCCCAAAAGGTCGATCAAGGAGAGCGGTTGTTCCCATTGAAGAATCTCAGGCGGCTGAACAAGCGATTCCAACGGCGTGTGGTCCAAGCGCAAACCACTGTGGGATTGGCTGCTGGTGTGGCTTGTCAGCGCTGCCAACCAAAAGAGGCGCGCTTCTGCGGAAACGAGTTCTTCAAGCGCTGGACGTTCAGCCAAGGCACTGCCCCGATAGACGCGCAGCGCAAGCGCGAGATCGAGCGGGCGAAGCTGCCGGAGCAGCTCTCCCGCCATGGTCGGCGTGAAGCGCGCGTTATCAGTCATCGCGCGCTCCTTCCCCGGGGTGGTACAGACTGTCCGAGAGCAGCGACGGCCTGATTTATTTCCGTTTCCGTAAATTGCGCGTGTAGCCAGCCGGTCCCCGCCCCCAGCCCCCGGACAAAGCAGTAAATGAAGCCGCCGACATGTTGATCAAAATCGAAGCGATTGCCCAGTTGGTTGCGCAGGTAGGCAGTGGTGGCGACCGAATAAATCAACGCCTGCAGGTAGTAACGACCTTCGATCATGATCGTATGCATGCCGTTTGCTCGGTAACTGGAAAAATCCCGTGCAGCACCGGGGGGCGGACTGTTTGTTTTCCAATCGAGCACATAGAATCGGCCATTTGCACGGCAGAACAGGTCAACGCTTCCGGTCAGAAATCCCTGTATCCCGCCTTGATCGACAGTCGGTATCGGGTAGCGGAGCTCATGGCGCGCAGCCCAGTGAGCAAGCACTTCTTCCAACGCCCGCAAATCGACATGCCGGATCGGGAAGTAAAACTCCATTTCGTGCAGCCGGTCGCAACGGGCGACCTGGGTCAGATCGAGCGTCTCCCCATTGTGGAGAGGCCACGGTGTTCCTGCCAATCGCTCCAGCAACGCGATGACTTCCGCCGCCCGACGGTCCAGCAACGAGGCGCTGCTTTCCGCGAAATGCCGATGAAGCAGCAAATTTGTCTCCCTGCCCCACTCCGCTGGATTCGTCAAATCACAGCGCTCCAGCACCTCGTGAATAAAGGTTCCAGTCCGCACACCGCCGGGAAAACTCTCCAGCAGCAGTTCCACTTCCGTGATTGTTTCCGATTCATGCTCAGGATCGGAAGTATCCAACGAAAATTCTTCTTCCCCGCCTTTCATCGATGGATCTTCATTCATCGACACTGCCGGATGGGCATTTCGGGAAAGTGCTGTGTAAGAAGTAATCTGATACTCGTCTGAAACACTTCGGCCAAGGCGGCGTTGATGCACCTCAAGCGGTGGCTCAACAGCCGGAATTTCGATCGGATCCAACGAATCGAGCGCCTGAAGAAAAGCTGCTTCATCAGCCGCAGCAGTTGTCGCACTGGATCCTCCACGCTGCTCAGTGATCCAGCGATCAAACCAGCCGTGGGCATGATTGCTCCGGCCACTTGGCTCAGGTAATCCAACAACCCGATAATAGACACAAAGGTGCACCGCGCGGGTCATTGCGACATACCCGATGCGAAGGGCTTCGCTGCGCTGCTGGCGCACCGACTCATCGGCATGTGTCGCGATTTCCACCAGACAATCGGGATCGTCCGGATCGGAAACTGGACGCGGCATGTTGCGCCCTTGGGCGGGCTTTTGCCAGAGGCTGGGCAGAAATACGATGGGGAATTCCAGCCCTTTCGAAGCATGCATCGTCAATAGTTTGATCGCAGCTTCGTCGCTCTCCAGTCGAATGAGATTCGCTTCGGTCTCCGAATCGCTGCCAAACGAGCGGTTCTTGACCCTGTCGAGGACTTGGTCGGCCAGCCGATCGGGGCTGAGCGAGGTGGTGCGTTCCAATTCCTCGACCAGTTCGGAAATGTGAAGGTAGTTGGTCAGGCGGCGTTCTCCATCGAGTCGCTGCAGCAGGCGTGGCCGCAAACCCGTCTGATTGAGAAACTTCGACCAAACGGTGCCGATCGAAGCGCCGCTTTTCCATGAGCGCCCCAGTGAGGCAAACTGTTCATGGATGTGCTGCCGCTCAGCGTCCGGAAGCTGTTTCAACCCAGCGTCCGTTTTTCCAAAGAGCGGACTTACCAGAAGGGCGTTTACCCGATCCTCCTTCGGACTCAGGCAGGTGAGCAGAAAGAGGAGAAAATCGCGGGCTTCTTCGGTTTCAAAAATGTCCCCACTTTTTCCCCGAACGGCGAGGATTCCCGCTTTCCGGAAGCGATCCTGAAGCAGGGCCGCCTCCTTGTGCTGATCCACCAGCACGGCAATATCTCCCGGCCGGACCGGCCGTCGCATGACACCTTCTGCGCGATCAACTTCGATGAGCACCTTTCCTTCCTGCGACAGCCGCAGAAGTGTGGCGACATCGTCGACCATTGTTTCCAGACCCAGACGATGGGCTGTCGCAAATTTACCGTCTTCCGGCGCTGTGAGCACCCGCTCCATCAGGCCGGGCAAGGGCAGGTTTCCGGCGACAATCAGGTGTGGCTTTTCGACAGAAACTGCGGCCGAGACAGGATGAAAATGAATGGAGTGCGCCGGTTGCCCATCCGCTTCACCCAGATCAACGCCTTCAAAAAACCGGTTTACGCCCTCCACCACCGCTGCCTCGGATCGGTAATTTGTCGGCAAGGTAAAACATTGTGAAGCGGCGTCGCGGGCTTCGAGGTAAGTCCGAACATCGGCACCCCGGAATGAATAAATCGACTGCTTCGGATCGCCAATCATGGCAAAGAAGCGCTCCTCCTCGTTTTCTTTCCTGTCGATAAAAAGCGTCTTGAAAATTCGATACTGGCGGCTGTCGGTGTCTTGGAATTCGTCTACGAGCGCCGCGCGGTAGCGTGTTCGCAGCTGCAGGCGCAAAGCACTGTGCGCCTGCAAGGCCCGGTCCAGATTGAAGATCATGTCATCGTAGGTGATCCTCGATTGCTCGGCTTTCAATCGGTTGAACTCGCGGATGAACCAAGCGTCGTAGCACCGCAAGAAGTCCTCTTGGCAGTGTTCCTTCGCTTCGATGAATCGTTCGCAGGTTTGGAAAAACGGATGGACGGTGCGCGTGCCGGCTGCGGCTTTTTTGAAGGAGACCTCCAGCTTCGACGCTGCCAACCGCTGTAGCACCTTCTCATCCGCGGCAAAGGGATCCTGAAAAACCGCCGCCAGCGTTTCTTCGATCTGCTCAAAGAAATGAGGTTTGTAAGTGGTGCCATTGAGTCGTCCCTGATACGAACGCAGCTCCTGAGCAATGGTTTCCACGTCGTCGCGACAGGCAGTCAGTGCCGTAGCGTGGGTTTCGAGATCGGTGAAAACCGAGGGCAGTGTGTCATGACAAAATCCCTTCACCCGCAACATGCCGGTCAGCATCTTTCCGCGGTTCACAAGCGTGTTGAAGTTGGCGGTGGGCGGAAGAGAGCGCTTCAACTGAAGGTTGGCCATGCGCAAAAAGTCACGGACCAACTGTTCAACCATTGTCCTTGTATCGGTGCAGAGTTCAGGTTGAAAAGCACAGTCGGCGGCAAAAGCATTCTCCTGCAAAGCCCGCTGGCAAAACCCGTGAATGGTGTAGATCGGCGCGGCATCGATGTAGAGGAGCGCCCGTTGCACGATACGACTCAGTTCGGCCTCGCCATGGGTTTCCCGTGCACGCGAAAGAACATTGTTTAATGGTTCTCCCGGCACACGCCCTCCTTCCAGCACCCATCCTACCTCAGCGAGAAATCCCTGAAGCCGATCCCGCAACTCCCGGGTGGCCGCTTCTGTAAATGTGACTACAAGAATTTCGCTCAGCTCGATTTTTTTGAGCAACAGGTCGAGCACAAGGTATTGGATTGTATAGGTCTTTCCCGTGCCTGCGCTGGCTTCGATCAAGGTTGTACCGGCCTGTAACTGAAATGTCTTCAGGTCGAGTGGCTTCCCGGCAGCATGAGTGATGGGGCGGTTCATCGGCGACACTCCTTAACCGTTTCCGCCCAGTGAAGAACGGGACTCAAAATAATTTTCGCAACCTCGGCAAAACGTTCGCGATGGCTCGAGCATGGGGCAGCCGGTGAGTCGCCATCAAAGCAAAGACATTGGGCCGGACTGGCATCCGGTTGTCCCGAGTAGGGCTGCCACTTCTTGTTATAAGCATCGGTCAGCAAAGCGTCCTGACTTTGGGAGCCATCGGCTTTAAGCCACGACTGCACAAACTGCATCGCAATGTTCAGGCTGAAGGGCAGCGGTGTACATTGCCCTTGATGCCAATAACTCAGCAGCTCATTGAGCCAATGGAGCGAGGGGCCTCCGACTGTTTCTTCTGAGCCGGGAACAGCGTAGCAGCTTTTCTCCTTCAAGCTGAAAATCACACTATCGCGTCTCCAGGCTGTGTGGCGCAGACAAGCCTCGACCAGGTATTTCCCCTCCAAACTTCCGGAAAGCACAATCAGTGGGCGTCCATCTTCCAGGATCCAATCTTCGCTGGAAAAACTGAGCATGTCGAAAACCCGATCGACGCGGCTTTGCTGCAGGGTCGCAGTGCCGAGGTATTGCTCCAGGCTGTCGAGAACCGGTTGACATTCGCAGCGCCACAATGCTTCGCCGGCCAGCCCCGGCGGGAGTTGCAGTTCTGCCTGAAGCCGACTGCGTGCATCTTCGGGATGAAACCGGCCAACCGTACGACGCATGGTAACCCATTCATCAAACAGCCTTTTTCGCAGAGACCACAGATCCTTTCCATCCGATTCAAGCGCCTCCCAATCTTCGTGAACGTCCATCCACTTCAATTGATCCAAATTTACCTGCAAACGGCGTTTTAAATAGTAATGAGCGGGATCGGTGAGGAGCGACACCAGCTGCGCAGTGTCGGCATGTGTCAATGGTACAAATACATTCTCTTCGTCCGAACGTGCTGCCCCCCCGAGAAATGGGGCCGCTGTCTGACGTTCCATCGCTTCCGGTGGGTGTTCGAAGTGAATCAGAACCGGCGGCTCACCTGCGGACGGTTGAGGATGATAAAAGTTCTGACGGCTCCAGTCCTGCAAGGGATGCCGCAGGTGAACGCGCGCAACATGCGCTTGGCGGATTTCCGCGTTAGCCTCTGACGTTGGATGCTGGAGAAATTGCAGCAGCTCGCTCACGAGCAGGGAGGGCGGAATCGATTCATTACTCTTGTCGCTCTGCCCTACATAGCTGATGTAGAGGCGTTGGCGGGCGTTGAGCACGCAATCGAGGAAGAGTTGCCGATCCTCCTCGCGGATCCGGTGATCCCCGAGAAAATGAATTTCGGTAAGAGCGAGCGGCCCGCCCTTCCACTGCCGTGCATGGATGCGCTGCAGGTCCATCAGGTTGAATTCCGCCAATCGGTCCTGGCGCGGGTATTCTCCTTCATTCATCCCAAGAATGCAGATGACTTTAGCCGGGATGTGCCGGACCGGCTGAAGGCGACAAAAGGTAATTCCCCGCCGCAGCAGACCACTGGGCCCGGAGGGCTCTTCCCGCCCCTCCGCCACAATGTGCGCAAAGGTATCGAAGCCGATGGGGACCGCGGTCGCTACCGCCCTTATTCGGCCGAGGGTAAGCGCCATCGTGCGCATCCATTGAGCACCATCGTTATCATCGCGGAGGCATGCGTGGACTACAGCCAGCAGTTCTTCCGTCCATTCGGCAAAAGTACGGGAGCGCCCCCGGCTTTTCACTAACCGGAAAATCGGCCGCAACAATTGGGTAAGCTGACCGACCACCTCCGCCATCCGGCTCGATGCCGGGAGCGGGGCTCGGGCGGGATTGCCCTGAAGCGGAAAGATAAGGCCGTCATAGAGGCGGAGCAGCCCGTATTCCCAGCTGTAGGCTTCATATGGCGGGAGCCCCTGCTGCTCGCGGGTTTCCGGATCGATGCCCCAGCGGATCCCGCTTTCCTGCAGCAGCTTCAACAGTTCCTGTAATTCATCCCGCCCGATCTGCAACCGTTCACATACCGGATCGAAATCGAGCAAGCCAGCAACCTGAGAAAAGGGCTGTCGCCCCTTGAGCAGCTCCAGCAGGGCAATGAGGAAACGCCAGCAATTTTCATCGATGCGCCCCAGCCGGTCGGCGACGCAATAGGGAATGCGGGTCGGTTCAGTGTCGTCCCCAACCACGACACCTTCGCCGAAAACGATTTCAATCGCATTCGCGTATTCCATGATCTCCGGGGCGAGGACCATGATCTCCTCGGGGCGCAAATCAGGATCGGCGGCAAAGAGCGCCAGTAATTGTTGCTGCAACACCTGAACTTCGCGCTTGCGGCTGTGACAGGCGTGAAAACTTACAGTGCCGTCTGCGCGAAATTCAGTGGTGCCTCTGTTTTCCCGAAGCGCATCCTGCAATGCCTGCAGGTCTGAAGTTCCCCCCCGTGCGGGAAATGTTGGTTGATCTCCAATCGGATAATCCAGCGCCAGCAACAGCGACTGAAAGCGGGCTGCCGCCTGACCACTGGCGATAAGGATTGAATTGTTGAGCGTGGCCGCGAGCTCTGTCCCGTCACCAAATGGCAATGCCGCCTGCAGTATGGCTTGTCGATAGCTGCGCGGCAAATCGCCGAGAAACACCTCACTGCAGACGAGATGGTAAACCTTTACATCGCGCGAGGCGCTCAAGCGCTGGAAAAATTGCAGGAAGAGCGGGGAAAACGAACTGATTCCAAACACATGCAGGGGAAGCGGCGATGCCTCCGGACTTCCTGCACCGTTGCAGAACGTGTGCAGCGCAAGTCCGAACAACCGCCGGGAAACTTCATCAGGCGAAATGCCCAACCCATTGATTACCTCGCAGAATAAACGCCCCTGCCAGGCCCAATGCATGACTGGCGCCGCAGTGTATTCGCCCCGTAACCATGCCTGAAGCCATTCCGGACGATAGATCGCATATTGATCAATAAGGTCGGCCATTTGAACCGACAGTTGCCAGTATCGCCGTTCCAGCATGGGCCTATCTGCCGCGAGATAAGCCTGCAATGGTGCCGCTCCCCTGCCCCATTCCTCGAACGCCCGGCGGCTCAACAGCTGAAAAATCTGCCATGTCAGCGCATTGCCATCGAGCGCCGCCTGCCGCCGGTAGAGGCCTGCGCCTTCCAGAACGTTAGCAATGAAAGACCGGGCAAATGGCATGTCCACCGCCGCCGAAATGCCGCAGGTCCGGGCATGCCACAACCGCAACCAGCGACCAAGGCCCGCATTTTGTACCACGACCTGCGCTGGCTCCAAAACGCCCCGGATGCCGGATTCCACCGCCAGCTGCTCGACCAGAGCCGCCGCCAGCTGTTCCTGCTCCAAAGCCTCGAAAATTTCCAGCGCCACGGAACGAAGCCTTCACCTTGTCCGTTCTTTTTCGAGCTGATAATCCAGAAAGCTGCCGATCCGCTGAACGCCTTCACCCACTTCACGATTGTTGATCAGCGCTTCTGCCAACGAACCATCCGTTCCATCTTTTGCGAGGATTCCGGATTGTGCTGCCCGCAGTGATTCGCTGAGGTAGGCGTTTTTCGTTCAAACCCGTTTTTGTGATGTCATTCAATCCCACTCCACCACCGGACCAAAACCCAAACCAATCCCAAGCCCGCCAACTCAATTTGCAACAGATGGCCGGTCAATTCATGGCCGGTGTTCAGCGCCACCTCGACCTGTTGGCTTTCCATCTGGCGGGGCAGGCTGCCACCTCGGAAGAAGCTTTCCGCGAACGCGCTAATGCTCCTCAGCTGCGGCAGCTGGTGGGCCCTCTGGGGAACTTTGAACAATTGCAGGCATTTGCCCGAGACATCCTCACCCGACAGGTCATCGGCGATGCGACCAACCTCGCGGTTGGCTGTCTCAACAACTGCCACCTTTTCCTCGCACTGGTGAAAGCAAGCGGAGGTGCTGAATCCCGCTCGCTTGACCCGTCCGCACAACAAGCGGCACAACAGTCGCAGGAAGCCTTTGTCCGTGCGCCTCTCGACGAAAAGTTTAATCTGCTCGAGGAGCATTACGGCGTGATGTGCCCGCTCGAAGACACCGTCGCCGCCTGTGGGATTGCCATCCAGACACTGCTGAGAAACGGCGGCATTTTACAGAAACAGCCCCTCAGCGATGCAGAGGAACTGACCTTTGAGCTTCAAACCGCCCTGCCCTTGGAAATGACCGAGGGGAAGCCGTGGTTCGATGCCGTGGAAACGGAGCTCAAGACCTTCCGCCCCGGCGAACGCATCGCTTTCAGCGACACCGAATTGCAGCTGATTTTCTTCACTGTGGCGGTGTTTGCACACCAGCTCTTCACCGCAGTCACCCGCTATGCACGGGATGCCAAAGGCGAAACCGCAGAATAAGCGCCTCTACGAAAAACGGCACGTCCTCACGCTGATTTCGTGAGGATTCCTCGCACACTTCAACTGTGCTGCTTGCATGCGTGACCTGCATGCAAGCAGCACGAAAAGCCGTCAAAAAACGTTATTCGCTTTCTTCCAGATTTCGGCTGAGGATTTTCTTGAAGAAGCGTCCCTGGCGGGAAAGGGTGAAATCCCAATCTTCGAACATCGCCGGAGACCAGTTGGGATCAAAAACCCAAACGGTGTATGAAATGCCCCGGGCATCAAAAAAATCGATGATCGCCTGTCCGTAGGTTTCATCGCCGACCACGGGAACGTGTTCGCCCCGTTCACCTTTACCGACAAATCCAAACTCGGTGGCGACAATGGGATAGTGCTGGGCCACTTTCCCGAAGTCTGCTTCCCACTTTTCTTCCCACGGCTGCTCCCGCTTTTGCGGATAAGGATGGGTTACGTAGGCAACGTTAGGCCGATCAATCGGATTTTCAATGACCTCATCGAGCAGATAGGCCCAGTTCATTCCAGCGACGAGGTAGATTTTCTGGTCGTCGACGGCATTGATCGCATCGATCAGGTTTTCCATCACCGGTCGCCAAGTATCCCAGCTCAGCGGTTTGCCTTGGGCGGTGGGCTCGTTGAAGAGCTCGTAGAAGGCGACGTTGGTATTGCCTTTATAACGTTTGGCAAGGGTCGTCCACACTTCCACCATTTCGTCATAAGACGTGGCATAATCGAAGTGAGGAAAAGCGTTTTCGACCATGTTCCCAATCGCGTGCCAATCGAGGATCACGTAGAGTCCAGTCTCCGTTGCCCATTCGATTCCCTGATCAAGCAATTCGAGGTAGGCGTCGGCCCGGCGGTAGCGCCAAGTGTAGGGATGTATGGGTAAGCGAATCACATTGCAGCCCCAGGATTTTGCTTCTTGGAAAATGCGGATATCCCATTGGCCGTCTCGCTCCAGCTTGTCAGGATCCGCGAAACTAACGCCTTCGAGCCGGACGATTTCGCCTTGGTCATTGGTGAATACATTACCGCTCACCTTCAGGGCCGGGAGCTGCTTTTTGTCTACGCTGTCCGCGGCATGACTGGCTGCCCACAAAAGGGGGAACAGGAGCAGGAGATTGAATAATTTCATGTCAGGGTAGGATCGGGGTTGATGCTATTGGGTGTGTAAATTGCTGAAACCGCTCCAAGTGTCACTTATCCAGCTTGGTCCCATCGGACCAAATCGCAAACTCACCGCAGCCCGGAACCAGAAAATGAAACCGTCTGCCGCCTGGAAAACTAAAAATATCCCGGCTGATCCGGGCACCCAGACTTTCACAACGGGCTTTGGCCGCCTCCAGGTCTTTGGCGTAGAAAATAACCAATACGCTGCCCGAAGAAACCGAGGCCACGCGTTCGCTCTTCCAGAAGCCACCACTGATCCGCCCATCCTCGAAGGCGCAATATTCCGGACCATAATCGGTGAATTTCCAACCGAACAGCTGGGTAAAAAAGGCTTTCGTCCGGTCCAAGTCACTGGCCGGAATTTCAAGGTAATCAACAACAGTTTCTCGGGAAGTAGTCATTTTGTGGGGAAGGATGAAGAAAAAACCGGGCAGGAACGGAACTCTGGACGAACTGGGACCAGCCATTACTCACGGCACTTCAGCAGCCTGAGCAAACACAGCGGGAAACCAGGCAACGGTGGAAAAACAGACAGAGAAAAGGAAACGATCGAAGTGAATTTTCATGGCCTTGACGGATGATAGCGACAGTGACGGTGAAGTGGCGTGAAAGTGATGGAGACAGATTCCATTGATCGGTGGTGGTAGGGCGTATTTGTTGCGGATGCAAGCCGGTTGGTTCGACCCTTGGCTCTATGAGGAAACACCTTCTCTCGAACCGGACCCGGGGCTTTTATCACCCAGTGAGGAGTGTTTCCTGAGGCAGTTGTCTGATATAACGGTCCATGCGCTCGGCCTTGCCCTTGGTGCGGGGGCGGTAGGGGCGTTGCGTCTTGGGCGTGAAGCCGGTAGTGGTCGGCGAAGTTCATAAACTGCGGGTTCCACGTCTGCGGATCGAGCCGAACCTGTTTCATGTTGTCGTAGAGGATTGAGCGGGGCTCTAGTGACAGCTTACGAGCGTCTTCAGGTGCCTGCGCGATTTTTACGCCGCCCGTTTCAGATCAACCTGAGATGAATCTTGCTCTTGTCCAAAAGCTTGCAAAGCGTAGTGACTATACCCCACCGGAGATCAACTGAACGGTACAGTCGGACTGTCCATATCCTCTTGATACCTCGCCCTACCCCGTCCCTCCTCAACCCCATGCCGCGTGATTCTCATTGTTGGATCAACGACTCATGCGGCTGCGGCTGGCTTTCTTCTCCGCAGGAAAAACCTTTACCCCTCGAACACATACCTGAATGAATCCCGAATCCCGCTATTGGGCGGTGCTATGCACCCTCTTTTCTCTCTGCCTTGCCATCCAGATCCAAGCTGCCCCTTGGGATCATGGTCCGATCGAAGTATCCAGCTCCGGTCGCTATCTGCAGCACACCGACGGGACGCCCTTTCTCTGGATCGGCGATACCGCTTGGGATCTTGTTCAGAAGCTTACGAAGAACGAAGTTGAAACCTATTTTGCCAACCGTAAGGCGAAGGGTTATACCGTCATTCAAATCACGGGACTGGGTCAGGATTCAGGCTTGGTGAAAGGGATTAACGAAAACGGTTCCGTTCCCTTTACAGGTGGAAATCCGTATCAGAGAAACGCCTCCTTCTGGAATTATGTCGACTGGGTTGTCGAAACGGCAGCCGCGCACGACCTCTACCTCCTGTTCCTTCCGACTTGGGGCTATTATGGATCCGTTTTCAACAACGCGAGCGCCTACGATTACGGCGCTTTTCTCGGCGCGCGTTATCAGAACCAACCCAATATCATTTGGTCGATGGGCGGCGATATTACCGGGAGCACCCACACTTCGGTCTGGCACAACATGGCTGCGGGAATCCTTTCCACCGATTCACAGCATCTGATGACCTATCATCCTTCAGGCGGCCAATCGAGCGCCGCTTGGTTTCATGCCTCGAGCTGGCTCGATTTCAATATGTATCAGAGCAGCCACGGCAGCTTTGATAATCCGAATGCCGGCAACATTGCGCGGACTGATTGGGGTCGTTCGCCCGTAAAACCAACCATCAACGGCGAGCCGCTTTACGAGCACATTCCGATGCAGTTCTGGGTCAATCCGAACAACCCGCGGTTCACAGCCTATGATGTGAGAAAAGACGCCTACCGGTCCTTGTTTGCCGGTGCGTTTGGCCATACCTACGGGCACAGCAGCGTATGGCAAATGTTGAAACCTGGAGCCACGCCGAGGGCCGGTGCGGATCCGCAAAAATATTGGAACCTCTCCCTCGACGATCCGGGAGCGGGGCAAATGGCCCATGTGGGGAACCTACTTGTGTCGCGGCCGGTTCATCGCGTTCCGGATGAAAGCATGCTCAGCGGGGGTATTGGCAGCGGCAACGCCGAAATGCGCGCCACGCGAGGCATCGATTACGCCTTCGTCTATTTTCCCAAACTGATGACGAAGACCATCATGCTCGGAAAAATTGCCGGCAGCCAAGTCGAGTTGACCTGGTACAACACCAGCACCGGAGCGCATTCCGTGGCGGGAACTCATAACAACTCCGGCAGCGTCGCCCTCACCCCTCCCTCGAACAGCGATTGGGTGCTCGTGATCGATAATGTCGCTGCCGATTTCGCCCCGCCCGGCACAACAGATCTTTGGTATGGCTCGACCGATGAGGTGGTGGAAGACTCCTTGAGCTGGGCCTTGACGCCCACCACCATCCCCCGGACCGGATCCTTCACGGTCGATGTCAATTACAGTTGTGCGGAGGCACGTGATATCGTGGTAAACGTGTTTGATGCCGATGCTGTTTATCGAGGCGAAGGCAAAATCAGCTGTCCGGCGGACTCATCCGGGACGGAAACAGTAACGGTTTCAATTCAAGGGACAATTGCTCCGGGAAGCGCCACCCTGAAAGGCGAGCATCGTCCATCCGGCGGTATCTGGTCTGATTCCCTGATCGATATCTATGAAATCGTGACAGTGGATCGCGAGCCGATGACGCCTGCAGAGCGGCTCTCAACTGCCGGCAATTTTTTCCAGGAAACAGCCATGGAAAACGGCTACTTGGACAGCCAAAAAATGGGTGACCTGTTTGTCGGCTATTTCCCTTGGGTGTTCAGTTACGCCATCCATCATGCCCGCGGTGGTAAGAACGAGCAGGCGCTCGGCTGGCTCTACACCTACGGACCCGATTACGAAAGCACGGCTTGGTTTTATGACGAATCGCTCGGCAAGTGGTGGTTCACGGTCGAGAGCGTCTATCCGTGGGTCTACGTTGTCGACGATGAATGGAGGATCATTGAAACGCCGTTACCCACTGGCGCGCCGTAGGATCGTCAGCAACTCGCCCTAGCCTGTCCTCGCTTGCAGCCGTCCGCGAATCCGCTTCGTGGGCGGCTTTTTCTTTTTGGAAAGCCACCCGATGCTGTTCCTTATCCAGATTGCCGCAGATCAAGCAATGAACCGCTTACGAAGGAAGCCGTCGTGAACATCCGTTACATCTGAAGAAAGGTGCACCGGCCAAGGATGTGGATGTCGTCGCCTCACTCGCTGCCTCGCCATGACGGCCGCTGGCCGGGTTCGATAACGTCGGCTATGCCAGACGTCATGGTGAAGGAATTTCAGGTATTTAAGACGCGCTTTTCTCGACATGTAAAAAGTGAACCCAGGCCTCATCGATATCGGAACCCGCCGCCACCACCGCGAAGGGGCGCCACCGGGGGCGCTGGGGCTTACGAACCAAGCGCAACCCCACCTCATGCGGCAGACGGTTGGCTTTCCGGGAATTGATATCGCGGGCACAAGTGACGATGTTTTCCCAGCTTGTCCGTCCACCGCGGTCTCGTGGAATCACATGATCCAGGGTCAAATCCTTCGGCTTGCATACCCGGCCTGTATATTGGCAGGTGTAATTATCCCGCTCGAAGACGGTCTGGCGGCAGAATTTGACCTCCGACACCGGAAGGCGGTCAAACTCCCTCAACAAGAGGATCTTGGGAAGAATGATATGCGATCGGATCGTCCGGACATACTCGGCATCCGGCGGTGGTTTTCCCGGCCTCATTGAATACTGAAGCCACTCGTCTGCGGTGAGGGGCACAAAATCACCGGAAAAGGTGTTAACCACCCGGGCATGGTCCTGCCATAGCAAGCCAAAGGCCCGACGCACTCCAATGATATTGACCGCTTGCCAATTGCGATTGAGGACAAGCACCCGGCGGTTTGGTTTTCCGCTTTCGTAGGGTGCCGGGACACTCGGGTCAGCCGTCATCTCGCGCATCGTCGGGAACGAGCATATTTTCCGCCGCCAGCAGGCTGTCAACGGGAAATCCGGTAAAGTTGCTTCCCTCACTTCACTTTCGGACCGAACCGGCATGAACACTCCTTGAGCCTGACGATGGTTGCTCACACGAGCTTTCACTCGAAGATTTTAAGTTCGACTGTTCTGTGATCATGTGAACCACAACGATCGCGTGTTGTAGAGCGAGTGGCAGACAGGGCGATTTTCGATTGCGCCAGCGGAAAGAGGTTTTGCTGACCTTCCAGCAAAACGACTTCGGATCCATGACGATCAAGAACTCCCACCTTTATCCATCCCTTTGGGCTGACCGATTTGATCGCCATTTTCGAGGATCCCGCGCTCAACTTCGCCGGGAACCGGGCGGACAACAACGACATTCTCAGCGACGGCCATGAGTAACTCAGGCAGCACTTCGCGACCTAGAGCGGCAATAGCGAGGGGCAGTTCTACATGCCTTTTCCGAGGTCAGCCGGGTTATCGCCCAAGTAATCGATATCGGCAAGGCGGAACAACGAACACCACCACCTTTTACGACCCCACCTGCGGGGTGGAATCGCTCATCCTCAAGGTCGGAGACGTCGCGAATGCCAGTGTCACCCTCTACGGACAGGAGAAGGATGTCCCTCACGAGTGGTCTCGCCCGATGAACATGATCCCACCGCCTTCATCATGAAGGGAATACCCTCGCCCACCCCAAATTCACCGAGGACGGCAGCCTCAAGATATTCGACCACGTCGTCGCCAATCCCTCTTCAGCGATAAACGCTGGAGCAATCGAGTGGACACCCGCGGCAATATCCTTTCAAACGGGCGCTCTAGTAATGTCCTTTTCCCTCGAAGATCTTCCCTACCAGCGCCGCGCCATCGACGCCGCGGTCGGTCTGTTCAACGGCCAGCAATGCAACCACTTCGATTTTCGGCTTCAAGGCGACTGCTCTCCCAACCTACTCGACCTTTCCCGTCGGGAGATTGTGGCCAATGTCGAAAAGATCGCCGCCGAAAACGGTATCTCACACGGCGAAGCCACCGTTTGCATCGATCCCGACTACTGCATCGAGATGGAAACCGGAACGGGCAAGACCCTTGTGTATCTCCGCACCATTTACGAACTCTGTCGGGAATACGGCTTCACGAAGTTCATCATCCTCGTTCCCTCCGTGCCCATCCGGGAGGGCGTGCTTGATACGATCGAGTCCTTTCGACCCCAGCTTGAGCGCCTCTACAACATCCCGCTGCACGCCTTCGAGTATGACAGCAGGAAGCTGACGAAGGTAAAGCGCTTCATTGAAGGCACGGACCTACAAGTCATGGTGATGACGACGCATTCCTTCAGCGCAGACGACAACATCATCAATCGCAGCAATCGCGACGACTCGCCGGACGGACTTTCCTACTGGCAAGCGCTGGGAAAGGTTCGGCCCATCGTCATCATGGACGAGCCCCAGGAGGGCATGGACACCGAAAACCTGCGGCCCCGACTCAACGCGCTCGATCCTGTCGCGCGCTTGCGCTACTCCGCGACCCACAAGGTGGTGCGCAATCTCATCTACCGCCTGACACCGTTCGAGGCCTACAATCAACGTTTGGTCAAAAAAATCGAGGTGCTCTCAGTGGCCGAAATCAACGATGAGGCGACGCTCAAGATCGAGCTCGTTGATATCCAAACGGGCAAAGGCGCACCCAAAGCAAAACTCAAGGCATGGCGGCAAATGGCGAGCGGCTTCAAATACGCGGAGACGAAATGGCTCAAGGACGGCGACTCCCTCGAAGACGCCACCAAGAATATTTCCTATCGGGACTTCAAGATCGCGCATATCCGGGCAAAAGGGCTGCGCGGCGGCGGGGCGCTGGTGAAGTTTCACAACGGGGTCGAACTCACTCCGCGACAGACGGCCGGCGATATTCGGGGCATCTTTCGTCAACAGCTCTACTGGCTCTGCTACCGCCACTTCGAGAAGATCGAAAAACTCAAGCCCCTCGGCATCAAACCCCTCTCGCTCATTTTTATCGACCGGGTGGCCAACTACATGGAGCCCGACGGCATCATCCGCACGCTCTTTCTCGAAGAATTCCCAAGGGCCTACCGCGATCACTACGGCAAAGACGCGCCCGCCGGACTCGCGCACGACGTTCAGGCCTACTATTTCGCGAAAACCAGCGCCGGCGAGTTCACCGACAACGAAAACTCGATGGCCAAACAGCGCGAGATCTACGACGAGATCCTGCGCGATAAGGAAGCCTTGCTCGCTTTCGAGAATCCGCGCCAGTTTATCTTCTCCCACTCCGCCCTCGGCGTTGGCTGGGACAATCCCAACGTCTTCAATATCGCGACCCTCAACCAAACTTTTTCCGATACGAAGAAACGCCAGGAAATCGGCCGCGGCCTCCGCATTTGCCGCAATCAGCAGGGAGAACGCGTTTACGATTCCGATACCACGGTCGAGGGCGAAGAGATTAATTTGCTCACCGTCATCCCGAACGAAAGCTATCAGACCTTCGTTACCCAATACCAATCCGAGTTGCGCAGCCATGTGCCCACGCGCCATTCGCCCAAAGGCCGGCAGCCCGCGCGCAAGGCCGTTCGCCTCAACCGCGAGCGCTTCGAAGGCGATCCCTTTCAACGCTTCTGGAAGCGCCTTTCCCAGCGCACCGACTACACCGTGAGCTTCGACGAAAAGGCCCTCATCCGGGAGTGTTTGGAAAAGCTCAACGAAATTTCCCTGCAACACTACGAGGCCGAAATCGAGCTCACCCGCATCGAAAGCCTCTCGGCCGACCGCCAAGCGCGCGCCACCAGCCTCGGTCGCGACACCGCCCGCCTCGCCGCCGATTTTTCGCCCATGGACCTCATCGATGAGCTCTCGGAAAACACCGCGCTGGCCTACCCCACCATCGTCGAAATCGTCAAAGGCCTCACCAATCTCGATCAACTCGTGCGCAATCCGCCGCGCTACCTTTACCTCGCGACCGAGCACATCAACCGTATCGCGGTCGATGAAATGGTGCGCACGATCAACTACGAGCCGACCGGCGAAGATTACGGCTTGGATCTCTTCAAAGACGTTATCGAGACCTATCGGGGCACCGTGGCCACGCCCAACCGCGGCATCTACGACCACGCCATTGTCGACTCCGGATCGCTCCCCGAATCGCGGTTCGCCAACGAGGCCGACCGCCATCCCCGCGTGCGCGCCCTCCTCAAGCTGCCCGACTGGTATAAGATCCCGGTGCCCTCCCTCAAAGGCGGCACTACCACCTACACCCCCGATTTTGGACTCGTTGTCTCACATAAAGCCTTGCGCGATGACGAAGAAGTGGAACTCCACCTCGTCGTCGAAACCAAGTCCACCAGCCGTATCGAAGAACTCACTACCGAGGAACAGGTAAAAATCCACTGCGCGATCAAACACTTTCACGCCCTCGGAATCGCCGCCAACACCACCCTCCTCTACCAAGCACCCGTCACCCGCTTCGATGGCCAAGTCCAGGAAGACGACGCCAACTACCAAGCGACGCCCCCTGCGATGGGATTCTTTGCTCCGCGCGACAACTTCGGGGCCACACTCCAAGACGCCACCGCCACTCCCCACGCCTGACCTTCTTTTCATGAGCCCGCAAAATCCCGAAGACGAAGCCGTTACTCTCAACGACATTCTGCCAACCACACCCGACCTTCGGGCCGAACGCCTCGCGGAACTCAAGCGCCTTTTCCCCGACCTCTTCACCAACGAAGGCCGCCTCAACCCCGACGAACTCAAACAGCTCGTTGAACCGAACGAGGTCCATGAAAGCGAACGCTACGAATTCAAGTGGTATGGCAAAGCCGCCTCCAAACGCGAAGCCTTCACCCCCACCACCGCCGCCCTCGTCTATGATCAAAGCCGTTCCGTCAATCCGGACCAAGCCGACGGCAATATGATCATCGAGGGCGAAAACCTCGAAACCCTCAAGCTCCTCCTCAACGCCTACCGCGAGCAGGTCAAATGCATCTACATCGATCCGCCGTACAATACCGGCAACGACTTCATCTACCGGGATAATTACCGGAAGGATAAGGCACAGTATTGGGAGGAGACCGGTTCGGCGGAAAATGGCATTCAACTCGACAGCAATCCGGAGACCTCCGGACGCTATCACTCCGATTGGTTGTGTTTCATCCACGAACGTCTTTTGGTCGCCCGCCAAATGTTATGCAGCGAAGGCATCGTTCTCATTTCCATCGACGATCATGAAATGGTGAACCTCCGGAGAGTGGCGGACGAGGTTTTTGGCGAGGAGAATCACGTGGCAACCTTGCTTTGGGAGAAAGGGCGGAAGAATGATTCAAAGTTGGTATCGATCGGCCACGAATACATCATTTGCTACGCAAAGGATAAGCTAAGGCTAAACGAGATTGGAACAAAATGGCGCGAAGCCAAGCCCGGGGCTTCCGGCATACATGAAGTGTATTTGCGATTGAGGGAGAAACATGGCGATGACTACCGCGCGATCGAAGACGACCTCCGCCTATTCTACGAAAGCCTTCCAAACGATCATCCATCACGGCGATTAACTCGCTACAAGAGAGTGGATTCTCAGGGAGTCTGGAGAGATGATAACATGTCATGGCCCGGCGGGAACGGCCCAAGCTACGATGTGCTCCATCCAGTCACAGGCAAACCTTGTGCCGTACCTCCCGGAGGATGGCGGTATTCCACGCTTGAAAAGATGAACGCCGCCATAGCCGCAGGCCGAGTTGAGTTTCGACAGGATCACACCGAACCGCCCATTCGCAAAACCTACTTGCTTCGCGACGATTCCAACGAAAACGATACGGACGATGACAGCGAAAGTGACGCAGGCATTCAAGTGGCAGGCACCTACTTTTATAGAAGCGCACTCCCGGCCTCAAGAGAGCTCGAGTCATTATTCGGTGCCAAAGTTTTCAATAACCCGAAAGATCATGAAGTCCTCTCGAGATGGATCGGCTACGTATCCGCCGGGGATACAACACCTCTGATCCTCGATTTTTTCGCCGGATCAGGTTCCACTGCCCATGCTTGTTTGGATTTGCTCTGCTCCGGATTCGCCACCCGATGGATACTTGTGCAGATCCCGGAAGTGGTGGATGCTGCTACAGCGCCTGGCTCCAACGCGCTCGAAATGGACCTCAAGACCGTTTCCGACATCACGATCGAGCGCGTAAAACGCGTGATCCAAGGTTACGGCGACAATCCTCAGCCGATGCCCGAGACCGGGTTCAAGGTTTACAGACTCCAGAAATCGAACTTTCCACGGTGTGCGTTCAAGCCGGACCCCAGCGCCAGCGAAGCGGACAATGTGGCTGCCTTGCGGCGCTACATCGACGAAAAGGAAGGGGCCTTTTTCCTCTCGCTCGATGAACGGGGTGAGCGGGCGGTTTTCGACGAAGTACTGCTCAAAAATGGGTTTCAGCTCCACTACACACGCGAGCGGCGCGAGGATTTTGCGGACAACACGGTCTTCGAAATTCGCGACCCGCGTCGCCGCGCGCTCGTCTGTCTCGCGTGGAACGAGAACATCGCGGACGCCACGATCAAACGCCTTCGCGAACTCTCCGACACCGGCGAACGCCCCTTTTTCATCTGCTTGGAACGCTCCCTCTCCACCACCTCAAAGTGGAACCTGAAACACTTCCTCGGCGACCACTTCAATGCATTCTAAAACGATGCATCGATTTCGAAGACCAAACAACCCACCCTCGTCACCTTCCGCGCCTCGTGTTTCGTCTCGCAAAATGAGAAACAAGGTGAACATCCTTTCACTTTAACCGACTTTTTCTTCCCATCTGAAAGCGATGCCTGCCACACAAGACATCAACGACCGCCTCACCGCCTACGGGGTTCCGTGCGGACGTTTGCGGAATTTGAGTGGCGCACCTCGGGTTGACACACTCGACTTTCTCGACCTGCACCGGCTTCCCGAAATGCCCGCTTCCGCCGATGAAGCCATCCGTCCGGATGCCGTTGTCACGAGCGACGCGGGCAACGTGCTCTATGTGGTGAACGAAAGCCGTCTCTTCAAAAACCAATCCGCGCAAAATACCCAACTCCGGACGCTCAGGAAAAAACTGGCATCCCGAGGCGACCACTCTTTCTTGGCATGCGTGCGCCCGGGTGAATTGCTCGTTACTCCGGTATCACTTTCGAAAAAAGGTGAAACATGGCAGACTTTTTCAGCACAGTCCGACGGTGCTCTCGGATTTTTCGCCGCCTTTGCAAACGGACTGCTGGACGCGTCTCTCAAACGCGCTGAAGCGGATTACGTCTTTTCCGCGATGTTCAAACTCGTCTGGAGCTCGGCGAGCCGCTTGGCCGACCTTGGGATTCCACGAAGCGACGTGCTTTCGCTCGTCGGGCGCGCGCTCTTTTTCCGTTTCTTGTACGATCGTGAGATTGTCGGCGAAGAAGATCGCGCCCAAATTTTGCCCGAAGCAACTTCCATTCTCGAAGCCTTTGACGGTCCGATCAACGCGATCGCAACCTGCCAATGGCTCGACAAAACGTTTAACGGCGACCTCCTGCCGCTCTCAGACCCAAGCGACGACTATTTCGAAAGTCTTGATCAGCGCATCGGCAGAGCGGCTTTCGCCCACCTCGACGCGATCGTTCAAGGCTGTGAACCGGTGGGAGACGTGGATTATCAGCTTCCGCTGCCCATGACATTTGCCGCCTTCGACTTCGCGCACGTACCGGTCGGGCTGCTCAGTCAGGTCTACGAACGCCTCGCGTGGCAATGGGAGCGCACGAACTCCAAAGATACGAGCGTTCACTACACGCCCCGCCACCTCGCGAATCTGATGGTAGGTGAGGCGTTCGACGATTTACCAAACGCACATGCGGCTCGTGTTTTGGACCCCGCCTGCGGCGCATCCGTCTTCCTCGTATTGGCTTTCAGACGCATCTATCAGGAACGATGGAAACAAAGCGGAGGTCGACCGGAGACCGAAGAAATCCGCGAGATCCTCGATAAACAGCTGGTTGGCTTCGACATCAGCGAGACCGCCATCCGCCTCGCTTCCCTCAGCCTCTATTTGACCGCCATCGAGCTGGATCCCGATCCCGTGCCGGCGGAAAAGCTGCACTTCAACGAACTGCGGGATAAGGTGCTCTTCAATTTCCGCCGCGAAGGCGTTGATCCCGAACAAGGGGCTGTCGCGGGCAGCTTGGGCGATGCGGTGCCGAAAGCGTTCGATGGCACCTTCGACCTCGTACTCGGCAATCCGCCATGGACCAGTTTGGCAAAGAAGGATAGCGCGCTCGCCCGGTCATTTGAAAAACTGAGCAAACAGATCATCGAAAATCGCGGAAACGCCCAGCTCGCGTCCCGTTACCAAAATCCAGATCGAAGTCCGGACCTTCCCTTTATCTGGAAGTCCACCGAATGGTGCAAACCGAACGGCCGGATCGCACTGGCCCTTCCCGCCCGAATCCTTCTCAAGCAGGAGAAACTTCCCCGGAACGCGAGGGAATCCCTTCTGCGGTTGGTCGAGGTAACCGGCATCATCAATGGGAGCAACCTCTCCGACACTAAGGTCTGGGAGAAAATGAACCAGCCCTTCATGCTGCTTTTTGCCGTCAACCGCGTACCAGCGCAAGACCACCGGCTGCGTTTCATCACACCCCACTACGATGAGACCCTCAACAACAAGGGCCTGCTTCGCATCGATTCGAAATCGACCCAATGGGTAAACGTTTCAACCACATTTGATCGGCCATGGATGTGGAAGGCGCTTGCGGTGGGAACTACTTTGGACGTGGGGGTGACGGACAAACTCTTGGAGAAGGAATTGCCGAGCGTGCTGAAATATTGGAAGCACTACCTTGGGCTGGCAACCGGTCGGGGTTATGAGACCTTGGACAATCACCCCCAACAAGACGCATCCTTTCTTTCTGGTAAACCCGACCTAACCTCCATTGAGCGCGGAGTGTTTCAAGTAGACCCTGCTAGGCTAAAGCCTTTTGAGCGCAAATATCTATGTTGGCCAAGAGACCCCAACATTTACAAATCCCCTTTATTCCTTCTCAAGCAAGCTCCCGGGGCTACTCGAGAAGAGGGGCGCGGACTTCTTTCCTTCGACGACTTAGCCTACAGTCGAAGTTTTCACGGATATTCGGCCCACGGCTCGGAAATCGGGAACGACTTGGTGGGTTACCTCCATCTACTGGCTCACAGCGATTTGATGGTGTATTTCGCTCTCTGCACAAAACCTCGCTTTGGGGCGGAGCGCCGCGTATTGGACAAAGCCGATTTTGACGACTGCCCGATCGTTCCCTACGAGGATCTTACCCCTAAACAAAAATCCGCCGCCTCAAAACTTTCCGGGCGTCTGCTGCGCGCGGACCTCTCGGTTTTTCCAGAAATCGACCGCTTCTTCAGCGATCTGTATGAGCTGGACGAATACGACCAAGCGGTCATCCGGGATACGGTGGAGACGGCAATGCCTTTTCAAAAATCCCGCCGCCGCGCCTGCCAGCCCCCGGACAAATCAGATCGGAGGGTATTTCTTGAAGAGCTGAAGCGGGCCTTACAGCCATTCTTCGAAATCAACAACGAAACGCTTGATACCGACAGCCTCGAACACTCCCGAGGAGATTCCAGCCTTCCCTCGTCCTTCGAATTCATCCTTTTACGGACGAACAAAACCGTTCCCTCGCTGTCTCCGCAATGGCAGCGGGAAATGGTGTTCAAGCTCGCCGATAACAGCGGTGCCTCCCGCATTATCGAATATTTGGACAAAGGGCTCCTCATCGGACTCCTCAACCAATACCGCTACTGGACTCCCAGCCGGGCTCGCCTTCTCGCCGCCGAAATCGCACGCGAACACCTGCACGTCTTCGACGCCTGACCGGGATGGGCTACCGCATGTTTACTTCGGAAGCTGGCCGCTTCCAACCGCCGCACCCGAAGTTGTCACCACGTGTTTTTCAAGTCGTAGAATCCGCTCTACGCAAGGCTTGGGAAATTGTCACCACGCAAGGAAGACCCGATTTTGACTGGCGGAGAGCGCATGAAGATCGGGTAACGCTGGAGCTTTTTGAAGCTCTCAAAGATCGTGTTTTTCATCACGGGTTGGTTAGCGGCTTCAACCGCTCCGTTTTTTCCACCATTGTCCGTGAACCGAAAATTCGAAATTATAACCGCAGAAAGCCGGATAAAATGCCGGACCTGCTGATTGAATTCGCGGATCTACCTTTCAACGGCATGCCATCCCAACACGGCATTTTCATCGAATGCAAACCAGTAGATCGTGACCATCCAGTGAGTAGCCACTACTGCGGCAAAGGGCTTATTCGATTTATTGACGGCGACTATGCTTGGGCAATGCAGGAGGCCATCATGCTCGCCTATGCGGCTCCCGACTATTCGAGCACAAAACAACTGCCAAAAGCCCTTTCAGTCGGCAAGACGGCGGAAATGCGTCCGCTTTCCGCGCTGGAGCCCTGTTCCACATCCTGCGACGACGACTTCGCCGAACAAACCCGCATTTCAAAACACGACAGGCGTTTCTCGTTCGAAGAAAACGACCGCCCGGCACCGCCGATCACCCTACACCATCTTTGGCTGAAACGCGGTTAAGCCATAGGACTCAGCAAATCTCTTCTGCCGGAGATGATCGAATAGTAGGAGCCATTTCCTCTTTGCTTCACGCTCAACTGATCTCAACGCGAATAAAAGAGAGTTGATGCCCGCCAAGGAGATGAAAGGTTGGGCTAAGAATCGTGCCCCACGATCCTTCGACGGTTACTTTGCGGCGGTCTCATGGACCGGTTCATGCCTTAGTGGCGGCAGGTCGTAACATCATTAATGAACGCTTGAGCCGCTACTAAAAGTGATGCGACCTGAGCCGCAGCCTGTAGATAGCCCTAAGATCCTGATCTACGCAGGGACCTAAAAATGGCGGAGAGAGCGGGATTTGAACCCGCGATACGCTTTTAAGGCGTATACCCACTTAGCAGGCGGGCGCTTTCGGCCACTCAGCCATCTCTCCGCACTGGAAGGTTTTGAAGTCCATGGAGGATTGGTAGGAAAGCAACCCTTTTTTGCGCCGAATTCGCTTTATCGCCCCGGTTCCTGATGAGGAAAGGAGGACAACCTTCGGCTGCGCTTACTGTTGAACTTGTTGTTGCTGGTGGCGGGCGCGGTGTTGCGCGATTTCTGCATCCCGATCGATGTGAGGCACGGAAAAATATTGCTCGTGAATCGCATTGTGAATCTCGATCAGGCGTTTTTGGATGCGATCGATAAACTCGTGGAGGCCTTCGTGAAACACCTCCTCCACGGTGGTATAGACGATCTCGCTGCGGAGCCGGCCGGAGAGTTTTTCGGCATTGTTGGAAAAGAGGCCTTCGGAGGTATTGGAGAGTGCCCGCAGGTTTTCATCGACTTGGCGCAGACAGAAACGGAGGCTGCGGGGAAAGGCGCGTTCCAGCAAGAGGAGGTCGGCCACCTGGGCCATCGTCAGCTCGTCGGTGTACCGTTGATGAAAGGCATCAAACGCACTGCAGGATCGAAGGACAGCGACCCAGCCGGCGATGTCGACAGAGCCACCGACATCCTGTCCTTCGGGAAGAACCATGAAATATTTGATGTCGAGAATGCGCGAGGTTTGATCCCCCCGTTCGAGAAACTTCCCCATCTGGAGAAACTTGTAGCCGTCGTCCCGCACGAAAGTCGAGTCGGTCAGCCCTTGGAAACGTTCCGAAAACCGCTTGATCTCCTCGAAAAAGCCATAGACGTCGCCCTTCCAGATCTCTTTGGCCGTCTGTTCCTGGACCAAGTGGTAAAGCTCATTGATGCATTCCCACATTTCCTGGGTGATCTGGTCGCGAATCATCCGTGCGTTTTCCCGGGCGGCGGAAATACTGCTGAGGACTGAGTTCGGGTTGTCCCGATTGAAAATGCTGAAGTCGGTAACGGTCTCACTGCTGGTAACCGTGTAGGTCTCCTTGAATTTTTCGTAATCACCGGTCGACCAAGCCACGGCCTCCCAGAAGTGGCGCTCGTCTTCTTCCACATAGCCTTCGAAATCGATGAGCAATTGCAGGTTTACATCGAGTAATCGGGCCGTGTTTTCGGCGCGCTCAATGTAGCGACTCATCCAGTACAAATTAGAAGCAACTCGGGATAACATGAAGCGAAGGGGGAAACAAAGTGGATTGCCGTGATTGGGGTTTCAGTGAACGCACAGGATCAAATGCCTCATTCGTCGTTTTTCAGGACCCAGGTATCCTTGGAGCCGCCACCTTGGGAGGAGTTGACCACGAGGCTGCCTTTGCGCAGCGCGACACGAGTCAGGCCGCCGGGAACAATCCGAACTTTGTCTCCATACAAGATGTAGGGCCGCAGGTCGATATGCCGGCCTTCAAACCCGGTTTGATCACCAGTCCAGGTAGGATGGCGTGAGAGCTTGATCGGCTGTTGGGCAATGAAGTTGCGGGGGTTGGCTTTAACCGCATCCCGAAATTCAGCGACTTGAGCCTGGGTGGCGGAAGGGCCGATCAACATACCGTAGCCACCCGCTTCGTTCGCCGACTTCACCACGAGCTTTTCCATGTTTTCCATGATGTAGGTGTAGTCTTTTTCTTCCGACGCGAGGTAAGTCTCCACACTCTCGAGGATCGGATCCTGATCGAGGTAATATTTGATCATCCGCGGGACAAAGTAATACATGACCTTGTCATCGCAGACGCCGGTGCCGATGGCATTGGCCAAGGCTACATTTCCCGAGCGATAGGCATTGATCAGACCCGGCACGCCGAGGAGCGAGTCCGGGCGAAACACACTGGGGTCGAGGAAGTCGTCATCGATTCGCCGATAGATCACGTCCACCTGCTGAAGTCCGCGGGTTGTCCGCATGAACACCTTGTCATCACGCACCAGAAGATCCTGACCTTCAACAATTTCAGCCCCCATCTGTCGCGCGAGAAAGCAGTGCTCGAAATAGGCACTGTTAAACACACCGGGCGTTAGGATGGCGATGGTGGGATTTTCTTTTCCGTCGGGTGACGCATAGCGCAGGGTTTTGCGCAGCTCATCGGGGTAATTGGTCACCGGCTCGACTCCTGCCAGCGGAAACAGCTTGGGGAAGGCCCGTTTGAGCGCGTGCCGGTTTTCCAGCATGTAGGAGACGCCCGAGGGACACCGGGCATTGTCTTCCAAAACCAGGTATTCTCCGCGGTGGTCACGGATCAGGTCCGTGCCGCACACATGGATGTAAATATCCTTGGGTACATTAATACCCATGAACTCCTTGCGAAAATGTTTGGCCGAATGGACGTAATGAGGAGGGATTACACCGTCCTGAATGATCTTCTGGTCGTGGTAGAGGTCGTGCAGAAACAGGTTCAGCGCGGTTATCCGCTGAGTCAGTCCGCGTTCGATATGAGCCCATTCCCGTTGAGGAATGATGCGCGGAATCAGATCGAAGGGAAAGATCCGTTCCGTGCCGGCATCGTCGCCATAGACGGTAAAGGTAATTCCTTGTCTGAAAAACGAGGTGTCGACTGCCGCGCGTTTGTTTTCAAATTCCTCCACCGAGAGCGCGCTCAGACTTTCTAAAAGTTTGCGATAGTGAGGCCGGACGGTGCCGTCCGCGGCAAACATTTCATCAAAAAACGCTTCTGTCTGGTAGTGGGTAAATTCAAGCATGGGGGCCACGGACGTCATACAAAGCGCGTTAGAGCAACGCGCGTGCCGTTCCACCTTGAAGTAACCTTCTTTCGGGTCAATCGCCTTCCGGTTCCAAACCGGGCATAGGGTGTAATCATGTTTGGTAGCAGCTAAGCGGCGTTTCGCCAGTAGTTATCCCAGTTGTCGTTGGCGCGGCAGACTCTTAGCTGGGCCATGGCGTTGATGTTATCTGTTGTCCACCATGCCCCGGAGATCTTGAGGCGTTTCTGGAGCACGTGGCGGTGACCGCCTTCAATCATCCCGCTGCCGA